>JAESFV010000020.1_pt1 | contig 460271 bp, 489 predicted proteins | sample 9269471 | NCBI WGS metagenome assembly JAESFV01 (sample SAMN14502647, study PRJNA617108) | algae metagenome | isolation source: Symplocastrum torsivum CPER-KK1 and co-occurring heterotrophs from... | place: USA: Central Plains Experimental Range, Colorado | collected 2001-01-01
CTCAATTATTTTCATCGACAATTCTAATCTATCATCAATGAAGGATAGCAAAGATGATATCTTTTGTTGTTCTATAATGTTAGGAATAGATACAAGAACTTTCTCAATAGTATTTTTAGATAAGCTTGGTACTCCTGAGGCTTCGTTGTATTGTAGCCAATTAATTTTTTGAAATATATTAAAAACAAATTTTGCTATTACCTTTTTAAATGAATGTGTATAAAATAATGTATCCACCGTCCATAATTTTCCATTATAATAGAACGGTTTATTTATTGTTCCTTTTCGTCCAATACAAACAGTTTCTCCTTCATATAAATAGTTATTTACGGTTGTCATTAAACCGCCTGTCCCAAAGACAGGGATATTTCCATTTTGCAAATGTTTATAATCTCTTCCGCTTCCTATTTTTAAAATATTTTTAATCTCTAATTCCTCCCATTCCCCTTCAAACCCTGGAAATCGTAAATTAGGAAACTTTTTTACACTTTTATTTTCTTCTGTCATCTTGATTATTTATTTGTTAAAATTCTAAGCCTTGAGGATTTTACTAAGCCAAAAAAATTAGCTTACTAATCCCAATTCTTTCAAATAAACTTCAATTTCAGAATCCAGTTGAGAGCGTTTTGCTTCAAGCTCCTTAATTTCTGCCATTACCGCTTGAATATCAATTTCCTCTTCTTCTTCAAAAGTATCTACATATCGAGGGATATTAAGATTGTAATCATTATCGGCAACCTCTTGTAAAGTTGCTTTATGGCTGAATTTTTCAATTACCGTTCGGTTTTGGTAAGTATCAACAATTTTATCAATATGCTCATTAAGAAGCACATTCTGATTTTTTTGTTTTTCAAATTCTTTGCTGGCATCTATAAATAAAATATCTTCATCAGCTTCCCGACATTTCTTGAAAATCAGAATACAGGTTGGAATACTTGTACCAAAGAAGATATTTGCCGGTAAGCCTATCACAGCGTCCAGGTAATTTTTTTCTTTGATAAGATATTTTCTGATAATCAATTCAGCCGCACCACGGAATAAGACACCATGAGGCATAACTACTGCCATAATACCATTCTCATCCAAATGATGAATCATATGCTGTATAAAAGCAAAATCTGCTTTTGATGATGGTGCTAATTTACCATATTGTGAAAACCTTTCATCAAGCAAGTGTAGTTCGTTGGCACTCCATTTTGCGGAAAAAGGAGGATTGGCAACAATTGCATCAAAGGTTTTATCAAGATGCTGAGGTTTTTCTAGTGTGTCTTCCTGGCGAATATCGAAGTTGCTATAATTAACACCATGAAGAATCATATTCATTCTTGCAAGGTTATAAGTGGTACGATTCATTTCCTGACCATAAAAATCACTTACTTTAGCTTCACGGGCAACACGTAACAGCAACGAACCACTTCCGCATGTGGGGTCGTATACGGATTTTAGCTGTGATTTTCGGCTTGTAACAATTCTCGCCAAAATAGTGGAAACTTGTTGAGGCGTATAAAATTCTCCGGCTTTTTTGCCAGCTCCACTTGCAAACTGTGCAATCAGATATTCATAAGCATCTCCTAAAACATCCGCATTGGTGTCGGATAAATTAAAATCTATGTCATCAAGATGATACAGAACTTTGGAGATTAATGTATTTTTTTCTTCCTCTGTTTTTCCTAATTTGGAAGAAGTAAGGTCTAAATCTTCGAAAAGATGCTCGAAATCATCTTCGCTATTTGTACCCAATGTTGATTGCTCAATATTAGTCAGAATTTTTGAAAGTTCAGGTAAAATAAAATTAGATTTGCCTTCTTCCTTCTGATGTCCTTTTTTTGCAATATTACTAAAAAGTTCTGATGGTTTTAAGAAATATCCTAAATCTTCAACGACTTCTTCATAAATGGCATTAACGATTTCCTTTCCTGATTCAGAATTTTCATCAACATTAGTATAATCGATATCTTCACCGGAATCCGATAAAATTTTGTTTGCCGTAAAATGAATCTTTTCTGAGAGGTATTTATAGAAGATGAATCCTAAAATATAATCTCTGAATTCATCGGCATCCATTTTTCCACGTAAAGTATTGGCGATATTCCATAGCTGCTGCTGCAACTGACGCTTTTGTTCTTCTGACATTTTATCCTTAATTAAAAACCTTAAAGATATTCTAATTTAGATTAAGATAAAAGGGTTACGGAAAACTTTACTTCCCGATACAAAATTTACTAAAGATTTTGTTAAATCAGTCAATCTGTAATTCTTGAGTGTTCAACGAATTACGATTTTCATTCTACTGAAAACAAAAAAACAATAAAAATTAAAGCTTTTATTTTTTGCCAACTGCTGTTCTATACCGCCACGCAACTTCCCGCTATAACTTTTAATTGACCGTCAAACATTTTCCAAACCCGTAGATAGCGAAAATTTCCTTCAAAGTTTTGCTCCAGCATTTTTCCTTTAAGCTTTGATGATAACGTAACCACAACGTTTTCATCGATTTGTTTTATAGAATCGATGGATGAGGTGATTTCTTCTAAAACCAGGTTTCCGGATTGGTGAGTTTCCAAATCGGTTTTCTTAGTAATGACTTCACCGCTTGGAAGAACAAAAAGCAAATCGTCGTGAAGCAACTGCTCCAGAATTTCGACATCGCTTTTCTTCATCGCTTCAAGAAGTTGATTTTCAATTTCCAATATTTTTTGTTCGGTAAGAAGAGGTGAACTCATAAGTTAATTTTTTACGAATCTAAATATACAAAAAATTTAGCTTCACTCAGTTCGTTCTTTGCTTGGCGGCTCTGCGTCTTTGTGAGGAACTATTTCACGCAAAGGCGCAGAGTCGCAAAGTTTATAAATAATAGGAGTATTGATTTTGACTGTCTGATTTTGCCTTCTTAAATCAGCGGAATTATTATAATCTGTGGCTTAAAACAAAAAATTGCAATTCATTTGAGTTCTTTCAAAATCAATTTTTCTTTAGCCTGTGTCCAAAAACAAAAAAGCCCTGACTTTCGTCAGAGCTTTTATTACTTTGTCGGGGTGGCAGGATTCGAACCTGCGGCCTCCTGCTCCCAAAGCAGGCGCGATAACCGGGCTACGCTACACCCCGAAAAGGTGAGTGCAAATATAAGACTATATTTTTATTCTGCAACAGAAAAAAAGAAATAAGAGAATATTATTTTTAGATAGTTAAAACTAATCCGTTTATGCATTTAATCTTTCGATAAAAATGTACTTTTGCGTTGGAAAAAAATAATTCACTATACTATTATGTCTGATACTATTGAAAAAATAAAATGTTTGATTATAGGCTCCGGGCCTGCTGGATATACTGCTGCAATTTATGCCGCCCGTGCGGATATGAAACCTGTTATGTATACCGGTATGGAACCTGGAGGACAATTAACCACCACGACAGAAGTTGATAACTTTCCTGGCTATCCGGAAGGTATTGACGGGCCAACCATGATGATACAACTACAGCAACAGGCGGAACGTTTTGGAACAGAAGTTAGAATAGGAATGGTTACTGCTGTTGAATTTTCAAAAGAAAAAGGAGGGTGGCATAAAATTACGGTTGATGGCAGTACAGAAATTCTTGCCCAAACGGTAATTATTTCTACCGGAGCCACGGCAAAATATCTTGGATTGCCAAGCGAACAAAAATTACGCGGTGGCGGAGTTTCTGCCTGCGCGGTTTGCGATGGATTTTTCTACAGAAACCAGGATGTTGCCATTGTTGGAGCAGGAGATACCGCTGCCGAGGAAGCCACCTATCTTGCCAATATTTGCAAAAGCGTAACCATGCTGGTTCGAAAAGATGTGATGAGAGCTTCTAAAGCGATGCAGCACCGTGTTGAAAATACACCTAACCTGAAAGTACTTTTTAATACAGAAGTAGAAGAAGTTGTGGGTGACCAGGTAGTAGAAGGTCTAAAAATGATTAACAACGCAACAGGTGAAAAATCGGAAATTGCTATTACCGGATTATTTATCGCGATAGGGCACAAGCCAAATACAGACATCTTTAAAGGACAGTTGGATATGGATGAAACGGGCTATTTGATTACGTCCGGAAAAACAACCAAAACAAACCTTCCGGGAGTTTTTGCTTCGGGTGATGTTCAGGATAAAGAATACCGTCAGGCAATTACTGCGGCTGGTTCAGGCTGTATGGCAGCTTTGGATGCAGAACGTTATCTGGCAACATTACATTAATCTACAAATGTATACGATAAAAAAATCCGGGCATTGTCCGGATTTTTTATTTATGATTGTTGTTTGCGAGACTATTTGATTGGTTTTTTCATAAGTACCGCGCTGTCGGTAAAATTTTTGATTTCAATTTTCTGGTCGCCATACAACTGTAGTTCGGATTTGCCTCCTGCTTCTATGATGGCTTTTACACTCACCTGTATGCTTCCGTTAGCATAAGCTTCGGTAATGATTTCGGCATTTTTGGCATTCAGGTTCTTTCCTGTAAAATTAGCATTGTTGTCCAGACGTAATTTTAAATCCACGATATCGCCTTCAATAACTGCCGTCGATTTTTGGTACATATCAAATTTTAGAGATTCGGAAGAAATCAGGGCTTTCATATTGGCACTTTTACTCAGTTCGACTGCCGCAGTTTCTGCTTTTACATTCAGTTCTATTTTGGATTTGTCGTTGGCAAAAATGGTAAACCAACGCGACTTGACATTTAAAAACAGTTTTGTATAGTCGAATGTCTTAAAGGTAATGTTATCCAGTTCAATGTCAGAAAGCGCGTTAATTGTCGCTTCATTTTTCGCCGTCACCATTTTAAAGTCATCGGTATACGTAACCTTGACACTTAGTTTCTTATAGCTGGTTACATTTTTCGTGGTTGTAAGGCGCAAAGTACCTCCGTTCAGGCTGGATTCGATTATTTCATGAAGATTTTCATCTGCCTCAATTTCCAGAGCATTGTTATCACCCTTGACAAGGAAGATTTCAATATTGTCTTCTACTTCCAGGTTTTCAAAACTTTGGATTTCGCGGGGTGCTATGGTAACGACTTTGGTACCTTTAATTCTTTCCTTGCTTTGTGCAAAGGAAACGGCTGTTGTCAAAATGACGGCAAATAGAATAAGTCTTCTCATTATAATGTAAGGATTGTTTTCACAAATATAAATAAAGATTGCTAACGTTTTGTGGAAGGATGAATTTTTAGGAACTTGTCTTTTTATGGAGGAAATAACAGAAGTTATAAGCAAAAAAAATCCCGATAAAAACTATCGGGATTTTTAATTATTCATTTTTGCTGATACCGCCTCCGGAATCAGCATTTTGTTTTAATGAGTTCCTTGGGGTATTGTTGTAGCTTATATTTCCACCACTGCTGGCTTCGGCATCCAGTGTCAGAATAGGGTGGGCACTAATGGTAGCCGCACTGGAAGCAACGGCAATAACGTCATTTGCTAACAATTGATCAGCATCGATTTCGCTGGCGCTGGAAGAATCGGCTTTAAATTTTAGGGCTTTGCCTTTTAAATCTACAGAACTGGCACTACTGCTGTTGCAGGTAAGTTCGTCGGCTTCAACGGCAATATCAATTCCGGCGGCGCTGCTTGCATCAACCAAAAGTTTTTCGGTTATCAGCGTACCTATGCTGGTAATTTTTGAGGCACTGGATGCTTCGAGGCTAACAATTACAGGCAGCTTTACTTTGATTTTTCTGGCATCAATATTTCTGAAGGTATTGGAATCTGCTTCAATATGGAGTATTCCGTTTTCAACTCTCGTTATAATATGCGAAAGCAGATTTTCATCAGCTTCAACAACTACCTGATAGGCATCGCCCTGTTCTACTTCTACTTCAAGGGCGTTGCTAACGTTGATTCCTTTAAAACCGGTTACATTTCGAGTCTCTACCCTAACATTTCCACTGCCGGTTATTGTTCTTTCGTTTGTGTAACGGCATGAAGAAAAGAACAGTGCAAATAGCAGGGCTATAATTAATTTCATGAAATAAATTATAATTCGAATCATAATTAGTTGTTTTTAATGATTACTCCGTTTTTATCCATTTTTAAACCCTTTGGCTTATTACCTTGTGGTCCTTCTGTTCCTTCTTTTTTTATTTGTACGCCTTTGTCATTAATTGTTACAGTTGTTGAAGAATTTTGGTTAGCCTGTATGTTTTGGCCATTCTGTATGTTTTGGCGTTGCATTTCACGCTCTACCTCAAGTCGGGCCTCCTGTTCCGCTTCTCTGGCTATTTGTTCTTCATCAACCCAGACTTCTCCTTCTCCCTCTCCATGTACATCTGCACAATTTAAGCATTTTACCTGAGAAGATTGCATTTGATAGATATAAATGTCAGAATCAAACCACAAATCAAAGAAACCATTGTCTGTATGGTCGTAATTTTGTACGGTCATATCCGGTTTGAAGTAGGTTCCTTCCGGAAGATACAGGAAGATTTCTACTTTTTGATGGCGGTATTTGTTTTTGCTGTCAGTTAGCAGGTAATTGTCCAGTAGTAACTGATTTCCTTTGAACTTGTAGCCGTAATTGATTTTTTCAGCTCTTTCTCTGGCGGCAGCAAACGATTTGCCTTCTGCTTTTTTCTCTATCTGGATGTATGGCGTTTTTTCATCGGTTTTCAAAATACGCAGGGTCACATTGTTGGAATAGATAACCATTGTTTTTGCAGAATCTTGTGCGAACAGGAAATCTTCCCTGTCATAGATACTTTTTGCAAAATAGTCATTGTATGTAAATTTGATTTGTAAAGTATCTTTCGGATTCAGGTCGAATTTTTGCTTTTGCACTACTTTGGCATCAAATGCTACTTCTGTGGCTTGCTGTAATCCTAAAGCGACTAAGGTTCCAATAGAGATTATCCAAAGTGCGAGTAAAGTATATTTGGCAGGATTTCCGATAGACTTCATATTGGTAATCAATAGTTTCAATCCCAATATCAAAAGGAAGAAGAAAGGAATTCCAATAGCTATCAGAATTAACATTCCAACAATCCAAAGTGGCACGTCTGTAAAATTGTCGATATAGCTTTGCCATGGAAAATCTACCATTGAAAATGAACCGGCAGTGATAAACCCGATTACAAGTGATGCCAACGTTGCAGAAGCAACAACAACAAGAAAGGCACCAATTAATTTTCCAAAAATAGAGAAGATTTTAAGCAAAACGTCACTTAGACTGCTCCCGATTCTTTCACCGGCATTTCTGGCCTGGTTGCCAAATTTGTCGTAATCTACATTTTTGAATTTTTCAGAAATAGTGTCGAATTCCTGACGGACTTTCTTCTCAATATTTGAAATTGTTACCGGTTCACCGGTCATTTCCAGCTTTTCGGTTGTGGTGATGGCTGCCGGCATTAAAATCCATAAGATAATGTAGATTAAAAATCCTGTACCAAAGCCCAAAAGTAGAATTACCATGATAATACGTAACCATAATGGGTCGATTCCGAGGTAATGTCCAAACCCAGCCAATACACCACCCACCATTGAATTGTCTTTGTCGCGGTATAATTTTTTAGTTCTTCTTCTGGAAAAGTTATAGGCAGGTTCTGCCGCTTCCTCATCATCAATTCGGTAGTCTTCCGGCTGTCCCATTACCGTAATAATCTCTTCTACATCCTTCAGACCTACGACTTGTTTTTCGCCACGGTTTTTTTCGGTAAGCAATTCAGCAATTCGCATTTCGATATCCTTCATAATCTCGTCTTTTCCGGTTGAGTTTGACAAGGAACGCTTAACAGCTTCGAAATAGCGATTTAATTTTTGATATGCATCTTCATCAATATGAAAGAACATACCTCCTAAGTTAATATTTACTGTTTTGTTCATGATGATTATTTTTGGCTGGTTATAATGTTTACGGCATCAGACAATTCCGTCCACGTGCCATTTAATTCTTTTAAAAATTGTTTTCCTAATTCGGTCAGGCCGTAATATTTTCTTGGCGGCCCCGATGTCGATTCTTCCCAACGATAGTTTAGAAGACCGTCGTTTTTCAATCTTGTCAGCAACGGATAAACCGTTCCTTCTACAACAAGCAGTTTGGCATTTTTTAGAGTGTCAAGTATTTCTGAAGTATAAGCATCCTTCTCTTTTAAGACGGATAAGATACAGAACTCTAACACTCCTTTGCGCATCTGGGCTTTAGTGTTTTCAATGTTCATATATGTGCTTTTAAATTTTTAATTAATTGTGTTTTTTACTTTATTCAGGAGTATTCCATGTAATGGCTCCGGATTTGTTGACAATGGCAAAAGAGTCATAGCCTGTTTTTAAATTCTCCGGATTTCCAAAAAAGGTTATCGAAGAAGCATCTGTGGCTTTGGCAATCTTCTCTTTGGCATTGAGCAGGGCAGATGATTTTGTGTCTGCCGTTGCCGTCATCTTGTCGACAAAGAAATTTTTAGCATTACAATAAGCGCCTGAACTTGTATTGATGGTTGCTTTTTTTGCTTTCCCTGTAAGGCTAACCGTTGCACCGCTTTTGAAAATTCCGGTAAAGGATTCTGTTTCAAATCCTCCACTAAAAAGGGAACCTGAACTCACTTTCACGGTAACTTTTGAATTAGGCTTAACTGTACCCCTAAAATAGGAACCGGATAAAATTTCGATTCTAATATCGTCTGCAGCTACCGGCCTGTCAAAATATAGTTTTGATTTTGATGAAGCTTTGAACGAATTGACATTTTTACCGGCTATAAAAACTTTTGAAACGCCTTCTCCTTTTTGTTTTTTATTTCTTTTTAAATGATAAATTCTTAAGGTTTTTCCATCTGTCTCAGTAATAACGGAATCAAGTCCATTTTTGCTGTCTCCTTCTACTCGTATTGAATTTTCGTCACTTTCCATATAAAATAATTCAATTCCTGATTCTACTTCTATTTTTGAAAAATCATTGACTTTTCTGTTTTCTGATACCTGGGCATAGCCTGTCAAAGCTGCCATTGCCATTGCTGTTGTGATAATGAATTTTAACATAACTGTTCGTTTTTTGATTGATGATTGATGATGATTGATTGATGATGATTTTTGGATGATTAGTCCTGATATTATATTTTCTTCATGGCTTTGGATGGTTAAACTGTTTCGCTTTCTGATTGATGATTGATTGATGTTTCGTTTTCTTCTGAAATTTCAGTTTTGTTTTCCTCTTTTTTCTCTGTCTTAAGAAAGTTGATGGTCAGCGGATATTTGTATAATTCTCCGTTCGCGGCTTTGATAGATGCATAAATTATTAAGAAGAATTCGGCAACTTTTAATGTAAAGAAGAGAACTGCTGCGGTTATGCCTATAATCACAATTCCGGTAATATGCTCCAGATGAAAATTATCGATTATAAAGTCATCGTTGTAGACAATGGCGTTGATAGGTATGTTTTTGAAAATAGTAACGATGAAAATCGGAATAGCAATCAGGGATAATAGTAAAGAATACAATAGAAGACTAAGTTGAAAGTTGATAGTTTGTCTTCCATGATGGTCAATATAGTCCGAATCTTTTTTACTGGCTCCCCAAATAATTATCGGAAAAATATAATTCCCAAAAGGAATAAAATATTGTGTCAATGTACTTAAGTGTACAAAGGCGCTGGTCGTTTTTTGATTTGATGATGTTTCCATGATGTAAAAGTATATAATAATATCCTATGCAAATATATGGCTAAAAAACAGTATCTTGTTTTGCATAGTACCTATATTTAACAAAAAATTAACAGATACAAAATCTTTAAAAATAATTTAAGTACCTGATATTTAGTATGTAATGCATTTTTTGTCTTTTATCTGCCGTCTATTTATCTATCATCTTTTTTATCTTTTTCCTCCAAATCAATTAATATTTAGTATATTTCAAAAAAATAAAATGATGGAATTTACAGCCGGAAAACTCAATAAATTTCTTTTTTTTAAACTGCCTTCTGCTTTTTTGTGCGGTGTAAGAGTACAGAAAATCGATTTGGAGCGTTGTGTCGTTACCGTGAAGCATCGATGGATTAATCAGAATCCTTTTAATTCGATGTATTTTGCCGTTCAGGCCATGGCGGCAGAATTATCTACCGGAGCTTTGGTCATGTACCATATAAAAAGAAGCAACAGAAAAATATCCATGTTGGTTGCCAACAATAAAGGGAATTTTACAAAAAAAGCAACGGGAAGAATTGTTTTTACCTGCCAGGATGGACATCTGATTGAAGATGCCGTAAAGCGTACAATACAAACCGGCGAAGGGCAAACCTTCTGGATGAAATCTATTGGTATTAATGAAAAAGGGGAGCAGGTTTCCGAAATGGATTTTGAATGGAGTATAAGAGTGAAGTAATTCCCTGACAGTACTTTGCCGTTAAACCTACCTTAATTAACATTTTATTACGCTGATGCACTCGTAAATTTGACATACAGAAAATTTATACGCTATGAAAATTTTGATTACAGGAGCAACGGGTCTGATAGGAACAGAGTTAGTTTCCCTGTTATTGCAAAACGGAATCACAATCCATTATCTGACCACTTCTAAAAAAGAAATAAAAAACGAGCCTAATTATCAGGGCTTTTATTGGAATCCGCAACAAGGTGTTATTGATGAAAAGGCAATTGTAGGGGTAGATACCATTGTACATTTGGCTGGAGCCTCTATTTCTATGCGCTGGACTTCAAAAAATAAACAGGAAATTATTGAGAGCCGTACTTTAACCACAAATTTGCTTTACAGGATATTGAAATCGCATCCGCATCAGGTAAGGCATTTTGTTTCGGCATCAGCCATCGGAATTTATCCGGACAGCCTTACTGCTTTTTATACAGAAGACAATAAATCGGTTGACAATTCATTCCTTGGGCAGGTAGTAGTGAAATGGGAGGAAGCTGTCGATAACTTTAAAAGATTAAATATTAAGGTTTGTAAAATAAGAACCGGTCTTGTGCTTTCCGAAAAAGGAGGTATGCTGAAAGAATTGCTCAAGCCAATAAAAGTTGGAATGGGTTCTGCTTACGGTTCCGGAAAGCAATGGCAATCCTGGATACATATTCATGATTTAGTGCATTTGTATCATTTTGCGATCCAGCACGAATGGGAAGGTGTCTACAATGCTACTGCTCCAAATCCGGTCGATAATCATGAGTTGGTCAAAAAAACGGCTGCTATTCTTGAAAAACCTTTTTTTATGCCTAATGTCCCGGAATTTCTTCTCAAACTGCTTTTGGGTGAAATGTATATATTGCTGGTTTCAAGCCAGAATGTTAGTTCGCAAAAAGCTCAGGACAACGGTTTTGTATTTAAATACAGGACTTTAGATAAGGCTCTGGAAAATCTTTTGGGCTGATAAAAATAAATCAGCAATCACTCTTTAATAAACTTTGCGATTCTGCTTCTTTGCGGCAACTATTTTACGCAAAGGCACCGCGCCGCAAAAGATATAACTTATCAGGATATAGAGTATCTTAAAAATAAAAAGAGCTCCATTTCAACAAATGGAGCTCTTTTTGGGGTGAATTAACAATTATTTCTTAGCAGTAATGCTAACCTTAAGTTCGATGTCGTCATTGATAAATTTGTCTCCCAGATTGTCAAATACAGATTTTGAACCGTAGTTCACATTCCAAAGCGTTCTGTTGATAGTAAAAGGGTCGCTGACAAGTGTCACCGTATTTCCGTCAACAGTTACGGTAGCAGGAAACTTTACGTTTTTTGTAATACCTTTCATGGTCAGGTTACCTTCTACAGCCGTTTTTCCGTTTTCAGTCACGGCTTTTGTAATTTCAAAAGTAGACTGAGGATATTTTTTTACGTTGAAGAAATGGTCAAAGTCTTCTTCAGTACCACCAGTTCCTTTTAAGTGGCCTTCCAAATCTTCTTTTCCGTCACCGGCTTTCAGGTCGGTTACGGTAATCGTATTCATATCAATGGTAAATTTACCGCTATCCAATACATTGTCTTTTATAGAAACGGTTCCATCACTAAGATTAATTGTTCCGGTATGTTTTCCTGTTGGTTTGGAACCGGTCCAGTCAATTTTTGAATTCCCTTTGTCAACTGTATAGGATGCAGCTTCACCAGATGCTTCTTTTACAGCACCCGCTTCAGTAGTTTCGGCTTCAGCTGCTTTGTCATTTTTGCAGGAAACTGTCAGGGTTAATGCAGATAAAATTAATAGAGATGCGATACGATTCTTCATAAGATTTAATTTTTTAGCTTAGCAAACATATCAAATTCAGGCCAAAAATATCTTAAAATTATATTAAAATCAAAATGTTTTCAGGGTTTTGGGTTCTAATATAGGAGAAAAAAAGCGTGACAATTTGACATTTTAAAACAATTGGCAGTACTTTTGCAATCCCTTGAAAAGCAGAAAATGAAAATTAAGAATATATTTAAAAGTAAAAATACTATGAATGCTGAAAATCAAGACAAAGAGCAGGAAATCGATGACGCAACTTTAGAAGCTAACGCAAATGGAGAGCAGTTAATTGTTGAAGAGCTAAGCGTTGAAGAGCAACTGACCCAGGATTTGGCAGCCGAAAAAGACAAGTTTATCCGTCTTTTTGCAGAATTCGAAAACTATAAAAGAAGAACTGCAAAAGAACGAATTGATTTATTCAAAACGGCCAATCAGGAAGTTCTTCTGGCATTATTGCCTGTTTTGGATGATTTTGACAGGGCTCAAGTTGAAATTTCGAAATCCGGTGACGAAAACCTTCTAAAAGGTGTTGAATTGATTCACGAGAAACTAAGAACAACTTTGGCATCAAAGGGTCTTGAAGGAGTTGAAGTAAAAGCAGGTGATTCATTTGACCCTGATTTTGCAGAGGCAATTACACAAATCCCTGCACCTTCGGCCGATTTGAAAGGCAAGATTGTTGATGTTGTAGAGAAAGGATATAAATTGGGCGACAAAATTATCCGTTTCCCTAAAGTGGTAATCGGACAGTAATGACTCGTCATGCTGTAGAAAATCCTACAGCATTTCAATGCTAAAAATGAAAAAATGAAACAAGATTTTTACGAAATATTAGGAATTTCAAAATCTGCAGATGCTGCTGCAATCAAAAAGGCATACCGAAAGAAAGCAATAGAATTCCATCCTGATAAGAATCCGGGAAATAAGGAAGCGGAAGAAAATTTTAAGAAAGCGGCAGAAGCTTATGAAGTTTTGAGCGACCCTCAAAAGAAGGCAAAATACGACCAGTACGGACACCAGGCATTTGATGGCGCAGGTGGTTTTGGTGGCGGAGGTATGAATATGGATGATATTTTCAGCCAGTTCGGAGATATTTTCGGCAGCGCTTTTGGAGCCGGTTTTGGTGGTTTCGGAGGTGGAAACTCGGGTCCGCGAAGAGTGAAAGGAAGCAATTTGAGAATCAAGGTAAAACTGACTTTAGAGGAAATTGCCAATGGTGTTGAGAAAAAGGTAAAGGTCAAAAGAAAAGTACAGGCTAAAGATGCCCATTATAAAACCTGCCCTACCTGTAACGGACAAGGTCAGGTAATGAGAGTTACCAATACAATTTTAGGAAGAATGCAGTCGGCAACAACCTGTCATACTTGCGGTGGTTCGGGTCAGGTGCTTGAAAGCAAGCCTAAAGATGCGGATGCTCAGGGAATGATTATGGTTGATGAAACCGTTTCTATCAAAATTCCGGCCGGTGTAGTAGACGGAATGCAGTTAAAAGTTTCCAATAAAGGAAATGATGCGCCGGGAAGCAACAGTATTCCGGGCGATTTGATTGTTGCAATTGAAGAAGTCGAACACGAATTTTTAAAACGTGAAGGCGAAAACCTGCATCTGGACCTGTATATAAGTTTCCCGGAAGCTGTTTTGGGAGTCACAAGAGATATCGAAGCAGTAAACGGAAAAGTAAGAATCAAATTGGAAGAAGGTATACAGTCAGGTAAGATTCTTCGCCTGAAAGGCAAAGGAATTCCAAGCATCAACGGTTATGGAAATGGTGATTTACTGGTGCATGTAAACGTTTGGACACCAAAAAATCTGAATAAAGAACAAAAACAATTTTTTGAAAAATCAATTACAGAAGAAAATTTTATCCCAAAACCGGAGAAGAGTGAAAAATCTTTTTTTGAAAAAGTTAAGGATATGTTTTCATAATAATTCAAAAATTTTTATATTTGGAAATTACTAGGCAACTAGTAATTTTCTTTTTCATAGCAATTTTTCCCATCCTTGTGCAAATAGGGGTGGGTTTTTTTTGAAATTCGCATAAATTTTGCCTTCAAATTCCTTATTTTTACAGACTCATGGACCTTTAGGCCCGATTGAAGAAATAAATCCAAAAAAACATAATGAGTAACATACTTGAAGTTAAAAATGTAGTCAAGCAATATGGCGATTATACTGCCTTAAACAATGTTTCGCTACAGGTTCCTAAAGGGAGCATATACGGACTTCTTGGTCCTAATGGCGCTGGGAAAACCTCGCTAATCCGAATTATCAATCAAATAACAATGCCGGATAGCGGCACTGTTTTTTTGGATGGGGAACAATTAAAGCCGGAACACGTTCAGCATATTGGATACATGCCGGAGGAAAGAGGTTTGTACAAAACTATGAAGGTTGGCGAACAGGCACTTTATCTTGCCCAGTTGAAAGGACTTTCAAAAGCGGAAGCCAAAAAGCAGCTGGATTATTGGTTTGACCGACTTGAAATTCAGGGTTGGTGGAATAAAAAAATCCAGGAACTCTCAAAAGGGATGGCTCAAAAAATCCAATTTGTAGTAACCGTTCTGCACAAACCCAAACTTTTGATTTTTGACGAACCTTTTAGTGGTTTCGATCCTGTGAATGCCAATCTGATAAAGGATGAAATCCTGGAACTAAAAAAACAGGGTTCTACAATTATCTTTTCTACTCACAGAATGGAAAGCGTGGAAGAGCTTTGTGATGATATTGCCTTGATTCACCGATCCAATAAACTGATTGAGGGAAAACTGCATGACGTCAAGAAAGAATACAGAACCAATAGTTTCCAGGTAGGGATTATGACTTCAAATGTAGAAGGATTGATGTATCAGCTCACTCAGAAATTTACTGTTGGGCAAACCAGCTTCAAGACGCTCAACGACGATTTAAAACTGGAAGTACAGATTGGAGATTCTTCACCTAATGAATTGCTGAATATCCTGACGCAGATGGGTCAGGTGACACATTTCGTGGAAAAAATACCAAGCGTTAACGATATTTTTATCCAAACAGTAAGCGATAAATAGTTGCGGTTTGAAAGCATTATATCATGCCAAAAATCACTAAATCATAAATCGGAAATCTAAAATCTAAAATGAGCGTATTATCACTAATCATAAAAAGAGAATTTGTTGCAAAGGTTCGTAACAAATCATTTATCGTCATGACTTTCCTCAGCCCTTTGCTTATGGTAGGGCTTGTGGCATTTGTAGCCTATCTGAGTACGATGAAGTCTGATGTCAAGGAAATCGCAATCCATGATGAATCCAATCTTTTTGTCAAGGAATTCAAGAATTCAGACGAATACCATTATCTTGACCGTTCCAATGTCGATTTAAAAGTATTGAAAGACAGTATTATGGCCGAAAAATATGAGGCTGTTTTGTATATTCCGAAAGTGGATGACAATAAAGAACTGTCCAAAAAAATACAGTATATTTCTAATGATAGCCCAAGTCTTTCCTATATAGACGATTTGGAAAGCATTATTGCCCAAAAACTCACAAAATCTAATTTTGAAAAGGCCAATCTCGATACGTTGGCCATCAGGAATGCCGAAGCACAGGTGGACATTAGCCTTGCAAAAGCATCGGGTGAGGAAACAGTAAAAGGACTCAACGAAATCAAGATTTTTATAGGAGCCGCTTTTGGTTACCTTATTATGATGTTCATCATTATTTACGGAAATATGGTGATGAGAAGCGTTATCGAAGAAAAAACCAATCGTATTATTGAAATTATTATTTCATCTGTAAAGCCTTTCAAGCTAATGTTGGGTAAAATTATTGGAACTTCTTTGGCGGGTGTACTGCAATTTGTAATCTGGGCATTGCTTGGAGGAATATTGCTGTTTGTGGCTTCGGTATTTTTAGGGATCAATATAGGAACTTCACCATCTATGTCTCCTGAAATGATGGCGACGGCTAATGAGGGAATTTCTGGCAACATGCAGCTTTATGTCAATGAATTTAGAAATCTACCAATAGTAACATTGCTGGTTTCGTTTATCGTTTATTTTATTGGAGGTTACTTTTTATACAGTTCCATTTATGCAGCAATTGGTGCGGCGGTTGATAATGAAACCGATTCGCAACAATTCCTTTTGCCAATCATCCTTCCATTAATGCTTGGTGTTTATGTAGGTTTCTTTAGCGTACTGAACGACCCTCATGGAACCGTAGCCACCGTATTCTCATTCATTCCGCTTACCTCGCCAATTGTTATGCTGATGCGAATTCCTTTTGGCGTGCCGTGGTGGCAAATAGTGGTTTCTCTGGTATTGCTGTTCGGAACGTTCTTTTTGGTGGTGTGGTTTGCTTCAAAAATTTATAGAATTGGTATTCTGATGTATGGCAAAAAACCTACCTGGAAAGAACTTTACAAATGGCTTAAATATTAAACGCAAAGTAAAAGAGTAAGATATGCCCAAAATATTGATTATAGAAGACGAAGCAGCAATCAGGAGAGTACTCGTGAAGATTCTTTCTGAAGAAAATGATTCGTATGTTGTTGAGGAAGCCGAAGACGGCCAGCAAGGACTTGAAAAAATCAAGAATGATGATTATGACCTGGTGCTTTGCGATATCAAAATGCCTAAAATGGACGGTGTCGAAGTTCTCGAAGCCGTAAAGAAAATCAAGCCTGAAATTCCAATGGTGATGATTTCCGGACATGGCGATTTGGAAACGGCCATCAATACGATGCGTCTCGGGGCTTTTGATTATATTTCAAAACCACCGGATTTGAACAGGCTTTTGAATACCGTTCGCAATGCGCTTGACAAAAAGAAGCTTGTTGTTGAAAACAAAATATTGAAGAAAAAAGTAAGCAAGAATTATGAGATGATTGGCGACAGCGAAGCCATCAACCATATCAAGCAGATTATTGAAAAAGTAGCCCAGACCGATGCAAGGGTTCTGATTACCGGGCCAAACGGAACCGGAAAAGAATTGGTAGCACACCAGCTTCATGAAAGAAGCGAACGTTCTGCAGCACCTTTAATTGAAGTAAACTGCGCTGCGATTCCTTCGGAATTAATTGAAAGCGAATTGTTCGGGCATGTTAAAGGAGCCTTTACTTCTGCCGTAAAAGACAGAGCAGGGAAATTTGAAGCAGCAGATAAAGGAACCATCTTCCTTGATGAAATAGGAGATATGAGCCTTTCTGCCCAAGCCAAAGTATTGCGTGCCTTACAGGAAAATATGATTACGAGAGTAGGTGCCGATAAAGATATTAAGGTAGATGTGAGAGTGGTTGCCGCTACCAATAAAGATTTGAAAAAAGAAATCGAGGAAGGCCGTTTCCGTGAAGATTTATACCACAGATTGGCCGTTATTCTGATTAAAGTACCCGCGTTAAATGACAGGCGCGATGACATACCTTTATTAATACACCATTTCACTGAAAAAATAGCAGCTGAACAGGGAAATGCACCTAAACAGTTTTCTGATGAAGCCATAGCACTTTTGAAAGAATATGATTGGACAGGAAACATCAGGGAATTAAGAAACGTTGTGGAACGCTTGATTATTCTTGGCGGAAACGAAATTTCCGAAACAGATGTAAAGCTTTTTGCCAGCAAATAACAGCTTCCCTGGGAATGCATTCAGGACGTTATACAATATAAGATGAAATTAAAAAAAATAAACGAAAAGCTTCAAAGAGCTTTGGTTGAAAACGGACTTGTTGAGGCCAACGAAATGCAGCAGGAAACTTTTTCAACCATAAAGAGTGGTGCTGATTGCGTCATTATTGCACCGGAAAAATCAGGAAAAACGACGACATTGGTCATCAATGTAATCCAACGACTTGAAAAAGCATTTGAGGAATCTCCCAGAGCCCTGATTGTTGTTGAAAGCAAAGAGAAAATGCTGGAAATGAAACAGCTTTTCGAAAAATTGGGCAACTATACAGATCTTCGTGTGTATGGTGTTCATGACAAAGGCGATATTGATTTTGATAAAAACCAGATTTCTCTGGGAATCGATGTTTTGATTGGAACGCCAAACCGATTGAGTGATATGTTTTCATCAGCAGGATTTGATGTCAACCGCTTGAAAATGTTCATTATTGAAGATACTGATGATTTGCTGCGGTTGCGTTTTGATACCAAACTGGCAAGGATTTCAGAATCAATGGGCAAAACACAAAGAATTTATTTTTCAGAAAATATCACAGAAAGAGTGGATAGCTTTGCAGACCGGACAATGGTCGAGCCTCTGTTTTTTGAGATGGATGATTGGGAAGAGGAAGAAGAAACAGAATAACACAACTAAAAAAAAACAGAAATGGGACTAATGAAAGTATTCTCAGGAGATGAGATTTTGGCAATAGCTTTAAAAACAAAACTGGAAGAAGCAGGTATTGAAACCTTAATGCGAAATAACAACCAGTCTGCAATTGTTCTGGGAACAGGAGGCAGTATTGCTGTTGAGATTTTTATTGATGAATCAAAATATGGAAAAGCCGACCCGATAATTACGGATTTCAAAATGAACCTTTAATAATCGGATATGAGGACTTCTATAGAAACCGAAAGATTGCTCATGAGGGAGCTACAGCCTTCAGACGATGTGGGTATGTTTGAACTGGATTCCAATCCGGCAGTTCATACCTATCTTGGAAAAAATCCGGTTACAGATATTGAGCAGGTTCGTGAGGTAATTGCAAATATCCGTCAGCAATATCTGGAAAACGGAATTGGGCGTTGGGCCGTAATCTTAAAAGAAACAGGTGAATTTATTGGCTGGTCCGGATTGAAATTTAATAAGAATGTCAACGGACACGACACCTATTATGATTTAGGCTACCGTTTTATAGAAAAGCATTGGGGCAAAGGCTACGCCTGTGAAACGGCAAAAGCTTTTGTTGATTTTGGCTTTAATGAAATGAAGCTGGAAAAAATCAATGCCTACGCTGATTTTGATAATTTCGCTTCCCGAAAAGTACTCGAAAAAGCAGGATTACACTTTGTAAATTTCTTTGATGAGGATGGCATTTCGCAAGCCTGGTATGAAATAAAGAACCCGAATAGCTAACTATTCGGGTTCTTCCATTTTTTCAATGATGGCTTGTTCAGTTTCCGTAACGGGAATTTTCGGAGCGCTGTCATCTTCTCCCAAAACATAGCCCCAGGGTTTCAGTCCGTCGACCCGGTCAAAAATGACCTTAAAAATAGCGATAATCGGGATGGATAAAAACATTCCTTTAATACCCCAGATTAATTCTCCCAAAACCAAACCGAGTAACGCAGTAAGTGTGTTTATCTTTACTTTGGAACCTACAATCTTTGGCATGACATAATTGCTGTCAATCAAATGAATCAGAAAGACACTGAAAATAACCAGCAGTACAGACGTAGAATTCATCGTTGAAAATGTCAGCAGGACGGTAAGTATCAGCGAAGTCAGTATGCCAATATATGGAATGACATTGAAAATTCCTGTAATCAGTCCTAATAAGAAAGCATATTTTATTCCGATAATTTCAAAAGCGGTACATGCCAATACAGAAACAATCAGCATTTGGAGAAAGAGTCCGACTATATATTTCTTGACAATATATTGTATGTTGAAAACAACATCATACACAACGGCAGAGTGTTTTTCCTTGAATAACGAAACCAAAAAAGTGAGTAATAACCGGCGGTGGAGTAATATAAAAAAGGTATATAAAAAAATAAATACCAAAAAAAGCATAACCGACGAAACAGACAATAAGGTCTGTCCCAATATAGAGGTTCCTTTGCTTAAAGCCTCTGTCGTGGCAGAATTGATATAGCTGATTTGTTCGTGATTGTCAATATTAAAAGTGTCTGAAATCCAATCCTGCAAAGTAGTAGATGTGGCCAAAAGTTGTTCTTTAAAGGCCGGAAGGTCATTGGTCAGGTCGCTCAATTGATTCAAAAGCAGATAGGCTATGGATGTGATGGCGAGTACCAAAGCAAGCAATACGGTAGCTGATGATAACGAACGGGGAAACTTCCAACGTTTTTCTAAAAAGTTAGCAAAAGGGAGTAGTAATAAGGAAAATAAAAAAGCAAAAATAAGCGGTGCCAGTAGGGTCTCCCCAATAATAGCCAGATAGAACAGGCAGATGATGGAAACCAGAACATGGGCAAGCCGCGTATAAAAAGGTGTAGTTTTAGACATTAGTAAAATCTTTACTATAAATATAAGTCAATTAATTTTGAATTCTCTATCAGTATTACCAGTTTTTTCAGATTGCCTAATTCCTTAATTGCGTTATCTTTGCACCTTCAAAAATCCGGGAGGCGGATTTAGCAATCAATTTCATAGCATATCAGATGATTACAGTAAACGATATTTCAGTACAGTTTGGAGGCACTACGCTTTTCAGCGATGTTACTTTTTCCATAAATGAAAATGACAAAATAGCCCTTATGGGTAAAAATGGAGCCGGAAAATCAACGCTTCTAAAAATAATAGCGGGCCAAAACAAACCGTCCGGAGGAAATATCTCTGCACCAAAAGATGCTGTGATTGCCTATCTTCCGCAACATTTACTCACTAAAGATGAAACAACGGTTATGGAGGAAACTTCAAAAGCGTTTAGCGGAATCTTTAAGATGAAGGCTGAAATCGACGAACTGAACGAACAACTGACAATCCGTACCGATTACGAGTCTGACGATTATATGAAACTCATTGAAAGGGTTTCTGATTTGAGCGAGAAATATTATGCCATTGAAGAAATCAATTATGAAGCGGAAGTAGAGAAAATCCTGATGGGATTAGGCTTCGTAAGAGAAGATTTCACACGCCTGACTTCTGAATTTTCAGGAGGTTGGAGAATGCGTATCGAACTGGCTAAAATATTATTGCAAAAACCGGATCTGATATTGCTGGATGAGCCTACAAACCACATGGATATCGAATCTATCCAATGGTTGGAAGATTTTCTTATCAATTCTGCAAAAGCAGTAGTGGTCATTTCGCACGACAGGGCTTTTGTCGATAACATTACCAACCGTACGATTGAAGTAACAATGGGAAGGATTTATGACTATAAAGCCAAGTATTCCCAATATCTGGAATTGAGAAAAGACAGAAGAGCACATCAGCTGAAAGCTTATGAAGAACAGCAGAAGATGATTGCAGAAAATATGGAATTCATCGAGCGTTTTAAAGGAACCTATTCCAAAACATTACAGGTACAATCGCGTGTGAAAATGCTTGAAAAATTAGTGCCTGTTGAGGTTGATGAGGTTGATAATTCTGCTTTGCGATTGAAATTCCCTCCATCCGTACGTTCCGGACAATATCCTGTAGTCGTTAAGGATTTGTCGAAATCATATGGCGACCATGTGGTGTTTAAAGATGCCAATATCGTAATTGAAAGAGGAGAGAAGGTAGCCTTTGTGGGAAAAAATGGGGAAGGAAAATCAACCATGATTAAGGCAATCATGAAAGAAATAGGCATAGACAGCGGTGCGGTTGAAATAGGGCACAATGCGCAAATTGGCTATTTCGCCCAAAACCAGGCTTCTTTATTAGACGAAAACGCTACTATTTTTGAAACTATTGACAGCATAGCCGTTGGTGAAATCCGTACACAGATTAAAAATATTCTGGGTGCTTTTATGTTTAGCGGTGATGACACGACTAAAAAAGTAAAAGTGCTTTCGGGCGGTGAAAAAACACGTCTGGCGATGATTAAACTATTGCTGGAACCGGTAAACCTTTTGATTCTGGATGAGCCATCCAACCACCTTGATATGAAAACAAAAGATATTATCAAAGATGCACTTCGCGATTTTGACGGAACCTTGATTCTGGTATCCCACGACCGTGATTTTCTTGACGGACTGGCCACAAAAGTATTTGAATTTGGAAACAAAAGAGTGAAGGAACATTTTGAGGATATTACCGGATTCCTGGCTCATAAAAAGATGGAGAGCCTTAGAGAAATTGAGAAATAATAATAAAAAACCGATAGCCCAGCTATCGTTTTTTTTATTTTACTACTCTATGCCAAAAGCGCTGATATTTAATTCTTTCTTCCAGTCTTCTCCAAATTTCCCCGACAAATAGGCAAATACATGATGATTGTACAGTTTGTAATAATCAAAATCTCTTGTGGCTACACAACCCGAATCATGATAACGGATGCCGTATTTTTCCTGAAACGCTAAATCTTCTTTTTTGATTACAGAAACAATTCCGCCACGAAGATGAATAGTAATGCTATTACTTTTAAGGTCATTTTCAAAATTGGTTTTGGCAGACATGGCAGCGTATTTTGTGCATCCGATTTCATTTTGTTTCTGGCCAAATGCAAGTGGCGAAATTAACAGTACGATTATATAAATATACTTTTTCATCTTGTTTTATTTTGTGCTATCCACCAATCGGATAAATTCAGATTTATAGCCTTCCTCATCATTAGACAATCCTTCTTTTGCCAATTTTTTGATGTCGTTTAAAGATTTATTCGGAATCAGGTTTGAATCTCTTAGTTTTAATCCAAACCATGCGACTGCGGCAGAAAATTTAAAATCTTTGGAAGCGGCATTCAATGGGATAGATTTATTCCCGACAACATTTGTCAATTCAATACTTTTTTCACCATCAGGTTTTTTATACCGGAATTTTATGGTTGCCAGCTCATCATTGTAGGATGTATTGTTTTCCTGGGTGTTTGTGTATTTTAAGTCGGGTATTTTACCGGCAAACTCACTGTTTACTCCAACAGGAATAATTTCATATAAAGCCGTAACGGTGTGGCCACTTCCTAATTCGCCGGCATCAATAGCATCATTGGTAAAATCTTCGGTTTTTAATTTTCGTTTTTCATAACCAATCAGGCGATAAGACTGAACGTGTTTTGGATTAAACTCAATTTGGATTTTTACGTCTTTGGCAATGGCGAAAAGCGTACCCTTGAATTCTTTTCCTAAAAAGCGGTTGGCTTCCTGAATATTGTCTATATACGCATGGTTTCCGTTTCCTTTATTGGCCAGGGTCTGCATTTTACTGTCTTTATAATTTCCCATGCCATAACCCAGGCAGGTAAGGAAGACACCCGATTTTCTTTTTTCTTCGATAAGCGTTTCCATGTCGGCATTGGATGATTTTCCAACATTAAAATCACCGTCGGTTGCTAGAATAACCCTGTTGTTTCCGTTTTTGATAAAATTTTCCTGAGCTGTCTTATACGCCAATTCAATTCCTTCACCTCCAGCCGTACTGCCACCAGCATTTAGTTTCTCTAAAGCATCAATAATGGTCTTTTTGTCGTCTCCTGAAGTAGGAGGTAAAACCATTCCGGCAGCTCCGGCATACACTACAATAGAAACCTTATCCTCTTTTCTCAGTTCATTAACCAGAATTTTTAGTGACTGTTTTAGCAATGGCAACTTGTTCTCTTCATCCATAGAGCCGGAAACATCAATCAAAAAGACTAAATTGGAAGCCGGTAGCTTTTCAGTTAGGATAGTTTTTCCCTGCAACCCTATTTTCAATAATTTGTGTTTCGGATTCCATGGTGCATCGCTGTATTCTGTTTGTATAGAAAACGGGTCTTCACCTTTTGGCTGTTCATAGCTGTATTTAAAGAAGTTGACCATTTCTTCAACACGCACTGCATTTTTGGGCACTTCCTGGCCATTATTGATAAATCGGCGGATGTTGGTATAAGAGGCATTATCCACGTCAATCGAAAAAGTAGAAAGCGGTTCGCTCTTAGGATTTTCAAACGGATTTTCAACAAACGGATTATAGTCTTCTGTATGTTCATCCGCTCTATAAACTTCGGTATTTTTCTTTTGTTTTAATTCCCGAAGTTTTTTTCTTAATTCTCTTTTAGAAAGTTTTTGATTAGTACCATTTTTAGTCTTAATTACGATTACTCCATTAATACCCCTATTGCCAAAAATAGCTGTTGCCGAAGCATCTTTTAAAACAGTGATTTCTTCAATATTGTTTTGAGTGAGCTTTCTCAAACCTTCTTCATCCACAGGCATACCATCTACAATATACAATGGCTCATTATTGTCATTAACAGATCCAATACCTCTAATAACAATAGAGCTGTCTCCGCCGGGTTGTCCGCTTCCGGTACCTATGTTCAAACCGACAACTGCCCCTTGTAACGATTGAATGGTAGGATTACCGTTTTTGTCTTCATCTCTATAAAGTTTGTTATCCGTTGAATTATTTTGAGCTATATATCCGTTTGTAAAAGAACCTGATGGATCCAATGCAGCTTCTTTTTTAGATTTACGTCCTGATTCAATTGGTTTTACTGCGGCTGATGATTTTGTTCTTTTTGTAGAGGTATATGCGGTTACAATTACTTCGCTAAGCATTTCGGAGCTTTCTGATAGCGCAATATCCAATTTGGATTGATCTTTAACGGGAACAGTTGTTGATTTATAGCCCACAAAAGAGAAAGCCAGTTGTTCGTTAGGATTAACCGCAATGCTATATTTTCCGTCATAATCAGTTTGTGTGCCACGGGTTGTTCCTTTCACAACTACATTAACGCCAGGCAATGGTAATTGTTGGTCATCTACAACAACTCCGGTGATAATTTTTTCTTTGGTAACCGGATTGAATTTGGTTTCGGTAACTGTAATTTTAGCCTCTTTAAGTATTTCTGCTTTTGGCTCGGCCTGTGTTATTTCTACCTCGGCTATTTCTGCAGCTTTACTATAGACTTCCTCTGTTTCTTTGGTGTCTTCAGCAACTGCCACAGCATCATCTGTTTTTATACTGACAGCCTTACTTTTAATAATTTTAGAAGTTTTAGTTTCTGTCTTTTCAGGTTTTACCGTAATATCAGAATTGTCAACAACGGCTTCTTTTTCAGAATTAGAAATCGTGTTTTCTTTTTCCTGGGTTACAATAGGATTTTTTGGAGTGTCGATTGTAGTTTCGTCTGTTTTTAGAAATTGATAGCCTAAAGAAAAGAACAAAAGAAGCGAAGCAGCAATCCCGATTTTTTTCCAAAGCGCTATTGTTTTTTTATCGTCTTTCTTATCCAGCTTTTCTTCAACACGGTTCCAGACTTTTTCCATAGCCGGAAAGTCTTTCGTCTCTGCCTTTTTTGAGGCATCTTTGAATTGTTCGAATATTTTATCTTGATTTTCCATCACTATTTTGCTTTTTGATAATAAAGGTTATTGACCAGTTCTTTTAGTTTGGTCTTCGCGACATTCAGTTGTGATTTAGACGTTCCTTCTGAAATATCAAGCGTTTTGGCAATCTCTTTGTGAGAATAGCCCTCAATGGCAAAAAGGTTGAAAATGGTTCGGCATCCTTCGGGAATAAAATTCAATAGGTTAAGCAGATCTTCTTCCTCCAGATCGGTCATGTGATTTGTAATCGGCTGTGAAATGATTTTCACGTCGTCAAGATACATGTTGAAGTTGATGTTTTTCTTAAGCGACAGTAAGCATTGATTGACCGCAATTTTTCTGGCCCAGGCTTCAAAAGCCCGGACTTCCTTCAATTGATCGATTTTCGTGAAAATAGTGTAAAAAGCATCGGCCAACGCTTCTTCTATTTCTTCCTCTTTTTTCAGGTACCGCTTGCAAGTCCGGTACAGCTTAGGAGCCAAAAGCTCATACACCTGACGCTGTGCGTCCCGTTGCATTTTTCTGCAGGCTGTAATTAGTTTTTCGTCTATCACAATAAATGTCTTTCCTGTATAGAGAGAGAAAAAGATAAAAAGGTTGGAATGAGGTGGGGAAATTTTTGATTTATGATGTAAGATATAAGATATAAGATATAAGATATAAGATATAAGATATAAGATATAAGATATAAGATATAAGATATAAGATATAAGATATAAGATATAAGATATAAGATTTACCTAAAATCTAAAATCTAAAATCTGAAATCTGAAATCTCAAATCTAATATCACTTATCCAAAGTAAGCTTATATATATCCGACTTCAAATCGTCATTGTCTTTATCCTCACAAAGCAAAAATTCAATGGTCTTGTCGTTTTCTTTGTAAACCGTCAGTCCTTCAAATTTGTGGGTGTCGGTTATCTTTTGGGTAAAATCAATTTTCATTTTTTCAATGTCCAGTCTGCCAATAAATGTTCCCAGAACGGCACCATCGTCATAGGTTGATTTGGTATTTTCGACAGTTGCTAAAAAGTAAATTTTTCCATCAACGCGAACGGCATCTGTAAAAGAACTTTGTATACCCTTTATTTTGGGCAGTTTATAAGAATTATATAAAACAGAAAAATCATCTGTCAGGTTATTTCCGCCAATGGTAAAAATTCCGTTTTTACCGGAAGCACCATTGCCACGATTGAAAAGAAACCAGTTTTCGCCATTGTAAACAGCACCTTCAATATTAAAATCTTCCGGTTTTGTATTTCCAAAACTTTGCATGACCAAATAGAGGTCGGTCAAATCGGTTTCTTTAATCTTTTCTTTTTTGTCTACATCAAAATGCACCATCTTGTTTCGGTTTTCGGTAGAACCGGAACCAAAAATATAGCAATCTTCTCCAAAGCCGGCAATAGATTCAAAATCGGGTTTTTGGGCTTTAGGAATATTTTCAGCAGGTGTACCTGTTGGCATTTCTATGATTTTGTGCGATTCCAGACTTTTACTATCCATATTGTATTCATAGAGCACACTGCTGTTATCGGAAATTATGAAAAGCGAATTGTCTCTAAAAATTAATCCTGAGGCGGAACCTATTCCGATAATCTGAAATAATAATTCAAGCTTAAATTTTTGCATGGTCTATGTTTCTTTGAAGAAGTATTAAAAATGTGGTTTGGAAATAAATTTACAGTTAGAACGCGGATTCTTAGGATAAATATATACATTTATGTAAAATAATATCCTATGAAAAAGATAAATACAGACGATTTCAAAATTACCGGCCCAACAAAACTATCAGATCTGCCTACGTTTATAGACCTCAAAGCTACAAAAGACAAGATAAAGGATGCTCTTGATGAGACGCGTGAAGCCTTAAGTGATTTGCAGGATAAAATGTATGCCCATAACCGTTACAGTGTTCTGGTTTGTCTTCAGGGAATGGACACTTCCGGCAAGGACAGCCTGATTCGGGAAGTTTTTAGGGAATTTAATGCAAGGGGAGTAGTGGTGCATAGTTTTAAAACGCCTACTTCTGCCGAACTGGAACACGACTATTTATGGAGACATTACATTGCATTGCCTGAAAAAGGAAAGTTTGCTGTGTTTAACAGGACACATTATGAAAATGTTCTGGTCACGCGGGTCCATCCGGAATATATCCTAAACGAAAATCTGCCTGGAATTGAAGCTGTTGAGGATATTCCGAAAGATTTTTGGAAAAAGCGAATGAAGCAAATAGCCCATTTCGAGAATCATATAGCCGAAAACGGAACTATTGTTTTGAAGTTTTTCCTGCATTTGAGCAAGGAAGAACAAAGACAGCGTCTTTTAAGGCGACTTGAAAAGGAAAAGCACAATTGGAAATTTTCTCCCGGCGATTTAAAAGAAAGAGGTTTCTGGGATGATTATCAACGCTATTATGAAGAAGCCATTAATGAAACATCTAAAGAAAAAGCACCGTGGTATGTAATACCGGCAGACGATAAGGATGCCTGTCGTTTGCTTTTGGCAAAAGTAATATGGGACGTTTTGTCACAGCACAAAGACATAAAATATCCTGAATTGGAAGACAAGGTCAAAGACAATATGTCGTTTTATAAAAACGAACTGACCAATGAACACTAAAAATAAAAAAGCCTTGATAATTCAAGGCTTTTTTTATATAAAAAATTAAAGTCTAAATCCGTAGGCCAGACGTAATGCCAATTGGCCGACTCCTTCGCCATTTTCTCTTGGAAAATCATTGTAGTATTCATAACGAATGCTGGCATCAAAGTATTTATTGGCATAACCAATTCCAGGTGATAGTAATAAGCTGGTCTTATCATAATCATTAGTTACAGGAATGGCGGCTCCAAGTTCGCCAAGCACATAAAAACGATTTTCCCAAACAAAAGCTTTAAAACCGGCTTTGGCAGGAATGAAACCCAAATCAGGAATATCATCTCCTATAAACAAATTGGTAAATCCGGTAGTAAACGTAATCGAATACCTTTGATTCAGGTCGTACTGGATTCGGGCATCGGCTCCTAATGAAAAATCATAAGGGTCATCAAAAATAAAACCTCCGTTAATTCCAAACCCTAAACGAAACCCTTGGTCATAATTTTCAGTAGCGCCAATTGCAGAAGTGGTTTCCTGGGCCGACATAGTAGCTGTCGTTAGAACCGTAGAGCAAAGTAAAAATAAGCCGGTAATTGATTTCAAAATTTTCATAGATCAGGTTTTAAAAGTTATTACTATAAATTTAACAATAATAACGCCACTCCTCCAAATGTTAATTTTTAAAATATTGTTAAAAGGTTAACATCCTGATAAGGCTTTGATTGCAAGTGAATTGTAATATTTGTGAAATTTTTCCTAAAAAAATTAAATATTTTTAAAAGTGTGGAATTGTAGGATATGGTGCTATCTTTGCCACACAATTTTCTACACAATCGTGAACTTACAACAATACACCAAAGAATTTTCATATAACCTGAAATTAGCTTACCCTATTATTTTGGGTATGCTTGGCCATACACTAATAGGAATAGTCGATAATATAATGGTAGGCAAATTGGGTGCTGCCGAATTAGCTGCCGTTTCACTTGGAAACAGCTTTATTTTTATTGCAATTTCCTTAGGTATTGGTTTCTCGACAGCCATTACGCCTATCATTGCGCAGGCTGATGCAGAAAAGGATAATATAAAGATAAGGTCGGCTTTTCACCACGGTTTATTTTTGTGTGGCATCTTAGGACTCACATTGTTTGGCGTTATTGTACTGGCAAAGCCGCTAATGTATTATATGGGGCAACCGGATGAAGTTATTGCTTTGGCAAAGCCTTATATTGATTGGGTCGCTTTTTCTTTAATCCCGATGGTTATTTATCAGGGATACAAACAATTTGCAGACGGGCTTTCAATGACAAAATATTCGATGTATGCCATTATTATGGCTAATGTTGTGCACGTGGTGTTGAACTACCTGCTCATATATGGAATATGGTTTTTTCCACGTATGGGCATTATTGGTGCGGCGCTGGGAACAGTTATTTCCAGAATTATGATGGTGGTGTTTATGCACATCATTTTATCTAAAAATGAAAAGCTGACTGCCTATTTCCAAAATTTCAGTTTTCAGGAACTTAAAAAATCCATGCTTAAAAAAATCATCGGTCTTGGATTGCCTTCGGCCATGCAGATGTTTTTTGAGGTAGCACTTTTCACAGCTGCTATCTGGCTTTCGGGGTCTTTGGGTAAAATCAGCCAGGCCGCCAACCAGATTGCTTTAAGTTTAGCTTCGGCAACTTTTATGTTTGCGATGGGATTGAGCGTAACCGCCATGATTCGTGTGAGCAACCAGAAAGGATTGAAAGACTATAAAAAACTGCTGGTAGTTGCCCGTTCGATTTTTCTTCTGGCAATTATAATTGAGGTAGTATTTGCAATAGGATTTGTACTTTTCCATCAATTCTTACCGCATTTGTTCCTCAATATGGAAAACAGCGCCTTGCTTATTGACAATGAAGAAGTAATAGCTATTGCTGCCAAACTATTACTGGTGGCTGCCGTGTTCCAGATTTCAGACGGAATACAGGTAGTAGTATTAGGAGCATTAAGAGGACTCCAGGATGTAAAAGTACCAATGTATATCACATTTGCCGCCTATTGGGTAGTAGGGTTTCCGGTTTCGTACTATTTAGGAAAACATACAGACCTTAAGGCAACAGGAATCTGGATAGGTCTTCTGGCGGGTTTGACAGTTGCAGCAGTATTTTTGTATATTCGCTTTAATTATCTCACAAAAAAAATGATAAAAGAGGCTGCCGTCGAAACAGCAATCTAAAATCTAAAATCTAAAATCATAAATCCAAACAATATGGAACTACCAAAATTTTTATTAGGCGACAATACTGATTTCCCGGATGATATCTTTGTTATCCATATGGACTATCCGAGGTTTATTATTAATCTGAAAGACGATGAAGTTGAGTTTCTGGAAGAAGCAGAAGATCTTGACGAAGGGGAATTAAATCAGGTAATGGAAGGCTTGATTACGGAAGCAAATGAGTTTTATGACAGGGAAGTGGGGAGATATGAAGAATAGGGGATAGTTGAGAGTGGATAGTTGATAGTTTTGGGAGCTTGATAGATAAATATGTTTGGTCGAATATATTTATGACTGCTTCCCAAATCAAAAATCAAAAATCAAAAATCTCAAATCAGAAATTTATAAAATTACCTAAAATACTTTTCCAACAAAACAGAAGCGGCGGCAAACGGTGAAATTTCATTGTCATGCACCGCTTTTTTATTTTCTTCAAGCAGGCTCTTTATTTCCGGATGCTCAAAGAAATGGGTTTTCAGTTGTTCATTAATTGTTTCCATTAGCCAATGTTGATTCTGGTCTTTTCTTCTCTCGAAAAAATAATCATTGCTTTTTGTTAGTGTCAGATATTCTGAAATCATTTCCCAGATTTCGGCAATGCCGTCATGTGTAATAGCGCTGCAAGTGGTGACTTTAGGCTGCCAACCTGAGCTTTTTGCCGGAAACAGATGCAATGCTCTATTAAATTCGGTCTTGGCCATTTTGGCTTTTTTGATGTTGTCACCATCTGCTTTGTTGATGACTATGGCATCTGCCATTTCCATAATGCCTCTTTTGATGCCCTGAAGTTCATCACCGGCGCCAGCTATTTTCAAAAGCAGGAAGAAATCTACCATACTGTGAACAGCAGTTTCGCTTTGTCCTACGCCAACAGTTTCAATAATGATGGTGTCAAATCCGCAGGCTTCGCATAAAATAATGGTTTCACGCGTTTTCCTGGCCACACCACCAAGCGTTTCTCCGGAAGCCGAAGGCCTGATGTAGGCATTTTCGTCCTTGACGAGTTCTTCCATACGGGTTTTGTCGCCTAAGATACTTCCGTGTGAAATGGTACTGCTGGGATCAACTGCCAATACGGCCACTTTTTTACCGGTTGCGGTTAGATAACGGCCAAAGGCTTCAATAAAAGTACTCTTGCCGACACCAGGAACTCCCGTAATCCCGATTCTGACCGAATTATTGGCATGTGGAAGACAGGCCTGGATGATTTCATTGGCTTTTTCAAGATGTTTGGGCTGTGTGCTTTCCACCAAAGTTATAGCACGGCTCAACGAAATTTTATCGCCTTTTAAAATCCCGTCAATTAATTCTTGTGCTGAAGGTTGCTTCTTTCGGAATTGTATGATTTGGGCAACTGAATTTTTACCAACGCTTTCGGGTTGGCTGATTCCTTCTTTTTCTTTTAGCGCAGATTTATGTGGACTGGATTTAGACACTATAGCAATTTTGAAAGGTAAAAGTAATGAAAACAAAAACAGTTTCAAAAAGACGAGGCTTAAAGAAACTGTTTTTGAAATATTGAATGGTCTAGTATTAATAGGCAGCCGTGAATCGGACCTGATGATGTTTTGGGTTTTCAATTTCGTCAGCAATGACAACAGCCAAATCTTCTGCAGATAAGATGCTTCTCTGGTTTTCATCAAAAACAGGATTATCCAAACCAAGACGGTAGTTACCGGTTCTTCCGGTTGTGATTCCCTGGTGCATTTCAAAAGCCGGGCTAAAAAAGGCCCAATCCAGCTCTTTTTCTTCCTTAAGAATGTTGAGGTAATCTCGGGCAGCACTTGCTCCGGCGTGGTATTCTTTTGGGAAATCTGGAGTATCTACAGCCTGTAACCCGGGAGCTACAAAAAGGCTTCCGGCTCCTCCAATAGTAATAAATCTTTTTACACCAGAAAGCTTTACAGCTTCCTGTATCGCTTTAGAGCCTGCTATAAAATCATCATAGATATTCGGGTTGGTCCATCCGGAATTATAGGCACTTACAACGGCATCATTTCCTTTTAAGATTTGCGCCAATTCCTGAATATTGAATATGTCTGCTGCAACATATTTTACGTTTTGGATGTCGGATTTTTTCCCGTTTCTTGAAATTGCTGTTATTTCATGATGACGGTTGGCCAGTTCGGCGGTAATTTTTGAGCCTACAAATCCAGTGGCTCCAATAATTGCGATTTTCATAATTGTATATGTTTTAAAAGTAATAAAAAAAGTTACAGTTTAGTTTAAAAAAATAGCTAGAACTTATCTGAGAATTCAGTCAGTGAAATCGTGCCTAATTGCTTGATGATTTTATCGTTAATATCTTCATATAGTTCGTCCAATTTTTTATTGATGTTTTTTCCAACCGGACAATCCGGATTTGGGTCATTTTTAGAATAGCCTAGGGTCACTTTTTCAAAAGTCATTTTGAAAATGTCATCAAGGTTAATCTTCGCAGCGGGTTTTAATAATTTTGTACCGCCATTTTTTCCTTCTTTGCTTTCTACAATATTGTGTTTTTTGAGGTTGGCAATTTCTTTTCGAATCAGTACCGGATGCAGGTTCATGCTCCCTGCCAGGAATTCTGAGGAAAGATATTCGTCAGGAAACTTAGACAGAAGGGTCAGGATATGAAGCGTTATTGCAAACTTACCGGAAATCATACTGTAATAAAATATGTTACAAATTTATAACGATTTTATTTCTTAACAAATATTTTGGCTTTTTTTTATGATTTCGGGATGACTGATAAATTGTAGGTAATGCCGTAAATTTGCACTGTTTTCATCAATCAAAAAAACAAAAGACGGGATAGGTCTTAAACCTCCGTAATTTGAATATAAAAATGGATAGTATTATCTTGTTGTTTTTGTGCCTGCTGCTAGGATTTGTACTGCAAAGAGCTAAAAATTTTCCGGCGAATTCGCATCAGGTATTGAACCAGTTCGTGATTTATATCTCATTGCCGGCTCTGGCATTATTCTATATTCCTAAGATTGAAATCAGTTCCAAACTTTTATTTCCATTGGGTATAGCCTGGCTGGGATTTTTATTTTCTTTTCTGTTTTTTTCGGTATTGGGAAGTTATTTCAAATGGTCGAGAAAATTAGTGGGTTGCCTTATTCTGATGGGTGGTTTAGGAAATACGGCTTTTGTTGGTTTTCCCGTAATAGAGGCTTTATATGGCAAAGAAGGAATGGAAACGGCTATAATTGTAGACCAGCCCGGTACGTTTGTAGTCATGGCAACTTTAGGGATTATTGTAGCATCGCTCTATTCAAGAGGTACTCCAAATCCCAAAGAAATTGTTTCAAAAATTTTGCTTTTTCCTCCTTTTCTGGCCTTTTTTGCAGCTTTGCTGATGAATGTCTTGGATGCCGATTTTAATGAAAACCTACAATTAATTTTTCAGCGATTGGGAAGTACGGTAACACCAATAGCGCTTGTAGCGGTAGGTTTACAGATAAAAATACAGGAAAAAAGCAGGCATTGGAATTTTTTGGTTTTGGGATTGTTTTTCAAACTGATGATTACTCCGGCATTTTTTTATGTCTTATATAAAATAATTTTTAACGGAAACGGAATCGAAACAGATGTTGCCATATTGGAATCGGCTATGGCACCTATGATTACAGCATCAATCATTGCTTCAAATTATGGCCTCAAGCCTAAGCTCAGCAGTATGATGATTGGTATTGGTATTCCGCTTTCGTTTATCACATTGGCCTTTTGGTATTGGGTCCTAATTACTTTTTAAAAAAATATGAAAGCAACAGATTTGAATTTTCAAGCTCAGGATAATAAGGAAGTAGCGCAAAAAACGGTCTATTCCATTCTTTTCTCTATAGCTTTTGCACATATGCTGAATGATTTGCTTCAGGCAGTTATTCCATCCGTTTATCCCATATTAAAAGAAAGCTATAAGCTGTCATTTACGCAGATAGGACTGATTACTTTTGCCTATCAGATGGCAGCCTCAATCCTGCAGCCTTTTGTAGGGTTTTATACAGACAAAAAGCCACAGCCTTATTCGCAGATTTACGGAATGCTTTTTACCTTATCAGGAATTATTCTGCTGTCTTATGCCTCGAATTTTTATGTCATCATACTTTCGGTAATTCTGGTAGGGATAGGTTCCTCCATTTTCCATCCGGAAGCTTCCCGAATTTCATTTCTGGCTTCAGGAGGCAAACGCGGACTGGCACAGTCGGTTTTTCAATTAGGAGGAAATGCCGGTACGGCTATAGGACCTTTATTGGTGGCGTTGCTGGTAGTGCCAAATTCACAGCGCTATATTTTGTTTTTCGTGATAATTGCCACTCTGGCATTGTTAGTTCTGGGCAGGATTGCACGCTGGTATGATAATCATCTTACTTTAAGAGCTAAGAAAAAAATAGAAGTCATTTTGCCGGATTTGTCAAAAAACAGGATTGTCCTGACTGTCATCATTTTGCTGGTATTAATCTTTTCGAAGTTTTTCTACATGGCCAGCATGTCCAGTTATTTTACGTTCTATCTGATTGAAAAATTTAATGTCTCTGTTCAGGATGCCCAATTCCACCTTTTCCTGTTTTTGGCTTCCTGTGCTTTAGGAACATTGTTAGGAGGACCGTTAGGCGATAAGTTTGGTCGAAAATATGTCATCTGGTTTTCGGTTCTGGGAGCGGCTCCTTTTGCGCTATTCCTGCCTTATGCCGATTTGTTTTGGACTGGTATTTTGTCTGTGGTTATAGGAATCATCATTTCTTCTGCTTTTCCCGCAATTCTGGTATACGCACAAGAACTACTGCCTAAAAAACTGGGCATGGTTTCCGGCCTTTTTTATGGTTTTGCTTTCGGAATGGGCGGCCTTGGGTCGGCATTGTTAGGCTACACGGCAGACCATATTGGAATTGAAGCCGTATATAAAATTTGTGCTTATTTGCCACTGATTGGAATTATTGCCTTATTTCTTCCAAACCTCAAGAAGAAAAAGTAAGCTGTCTGCCATTTTTATCTTGTTAATTTTTTGTAAATTTATAGGGCGTGAAACCCATAAATTACAGCTATTATGATGAAAATTTTTAGCACGGCTCAAAACAAGAATCTTTCCAATATCATGCTTTTTGTTGTGAGGGCTACGGTGAGCAGCTTTATGCTGGTGCATGGTGTGGAAAAATTTGATACGCTTTATGCAGGTGGGCCGTTTGAATTTCCAGATCCTTTGGGAGTAGGCCCGGCAGCATCGCTATCATTGGCGGTATTTGCCGAAGTTTTGTGTTCGGGACTTTTATTCGTCGGATTTGCAACACGCCTGGTAACGATTCCGCTGATTATCACGATGTATTTTGCGGTTTTCGTAATCCACGGATCGCACGGTTTTGAAAACCAGGAACTGGGCGGATTGTATCTTCTGATTTATGTTCTTTTACTGGTAACAGGAAGCGGAAAGTACTCCGTAGATCATTTTATTTATAAAAGAACCAGACCCGAAAAACCTTAATTTTATTTGTGACAAAAACCCTTTTGCGGCATTATAAAGCAATCAAATAAATAGTATTTTTGAATTCTTAATGATTTTGAAATTGCTATCATGAAAACCGAACTGCTTTCCAAAGAAGTAATTAGCAGGCTGCAGCAAATTGTTGGCCCGTCTTTTCTTTTTTTAGATGAAGAAACCCGAAATAATTATGGGCGTGACGAAACCGAAGATTATGTCTTTCCTCCGGGTGTAGTGCTGAAACCTGCTTCTGCCGAAGAAATTTCGGCTATCCTAAAGCTGGCTAATGAATATAAAATTCCCGTAACTCCAATTGGAGGTAAAACCGGATTGAGTGGTGGCGCTTTGAGTATTTATCAGGGTATTGGACTTTCGATGGAACGTTTTAATAAAATCCTTCATATTGACGAGCAGAATCTTCAGGTTATGGTTGAGCCAGGTGTAGTAACGCAGACGCTGCAGGAAGCCGTTCTGGAAAAAGGATTATTTTATCCGCCAGACCCGAGCAGTCGCGGTAGCTGTTTTATTGGCGGAAACGTTGCCGAAAATGCCGGTGGAGCAAGAGCTGTAAAGTATGGCGTAACCAAAGATTATGTTTTGAACCTTGAAGTAGTATTGCCAACAGGTGAGATTGTGTGGACAGGAGCGAATACGCTAAAAAATTCAACAGGCTATAATCTGACGCAATTAATGGTTGGCAGTGAAGGCACATTAGGTGTTATTACCAAAATTGTGATGAAGCTGTTGCCTAAAAATACGCATAATGTGCTAATGCTTGTTCCGTTTTTTAATTCCAGCCAGGCTTGTGAAGCGGTGGCTCAGATTTTTAAGGCCGGAATAACACCAAGTGCCCTGGAATTTATGGAGCGTGACGCTATTGACTGGACATTGCGTTTTATTGATGGTGTCAGTCTGAACATTAAAGATGAGGTTGAGGCGCATTTGTTGATTGAAGTCGATGGAAATTATCCGGACGTGCTGTTTTCTGAAGCCGAAAAAATTACAGAGGTTCTGGAACAATTTGCCATTGATGAAATTCTTTTTGCCGATTCCGAAGACCAGAAAAATGCATTATGGAAATTGAGAAGAGCTGTAGCAGAAGCCGTAAAATCGAATTCGGTTTATAAGGAAGAAGATACGGTTGTGCCACGATATGAACTTCCAAGGCTTTTGGGAGGTATAAAATCTATCGGAAATAAATATGGCTTTAAGTCGGTTTGTTATGGACATGCGGGCGATGGCAACCTCCATGTGAATATAGTCAAGGGTGATATGTCTGATGAAGACTGGAAGACTGAAATTCCGAAAGGAATCCGTGAGATTTTTGAACTAACGGTTTCCCTCAAAGGAACCTTGTCAGGCGAACATGGTATTGGTTATGTGCAGAAAAACTACATGGATATTGCTTTTTCACCAACGCAATTGTTATTGATGAAGAACATTAAAAATTGTTTTGACCCGAATAATATCCTAAACCCTGGCAAAGTATTACCGGATTCTATATAAAAAAAGGAGCTTCATTTGAAGCTCCTTTTTTATTATATGTTAGCCGATTTTGCTTTCGGCAGTAATCGGTTAGCCAGTTTTCCAATAGTAAGGCCTTGTACAATTATAGAAAATACAACTACAAAATAAGTAATCGCCACAATGATTTTTTTATGAGGACCTTCTGCAATGGATAGTGCCAGGGCGATGGAAACACCGCCACGGAGTCCGCCCCATACCATTATTTTTATGGTTGAAGATTCAAATTTCTTTTTAAAAGGAATGATTTTCGTTGGAATCCAAATTGATATAAGTCGACAGAGTAGTACAATGAAGATACAAATCAATCCAATAGACCAGAAGCTTAGGATATTTGGGATTAACAATAACTCAAAACCGATAAAAAGGAAAAGAATAGCATTGAGAATTTCGTCAATCAATTCCCAAAATTTATTCAGGTAGTCTTTGGTAGTGGCAGACATAGCTGTCTTTTTTCCGTAATTTCCAATAATGATTCCTGCTGCAACCATGGTCAATGGTCCGGAAATATGCATGGCCTGAGCAATCAGATAACCGCCCATAACAACCGATAAGGTAATCAATACGGACACTTTATAATCGTCTACTTTTCGCATAGCTTTACTGGACTGTATACCCAAAATGGTTCCCAGAATAAATCCGCCCAAAGCTTCCCTGATGAGTAGCCATGAAACGTGAGGTAATGAGAAATCGCTTGCGGGATCTTGTGCCAATTTTAAGATTACGGCAAAAACCACAACCGCGACACCGTCATTAAACAGAGATTCTCCCGCAATTTTTGTTTCCAGTGATTTTGGAACTTTGGCGTCTTTCAGTATGCTGAGTACGGCAATAGGATCTGTAGGCGAAATCAGGGCTCCAAAAAGCAAACAGTAAATAAACGGGAGGTCTATATGGAGCAGGTCTGTAACAAAGTCCAGAATAAGTCCGATGGCCAGTGCCGATATTAATACGCTAATCGTTGAAAAAACCATAACAGGACCGCGTTGTTCTCGCAAATCTTTAAGATTGACATGGATAGCACCTGCAAACAAAAGGAAGTTAAGCATGGCACCCATCAATACTTCCGTAAAATCAAATTCTGAAAACAGTTTTGAAAAGTTTGTAAATGTTTCCGGAAAAATATTACCGGTTACTACCAGAATGATGGAACTTATCATGGCAATAATCATGATTCCGATGGTGGCAGGCAGCTTTAGGAAACGGATGTTAAGATAGGCAAAAAATGATGCGAGTACGATTAGGACTGAAAAGGAGTAGTATAATTCCATAAGTTGATTTTGGCATTTTTACAAATATAAAAAACGAGCGCAAAAACAGGGGCTCATTGCATTTTTTTGACAAAATTTTGGCAAAAAAAATCCCCAACATACGTGGGGATTTTTTATTAATCTCTTTTTGGGTTATTTTTTTTGTCTCTTTTTTCAGCCTTTTTTTCTTTAGTAGTTTTTGCAGGCTCTTTCTTTACATTTTTCTTAGCGTCGTGACTCTTTGCCATGATTTAGTTTTTTAAATTATAATTAAACCCAAGAAAATTAAATAATTTATTTAATAAATAAAATTATATTTGTTATTATCTTAATGGTAATATTTTTTGTTAACATAATTTTATATTTTATGAAAAAAGTATTTTTATTCTTGGCGTTTTTTATTTTTTTAACAGGTTGTTCAGATTCTGAAATTAGCTCTACATCTGATCAGACAAGTACACTAAAGGTTTACAAGAAAATTTCTCAGGATGATTTGAAAAAAGAATACGAGGCTTTACAGAAATCTCTGAGTCATAAAATTTTCATTGAAGCATCAAACAATTTTATTTCCAAAATGAAATTTAATGATGATATTAAGTTAATTGAAAGTGAAGTTACACTCTTAAAATGGATATCTGATAATATTTCAATTACAGAATTTTCTAATATTGAAGAAGCAACAGAAGAATGGAAAATAATAATAGAACTTAAATCTAATGAAATAGTTGAAAATAAAAACTTTTATAATTTAATTAAAGATGCAACCGAAGAACAACTTATAAACGTATTTACTCCAGAATTTGAGCAGGTTACTTTAGGTGAATGTGAAAAAACTTGTAATTATGGAAGAAATAGATGTCTTTTAGGAGCGGCTGTTCGTTTTGCGAAAGAATCGATGGATACTGCTGCAATTCCGTTTGTTTCTGCCGCGGGTCAAGCTTATGCTAATTTGTCTTATCTCCTTAATCAAGCCACTTGTACAAAAAGTTATGGTCTATGTTTGGAAGGTTGTGAATTTAATTAATCTTTTGTATTGCAAGTGTTTATGTGTTATGGATAGGTAATAAATTCCTTATCTAGTTAAATAGCCTGAAATTTTTTGGGCTATTTCTTTTTGTCCGCTATCGCTACTTAAGTAGCTTCTGTCATTCGCATTTGACAGAAAGCCTAATTCCAATAGAACGGCAGGACTTTTAGTGTTTTTTAGCAGATACATTGGTGCGGTTTTTACGCCTCTGCTTCTTAGTTTGGTGTCCGAAAGTACAGAAATCAGTTCTTCTGCATGTGCTTTTGAAGCTTCAAACCGTTCGTTTTGCTCGCTTACGTAAGCTTCTATTCCATTAGCTTCTTCGTTGGTGTTTTTATTTACGTGTAACGAAATTACCAAATCAGGTTGCAGTTTGTTGATTTTTTCAGTTCTTTCCTGCAATGAGCTAAACTCGTCATTGTCCCGGGTTAGAATAATCTCTATTTCAGTATTCCTGTTTTGAGAAGCTATCTGTTTGGCGATATTGGAAACAATCTGTTTTTCAGAATAAAATCCATGGGTAGCGCCTATGTCTTGCCCTCCATGTCCTGCATCAATAACGATTCGCTTTTTGCTTTCTGGTGTCGTAAACGACAAGATAGAAACGAGCACGGCTGCTCCTAAAAATTTGAAAGTGTTTTTCATACGATTAAAGTTTAGGGTTAAGGCATAATGTTAACGTGAATTTAAGAAAATATCTACTAAATACCTGATAAGTTTTGAAGAAAAAGGTTCTTCCTTACTCTTTTTCCATTTTTCAGCAGTCATTTCAAATTTAATTTCGCCTTTTCCAAACAGACCTGTTTCTTTCCAACCGCATTTTCTGTAAAAAGCTTCTGCACGTGTGTCAGGTGAGGTACTAAGCCAGACCGTTTGATTGGTCATGGAGAAATACCAATCCAGCATGTCGTCATGGAGCTTCTTTCCTATACCTTGTTTTTCATAATCAGGATGGAGAAACAAAGCCCAGATATTATTGCCTTTTAAATCAGCAATGGCAAATCCTACAATCTTACCGTCAATTTCACAAACCCAACCTTTTCCTCTTGAAAAAAGGAAGTTGTTACAATCTTGGTCGGTTACAAGGCTCGGGTCTGACAAGGTGTTTTCCTTGACCGAATTCCGAACCTTTTGAATCTGTCGGATGTCTTCAGGTTTTGCTTCTCTAAATCGTTTCATTGCCTATTTCTTTAACAGCATGTGCAAAATAGGATAAGGTTTACCACAACCGTCTACTTCAGAAGAGGCGACAGTTCGGAAACCAAATTTTTCATAAAAACCTACTGCCTGTTCATTGTCCTGGTTAACGTCTACTTTGGTAATACTAAGATTTTCTAAAGCATGTGTTAGCAATATTTTGCCAATGCCCTGACCTCGAGCCTCTGCACAAACGAAAAGCATTTCCAGATTGCCGTCAGCAATACCCATAAAACCAAGAATCTGGCCATTTTCATCTTTAAGGCCTATTAATGTGACAGCGCTGAAATATTGAGGAACCAGATTTTTATAAAATTCAAAATCTTCTTCCTTGAGGAAATCGTGTGTGGCTTTTACAGACGATTCCCAAACGGAAAGTATTTTGCCATATTCCGGTTCGGTTACATTTTCCAGGGTATAGTTTGAGAGTGGCATTTTTTCTTTTATGTATATTTTGTAAAACTATAATTTTAATATCTCGTCTGCCTTTTTGCAACGAATGTTCAATTCTTCACACAATTCCTTGATACGTGGCACGTCTTCTCCGTAAACAAGCATTAGCTGTATAGTATCGGCATAGCTGTCACCAATTTCAATAAGTTCCAGTTCCGGAAATTCTTTCTGAAGTTCTGAAGAAACCCATTCGATATAATCTGCCGCGTTCAGCTTTTTTTCATACGGATAGGGAGGAAGGGCACCATCGAGTTCATCGACAATCAATTCGTGGATTTCATCAATTTTATCACCCACAATCATAAATTCACCTATTTCGTTAGAAACGGCAAACTGTATGACACCGTCAGGGTCGGCTTCCAGAAGCCATTCAGCCTCGTTTTCTGTGAGATATTGTTCCGGATTATCGATAGCCAGTTGCAAGTTCTCCCAAATTTCGTTTTCGTTTTCTATGTCAAAATCGGCTAATAGCAGATTGATGAGTTCTTTTATTTTTTTCATACCGTCAATAACCAGATTCTGGTTTTGTTTTTGGCGAAGGTATAAAAAATACTTGCTAAAAGCTGCTATTGTAAATTGTGAAGGAAGATTTCTTAAAGTATGATTGGTTATAGTTAAGAATTACAAAGCTGCGCCATTATCTGCAAATATTGATGTGTAAACGGTTTTTTTGCTATCAGATTCAGGATTGTCTATTTCTTTTGGCTGTATAATTATGGAGTCGTCTACTTTTGCAAAGTTTTCCAATAATATCTCCGTTTTCGTCTTTACATCCGTTTTTCGAATTAATGTCGGGTTTTGTTTAGGAGTAAAAGGGCTTTTATTTCCAGTAAAGCATGGCACCACTGTTATGTATGTACATAAAATGAGTGTAAGACTTGACAAGAAATTGATTCTTAACATGATGTTTTTGTTGCTATAATTGTGATAATGGGCGGTAGACTTGGGCTAATCTGATACAAAGATTTTTATTAATTGCAAATTATCCTAGCGCAAAGTAATAAGTGGTAGCTATAGCGGATAAGTGGTAAAATGCAAGAGTAAGTGAGATGGAGAGTAGTAAAAACAGAAAGGGATAATAAGGTTGAAAGTCGAAAGTCGAAAGGTTGAAAGTCGAAAGGTTGAAAGCTAAAAAGTCAAAAGGTCATAAGGCTGGGTGCTTATTTACTCGAGTTTTCTTCGATTTCTTGTAGATAGGTAAGAAGAAAATAAAAATCTTCGATAATGGTTTGGAAGTTATCGGGTAGTATTAGATTTTTTTGGTTGATGTAGTTGAATAGTATATAATTCAGGCTTTTTTGTAGGCTGTTGGGTGTGGTAAATTCGGAAAGATGTATGTGGCTTTGGTCAGTTGTTTTCATGTGTAATTATTTGAAAACAAAGTTGAGATATTATTTTTAAAATGTTGTCATATAGGAAGTTGACAGTGTTATTTTTTGAAAAAGAAAAGAGAGGACAAAACACTAAAAGAGTAAAATGAAGATAAAAGAATGGAATGTTTTGATAGATTATTGATTAGAATGTATATGTTTTACAATAAAATCAGCTAAATCTTTACCTTCGAAATTATCATCATAATCAATCGTGAAAAAAAATCCGTCAGATTTGTTTTGGTTTAAGGTGATAAGAATGTCTTTTTTGTCAATTGTTTCTATGTTGATATCAATCCAATAATCAGGACGAACATTGTCTATATATTTGGCATGCGAGGCGTTTATGATATTACAAAACTCTGAAATCTCGTTTTTGTTTAGTTTGATGGAGTGTTTTTTGTAAAAGTCAAATGTTTGATTATTCAAATACCATGTGCCAACATCGCTATAGACTTTCGTGATTTTTTCAGTAGGGACTTCTGCTTTTACAGAAGTGTCAAATGATGCCTTTTTATAATAGAAAACATAAAATATATTGAGAAAAGCAAGTATGTTTATTGTTATGATAGCAATTATGATTGGTTTTTTTAATTTCATGTATTACAATATTTAGTTCGCAACAATAACCCAATCATTATCTTTAAACTCAAAAATATTTGGTTCTGTTCTCACACAGGTAAATACCCATGAAAAATCAACAATAGCTTTTTTAAATTGGCGGTTAAAAATAGGCTTTTTGATAGCAAGAATACCTTGTGGACATAGTTTAAAAAGCTTGCCGTCTTTTTTAGCTTTTTCTTCCATGACTCTTTGTAATGTAATAATCTTAATTCCTTCTTTTTTTAATGCTAATGAATCCAATTCAAACTTGCGAGACCAATTAATTACAGTGTCAAGTTCTGCATTGTTAAGCAGGTTTAGTTTTTTTATTGCGATGTCTCGAATATCATAAGGTGATCGCTCAATGTTAGCAATTTCAATTAGCGATTCTTTCGGGATTTGTAACAGGCAGTCACATTCTCCTTTTTTAATGATATGAGCAATTATTTCATTGGCTTTTTCATTATAAAGTGCTGTTGGTTCAGAATTGTTGCTGGTGCAGCCAGATAGTATAAAACAAAGTAATACTGCAAAAGACAAATGTTTTGCTATAATAATAAAGGAAACTTTAAAATTGCAATGTTCCATAGGATTTGTCTATTATTATTGACTTTAGACAGTTATTGAAAAAGCATTAAAACATCTCTAAGGTACTACATCATATACAGTCTCGGCATTATTATTGAAAACTTCTTTTTGGATTTTTTGTCCTATTTCAGTCGTTCTTTTAAGATTTGAATGAGTTATTATTCTTATTACCGGTGCAGGGTTTGCTCCATAATGAGGTTTGTTACCGTAAGAAATCATTTCTATTCCAAATCCATTTTGTGTAGCAAATGTTTTTAGTTTTTCGATAAAAGGAATTTGATCTTTTGTCATTGCTTCAAACTCCACTTGAAAATTCTTTCCTTCTCTTACAAAATAGATACAATCGATGCCATTAGATGTTATCCCGAACAAATCATATTCGGTTTTTCCGTCTTGTAAAAGTTGTAATACTTCTGCTAGTTGCGAGATTTTAATTTGTGTTGGTGTTTGAATATAATTTTGGCTGTTGCTTTCTTTTTTGCCAAGACCCAAAAGAGATAAAATACTTGCGAAGATTCCCATAATTAGTATAGATTTCATGTAAATAATAGAATGTTTTTATGGAGTTTTATAACAGTTCATTATTATATCAATGCCTTCAATAGGTTTGGTTAAATAATATTTTTCGTTGATTGGATATCTAGGTTTTTTAGCTTTGTCGATCTTTACATAAAAATAAGTCTCATTGTTTGTTAAGGCTAAAAAATCGGAACAGTCCCTCGATGTCCATGAATTGAAAGTTGGATATTTGTCTAAAACATTTTTAGCAGATAGTTTTGCCAGGTTGATATAGGTTCCGTCAGGAAGATTTCCTTTAAATTCTTTTGTCAGCCTGACTTTACTAATTAAATCTCTATTGTTATATTTTTGAAATATTACTCCGGGATATAGTTTTGAAACATATCCTTTTCTGTTTTCAAACCTACTGTCTGTAACAAACCCATCGGGACATAAACTCATTTCCAAAATCGCTATTTCTTGTAGATTTGGATCTTGCTTTTTTAAGTCACTTACTTTCAGGTCGCAAAACTTTATGTCGGATAGGTTAATTAATTTATTTTCTGAATTTTGTGACAGAGCAATTGAAACCGTCAGTATCGATAGTAAAGAAAATAAGACTTTCATATTATAGTTTTAAAACAATCAAATATAAAAAATCCTCAACTGCAATCTACAATTGAGGATTTTTATTTCTATATAATCTGCCAGCTACAAATTTTCTGCAACAAAATTCTGGGAGTATTCCTTTATGCTTTGCCTTACGGTTCTAAACTGTGCTGTAATTTCGTGGTCTGTTCCCACAGCTTTTGCCGGGTCAGGAAAATTGTGATGGAATTTTTTTGCTTTGGAGAGGAAGATTGGGCAACTTTCATTGGCATTGTCACAAACGGTGATTATAAAGTCAAAGTTGATGTGGCTGTATTCGTCGATGTGGTTGGAAGTATGGGCAGAAATATCAATACCGTCTTCTTTCATGATGGCGATAGCGTTTGGGTTTACGCCATGGGTTTCGATTCCGGCACTATAAATTTCAGCTTTGTTACCGGCAAAATACCTTAGATAGCCTTCGGCCATCTGGCTTCGGCAACTGTTTCCTGTGCAGAGCACGAGTATTTTTTTTGTCATAATTTTAAACTAATAGCCAGATGATGTTGATGATGCAGAATTTTGCGTCGAAACCAAAAATTAATTGCAACACTATTACTGACGTGGTGATGATTATGGGCTTTTTATATTTGATAAGCTTTTGTTTCATATTATTAACAGCAGCCCGAATTGGGTGAACAGCCTGAGCTGTTTGCACGCAGGTCAGATAAATTAAGCGTTTGTTTTTCTGATGGAATACCACAGGCATCCTGTGCCAGGCAGGCCGTAGTTTTGTTTTTCAATACAAATGTTTTTTGGTTAAACTCCAGGTCGTATTTGCCAATGGTGGTGCTTTGGTATTCTACTTCAATTTCAAAATCTCCAATTCCCAGTTTTTCTTCCGAAAGTTTAATGATGGTAAGCAGTTTACCTGGTTTTAGCCGGTGTTCGTAATCGTCTGCATTCCAAAGTTGAAAGTTGACGACTTTTTCTGTTCGGATAGTACCGCCACAGTCGATAAAATTTTTAGTAATCATACCTACTTCGGTAACATGAAAATGTTCCGGTACAAATGTTCCGTCTTCTAATTGGAATTCTACATTTTCGAGAGTGGGAAGAATTTGTTTTACTTCTGATAGTTTCATAGTTTTATTTATTTGTTTAATGCAATATTACGATATAGATTAACAAAAAAATGCCTAACAGCATTTTGATTTTGTGACGGTTTGTACAATTTGAGAAAAGTAGGTGTTTAGAATCTCAATTGTTTTTTCATCGATGCAATAGCAGATTGTGTTTCCTTCAATACTTCCTTTGATGATTCCGGCATTTTTTAATTCTTTCAGGTGTTGCGAAACCGTTGGTTGTGCCAAAGGAAGCTCATTGACAATGTCGCCACAAATACATTCGTTTACTTTTGCCAGATATTCAATAATGGCAATTCTTGCGGGGTGTCCCAATGCTTTGGCTATGGTTGCTATTTGATTTTGCTTGTCTGTAAAATGTTCTGTTTTAGTTGCTCCCATTTTTTATAATTTAATATTGCAATATTACGATAAATGTTTTACGCGTAAAATATTTTTTGCTGCATATTTTCTTTGTCTTTTTTTTTTGATCGTTGTGCAAGTATATGAGAATAAAAGATTAGGATAAAGTGACTAAAGTAAAGGAACCAACAAAGATATAAGAAATCTCAGCTAAAGTTACCTTTTAAACGATATAAAGCAAATACCCCAAAATTCCTCCGCCAATAACTACAAAGGCACTGTTGATTTTGCGGAATTTGAAGACAATAAGCGAACTGATTATCCCAATAACGACTGTTCTCCAGTCTGCGATACTGTCTTTTGCCATTTCATAGCAAACCGTAATGATGATGGCTACAGAGGCTACATTTACAGCATCTAAAAATACGGACAATAATTTTGAGCTGCGCATTTTTTTCATCAGCGGATGGAGTAAAGCCACAAAAATAAATGAGGGCATAAAAATAGCCAGAGTAGAAATAAGTGCGCCTGATAGCCCGTTGATCTGGTATCCTATAAAGGTAACCGAGGAAAAAACAGGTCCCGGTGTGAATTGCCCAACAGCAATGGCATCTATAAGCTGTTGCCTGCTGAGCAGTCCGGTTGCGACCAGTTCTGCATCTAAAAAAGCAAATAATACATATCCGCTACCATAAAGTATAGCGCCAATCTTTAAAAAAACAAGAAAGAGATTGAGATTTTTAGCAGATACAACTTCAGAATCTGAAATTTGCAACAAAGTGATAGGAATAAACAAACCCGCAGTTCGCTGTTGATTTATAAAGTGTATTGCCATTGCTAATATTCCGGCTCCGAACAATAAAAAAACTTCATTAATTCCGTATAAAGACAGCAATAGTACGCTAAAACCAATGGCCCACAACTGCAGGTTTTTTAAAGATTTTTTAGCCAACGGATAAATGGCAGCCAATATTACTGCTATTATGGCCGGTTTTATTCCGTATATGAATGGTTGTACTTCCGGAAGTTGGCCATATTGCTGATAGAGCCATGCAAAAAATAAAGTGATACTAACGGCAGGGAGTATAAAGCATAGTCCCGCTATTAATAAACCTTTCCAACGAGCCCTGTCTTGTCCCACATGAATTGCCATTTCGGTACTGTTAGGTCCGGGAATCAGATTTGTAGCGCCTATCAGATCAAGAAAATGCTGTTCAGACATCCATTGCCTTTTGGTTACTACTTCCTGTTGCATCATAGCAATATGAGCTGCAGGACCACCAAAGGCCGTAAATCCTAATTTTAGAAAAACTTGTGTAAGTTCTTTTAGGCGATGCTCTTTTTTCACGTTTTTGGTTTATTAATTGGGTACTGATACAAATAATAATATCGTTTTAAATTATCAAATAAACCCCAATTGCTTCATAATGCTCGTTCTGTCATAGGCCTGTGTATGTCCTGCAATTTTTCCATCTAGGATATGATAAAACGTCATGCCTTGTGCTTCTATCTTTCTGTTCGTTGCCGGCCATTCGCCTATTTGGCCGGTATTTGTTCCGGTCATAATCCAGGTGATGGCGACAATATTGCCGTCTGATATGGCCGTCCTGATGTCGAAATGAATATCAGGAAATGGACCAAAGGTATGATGCAGTCGCGTAGCAAATTCGTCATGGTTCAACGTTTTGCCTTCCCACGGGTCTGCATTGTCGAGATGAATGGTATATTCCGGAGCCAGATATTTGGGAATGTCTTCCAATTTTTTTTCATTCCAGATACGTTGCATGAATTCCCGTATCAATGTTTCGTTTGCCATTCTTATTGTCTGTTTTTATCGCTGTATCTGAGCAATTAATAATTTAAAAATTTATCAAATATAGCCTGCTTACGAATCTTGCCAAAATATTTTTACGAGAATTAAAATGTTGCTATCTTGCCGCGCATTTTTAACAAACTAACTAAAAAAACGAACTAATGAAAACTAAAATTACGGCCTTTGCAACGCTGTTTCTATTTGTCCTTTTGATGGGATGTTCCGGCGGAGATGATGGCGGTTCAAATTGCGGAAAAGTAGAATCGGTTACTTTTTCTACTACTCCGGTTGCGGTAACGCTTTACTTTACTGGCGGTACTAATGCCAATTCCTTTAAGGTAGAATATGGCCCTACCGGATTCAGACAAGGAACAGGGACATCTGTAGTGACTTCAAATACACAGATCGAAGTTACCGGACTGGTTCCTTCTACAACTTATGATTTTTATATTACCGGAATTTGCAGCGACACAGAAAACAGCACCCCTTATAAGCTTTCAAGTGTTACAACACAAGCCAGTCAATGTACAGGAACTACCTCAGTACAGTTTGGTCAATTATATCCGAATGAGATTGATCTTCAATTTACCTATTCAGGCGGATATGCAGAATATCATGAAGTGGAATATGGTCCGGTAGGATTTACTTTAGGAACCGGAACCAAAGCAACTACTTCTTTCGGGACTTCTTCAAAAACTCTTACAGGAATCCAGGCTTCCACAACCTACGATTTTTATGTACGTTCTTATTGTGCTTCTGGCGAAAAAACTCCTTTTGTCAAATTCAGCTATACAACTATGAATGGATGTCCGAAACCTACTAATTTGTCAAGTTGGATTGTTTCAGGAAGTTGTAATAGTGGTACCGCAACCAGAGCTTTTTCATGGAGCTATTTAGCTGGTACGCCACAAAGTTATACGATTTCTATCGTTCAGGGAGCTACTGATAATCCTGCTGAAGGAAATACTTTTGTTACTTCTACAACCGGCATATCTATTTCAAATATGTTCTGTAATTGGAGGGCTTTTTATGTAAGAGCCAATTGTACAGGTAATGATAGCAGTGAATGGGCTGGTCCTTATTATTTTTAAGAATTTAAAACAATAACAAAAAGCGGGCTTCTTTTTAAAAGAAGCCCGCTTTTTTATTTATGCAAAACTTGTTCATTATTTTTTGGGAATAAACATTTCCGGATTATTCATAACCATCCATATCGCCATACCAAAAATGATCATCATGTAAATTACAATTCCTATTCCTAAGGCTAATAGTACTTTAAGAATAATATCACCGATGCTTTTTTGTGTATAATATTCCTTATAAAACCATACCATAATAAACGGATAAGCAAGGAACGTTGAGAGTGAGGTGAAAGTCACAAACATAGTAGGCGTATCCTTCAACAGGTATAAGATTGGAAAGAAAACAACAATGGAAAGGATAGTATAGTAAACCAAAGTATAAGTGTTCATAATTACATGTTCGTAATAATTCTCTCCCCATTTTTTGAATACAAGTGCTGTTACAATCGAAGCCAACGGAATTAATAGTAACATGATTATTGAGCTATAGGATGACAATATAGACATTGCATCATGCATTCCCAGCATAGGTAATTTCTGTTCGCCATAGATTTGCTGCATGTACTTTTCCATTATTGCATCTGTCTTGATGACCTTAAAGGAAAGGAAGGCAGAAATACCGCTCAATACAAAGGCCAGTAGAATAGGTTTGTAATGGTTAACCCTATCGCCATCGATAAATTTTTTTGCAGTTTTTCCAGGGTTTCTGGCAACATTTTTTAAGGAATAGAAAAAACCTTTATTGGTATGTACGGCCAGATATTGCACTTCATCAATCAGGTATTTACGGTCAATCCTTTTGTATTTTTTTTGTCCGCAGTTGCTGCAAAAATTTTCAGTTATAGGACGGCTGCAGTTCAGGCAATTGTTTTCCATTTTTATAAAATATGTTGGAAGTTATTATTTGGAGTTTCGCGATTTGATTTCTGTATTAAGTTGGCCAAAGCGAATATAATTTGGAAGCATCGTTAGCATACAACCCGGAATAATCGCAATAAGTGCATAATTCTTACTCTTGATAGCCACGAAAAAAAGTCCGGCACATGCTATAAGCATTACGATACTGAATGCAATTAAGACACTTTTTAGTGTGTTTTTTTGTTTGTGCAGCTCTTCCAGCGTTAATTCAGAGAGTTTGTTGGTTTTCATAAGATTGGATGTTGTTTTTTGTATTATGTTAAAAACATGCCAAATATAATAAATCCCCAATAAGTGTTTAATTATTGAGGATTTATATTTTTAATCTATTAGCGAAATAATTAGCTTTTTATAACTTTTTTAAAGAGTACTTTATTATCTGTAGAAGTTATTTTTATTACAAACATTCCTGTTTTTGATATTTTTGGGACTACAACATAGGAGTTGCTGTCAATAGCTTTAAATTCTGAATCTTCAATTTTTCTGCCAACTAAATCAAATAGCTCCACTGATTTTATAGCAGTATCACAATTTATATTTAGACTGTTGGTAAAAGGATTTGGATAAATAGAGACTGTATTTTTTGATTCAAATTCAGGATTTTCTAATGCTTCCTCTTTTATTCTAATTGAAGAAAAAGTACCTTGGGAAATACCCGTAATTAGAATTTTTCCATTAGCTTCTTTTATATGCAGGTATGAAGAGTCATCGCCAAAAAGATTTTCTGGGAAACGAAAATTATAATTGCCATTGGCACAAAAATTTGTGTCAGCATTTCCATCTGGCAGGAATTTTATCAGTCGATAACTTCTTCGACAATAGGAGGGATCACATCGCTCGGAACCAGATGTGTAAAATCCATCAGGTTCAACTTGTAAATAGGTTTTGAATAGGGTCGAGCGATTAAATATGGTTTGATTGGTAGTTAAGTCATATTTTAACACTCTAGCGCCCATAGTAGAAAATGAAAAGCTATAAAAATAGTTTGCATACAAATCGTTATTAATGTATTGAACACCATATAAGATATTTGTCATTCCTCCTTCTAACTCGACAAGTCGATATCCTCCATTGCCATATGTTGTGTCTATAGTGCCATCATTATTTATTGTCGTTAATAATAGTTTCTCGCTACGAGTACTTCCCACTAGCGTTCTATGTATGCCACAGAAAAGATATTTTCCATTGAAAGGGCGGATGGATTTGCCTTCAGTTCTCTGGACTGTTGTGGAGTTTAAATTAACAGTGTAAGATTTGTATCCATTGCTATCAAAAGAAGTATCGATGCTACCATTAGAAAACAATTTAAAATAAATTAATTTGGAAACGTTCACATTATTAGAAAGAATTTGAGTTCCAAGACATAGCAAACGGCCATTTGGTTCCATTATAAGATCGGAAAGAATCTCATTGTTTCCAAAATCTATGTTTGTCATTCCGTTAGTTCCAAATGTAGTATCTGGATTTCCATTCTCATCTATTTTTGAGATAAAAATATCCTGAAAGTTATTTGTCACATTTTTACTTGTTCCGTAAATATAAAAATATCCATCTATAAATTTAAAATTTGAGATTTCATAGGTTTTAAATGTGTTCGTTATAGATACTATTCCATTAGTACCAAAGTTGATTACCTGATTACCGTTGTAATCAATTTTAGCAATTTTATTTGACGAAATAAAATAATAGTTGTTATTAATGAGTAAACCGTCTTTAGGATAAAAATCAGTTATTGGTCTATGTTTTTTTATGCCATTGTCCCCAAAAGTAGTATCTAAACCATAATTTTGAGCCCCACAATTTAAACTAAACAATAATATAATAAGAAACGATAGTGATTTCATAATGTTAGTTTGTCGATTAGTTATGTTACATTAAAACAATTATTTGTTGTTAAACAAGTGTATAAAATTAATTATAATTTCTAATTAAATGATTTTAGTGTAAAAAAAAATAAGAATCAAGCAAACAAAAATTGTATATCAAAATTATTCATGGAGCAATCTGCCAGTTCCTATAATTAAAGACCACATTAGTTCATCAGCCTTATGATGTTTTAGAGTTGCAGTGTTTTGTCCAGACCAAAAATTTATCATGTCTGTTTTTCCTTGTGTAAGAGCAGCTATTCTTAAAGGAGCAATTAGTTTGGTAGCGCCAGATTAATCAGTAACAAGGAAAGCAGTACCTAATAGAATGGTATCAGTACCAAGCAGTAGTGCTACAGTATATCGCCTGACAACAATACCCAAAAAAACAGACTGCTTTTTTTGGACAGTCTGTTTTTGTCTATACTACTTGAACTACTATTTCATGTAAACAATTCTCAAGATAATTTCAAAGAGTTTTGAAGATTAACGATTCTTTATTTCAGACATTATTTCCCATATTTTTGCTCGTATTGAGCAGGAGTCAAATACTTAGTGTCAGAAATTTTATTTACTTTATTTGAAGCAAATAAAGTTGTCAAAACCAATGCTATTCCAGAAACGAATAGCAATAAACTTTTTTTAGTTATTGAATTTTTCATGGCTTATAAATTTTAGATGTTTATAGTTATAAAAATAAAAAAAATATTTTAATTTAAAATAAATAGGATTACCTGCTTAATACTGGAATAACTTATTAGTTTCTGTAATTAAATCCTTCATCAACTCATCAGCCTTTTGGTGTTTTAAGGTTGCAGTGTTTTGTCCAGACCAAAAGTTGATCATGTCTGTTCTTCCTTGTGCCAGAGCAGCTATTCTTAAAGGCGCTATCAATTTGGTTTGTAAAGGAAAAGGTAATACTTCAGTTTCAAATTTTACTTCGTCAGCTATTTTGTTGCTTACCATTCTGCCCATTCTTCCGGTGAGTGATTTTGAAAGAACCGTATGTTTTGGACTGCCGGAAATCAATACCTCTTTATGTAGAGGAGTGGCACCTGATTCGTCAGTAACAAGGAAAGCAGTGCCTAACTGAACGGCATCTGCTCCCAGCATCAGTGCCGCAGCAATGCCTTTGGCATCTGTAATTCCTCCGGCAGCAATGATTGGTGTAGTTGTTTTGGCTTTTAGCTGCTGAATAAGTGTAAAGAGTCCGGTCTGAGAGTCCTGAGCCGGTCTAAGAAAAGACGGACGGTGACCGCCAGCTTCAAATCCGGAAGCTACAATGGCATCAACTCTGGCTTCTTCTAATGCCAACGCTTCATCGAGTGTTGTTGCCGCGCCTATTGTTTTGATACCCAGCCTGCGTGCTTCTGCAAGAATTTCTTGGGAAGGTATGCCAAATATAAAACTAAACACAGCCGGGCGAATTTCAAACAAAACTTCTACCTGTTTTTCAAATTTGGAAGGAATATCTGTTGATAATTCCGGCAATGGAATATTCAATTCGTTAAAGTAAGGCTTAAATAGTGCCTTTACCTTGTCTAAAGATTCTTTTGGATAATCAGCCAGACTTTTATCTACATCAGATACCCATAAATTAATATTGTAAGGTTTGTCGGTTTTAGCTTTGATTGCTTTCCCTGCTTCTCTTATTTCTTCAGGAGATAGGGTATAGGCTCCAAAACTTCCTAATCCGCCTGCATTGGAAACGGAGGCAAGAAGTTCTGCAGTCGAAAAACCACCACCCATAGGACCTTGCAATATCGGGTATTGGATGCCTAGTAATTCTGTTATTTTGGTTTTATTCCACATGATTTATTCCTTTACGTGTGTCAATAGTTTGTTTACAATAACCCATTTTCCATCAATCAAAGACAGGCTTAGCAGGTCGTAATAATTGTATTCAAAAATAGGAACGTGGGTTTTCGCAACGGCAATCGTATTGATAATTTCTATGGAGATGATTTCCATACCAAATTTGGCACCCAATTCATTAGGGCTTTTGCGATTTTTTACACCATCCAAATACTGTTCAAGCGTTTTGAAATAAGGTTCTCCATTTATATCGCCGGATAAAAATGCCATCGGATGGAAAGCGCTTCGGAGCAGATGGATGTCTCCTGCAAAAATACCATTAAAATAATTTTCCAGCACAGAAGTTATCTGTTTTCTGTTTTCGTCTGTAGTTTTCATTCTTTTGTTTTAAGAGGTAAATTAAGAAATACGATGTCCGGCAACATGTCCGCCATCCAGATTAATGGTTTCTCCGGTTACAAAATTACTTTCAGCAAGATATAAGGCAAGTTCAGCAACATCTTGTGTTTCGCCAATACGGTTGAGCAGATGTAATCCTGCCAGATGATCAGCATCAGCAACTCCTATTTTTGATTGCAATGGACTTCGTATTATCCCTGGCGCTATAGTATTGACACGAATATTATTTCTTCCAAATTCAGCAGCAAGCTGTTTCGTAAGTGCATGAATGCCACCTTTGCTTGAAATGGGGGCGGTTGCCGGGAAGCCGTCAATAGCATGGTCAACCAATACGGTACCGATGTTAATAATAGCTCCTCCGTTTTGAGTAAGCATTTGCCTGATGGCGGCCTGACTTGTGAAAAAAGTTCCTTTGAGGTTGATGTCTAAAAAACGGTCCAAATCTTTTTCGTCTATTTCCAGAAAAGGCTTCGGTTCGAAAACTCCTGCATTGTTTATCAATACATCTGCGCTACCAAAATGTTTGATCGCTGTTTCGATAAGTTGTTTTCCTACAGATATGTCGCTTATATCTCCGGCTACCGAAACGAGATGCTCTTCGTGTCCCAACTCTTTTTGGGCGTTTTTAAGATTGTCTGCATTAGCAGAATTGATTACTACATTATATCCTTTTTCTAAAAATAGTTTTGCAATAGATTTTCCGATTCCGGTTGATGCTCCTGTTATTATTGCTGTTTTTGTTTTCATTGTTGTTGATTTTTAAGAATTGCTTTTTTGTGCCGTAATGCTTTTTTCGCGCAGAACCGAAACCTGTTCTCCGGCAAAGCCCCAGTCGTCAAGTTCTATTTCCTGTAGGACTATATGAGTAAGATTGGGGTCTTTGCCTAATATATCGCTCATGAGATTTGTTACGCCGGCAATCAATTGCTGTTTCTTTTCTCGTGTAACGCCTTCGCGGGTTACTTCAATTTTTACATAGGGCATGGTCTTGTACTTTAAATAGTTATTAATTTATAGTACAAAGGAAAGAAGGAATTTTAGGAAGGATGAGTGACATAGGTCACATTCCGTAGCAGGCTATTTTGAAGAATTGTACAACCTGCTGAGGGTTTCTCTTGAAACACCCAGATAGGCTGCAATCAGATGTTTCGGAACTATATTGTAGAGGGCTGGGTAGAGTGCCAGTAGTTCCTCATATCGGGTTTTGGCATCGTTATTCATGAAAGAAAGGAGTCTTTTTTGTGCCGCAACATAGCCTTTGTTAGTCCGCCATCTGAAAAAATATTCGGCCTGGTGCAATTCACGGCATATTTTCTCTCGGGCTTCATTAGTAATCGAAAGGACTTCTGCATCTGAAATACAGTCAATAGTGATGGTGGCCTTAGATTTGTTGTATAAGGCGGCGTAGTCTGATGTCCACCAGGTAGGCATGGTAAACTGAAGGATATGCATTTTAATATTGTCGTTCATAAAAAATGTTTTCAGACAACCGGAAAGGACAAAGTATTCTTTTTCGACATCATCACCTTCATTGATAACAACCTCACCTTTTTTAAAAGATTCGGCTTTGAAATGTGAAAAGAAATGTTCAAACTCCTCTTCTGATAAGGAAGCGGTTTTTGCAATATGCTGTTTTAAGATTTCTTTGCCTTCCATTTTAATATGTTTATTATGGCTATGACCTTTGTTTTTGAAATTGCTATACTATTGTTCCTTTATTGTATCCAATAAATCATCCAATTGGCTGAAACGGCTTTCCCAGATTTTTTTGAACTGTTCGAGCCATTTGTCTATTTCTTTCATCTTGTTAATTTCAAGCTGGTAATAAATTTCCCTGCCTTGATGTTCTGGTTTTACCAATTCGCATTCAGCCAATATTTTAAGATGTTTTGAGACTGCCTGACGTGTAGTGTCAAAATGTTCTGCGAGGGCATTAGGTGTCATGGGCTGTAAAGCTATCATGGCGATAATGGCTCGTCTTGTAGGGTCAGCAATAGCCTGGAAAATATCTCTTCTCATTATTGTCTTATTTGATAATCAGCAGAAGCAACTAATTGGTTGCAAATTTAAATGCGACTTTTCGGTATCACAAATGTTTTAATGTTTATTTTAGTGAATGTTATGGTTAGTGGATCAATGCCTGAGCAAAAGCAATAATGTCCGTAAGGGTCTAAAAAAATAACACCCCTCTCTCTCGGGTTTTTGTTTTTAATGGGTTGCTCTGTTGGTCACTCGTCTATAGAGTGATTTGTATCAGCCGGATTGTTTCATGGTTTAATTATTATAATGAAACTATGACTTAAAAAACTCACCAAAATGCCATAATATGCCCGATGGGTCATGAAGGAAACATTCTCTTCCCCAATCGTGTTTGCGGATGGGAACGAGTTTTGCATTTTTGTATTTTGAAGTAAGGTCTAATGACAAAAGGTTGTCCCAACAATCCTGTACATCTTCTACTTCTAAAAAAATCATGGTATTGTCTATCCAGTCTTTGACATAAGCATCCTGCAGGTAAAAACCTAAACCTTCCTGTGTTTTGAAAAAGGACATGTTAGGAAACAGTTCGATTTCTTCAAATCCTAAATCTTTGTAAAAGCTACGGGATATTTCAAAGTTTTGGGCCCCGATAAAAGGACGAATAGAAGTGGTTTTAATTTTCATGGCTTTCTTTTTCTATAAATTTAGTAAAATTCTTTGCATTTGTCAGAAGAACGTAGCCAATTATTATTTTTATAAAGTGATAAATAAGCCAGCCTGATCGGGGATAATCTTTTAAAAACTCTTTCTGTTGCCAAAAAGTAATGAGGTCTGAACAAAAAACAGGTAGGCTTTCTATCAATATCAGTGCACCTACTATGATTATTGCAATGGTTAGCACAGTTGTACTTTTAATAGTAAGGTCTATTCTTTCTTCTTTGAAATTATGGTTAAGTTTTAATTTTTCGATAATCCAGGTTGTTTTAAAAAGGAATAACCCTATTGTAATTATAAAAAATGCGATAACCGAAAAAAGTCCTAGCCAAAGTAATAGTAGGCTTTGGAAATCGATGCTTCCATTCGTAAATGAAATTGTCGATAAAAATTGAGGAACTATAGAAATACAACTGAATAATAGCCACAATCCTATAATTTTGAGAAGCAGTTTCCAAAAAGTATCAATTAGCATATTTTAGAGTTTAAGTTAAGACTATTTTGAAAATTTTTCCAAAACTTCATTCAAAGAAGAGAGAAAATAAATTTGTCCCATTTTATTGCTCTCAAAAATAAAATCTTTCAGACTTTTACTCTGATAGCGGCTGAAATCTCCCATAATGGCAAGACGGACACGATAGGTTGAAAATTTCTGAAGTATTTCGCCCGCAATTCCTGTTTTCAGGTCAAAAAAAGCAGGTGTGATATTTTTTTCATGGACTATGATTTTGTCAAAACCCTGATAATATAAGTTGCCAAGCAAATCCAATCCATCCTCTGTAGTTTTAATTATTTCATCATCTGTAATTATTTCGGCTATGTTGGTGTTGTTTAAAGTATGTGTTTTTATTTTCATAATCATGAGGATGTTTTCCAAATATAAAAAAATCCCTGACTGAAATTTGAAATCAAAAATCTCAAATCAAAAATTATTAACTCAAAGCCTTTACAAGCCCATAACTATCCTCCAACAAACGATAGCGAATAATTAAGCCATTCTCAATCGTGAAATGTATAGAAAATAAACTTTCATATGTTTTTCCGGTTCTGGTCATTCGGGAAGAAAATTCACCTGTTACTACGGCATGATTATCTTCTGCCAAAATATGATCAATTGTGGCACCCAAAGGTTCTGTGTTAGCCCATAATAATTCAAAAAAGGCTTTAACTTCTTTTTTAGTGCTTTTCTTTCCGAGCCAGGGAGCCACTTCTTCATTTCCCGGCACCAACCAGTCTACATTTTCAGGAAAGTAAGTCAATAGTTTTTCTAAATCTCTTTGGGCAAGCGCTCCAAGATAGTTTTGAATTGTATGTAATGTTTCTTGTTTAGTGGTAGAATCCATAATAGTAGATAGCAATTATATATCTATCAAATATAAAAAATCCCCGACTGCAAATTGCAATCGGGGATTTATATTCTAAAGTCTCAAGTTTTTAGTCTAAGGTCTCTAGTCTAAAGTCTTTAGTCTAAGGTCAAAAGTCTAAAGCCGAAAGTCTCAAATCTGAAATCTAAAACCTCAAATCTAATCTAAAATTTACTCATTCACTATGACCCATTCACCAGAAGCCAAAAGACTTTCTGCCTTTTTGTATTTCATAGTTTCGGTTTTGCCGCTCATGACATGCTTCACGGTAACATTGTCGTTACGGTTGATTTTTGGCATATCACGTACAATGGTTTCCGTCACCTGAGGTCTCTGTGTTTGTCCGGCTTCACGGTTTGCAGCAGCAGCTTCGTCAGTATTTGGAATCTCGTCTTTTGAAGTCTTGTAGTTTTCTTTTGGACGGGCAACTTCTCTTGCTTCGTGGATTTCAGGATTGTTCTGTTGTGGCAGGTCTCCTTTGAATAAGAAAGAGATTACTTCTTTATTGACATTGTCAATCATGTTTTTAAACAGGTTGAAAGCTTCGAACTTGTAAATCAATAAAGGGTCTTTTTGTTCGTGTACTGCTAACTGAACAGATTGTTTCAATTCGTCCATTTTGCGCAGGTGCTTTTTCCAGGCTTCATCTACAATTGCAAGCGTGATGTTTTTCTCGAAATCGCTTATCAATTGAGCTCCTTCCGTTTCGTATGCCTTTTTAAGGTCGGTTACGACATTAAGGGTCTTGATTCCGTCAGTAAACGGAACTACGATTCTTTCAAACTGGTTGCTTTCGTTTTCAAAAACATTCTTGATGATAGGGTAGGCTTCTCTTGCACTTCTTGCGGTTTTTTCATTATAGAATTCCAATGCCGACTTGTATACTTTTCCTGTCAGTTCCTGAGCTGAAATTTTTGCGAAATCAGCTTCGTTTACCGGAGAGGTAATAGAGAAATAGCGAATCAATTCGAATTCGAAGTTTTTGAAATCATTGGACGCTTTGTTCGCCTCAACAATCACTTCGCAAGTGTCATACATCATGTTGGCAATATCCACTTTCAGACGCTCTCCGTGCAAAGCATGGCGACGACGCTTGTAAACTACTTCACGTTGGGCGTTCATAACGTCATCATATTCCAAAAGACGCTTACGTACACCAAAGTTGTTTTCTTCTACTTTTTTCTGTGCTCTTTCGATAGACTTTGTCATCATAGAGTGCTGGATTACTTCGCCTTCTTTCAAACCAAGTCTGTCCATAACTTTAGCAACTCTTTCTGAACCGAATAAACGCATCAGGTTATCTTCAAGAGAAACATAGAATTGTGAGCTACCCACATCTCCCTGACGTCCGGCACGACCTCTCAACTGACGGTCAACACGACGCGAATCGTGACGCTCCGTACCAACAATGGCTAAACCACCGGCAGCTTTTACTTCTGGAGAAAGCTTGATATCCGTTCCACGACCTGCCATGTTGGTAGCAATAGTCACAACTCCGGCTTTACCAGCTTCTTCAACGATTTGCGCTTCCTGCTTGTGCATTTTAGCATTAAGTACGTTGTGAGGAATGTTTCTCATCTTGAGCATACGGCTCAATAATTCTGATATTTCAACAGAAGTAGTACCAATCAATACCGGTCTTCCGGCAGCAGAAAGCTGGGTAACATCTTCAATTACCGCATTGAATTTTTCACGAGTACTTCTGTAAATTAAATCTTCTTTGTCTTTTCTGGCGATTGGCTTGTTGGTTGGGATTTCAACAACATCCAATTTGTAGATTTCCCATAATTCGCCTGCTTCCGTAACTGCCGTACCGGTCATACCTGCCAGTTTACTGTACATTCTGAAATAGTTCTGTAATGTAATGGTAGCAAATGTTTGGGTAGCCGCTTCAATTTTTACGTTTTCTTTTGCTTCAATTGCCTGATGCAATCCGTCAGAATAACGACGTCCGTCCATAATACGTCCGGTCTGTTCGTCAACAATCAATACTTTGTTGTCGATGATAACATATTCTGTATCTTTTTCAAAAAGGGTATAAGCTTTCAAAAGCTGCGTTAAAGTGTGAATACGCTCGCTTTTTACGCTGAAATCCTGAAAAAGTTTTTCTTTTTCTTCGGCTTCAGCATCTTTGTCAAGATTCATTTTTTCGATTCTTGCAATTTCAGTTCCGATGTCTGGCAGAATGAAGAAATCATTGTCAGTGTCTCCGGAAAGGAATTTGATTCCATTATCTGTCAATTCAACCTGATTGTTTTTTTCTTCAATCACGAAATACAAAGCTTCATCAATCTTGTGCATTTCGCGGTTGTTATCCTGCATGTAGTGGTTTTCAGTTTTTTGAAGCAGTTGTTTTACCCCTTCTTCACTCAAAAACTTGATTAAAGCTTTATTTTTTGGTAAGCTTCGGTAAGCTCTTAGTAATAAAAATCCGGCTTCTTTAGTATTGCCTTCTTTTAATTGTTTTTTAGATTCTGCTAAAAACCCGTTTGCTAACTGTCTTTGTAAGTTTACCAGATTTTCAACTTTTGGCTTTAGCTCGTTGAACTCGTGACGGTCACCTTGAGGAACCGGACCTGAAATAATCAACGGAGTTCTGGCATCATCTACCAAAACCGAATCGACCTCATCGACAATTGCGTAATTATGTTTTCTCTGTACCAGTTCTTCCGGAGTATGAGCCATATTGTCTCTCAAATAATCGAAACCAAATTCGTTATTTGTTCCATAAGTAATATCAGCATTATAGGCCTTTCTTCTTCCTTCAGAGTTTGGCTGGTAGTTATCAATACATTCTACCGTAAGTCCGTGGAATTCGAAAAGAGGCGCTTTCCATGCGCTATCACGTTTTGCAAGGTAGTCGTTCACGGTTACAAGGTGAACACCATTTCCTGTAAGTGCATTCAGGTATAACGGAAGCGTAGCAACCAATGTTTTACCTTCACCCGTTTGCATTTCGGCAATCTTACCCTGGTGAAGTACGGCTCCTCCAATTAATTGAACGTCGTAGTGAATCATGTCCCAGGTAATTTCTTTTCCTGCGGCATTCCAGCTATTAGCCCATATTGCATTATCGCCTTCGATAGTGATATAGCTTTTCGTAGCAGAAAGTTCCAGATCTTTTGGTGTTGCCTTTACTGTTACATGCGTATTCTCTTTAAATCTTCTGGCTGTTTCTTTTACAACGGCAAAAGCTTCAGGAAGGATTTCCATCAAGGTCTTTTCGGAAATATCGTAAGCTTCTTTTTCCAAAGTATCGATTGAAGCATAGATGTCTTCTCTGGCATCAATGTCCTGTGTTTTCTCTACTTCGAGTTTGTAAGAGGCAATTTTTGCATCTTTCTCAGCTCGTGCTTCCTTAATTCTCTCCTTGAAGTAAATAGTTTTTGCTCTTAATTCGTCGTGCGAAAGAGCAGCTAATGTTTCTTCGTGTGCTTTTATCTTCGCGATAATCGGCATGATGGCTTTTACATCCTTTTCCGATTTATCACCTACAAAAGCTTTTAATATGCTGTTGATGAAACTCATGGGTTGTTATATTTCTATTTATAAAATGTTGCAAATTTAAGCAAAAAAAAAGCCTCTATTGAGACTTTTTCATTGTGTTTATTATTTTTAATACTCATCCTCGTTCCAAAGATAATCTTCGTCAGTTGGATAGTCAGGCCATATCTCTTCCATTGATTCGTAGATTTCACCTTCGTCTTCTATGGACTGAAGGTTTTCCACTACTTCTAAGGGTGCTCCAGCTCTAATAGCATAGTCGATAAGTTCGTCTTTGGTTGCAGGCCACGGCGCATCACTTAAATAGGATGCCAATTCTAATGTCCAATACATCTGATATCGATTTAATAGTTTTATGCAAAAATAATTTTTTTACTGAAATAGTCAAGTAAAATTGTATTTATTTTAAAAAAGTCAAGAACGTTTTTTCTGGCTTCCAGACCGGATTATGCGGTTTCGGATTTTTATCCTGTTTTTTAACCGCTATTGCCTTCTGACGTTTCGATTCAGCTCGTTTGGATTACTGCTTTTCAGGAATCCATTTTACCTCATCGGCCTTAAGGTCGTAGGACAACTTTCGTGCCAGTACAAAAAGGTAGTCAGAAAGTCGGTTTAAGTACTTAATTACAAGTTCATCTGTAGGTTCCTGCTCGTTTAAATGGACTGAAAGTCGTTCTGCACGACGGCAAACACAGCGTGCAATGTGACAATATGACACGGTTGTATGTCCGCCAGGCAGCACAAAGTGCGTCATGGGTGGCAGAGCGCTTTCCATGTCATCAATTTCATTTTCAAGCAATTCAATGTCGGCCTCGGTTATTTTTGGAATATTTAGTCTTGGTTTTCCGTTTTTTAGAATTTCTTTTTCAGGCGGTGTAGCCAAAATGGCACCAACAGTAAATAATCTGTCCTGAATCCGAATTAAAATATCTTTATAGTGGCTGTTTATTTCCTGGTCACGGATCAACCCGATGTAGGAATTAAGCTCATCGACAGTGCCATAACTTTCGATTCGGATATGGTGTTTAGGAACCCTGTCGCCACCAAAAAGGGCTGTAGTGCCCTTATCTCCGGTTTTTGTATATACTTTCATTGTTTTGCAATTTTTTAAATTTCTGTAAAGCACAGTCCAATAACCTGAACTGCAAATCATACTGCAGAAAAGCTATTTGTTTGGTTTGTCACTTTCTACAATGCCGTCGCGAAGTCGTATGATTCTGTGGGCATAGGCGGCAATATCTTCTTCGTGAGTAACCAGAATTACTGTGTTTCCATTGGCATGGATTTCATTGAAAAGATTCATGATTTCTACAGAAGTCTTACTGTCAAGATTTCCTGTCGGTTCATCCGCTAAGATAATAGATGGTCTGTTGACTAAGGCTCTTGCCACAGCAACACGCTGTCTTTGCCCTCCCGAAAGCTGATTCGGTTCATGGTCCATCCTGTCTTTTAATCCTACCTGATTTAAGACTTCTTCAGCCCTTGCAGAACGTTCCGATTTGGAGTATCCGGCATAAATCATAGGTAAGGCCACATTATTAAGAGCAGTTGTTCGGGGCAGAAGGTTGAACGTCTGGAAAACAAATCCTATTTCCTTGTTACGGATTTCCGCCAGATTGTCATCACTCATCTGGCTTACATCTTTTCCGTTCAAAATATATTGCCCTGATGTTGGAGTATCAAGACAGCCCAGAATATTCATTAAAGTAGATTTTCCGGAACCGGAAGGTCCCATTAACGCAACATATTCTCCTTTATTGATGTTAAGGTCAATTCCTTTTAAAACATGGATGATTTCATTTCCAAGTACAAAGTCTCTTTTTATATTGGTTATCTTGATTAATGACATAGCTTTAATTTGAGCCCTAAAAGTAATGAATTTTTGCAAAAGCGAATTCATTTTAAGATTTTAAGACGAAATTAATAATTCCGACCTTTTGTATTAAATTAATCATAATATTTTAACTAAAAATGTGTAAATAATTTTTTATAACTAAATTTATGTAAACCAATTTTTAATTAAAACCACCAATTATGAAAAGGATTAATCTATTTTTAGGAAGTGCAATTATTGCAGTTGCTTTTGCCTCATGTAAAAGCGAAAATGAAAAGCAGGCTGAAAAAACAGTAGATGCTTATGAGAAATATGTAGATTCTGTAACCAATGTTGCTGTTGCCGATGCGAAAGCAAACTGGCAATCGATAGAGGTTTCTTATAACCAGAAAACAGCCGATGCCGAAGCTGCACTTGCAGAAATGAAAGACAAGGCAAATGCTGAAGCCAGACTTGAAAAGTCAAAAGCAAAATATGCCGGTTTAAAATCAAAATTAGAGGCTGAAGCACAAGCCGAAAAAGAAGCCCAGGCCGCAAATCCTGCCAACAGAAAACAGTTGTTGAGAGATGCTTATTTTGGAGCCGGAAAAATAGGCGAAGACATGGATTTTTCATGGGTAAACAAGGACAATATCCTGAGAGTGTATAATGATTTTTACAATGAGTTTGATAAAAATAAGGATACGTATTCAAGAGAAGATTTCGATGAAATAAAGGCAATGTATGAGGCTTTGGATGCTCATAAGAATAAAGTTGAAAAAGAAGGACTTTCTTCTAAAGACAATTTGAAAATTGCCGAGTTGAAATTCAAATTCGCTCCAAAATTCAAATGGGAAAGAATGGGGGCGAAAGCAGAAGAAAATAAAAAAGCAAAGGAATAATCACATTTAGATTGGTTTGAGTTAGGTATGGCTGTTCGTTTAGAACAGCCATTTTTATTTGTGATAGCTTTAACTGATGATTACAGGTTGAAAATTAAATATTTGGTAAATTTATGTAATGTCTAACCAATAAATAATAGAAACCATGCCGAACAAAAGCCCAGGTCCGCAAATTAAAGATAAGGACCAATACGAAGCATTGCGTGACAAAGGTTATAGCAAAGAAAAGTCCGCCCGGATAGCAAACAGCAAAGGTGCCGAAAAAAGAGGAGGCCATGCTAAAAAATATGAAGACCAGTCAAAAAAAGAAATCTATGCCGAAGCTAAAAAAGTAGGAATCGAAGGCCGTTCAAAAATGACCAAAGGCGAACTGATTAAGGCGTTACGAACGAATTAAGGCAATAAGCCCCATAATTTGCGCAAGCCCAGTATGCTGTTCAGGAAAAAAGAATTTGAGGTGCGAAGTATGAAATGTTCTTTCTCCTGTTCTCTCCTAAAAAAAACAAGACCCCATTGGAATGTGTCAATTGTGACAGTAACCTTTGGGTGTTTTTTTATGATTTCCCAGGCTTCTTCCATATCTGCCGACCAATGGATGTCATCAAAAATCCAGACAGTTTCGTTATGCACAGTTGATAATAGTGAATCAAAATACTGCAATGTGGCTATTTTGGAATGATTTCCGTCAAAATAAATGAAGTCATAGGAGTCTGACTTTTCGTTTTGCAAATACGATTCAAATTTGCTGACAACAGAATCAATGCCCAAATCAAATTTATCAAATTGCTGTCGGGCAATTTTTGCGGTTTCAGAACATCCTTCTAAGCTTGTGATTTTTGATTTCGGGTTTCCTAAAGCCAAAGCAGAAGTGGCCAGACCTAGCGAGGTGCCTATTTCCAAAATAGTTTTTGGCTTGAAATAGTTTACAATCCGAAACAAAAGTCGGGCATCTTTTCTGGATATTCCCGCGTTTTGGGCAATCTGATTTATCGCCCGTGTGTTGGATTTGAAAACCCTTGAACCGGCACCAAAATCGGTAACTTCAATCGTATTTTTGTTTTGCAGTAACGATTCGCGATACTTTTTTAAAAGAGTATATTCTGTATATTCATTTTTATCATAAAAGCATTTACGGAGCAAATCAAACACAAACGGTGAATGAACACCGTGGGAATTGTTTGAATTCCATAGAAATTTCAGATATGATTTCAGAAGATGCATGTTGTTTTAATTATTCTTCCATCTTGGCAGAAAGTTCAAACCAACGTTCTTCTTTCGCTTCGATTTTTAGAATGATGCCCTGAAGCTCATTGGCTTTTTTCTCAATATCGGCATCGGCAACCTTTCCATCAGAAAATAGCTGTTCGATTTTTGCTTTCTCAATTTCCAGATCCTTGATTTCGCGTTCAATTTTCTGATATTCTTTCTGCTCATTAAAAGAAAGACCGGAAGAAACATTTTGCTGTTTCCAATTGTTTTTTTCTTTAACGGTTTCTTCTTTAACGGGCTCAACGCTATCTTCATAAGCACGGAAATCAGAATAGTTGCCCGGGAAATTTTCAATAACGCCTTCGCCGCGGAAAACAAACAAATGGTCTACGATTTTATCCATAAAATAACGGTCGTGCGAAACAACCAGCAAACAACCCGGATAATCCAGAAGGAAACTTTCGAGTACGTTTAAAGTCACGATATCCAAATCATTGGTTGGCTCATCCAGAATTAAAAAGTTCGGATTCTGAATCAATACTGTACAAAGGTAAAGCCGTTTCAGTTCGCCACCACTCAATTTTTCTACATAGTCGTATTGTTTTTTATTGTCGAACAAGAAGCGCTCGAGCAATTGTGAAGCCGAAATAATCTTGCCTTTTGTTAACGGAATATATTCGCCAAATTCCTTGATAACATCGATTACACGCTGGCCGGGTTTAGGGTTAATCCCACTTTGTGTGTAATATCCTATCTTAATTGTGTCTCCTACGACTACTTTTCCGGAATCTAAAGGAATAGTTCCGGTCAGTACATTCAGGAAAGATGATTTACCTGTTCCGTTTTTACCAATAATCCCGATTCGTTCACCACGCTGGAAATCAAAACTGAAATTGTCCAGAATAATTTTGTCTCCAAAATGTTTTGTGACCTTATGGAGCTCAATAATCTTGCTTCCCATACGCTCCATGTTGATTTCAAGTTCAACCTGGTTTTCCTTACGGCGACTTTCAGCCTTTTGTTTGATAACATAAAAGTCATCCTGACGCGATTTGGATTTGGTAGTTCGGGCTTTGGGCTGCCTGCGCATCCATTCCAATTCTTTTTTGAAAAGGTTTTGCGCCTTGTCTATACTTGAGTTTTCGGAAGCAATCCGCTCTTCTTTCTTTGCCAGATAATAAGAATAATTGCCTTTATATTGGTATAGCTTTCCATTGTCAAGCTCTATGATTTCGTTGCATACGCGTTCCAGAAAAAAACGGTCGTGCGTCACCATAAACAAGGTAATGTTTTCTTTGGCAAAATAACTTTCCAGCCATTCAATCATTTCCAGGTCCAGATGGTTGGTGGGTTCGTCCAGAATCAGCAGGTCGGGACGGTTGATGAGGACGATAGCCAATGAAAGACGCTTTTTTTGTCCTCCGGAAAGATTTTTAACTTTCAGCTTAAAATTTTCCAGTTTTAACTTAAACAGTATTTGCTTAAACTGTGTTTCAAAATCCCATGCGTTGAATTGGTCCATGCGGTCAAAAGCTTTTTGGTAAGCTTCTTCATCTTCAGGATTCTCTAACGCTTTTTCATATTGGTGAATTACGTCCAAAACTTCATTGTCAGATGCGAAAATACTTTCTTCAATGGTCAGTTCGTCCTGAAGATTGTGGTCTTGTGACAGGAAAGCCATCTTGATGTCTTTTCGCATAATGACCTGTCCGGTATCTGGCTCGTCGTCTCCATTGATAATTCTCATGATGGACGTCTTGCCTGTACCGTTTTTGGCGATAAAAGCAATTTTTTGGTCCTTATTGATTCCAAATGAAATGTCCTTGAAGAGTGTACGCTCTCCAAAAGATTTTGAGATATTTTCGACTGATAAGTAATTCACGGTAGAAATTTTTTGCAAAAGTAACTTTTTAAAACCAAAATAGAAGCGAAATTAATTTTCACGCAAAGACGTAAAGAGAAAACAATTCGAAGTAAACTTTAGGGATTAATCTGTTTAATCATTTTAATCTGTGGCTAAAAAAACGAAAGCTATGAATCGAAGAAAAACATATCTCCAAATTTGATACATTTATAGAGCAATGGGAAAACAGGGAACTATGGATATAGTAAACGAAATCGACAATTCTTATCTGAAACAGCCGGAGCCTTTTCAAAGCTGTCTGTTAGCTCTGAAAGATATTATACTTTCACAGGATACTGATATTACCAGTGTGTTGAAATATGGCATGCCTTTCTTTTGTTATAAAGGAAAAATGCTTTGCTATTTGTGGATACATAAAAAACAAAAGCAGCCTTATATTGGTTTTATGGAAGGGAGATATTTGGATTATCCGGAACTGGTTGTCGAAAATCGTTCGCGGATTAAAATATTGCTATTCGAGCCCGATCAAGACCTGCCGGTTGAAAAGATTGAAAACATTTTGAAAGGAGCATTGGATTTATATAAATCGGGGAAAATAGCGTTAAAGAAGTAGTTAGGCTATTTAAGGTTGGAAAAACTTTTGTTATATTCGTGAAACCTAAATATTTGGAAATGAAAAAAATATGGTTTTTGCTTTTTGTTTCGTTAAGCATGCAGGCTCAGAAAGGTTATCCCACTCCCAAAATAACAGACAATCATTTATTTTATATTCAGCATAGCAAAAACCACAATACGTTTGTTTATGAGGCTAATTTTGATGACAGCAAGTTTGATGATACTGAACCTATAAAAATCCACAGAGTAGCCTACACCAAAGGTGGCGTAAAAGAAGAACTTACCAAGATACAGCGAAAATTGGCTTATGGAGTAGATGTTCGGAAGCTTAAAGAAAATCATTATGAATTCACTTTGGTTTCCTATCCGGACAAGAAGCTTTATTTGGAGCTGGGCCCAAAAGACAAACCGCAGGTAAAGACAGTCGTAAATGGTAAAAAGATGATACTGATCAGGATGTATCTTTCCATGGAAGAATCAAAGAGCATAAAGCCAAAGGTTGAATATATTGATTTCTATGGTATCGACCCGGAAACCAAAAAAGAAATAAAAGAACGTTTTTTTATGAAATAAAAAGGGTAGTTAACAGCCTTTGGGAGTATCTTTCCATTGGAGCAATCTAAAAAAACTGCTTATATTTGCTCAATGCAGTTATCCGTTATCATCCTTAACTACAATGTCCGTTATTTTCTTGAACAATGCCTGTTGAGCGTTCGTGAAGCCATTCGCGGACTCGATGCGGAAATTATTGTGGTAGATAATAATTCTCCGGACGATAGTTGCCGGATGGTAAAAGAGCGTTTTTCGGATGTAATCTTAATTGAGAATAAGGAAAATGTCGGTTTCCCTAAAGGAAATAATATTGGCGTAGAAAAAGCCAAAGGGAAATATGTATGTATTCTGAATCCCGACACAGTTGTTGCGGAAGATACGTTTACTAAAATTTTGGCTTTTGCCCAAACTCAGGCGAATTTAGGAATAATAGGTTGTAGGCTGATTGACGGAACGGGTAATTTTTTGCCGGAATCCAAAAGAAGCATCCCAACTCCCTGGATTTCTTTTACGAAAATATTCGGGCTGTATAAACTGGCACCAACTTCCAATTGGCTCGGACGTTATTATGCAGGTCATTTGCAAGAGAACCAGACAGGCAAAACAGATGTTTTGGTAGGCGCTTTTATGGTTTTGGAAAGAGCGCTTTATAATGAAGTGGGCGGATTTGATGAGAGGTATTTTATGTATGGAGAAGACATTGATTTTTCCTATACCGTGCTTAAAAATGGAAGATCGAATTATTATTTTCCTGAAACCAGTATCATCCATTACAAAGGAGAAAGTACGGTAAAAGACGGAACTTATATGAAGCGATTCCAACAGGGAATGGAATTGTTTTATGAAAAGAATCTTAAAGCTTCGCCATTTTTTTCATTGTTTATGAAATTGGGGACGCTTTTCTTTTCATTTATGAAGACGTTTCAGGGAAAGCCAAAACAAAAATCCAGGCCGGAAAGCTATGCTTTTATTTCAGACAATCCTGCTGTCAAAGAAAAATTACAGAATAAGCTCAAAAAAAATATACAAATCCAGAAATTTGAAAACCAAAAAGCAGTATTTTCGCAAACGTTTTCGGGTCTGGGTCCGGTAGAAATGATTTTAGATGCTGATTATCTCACGTTTAAAGAATGCATTTCGATTATGGAAATGTATAAAAACAAAAATCTGACATTTAAGATTCTGCCCAAAAGTTCCAACTTTATTATTGGAAGTAACAGCAATAATGAGCGGGGAGAGTTTATCCTGTTTTAAAGAGTATAACAGGAAATTCCGGAGCTGTAGAATGTAAAAAGATGTGTTTAAAAAAAGTCTTGTAAAATTATATAATTCATGGCATAACCTGAAAATTATCACTAATTTTGCAAGCAGAAAATAAAAATTCACCATTAGGTTAACAATATGGCAAAATTTGAATTGAAACTTCCAAAAATGGGAGAAAGCGTTGCAGAAGCAACAATTACCAACTGGCTAAAAAAAGTAGGCGACCCAATCGAAGCTGACGAAGCGGTATTGGAAATTGCTACCGATAAAGTAGATTCAGAAGTGCCTTCTGAAGTCTCTGGAGTTTTGTCTGAAATTCTTTTTAACGTTGATGATGTTGTAAAAGTTGGTCAGACAATTGCTTATATTGAAGTTTCTGGAGGTGTTGCAGTAGAAGCACCAAAAGAAGAAGCCCCGGCGTCAGTAGCTGAAATTGAAAAAACAGTAGAAACTGCACAGCAAACCGTTGCTGCTCCGCAAGACTTTTCAGGTTCAGATAAATTCTTTTCTCCATTGGTGAAAAATATTGCCAAAGAAGAAGGAGTGACGGTTGCCGAGTTAGAATCAATTCAAGGCTCCGGAAAAGATGGAAGAGTAACCAAAGATGATATATTAGGCTATGTTGCCAATAGAAAAGAACCAAAAGCAGTAAGTCAGCAAGTTCCGGCCCAGGCTCCTGTGGCCCAGGTGTCAAGCCCGGCTCCAAAAGCAACAGCGGCAGTTCCTGTTTCTGTAAACGGAGGTGATGAAATAGTGGAAATGGACAGAATGCGAAAGCTGATTTCCGGCTATATGGTAGCATCTGTACAGACTTCGGCTCACGTACAGTCGTTCATTGAAGTAGATGTAACCAACATCGTAAAATGGAGAGACAAAGTGAAAAATGCGTTCGAGAAGAGAGAAGGCGAAAAGCTGACTTTCACGCCAATTTTCATGGAAGCTGTTGCCAAAGCATTAAAAGATTTCCCTGGAATGAACATTTCTGTTGATGGGGAATTTATTATCAAGAGAAAAAATATCAATCTGGGTATGGCGGCAGCCCTGCCAAATGGAAACTTAATTGTTCCGGTAATCAAGAATGCAGACCAGCTAAACCTTGTTGGTATGGCAAAAGCAGTTAATGATTTAGGAAACAGAGCCAAAGCAGGCAAGTTGAAACCGGACGATACACAAGGCGGAACGTATACAGTAACTAACGTGGGTACTTTTGGTAGCGTTTTTGGAACGCCAATCATCAACCAGCCACAAGTGGGTATTCTGGCTTTGGGTGCTATCCGTAAAGTGCCGGCGGTAATTGAAACTCCTGAAGGTGATTTCATTGGAATCCGTCAAAAAATGTTCCTTTCTCACAGTTACGACCACCGTGTTGTTGACGGTGCTTTGGGAGGAAGCTTTGTAAAGCGTGTAGCAGATTATTTGGAAGCTTTTGATGTCAATAGAGATTTTTAATTGACTCATTTATATAAAAAGAAACCTCTCGTTTGAGAGGTTTTTTTATGAAATAAAACCGGACCGATTCAAGGAGGTAATAAAAACCGCTATCTTTGCAGTCCATATAAAAATAAAAAGATGGAGCTTAAACTGACGAAACCAATCTGTTTTTTTGACCTCGAAACCACAGGAATCGATATCTGTAAAGACAGGATTGTAGAAATATCAATATTTAAAGTTTATCCTAACGGAAATAAAGAAAGCAGAACATGGCTGGTAAATCCGGAAATGCCAATTCCGCCACAAACAACAGCCGTTCATGGAATCACGAATGAAAAGGTAGCCAATGAGCCAGTCTTTAAAGAATTGGCAGCCACCATTCACAATATGATAAAAGATTCTGATTTGGCCGGATTCAACTCTGACCGGTTTGATATTCCTCTATTGGCAGAAGAAATGTTGAGAGCCGGGCTGGATTTTGACATGAAAAATCGCGTAGCTGTTGATATCCAGACTATTTTCCATAAAAAAGAAGAAAGAACTTTAAGTGCGGCTTATAAATTTTATTGTGGACTAAGTCTGGAAAATGCTCACTCTGCAGAAGCGGATACCCTTGCTACTTATGAAATCCTAAAGGCACAATTGGAGCGCTATGAAGACCTGCCAAAAGATATGAAGTCTCTTTCGGAATATACTACCAGAAAAAAATCGGTTGATTTTGCGGGATTCATTGCTCTGGATAAGGATAATGAAGAGATTTTTACGTTTGGAAAACACAAAGGTGCCAAAGTTGAAAAAGTTCTTGAGGCTGAACCCGGTTATTTCGGTTGGATACAAAATGCTGACTTCCCGTTATATACTAAAAAAGTACTGACAGCAATCAAGCTAAGGAAACTGAATAATAAATTGAACTAACATTTAAATGCCGAAAACAATATAGGACTTATGAAAATAATCTGTGTTGGAAGAAATTACGCCAAGCATATAGAAGAATTACAAAATGAAAGACCTGCGGAGCCGGTGATTTTTCTTAAACCGGATACCGCTATATTGCCAAAAAACTTTCCTTTTTTTATACCGGAATTTAGCAGTGATATCCATCATGAAGTCGAAATTCTTGTGAGAATAAATAGAGTTGGAAAATATATTGAGCCTAAATTTGCTCATAAATATTATGACGAAATTGGATTAGGGATTGATTTCACGGCTCGTGATGTTCAGTCTGCGCTTAAAGAAAAAGGGCTTCCCTGGGAAAAAGCAAAGGCATTTGATGGTTCGGCCGTGATTGGAGAATTTTTGCCAAAATCTCAATTCAATTCACTAGAAAATCTTACATTTGAATTGACCAATAACGGAAAACCAGCCCAAACCGGAAATACAAATCAGATGCTTTGGAAAATTGACGAATTGATTTCCTATATTTCACAATACTTTACATTAAAAATAGGGGATATCATATTTACAGGTACTCCGGAAGGAGTCGCAAAAGTCAATCCGGACGATATTCTTGAAGGATATTTAGATGGGCATAAATTATTTAGAATACAGGTAAAATAATGGCGATACACTATAATCTGGCAAAAGTCTACGAGATTTCAGATAACGACAGCGAATTCGTTCAGGATATCATAAATCTTTTTGTGACTGAAGTTCCGGCCGACCTGAAAAATGTAAAAAAAGGAATAAAAGAAAAAGACTATAAGCTGGCCTACGGATTTGCCCATAAGATTAAACCTACTCTGGACTTGTTGGGGATGACCGTAGCTTTTGAAGAAATTCTTCTTGTGGAAGACTGGACAAAACGTGAAGGGAAGAAAAAAGAAATCAAGGATACTTATAAAAGTATTGCCGACAAAGTCGAAAAAGCAGTAAAGGAAATCAAGAAAGACTTTAACTTGTAATTCTGGCTGTAAGCTTCAAAAATCAAAATCCGTGAAAGCAACCGTAGTAACTATAGGAGATGAAATCCTTATTGGGCAAATCATCGATACCAATTCTGCTTTTATTGCAAAATCATTAGATAAAATAGGAATTGACATTCACGAAGTCATTTCTATCAGTGATAGCAGGGAACATATACTGGAAACGCTTAAGCGTCTTCAGAATCAGGTGGATTTGGTTATCCTGACCGGAGGTTTGGGGCCAACCAAAGATGATGTCACTAAAAAAACACTGTGCGAGTATTTTGAAGACCAATTAATTGTGGACGAAAAAGTTCTTGCTCATGTAACGGAACTGATAGAAGGTTTTTATAAACGTCCTATTTCACAGATGAATAAAGACCAGGCCCTTGTTCCGTCAAAAGCCGAAGTATTATTTAATAAGGTTGGGACGGCGCCCGGAATGTGGCTTAAAAAAGAAAATACTGTTTTTGTTTCTTTACCAGGAGTACCTTATGAGATGCAGCACCTTATAGAGAATGGGGTAGTGCCAAAGGTAATCGAAGAATACAAACGGCCATTTATCATCCATAAAACAATCCTTACCTACGGACAAGGGGAAAGTCTTGTTGCCGAAAGGATTGAAAACTGGGAGAACAATCTTCCTGAATTTATAAAGCTTGCCTATCTGCCAAGTCCGGGAAGGGTGAGATTGAGAATGTCTGCACGCGGAACAAATGAGCAACTACTACAAAAAGCGATAGAGGCAAATACAGATTCGCTATCAAAAATCATTGGAGATATTATTGTAGGGTATGATGAGAATGAAACCTTAGAAGTGATTCTGGGCAGACTGCTGACTAAAAATAAAATGACAATCTCTACCGCTGAAAGTTGCACCGGTGGGAAAATTGCGCAATTGATGACTTCAATCCCGGGTTCATCGTCTTATTTCAAAGGAAGTATTGTGAGCTATGCTACAGAAGTCAAAGCAGAAGTACTCAAAGTCCCTCAAGTGCTTATTGATACCTATTCAGTCGTAAGCCGTGAAGTGGCAATCGAGATGGCATTAGGTGTTCAGAAACTGCTCAAAACAGATTATGCTATTGCTACTACCGGAAATGCAGGTCCTGAAAAAGGGGATTCTCCGGCAGAATTGGGTACTGTTTTTATTGCTCTTGCAACCCCTTATCCGGCTCCGGATAATATAATTTGTGAAGAATTTAATTTTGGTCAACCTAGGGAAAAAGTCATTGACAGAGCTGTAAATAAGGCTTTTGGTATGCTTCAAAATGAAATTTTGAAAATCAGATAAGATTATCTCATTTTTTTGGCATCGTTTTTGGTCTTTTCTTGGAAATTTATATTTTCGCCCGCAAATAATTTTTTAATCCCCCTTTTTTAACATATTAAAAAAATTAATTATTTTTTATGAGAAAACTTTACTTTGCTATTGCTGCAACTTTAACCACAGCATTTGCTTTCGCCCAGGCTCCAACAGGAAATTTGACCATTTTTTCAGAAGACGGAGATCGCTTCTTTCTGGTGTTAAACGGAGAGTTGCAAAATGACATCCCCCAAACAAACATTCGTGTAGAAGAGTTGAACCAGCCGTATTATAATGCCAAAATACTTTTTGAAGATAAATCGCTTGTTGAAATAACAAAAAAGAATCTAGCGATTGCTGATATAGACGGAGAATATATGGATGTTACCTATAAGATAAAGAGAGATAAAAACAACAAGAACAAGCTGAAACTTAATTTTTTCTCTGAAATTCCGGTAGACCGCCAATATAGGGCTCCACAAAATGTTCATGTAGTGCATTATGGCGCTCCACAGCCTGTGAGTACGGTATCACAAACTACAACCACAACCACTGTTGGTAATACCGGAATGGGAGTGGGAGTAAATGTTGGGGGAGTAGGTGTGAATATCAATATAAAAGAGCCAAATGGCATTTATACAGAAACAACCACTACAACAGTAACGCATGGTCAGCCGCAGGTTAATTATGCCCCACCGCTAAAAGGATGCAACAGTAAATATCCGATGGGTTCAACGGACTTTAATAATGCTTTGACCTCAGTAAAGAAACAGGGTTTTGATGAAACCAAGTTAAAAGTCGCTAAACAGATTGTTTCTGCAAATTGCCTTGATGTAAATCAGATTAAGCAAATTGCCAATACAATCAGTTTTGAAGAAAATAAATTGGATTTTGTTAAGTTTGCCTATGATTATTGTACAGAAAAGAAAAATTATTTCAGACTGAATGATATATTTTCTTTCAGTACAAATGTAGATAACCTGACAGAATACATCCAGAATAAATAATACCTATAATTTGAAATACAGGTTTTTCGCCTTTTGTGGGCTGCATATAGCATCGAAAAAGATTTTAAAAAAAAGAAGTAGAATGTTTTGTAAATACAGTTTCTTTTTTGTTTCTTTGCACCCTGATTTTGAATAACGATAAAAGATAAGCATAATGTCAAGAGTTTGTGACCTTACAGGTAAAAGAGCGATGGTTGGAAATAATGTTTCCCACGCGATGAACAAGACTAAGAGAAAATTTTCTGTAAACTTAGTTAAGAAACGTTTTTATCTTCCTGAAGAAGATAGATGGATTACTCTTAGAGTAGCTGCATCTACAATAAAAACTATTAACAAAAACGGAATTGCTGCAGTTTTGAAAGAAGCTAAAGCTAACGGATTTATTAAATAATAATCCTTCCTCTAAATATATAGCAAGATGGCAAAGAAAGGTAATAGAATCCAGGTAATTTTAGAATGTACAGAGCACAAAACTAGTGGTCAGCCAGGTACATCAAGATACATAACAACAAAGAACAAAAAGAATACTCCGGACAGATTAGAGATTAAAAAATTCAATCCAATCCTGAAGAGAGTAACTGTTCATAAAGAAATTAAATAATTATTAGTCATGGCAAAGAAAACCGTAGCAACGTTACAGACAGCTTCTAAGAGATTAACAAAAGCTATCAAAATGGTAAAATCTCCTAAAACTGGTGCATACACTTTTGTTGAAAGCGTTATGGCTCCTGAATTAGTTGATGATTTTTTGAAAAAGAAATAATCGTTTAGGCATTATATAGAAAAGCTACTTTCATTCGGAAGTAGCTTTTTTATTTTTATATTTGTTCAAAATTTAAAGAAAGTACTTTATAGGGTTATTTTCTTGAATTTTTGGACTGTTAGGAAAACCATATCTAATAATCCGAAAAAAAATCTAACCGAATCACAAAATGAGTTTTTTTAAAAAAATATTTTCATCAGAAAAAAAAGAAAGCCTCGACAAAGGGCTTGAAAAAACAAAAACATCTTTCTTTTCAAAGCTTACTAAAGCCGTAGCCGGTAAATCAAAAGTAGACGATGAGGTTTTGGACAATCTGGAAGAAGTTCTGGTTTCATCGGATGTTGGTGTAAATACAACCTTGAAAATCATCGAACGTATCGAAGAACGTGTTGCTAATGACAAATACCTGGGTACGGATGAACTAAACCAGATTCTTCGTGAAGAAATTGCAGGGCTATTGTCTGAAACCAATTCAGGAGAAGCTACTGAATTTGAAGTTCCTAAAGACAAAAAACCATATGTTTTGATGGTAGTTGGCGTAAATGGAGTAGGAAAAACAACAACCATTGGAAAATTGGCTTACCAATTCAACAAAGCAGGATATAAGGTGGTTCTTGGTGCGGCAGATACCTTTAGAGCAGCAGCAATAGACCAATTGCAAATCTGGGCAGACAGGGTTGGTGTTCCAATCGTAAAACAACAAATGGGAAGCGACCCGGCTTCCGTAGCATTTGACACATTACAGTCGGCAGTAGCCCAAAATGCCGATGTTGTCATTATAGATACCGCAGGACGTCTGCACAATAAGGTGAATTTGATGAACGAATTGACCAAAGTAAAACGCGTTATGCAGAAAGTAGTAGCCGATGCTCCCCACGATGTACTTTTAGTGCTAGACGGCTCTACCGGGCAAAATGCTTTTGAGCAGGCCAAACAGTTTACGGCGGCAACAGAGGTTTCTGCGCTGGCAGTAACTAAATTAGACGGAACTGCAAAAGGTGGCGTTGTCATTGGAATTTCTGACCAGTTCCAGATTCCTGTAAAATACATAGGAGTTGGAGAAGGTATAGAAGACTTACAGGTATTCAACAAAATAGAATTTGTAGATTCTTTTTTTAAATAAATTCCTATATTTCATTTTTTTAACAACTTAACAAACTTAACATGAAATTAAACCATTATTTGGCTTTTTTAAGCCTGTTATCTTTCTTTTGTGTCTCAGCCCAAAATACTCAAAAAGGATATCTGATTGATAGAAACAATAAAAAGACTGAAGTTTTTTTTAAGGAAACGGACTTTTCTGACAATACTGCAATACGATACAGGATATCAGAAAATGGAGATTATCAAAGTATTGATAATAACATAGTAGAATATGGTATTGGTAATGATTATAAGTTCGTGAGAAAAAATGTTAAACATGATAAAATGTTTACTGAAATTTCTACTTTAAAAGAACCTACATTAGTAAATGAAGAGTTATTTCTGAATGTTATTGGAGAAGGTGGTGACATAAATTTATATTCTTATTCTGATAAAGGAAGAACAAAGTTTTTTTATGAAATCAAAGGTTCAAATGAAATAGTACAGTTTATTTATAAACGATATTCAGAAGATAATAACTCCCAAAAAGAGAATAACTATTTTAGAAATCAATTAAATAACATTCTAAAGTGTGAAACTTTGCAGATAGGTGATTTCCTTAATTTAAAATATAGAAAAGAAGATTTTATTAAAATATTTGGAAAATACAATGAGTGTAAAAAACAAGATGCTCAAGTGTATGAAAATAAATCAGCAAAGAAGCCAAAAATTAAATATAGTGCTTTGGTAGGTCTTTACCAATCTAGTTTTGCTGTTGAATTTTCTGGAGGTGAATCTGAAAAGGAAACAAAAACTACTATTGGATTTGGTGGAGAAATTGCATTGGTTTTTCCTTCTGAGAAGACCGAAGTTTTTATTCGTGCAGAGTATGAGAGCTATTCAGGAAGGTCACGATATAGCAACCATTTGACAGGTACAGCCAGACAAGAAAATAATTTTTTACTGGAATCCAGTTTCATTAATGTAAATGCTGGTGCCCGATACAATTTTATTTTAAATAATAAAAATAAAATTTTTATTGAAGGAGCAGTAGGTGTAAATACGCCATTTGATGACATTATATATACTGTCACTTTTCCAGAGGCTACCGGAGGGGCAGAAAATGTTGAACTAAAGTCAGCGTATGCTACAAAAACGAATGCCTATTTTAATTTCGGTATTGGATATACATACAACAATCAAATCAGTCTTACTCTAAAAACAGATACCAACAGAAACTTATTGACAGACGATACCACTAAGTTTTCAAGAATGGGCTTAAATCTTAAGTATACGTTTAATTAATAAAATTTTATAATGACCTTTTCGATACATAATGTAAAACCGCTTCATCTGTATGTTTTATTTGTACTCCTGATTTTCATTTCAACTTTTTTTGAAGGTAAAGTACAAATAGTGTATTATGTATTTGTCATTTTGGGTTGGGCTTCATTTTTTATGGCTGCTCGAAATTTTATAAAGCAAAGAAAAGGTAAGGCAAGAAAAGTCACTGCCAAGAAGAAATAAAAATAAATGCGCTAATTAATCAGCGCATTTATTTTTTCCCATAAAACTTCATCAAAATCAGATAAAGCTAAATTGACATTGTCTGCTGCTTCGCCCATTCGTACAATTACCATCTTTCGGCTGGGAATTACATAAATTTTCTGGTCATTTTTACCCAGCGCCATAAACATATCATTTGGACCTTCCGGAATTATGCTTCCCGGAAACTGTATTTGTGTTTGTGGTAAATGATAACTTGACTTTCCGTTTAGCCACCATAAATAACCATATCCCAAATTAATGCTTTGTGACGTATTTGTCGCAGCAGTACAATAACTTTCATTTACTATTACTTCATTATTCCATTTTCCTTTATTGAGCATAAGGAGGCCAAAACGGGCCATGCTTCGGGTAGTGCTCCAATACACGCTATTGTTTCCCGATTGAATCCAAGCGCCATTCATTCCTATTTTGTTCCTTAGTTTTGTGTTGAAATAATTACTATAGGTCGTTGAAACGGCAGAAGCTACAACATCTTGTAATTTAACATAAACGTTATGATAAGCCCAACGTGTTCCTGCATCTGCCTTATAGGTAAGACAATCAGGTTCCACGCAATCCCCATTGTCAATGTCTTCAAGCCCGGAGGTCATAGTAAGCAGATGTTTGTTGGTAATCAGGTTTTCTTTCGTAACGGGAAGGCTTGTCCATCCCTGGCCCAGATAATCTGAAACCCTACCATTACTATTCAGATGGCCTTCCTGTTCTGCAATTCCAACCATGGTTGCCGTTAATGTTTTTCCAGCACTTGCCCAATACCAATTGGATGTGGCAGAATGGCCATTAAAATAATTTTCCATGACTATCTTGCCGTCGACCAAAATAATAAAGCCTTTGGTGTGCTTTTCTTCCAAATAGGAAAGGAGCGGAGTAACTGCATTTTCATTCCATCCTAATGAACTCAATGATTTTGTCTCCCACAAAGCGCTTTCTTCCAAAGGAGGAAAGTAGATTGTAGATTCCGGAGGATTAGAACTAGAACTGTCACTTTCAGAACTACAGCTAATTAAAGCTAAAATAAAGAGCAAAGAATAACCTATTTTTTTCATAAGGACAGAATTTATTATATATAGACTTTAAAAATACCAAATAGTTTAAAGCCGGAAACTTTTTTATCATAGCAAATAGTGGTAATTTTATTTTTTAAAATAATGAAATGAAAAAAGGAGTTTTATTGCTGTTTACCGCAGTAGTTACCATAGCTTGCAACCAGAACGTATCAAAAGAAGATGCCAAAAAATTAAATGGCTATTGGGAAATTGAAAAGGTAATTTTGGCTGACGGTTCAGAAAAAGATTATAAAATCAATACAACCTATGACTTTTTTGAAATCGGGAACAATTACAAAGGGTTCCGTAAAAAAGTGAGTCCACAATTGGATGGAAAATTTTTGACAGATGATACTTCCGAAGCGGTTGAAATTGTAGAAAAAAACGGTAAGGTGTATTTAGATTATAAAACTGACTATGCAAAATGGGAAGAAGAATTGAAGTCAGTTTCAGAAAACCAGATGACGATTGTCAACCCACAAAAAATAGAATACCAATATAAAAGAGCAACCCCAATAAACCTGCTAGATGGCAAAGAGGCTAAATAATGAAAATTCAGTAGGCGATGTCCTGAAACACATCATAGAAGCAAACAAACTGCAACCCGGAATTGACCGTATTGCTGTGAAAGAAGCATGGATTTCTCTAATGGGAAATGGTGTGAACAGTTATACTAAAGATGTGGTTTTAAGAAACAATACGCTGTATGTCGAACTTACTTCAGCTGTGTTGCGACAGGAATTAAGCTATGGGAAAGAAAAAATCATAAAGATGATAAACGAGGAATTCCGTCGCGATATCGTTAAAGAGATTGTTTTTAGATAGGTTTTGTAAATTAAAAACATAAAAAAAATCCGTTTCAATTGGAAACGGATTTTTTTATTTATTGTATTTTGATTAAAACTGCTCTCTTCCTGAAAAGTGGAAAGCACCTTCAATAGCAGCGTTTTCATCGCTATCAGAACCGTGAACCGCATTCTCTCCAATTGATTTTGCATATTTCTTACGGATAGTTCCTTCAGCAGCATCTGCAGGATTTGTAGCACCAATAAGTGTTCTGAAATCTTCAACAGCATTTTCTTTTTCTAAAATTGCCGCTACAATCGGACCTCTTGTCATGAACTCAACCAATTCTCCAAAGAAAGGTCTTGCACTGTGAACTGCATAAAATTGCTGAGCATCAGCTACAGTCAATTGAGTCAATTTCAAAGAAACAATTTTAAAACCACCTTCAGTAATCATGTTCAAAATTCCACCGATGTGTCCGTTTTCAACCGCATCTGGCTTAATCATTGTGAATGTTCTATTCGTTGCCATTATATTTTTTGTTTAGATTTGGCGCAAAAGTAGTGTTTTTGACAGAAAACGAAAAACAATCGCAAGAATTAGCGACAGAAAATTTTGTATTCGGGTTGTATGATACCCAACTAAAGAATGACGATTTTGAATTCCTGTTCCAGAGGATGTAACTCTGCGAATAATTTATCTAAAAGAACATCGCCATAACCTAAATAGAATTCAGAAAAATTTACAATTCTTTCCTGTAAGCTCTGGTTTGGGAATAATTCATTTTGTAAATCTGAAATCCGTTCCAATTCTTCCTGGTGTTTTTTCTTTTCTGCTTTTAGCAGGCGTTTTTCCAAATTTTCCAAGCCTTTCATCTGTTTGACTTCCTGAGCTTTAACTGCTCCTGTAAATGATTTGTCTGTTTGCTCGGCTATCTTGTTAAGGTTCTCAAACTGTTGTCTTAAAAAATCTTTTTGTGCTGTAAAATCAATTGGAAACTCTGAAAAAGTTTTTACCTTGAAATTCATTAACTCCTGCTGTTTTGAAAATAAGTCTTTCCAGGACAGGTTAAGTTTGTCAGCTTTTTTGGCTTGTTTTTCTGTAGCCAATAAAACAGAATTTCTTAGGAGTAGTATAGGAAAAGTAACATTTGCTGCTTCAAAGTATGATTTCAATTCCAGCCAATAGGCTAATTCACCACCTCCTCCTATGTAGCAAAGATTAGGAAGAATGACTTCCTGATACAAAGGACGCATGATAACGTTAGGGCTGAATTTTTCAGGATGGTTTTTCAGCAATTCCAGGATTTCTGCTTCTGTAAACTTTAATTCGGTATTGTTCACATAATAGAAACCGTTTTGCAGAATAATGCGTTCACGAAAATCATCTTCAATATAAAAGAGGTTGATTTCACGCGGATTGACCTGTATGTTGTAATTTTTTAGTTTTTCAGATGTTTCCAGAACCTTTTTATGAGCTGTCTGGTTTAAGAGTTCTTCTTTAACATAAGGAGCAAAATGCTTTTTGAGCTCTTTAGAATCGGCATCCAGAATGACCAATCCGGTTTTTCCGAATAATTCATTGGCTAAAAATCGGGTCGCATCTGCAAGATTATTGTGGCGGACATACGATTCTTCGAATAGTTTTTTTAAATATTCTGCGTTTTTTCCGATGCCCAATTCCAATGAAAAAACTTCAAAAACTTCTTCAAGTCCTTTAGTTGAAAGCCGTCCAACAGGTCCACCGCTTTCCGTGTTCCAACGCACTTTTTTTCCATGGAGGTTGAAATAATTGATTTCTTCAAAGTCATGGTCTTCGGTAGCCATCCAATAAACCGGTACAAAATTGTATTCGGGATATTTTAATTTTAATTGTTTGGTAAGATTGATAGTAGAAACAATCTTATACAAAAAATATAATGGTCCGGTAAAAAGATTGAGCTGGTGTCCGGTCGTTACCGTAAATGTTTTTGGGTTTTCCAAAGCCAGAATGTTCCATTTTGTCAGGTCGGAAACAGAGAGTCCGGAATATTGTTTTTCCAAAACAGAAACTAAAGTTTTACGCTTTTCAATATCCGAATTGAAATTTTTCTCCTTTTCAAGAAACTGTTTCTCAAAATTTTCTAAAGAAGGAAACCGATGATAAAGCGACTGTAGGTCTGATTTTTGATTTAAATAATCGTTGATTAAAGAAGTGAAGTAACCAGATTCTTGATAGCTGATACAGTCGGTTGGCATAGTTGGAATTTTTTTGTAAAAAAGATTAGTAAAAAGCAAAATTAAGCAAAACGGTTAAAACCTTTGCTATACAAGGCTTTATAAAAAGAGTAGTCTTAGTTCGGAAGTCGGTGTCTGATAGTTTTGGGGCTTAAATTGACTAGGTTAGGTTACTAATTCGTTACCGATTGACAAAGGTAACAGTGTGGTTTAACTGATTATATTTCAGTGTTTTGCACCCTTTTCTACATTCCCTTGTAACTCAATGTAATTTAATTTTAAACGTTAAACATTTGAGTTATGGAACAGACAAAAAAATCGACGTTCAAACTGCTTTTCTACCTAAAAAAGAACGAATTGAAAAAGAACGGTAATGCTCCGATTATGGCACGTATTACCATTGACGGAACCCCTAAAACTTTCGGAACAAAGTTAGAAATTGACCCCAATAATTGGGATTTAAAACACGGAAGAGTTCAGGGCAAGAGTGCGCAGGCATTAAGTATCAATAAAAAACTGGATAATATACGTGGGCGTATCGACAAGATTTATGAAGATATGTTGAAGCACGAGGGCTTTGCAACCGCCCAAAAAGTAAAGCTATCGTTTTTGGGTGTTGGCGTAATGGATGATGCAATACTTAAAGTCTTCAACGACCAAAATGAGGATTTTAAAAAATTGGTCGAAAAGGAAGAACGCTCACAAAGCACCTACAACAAGTATATCACAGTTTACAATCATCTTACCACGTTTATAAAGGAACGTTATCATAGTGACGATATGGCTTTTCGGGAATTGACTTCCGATTTTATCCGGGAGTTTGATTTTTACCTCCGGTATGATTTGCAGTCCTCCCACAATACAGTTTGGGTGTACACGATGCCTGTATTAGCCCTTGTGGAACTGGCTATTAAAAAAGGCTTGATACGTGATAATCCTTTTCAGGATTACGAAATCAATATGGAAGAAACCGACCGGGGCTATATCCTTAAAGAAGATGTTGAAAAGCTGATGATGTGCGTACCATCGCACCAACGGTATGAACTTGTAAAAGACCTGTTTATTTTCAGTTGCTTTACAGGACTTGCTTATGCGGATATTAAGAAACTGACAAGGAACAACATTCAATCATTCTTTGACGGTCATCAGTGGATTATCAGCAGGAGAAAGAAATCAGATATTGCTTCAAATGTTCGGTTAATGGAAATCCCTAAACGTATCATTGAGAAATATCAGGGTACGACAAGGAATGAATTTATCTTTCCGGTTCCGACCAATGCAACCTGCAATACTCACATAGGCAAACTGGTTGAAAAGGCAGAAATCATTACGGAGCAAAAAGTAACTTTTCACACGGCAAGGCATACTTTCGGAACAATGTTTTTGACCGAGGGCGTACCGCTTGAAAGTCTTAGCAAAATGATGGGGCATAAAAATATTTCCACCACACAGATTTACGCTAAAATCACAAGCCAAAAAATCAGTAAGGATATGGATTTAGTTACCCCTAAATTCAAGGCAATGGAAGAAGCGTTTATGATGGCAATCTAATCAGCTTTTATCTAATCTCAATGAGCAGAACTTAACGGTTCTGCTTTTTTTATGCCTATCTTTTTGTGTAGGTAAAGCACATTTATTTTCCTCTACGCAATCCAACGCTGTAAAAGAGCTTATTACCTACTTCAGAAATAGAAAATTGAAAAACGAAACCCTTATCTAACGCTCCCTGCTATTCCATTTTTCAAATCCCTATTACAGGCTATCATAGCCTGGTCATTAATGCCATAAAAATTTAGAACAGAAAATTTCCACAATCAACCGGTAAAAAGGCAGCTAAGTTATAGCGGGCAGCCACCTCACACGCCCAACCAAAAGACTACGGCATAATGGCAAGGCAAAATGCTGGCTTCGCCGAATTGCTGTGTGTTGCCTTGCCACCCTCCGGGACTTATTCCGTTTCCTTTCGGTTTTACGCTGTTGCCCGCTTGGATTATCTGCTTTCTTTTTTCCGGTTTTTCTTTTGGAAAAATTTATGCGAAGCGAAGCGGAGCAAACCACAACGGGAAGCGGGAAACGAGAAAAGCGAGTGAGTAAATAACATTTTTTCAAACATCAAAATTTTAGCATTATGGCACACAACATCAATTTCAACGAGCAAACAGGACGTCATTCATTCTTTAGCGTTCAACAAAAAGCGTGGCACGGTTTGGGGCAAATCGTAGAGCAATACCCAACAAGCGAGGAAGCAATAGTACACGCAGGTTTAGATTACGAGGTTATCAAATCCCCACTGTTTACACAGGGCAGAACAATGAGCATAGGCGAAAACGGAGAACTGATTGAAGCCAATGACATCTTAGTACCTAACAGTTTCGCCACCCTCCGCACCGACACCAATACACCGTTGGGTGTAGTAGGCAAAGACTACCATATTGTACAAAACCGTGAGGCGTTCAATTTCTTTGATGCTATTGTAGGCGGAGGCGAGGGAATATTGTACGAAACCGCAGGAGCATTGGGTAACGGGGAGCGTATTTTTATCACTGCCAAGCTGCCCGACTATATCCGTGTAGGTAACGGCGACGATGTTACAGAAAAGTACATCTTCTTAACCACAAGCCACGACGGTAGTGGAAGTATTACCGCAGCGTTTACACCTATCCGTATCGTATGTCAAAACACCCTGAACGCATCATTGCGGAGTATGACCAATGTAGTGCGTATCAAACACACGTCAGGAGCAAAACAACGCCTCGAAAATGCTCACAAGGTTATGGGGCTTGCCAACACACTAAGCACGCAGTTAGAGAACATCTTTAACGATTGGGCTAAAGTAAGGGTAACAGACCGAGAAGTAAGAAAGCTAATCCAGTTGGCACTTTGCCCGAACAAAGAAACGCTTAACCTGCTCAAAAAAGGTGCGGAAGATGAAGTTTCCACCGTGTTTAAAAACACCGTAGATGATGCCTTTGAATACGCTATGATAAGCGACACCCAACAAATGGCAACTACCAAAGGCACATTATTCGGGGCTTACAATGCTGTTACAGGTTACTTTCAGAATGTACGCAATTACAGGGATGGCGAAGCCAAACTACAATCTATTGTAATGGGCGGTACAGCACAGCTAAAGACACAAAAAGCCTTTGAACTGTGTACAGACTTTGCCTATTCAGGAGCAGAGATTTTCAACTTCAATTAATCATCAAAGGCGACTGCCTGCAAAGGTGGTCGCCTACTAAAAACAAAAGATATGAAAGCATTAGATAAAATGGACAACCTCGATAAAGCGGGCTTGTTGTGCAAATTGTTTCCCGCAGAACTGGAGAACCTGCAAAACGCTATAAAAACGCAATGCGACTACTTCCTGCAAAATGAAACCGCCTTTCGTGAGGGTTGGTATCAAAAGGGATTTTTTACCGCTGAATTTTGGTACAGGCTTGTGCAGAATGCACAAAAAGGCATAGACAAGAATGAACCACTTTGGAAACGCCCGAACTGGTTTACAGACCATTTTTTTGACGGACACAATTCAATTTTCGCTATCCACTGCCTGATTGAATATACAGAGGATGCACAATGCGACCCGCAATTAAAACAGGCGATACACCTGCTTTTCGGGAACGACAAATTTTTACAGATAACCTTAAACGATAAATAATTATGGCTAATTGGTGCAACAACTGGGTTGTTTTTGAGGGAACAGCCGAAGCAATAGAGCAGATAACACAGCTATTCAAATCAATGGCTGAACAGGAACAGAAAGACAACTGCGGGCATTTACCCCATTTCGTACAGGACACGCACGGAGATTATTTCTACAATATCAGTCAGGACAATGAAAGTGCGGGTGTATTCCAGTATGAAACAAAATGGTCGCCAAATACGGATGCCGTTAAGCAGATAGCCGAACATTTCAAAGTGAATTTCACACAGGACTATGAGGAATTAGGATGCTTAGTATATGGTCAGGCAATATTTGAAGAAGGAATACTAACGGATACCTGTTTAGATAGCCAGGACTTTGACAGCTATGAATTAGACGAGGAAACGGACACCTACCATTTTGAGGGAACAGAGTACGACAGCGAATGGGAAATACTCGACACTTTGTTAGAGCGTAAAAGCGAAAATCAATTAAACACCATTAAAATTTAGAACGATGAAACTATCAGATAAAGCGACAGCACATATTTTGGTTAAAGCCAACAGCGAATGGGATAATTGCGAGTTTGCAATTATCCACCTATCCGAAGAATGGAAAACAGAACAGGCAAAACGGCTTGCATTAGTTAAGCCGTTAGAGGGCAATCACTATTTCTGCTCAATGAATTACTATGATACAGCAGTAGATTTTTATAGGACAGGCGAAAACGACAACCCGAATATTGAAGAATTGCTAAACGGTAATGAATGGATATTTGTGGAGCTTGACGAGCAAGAGCAGGAAACGTTTACCGTACCTGAAAACCGACTGGACTGTTACAGGCTTGTATTAAGGGCAAACGGTACAGGCTACTATACAGCATACGGGAAGCATACGAGCGAAGAATTTTGGACGGAAGAATTTTTATTAACCCAATTAATTGCTTAATCAGAAAAATCAAATTTCAAATTATGACACGTTCAAATCTTCACATCAAATTGAGTAACGGTAAATCCCTTGTATGCGTTGCCGACAGCAGCAGCGCACCCGAACAGGGCTATATCGTTGAAAGGCTTTTTTTGCCCTTGTTATCCCTTGATAACAGCGAGCAAGAACTCTTAATGCTTAAAGAGTATTGCACGATGGATGAAAGGCGGATAAACGCATATTACCGCTATTTAATAGACCTTACCACTAAAGAAGTTAAGTTTTTTGAAGAGCATTACAGTTATACCAATGACACTTTCAGGAAAGGAAAGGATATAACGGAAAGATACTACGAGTATTTAAAAACGATTAACTAATACAAGCCGCCTGACCCGAAAAGTCGGGCGGCAAAAAGACAGATCCTCCCGATGGTCGGGCAGTCTTTTTGCTTTAAATTGGTGCAATCCCCTTTAGCAAAATGCACCCTTACAAATCCTTTTCATTTTACCAAACAGGTTGCAGCGTTATTGCGTGGGATATTCGTTATCCCATAATTAGATTAGAGTGATTACTTTCTTTCGTGAGTTCAGCGGAAAAGAAAGTAACAAAGAAACCTGCTATTGCGGAAACTGTTTGTAATATTCTTTTGCTACTTCAGCTACACCTGCACTGAAATAACGCCCTCCGTCGTTTAGTACCGTGATGGCTTTTTTGAGTTCTTCGGGGTCTGCGCCTTTCAGGATATACCCTTTTGCCCCGCTATTAAGCATTTTAACCACATCCTGCACATCATCGTTAATACTAAAAGCCAAGATTTTGGTTTGCGGATATTTTTCAAGCAATGCTTTAGCAGTTTCAAAACCATTCATTACAGGCATATTTATATCAACAACCATTATATCGGGAATAACTTCCATTTGCTCCATTTTTTTCAGTGCTAATTTGCCGTTTTCCGCTTCAAATACGATTTCAAAATTATCGTCGTCCCGTATAAAATCGCAGATACCTTTCCTAAGTAAGTCGTGGTCGTCTATCATTCCTATCTTAATTATTTTTTCTTTACCCATTTTCTTCTTTTGATAAAATTGAAAAATCCGTATTTAGACTTAGATAAATCAGATGTTCTGTCAACGTGAGGTAAGCCATTATTAACCGTAATGTCCCTGACCTTAAAATGATTAAGCCATTCTTTAAAGTGTGCTATTTCGTGAGGCTTGAAACGAACAATTTCCCCGTTTTTAAGAGATACGATAAAAACATCAATGCAGAGAGTGAATGCAGATAGATGGGATGCAGGATAGTCAAATTCGGGGTAAAAAATATGCTCATTCTCCATAGCCTTAATGTTTTAGGTTGTGGATGCCTGGCACAAAAAAAGAGCGCAGGCAACTACACTTACCGCACATTGAGGCACTGGTATGCCCGACAACGAATAAGCGAGCGCCCACGCCTTTTGACGTGAGCGTTCTTACTTATCTGTCCCGTTGTCTAAAAATTACCAGTTTTCAATGTGGGACTTAAAGCAAAAACACTTTAAGTATTTTCTATATTTTCGACAACAAAGATACTAAACTCGTGCCTTTTTGACTGCATATAGTACAAAAAAGATTACAGTCAAACTGTTTTTTGTGAAATATAATTCTGTTCAAGTATTGTCAGAATATCGCTTTCCTTATAAATAATCTTACCGCCTATCTGTATATACGGCAGGATATTGTCATCACGGTATTGCTGTAAAGTTCGTTTGCTGATATGGAGCAGCTTACACACATCTTCGCCCGACAGGTATATTTCCCCGTTCATTACAGGACGGTAATTTTTCAATATACTTTCGATACGGGTTCTTAGCAGCGTTATCATTTCCTGATGGGCAATGATTTCGTCATTCTCGAATAAATCCATTTTCAACGGTATTGTACGGCTGTCCGGCTTCGAGCAAAGCCTGTACATCCGAGCGTTTATAATAATTCTTACGGTTCAGTCGGGAATAGGGCAATAGTCCTTTGTCCTTATACGTCTGCAAAGTCCGCTTGGTAATGTTCATCATCAGACACACTTCCTGGTTATCGAGCCATTTTTCTTCTTTGAAAATTGGCGTGTATTTTTTCGTAGCATTTTCGGTCAGTTCCAAAAGTGCTTTCAGCTCATTTTTCATTCCCTCCAGTACGGACTTTTGTATTGTGATTACTTCCATAGTTTGCTCAATTTTGCTGTGGAAGTCGAATTTATAAAGGCTTATTGCAGCGTTGGAGAATGTTGCAGGATTTGGCTTTGAAAGGCAGCGTTTGGCGTTAGTAGTAAGATTTGGTACAAAAAAAGCCCCGAATTTCGGGGCTATGATTTGCTGCTATTTTATTTTGCCAACTTCAGTATTCTATATGCACCTCTTGCCACAATCACGAATACAATTGCCCCAATAATCAAATCCGGATAACTCGAATTGAGCCAATTGACCAATAATCCCGCAATGATAACACCCGAATTGATTATAACATCGTTGGAAGTGAAAATCATCGAAGCCTGCATATGGGCTTCTTTGCTTTTGTTCTTTTGTAATAGATAAAGACAAAGTACGTTTGCAATCAACGCCAAAACAGAAACAACAATCATTGTTTTGAAATCAGGCATCGCTTCTATTCCGATAAAACGTCTGATAACTTCAACAAAACCGATAACGGCTAACAGAATTTGAAAGTAACCTGCAAATTTGGCGATATTGTTTTTTCTTGCAATAGTACCCCCAACAGCAAACAATGCCAAAGCGTAAACAATACTGTCTGCAAGCATATCCAAGCTGTCTGCTATCAATCCCATTGAATTGGAAAAAATACCGAACAACATTTCCAATCCAAAGAAAACGAAATTGATAATCAGTACAGTCCAAAGTAGTTTCCGTTGGTCATTGCTTGTATCTGTTTCAAGAACTGCATTGCTTTCTTCAGTTGAAATCAATGACGTATTCAGGTTTAATGTTTCCAAAGCCGAAAAAATCGGCTCTGGTTTTCCACTATGGTAAACATTTAGTTTTCTACTGGGAATATCAAATTCCAATGACTTTACCATATCGAAATCCTGCAATTTCATACGGATTAATTGCTCCTCACTTGGGCAATCCATTTTAGTTATATTGAATATGGTTTTATTCATCTTCTTAAAGTCTAAATTTTATTCCGCCATTAATGACAAATCCGTCCAATGGTGCATAAATGTCTTTAAATATAGGATTACTAATTGTACCTGTATAAATGTTGCCAAAACGTGTCTGCCTTGTATCAAGGAAATTTTCAAAATTGACATATAACGAAAACCTTTCCCAAATCTTTTCAGCCATAAATCCACAAGTCCAATAGTCTTTTCCTGTTGTTCCATCGTTCAGCTTTTGCGGGCTGAAATAGTAGGCTTCTAAACCAACTTTCCATTTGTCTTCGATTTCATACATTAAAACCGAGTTAATACGGTGTTTTGGGGTTAACGGGCTTTCGGTAGTTGTTGCATTTTGGTGTAACTGTGCATCTGTATAAGTGTACCCTAAAAATAATTTCACATCATCGTAACCGATTTTGATATTGGTTTCTGTTCCTTTTGTATGGATGTAACCAGTAGAGTTTACAAATTGATAGAGATTAGCTGATGGATTTTCAAGTAATAGAGGATTATTCAAATAGGTATAAAAGAATAATTGATTGATACTGAATGACCAACCATCGCCAATATTAGTGCGGTAATTTATATCTGCATTTCCACCATAACTTTTTTCCAGTTTATTGGTTTTATTGTTAATTGGCATTACGTTTTGATATTGTAAGCGTTCGCTTTCTTCGGTAAAGATAGTGGGTGTTTTATATCCAAATCCGCCGCCAATCCTTGATGTTAATCCGTTTGCAATATGGAATAGCGCCGATACTCTTGGCAAGAATACAGCCCCATAATCTATAACATAATCCGTTCTTAAACCTGCTTCCAATTGAAGCCAATCCGTAGCTTTAAAATTATTTTGGACGAAAGCCCCAAATGTGGTTTGGCTATAATCTCTTAACGGAAATACTGTAATCTGCTTTTCTTTAAAATTGTCCGTCCAAATATTAACGCCTGTTACCCATTCTGACTTTTCTTTGCTGTAAGTATAATTAGCTTCCGTAAAAGTGGCTGTTTGCGTTCCCTCAAACTCGTAAGTGGGAATAGCCGTATTGCGGTTAAAATAACTTACACTGTTTTTGATTTGAAAAGAACTGTTTTCATTAATTAAATGGTCAAAAACAAATTGTGTGGAATAGCGTTGTGTTTTGTTTTCTTCAAAATATTGATGCGTATTATCCCCTTTGCCCTTGATGTAAAGTATATCGCCGCCCAAACGGTTCTCTATGGTTGTATTGATGCCAAAATTCAGTTTCGTTTTATCATTGAAGTAAACAAATAATTTAGGGTTCAATACGAAGCGTTCAAACTTTGGAATGGCGGAAAAACCAATTTTTGCAGGGTCATAAGCTCCGTTTCTGTTGTGCGAAGCGAAAATAGTTGTTCCAATTTTATTGAATTTTTGCCCATAAAAACCATTAATGTCTAAACCTCTCCCTGATGTTCCGTTGATATGAAAGCGTAAATTTCTTTCATCAGTTGGCGTTTTGGAAATCAAGTTGACTAATCCTGCTATTGCTCCACCTCCGTAAAGTGTAGAAGTTGAGCCTTTGATAACTTCAACCTGCTTTAAATCAAGTGGCGGAATTTGTAATAAGCCCAAACCACTTGAAGCTCCCGAATAAATCGGAAAACCGTCTTTAAGGATTTGTGTATATCGTCCGTCAAGTCCCTGAATACGGATACTCGCATTGGCACTTGTGGGCGACGTAGTTTGTACGTGAATACCTGTACTTTCTGCCAAAAGCATACGAATATCTCCCGGTTTCATATTCCCTTTTTCTCCCAACTCCTCACTTCCAATAAACTCAATACGTGTAGGAATATTTTGTATGCTTCTTGTACTTCGGGTAGATGTAATTACAACACCCTCTAATTCCTCTGAATTTTCTTTGAGCAGAATTTCAATAACATTGGTATCCTTTAGTGGAAATTCTATTTTTTCAATAAACTCTTCAAAGCCTACGTAGCTAAAATGTATCTCCTGTATTCCATCAGGAATATTCGATAATATAATCTGTCCTTTTTCGTTCGAGGTTCCTCCAATTGAGGTGCCTTTTATAGATGTTGTTACACCAATCAAGGGTTCTTTTGTTTCACTGTTTTTTACAACAATGTTTAATGTATTTTGTGCATATACACAAAGGTTGAGTGCCATAAAAAATGACACAATGAGTATTTTTTTCATTGTAAAAATGATACTTAATGTATATAAATAAGCTATGACGATGCAAAGACATCGCTTTTTAATTAATTTGTGCTGAAAGCATTATACATTAAGCAAGTTGCGGGGGACGCCAAATGGAAAATGGAAAATCAGAAACAGGTGGGGTCAGCATATTTCCTAACTTCCGTTGCGGTTCTTTTACTGAATGGACAATAGAGAAATGAAAAGTAGTTAAAACAAATCCTGTACAGGTGTTGCAACTAAAAAAAGGCGAGCAACATCCCTTATTACAATCTTGGTCATCCTGTCCGTTTTGTCCTTGTTCGGTAGTATGCTTCTGCATACATTTATCCTCAATAAAAGTCGGTACTGCTGATAAAAGCAATACATAGGCGGCTAATATTAAAGATATAAACTTCACCATACAAAGTTAAATAAAAATTAATTGCGTTAGCTCACAAATCTTGTGGAGGTAGTTAAAGCGAATAGTTTTTTTATCGAGATTGTTCGGTTTTTACTTCAGGCTGCTGTTTTTCCTTTTTCTCACGGGAATAAACCCACAGTGACAACAGACCGAAAATAATCAGTGCGTAAGCTATCCATTTACCAACCCTTTCAATCAATTTAATGAAAACCGAACTTTCATAAGATGAGAAACCCTCTGCTCCCATAGGGCTGCGCCTGTAAAACTTCCTGCGGTTAATCCAGTAACGAAGTCCCAAGCCTGCAACCAAAAATATGATACCTATAACCAATGATGCGACCATAACAAAAACACTTTATTTCCACTGTTTGAATTTACGAAAAATATTTGTTTCAGCCTGTAAACGTGTGAATTAAATGCGAAAGAGGCTTACCCCAAAAGGCAAGCCTCTTTCATTGTTTATGGAAATAAAACCTTACTCAACACTGAAATAGATTACAAGGATAAGAAATTATTTCTTTTGAAATACACTGCCCGGCTGAAAATTAAAAACGGCTTACCAATCAGATAAGCCGTTTTTTTTTGAATTGAAATACTGCTCTTAATCGCTGCTGTTAAACTGAAAAGTTATCTGCTTTTCATTCCCGAAGCTGTCCGAAATCCAAACGTCAAAAGACTGTGAAACGGCAGACGTTGAAGTGTAGTACAGCCTGAACTGCTCCGTTGGTAATTGGTACAGGTCATTGGGCTGATACGGCGGTTCGTTGTAGTATTGCAATGTTCCCTGCCCGTCAAATTGAAAGTAACGGAGGAAATACTGCGTATTGCTGTAATTGCCTGTACGCTGTATGGTAATGCGTATTTCTACGGTCTGCCCGTTTGCAACATCTTTAGGCACTGGCATTACATTGACCTCGAAAGGAAAATTGTTCTGTATTTCGAGGTCATCATCTTTGCTGCAAGATACCAACGTAACCGAAGCTGTGAGGATTGTCAGGAATACATATAGTGGCAGTAGCCCCGTTCTGAATTTATTGAATATTGCTATCATCGTTTTTACGTTTTAAAAGTTAAACCTTAATCCCACACCTGCTGACGGTCGGAACTGTTGTAAATCCGTACCCCAAAGGATTTTTGTACGCCCTTGCAGGACTAATACAAAACGGTCGGACAGGTACGTTTCAAAAGTGAGGCGACCGCCTGCACCGTAGATAAAATTATCTTCGCTCAATATCTTCGCACCGTCGTACAACATTGTTTCGCCCCGGTTGATGGTTTCGTAACCGACCACACCTGTTACGGCGAAATTCAGCGTGATGTTCTTACGGGCATCGCCCAACAAAAAGAAGCTGTAACCGCCCTCTGCGGAATAGGTTTCCTGCGGTATGCGGAGGTCTTTATACCCGTGGTACTGGTGGGTATATTCCAACGCCCAAAGCTGATAGTTACCATTCTTACCGTTTACCGTCATTGCTGCGCTGATGTAGTAATCATTGCCAATCTTATCATCGGACAATACACCTGCACTTATTTCCAATCCTTTCTGCTTCGGCAGCATTCTTTGCGCCTGTGCAGCCGTGATGCCTATCAGGACAAACAGCACGGTATAGATATACTTTTTCATATTCTTGCTTTAAAGGGTTATTAAAATTTCAGGTGCATATCGTCAATCAAACGGGCTTTGATTAAATCGGAATTTTCGACGTGCAATGTTTGATGCCTGCCACCGTTTTTCTCGAAAATCTCAATCAGCAGTACCTTATCATCGGCAATGGTAAACTGGTCTAACAGGAACACATTTTGTTCGGTCGATTTTCCGGAAATACCGTCCAATGGCTTGTAAGTTCTCAAAGGAGTTAAAGGGCGTTCCTGGACTACGGTGCGTTTAGCTACCTTTTTATCCACTACTTTGAAATTGATGAAATCAATCTCGAAAGGAACATTGGCACGGTTTCTCAATTCAGTATGGAAATAGTATTTGCCGTTATGTATGTAAATCCCTTTTAGGATAAACTGAATGCCGAAACTCTTAGCACCGATATGCTTTACAATGCGTTTGTCTTTCTTGTAAATGGTTTCCAAAAGCAAGCCTGCCAGTGACGGCGAATTGTTGCCCAGTTCTTCAAAAAGCACATCGTTACCTTTGGCTTTATCCACCGCTTTTTGCATCGTGAGCAGGTCATAGCTCATTGCCTCCGGGTAGGAACTGTAATACACGTTGAAACTATAAAAACGTCCGTCATTCGTAATAACGGAAAAATTCGTTTCCGGCTCAAAGTCCCTTACAGATGCTTTTACACGCAACACGTTTTCCGCATCTTCGGCTTTCCCTGCAATAAGGTATTCGCTGCCCAAATCCACGTAACGAATGGCAGTCGGGAAAATCAGGTGCGAGGTTTTATCGTAGGTAACTTCCATACGGTACGGCTCTATCTTGCCCAATGCAAGTGGTGTTCTGATGCTGTCCTGTGCATTAGATTGTGCAGCAAAGCCGAGTATAAGGGCAATAGCCCAAAAGGTTTTTAAATGATTTTTCATTGTTTTATTTATTTGAGTTCAACATTATTTTTTAGATACAAGAAAGACCTGATAGCCTGCTTTGAGTGCAACCTTTGGCGTTCTTACTTTCTTAGCGAAATAGCCCGAAATACCTTGCACTGCACTTTTACTTAGGTCAGAAGTAATTTGCTGTCCAGGAGTAGAACTCATACTGAAGCTCGAACCTGTGGCATTGCCCATATTGGCTACAATGTCCGTAACCGCATTTCTTTCAGGCGAATACGGAACATATAAACCTTGCTGTCCGTCCAAATCATAAATAGTAATATCTACCGGGATGATATTGCCCTCCAGTTCTACCGAAGTAACTTTTAATTGTAACCTGCCATTCTGAAATTTGGCATTAGCCGTTACAATTGTTCCTTTGGGGATGGTACGTTGCGGGGTTTTGGCAGGCTCTAACAGGCGTAAACGCACACCCGTTTCGCCAACTACCGTTTGGGCTTCGTGTACACAGGCTTTGATACTGTTTTTAGGCTGTACCACCTCTTCAGTAGAACCTGCGGTATAGAACCCCCTGTTTTTTGTTTGGCTCCAATCGGCTGCAAAGGCACTGTCCGACGGTTCACGGTACAAGGCTGATACAATGTTCTTTCTTGTTGGTGTGAACGATACAAATTGCTCTTTTTGGTTAGCACCCGCAGCAGCAGGAGTTGCACCGATGGCAGGAGCAGCGTTTCCGGTATTGGCATTTTGGGGAAGATACTTTGCTGCCATTTCATAGGATTTCTCCATTAATTTGAGTTGGTCGTCAACGGTGGCCACAGGTGGCACATCTTTTTCCGACAACTTTGCTTTTAGTTCGTCCACTTGCTTACGCAATTCCATTGTTTCCGAATTGTTGTCCTGATAGAATGAACCCAGTGTGCTTTGTGCATTACGGTAACTATTCAATGCAGAATTTCCGTTTCGTCCCGATTTTCTGCCACCACCCCCAAAGCCGTTGCTTTCTTCGTCTTCTTCAGGTAAACTTTCTTCATTGTCAGCAGATGCAGTATCTTCAGTATTCCAATAATCAGAAAGCGTGGTCAGTGCATTGCGCTTTTCCTGCTCTTTGCGTTCGAGCATTTCCTGCTCATACGCCTTGCTTTTATCATCGGGCATCCCTGCTCCGGTAGCCTGCGGTACGGCATCGTTCAGCCCGATATTTTCGACCGCCTTTTTATCTTTCGACGGTTTAAATATGAGGTACATACAGCCGAGAAATACCACGCCCATCAAAAGGAATATGATTGGCTTTTTGAGCTTATCCTTATTGCTCTTTTTATTATCCGGCAGATTTGATGCTCCGTTTTGGTCTTCTCCCTCAACGAGAAAGCTGACCCTTTTTTCATTTTCTTTCATAAATCTGATTTTTTAAAATTGTTGATACACTATCCTGCAACCTTGCAGGATTTTTACTTTTAAGGACAGGGTTTTCGATATGCTCTATGACCATACCGTTACCGGACTTTGAGGTATCGTACATTACTTTGCCAATGACCGCTACGGTAAGCAGCAGGTAACCCACAAAGAAGTACAGCGTATATTGGTGCTGTTTGCGCAAGGGCAACGCCCGCCAACGTTCGTCCAACTTGTCAAAGTACCTGTCCATATTTGCTCTTAATTTTTTCATAGCCTTACTATTTCTGTGTTATAGCTTGAAACGCTTAGGACTTTTACCCGCCTGTTGTTTCGGCGCATCGTTGACCAGTGCGACCGCCTCCGTTAATTTGGGTGCGGACATTACGGACAGGTTTGCCAGTTCCGATTTTTTGAGTAATTGCCCAAAGCCGTCTTTCCTGGCTACCTCCATACGGCTCAATGAGAATTTGCCATTCAGGTACTTTACCCACATACTGCATTCTACACGGGGCTTGTCATCGCCCGACCATTGCAGGTAGCCTGTCAGCAGTAAGTCCTGCTTAGGCAAAGTATCTGCACCTTTTTGGCAGCTTTCGAGGTATTCGCTGATGCTGTCTTTCAGCTTTCCGGCATACGCACCCTGCGTATGGAAATACCCGTTATATCCTTTGTCGGTAAGGATTTTTGCGAACGTGCTTAAATCTGATAATGCTTCCATAAGATTGTTTTTTAGCGTTCGATGACCTCTATATCCTTATTTTCCACGACTGCAAATTTTTCAATATTGAAGCCCTGCGGATTATTGTCGGAACGAACGGAGTTGACGAGATAGCAGGAAGTAATCAGGTTTCGCCTGGTTACATTGCTTGACCGGATAATGAACTGTTTGGCATAGGTGCGCACTGCATACGGGTAGTTGTCGAAATTGCACACGACACTATCCACCTCGATGCGTTGCTGCACGTTCCCCGAAATGATACGGCTGTAATAGCCCTTTTCCGACAAGTCTTTGTAGTAATCAAAAGCACTTTTATCGGCAAGGTTAAATGCCCTGCTCATATTGCTTTCAATAGCGTTCTTGTCGGGAGCAAGCGTAAAGAACAGTTCGTGAAATCTCCTAACGTGTTCCCTTGCTTCAACCGGGCGGTTGATGCTCGCATCCTGCGATAAGGCAAGCATCAGGGATTTGCCGTTATCCAGTACATAGATTTTTTGGCGTTGTTCTTCTGCAAAGCGGTAGGAACGCCATACGGCGTAACCTACCACGCTAATGCAGAGAACCGCAAACACAATGGCATATAATCTTATCTGCCTAAAGCTGTTTTCGATATTTCTTAGCGTTTTAAATTCCATTTTTTAGAATGATTAATGATTATTTATTCATCAGTTTACCGCCGATGTTTCCAACTGTTGAGCCTGCGCCTGCTCCGGCGATGTTTCCGGCTTTCATTGCTGTGGAGTTTACATTGCGGGTAAAGTTTCCTGCGCCTCCGGCTTGGATTACCCAACCTGTTACGGTCGGGATAGTGAAGTACCCGATGATGCCGATTATCATAAAGATGATGTACACGGTATTGCTCGTATCAGGTATATAGGTGGGGTCGGCAAGCATTGCTATATCCCTTTCCAAAATGAGGGATTGTATTCTTGCCAACATTGAGCTGAACAAATCCGAAACAGGAAGCCACAGGTAAACGCTGACGTACCTCGTGAGCCATTGCGTGAGCGTGGACTGAAAGCCGTCCCATACGGAAATAGCAAAGGCTATTGGTCCGAGTATGGAGAGGACTATCAGGAAAAACGTTCGTATGGTATCAATGACCAAAGCCGCTGCCTGAAAGAGTATTTCCAGTAGATTGCGAAACCAATCCTTTATGGCTTTCTCAATCTTGTAGGCTTGCCTGTCCATATACATACCCGCCATTGTTCCAATGTCGGAGGGCGACCATCCCAGTTCATCCAGTTTTTTATCAAACTCTTCGTCTGATACCATATAGGCAGTTTCGGGGTTCCTTACCATTGCCTCGTATTCCAACTGGTCTTTCTGCTGTTGCAGCTTGTTCAGGTCAAGCACCTGGTCTTCGAGTATTTGGTGGGTTCCTACTACCACGGGGCTTAATACCGCATTGATGGTTCCCAAAACAATGGTTGGAAAGAACATTATGCAAAGCCCCAAAGCGAACGGGCGCAGCAAAGGGAACATATCAATAGGTTCGGCACGGCTTAAAGCCTGCCAAACCTTTAATGCCACATAGAACAATGCTCCCAATCCCGCCAAACCCTTAGCGACTGCCGCCATATCGCCTGCAAGTGGCATCATATCATCATAAAGCGACCGCAGGAGTTCGTGAAGATTATCCCATTCCATAGTTTACCAGTATTTTTGGTTAGCAGTTCCGTAGAGTTCAAGCACTCTTTGGGCATCGTTTTTCTTTTTCGCTCTTAGGTAGCTTACAGAAATGTTCTTGTTGGTGTAGTAGCGTACAAGGCTGTGGTAATCCTTTACCTCTTTGTACACACGGTCAATCACATCCATACGCTCTTTGTCATTGAGCGAAAGGCTTGATGAGGTTATAATCTGCTTCAGTTCTTTCAGCAGTTCGGTACTTTCATTGAGCAGTGCCGAATAACCGTTGCCGATAGCGGTCAGTTCCTGCGGTGTGAAATTTGGGTCGTTCATCATCTTGCCGAAGTTGTTCACGTACATTTCGGAAACATCGCCTACCAACAATACCGTTTGTTGCACTTTACGGGCATCTTTCACAAGGTTGTTGATAGCTTTCAGCTTGTCGTAATATTCCTTGCCCTGGTCGTAAACTTTTTTCACTTCGTTGAAGTTCTTTATCACGTTGCTTACGGTGGAAGAAGTCTGCACGATTTCGTTTGCAGAGTTGATAATGCCCGAAGCCAAATTAGCCGGGTCGGTTACAACCCACTGGGCTTTTGCTGACGGTGCTACGGCGAGCATCAGTGCCATACACACCAGATACAATACTTTTTTCATTGTTTCTGAATTTTTAAATTGTTAATGACTATTGATTTGAATTGTCCCGCCTTTGCATTGCGATATGCTTAATGGCGAGTTCTACATTACCATCCAGTTCGGAAGCAAGCTGCATTACTTCCATTTTTTCGGTTTCTTCTGTCGTGTAGGCGAGGTATTCCTCCAAACTAACTTCGGTGGCATAGACTGCCGAGTGCGTACCACCTAAGCCAATCCAAACCTCTTTGTAAAGTCGGCTTGCATCGTTGTTCATATTGATGGAAAGTACCTGCCCTTTCTCTTTGTCCGTAAGCCCCAACATCGCCTGTATATCATCAAACTTGTTCATATACTTGCGTTGGTCAAGCAGGATTTTACAGTCGGAGTTATTGATGATACTTTCCTTGACAATGGGCGACTGGATAATATCATCGACCTCTTGCGTTACGACAATCGCTTCTCCGAAAAATTTGCGGACGGTCTTAAGTAGGCTAAGCATCCAGCGCCTTTTCGTATTGCTACGGTAGGTTTCCAAACACTCGCCCCCGAACCGGACTTACACGTCTCCGCGTATCCGGCTCTCCACTAATCTTGTCAGTCTAATGTTCCGTTATGGATTTTCTGATGACAGCTGTGGCATACAGCAACGGTCTTTCTTCTTCTCGCAATCATGTGTCTTTCCCAACTCTTTTTACCTTCAAGGTTTTTGAGTTTTCGCACATGGTGCATCACAAGCTTTTCCGTAGCTCCACATATTTCGCATTTCTCAGCTTTTAGCCTGTCTATAAGGCTTGTCCTACCTGCATCAAAGATGGAATAGGGTAAAATATCAAAGCCAGCGTCTGTCATCGGGTTCTTTCTTTTGAACCCCAAGTCGTAGAAGTATCTCTCTTTTACAACACCAGATTTAGTGGTAAACCTTACTGTAAATTTTCCATTTCTACGATACTTGGCGTTTATCTTTCTCGTTGAACTTTTATATTTCCCAGCAAAGGTTTTGTACATACTGTACTCCATTATAAACCTGAAGTTGTGCAGTTCAGAACAGTTGTTAGCAATAGAGAAGTAATTGTAGAACCCTCGAATTTCCCGATTATATCGGTCAAGAATTTCAAGGTCGTCATTGAATATAAGTCCAGACCTGCTTTTTGGTTTCCAAATTTCCTTTCCATTTGGGTATCGGAATTCCAATACGCCATAGTCAAGTAATTTATTCCTCATTGTTTCTGTACTCAATTTGAGATATACCCTTTTTCCATAGGTTCTTCTCAAACGACCTGCAATATCTCTTCGCTGTGCGTTGGATTTTCTCACAAAGATTTCATAACCAAGAAAATGTGCTGAATCTTCCGTGTGGGTAATGAGAGTTTTCTCATCTGACAGTTCCAGCTTGAGCTTTTCATTAAGGAAATTTTTAATATCTTCCTTGACTGCTTTAGCATCTTGTTTACTGCCTATTATCCCAATTAGGAAATCATCTGCATATCTGACATATTTCAATCTCTTATAATCTGTGTCCATTTCCTCAGAGCTTGGGTACATTGCACGTTCCTTATCTTCTGCTTTGATCTGTTGGATCAAAACCGCTTTTTCATTTTCGTCTTCTACATACCTTAGTTTTCTTACAGTTCTTCTTCTAGCATTTTCAAAATCCATACGGACTCTACTTGGTCTGCGTTTTTCTCCCTTATCGAATTTTGTGATGTACTCTTTTATGTATTTGTCTAATCTGTCGAGGTAAATATTTGCCAGTAATGGACTAACAATACCTCCCTGCGGTGTTCCGCTATACGTTTTATTAAATTTCCAATCTTCGATGTAACCTGCATTCAGAAACTTTCTGATTAGCCTTATAAATCTATCGTCGGAGATATGTTCTTTAAGTATGCCTATCAGCACATCATGACTGATGTTATCAAAGAATCCTTTTATATCTCCTTCAATGAACCATTTGGCTCCATTGAATGACTTCTGAATCTGAGCCAGCGCAGTGTGACAACTACGATTTGGACGGAAACCGTGTGAGGTATATTCAAAACGTCCCTCATAAATAGCTTCCAAAATCATTCTTATCACTTCCTGCACTAATTTGTCATCAAAAGCAGGTATGCCAAGGGGGCGCATCTTACCGTTTTTTTTCGGTATATAAATTCTCCTCGATGGCTGGGGCTGATAGCTTTCATCTTTTAATGAGGCTATCAGCTTTTCAATCCGAGATAAACTCATATTGTCAATACTTTGACCGTCTGAACCTTCCGTCATATTACCTTCTTTTGCATAAATGCGTTGATAGGCAACATAGAACATCTCTTCATTGAACAGAATCCTGTAAAGCCTTTCAAACCTGTAGCTTGAAGTTTTACTGTGTTCCATTAGACTGTTTAATACTCTTTCTGGATTTCTCATAATGTCTCTCACATTTTCCTTTAATCGTATTAATAAAAATTAGCTGCTTCCCTTCGCCATGTACAAGGCTTTCCCTTGCTCGGACTACTACGAAAGCTCCGTTACCATGTCGGATATTCAGAGAGCTTTACTCTCATAGCCTTTTGGCATTCCGATTTAGGTAATCCCCGTTTGCGACTTAATAACTATTGGCACGATGGATTGTCGGATACGACTTCCGTCCTTTGTACGCTTACTGCGACTGCGCTGTAATAAGTTCCTGCTCCAACCATACCAATTCACTGGTGGAGTATTACAGTATGACGATTGATAGCTATCTTACGCCATAATTTCAAGTGGAATCGCTTGGACTATCGTTTAATCAATTCGGATTTTATCCTCATATCCATCTTTTCATCTTGCCATTCAGTAGCAGTCTGATAGCTAACTGACTTATGACTTTACCGACATGCTTCACTCCCTGTCCAGTTTCCCTTTCAGATAAGTCGGTTGATGATAGGTTTTTAAAGAACACTAACCTAATCTCTTGCCAAAGAGATATTTACTAAGCCGCCTGTACGGGCGCACACAAATACTTGATGTATTCTGCCATTCCTTCTTTGGCTATCGCTTTCCAAGCCTCTTCAATCAGGATGAGCTTACGAATACCTTTCAATCGGCGCATCTTGTTGATGAACACCTCCATAATGATGATGGTCACAATGGGAAAGAGGATTTTGTGGTCTTTAATCGCATCAATCTCAAACACGATAAAGCGTTTGGAAAGCAGGTCTAACTGCTTGTTGGAGTTCAGCAGGTAATCATATTCGCCACCCTTGTAATAGGGTTCGAGTACGTTCAGGAAGTTGGCAATGTCAAAGTCCTTTTCCCTGACCTGCTTTTCTTCCAGTACCTTGCGGTAGTCGCCTTTTACATACTCATAGAAACCGTTGAATGACGGGTAAACGTCTTCCGTTTTGATACGTTCGATATAACCGCTTACCGCATTGGAAAGGGCAACTTCTTCAGAACGGGTTGGCGGCTCATCGTCACGTTTCCATAAGGTCAGTATCAAAGTCTTGATACTTTCCCGCTTCTCAATGTCGAACACGCCATCATCGGTATAGAAAGGGTTAAAGGCAATGGGGTTATCTTCGGTATAAGTGAAGTAAACACCGTCTTCGCCTTTGGTCTTTCCTTTGATGAGTTCGCACAAGCCCTGATAAGAGTTACCCGTATCTACCAACAGTACGTGTGCGCCCTGTTCATAATACTGCCGTACCATATGGTTAGTGAAGAACGATTTACCACTTCCCGATGGACCAAGTATAAACTTGTTCCGGTTCGTAATGATACCACGCTTCATAGGCAGGTCGGAAATATCCAAATGGATAGGTTTTCCTGTAAGCCTGTCAGCCATCTTGATACCGAACGGCGAGGGCGAATTGTGGTAGTTGGTTTCTTCCGTGAAGAAGCACAATGCAGGCTCAATAAAAGTGTAAAAACTTTCCTCACTGGGGAAGTCGCCCGCATTGCCGGGCATACCTGCCCAATACAAAGTGGCTACGTCCGTAGTGTTGTGCCGAGGCTTACACTCCATCAATGCCAATGCACTACCGCAATCATTCTTTAGCTGTTTCAGTTCCGCAGGGTCTTCCGACCACGCTATAATGTTGAAGTGCGCACGGATTGAAGAAAGCCCGAAGCTGTGGGCTTCGTTCAGGTACTTTTCTATCCACTCTTTGTTGATTTGGTTGGCACGGCTGTAACGAGCCAGTGAGTGCATATTCCTTGCGGACTTCTCAAACTTTTGCAGGTTGTCTTCGCTGTTATCCAAAAAAATGTACTGGTTGTAAATGTGGTTGCAGCTTAACAGCAAGCCCACGGGTGCGGCGAATGAAAGGCGGCAGTCGCTACGGTCGGTAGATAGCTTTTCAAAACGGGTATCTGCCGATACCGTTCCGGGCAGGTCGTCCGTATCTGAAAGTGTATGCAGGCTTAACCTTTTGTTACCGATGCGTACTTCTTCGTTTCCGAGTGCGATGTCCTGCATTGGTGTTCCGGCTCCCCTCGATAACGTGAGGTACTGTTCCAGTAATCCCTGTGTATCTTCCGTTCCGATAATGTCCTCTTCGGTCAAACGCCGCAGGCTAACAAAACCGCTATCGTTCACGATACGCTCAAACTGGGCGACCGCCTCCATAAAGCGGTGTATCGTTTCCTTGTTCCTGATTTCCTTTGGTATCAACGTACCTTTGCAAAGCGAACTGAAGTTGCTTTGCATCCGCATTCTTTCCTTTGTGGTCTTCGTCAGGAACAGGTAGCAATAATGGTTCAGGAACGGTCGCTCGTTGAAATGGCGTTGATAGGACTTTGATAAAAAGCTCTGGTCTTCGATTGCCAAATCGGGCGCATAGCTTTCCTTAATGTACCAATCCTGTTTGTGAATGACCGTAAAATCAGGCAGGGTTTTGATAGCCTTGTGCCAGGCGGAGTGTATGGCTTCGTATTCCGCAGAAGCTACCGTGAACAGTTCCGGCAGGCGCACTTCAAAGCAGGCGGTAATGTCCGCATCTTTGGATAAGATGCAGTTGTTCTCTACTGCCAACAAAGGAAATTTATTTTCCAGTGTGGTGGTCTTTGCTACATTTCTCATACGGCATTCTGTTTAGGTGTGAATTTTAAATAGCGGTGTACAGGCTTGCGGCAGATGATGTAGCGGGGATGCCTTTTATTGGCTGCAATTTTCATCAGCCCGTGTTCGCCGTACTTCCTGTTGAGCGAAAAGGTCTGCCATATAATGAGCGAAGCACCGCCTGCTCCGAGGAACAGGCAGATGTAGGAGTTTACGCCTGCCATATACAGTATCATCACGAGGATAAGCGTACCGAGCAGCCCACCTGCGAAAATGAACAGGTATTGCGCTTTCAGCCCTTTAAATTCCACCGTCCTGCCGATGCCTTTGTTGATATTGTAATTCATAAGGCAAAGGATTAAAGGAAGAATGAACGCAGGATGGTAGCGGCAACAATCAGGAAGATACACGCACCGAACCACGAAGCTGCGGTCTTGCTCGTGTCGGGGTCGCCGGAACTGAATTTGTTGTAAACCTTAACGCCCCCGATTAACCCGACTACCGCACCGATGGCGTAGATTAACTGCGTTGCGGGGTCGAAATAACTTGTTACCATTTGGGTAGCCTCGTTGATACCTGCCGAGCCGTTTCCCTGTGCGAACGCACCAATTCCTGACAGCATTGCCACGGCTGCCAGCAAAACTTTTTTTCTCTGTTTTTCCATAATTGAAACACATTAATTTGTTACTGTTTATCCCGCACCTTGCGAGCTTTCGGGACAAATGTCTTGTGGAAAAAGAGGCGTTATAAGAAAGTGGCAGTCAAAGGAAGTGTTTGGCTGTGAGTGGCTTTGTTGGTGGGGACTTCCAGAACGGAAGTACAAATGATGGGAGGCTTTTATTGCAATTTACAGTTGGTTCAATGCAACTTTTAAATTACATTTGTACATTCATAATAAAGTCAATTTTAATCCTTTTTGAGATGAAAATATCAGGCAGACATATTGGAGAAATGCTGAAGGAAGCCAGAGAACAAAGACAGCTAACTCAAGAACAATTAGCCCAAAAAGTGGGTAAGAAAAGGAGTTACATTTCTAAGGTCGAAACTGATTATGGCAATAATATCAAACTTCAAACCCTTAAAGAGATAGTAGAAAAGGGATTTGACGGTACGGTTAAAATTAATTTGGAACTCTGATTTGTATATGGATAAATTATTGAAGAACGCTTTTAAAATGCAAATTCAATCCAAAGAAGGATTTGAGTTCGAAGAATTTATTGATGAACTGTTTCTTTTGAAATATGGCGTTGATAACTATACGCCCATCAGGAGGAATAAGGATAAAGGCAATGACGGTACTATTTTGCCCGAACAAAAGATATTGGCTTGTTATGCGCCAAGAAAATATAGCAAAACTGATTTTGAAACAAAAGTTTTAGGTGCAGCAAATAAAGAAGGAGATTTTGAAAAATACCAAAAAAACTGGAAAGACAAATTTCCAAATTGGGAAATGTATGTTAACCACGAAGTGTCACCGGAACAATTTACACTAATTCAGGGTTTAGATGGCGATACTTCGATTAAGGGGATAGACCAAATTCTTTCTATTGTTGATGAACTTGTATCAAGTAAAAAAAGGAAACTTGCAGCCTACTTAGGCATTGAAAACTTTTTTATACAGGACTATATTCAGGAAATCATTAATGACCTACTGAATGCCTCAAACGAAGAAGATAAAGCTCTGCATTTCGACAGGAAAACATTAGTCCCTCCCCAAAAGAAAATCGAACTCAACTTTGAACAGGAAGATTGGGATGGGATGAACTCGGAAATGGTATTGGTTATGGCGGAGTTTAATACGATTACCAATATACTTTCGGGATATAATGATGATGAGATTAATACCCTGAAAAGAAGGGTTATAAATGATTACAATAAACTTTCAGGAAATTTCAAGGAGAGATTATATAATCTGACCGACCAATATACAACGACATATGGAAACATTAAAGATGATGAATATGTAAAATGCGTAAAATCTATATTGCTGTATATGTTTGAACAGTGTTTAATAGGCAGAAAAACAGAAAATGAACTATGATATTACCGCAGCCTGAAAGCAATCTTAAAACCAACCTTATGGTATTGGGAGCAGATATTATAAGTATTATGGGTAATTCCCCTTTCAAAAACAAATACGTTATCGTGGATGATATAATGAATAAGTTTTTAAACAGGGATAAAGATAGGACACCCGACCTTTTTCTGTATGCCTTGACCTTCTTGCATACGATTGGCAGCATTGAGAAAAAAGGATATAAAATTAAATTGGTAAAGAAAGAAAACCAAGAAGAAAATCAAACAAGTTTATTCGACAATGTTAATTAGAATATATTCAGAAACCAACCTTATAGATGCTGTTCCATTTCACAATGGAATAAACATCATATTGGGCAAATACTCTGGGGATAAAGAAGCACGAGGGATTAATGGTATTGGCAAATCTACGTTGGTCAGGCTTGTTGATTTTACCTTATTAAGCGGTAAAGCAGAAAAAAGATTTGCTCAAAAAAAGTATGACTTTTTACGTGATGATGAACACACGATTACTTTAGAAATTGAAGTACAGGAACAAAAATATTTTATCAAGAGGGGCTTTGCCGATACAAAAAAAATATTTTTCGGGAAGCGACCGGATGCTCTTGATGAATATGAAAAATCTGAAATGCCGAAATTGCTGGAAGGGATATTTTTTCCGACAGAGAACAACGAAGTATTCTTTGAAGGAAAAAGATATGGAACGTTGATGGAATTTTTTGTTAAGGACGACTTGCAAAGTCAGCAAAGAGTTGACCCTTTAAATTTTGTTTCTTACAATGCCAATGCAAGAGAAAAGGCATTGTATAATTTTTATTTGCTAAATCTCCCGACAAAAACACTTTTAAAATATAACGAAGTATCTTCTGAATACGAAAGGTATAATAATACGGTAAAATCCCTTTCAGAAAAGGTTAAAGCAGATACAGGTAAAGATATTCAGGAATTTAGAACAGAGCGGTTAAAGATTGAAAAAGACATTGCTGCACTCGAAGGCAGCCTGAAGGAATACAATTTTCTTGCTAATCACAAAGAAATAGAACAAAAATTAAATCAGGTTATATCTGAAATTAACGAGCAATCTGTCATCTATCATAATACAAACCGGAAATTAGAAAAACTAAAATCCTCTTACAATGATGTGTCTTCTATCGACCTGGACAAAATTCGTAAGCTCTACAATGAAACCGTAGCAACATTCGGCAACTTTGTAAAAAGGAGTTTGGATGAAGTTATAGACTTTAAAAAACAACTACTGACGAATAGGAATAAATATTTGTTGGAAGAAGAAAAGAAATTACAATCATCAATCGACCAGAGTTTAACGCAGCTTGAAAAATTAGAAAAGAACAGGAGCCAATTATTTTCATTGCTAAAAGAGAGAGGTGCATTGGATAGGATTGAAAGCACTTATGAAAGATTAGTCAATGAAAAAACACTTTTAGAACGGAATACCTCAATTGTACGAGAAATTGACGAAATAGAAGAGATATTGGGAAACTCCAATATTGTTATCGCAGAATTAAAAAGAGATATTGTCAGCGAGCTAAATAAGCAGCAATCATACCTTGATGAGTTGAGATTGTTATTTCAGCAAATTCTTGAAAATGCAATTTATTTAGATGAAGAATTTGACAACTCTTATTTTAATATCACATTAAACTCTACTTCGCCGAGAAACCAATTGCCTTTTAAAATAAGTTTGGAAATCCCTAAAGCTGATGCGTTAGGACAAGAGCGTTTGAAAATCGTAGCGTATGATTTAATGGTCTTTTTAAAGAGCAGGATTGACAAGCGTAATATTCCGGATTTTCTTGTACACGATGGTGTATTTCACGCCATATCATACAAAACAATATCCAATGTCCTGAACTATATGTACCACAAATCAAACGAGCTGCATAACTTTCAGTATATCCTTACTTTCAATGAAGACGAAATTGATTTAAACGGGGATGAAAATAAGTTTGGCAAGTTCGATTTTGATTGGTCTAAACAAGTGATTGCTGAATTCTCAGATACCGAACAGGAAACAATTTTTAAACGATTTTTTTAAATGGCAAACTATCAATTACCTCCTTTAAAAGATGAAAGGTTATTTGAGGAACTCACTTGTGATTTATTCAATTTTGTAGAGAATACCTCGTCATATGAGAATACAGATTTTCAGACGTTTGGTGTGAAAGGACAAAATCAGAAAGGTATTGATGTCTTTTCTTCTAAAACAAAAACGGTTATACAGTGCAAATTGAAAAGTATTGGAAGAAAAGATGAAACTATAAGGAAAATTCTAATTCAGGATATAAATACTGATTTAGAAAAAGCAAGGGATTTAGCGATTGATTTCGACAAATTTGTTTTTGTTTCTACATTTCGTGACGATGCTCAAATACAGGAATACCTAAATCAAATTAAAAAAGAACAGGAACTACCATTTCATTTATATTATTGGGGATGGGATACCATAACAAAACATATTGAACAATCAGAGGCTTTATTACATAAGTATTTTCCAAAGTTTGTAAAAAAATCCAAGCCTATAAAGCCAAAAATTGAATTACCAGACGGAGCGTTAGGCAAAGAGCTTTCCAAGAAGAACTATATTGATTATTTAAAAAAGCGATATGGCGATTGGAAACAAGTTGAATTAAACAAAAAAGGGGAAAAATTTAATTGGGCTGCATTCACTATTTCATTGTCTAAAAGATATAAAGCATCAGGGATTAATTATATTGATGTTCGACACTTTGATGATTTAGCATCGTATCTAAAAAGCCGAATTGATGGTACAATAATGGGAAAAGTGAACAAGTCTAAAGGAATAAAAAACTATTCTGTGTTTGAAGAGTTCTCGGAAACTGAAATCTAAAAATATTGGTAGATTTCAAACTTAAAAACCTTATTTTCTAATGTATATCTCTAAAGTCAGCCTGGTCAATTATAGGAATTTTGCAAATGCAAGTTTTCAATTCAACAAGGGAATAAATACCATAATCGGAGAAAACGGTTCTGGAAAAACAAATGTTTTTAGGGCAATAAGGCTGTTATTAGAAGATGCCTCCTTGCAATATGCTTATAAACTGACGGAAGGAGATTTTAACAGGTCTTTGGATAAGGGAAAATGGAAAGGTCATTGGATTATTATCAGTGTTGAATTTGATGAGCTTAACGATGAAGAGGCAATACAATCCTTGTTCATTCACGGTGTTGGAGTTGCCGCAGAAGATTATGTAAAAAAAGCTACTTACAACCTTTTCTTTCGTCCTAAAGCTGACATCAGACAAAAACTTTCCGAATTAGCTGAAGGAGATGCAGTTGGATTACAAACGATACTCAATAGCATCACAATTCAGGATAATTACGAAACTTTCTTTACTGGAAAAAGCACTGCTGATTTTAATGACCCTAATGTATATAAGGAACTTGTAGGCGATTTTGAAAATGTGGTTTTCCCATCTACGATTGATGCTTCTAAATTTGGCTCTAAAATTCCGCATCAATTATCTGTTTCCAAAGAAATCTCTTTTACATTCATCCAAGCCTTGAGAGATGTAGTAAGTGACTTTCATAACAATAGAACTAATCCTTTACTTACTCTATTGAAAAACAAAAGTGGAGAAATCAAAGAGGAAGATTACCAACCTATCAGCGATTTGGTTGAGCAATTAAATGAAAGCATTGAAGATTTGCCCGATGTACAAAATATAAGGTCAGATATAAAATCAACCATTCAGGATGCCGTCGGTCTTACCTATTCGCCATCTTCATTATCCATTAAATCAAGTGTTCCCAATGAAGCCGAAAAATTGTTACAATCATTGAAACTTTTTATCGGAGAACCAGGCGAGGAATATGAGGGCGGTATTCACGAATTAAGTTTGGGAGGTGCTAATCTAATATTTTTAACCCTGAAATTACTTGAGTTTAAGTATAGAAAATCAAAAGATACATTTGCCAACTTCCTTATTATTGAGGAACCGGAAGCCCATATACATAACCATATTCAAAAGACCTTATTTGACAAATTGGATTATGGAGATACTCAAATTATCTATTCTACTCATTCTACACAAATTTCCGAAGTAAGTAATGTTGAGAATATAAACATCCTTGCAAAGAAATTAAATTTTGCGGAAGTATATCAACCATCAACTGGTTTAACACCTGAAAGCATCAATCAAATACAGCGTTATTTGGATGCTGTAAGAACCAACCTGTTATTTGCAAGAGGAATAATATTAGTTGAGGGCGATGCAGAAGAGATTTTAATACCAATAATGGTCAAAAAAGTATTTGGTGTAAGTCTTGACGAACTTGGAATTAGCCTCATCAATATACGAAGTACAGGCTTTGAGAATGTAGCCCAACTTTTCCACGATAGCCGTATAAGAAGAAAATGTGCAATTCTAACAGATTTAGATGATGCGATTTGTGATACAACTATTAATGACGATGATAGCGACCGATTAAAAAAATACAAGAGAAAAGTTGAGGCATCTAAACAAAAGGGATTAGAACGTAAAGCTAAATTAGATGTCTTTGAAGCAGAGAATGATTGGATAAAGGCATTTTATGCTGACTATACTTTTGAAGTTGATTTTATAACCGAAGGCAACGAGGAGGAAGTAATAGCTATAATTGACCAAGTATATACAGACCAACCAACAAGAGTACAAGCTAAAACTGATATTGAAGATGATGGTGTTGCGGTTTATGGAAAGCGAGTGCTTACAATGGCTAAACAGGAAGGTAAAGGTTGGTTTGCTATAATGTTAGGCAAGCATATTTCTTTTAAGACGGAAATTCCAAACTATATAGTTGATGCCATTCTTTTCGCCAAAGAAACATACTCCAACAATATTATTGCCGACATCATTGAATATAGGATGAACAAACATTTTTATGATGATGATGCTTTGGATTTTTCATCTTGTAGGGAGAGCCTAACGAAGTATAGAGCCGAAGAAGCAACTTTAGATGACCTTGCTTTTGACTTGGACTTGGTAATACCAGATGACCAGCTATTAACATTCATAGATAAATTGAAATAGGCTATGTTCATTTGGGAAAAAGGAAGTTTGAATGATGAGCAAGAAGTTGCAATCTTGGAGAAAGATAGTGTACTCTTGATTGCCTGTCCTGGTAGTGGAAAAACGAGAACGCTTACATACAAAATCGCTTACGAATTAAGCAGGCTAAATTCCAATAAAGAGTTCGTTATTGCAATTACATACACGAATAACGCTGCTGATGAAATTAAAGAACGGGTTGAATTATTGGGGGTTGATACTACACAATTATGGATTGGTACAATTCACTCATTCTGTATGGAATGGATATTAAAGCCTTACCATCTGTATTCTGAAAGGTTGAAAAACGGGTTTAAAGTTTGTAATTCCTTTGATACTGAAAAGCTCCTAACCGAATTATGCAAAAAATATAGCAATCCAAAAGTTACTTTTTATGATTTTCAATATTATGCTACCATAAATGGTACATATAAGTTTACATCAAAAAATAGTAATCAGAATAAGCATATCAAAGCTATTCTTCAAGAATATTTCGGAATATTAAAAGAGAATAATCAATTGGATTTTGAGCAGATACTTTTTTATGCTTATGAATTATTGAAATCAAAGCCAATCATTTGTACCGTCTTATGCAAATTATTTCCATTTATTTTGATTGATGAATATCAAGATACTAAAGAGATACAATACCATATAATATCAAAAATATTAAGTGCAAACAAAGGGTGTTCAAAAACATTAATTGTTGGCGACCCTAACCAATCTATTTATCATTCTTTAGGTGGTTATCCGATGCCAAAGGATGATTTGGAAAAACTTTTGGGGTTTAACTTGATACAGTTGAGTTTAGACAAAAATTACAGGTCATCTGAAACCATAATAAATTACTTCGATTATTATAAAACATTTGCTACCCCTATTATAGCATTCGGAAACGAAAAAGATTATAATAGTTTAATCACATATAACTTATCGGTTTCGTTAGATAATTTGATAGAAGAAATTGCAAAATTGATTTTGTTTAATGTCCGTGAAGCCGGAATTAGCCCTAATGAAATTTGTATTGCAGCACCTCAATGGGTTCAGATTGCAAGTATTACAAGGAAGCTAATGATTAGACTTCCGGATTTTAGTTTTGACGGACCCGGTATGGCTCCGTTTTCACGGGACATTGAGAATTTTTGGTTTAAAGTTGCAAGAATTGTTTTGACAGAACCATCGCCCTATATGTACGTTCGTCGTTTACGTTGGAGTAAAGAAGTTTTGAACGAACTTGATGCTGCGGGAGTAGATGTATCAAACTTATCAAACAAAGAGTTTTTGAAAATCTGCAATTCAATTGAAGTGAATGAAAATGATGGTTTAACCTACTTACGTTCTTTCTTTGAAAGAATTTGTGAAAGCCTGAAAATACAAATTCAGAATTTCCCGTTACTTGAAGAACATCACACATCATTTTTTGCAAGTTCTGAAAATAGAATACAAAGGCTTATTGACGAGGGAAATCCATTTATTGGAGAGATTGAAAATTTTAGAAAAGTTTTCAGGCAAAGAGATGGTATAACCGTTTCAACTATTCACGGCGTAAAGGGAGAGGAATATGATACAGTAATAGGTTTTGCTCTTCTTAATGATTATGTCCCACACTTCAACGATACAAACGGTTACGAAAATTCTAAAAAATTACTTTACGTTTTAGCTTCAAGAGCAAGAAAAAATTTACACTTAATCTCTGAAACGTCAAGAGGGATAAATTATTACAATCCTGAAGGGAAAAGCCCTACACCTCATTTGCTCGAATATAATTATGAATATTCGATTGTTGCTCTTGACAATTCCGATTGAATAAATAACAAAAGGAAGCCGTCTTTTCAGACAAACTCCCCAATGTCAAAATCACCCAAATTACTTTTCCGCAAGGTGGAAGAACTGTCGTCGCTTTCAGATGAAAGTGTGCTATCCAAAAGCTCGGCAATTTTTCGGGAAGCACCCTCAATGGAATTTTCCAGTAAGCTGAATAATTCGGTTCCCTGTAATTTCTGAACTATGGCTACCGCTGTTTCCTTTTGAGCCTGTTCCAAATTCTCTTTTTGGAGCAATGCCCCTACGGAGCTTAGTTCGTCATAGGTAACCCCTTGGGCAAAACCGTTATCGCCACCGGATATTCCGTACCTGTTCCATTCTTCTTCCTCTTCTTCCAAATCAGGCATATTGCTGAAAACTTCGTCCAGTTCTTCCTGCGGAATTTGAATGCTGACGTTTTCGTTTTCGTCGTATTCGATGTCTAAATTATCAGGGTTTATCTCCGGTTCCGTTATTTGGCTGTCATTGGCAGTGTTTGGCACTGAAAGGCTTCTTACTGGCTTGGGTTGCCCCATAATATCGGGCAGGTTCGGGTTAACTTTTTCCTGTTTGGACTTTTGCTCCGACCTTTTATGAATTACAATCTTATCCTGCAAAAGCAGGACAATGACTATCAGCAGGCAAATCACAATTACTATTTCCATAATCAGATGCTTTAAAAAATGGGTTTAAACTTTTCGTTGAAATCATCGGTAATGGCTTTTTCAAACATTTCAAAATGATGTTCCAGTATGTTATCGAGATAGGCATACAGGGGTATAGCATCTTTACCGATTACCTGTACAATACGGGATAGCCGTTCGTGGTATTCCTGCCGGATATAGATACTTTTATCGCCCCGCTTTGTCATCGAATGGGTTTTCAAAAAGTGTTCGCCGTAGCTTCCGTCAAGGCTCTTCTTGGTACGGTTTCTTTCCCTTTGTACAGGTTTGCTTTGTGGTAATTCATCCTGCCTTACCTCGTTTTGTATTTCTTCCTTTTCCTGCTCTTCGGCAGGTTCAGGCGGTAGCTGCAAACCGTCCTTTTTAACGCCGTCTACCATCAGGTTCATCATCAGCTCTTCGTTAATGTCCGGCGTAACTTTACGTTTATTATCTTTTTCCATAGCACTACGATTGAATGATGTTTAAAAATTCGCTGATGAACAGGTCTAACTGGCAGGCTTTCATCAAACGCTCATCGGGTGGCATTATCGTAGAACGGAAAACTGTTTTGCTGTCCACTTCACTTTCCTTGCGAAAACGGGTGCTGTTCTTGATTTGGCTTTGCATCAGGCTTAACCCCAGTTGCCCGATAAGCTGATTATACACGTCATATAAGGGCGTGCTTTCCCTGCCGTCCACCTGGTTCCAAAACAGGTTAATGCTTTGTATGGAAGTTTCGCCTTTTTTCATAATTACATCCTGTAAAAGCTGTGTGAAGATGAGCGTACTTTCCATTACCACACGGTCTGCCGTGATGGGCGTGAAAATGTGGTGCATACCTGCCAATGCTTTCAGAATTCCGGGCGTGTTCACGGTTCCGGGCAGGTCGAAGAACAGCACATCAAGCGGAACAGGGGAAGTGTTTACAAATTCGTGCGCCGCATCGAGTACGCTATCCGCTTTGTGCTGCATAATGGGATAGGCTTTTTTATTGATGGTGGTAAACTGCTTATATGCCAGTTTTTTCAACGCCTCATTTTCCATTACCATTGCCAAATCACGGGTTTTCATTTTCATCAGGCTGTGCTGCGGAAAATCCGCATCAAAAACAGCTACGTTGTAGCCCAACCGATAGTGCATCGTACTGGCGACAAGCGTGGTAAATGTGCTTTTGCCAACACCGCCTTTTTGAGAAGAAAAAGCGACAAACAGAGGTTTCTTTCTTGTGTCCATATTTTTAAAATTTAAAGTTTACATCTTACTGTTTTCAGTCTTGCAGGCTTTCAGCCGTGCAGTCCTGATTTCGTGCTGTCTTTCTTGCAGGATAGCTATCAGGCTTGCCTGCGGGAATTGCTGATTGCCTGCTTTCCTGCTGTACAGCAGCAATGCTTTCATTCAGGCATCCTATCAGGCGTGATTGCGTTCTTGCATTCGTTCCGTCCGTCATTCTATCCATCACGCAGGCTTGATTGTCTGATAGCAGGCTGTCACGCTTTCCGTCATTCCTGCGCTCTTGGTTTCTTGCATTCCTGCAATCTTGCAGGCAGGATAACCTGCCATCTTGAATGTATGCCGTCTGCTCGTCCTGAAGCACGGGCTGCCTGCCTGCCTGCCTGTCAACATTCAGGGGCAAAGAACTCATCAAATTCAATCGGTTGTATAGCGGTGGCAGTGTTTGGCGTTCAGAGGCAGCATTTGGCACTGTGTCACAGTGCAACGCTATCGTAAACAGGGCTTTACTTTGTATTGTGATTTTTATTAACGGATTTATGCAAAAGTCTTTTGACATATCAGGGGGTAACGGGAACGGCAACGAGCCGTTTTTCCCTGTTACATTCAATCCGTCCCGCAGGGCGGATTTTTGTGTTCACCGGAACACGGCAAGTTGTGTTTTGAGCATCTCGGAATGATTTCCGATGCTCAAAACAACTTGCCCTTTGCAGGGGGCAGAAAACACCTTCCAAAGTCAGGGTTTTGTATGGATTTTAAAATGGATTAGTGATGAACGATAACAACAAAAAGCAATTGAAAAAGACCGGACGTCGCCCCAAAGAAGACCCGGCGACCATCCGCTATACGATTTCCTTTAACGAGCAGGAACACGCCCATTTTCTTGCCCTGTTTGATAAATCAGGTATGCAGGTAAAGGCGCATTTCATAACGTCCTGCATCTTTGACAAGACCATAAAAACCATTCAGATTGACAAGGGAACGGTTGATTTTTATATGCGGCTGACCTCTTTTCACAGCCAGTTCCGCTCCATAGGTGTAAACTATAACCAGATTGTAAAGCTGTTGTACAAGAATTTTTCGGAGAAAAAAGCCGCAGCGTTCCTGTACAAATTGGAAAAACAAACGGCTGAAATGGCGATGCTATGCCAAAAAATCATTCAGATAACCGAAGAATTTGAAGCAAAGAACCTGAAAAAATAGCAGTACAGATGATAGCAAAGATTGGCAGAAGCGGGAATTTATACGGTGCATTGGCGTACAATCAGCTCAAAGTAGAGAATGAAAACGGGAAAATTCTGTTCGCAAATAAGATAATCGAAACGCCAACTGGAGCATATACTGTTGCACAATTAGCACAATCTTTTGCACCTTACCTGATTGCCAACCGCAATACGGAAAAGCATACGTTGCATATTTCGCTCAATCCCGACCCGAAAGATAAGGTTAGCGATGACAGGTTTCGGCAAATGGCGGAAGAATATATGCGGGAAATGGGCTACGGCGAACAGCCTTTTGTGGTATTCAAACATACCGATATCGACCGCAGCCATATACACATTGTATCGGTTTGCGTGGACGAGCAGGGCAAAAAGATTTCGGACAAATTCGAGAAAATGCGGTCTATGAATGTGTGCCGTGAACTGGAAAGACAACACGGCTTGATACCCGCAACCGATAAAGAACACAAGCAGAACGACAAGATTTTCCGTCCGGTAGATTATCGGGCAGGCGATGTGAAAAGCCAAATCGCTTCGGTTGTCCGCCACCTACCGAATTATTATAAGTTTCAGACTTTGGGCGAATACAATGCCTTGCTTTCCCTGTTTAATGTTACCACCGAAAAAGTGGAGGGCGAATTGCAGGGAAAAATGCGGCAAGGCTTATTATATATTCCTTTAAACGAGAAAGGCGAAAGAGCCGGGCATCCGTTCAAGGCTTCGTTGTTTGGTAAAAATGCAGGGCTTCCGGCTTTGGAACTGCATTTTGCAAAATGCAAAGAGGATTTAAAAGACCACCCAAGTAAGCAGACCCTAAAAGCTGCAATTTCTATTGCTCTGAAATCCACAAATGATGAGCAGGCTTTTAAAAAGCAGTTGAGTGAACAGGGCATTAATGTAGTGGTCCGCCGGAACGATACAGGTCGTATTTATGGTATCACTTTCATAGACCACAATTCAAAGGCGGTTTGGAACGGTTCACGCTTAGCAAAGGAACTTTCTGCCAATACCTTTAATGATTATTGGAACAATAATATCAAACCGGAGATTAAAGAACCTGTCGTACAACTTCCAAAAACATCCACATCAAATGATGCAGATCTTCCTGCGGAAGAACCTCATCACTTGTTCGACTTCCTGAATACTACTGAAAAACACGAAGACGGTTTGATTGAGGCATTTGGCGGTTTGTTACCCGAAGCACAGGGCGATGATTACGAGGAACAGGATTTTGCTAACAAAATGAAGAAGAAAAAAAAAAGAAGACTGTAAGAGGTCAGATTTTGGAATTAAAAATCTGTTTTTAAAAAGATTTATTGAGCTGTCACTTTATAATTCTGAAAGAATTTGAGTTGTATTTAAGTAATTGCTTAAATAAACAAATTGACTATCTTTGTGCTATGGACAATAATTCTTGCATACGACAACAAGCAGACATTAAACAAATAAACCGCTGTAAAGACCGAGTTTCAGAACTCAACGGTTCTTTTGACTATTTATCGAACGGACTTGAATTAGCGGGAAACAATGTAAGACTGAAAATACTCTTTCTACTTTATGAAGAAAAACGACTTTGTGTTTGTGATATAAGTGATATTCTTGGTATGACAATTTCAGCGGTTTCACAACACTTGCGGAAACTCAAAGACAGAAAACTTATTGAAACCGAACGAGAAGCTCAAACTATTTTTCACTCACTGACTAAAGAGTATGAAAAAATGCTGAAACCATTTTTCAAAATACTTGACGAAAACAAAATATTAGAAACAATATGAAAACTGACAAAAAATTAATTGGTGCAGGACTTTTGACTACAATTGCAGCTTCTCTTTGTTGCATCACACCAGTATTGGCTCTTATTGCAGGAACAAGCGGTCTTGCTTCCACTTTTTCTTGGCTTGAACCTTTTCGACCCTATTTTATCGGGTTGACAATTTTGGTTCTTGGTTTTGCTTGGTATCAAAAGTTGAAACCCAAAAAGCAGATAGATTGCAATTGTGAAACAGAAGAAAAACCAAAATTCATTCAGTCAAAAATGTTTTTAGGAATAGTAACAGCATTTGCAATCGTAATGCTTGCCTTTCCATACTACTCAAGCATTTTCTACCCAAAGACAGAAAAGCAAATCATAGTAGTGGACAAATCCAATATTCAAAAAGTAGAATTTACGATTAGCGGAATGACTTGTGCAAGTTGTGGCGAACACGTAAATCACGAAGTAAATAAATTGACAGGAATAATAAGTTCAAACGCTTCTTATGAAAATGGAAATGCAATCGTAGAATTTGACAACTCAAAAACAAATATTTCTGAAATCGAAAAAGCAATAAACTCAACAGGATATTCTGTAACCGACAAAAAAGAAAATTAAAATGGAAATCAAATTACAATCAACAATCACTTGTCCCAACTGCGGACACAAGAAAGAAGAAACAATGCCGACAGACGCTTGTCAATATTTTTACGAATGTGAAAAATGCAAACAAGTTCTAAAACCAAAACAAGGCGACTGCTGTGTTTATTGTAGTTACGGAAGTGTTGCTTGTCCACCAATTCAGCAGGACAAAAAATGTTGCTGACGGACAGAAAACAGAAGAGCAACTAAAAGTATTTTTTATTTGGATGCTTCATAAATGTTACGATACAAAAGGATCATAGAAGCTACAACTCTTATCACTTCGCCAAACACTGCCACGCACCGCCATTGACTGCCACATTCTTATAGCCGCTGTGTAGAGCCTTTAAATTCACGCCCGAACATTAAAACTAAAAAAGAATGCAGGGAGAAGACGATTTAAGAGGTTTAGCCAAAATAATGGCTTTTATGCGGGCAGTCAGTATTCTTTTGGTGCTGATGCACCTTTATTGGTTCTGCTATGGTTTCTTTTTAGAACGTGGTTGGACGTTGGAACTCATCAACAAGATATTGGGCAATTTCGACCGGACGGCAGGTTTGTTTTCACATACCCTTTATACCAAAGCATTCGCTTTGGTCTTACTGGCTTTGAGTTGCTTAGGCACAAAGGGCGTAAAGAATGAGAAGATAACCTGGTCTAAAATTTACGTGGCTTTGGGCGTTGGCTTTGTGCTGTTCTTCCTGAACACACCGTTGCTGAAGCTATCCCCGTCAACAGGCACATTCCTTTATATCCTTACTATCTCGTTAGGTTATATCGCTTTGCTGATGGCGGGCGTATGGATGAGCCGATTGCTCCGTACCAATTTGATGGATGATGTGTTTAACAACGAAAACGAGAGCTTTCAGCAGGAAACTAAGCTGATGGAAAACGAGTATTCGGTCAACCTGCCCACCAAGTTTTATTACAAAGGAAAATGGAACAACGGTTGGATTAACGTTGTGAATGTTTTCAGGGCGTCAATCGTACTGGGTACGCCGGGGTCGGGCAAGAGCTATGCCATCGTAAACAACTACATCAAGCAGCAGATTGAAAAAGGCTTTAGTATGTATATCTACGATTTCAAGTTCGACGACCTTTCTACCATTGCCTACAATCACTTGCTGAAGCACCGGGATAAATACAAAGTACAGCCGAAATTTTACGTGATAAATTTCGACGACCCTCGCAAGAGCCACCGTTGCAATCCACTCAATCCCGAATTTATGACGGACATTTCAGATGCTTACGAAGCGGCTTATACCATAATGCTAAACCTTAACAAATCGTGGATTTTGAAGCAAGGGGATTTTTTCGTGGAAAGCCCAATTATCTTGCTCGCAGCGATAATCTGGTATTTGAAAATCTATGATAATGGTAAGTATTGCACATTCCCACACGCCATTGAATTGCTGAATAAGAAATACGCAGACGTATTTACTATTCTCACATCTTATCCCGAATTGGAAAATTATCTATCTCCGTTTATAGATGCGTGGCAATCCGGCGCACAAGACCAATTACAGGGACAGATTGCATCTGCAAAAATTCCTTTATCAAGAATGATAAGCCCGCAACTTTACTGGGTAATGACAGGCGATGACTTTACGCTTGACATCAATAACCCGAAAGAGCCGAAAATTTTGTGCGTGGGCAATAATCCCGACCGTCAAAATATCTATTCCGCAGCATTGGGCTTATACAATTCAAGAATTGTAAAACTGATTAATAAAAAGGGACAGCTAAAGAGTTCTGTTATCATAGATGAGTTGCCCACGATTTATTTTAGGGGACTGGATAACCTTATCGCAACAGCGAGAAGTAATAAGGTAGCGGTATGTTTGGGCTTTCAGGACTTTTCGCAATTAACCCGTGATTACGGCGACAAAGAGAGCAAGGTAATACAGAATACCGTCGGCAATATATTCAGTGGTCAGGTGGTTGGCGAAACGGCAAAAAGCCTTTCGGAACGCTTCGGGAAAGTATTGCAGAAACGTCAGAGTATGACGATTAACCGCAATGATAAATCTACCTCTATCTCCACGCAGTTAGACAGCCTTATTCCGGCTTCCAAAATATCTACGCTTACACAGGGTATGTTTGTCGGAGCCGTTTCGGATAATTTTGATGAACGTATCGAGCAAAAAATATTTCACGCTGAAATTGTGGTAGACAATGAAAAGGTAGCAGCCGAAACCAAAGCTTATCAAAAGATACCGCAAATCTTATCTTTTGTAAATGAGCAGGGCGAGGATAAGATGAAGCAGGAAATTGAAAGCAATTACAAACAGATAAAAACCGACATTCTGAATATTGTTGTTAGTGAAATGGAGCGTATCAAGAATGACCCGAACTTGCAACATTTGGTGCAAGAGGGATAAAATCAAAATGCTAAAGAATAATTATGCTTCAATTTAAATCGTAGATTTGTCTATTATGCTTAATGTGAATAGGTAATAAATATGACGACACTCTTTATTAAAAATATGGTTTGTAACCGCTGTATTATGGTGGTGCAAAATGAATTGGAAAAACTTGGTTTAGATGCCAAAAATATAAAGCTGGGCGAAGTTACCCTTACCAAAGAAATAACACCTGCGGAGAAAGAGGTTTTGGTCAAAAATTTAGAACCATTGGGTTTTGAGGTGATTGATGATAAAAAAGGCAGGATAATAGAAAAGATAAAGAATACCATCATTGACCTGGTGCATCGTCAGGATAATGATGTAAAAATCAATCTGTCGGACGTATTGAGCGATAAATTACATCACGATTACAATTACCTGTCCAATCTGTTTTCAGAGGTAGAAGGTACAACCATTGAAAAATACTTTATTGCCCAAAAGGTGGAAAAGGTAAAAGAATTGCTGGTGTACGATGAGCTGTCGTTAAGTGAGATTGCCATGAGCCTCAACTATTCAAGCGTAGCCTATTTGAGCAACCAATTTAAAAAAGTAACAGGGCTTACACCGAGCCATTTCAAACAGATTAAAGAGGATAAAAGGAAGCCATTGGATGAGGTGTAAGTAAATCTTACAAATCAATTCCAAAATTTCACAATAATACCCTTTAATATATTAGCCAATTTTGTGTTGTTAATTAAAACAGGCAAATATGGCGACAAATAGAGAAACTATATACATTCCATTGGAGGATGTGGAAAGCGAACACTGCGCATTAATCGTTGAGAAAGGGTTGGCGCAGATTAAAGGTGTAGAAACCCACAAAGTAGAGCTAAATAACCGCAGGGCAGCAATTACAGTAGATAGCGAAGAAGTAGTAGGCGAAGCGGTTAATGCAATTAAAGATTTAGGCTACGGAGTTCCTACGGTTAAAAGTGCTTTTCCTGTACTGGGTATGACCTGCGCATCCTGTGCGGGCAGTGCCGAAAGCATTGTTAAATACCAACCGGGAGTAGTTAATGCTTCCGTGAACTTTGCAACGGGCAATCTTACCGTAGAATATCTGCCCAATATGACCGATGCCTCCACACTGCAAAAAGCGGTTCAGGGAGTAGGTTACGACTTATTGATTGAAGACGAAACCAAGCAGCAAGAAACGCTCGAAGCCATCCACGAAAAGAAATTCCGAACCCTGAAAAACAAGACCATTTGGGCAATTATCCTTTCCCTGCCCGTGGTAGTCATAGGAATGTTCTTTATGGATATGCCTTATGCAAACCTGATAATGTGGGTTTTCTCTACCCCGGTAATTGTATGGTTAGGAAAAGATTTTTTCATCAATGCGTGGAAGCAGGCAAAACACCGTTCTGCCAATATGGATACGCTGGTGGCGTTGAGTACAGGTATTGCCTACCTGTTCAGTGTTTTTAATATGCTGTTTGCCGATTTTTGGCATCAACGGGGATTGCACGCTCACGTATATTTTGAAGCGGCAGCCGTTATTATCGCATTTATCCTCATGGGAAAACTGTTAGAGGAAAGAGCCAAAGGCAACACCTCTTCAGCCATTAAAAAGCTAATGGGCTTACAACCTAAAACGGTTATTGTGATAGAACCTGACGGCACGGAAAGACAGAAAGCTATTGAAGATGTAAGCGCAGATGATATTATACTCGTAAAGCCCGGTGAAAAAATTGCGGTGGACGGTATGGTAACATCAGGTAATTCCTATGTGGACGAAAGTATGTTAAGCGGCGAGCCTGTACCTGTATTGAAGAAAGAGAACGAAAAAGTATTTGCAGGAACGATTAACCAAAAAGGCAGTTTTCAATTCAAGGCGGTAAAAGTGGGCAAAGAAACCATGCTTGCCCACATTATCAAAATGGTGCAGGATGCACAGGGAAGCAAAGCACCCGTTCAGAAATTGGTAGATAAGATTGCGGGTATTTTTGTTCCGGTGGTAATCGGCATTGCTATCCTGACATTTATCTTATGGCTGGTGTTGGGCGGCGAAAACGGAGTTGTGCATGGTTTGTTGGCAGCCATTACGGTATTGGTTATTGCCTGCCCCTGTGCTTTGGGTTTAGCGACCCCGACCGCTATTATGGTAGGTGTTGGTAAAGGTGCGGAAAACGGTATTTTGATTAAGGATGCGGAAAGTTTAGAGTGGGCAAAAAAAGTAAATGCCATCGTTTTAGACAAAACCGGAACCATTACCGAGGGAAGACCACAGGTAACAGGCATTCAATGGCTCAATGATGAGGACACCGCAAAAGACATTCTTTTGAGTATAGAAAAGCAGTCCGAGCATCCATTGGCAGAAGCAGTTGTGAAGCATCTTGACGGTACGGCAACGACCTCTTTATCCATGTTCGACAGCATTACAGGTAAAGGCGCAAAAGCAGACCATAACAACGAAACCTATTATGTAGGCAACAAAAAGCTATTGGCAGAAAACAACATCACTATTGCTGGCGATTTACAAGACCAAGCCGAAGAATGGGGCAAACAGTCCAAAACCGTTATTTGGTTTGCAAACAGCAAACAGGCTCTTTCCGTAATTGCTATCGCCGATAAGATTAAAGAAACATCGGTGCAGGCTATCAGGGAAATGCAGGATATGGGCATTGAACTTTATATGCTCACAGGCGATAACGAAGCCACCGCCAAAGCTATTGCGGAGCAGACAGGTATCCGGCATTACAAAGCCGAGGTATTGCCACAGCATAAAGCCGATTTTGTGAAAGAACTGCAAAGCAAAGGTAAAGTAGTGGCAATGGTGGGCGATGGTATTAACGACAGTACCGCATTGGCAACAGCCGATGTGAGTATAGCAATGGGTAAAGGCAGCGACATCGCAATGGATGTAGCCAAAATGACAATCATTTCGTCAGACCTTACAAAGATACCACAGGCAATACGCTTGTCAAAACAAACCGTAGCCACCATCAAGCAAAACCTGTTTTGGGCATTTATTTACAACTTAATCGGTATTCCGGTGGCAGCAGGTATCCTTTACCCTTTTAACGGTTTCCTGCTTAACCCGATGATTGCGGGTGCGGCAATGGCATTGAGCAGCGTAAGCGTGGTAAGTAACAGCCTAAGGTTGAAATGGAAAAAGTAAATCACTAAATCTTACAAATAAAATCCAAAAATAACACAATAGATACTTCTGTAAGAATAGACAATTTTACACCTAACAATAAATAAGTATTATGATACAGACAAAATTTCAAAATTGTATTGAGGCTTGCCAACAGTGTGTGGTCATCTGTAATCAATGTGAAGTAGCCTGTTTAAATGAAAAAGATGTTGAACATTTAAAGAAGTGTATTCAACTTAACCTGGAATGTGCCGCCATTTGCTCCGCAGCAGTAAGTGTATTAAGCCTTGACGGAAAATTCAGCAAAGAGCTTTGCAAAGTATGTATCGAAATCTGCAATGCTTGTGCAGACGAGTGCGAAAAGCACATAGCAATGGGTATGGAACATTGTAAACAATGTGCTGATGCCTGCCGTGACTGTGCAAAGGCTTGTGAGGAGATGCTCGCAACTGCGTAGAAGCAAGAGCCTGCGGGAAAATCATCTATTGGAGCCAACTTTTAACTTTTTAAACCATTCTGGTAAGAAAAATGAAAGTTGGCTTCGTTTGTTGAATTTGGAAATCAGTAATTCTTACAAATCAAACAAGAAATTCCACAATAATACAGAAGTTTAAAATGCGGAAATTTGTGGTATCAAATAACAATAAAAATTTAAAAAAATGGAAAATAAACAATTTCAATTCAAGACGAACATCAATTGTGGCGGTTGTATCGCATCTGTAAAGCCGCACTTGGACAAGGCAGAGGGCATATGCCATTGGGAAGTGGACACGGCCAACAAGGACAAGGTACTTACAGTGAAGTCCGAGGGCATTACCGAGCAGGAAGTAATATCGACCGTACAAAAGGCAGGCTTCAAAATAGAACCTTTGAATGCCTAAGCCAACTACATTTTGAAATGCCCTTTTTCCGACCGAATTTTCTGAAGGTTGGGTTGCCGAAAAAGGCATTTCATCAAATCCTGAAGAAAGAGGATATCTTGTTGTGGTCGTAACATTGTTTGTTTATATAGAGAAATTTTGCCTATATAGCAAAAAAAAATGTAAAAACAATATAAAAAACCAATCTTATTTGTAACTTTGTTGAGTTGAAAAATTATAGAATACATATAGGCATTTTGACACTCTTCTGTCTGGTTTTCTTTATGATACCAAGCCAGAGTTTTGCCTGTTCCAAAAATTCGACAAAGACCGAGCGGTCCTGCTCAAAAGAGAAATCCAAAAAATCAGAACATAAAAAAGGTTGTAAGGGCAAATCCTGCAAAAAATGCAAAAGCGGCAACTGCGATGGTGGTTGTTCACATAGCTCTTGCAGATGCAGTGCTTCAACTACCTCCCTATACTTACCAATCCCAATCGAATTAAAAGCTAAAAATCCATTTGCTGAAGTTAAAAAGCAAAAATTCGGTTTCAAGGAAGCCTACTATTCTTCGGGATTTTTCTTCATTTGGCTACCTCCTAAAATAAGCTAAAACTATGGCCTGATAGCCATAGGTGTGCCTTGTCAAAAGCTATTCCGGCTTTTGCAAATCCCCTATTTGTACTATTTATTTTAAAATTCAAGGGAAATGGGTTTGCTAATACCCCTTTTCCGAAAATGTATATTATTATGAAATCATTATCAAAAATAGTGATGGTAATCGCCGTATTACTATCATCAATAAACGTGTTTGCACAAATCAAGAATGCGAAAACGGAAACCGTAAAAATTTATGGCAATTGTGGTATGTGCAAAGCCACCATTGAAAAAGCAGGTAACGTAAAAAAGGTAGCCAGTGTGGACTGGAACAAAGATACCAAGATGGCTACGCTCACGTATGACGGCGACAAAACAAATCAGGATGAAATCCTGAAACGTATCGCTTTGGCTGGTTATGACAGCGAGAAGTTCCGTGCGCCGGATGACGTATATGCTAAACTGGCTGGTTGCTGCCAGTATGATAGACCCGTGAAGACGGTTGCCAAAAACAAAGAGGCTGGCATGGACATGAATGCCGGACATGGCAATCACGACCATAGCCAAATGGCAGTTAACAAAGATGCAGCTCAAAACCAATCACAGCTAAAAGCTGTATTTGACAACTACTTTTCAGTGAAAGACGCTTTGATAAAAACCGATGCGGCGACCGCATCTGCCAAAGCCGCTGAATTGGCTGCATCCCTTAAAGCAGTCGATATGAACAAGCTATCGGCAGAGGAACATACGGCTTGGATGAAAGTGATGCAGGATTTGACGGCCAATGCGGAAAGCATTTCAAAATCAAAAGATGTTGCAAAACAAAGAAGTGCTTTTGCGGCACTTTCGGAAAGCATCTACACACTTGCCAAAGTTTCTAAACAGGACACCCCCATTTATTACCAGCACTGCCCTATGTACAACGGAGGTAAGGGAGCCAATTGGCTAAGTAAAGAGAATGCGGTTAAAAATCCATATTACGGCTCACAGATGCTCACCTGCGGAAGTACGGTCGAAACCATTAAATAACAGGTCTGAAAGCTATGGTACAGTACAATGACATGGTGCAGGCGCTTAAAGACCTAAGACAACGTGGGTACAGTATGGACTTTAGTCTGTTGCCGGACTGTCTGTACTGTACGTCAAGGAGCCTGAAACTAAAACCGGAGGATTTTACGGTTACGGAAACTCATAGGTTTGAAAGCCTCGACAGCAGTCCTGATAACAATGCCGTGATTTATGCCATATCGTCCAATGATGGTAAGAATAAAGGCGTACTTGTTGATGCCTATGGTACTTATGCCGAAGAAATGACCCATGAGATGGCAAAAAAATTAAGTGCAACATAACTTTTAAAACCCCTTGTTATGAAAAAATATACTTGTCCTATGCACCCACAGGTGCTAAAAGACGAACCGGGCAAATGCCCGCTCTGTGGCATGGCATTGGTTCCCGTTGGCGGTGCGTCAGTTTCTCATGAACACACATCAGAACATGGGCATTCCGGGCATTCTCAACATGGCCATGCTGATGAAAACTTTAATAAACATGAGGGACATCATACAGGCGATTTCCTCACACGTTTTTGGATAAGCCTTGTCATTACAATCCCTATCCTGCTCCTGTCTCACATGATACAGCAATGGTTGGGTTTCTCCCTTGCTTTCAATGGCGATAAATATGTGCTGCTGGCATTGGGTACGGTGATTTATAGCTATGGAGGCTTGCCATTCCTAAAAGGAATGATTGGCGAGATAAAAGCCAAAGCCATAGGCATGATGACCCTTGTCGCCATTGCCATATCCGTAGCCTATGTTTATTCCGTAGCCGTTGTATTTGGCTTGCAGGGTATGGACTTCTTTTGGGAACTGGCAACCCTTATTGACATCATGCTGTTAGGGCATTGGCTGGAAATGCGTTCCCAAATGGCTGCTTCACGGGCATTGCAGTCATTGGTGGCTTTGCTGCCCAACGATGTTACCGTGGAACGTGGCGGAGAAGCCGTAAAGATAAAGCTCGAAGACCTGCAAAGCGGTGAAACGGCTATCATAAAACCGGGTGAAAAAATTCCAGCCGATGGATTGGTACTGGAGGGGCTTTCGTATATCAACGAGAGTATGCTTACCGGAGAAAGTGTTCCCGTAAAAAAGGAAAAAGACGGAAAGGTCATCGCAGGCTCTATCAATGGCGATGGTGCGCTGAAAGTCAAGGTAACAGCCGTGGGAAAAGACAGCTACCTGAACCGGGTTATCAATCTTGTGCAGGAAGCGCAGGCTACCAAGTCTAATACACAGAACCTTGCTGACAAAGTTGCCAAATGGCTCACCTTTATTGCCATTGCCGTGGGCATAGGCACATTTGCCTATTGGTATGCAAGCAGTGGAGATATTGCCTTTGCGCTTGAAAGAATGGTGACGGTGATGGTAACGGCCTGTCCGCACGCATTGGGCGTGGCTATCCCGTTGGTGGTCGCCATTTCCACAACGCTTTCGGCGACCAATGGCCTGCTCATCCGCAACCGTACGGCATTTGAAACCACCCGCAAACTTTCCACCGTCATTTTTGATAAGACCGGAACGCTCACCAAAGGTTCCCATGCCGTAGAAAAGGTTATACCGTTAACGGATGAATATAATGCCGATGAGGTTATCCAGTATGCTGCCGCAGTACAGCAAAATTCGGAACACCATATTGCCAAAGGCATTATGGCTACATTGAAAGAAAAAAGCCTTGCCTTATGGAAATCTGAAAACTTCAGCTATATGCAGGGCATAGGTGTAAAAGGTGTCGTGAACGGCAAAAATATCGTAGCTGGCGGCCCGAATTATTTCACCGAAAACCACCTTTCCCTGCCGGAAATACCAAGCGAAATCAATCAGGAAGCCGAAACGGTCAACTTTGTCCTCATTGATGACCGGGTAATCGGCATCATTACTTTGGCAGACAGCATCCGTGAGGGTTCGGCACAGGCGATTGAGGAACTCAAAAAAATGGGCATCAAGTCCTTTCTGCTCACCGGGGACAACGACAGGATTGCTACTGCCGTAGCCGGAAAATTGGGTATGGACGGGTATTTGGCCAATGTGCTTCCGCATAACAAGCAGGAGAAAGTAAAGGAGTTTCAGGACAAAGGTGAAGTGGTTGCCATGACAGGTGACGGTGTGAACGATGCTCCGGCACTGGCACAGGCAGATGTGGGCATTGCCGTGGGTTCCGGTACGGACGTGGCTGCCGAAACAGCCGATATCATATTGGTGGACAGCGACCCGAGGGATGTGGTCAAACTGATTGACTTCGGCAGACTTACCTACAAGAAAATGATACAGAACCTGATATGGGCGGTTGGCTACAACGTGGTGGCAATACCACTTGCAGCAGGTATATTCTATCCAAATTTTGTTTTAAGCCCAGCAATGGGTGCGGTATTGATGAGCGTAAGTACGATAGTAGTAGCGATTAATTCCCAACTTTTAAAAAGGAGACTGTCATGATAGAGAAAATTATTTCATGGTCAACGCACAACCGCTTTTTCGTGTGGATAGGCATACTGCTGATTGTGGTTGGGGGCGTATGGTCGGTAATGACCACACCGGTTGATGCCATCCCCGACCTTTCCGAAAATCAGGTCATCGTTTACACCGAATGGATGGGACGTAACCCCCAAATCATGGAAGACCAGATTACCTACCCTTTGGTTTCCAACTTGCAGGGTATTCCCAACGTTAAGGCCATTCGTGCAGCATCTATGTTTGGCATGAGTTTCATCTTTGTTGTATTTAATGACGATGCAGAAATCTATTGGGCAAGAACCCGTGTTTTGGAGCGGTTGAACTTCGCTCAAAAAGCATTACCACAAGGGGTAACTCCCACTCTCGGTCCCGATGGAACAGGCGTGGGTCATGTTTTTTGGTACACGCTTCAGGGCGATGGTTACGATTTGGGCGAACTCCGTGCAGTGCAGGACTGGTATGTAAAATTTGCAATGCAGAATGTAGAAGGTGTGAGCGAGGTGGCCTCTTTCGGAGGTTTCCAAAAACAATATCAGGTGAGCGTCAATCCCAACAAATTGATTTACTACAACATTTCGGCAATGGATGTGGCAAATGCCCTTAAAGCCAACAATCGTGACGTTGGAGGAAGTATCTATGAAATGAACCGTATGGGTTATATGATTAGAGGATTGGGTTATATCAAAGACATCCGGGATATAGAAGAAATTTCCGTTGGCTCAAATAAATCCATTCCCATCAAGCTGAAAGATGTTGCCGATGTACAAATGAGCAGCGACATCCGATTGGGAATTGTAGAAGAAAACGGCGAAGGCGAAGTAGTGGGCGGTGTGGTGGTTGCCAGATATGGCGAAAATGCAAAAGAAGTGATTGACCGTGTAAAAGAAAGGTTAGGCGATGTGGAAAAAGGTTTGCCTCCCGGAGTGAAGATTAAAATTGCTTACGACCGTAGCAATTTAATTGAAGCTGCCATTGCAACATTGAAAGAGGCGTTGTGGGAAGAAATTATTGTGGTTTCATTAGTGGTGCTGATTTTTCTTTTCCATGTGCGAAGCGCAGTAGTGGCCATTGTTACCATTCCCTTGTCGGTGCTGATTGGCTTTATGTTCGTGAAAATGTTTGGCATTTCACTCAACATTATGTCATTGGGCGGTATTGCCTTAGCCATTGGCGATTTGGTGGATGCGGGAATTGTGATGACTGAAAACGCTTATAAAGGTTTAGTAAAAGCAGTTTTAAAAACAGAAGAATAATGGAAAAGCAAAGAATAGGAAATACAAAAGAATTGAGTGAGGAAGAACGTATCAAAATCATTGAACGCTCATCACGCACTGTTGGAAGAGCCGTTTTCTTTTCCATATTGGTAACGCTCATTTCATTCTCTCCCATATTGTTTCTCGAAGGGCAGGAAAAGAAAATGTTTTCGCCTTTGGTATGGACAAAAACCTTTACTATGATTGGCTCCGCCATTATAGCATTATTTGTTGTCCCAATGCTGTTGCGTTCTTTAATGAAAGGCAAGCTCATTCCTGAAAGCAGAAACCCCGTTGCAAATTTCTTTATAAAAATATACAGCCCTGTTTTGCGCCTTTGCCAGCATTGGAAAAAAACGGTAATTGCTATTGCTGCTTTAATCGTGGTGGGTAGCATTCCTTTTGTAGTGCGTTTGGGTTCGGAATTTATGCCACCGTTAGACGAAGGTTCTCTTTTGTTTATGCCCGTTACACTTCCCGATGTTTCCAACAACGAAGCCAAACGTATTTTGCAGGTGCAGGACAAGCTCATTATGTCCGTTCCCGAAGTGGAAAATGTTCTGGGCAAAGCAGGTCGTGCCTATACTGCAACCGACAATGCTCCGGTAAGTATGATTGAAAGCATTGTTGTATTAAAACCCCAATCGGAGTGGCGTAAAGGCATGACCACCGAAAAGCTGATTTCTGAACTGAACGAAAAAGTGCAGATACCTGGCGTTACAAGTGGTTGGACACAGCCTATCATCAATCGTATCAATATGCTTTCGACAGGTGTCCGGACAGATATTGGTGTGAAAATTTATGGGCAAAACTTAGATACTATCTACAACCTTTCAAGGCAAATTGAAAAATCATTGAAAGGTATTGATGGGCTTGCAGATTTATATGTAGAGCAACTCACAGGCGGGAAATATTTGGATATAAGAATTAATCGGGAAGAAATTGCCCGATATAATCTTTCTATTGAAGAAGTGAATATGCTTATTGAAATGGCATTAGGAGGAATGCCTTTGACCAATACCATTGAAGGCAGGCAGCGTTTCAGCGTTTCCATGCGCTTAGCGCAGGATTTTAGAAGCGATATAGAAGAAATAAAACGAACGCCTTTGCAGACATCGGGTTACGGTGTTATTCCATTGTCAGCAGTGGCGGATGTTGAAATTTCGGAAGGCCCGCCAATGATAAATTCTGAAAATGCCATGCTGCGGGGAACGGTTTTGTTTAATGTGCGTGGCAGGGATATGGGAAGCGTAGTTGGCGATGCTAAAAAACGTATTGATGCAGATTTTCAAAAGCTGCCCAAAGGCTATTTTATTGAATGGAGTGGACAATATGAAAATAAGGTTCGAGCAGAGAACCGTTTAAAAATCATCATTCCCATTACGCTTTTGATAATTGCTTTTGTCCTCTATTTCACTTTCCATTCGGTTAAGGAAATGGTGATTGTCCTTTCAAGTATTCCCATTGCATTAATCGGGGGGGTATATTCAATGTATTTTTTCGATGTGAATTTTTCGGTAGCTGTTGCCGTAGGTTTTATTGCCTTATTCGGCATTGCGGTAGAGACTGGTGTATTGATGCTCGTCTATATGAATGAAGCCATAAGAGATACAGTAGAAAAAAAGAAAAGTGCTGAACTCTCAAACGAAGATGTCGAGAAAGCCGTGTTTTCCGGTGCCGTAATGCGTGTACGACCTAAACTGATGACGGTAATGGCCGATATGATTGGTTTAATGCCTATTCTTTTGGCAACAGGTGTAGGTAGTGATGTCATGAAGCCTATTACAATACCTTTTGTTTTTGGCCTAATAACTTCTACTCTTTTCGTATTAATCGTTTTGCCAGTTATATATCAAATCGTCAAGGAAAGAGAAATAAAAAAATATGGTAAAGTAGAATTTTTAGAAAACATAGATTAATGGAAACAAAACACATACATACCATTCCCATCAATCAATTTATCACTCAACTTGCAAGTGATAAAGAAAATGGATTACTTTCTGATGAAGCAACAAAACGCCTTCAAAAGTTTGGCAGTAATGTCATTCAGGCAGACAAAGGAAAAAGCCCGTTAAGGATACTATTGGAACAGTTCAATAGCCTCATGGTCTGGTTACTACTTTTCGCAGCCGGATTGTCTTTTTGGTTTCAGGAATATTTGGATGCCACAGCAATCCTGTTGGTTATCCTGATAAATGCTGTTGTAGGTTTCTGGATGGAATTGCAGGCACTACGCTCGATGAATGCACTGAAAAAAATGGCAAGCGTTCCGTCCAAAGTTTTTCGGGACGGAAAACTCATAGAAATTCCTTCCGAAGAATTGGTTCCGGGCGATGTGCTGTTTCTGGAAGCTGGCGATATCATAACCGCAGACGCAAGAATTATTCAGGCTGCGCAGCTTTCCGTTAACGAAGCATCATTAACAGGGGAAGCTATGCCCGTTGAAAAGAAAGAAACCGAACTGCCTGAAAAAACTCCCCTTGCAGAACGCACAAATATGTTGCATAAGGGAACCTATGTCACCAACGGAAATGCAAAAGCATTGGTAACAGCAACGGGTATGCAAACCGAACTTGGTAAAATTGCACACCTTGTTCAATCGGCAAAACAATCAGCTACACCGCTTGAAAAGAAATTACAAGTATTTAGCCGCAAACTAATCTACATCACAATCATATTGGTTGTCTTAATTTTTGTTGTCGGCCTTCTCACACATGGCGATTACGTAGAAATGCTTGAAACCGCTATTGCCCTTGCAGTAGCCGCTATTCCTGAAGGACTGCCAATTGTAGCAACATTGGCATTGGCACAGGGAATGATGAAAATGGCGAAGCACAAAATAATAGTAAAAAAGCTGGCTGCCGTTGAAACTTTAGGTGGAACAACGATTATCTGTACCGATAAAACAGGAACGCTTACTCAAAACAAAATTGAAGTAAGCGAGGTCATCCCGGTAGATATTGCTTCAGAGAAAAACAAAGAACTACTTACCCGTATCGGGATGCTTTGTAATACAGCATCTGTTGAAATCAACAATAACACCGTTATTGAGATTGGTGACCCTCTGGAAACGGGACTGCTGAAATATGCTTACAAGCAAGGTGTATTAAAGGAGCAGGTAGAAAAAATCTTTCCGAAAATCCATGAAGTACCATTTTCGTCAGAAACAAAAATGATGGCAACGTTGCATAAAAACGGTAACGGATTTACCGTGTTTGCCAAAGGTGCAGCAGAGGAACTTCTCAACCAATGCACTTTCATTGTTAACGGCTACGATAAAAGTCAGCTAACTGAACAGCTAAAGGATGAGTGGAAACATAAGTCTGAAAAACTTGCCGCATCGGGTTTAAGAATAATTGCAGGGGCATATAAAGAAACCACTAACGAAAACACACCATTACTGGAAGATTTGATATTTGCAGGACTTTACTGCATGATAGACCCGCCAGCAGAAGATGTTTATCAGGCTATTCAGGAAGCTAAGGATGCAGGTATCAGAGTAGTAATGATTACGGGCGACCATCCCGCTACTGCAAATTGTATCGCCAATCAACTTCACATTTCTTCCGAAAATGAGCCGATAAGCGGGAAAGATATGCAACCTTATGGGCATCTAACAGAAATAGACAAGCAAAAATGGCTGCAAACATCGGTATTTGCACGGGTTACACCTGCTCAAAAACTGGATTTAGTAACAGTGTTGCAGGAGCAGGGCAACATTGTAGGCATGACGGGAGATGGTGTAAATGATGCCCCTGCATTAAAAAAAGCAGACATCGGGATTGCTATGGGGCAAAGGGGAACACAGGTGGCACAGGAAGTTTCCGATATGGTGCTGAAAGACGATGCGTTTTCGTCCATCGTTCACGCTATCAAACAGGGGAGAATAATCTTCAGCAATATTCAAAAATTTGTCATTTACCTGCTTTCCTGCAACATGAGCGAATTGTTTGTTGTGTCCCTCGCAGCATTATCCAATCTTCACTTCCAACTTTTGCCCCTGCAAATTTTATTTATCAATCTGGTTACGGATGTATTGCCCGCACTTGCATTGGGCGTAAGCGAAGGCAATCCCTTTGTAATGAAACACAGGCCACGAAATCCTTCCGAGCCGCTCTTGAAAACAAAACAATGGTATGCCGTATGGGTTTATGCCGCCGTTATTTCGGTTTGCACATTGGGGGCTGTGTTTATAAGCCACTATTTCATACATGCCGGCACACAGTTTGACCCAAAGTTGTGCAACAACATTTTGTTTTTCACGCTCATATTCTGCCAGTTATTTCATGTGTTCAATATGGCTTCCGCCAAAGTATCATTTTTTAAATCGGAAGTTTTCAGGAACAGGTATGTATGGTATGCTTTGTTGTCTTGTGCGCTTATCATACTCACTTTATTTATTATCACACCTGTCAAAGAAGCGTTGGACATTCAACCGCTGAATACAGAAGATTGGGTCTTAGTTGTTGCTTCTGCTTTGATTTCGCTCTTGGTTATTCAATTTTTAAAACGCACAAACATTATTAACGATGAAGATTAAAGCTGAAAATATAAATATTACCAAAGCATCAGGCGAAAAAGCTCCTTTCAATAAAGGAAAGTTGAAACAATCGCTGTTGCGTTCGGGTGCGACTAACGAACAGGCAGATGAAATTACCAATGAAGTAATGGAAATGCTGGTAGAAGGAATGTCCACGCGAAAGATTTACAAAACAGCATTTCGAATGTTGAGAAATTATTCCCGTCCGGCAGCAGCCCGCTATAAACTCAAACAAGCTATTATGGAATTAGGACCTTCCGGCTTTCCTTTTGAACAATTTGTTGGAGAACTTTTAAAACATAGAGGTTACAAAACGCAAGTGGGAGTAATTGTAAAAGGACACTGTGTAAACCATGAAATTGATGTGATTGCTGAAAAGGACGAACACCATTTTATGATTGAGTGCAAATTCCATAACCATCAGGGTTACTCATCTGATGTAAAAATCCCGCTCTACATTCAATCAAGATTTTTGGATGTGGAAAAACAGTGGAAACAGTTGGATGGTCATGCCGAAAAGTTTCATCAGGGTTGGGTGGTAACAAATACTCGCTTTTCTGACGATGCTGCTCAATACGGCAGATGCATGAATATGAACCTAGTTGGCTGGGATTACCCCAAGAATAACGGGCTAAAGGACTGGATTGATGGCTCTGGTTTACACCCCGTAACCTGCCTTACTACGCTAACTCAAAGAGAAAAGCAACAACTGTTAGAGAAAAAAATAGTGTTGTGTAAAACCATGCACCACAATCACGCTTTGCTTCAAAGTATTGGCGTAAAGCCACCGCGATTGCAAAAAGTGATGGATGAATGTGCGGCATTGTGCCAATCGTATTCTAAAACTGACCACTAACAAAAAAGGAATAAAATGCACGATATACTTAATAACTTACTTTCTCCATTCTTACTAAGCTTATTGGTATCAGTTGGCGTAGGTGTAATTATAGGACTTGAACGTGAGTTTGATAATTTGTCTGGCAACGAACATTTTGCAGGGTTAAGAACTTTTGTTTTAGCCGCAATTCTTGGTTGCGTTGTAACTTATTTGGCAATCGAATTTAGTTTTAATATTCTATTGGTTGCCATTCCTTCAATTTTCTTCTTGATAAGTGTTTTCCACTTTTCCAAAATCAGGAAAGAACATTTTGGTCTTGTAACAGAATTTTCGCTTGCCTTAGTGTTCTTTTTGGGAGTGCTTTCCGCTTTACATTTAATTAAGGAAACGCTCACTGTTGCCGTTATCGCTGCCGCATTACTGACATTTAAGAGTAAGTTCAGGACAACAGTAAAGCAAATTACACAAGATGAATTGTATGCTTTTATCCGGTTTGCAATCATATCATTTCTAATCCTGCCTTATTTGCCTGATGAAAATTTCGGTTCGGCACAACTGATAAATCCGCAAAGCATAGGTTTGGTTATAGTCATTGTGTCTTCACTAAGTTTTGTTGGTTATTTTATCATCAAATTCTTTGGTGCAGAAAAGGGTATCCTTTTTACGGCATTTTTCGGTGGAACATTTTCGAGCACAGCAGTTGCTTGGATATTTAGCACAAAAAGCAAGGAGAATACAAGCCTCTCATTTTATTATGCAGCAGGAATACTCGTTGCCTGTGCCGTGATGTTTGTAAGGGTCGCAGTTATAGCCGCTTTGTTTAATATGCAGGTGTTTAAGTGGCTTCTAATTCCGTGTTTATTGATGGCAGTCAGTGCAGTGAGTTACGCTTACTATATTATAAAAAGAAAAACACCTAAATCTGACACTGTAAACGAAAGCATTCAATTAGGAAATCCACTCGACCTGATAAACGCTGCCTTTTTCGGGCTTCAGTATATTGTCATAACAATAACCGTCTATTATGCCAACGTATATTTTGGAACTAAAGGACTTTTCGCGTCAGGTATAATTTCAGGGTTTGCAGATGTTGATGCCATCAACATAAGTGCATCTAAATTGAGTTTAGTCCAAATCTCTCCTTCAATGGCTGCAATTGTAATTCTGTTTGCAGTAATCAGCAATACATTTTTCAAGATTGGAGAGTGCTTCATAAAAGGAACTCGTGAATTGCTCAGGCAGGTTGTATATGCCTTAATACCGTCCATCCTTATTGCGGGCATAAGCATTCTTTTCATCTACATAAATCAAACAACATGAAAAATTTGAAGATTAACGAAATTAAAACCACCTCTCCGAAAGAGGTGAAAAAGAAAAAAACAAAAAGTGAGTTTCTGAACTTACAACGGGATATTTATTCCCTGCAACATTTGTTTTATGCAGCCCATTCCAAAAGTCTGTTAATCATATTTCAAGGTATTGATACGTCAGGAAAAGATGGTGTAATACGCAAGGTTTTTAATTGCGTTAATCCCTTGGGTGTTCACGCTACTTCATTTAAAGCACCCTGTGACATGGAGCGTGAACATGATTATATGTGGCGTATCTACCAAAAACTACCCGAAAAAGGAATGATACAAATTTTCAACCGTTCATACTATGAAGATATTATCGTCCCAACCATCCAGAAATCATTGTCAAAAAGCAAGATAGATAAACGATACAATTTTATTAATGCTTTTGAAAAACATCTTGTAGAAAACGACACGGATATAATCAAGTTTTATCTGCACATCAGCCCCGAAGAACAAAAAAGCAGGATAGAGGAACGGTTAAAAGACCCTCTTAAAAAGTGGAAATACTCAAAAGAGGATAAAAAGTCATCAGAAAAATGGAATGATTATATGGCAGTATATGAAAGCATCATAAACCGATGCAATCAAGTCCCCTGGGTAATAATCCCTTCTAACGACAAATGGTATAGAGACTATATGGTTGCATCAGTAATAAAGAAAAAATTAAAGTCCATGCGGTTAAAACTTCCTGAACAAAATGCTTTAGCACTAAATGATAAAGCAGTAGAAAAAAACAAGAAAGAAAACTAAACCAATATTTATGAGCAGCATTAAAATTCAATTCTTAGGTGCAGCCGGAACGGTAACCGGCTCCAAATTCCTTATTACCGCTTTCGGTAAAAAAATACTGATTGACTGCGGTTTGTTTCAGGGTTTAAAAGAACTCCGGCAACTCAATTGGCAACCATTGGCAGTTTCGGCAAAAACTATTGATGTGGTTTTGCTTACACATGCCCATTTAGACCATACAGGCTACCTTCCCTTATTAGTGAAGCATGGTTTCAAGGGAACAATCAACGGCACTTCCCCAACTTTACAAATTGCTGAAATAATTTTAAAGGACAGCGCAAAAATTCAGGAGGAAGATGCCATAAGAGCGAACAAATTTCACTACTCAAAACACAAACCCGCTTTGCCGCTTTACGGCTTACCGGAAGTAGAAAATACTTTACCGCTTTTTCAACAACAACCGCTCAATGAATGGATAAGCATTAACGAGCATATCCGATACCGTTTCCGATACAACGGGCACATCATCGGTGCTACATTTATTGAATTGCAGGTTGGCGATAAAACAGTAGTCTTTTCCGGTGATGTTGGCAGAGAAATAGACCCCCTGTTATATCCCCCTGAAAAACCGGAGAAAGCGGATGTTTTATTTATTGAAGCAACCTATGGCAACCGCCTTCACCCTGCCGAACCTGCCATCAACAGCTTGGAAAAACTCATCAATCGTTGCGCAGCAAGAAACGGCACTATCATCATACCGAGCTTTTCAGTAGAGCGGACGCAATTGCTCATGTATCTTTTCTGGCAGTTAAAAAAGACCAATAGAATACCCGGCATTCCTGTTTATATGGATAGCCCTATGGGAAGAAATGTATTGGAAGTTTTTCACCGTAATACCGAATGGCATAAACTCTCCGATGATGAATGTTCCGAAATGTGCAATACTATCAAGAGGATTAAAGGTGTCGATGAAACCTACGCACTTGCAGAGGATAACAATCCTAAAATAATTATAGCCGGAAGCGGAATGGCGGCTGGTGGCAGAGTGCTTACTTATTTTGAAAAATACTTAGGTGATAAAAATGCAACTATTCTGTTGGTAGGGTTTCAGGCGGAAGGAACGAGAGGAAGAGCATTGCTGGATGGAGCAACAGAAATCAAAATGAGAGGTAGATTTTATCCTGTCAAAGCACATATTGAAAATATAGAAGGCTTGTCTGGTCATGCAGACCAAAATGGATTGATTGACTGGATGAATAAATTAACATCCATGCCCGAAAAAATATTCATCGTCCACAGCGAGGAAGAAGGTGCAAAGGGATTGCAGGAAAAAATAAGAGAAATCTACAAATGGGATAGTGAAATTCCTATTCTTAATCAGGAAACAAATTTGAAATAAAAACTGACAGTTATGAAGCATAAGGAAATCATTACCAACTGGAACGTTATTACCGGAGGCCCCTGCACTGGTAAGACCACAGTAATAAACATTCTTTCTGAAAGAGGTTATAAAACCACGATAGAACATGCAAGGCACTACATTGACATCCAAAAGATAACGGGGAAATCCGTTGAGGAAATCCGGGAAAACAAAAAAGAATTTCAATTAGGTGTCTTAAACATGCAAATTGAGGAAGAAGGAACATTGGATGTAAACGAAATGGTTTTTTTAGACAGGGCGTTACCCGATGCAATGGCTTACTATCAGTTCTTAGGATTGGAATATGACGACAGATTAATAGAGCAGTGTAATAAATATTGTTACAACAAAGTATTCATTTTAGCTCGTTTGCCCTTAACTAATGATTACGCCCGTTTAGAAGATGAAGCAGAGCAAATCCGCATTCATAATCTTATCATCCAAGTGTATCAATCGTTCCCCTGCCCGATAGTTCATGTTCCTGTTCTTCCACCAGAAGAACGGGTTGATTTCATTTTAAAAAATCTTTAAATCATGAAAAAAATAATCATATCAATTGGATTTGTTTTCGGTCTGCAACCAATTCAGGCACAGGATACATCTTACATATCACTGGAAAAATTGTTGCAGCAGGTGGAAACTAATTACCCGTCCATTATTCAGTACCAATACAGCATACAGTCTATTCAGGCAAAAGCAGACGGTGCAAAAGCATGGATGCCGCCCACTTTTTCAACAGGCATCATGCGTTTCCCTTACGACTTCTCCATGCTCAAAGAAAAAAACGACCCAATGAACCAGGCGGGTATTGCTTTTTCCGTTGAACAGATGATACCCAATCCAAGCAAACTGAACGCCAAGAAAAGTTACATCAGTTCACTGGCTGAAATCGAAAAATCAAAAAGTGAATGGACAAAAAACGAGTTGAGGCGTGAAGCGAAAATTCTGTACTACAACCGTTATGTAACCGAGAAGAAACAACGCATTCTAAAAGAAAGTGAAGAAATACTTCAATTGCTCATCACGACATCCGAAGAGAAATTTACCAATAACCAGTCGCAACTGCAAACGATATATAAAGCAAAAGCCCGCTTAGCCGAATTAAAAAATATGCTGGTGATGCTCAACAGCGTGATTGCAGAAAGCAATATCGGATTAAACACGCTGATGTTGCGTGATGCAAACACGCCATTTCAGATTGATACACTCATTTCGCCAAGCAACTACCTATTCAGCATTGCAGATACTGTAAGCATTTCTAACCGTAGTGATATTACGGCGCTTGACAAATACATTCAATCCATGAAGTTGGAGCAAAAAGTAATGAGAACAAGCGCAAGACCTGACTTTGGTATCCGTGCCGAACATGCCCAAATGTTTGGTATGCCAAGCCAATGGTCAGTTATGGGAATGGTAACAATTCCCATTGTTCCCTGGTCGTCTAAAATGTATTCCTCTGAAGTAAAGTCTATCGGTTTTCAAATTCAGTCTATGGAACGGGAAAAGGAAACAATGCAACTCATGGCTTCAAAAATGTTAGCCGAAAAAACTGCGATGCTTAATTACGAAAACGAACAATATCAGAGCTACACAAAAAATATTGTTCCCGCCTATGAGAACAACCTGCAAGCCAACCTGCTTGCCTACAAGCAAAACACAGGCGATTTTTTTGTGCTGCTGGATGCTTGGGAAATGTTGCTGATGAAAAAAATGGAAGCGTATGACAAACTGTTCAATATTTTAAAATTGGAAGCCGAATATGAATACGAAAGAGAAATTAAATAGCATCTGCATTATGGTGTGTTTGCTTTTGGTAGCTGCGTTATCATCCTGCAAAAATGAACAAGGTGAACAAGGGCATGAAAATCATGCGAAGGTTGAGGGCGAGTACATCTGCCCTATGGGTTGCGAAGGTGATAAAACCTATCCGCAGCCCGGCGATTGTCCTGTATGTAATATGAAATTGCAGTTGGTGGAAAAAGAATTGGAGCAGGCAGTTTCACCAAACAAACTGGTCTTGTCAAATCAGGCAACCTTTAGACTGCAATCAGGCAACAGTGGAAAAACCGAGAAAGCGCAAGGCTTTATTACCCTCGCTCAAAACAGAAATCAATCCGTTGCAGCCCGTTTCGGAGGAAGGATTGAGAAGCTATACGTTAAATTCAGCAACCAGTACGTAAAGCAAGGCGATAAAATCATGGACATATACAGCCCCGGCTTACGCACCTTTCAGGAAGAACATCTTTTTCTTTTCAAATCAGGTGCAGATAATTATTTAATAGAAAAGTCGAGAGAAAAGCTACGTCTGCTCGGTATTACCGAAAATCAGATTGCGCAGTTGGAAAAAAAGGGAGCAGTTGCCCTAACAGTTTCTGTTTTCAGTCCTTCAAACGGATATGTTTTTTTCAATGCTTTAACATCGCAGCAAAACACTACTGCAAAAAGCACATCGGCAATGAACGACATGGGTACGCAGCAGAATGCCATCAATACAAGCTCTTATGCTTTTTCCGCTTCGCAAATTCGTGAAGGCACATATGTAAACGAAGCACAAACCCTTTTCAATATAAATGATTTACAGGAAGTTTGGGTATTGGTTTCAGTTCCCAACCGAAACGTAAGTCAAATTCACGAAAACCAATCTGCACAAATAGTTTCTGAAAGCGACCCTTCAAAACTTCTCAACGGAAAAGTTGCTTTGATTGAAAAGACATTTGAAGAAACTGACCAGCGTTTTGCAAGAGTTAGGATTGTGTTGCCCAATCCCAATAATTCGCTGAAAATAAATTCGCTTGTTACCGCAGGCTTTGCTTTGAGCGGTAATGAAAATTTACAGGTTCCATCAACGGCAGTTTACACTACGGGATTGAATGCTTACGTATGGGTCAAAACAGATACTACCCGCAATGGAGCGGGAGTTTTTCAGGTGCGGAAAGTAATTGCTGGAGCAAGCAACAACGGAATGACAATCATTAAAAGCGGTCTTTCACCTACTGAAGAAATTGCAAAACAAGCGGGTTTGATGACCGACAGTGAAACTTTTTTAAATGCAAATTGACATGAAGCAGTTTATTATCTCAACTATATTGCTTTCAATACTCATTCTTACGGGTTGTAAGAACGGGCAAGAAAGCCATCAGGAAACATCCGGCAGTTATTATACTTGCCCCATGCACCCAAGTGTAGCAAGCGAAACACCTGGTTCTTGTCCCGTTTGTAATATGTCTTTAATCAAAGTAGAGAAGAAAGAAACCGACCATGCAGGAATGCAAGGCAACATTATCACCATTGACAAGCATAAGCAGGCATTGGCAGGTATTGAAACAGATACCGTTAGAAAAAGAAACATTTTATCATCTTCCGGTATTTTAGGTACAGTTGCCATTAATGAAGAACAGGTAAAGACCATCAGCAGCCGTGCAAAAGGAAGGATTGACGAACTGTTTGTAAGAAACACAGGTGTATATCTTCAAAAAGGAAGACCCCTTTACAGTATTTACAGTGAACAATTACAAACCGATGAAAAGGAATATCTGTCCTTGCTCCAAAAAGCAAAAACAACAATCCCTACATCTAAGCTGACCGGTGATTTATTAACTGCCGCAAAAAACAAATTGATATTGTGGGGTTTAACCGAAAAACAAATTTCCGAACTGGAAGCATCGGGCAAAACAAACTCTCTCGTTACATTTTATTCACCCGAAGCGGGATATGTAAGCGAAGTAAATATCACGGAGGGCATGTATGTGGAAGAAGGCAGCCCCCTTGTTAAAATCACCGCACTCAATCAGGTTTGGGTCGAGGCACAATTGTATCCCAATGAAATTTCAGGAATTGAAGAAATCAAAACCTTTCAGGTCTTTGCCGAAAGTAATCCCGGAGAAGTTTACAAAGGTACGTTGGTTTACTCCAACCCGGTAATAGAAGAAGGCAAAAGAATTTACCTGCTTAAAATCAGGGTAAACAATTCAGCCGGTAAACTTATACCCGGCACATTGGTTTCGGTCGTTCCTGAAAAATCATTCACCAATGTGTTGGCAGTTCCTAAATCGGCAGTGCTGTTGGAAAGGATGAAAACCGTTTGGGTACTGGCTCATGATAACACTTTTGAGCAGCGCATGGTAGAAACGGGAGTGGAAAACAAGCACTGGATTGAAATTACATCAGGATTAAAACCAGGTGACATCGTTGTTACCGAAGGTGCATATTTAATCAGCAGTGAGTTTATACTTAAAAGCGGAGCAGGACAAAGACATGACCATTAAATCTGATAGGCAGTTGGACGCTGCTCCAATGTAATTAAAGTCCCGCCATGAGTGTAAGCATCACAGTAGTGGCGATTAACACAAAAATTTTCTAATATCTAAAAATGAGTAAAAATGAAAAACAGAGCAACTTTGGTGGCAATAGCTACTACCATTTCCTTAACCGTTCTATCTTCTTGTAGTAAAGATGATATGGGCGATATGCCGATGGATAAAAACATTGATTATCCGGCAGCTTACGTGGTCAATGGCGAAAGCGCAACCGTTTCTGTCATAAAACTAAGTGACAATACCGTGAGTGAAACCTTTGACATCATGAACTCCGGCGGCAACATGGTCATGTGGCCGCATCACATTTACAGCCATCAAAACCATTTAGCTATCGGCGTACCGGGTATGGATTTGAGCGCAGGCCATTCCGGTGGCATGGCAGGCATGAAAGGGCGTATCCTGATAATGGATGCCGTAAAAGGAACCGTTTTAAAAGACATTGAAACTCCGGCAATGAACCACAATGCCGTTTATTCCCCTGATGGTACAGAAATATGGACAACGCAAATGGCAATGGATGGAAAAGTTTTGGTTTACGATGCCAGTACTTATACAGTCAAAAATACGATTGCCGTAGGCGAAGACCCCGCAGAAGTAACCTTTAGCATGGATGGCACAAAAGCCTATGTGTGCAACGGCGGCAGCGGTACGGTTTCAGTTATCAACCCATCGTCCAAGAGTGTGGTTGCAACCCTGACCGTGGGTGACGACCCGGTAGGAGCCTGGCCTGCCGCTAACGGCAAAATGTATGTGGATAATGAGGCTTCACAGACCATTTCGGTTATTGATGTAGCTACCAATGCCGTAATTGAAACCATTAGCTTAGGCTTTATGCCCGGATATGCAGCCCACAACGCTTCAAAAAATGAACTGTGGGTTACCGACCCAATGAACGGAAAGGTGCATTACTGGAATTGGGACAACGGCATGAGTATGTGGATGCACGCTGGTGTTTTTAATGCAGGTGCAGGAGCGCACGCCATTGTATTTACACAGGACGGCAATACCGCTTACGTCACCAATCAGGAAAGCAACACGGTTTCGGTAGTCAATGTATCATCCCATGCCGTTACAAAAACTCTTAACGTGGGCAAAAAGCCCAACGGCATACTTATAAAAATGTAAAAAGGAGCGGTACAGATACCATCATCTGTACCGCTTAACAAAACTGTTATCGGTCGTCGGTAGGGGATTTTACAACGGCAACCACCACAAAAAGTACTTGTTTAATTAAAAAATAATAAAATGAAAAATCTAACATTATCAATCATTGCTGTTATCATGGCATTTGTAACAGTATCATGCAATCAGGCATCCAACAAAAACGAGCAGTCTTCAAATGATACTGCTGTTGTATCACAAGAACAGCCAGCTTCCCAACCAAAAGAGGATGATACGGTAGCTGCGCCCGCTGTGAGCGAAACACCGAGCGGTCAGGAAGCAAAAGCAACAGGAAAAGAAGAAACAAAGAACTTTTCTATTGCGCCCATAGTTACCGATTATCTGTCATTAAAGAACGCCCTTGTTTCGGACGATGACAAAGCTGCCGCCAGTTCAGGGAAAAAGCTGTTAGCTACCCTGAATAAAGTGGACATGAAAGCCGTTCCTGCCGATAAGCACAAAAAGTACATGGACATAGCGGACGATGCTAAAGAACACGCAGAACATATCGGGGAAAATGTTGGCAACATCCACCACCAGCGGGAACATTTAGCCTCGCTTGGCGAAGATTTGAAAGACCTGATTGATTTGTTCGGTACATCGCAAACATTGTATCAAGACCATTGCCCGATGTTCAATGACGGTAAGGGTGCTGTTTGGTTCAGCGAAAACAAGGAAATCAAAAACCCTTACTACGGCTCTAAAATGCTGACCTGCGGTAAGGTGGAAAAAACAATCAACAGCAAATAAATTTCGGGGTTATGGAAAATATGCAAAACAGTCACCATGCGGGTCATGCCTCGGAGCATGGCACGCACAATCCCAAACATGCTACGGGCATGTACAAACGCTTTGCGGTGATGGCTGTCGCCATGTTCGCAGTGATGTATTTTATCATGTACGCCATGATTGACGGGTGGCAGAACCTGATACCCAATATCAACAACCTGTACATGACCCTGCTGATGACCTCGGCAATGCTGCTTATCGAATTAGTGATAATGAAAGTGATGTACCGCAACAGGAAGATGAATTGGGCGATAGCCATCATCTCGGTTGCCGTTGGCATCTTTTCATGGTTTGGTATCAGGGAACAAATCAATGTCGGGGACAAGCAGTTTGCAAAGGGTATGATACCCCATCACGCAGCAGCCATATTGATGTCCGAAAAGGCACACCTGACCGACCCGGAACTGATAGAGCTGCAAAAAAACATACTTAAAACCCAAGCGGAAGAAATTGAACTGATGAAGCGCAAGCTAAAAGAGTTTGAAGAAAGTAAATAATAAAATTTCAAAAAACAGTTTCGACATGAGCAAAATAATAATCGGCTTTATTTCCTTATCAGCCCTGCTATTCACCGCTTGCGGGCAGGCAGGGTCAAATAAGGCTGAAGCGGCACAGCATTCGCAGGCAACTCCGGAAAGCCACGGGCATAGTACCCAAATAGGTGAATTGGTTCCATCGGATGAAGTCTGCATGGTCAACGATGCCTATATGGGCAAAAAGCAGTTTGACGTAAAATTTGGCGGTAAAACCTACTACGGATGCTGCGAAATGTGCAAGGAGCGCATTCCAAAGGATGCCAGCGTGCGGGTAGCAATAGACCCCTATTCCCATAAGCAGGTAGACAAGGCTCTTGCGGTGATTGCCGTTACGGGAAACAACGGTGAAGTATCCTACTTTGAAAGCAGGGATAACTACACCAATTATTTAAAAAAGCAAAAACAGTAATTAACTTTTAAAATTAACTAACGATGAAATATGTAATCTCAACAGTTCTTGGTATCTCCGTATTTATATTATCGGCATGTAACGGCAATTCGGAAAAGAAGAACAGTTCTGCCGAAACCCATACGGACACTACGGCACACGCCAATCATACTGCAAGCGCAGAGCCGACCATACCGGGTCTGTTCGGGCAGTACGGGAAGTTGGTGTCCGCTCTTTCTTCAGATGATGACAAGGAGGCGGTATTTGCGGCGCAGGGCTTGGTAAAGACACTTTACAGCATGGACACGACCCGTTTTAATGCAGAGCAGCTAAAGGCTTATAAGGACATCTCCCCGAGCATCGAGGAAAATGGTGTGCATATAGCCGCCAACTTGGGCAACATCCAACACCAAAGGGAACACCTTGTCATGTTGGGCGAAGACTTTTACGATTTGGCCAAATCATTCGATTTGGGCAAGCCCGTATATAAGATAGCCTGTCCCAAATTTAACGATGGAAAAGGGGCATTTTGGTTAAGCGAAACAAAAGAAATCAAAAACCCGTACTACGGTGCTAAGATGCCGGGCTGTGGCTCCGTAACGGAAACTATCACAAAGAACTGATATGTCCTTAAAAAAGAAAATCATATTGGGGCTGGCTGTTATCCTCATCGGCATACAGTTCTTTCAGCCGTTACGGAACCAGGCGGATGAAGTGCCAGCCACCCATATCGAAAGGGTGTACGCCGTACCCCAAAATGTAAAGGCTATCCTTGTCCAGTCCTGTTACGACTGCCATAGCAACAATACCCGTTATCCGTGGTACAGCCGTATCCAGCCCGGAGCATGGTACATGGCAGGGCATATCAAAAAGGGCAAAGAGGAACTCAACTTTAGCGAATTTGGTGAATATTCTGCCCGCAGGCAGCGTAACAAGTTCAGGGCTATGGCGGGGCAGGTCAAGGACGGGGAAATGCCTTTGTCGTCATACACACTCATCCATCGCAATGCAGTATTATCACCGGAGGATAAGCAGGTTTTGATGGCGTGGTTTGGCACAATGGAAGACAGCATTAAATAAAATTTTTCAACTAATGAACAGATATAAAAAAATACCCATAAGAATACTGCAAACAGTGCTGATACTGCTTTGCACCCAAACGTTGTTTGCACAGAAAGTAGTGCATTACGACCTGTATGTAAAAGATACCCTTGTCAACTATGCAGGTAAGCAAAAAAGGGCGATTGCCGTAAACGGGCAAATCCCGATGCCTACCCTTACGTTTACCGAGGGCGACACTGCCGAGATTGTAGTACACAATCAATTGAAAGAAAGTACCTCATTGCACTGGCATGGCGTGTTCCTGCCCAATAAGGAAGACGGTGTACCCCATCTTACGCAGCAGCCCATTGAACCCGGTACAACCTATACCTACCGTTTCCCAATTATCCAGCACGGTACGCACTGGTATCATTCCCATTCGGGATTGCAGGAGCAGATAGGTATGTACGGTAATTTTGTAATGAAGAAACGGGAGGATGACAAGACCTTTAGAAAAGGGATTGACGATTTGCCGACCGTACCCATTATCCTAAGCGAATGGACAAATTACAACCCCGACAACATCAACCGGATGCTGCACAATGCCAACGATTGGGCGGCTATCAAAAAGAACGCTACGCAGTCATACGTTGAAGCCATTAAAGAGGGAAAATTTGGCGTGAAAGTAACCAATGAGTGGAAGCGGATGCTGGCAATGGATGTGAGCGATGTGTATTATGATAAAATCCTTATCAATGGCAGCAATGCACCGGAGCTAAAAACGGTTGACGGCAAGACCTTAAAGGCGGGGGACAAAGTACGGCTTCGCATATCCAACGGCGGTGCATCTTCCTATTTCTGGCTGCGCTATGCCGGAGGTAAGATTACCGTGGTCGCCAGCGATGGCAACGATGTGGAGCCTGTCGAAGTGGACAGGTTAATCATTGCCGTATCGGAAACCTATGATGTGGTCGTTACCATCCCCGAAGACGGATTGGCGTATGAGTTTTTAGCGACTACCGAGGACAGGACACAATCGGCAAGCTACTTTATTGGTAACGGTGTCAAACAGCTTATTTCTCCGCTGCCACGACTGAAGTATTTCGAGGGGATGAAGATGATGAACGACATGATGAAGATGAACGGCGATTTGGACGATATGGGCATGAAGATGAGCCTGAACCAAATGGATATGAACGTGGTCATGTACCCCGAGATAACAGGGGAAGCGGGAAAGAAAGCAGACCACAGCAAGCACGGGGGTATGAATATGGACAACGACCCCAACCGTTATAATGCAAATGCTTTGGGAGATATTGTTACCTTAAACTATGCCATGCTCAAATCTCCCTACAATACCACGCTTCCCAAAGATGCGCCCGTAAAGGACATAAAATTTACCCTTACCGGGAATATGAACCGCTACGTTTGGAGCATGGACAACAGGGTACTTTCTGAAACGGACAAAATACCCGTTAAGAAAGGCGAAGTACTGCGCATCACCATTTATAACAACTCCATGATGCGCCACCCGATGCACCTGCATGGATTTGATTTCCGGGTACTGAACGGCAAAGGTGAAAATGCACCTATGAAAAATATCATTGACATTATGCCGATGGAAACGGACACCATCGAGTTTGCCGCTAATGAGGAGGGCGATTGGTTCTTTCACTGCCACATCCTGTACCACATGATGTCGGGGATGAACAGAGTGTTTGCCGTAGGCGATTACCAAAATCCCTACCTGCCTGATAAGGCTAAATCATATAAGGCATTACAGCGGGAAAGCAATATGCCCCATTTCATGGCACAGAATGATTTCGCCACTAATGGTAATGACGGTATGGCAATGCTGCAAAACACAAGATGGAACTTGAGTTCGGAATGGCGTTTAGGTTACAATGATATGCACGGCTATGAAGTAGAAACCCATTTGGGCAGATACTTGGGGAAAATGCAATGGTTTATGCCCTTTGTGGGATTTGACTGGCGTTACCGTAAAATGGGAATAGACGAACACGAAACAAACTTATTCGGACAAAAGAATGAAAAGGATACACGCCGGGCTGTGAGCTTAGGTTTTGTGTACACCTTACCTATGCTCGTTAATTTTCAGGCAGAGGTTTATCACGATGGTATTGTAAGGCTGGCGCTGATGCGTGAGGATATTCCCATCACCAAAAGGTTAAGGGGCGGCTTTATGGTCAACACAGACTTTGAATATATGGGAGAACTTAGCTACATCCTCAACAAAAACATAGGCATACGCACCCACTATGATAGTGATATGGGATGGGGTGTAGGGCTTGCCTTGACTTATTAAAATTGAATAACTAAGGTTGTAAACTGCGAACCGTAAAATATCGGTCAAAAAACAGTTGGTGATGCGGGTATAATTCGTAATGATTAACCTGCATCATACTACAACCCATAAAATTATGCAGCAAAATCTAAGCGCCTCCATCATCAACATAATAGGGGTATAAAATACTATAAGCAGTAGTTGCATAATAAGCTAATATGAACAGTATAAGCTTTTCTATATTAACGAACAATGTGTATATCAAAATAATCGGATGAATAAATTCTATAATGAAACACTACATAAACTTGAAACATCAATCAGCGAATTGGAAATTGAAACTGATTGCTCTATACAACGTATAGAAGCTGCAATACAGCTAATTCTCGAATGTCTTTCAGAAGTTAGAAATTATGTTATAAAGAGAGGATTTAAAAATATAGAAGAAGAAATCTATTTTTTCAAATATCAAAAACCTGTTATTGTTTCAAAGCTCATTTACTTTAATGCCATCTATAAAATTGAAACGAAAAGACCGTATGGGAATAAGCGCAACAGGAAATACTTTACCAAAGAACTAAAAAAGCTAAAAAGGTTCTTTGACAATAACCTTGATTTTTACAAGTATTACCGAAGCAATAATTCTTTCGTTGACGAGAAGTTTTTTGTACGGGGGAAGCACGATATAAGACTATGGTTAGACACTTTTTATTTCGAGGCAGACCATCGCTTTTCTACTTCGCACGATTACAAGGTTGCCAAGATAATTGCCAATGACCTGATACAAGTTTATTTGGAAGACAGGTTAAACAACGTCAATGTTAAAAAGGTTTCAGACAATTCGTTGAAATGGACAGCAAGCAAAACTGCACTCACGGAACTCATTTATGCACTGTACTCCCACGGTGTATTTAACAATGGGAATACAGACATAAAATTGATTGCCAAAACTTTTGAAGATGCCTTTAATATTGAATTAGGCGACTTTTACCACACGTTTATGGAACTGAAAGCCCGTAAGATGAACCGAACGAAATTCCTTGACAACCTGTGTGAAGCACTGATTAAAAAAATGGACGAACAGGACGAAAAGTAACGACCATTACAATACACCACGAGGCAAATGAACGCCTTTTGTCCTTATAATGCTTTCCTGAACCTTTGGGGTTTCATTCTGCTTTTCTGCCTGCTCCGGAACATCTTGTTTAGTTTCCAGTGTAATGGATAGCTGTATCTTTCTTTCTACGGCCGCCAGTTCCGTTTTAAGCTCACTCAATCGGCTTTCCTTAGACCAAGTACCGTTAACCACTTCCTGAAGTATAGGCAGGTCTTTTTGTATTTCAGCGATTTTCTCTTGTTCCTGCTTCACAAAGCCCGGCAGCTTTTCCAAAGCCCTCAAAAAATTCATTGCGGCAGTTTCGGGGTCTTTTGCGATCAGACCGTTATTGTAGGTGTATTTGATATTTCCCTCGCCCTGCACTAAAAATCGGTTTACACGAATATCCACACCCTCTTTTTCCGATATTTCAGTTTTTACCAACAGCGTAAAACCATACAAGCTGCCTATCTCTTCATACTGACCTGCGGTGCGGGCTTTGTCCGCAATCTCGTTCAGTTTTGCACCGATTTGTTTCGGATTTGCATTGGGCGGCAAGCCATCCAACAGCACAGGGTTTGCGATTGTACCGTCCGAATGCTTTTGTAGGCGTTGCTGTAAGTTATCCCAGTCCAGGCTCATCCTGTTTAAACGGGATTGAGTGCTTTGCAACATTTCCGTATAATCCTGCACCTTAAATTTAGCACCGGATTTAGAACGGTTGAACGCCTGCTTTTCGCTTTCCAGTCCGGCAATCTGTTTTTCCAGTTTGGCTTTATCCAACAGGTCTGTATTTCCTGACAGAATTGCCACATATTCCGAAAAGTTCATTCCTGATTTTTCGTCCATACTTCCCTCGTCAATCGTTCTTTTGGTTAGGTTGTTGGTCTTTAACTGGTCTATGAAAAGCTGCTTATTGTACAACAGGTTAAACTTGTAGCTATCCAAAGATTTCTCAACGGCATAGATGATAACAGCCACTTTATTATCGGCAAAGAATTTGGCAATCTCGTTGCCCTTACGGATTGCCCGCCCGTCCCTTTGGGCAAGGTCTGACGGTCGCCACGGCGTATCTAAATGATGAACGGCAACGGCTCTTTTCTGTGCGTTTACGCCAGTTCCGAGCATACTTGTAGAACCGAACAGCACACGGATTTTGCCCTCATTCATCCCGTTGATAAGTTCCCTACGTTGCTTGTCATTTTTCGCCTCCTGAATAAACCTTACTTCATTCGCAGGTATGCCGTGGTCTTCCACGAGCTTGCGTTTGATTTCAGAGTACACATTCCATTCGCCTGGCTTGTAGGTTCCCAAATCCGAGAAAACGAACTGCGTTCCTTTCTGTGCGTTGAACTGGTTATAATACTTGGCAATATTTGCCGCACAATGCGAAGCCTTGTTGTCGGGATGGTCGTCGTAGATACCGCTTACCATACGCATATCGAGCGACATCTTACGGGCGTAGTCCGTAGCAATGAGCATCTTTGCTTTTTCTTCCCTTTGCGATAATGGTTCTCTACCGAGCAAAGTTGCATTGCCCGTTTTGGCAAAAGCCATCAGGCTTTGTATAAAGGCTTCTTGGTCGGGCGTTGGTGGTATGTTGTACAATACCTCGTTCTTATTGGGGCGGTCAATACCAATATCCTTTGCCGTCCTGTAATCCGTGATTTCAGAATAGAACTGCGCCAGTTCCGGCACTTTGATAAAGTAGCGGAAACGCTCTTTAGCGACAATATTGTTAGCTACCGAAAATTCATAATCGGTCGTTTTCCTTGCATAGATAGCTGCCCACGCATCAAAAGAATGAATGCCTTGCTTTTCCAATGCACGGGGGCGCAGGTATTTGAACAGCAGGTACAGCTCCGTTAATGAATTGCTGATAGTTGTACCCGAAAGAAAGGTTGCGCCCATATCTGCATTGGTACGCTCCTGAATGGTGCGGATGGCAAAAAGTAGGTTCAGTGCCTTTTGGCTGCCGTCCACGTTACCCAGTCCGGCAACCCGTGTATGACGGGTGTTGAACATCAGGTTTTTGAACTGGTGGCTTTCGTCCACAAACAAATGGTCTATGCCCATCATCTTAAAGTCCACAATATCATCTTTGCGGTTTTCAATATCGTGTTGCAGCGTTTTCAGCTTTACTTCAAGATTTTCTTTCCGCTTGATTACTCCGGCGAGCATTCCCCTTGTAACTTCCTTGCCTTGCGATTTCAGCGCATCGAGATTACGTTCTACGCTGTCTAATTCTATTTCGAGAATTTCCTTTTGTATTTCGGGCGACTGCGGTATCATTCCGAACTGGTCGTGTGTGAGTATCACACAATCCCAATCATTATTTTTAATATCCCCGAAAATGCGCAGGCGTTTCTTTGGCGTAAAATCATCTATACCTGGATAAAGGATTTTAGCGTGTGGATAGGCTTTGCGGTAGTCTTCAGCAATGGCGGGTATATTCGCTTTCAGCCCGATAATCATCGGCTTGTGGGCTAATCCCAAACGCTTCATTTCCTGCGCTGCGGTACACATTATCAGCGTTTTTCCTGCGCCCACTTCGTGGTCGCAGATAGCACCGTTGTTCAGCTTTATCATCCAAACGGTGTCCTTTTGGCTTGAATACAGGTCTTCAATGCCTGCTCCCTTACGGTCTAATCCCGGAAATTCCTGATGGCTTCCGTCATAGTTCGGGCGAACGAAACAATTAAAAGTATCGTTGTACTGGTCGGTCAGGCGATTTTTAAATTCATCATTCTGTGCGTGTAGCCAGTCGGTAAAGGCGGTACGGATTTCATCAATCTTGGTGTTCGCCATTTGTATGGCTTCCATATCCCGTACTTTAATTTCTTGGTCGCCAACCATTACTTTTTTGGTAATATCAGGCGTGGTATTAACAAGGGCGTGTTTGAGCAGGGCAATACCGTCAAATGTGCGGCTTTCCGCTTTGACGGCATATTTTTCCCAAATGTGCATATTGCCCTGATGACACTTTACGGAAAAGTCGTCGGAGCTTTCGGAATAGTGAACAAGTACATCCGCATCAAACAGGTGCGAAGCGAAACGGGCATAAATTCCGGTAGGTATCCACCGTTCGCCGAGGTTAAAATCCAGTTCCTCAAATTCAATACGTTTTGGTCGGGCTTCCTCTAAAGCGGTAAGGCTTTCTTTGGCTTCGGTATCATCGGGATTGTTTTCGAGATAGGCTCTTACTTCATCGGCTTTCTCCACCACGTTACCTGCAATCCAACGTTCAGCTATTTCATATTCCTGTTGTAGCGGATTGTAGAACAACCGCCCTTGCAAGGCTTCTTTCAGCGTATCGGCAGGCAGGCTGCTGATTTCGGACATAAAGTCCAAATCCACGTTACCATACTTGTTCAGTGAGGCGGCTAAAGCTTCTTCAGGATTATCGGTTGCTAACGTGGTGGTAGAAAAGCTAACAGGACGGCTGAATATATCCGCTTTGTGGATTACGCCGCCAATGATACGCTCCAGATAAGGAATTTCTTTACCTGCGCTGTCGGTCTTTATCAGCTTGGCATTGTCGGCAGCATTGAGATTGCCGTATTTTTTGACAAAGCCATCGTACAGGAGGTTCAGGGTTTCCCTTTCTTCCTTGTGTTCGGTCTGCTTTTCAGCTTCCTTTTGGTAAAGGTTGATATAACTGTCCCTTACGGCAATATAAGCTTCGGCTCTTGCTTTCTGCGAGGTCGGCAATTGCAATGGATGAAAGGTTGCTTTTTTGTCGTCTTTTTCTACCTCTTGCAGATAACCAACCCAACCATTATCCACCACAAGGCAATCGTTACGGTGGAATGATTGCAGTTCGCCACTATACGGGGCAGGTTCAGGAATAGTGTTAATATTGATTGCAGGAATGGCTGTCATATCAGGCTGGCCATCACCGTTTATTTGTGAAAACAGGTCGCCGATAGCTTCCTGTTTTTTCCCGTTAACCTGATTGGTTCCATTAGCAGCACCATTAGATTTTAGCGGCGTATAAGGTTGCTGCCTTACACTACTGAAAAGGTCGGGCTGACGACTTACTGTGCGGCTGATTTTTTTAGTGCTTTGTCTTTTGGTTTGGGTAGTTCGTTTAGGCGGAGCAAGAACCATTACAGGTTCGCCCGCACTTTCAAACAGGTCAAAAATACTTAGTTGCTTTAATTCCTGCGGGCTTTCCTGACGGACTACCGAAATGGGTACGGGTTGCGGCTTTTGCTGAATGATTACAGGGTCGATAACCGGAGGTGTAACCTTTGGTTCAATCGGAATTTGTATAACAGGCTCATCGTTCCGTTCGCCCTTGTATAAATTCAAATTCAGGTGTTTCCCAAAATCTTCGGAAAGCATTTGTTTCAAATCTTTGGCAATCCCGTCAACGCCGTTTTTATGCGTATAAATTAAGGCAGGTTGACCGTATGCGTCGGTATCTAATTTTTGGTCGGTATGGATAATTCTTGTATTGTCCTGAAAGAGCGCGTTGCCCGGAGTATTGTATTCGGATAGCTTGCTTTGGCAAAACAGATCTTCCCTGTCGGTCAGATTTTGCTTTGCCGTATTTTTTTGCAGGATAATCAAATCACTGCCAACTTCTGTACCTGCGTACTCCGTAAACAGGTTATTAGGCAGGCGAACAACCGAAACCAAATCATTGCCATGCACGAGCGCCCTGCGTATGGGTTCATTCTTCGGGCTGTTGAGAATGCCCTGTGAAGTGATATAAGCCAGCAAGCCGCCCTCACGCAGCATATCTGTACCTTTCAGAAAAAAGTAATTGTGTATGCTTCGAGCAGCCTGCACTTTTGCATTGTCTTTGCTTCGGGAATAGGAAAGGTCAAAAATGGAAGTATCGCCGAACGGGATGTTACTGGCGATGACATCATAGCTGTTTTGTTCCCTTTCGGGGATTTCCTCAAAACCGTTTATACGGATATTGCTTTCGGGGTAAAGCTGCTTTAAAATCTTGCCTGTAAGCAAGTCCTTTTCATAAGCGGTAACACTGGCTTTTTGATTTTCCGAAAAAGATTGTATGAATGAACCTATACCTGCGGAGGGTTCGAGGAATTTATCAATGTGCAGACCATTTTCCCGCAGGGCAGAAGAAATGGCATCTATAACCTTTGGCGGGGTATAAAAAGCCGTAAGTACGGAACTTTTCATACTGTCCACGTATCTGCGGTATTGCTTATCGTCTTGGGAATTTTCTTTGAGTAGTTGGTGGAGTTCCTGCGTGAGTGGGAAAAGGTCGTGTTCTGTTTTTCTCCAATGATTGATGTCTATTTCGTTCTCTACGGGGTTCAACACGAATTTAAGACCGCCAAATCCGCTGTATCGCATCATTAGCAGTCTTTCGCCTACGGTGGCTTGCCGTTTCTCCTTTTCCAGTTTAAAAACAATTCGCAGGGCATCAATATTCTGTTGGAGATGGGACCGCTTACTGAAGCCCATTTTCCTCAATCCATATTGAGATGGTTCCGGTCAGTTCGGTATAGAGTAGCTCATACTCATTTCCATCAGCGAAATCATCGGTTAATTCATATCCTGCGAAAACAGGCTCACAAACGGGAAACATTTTCTGGGCGAATGGTCGCAGTTCCTCGTCTGCCATTATGGTATCAAATTCATTGCATACCACTTTGAAAACTGTGTCGAACTTGGAGAAATGCAAGCCCTCAAATAGTATGTAGTTGGCTATTTCATCGCATTGCTCAACGGCGTTTCCCGAACGGAAAGCACCCTCATAAGCATTGGCAGCCCACGAAGACCGTTGGTCTATAAATTTTTGGTCGTGTGCCTTTTCTGGGAAGCTGCTGTTTAATAATTCTTGCAGTCGTAATCTGAAATACGATAGGTCTTTTTGCTGTGTAGTCATACTATAATTTTTATTTAGAATTTTGCTTGAAACCTAAAATTATAGCAGTAGATAAGAGCCTTTGCAGAAGTGGCAGGGTTTGGCTTTGAGAGGCAGTGTTTTTCTATTTGCGGTAGAAAATTGAAATGAAGATTTGTAAAGAATTGTTGTTGTGATATAAATTTTCACAAACTATTTTTGTGGTTTAAATATTTATCGTAATATTGCGATGTATAATTGAGTGTACTATGGGCGTAACAAAAACAGAAATATTTACAGAGCAGCAAAACCACTTAGCAACCTCTTTAAAGGCATTGGCTCATCCTGCCCGTATAGCTATCCTACAATACATCATTAAACAGAATGCTTGCATTTGTAATGACTTAGTGGAAGAATTAGGATTGGCACAGGCTACCATTTCACAACATTTGAAAGAACTGAAAAGCATTGGCATCATCAAAGGAAGTATCGAGGGAACCAGTGTATGTTACTGCATTGATGAAAATGTTTGGCAGAAGCTAAAAAATGAACTCAATATGTTCTTTGTAGATAATGTAGGGGTCGATAAATGCTGTTAAGCATTTTTTTTAAATGTATCTATCGTAATAAAGCAATATAACAATTAAATAAAAGACAATGAAACTATCAAAAATCAAAGAAATCTTACCAGCATTAGATAATGTTGAATTTCAATTAGAGAACGGAACATTTGTACCGGAACACTTCCACGTTACAGAAGTAGGCGTAATTACAAAACATTTTATTGATTGTGGCGGAACTATCAGAAATGAAAAAGTTGTCAATTTTCAATTATGGAATGCCAACGATTTTGAACACAGGTTAAAGCCAACCAAATTATTAAAAATCATCAAATTATCCGAAGACAAATTAGGTATCGAAGATGCCGAGATAGAGGTAGAATACCAAAGCGAAACGATTGGTAAATATGATTTGGATTTTAACGGAAACCATTTTGTATTAAAGAACAAACAAACCGCTTGCCTGGCAAATGATGCCTGTGGCATTCCTGCGGAAAAACAAAAAGTAAACTTGGCAGAATTAAAAGATGCTTGCTGCACACCTAATTCGGGATGTTGTTAGACTAAACTTATCATATAAAAAATCAATAAAAATGAAAATTGCATTATTCAGCGACATTCACGCCAATCTACCTGCATTAGAAGCATTCTTTGAAGATGTAGAAAAAAGAAATCCCGATAGTATTTATTGCTTAGGCGATTTGGTAGGATATAACATTTGGGCAAACGAAGTAGTAAACGAAATCCGTAAAAGGAAAATACCAACCATTGCAGGAAATTACGATTTCGGCATCGGACGTATGAGCAATGATTGTGGATGTGCATACAAAACAGATAGTGAAAAAGGCAATGGCAGCGTATCTATTTCCTTTACCAACTCTATTATGAAAGATGAGGAAAGAGCCTATTTGCGTACACTTCCGGCACATATCAAAGTAGAATTTCAGTTGAACGAGGACAAACTCAATTTACTATTGGTGCACGGTAGTCCAAGAAAAATAAACGAATACTTATTTGAAGACAGGGAAGAAAAAAGTATGCTTAGGATAATGGAACAGGCAGATGCAGACATTATGTGTTTCGGGCATACACACAAGCCATACCACCGCATTTTAAATTCAGGCATTGACGGACAAGACCATTTCAGACACGCCATAAATATAGGTTCGGTAGGAAAGCCGAAAGACAGCGATGTAAGAGGCGGTTACGTAATGCTTACTATCAACGAGCAAAGTTCTGTATTGGATAAAGACAGTATCAGTGTAGAGTTTATACGCTTTGATTATGATATTGAAAGAGCAGCAAAAGCAGTAGAGGAAAGTATTTTACCAAACGAATATGCAGAAAATTTAAGGAGGGGTTACTAATCTAAAAATTATAAAAATGGAATTTCCAACTGATAGAAAGTATTCAAAAGAACATACGTGGATAAGCGTACAGGACAACACAGGTATAATAGGCATTACAGAATTTGCACAAAGTGAATTGGGCGAAATCGTATATGCAGATTTACCCAATGTTGGATATAGTTTTCAGCAGGACGAAGTATTCGGCTCTGTTGAAGCGGTTAAAACGGTCAGTGATTTATTTATGCCTGTATCGGGTAAAATCATTGAAACGAACGAATTACTGTTAAAAGCACCCACACTCATAAACGACAATCCCTATAAAGACGGTTGGCTCATTAAAATAGAAATACAGGACGTTGCAGAATTGGAAAACCTAATGACATCAAACCAATATAAAGAACTTACAAATTAGCCACGCAATGCAACCAAAACTAAAATTTCTTGACCGTTACCTTACCTTATGGATATTCCTTGCAATGGCATTTGGTATAGGTTTGGGATATTTCTTTCCAAGCATTTCAAAAATTACAAATGCTTTATCCGTAGGCACTACAAACGTTCCTTTGGCAATAGGTTTAATACTGATGATGTACCCGCCATTGGCAAAAGTGGATTATTCATTATTGCCCCAAGCGTTTAAGGATAAAAAAGTAATCGGCATATCCTTATTGCTCAATTGGGTTATCGGTACAGTATTGATGTTCGGGTTAGCCGTTTTGTTTTTACGGAACGAACCTGATTATATGACAGGCTTGATACTGATAGGTTTGGCAAGATGTATCGCAATGGTAATCGTATGGAGCGATTTGGCTAAAGCAAACAGGGAATATACAGCTATGTTAGTTGCATTAAACAGCATCTTTCAGGTACTTTCTTATAGCTTCTTAGTTTGGCTGTTCATCAATATATTACCAAGCAAATTAGGATTAGCCAACTTCAATGTAAGCGTATCAATGAAAGATATTACAGAAAGCGTATTGATATACTTAGGTATTCCATTTTTAGCAGGTTTTATAAGCCGTTACGCATTGGTAAAATCAAAAGGTATAGAATGGTATAACCGGAAATTTGTACCCAAAATATCACCTATTACATTGTATGCTTTACTGTTTACAATCGTATTAATGTTCAGTCTGAAAGGCGATAAAATATTAGAGTTGCCAATGGATGTGGTAAAAGTAGCCATACCGTTAATAATCTATTTTGTACTGATGTTTTTCGTCAGCTTCTTTATCAATAAATCCTTAAATGTTCCTTACGACAAAAACGCCTCAATCGCATTTACAGCCACAGGAAACAATTTTGAATTGGCAATAGCCGTAGCAATAGCGGTTTTCGGTATTCATTCCCCACAGGCATTTGTAGGCGTTATTGGTCCATTGGTTGAAGTTCCCGTACTGATACTCTTAGTAAGGGCAAGTTTATGGCTAAAGAAGAAATTATACTAAAGACTAAAAGAAAAGCCTCTGAAAATTCAGAGGCTTAATTGTCATTTAGGAGTTGAAGCATCCTGCCGACTTCAATATCCATTCTTGAAAAAGCAAACCATTTTTTGCCCAGGTCTTTCAGTGATGCTCCGATATGGTAAAGTTGCGTATCGTCAATAATCAAAAAGCGGTCGTGAGTATCGGAAAAAACCTCAATATCTACCGGAGGGTATTGGCTGTTGTAGCGTTGTAAATCTAACAGTAGCTGATTACTGATGCTTTTGGTAAGGATTGTAGCGGTTACATTAGTTTTACGTTTACCCAACAAAGTAAGCACCGTGTCATCCACATAATTATCAAGCAGGAGAATAGAGCTTTTGGCACTTCGGATAATATCGGAAACAAAGGCGTAGGCATCAAATACCTGTCCGTCGTAGAAAATGCCTTTTTCACTGTGGAGCTTGTCGCTTTCCAAAGCCTTAAAAATCTCTTCAAATTTTTGGTCGGCTTCCAGTTGCTTTAACTCGATATTATCCAAACGATGAAACAAAGAAGCATTGCTGATGAGCATACGCCGCATTTCTACAAATGCTTCCATTATTTCTACACTCATTTTAACGGCTATATCAGAACGGAGTATGGCAGATGCCATTGCAACGCCTTGTTCCGTAAAAGCATAGGGCAAATAACGTCTGCCACCGTAGTTTAAACTTGAGGTTCCAATTTGGAACCTCAAGTTTTCAACTTCCTCTTCGGTCAGTTGAAAGCAAAATGACACAGGAAATCGCTCAATATTTCTTTTTACCGCTTTGTTTAGGTTCTTTGTTTCCACCTGATATAAGGCAGCGAGGTCGCTATCCAACATTACCTGTTTACCCCGAATGGTATAAATCAGGTTCCTGATTTCTTTGGGTACGATTGACGGTTTATTTTCCATTGCGTTTACTGCTTTTGTTTTTCTCAAACTCAAAGGAACTTTCTGCGTTCTCTTTCAGAATGATGTAAGCATCGAATTTCTTTCCGGCTTTGCTTGTCATTCCTTTGATAAGAGAGGTTTTGCCTTTATTGACAAGGCTTGTTATGTTTTCGATGCTGATTTGTACACCACAAACGGTACGGAACTGTACCCAGTTACAAGCCTCATCAGGGCATTTCACAATCTTGTCACGGATAATAAGCTGCTGACTTTTGCATTTAGGGCAGGTCAGTTTTGGCTGGTTGGTGCTTGCAATAGAGGTTTGCAGCAATTCATCTGTAATGGATTTGGCATAGGTTTCCATTTCCTTTTGGAATATTCCGGCATCCGCTTCGTTATTTTCGATTTTCTGCAATGCCAGTTCCCATTCGGCGGTCATTGCCACATCCGCAATTTTCCGGTCTTTGACAAGCCCGTACACCTGTAATCCTTTTTCGGTAGGGATTAAAGAACGTTTATCCCGTTGGATATAATTACGGGTAAACAGGGTTTCTATAATGGCGGCTCTTGTTGCAGGAGTACCGATACCGATATTTTTGAGGGCTTTGCGCTCTTCTTCGTTCTCAATTTCTTTCCCTGCTGTTTCCATAGCCGACAAAAGCCCGGCTTCTGTGTAAAGCACTGGCGGTTTGGTCTGCTTTTCCAAAACGGCAGCTTCCTTTATGGCAAGTTCGTCGCCTTTACGCAGTTCGGGTAATTCCTGCACTGGCTCTTCGCCATCGTCTGTAAAACTCCCTTTTATGGAACGCCAACCCGCTTCTTGAATTTTACAGCCTTTTGCCGTAAAGTCGTAATGCAATACCTGTAATGATACATCGGTTATTTCTTTGACACAGGCTTGTGATATGGCTTCGAGCAACCGAAGCGCAATCATATTGTAAATCTTGTTTTCGTCTGCGTTAAGTACGGACGGTACTTTATCCGTAATCAACAAACCGTGATGGTCCGTTACACGGAGGTCATTCACGATACGTTTGTTGAACCGTCCCCATTTTATTTTGGTAAGGGCTTGCTTGCAATCCTCACGGTTCTGCAATGCCCGAACAAGGTTTGGAATTTCTGCCCACATATCTTCAGGAATGTATTTGCTTCCGGTACGTGGGTACGTGATAAACTTCTTTTCGTACAGGCTTTGTGCGATGTTTAGCGTTGCTTCAGCAGATAATTTCAGCCTTTTGTTGGCTTCTTTTTGTAAGCCAGTCAGGTCAAAAAGCAAGGGTGGTTGTTCTGTAACGCTTTTGGTTTCTACCGAGGTAACGGTTGCCGTTGCGCCACGCTGAATAGCTTTAAGGGTATCATCGGCAAGTTGCTTTTCATCCCATTTGGTAGCGGAAATGCTTTTAAAATCAACCTGCGCCTTGTTGTGCATTAATTGTATCTGCCAGTATTTCTTTACTGCGAAATTCTTATTATCAAGATAGCGTTTGCATATCAAAGCCAGTGTGGGCGTTTGCACTCTTCCGAGCGAATAGATACCGTTACCTGCGGCAATGCTCAATGCCTGCGTAGCATTGATGCCTACAAGCCAGTCGGCACGGCTTCTGCCTTGGGCTGCCTGATACAGTCCGTCAAATGCTGCCCCGTCTTTCAGGCTGCCAAAGCCTTGCTTTATTGCCTTTTCGGTAAGCGAACTTATCCAAAGGCGTTCAAAAGGTTTGTTGCATTTCAGGTATTCATAAATGTACCTGAAAATCAGTTCGCCCTCACGACCTGCATCGGTAGCAACGATGATGCTGTTGCTTTGCTTAAAAAGCTGCTCAATGACTTTCAGTTGCTTTAATGCGCCAGTATCGGCTGTGTACCCTTTGTCTTTTTTGACCTTACGAACGGTCAATAAAAAGGGGTTGGGCAATATCGGCAGGGATGCTTTGTCAAATCCCGAAATGCCGTAATCTTCGGGCATTCCCAATCCTATTAAATGACCGAATGCCCACGTAACAAAATAGCCGTTACCTGTCAGGTAGCCGTCCTTTTTATCGGATGCTCCCACAAGTCCGGCTATTTCCCTTGCTACGCTTGGTTTTTCTGCAATAATTGTTTTCATACTGTATTACATTTTTCTGCCTTTGGATTTTGCAGGCTTGTTGTCCCGTTGCTCCTGCTGCTTTTCGTTTTTCGGTCTTTGCTGCCCGGATTTCAGAGGCTCTTGGACGTTCGTGGTTGCTTCGTTGGTTTTGCCCTCCGAATTGACGGCAGTTTGTGTTTTATGGGTTTCGGCAGGTTCTACCCGTGCTTTGTACTGACCGGGGAACTCAAAATTGGTTTTTCCGGTGTCTTTGTCGAAAGTGATATAACCCATATACGGTTGGTCTTTTTTATCTTTCAGTTCAACGTATATGGTTTGTCCGGCTTTAAACTTGTTGTACTGCTCATCATCAAGTTCTTTTCCCCTGAAAGTTCTTGGAGCTTCCTGCGGTTGGCTTGGCTGATTGCTTTGTTGAGTGTTCTGTTGGTTCGTTTGCGCTTGCTGATTGTTGTTGCTTCTGTCAAACAGGAACTCAACATATCGTTTATCGGCATTGAATTGTACCGTTGCCGAAAACTCTGTTCCCTTAGTGGAAATCATACCCTCTAAATAGAGTGGCTTGCCCTCCATCAAAGTTTGCTTTTGTTCGTCATTCAGCTTTACGCCCTTAATTTCATTGGGGATTTTTATAAACTCCGTGCGTAGCGCAATCACATCATTAGTCAATCTGTCAATGCTGATAATGGACGGCATCAGTTCGCCTGTTTTGGAATTTACCAAATTAACGACACGCCCCATATTGCCAGTTTCGAGCAGGTTTTTCTTGTCTTCGTCCGTAAACTTGTGACCGAAAAACTCAAAGTGGAGGTTAGGTTCTCTTTTGATACCGTGTATTGCCACGATAACATTGCCGTCTTCCGCTTGCTGTAAAGACAAGCGGGCATCCGTGCGGAGGATAGAGCCACCGAGGTTAATGCCTATCGGCAAAAGTTCATTGGTTTTGTAACCTCGTAACAAAGGGTCGAGCAGGTTTCTTTTTTCGAGATACTCTTTGCTTAATCCGAGGTTTTTCATTGTGTCCCAATCAATCTGCTCCGGCTTGTAGCGGTATTCGCTTGCTTCCGTTGTTGTTTGTGCTGTTGCCATATTATTTTGATTTTCTTGTTTTTTATCCGGTTGGGGTTCTGCTTTTACTTCGTGTTCTTTCAGCACTTTTTCGCCCTGTGGAGTGGGCTTATCTACGTGCTTTTGCAGTTCCTCTGCTTTTTCAACAGCAACAGGGGCAGGCACTTTGAAGAAAGTGAAGTTTGTAGGGTTCTTTAATTGGCTGAAAAAATTGGAAAAGAAGTTGGAAAAAAAATCGCCGCTTTTGTCCACACGCATAAACTGGTTTTGGTTCTTCTTGGTGGGGTCAACGGTTTCCATTTTCCCGTTTTCGTCTATACTCTTTACCGCCTGGATTTTCATCTTCTCTTTATCCAGTACGAGTAATATGTCCGAAAGCTGTTCGGGCATTTCCTGTTTATTTGTTGTTTCTTCGCTCATAATCTGAAAATTTTAAAATTTCACGGTCGAATGTAAAGGAAGCCTTCACTGATTTGCGTTATGTGGCACTCAAAGGCAGCGTTTGTCACTTATTGGCATCCAGTTTGGGCAAAGGCGGGTTAAAACTTTCCCTGATGAACTGATGCACATCGGACAGCTTGTAATACAGTTTTCCGCTAATGGTATAATAAGGGAGCTTGCCTATGGAGCGATACCGTTGCAGGGAACGGTTACTGATTTTCAGCATTTGCAATAAGTCCTGATTATCCAGTAACTCTTCGCCGTCTATGCTGTTGCGTTTCTTTTGTAAATCGTCTATGTGGTTGCCGAGAATGTCCAACCTGTCCATTATGCGTTCCATCCACGCCACAAATTCCATTTTGTCGATATTCATACGGGTACGCTTTTAATGATTACCTGATTTCAGCTTTCTGCCTTTTTCGATATAGCTTTTGCCTTTCGCTATAAGCTGCTCTACATATTCATCGGTGGTCTGCACGGCGTTAGCGTTGAGCATTTCCTTGATAGCACCAATCGTATAGTAATACTGCCCGTACATTTTTGAAAAGGCTATCTGCCCGTTGGTGCGCATACGCCACAGTGTTTTTTCACTGATGTGGAGATACTGGCAGACTTCGTGGTTGTTGAGCCACAAACTATCGTAACTTATATCTTCCAGTTTGAGGATATATTCGCTAATGGCTTTCAACCGTTCGTTGAGGTGCTTCCACACTTCTTCGTCAACTGTTATAATATTCATTGCACTGCTGTTTAATGTTCACTGGACAAAATTCAGAAGTGTGGCAGTGTTTGTCTGCCAATGCGTACCCATTGGTTTGGCACTTTTTTGAAATTTTTTGCAATGAGAAAAACCCTTATTTAATAAGGGTTTTAGTGTGTTTCGGTTATTTTATAGTAGCCTTTTTGCCAACATTTGCCAATTGGCATATATGGGCAAAGAAAAAGCAGTACATTTTGTGTACTGCTTTCAAACATCTGTGCTGATATTGCTAAAGGTCTTTATCCATATACTCTTCGAGGGAAATTTTGAGTTGGTCTAAAAACACCGTCCGGGAGCCTGCCCTTGTTTTCATTCGGTGGAAAGAATGATGTATATCGTTCAAGGGCGTTCGGAATAAGATTTGAAAAATCAATGCTAATTTTCTGATGCCTATTTTACCGTATGCAATAGATTTGGAAGCATACAGGGCGTAAATCAATTCAATAAGCGCATTTTGCGAATTAGTCCACGAAATGTCTTTGTTTGCATCCCCGTTTATTAAAATGGTATCGGGATTTTTTTCGGGGTTTATTTTGGTAAGCAGAAAAGTATAGAGTAATTCATTGGCTATAATATGGGCAACTTTGTTATCGAAATAAGTAGAAAAACTAAGGTCAATTTCAAATGCACTACTTTTTAAACCGTCGTGGTAATTGATTTTTCCGAGCCTGAAATAATTATGGTCACGGTCAGTTCTGCCTGCCCGATAATACCTGTAAAAATCCTCATTGGATATGCTTTCCTTATATTCGGATTTGAGGATTTTTAATTGGTTTTCAAAATAGCTTTGGTGTATTCTCCCGGTACTTACCGGGCAGGTGGTTTCAATGCGGAATACTTTATTGTAGTAAATAAGTTTTCCTAAAATCTGCGGTTTGATGTTCTTGAAAAAATTGATTTCCTGCTGTTCGTCCTTAAATCCGGTTTGTAAGACTTTCATCTTTATAGTAAACAGCATTTCCTTTAGGAATAAGGTCATTTGGTAAGCCTCATCCGCAGTTTGCATCATTTGAGAAGATACCTTGTCTTCCTGACGCTGAATTTCCGATAGTATTTTGTTCAACACGATTTCCATAGCTTAGATTTTTAGAGATTAACACCATATGTTTCGGATTTACATTTATGTTTATTTGTCAAAACTTGGAAATAATATCGGAACCAATATCACAGGTTGCCCCCATATTGGGGAAGATTTATTTTCATTACGCTTTATGATGTATATTGGAAAAAGCAGAAAAAGGGTTAAGTACGCTACGACTTAACCCTTTTTTTATTAAATTTGCAGTAATGATTTACAAGGTAATCAGATGAAAGCGAGTGCAGTAAGCACCATTACTAAATCGTTACCGATAGCACTTCCGGTTCTTGTAAACTCTTCTTTATTAGCCACTTTGGGCTATATTAATCTTTTTTGCAAAAAATAAATAAAATTACTGCATAAGTGATTAGTTTAACAAAGGCTTTAAGATAGTGGATAGTCGATAGAGGGTAGTGGATAGTTGGGAAATGCCGGAGTTAAAGTGAAAAAGATAAATAGTTAGAGTGGAGTTTTGGTTGAAAACAAAAAAATAAAAATAAAGTTTTTCATTCTACATCTAAATTTTCTTTGCGAAATTTCACCTCAGCACCTCAGCACCTCAGCACCTCAGCACCTCAGCACCTCAGCACCTTAGCACCTCAGCACCTTAGCACCTCAGCACCTCAGAAACTTTAAAAAAATTTGCATAATTCAAAAAATATTCTAAATATTTGCACTCGAAAAATTAATAACACTTTTAAAACGAAGAAAAATGACTGTATTTGCATTATCATTTCAAAGCTACTCACCAACAGGATTTGGTGCTGTGCGTCTTCGTGGCTTATTTCAATCTTAGAAATTATTTTTTAGATATATAAAAAAGCCCGAAGCATTTTAGATTCGGGCTTTTTTTTATTCTAGACACTTCAAAATTTTCCCGAAAAATAGTTCCATTATTTATCCCGAAAGGATAAAAGATTTGGCATGCTTATGTTTCATTTCCATAGTATTTGGAATTGACGTAAGTCTGCACAGAAAAATTACAATTAATAAATTTATGGGAAATAAATTATCCGGAAAAGACCTGATTAAATTGGGCTTTCCAAAAAATAATTCAATAAATATAGCCCTTGGGCAGATAAACAGATATAGAAAAAGAGAAAAAAAGGAATCCATTCTGGCAGAAGCGAAAGAGGTTTTGCTGCATCCAGAAAAATTCAACGGACATGGAACATGGGGAAAAGTGGCTGAAGGTCTGGTTAATCCCGTGCATGTAAGAATGCATCAATTGAAAACAACAAGGGCTCCCTTTACGATTTTTGGAGAAAATGAAATCGATGAACAGGCCAAGTTTCAATTGTATGACTCGCTCAAACTGCCAATTTCAATAGCAGGAGCCTTAATGCCTGATGCACATTCGGGATATGGTTTGCCAATTGGAGGAGTTTTAGCAACAGACAATGCTGTGATTCCATACGGAGTTGGTGTCGATATTGGTTGCCGTATGAGCCTTTCTGTTTTTGACCTTCCGGCATCATTCCTAAAAGGGAAAGATGACCAGCTACAGGCCATTTTAAAAGACCATACTAAATTCGGGATGTATGAGACACATGCGGTTAAGGCAGACCATGAAGTGTTTTACAGAAAAGAGTTTCAGGACATTCCCTTGTTAAAACGTCTTTTGGATAAGGCTTACAAACAGCTTGGTACGTCAGGAGGTGGTAACCATTTTGTGGAATTTGGAATCGTCAAAATTGATAATCCGCTACGCGAATGGAAAATAGAAGCAGGCGAGTATTTTGCCGTTCTTTCTCATAGTGGTTCGCGCGGATTAGGAGCCAACATTGCAAAGCATTATACCTATCTGGCAACAAAACAATGCCCGTTGCCAAGGAATGTACAGCATTTGGCATGGCTTGACCTCAATACGCATGATGGACAGGAATATTGGCTTGCGATGAATCTGGCAGGTGATTATGCCAAAGCCTGCCATGACGATATTCACAGGAGAATTGCCAAAATACTCGGAAAAAGAGTAGTAATAACTATTGAAAACCATCACAATTTTGCATGGAAAGAGATGGTTGATGGCAAGGAGTGTATTGTCCATAGAAAAGGGGCGACTCCGGCTGCTGAAGGACAATTGGGGATTATTCCGGGTTCAATGACAGCACCGGGCTATATTGTGAGAGGAAAAGGAAATGCTGAAAGCTTAAATTCAGCTTCGCATGGAGCCGGGAGATTGTTTTCAAGGGCAAAGTGCAAAAGTACTTTCACGCAAAGCGAAATCAACAAAGTGCTGAAAGCAAATGAAGTTACACTTATTGGGGGCAATATTGACGAAGCGCCTATGGCCTACAAAGACATTACGAAAGTAATGGAAAACCAATGTGACCTGGTAGAAGTATTGGGAACATTCACTCCAAAAATTGTCAGGATGGACCGATAAAAAATTTAAAAAATGGAAAAGATAATTCAGATAACAGCGGGCCGTGGGCCTGCAGAATGCACTTGGGTAGTTGCCCAGGTGCTTAAAAAAGTGTTGGCAGAAGCACAGGAGCTACAGCTTGAAGCTGTTTTATTGCAACGCCAGGCAGGTTCTGAAAATGGAACAGTTGAAACCGCTACAGTTTCTGTAAAAGGAAAAGACGTGTCAATGTTTGTAACCTCCTGGGTTGGAACTATCCAATGGATAGGCCAAAGCCAGTTCAGGAAGATGCACAGGCGTAAAAACTGGTTTATTGGGATTTTTGAAATTGAAAACCAAAAAAGCCAGACGATTTCAGAAAACGAAATCCAATATCAGGCAATGAGAAGCTCAGGAGCCGGCGGACAGCATGTAAACAAAGTCAGTTCTGCTATCAGGGCGACACATTTGCCAACAGGAATTACTGTGGTTGCGATGGACAGTCGGTCACAGCACCAAAACAAAAAACTGGCAACAGAAAGATTATTAAAAAAAATAGAAAACGAGACCTTACAGCAGCTCATGGAACAGGTAGGCAAACAATGGGAAAACCAACTGAATATACAGCGCGGAAACCCGATAAGGATATTTGCCGGAACCGATTTCAAGAAGAATAAAATTGAGAAAAGCTATAAAGGAACCCGCAGAAAATTAAAAACAGATTTAAGAAATGAAAACAATTGATAAATACGTATTTCAGGCTTTAGATAGCTATCCATACTCACTCGAAGAAACCATTGAATCATTGGATTATGCTTTTTCCTATGATGCCAAAAATACAATGGTGCTTTGTCTTTATGGAAGAATCCAGGCGGAGCAATTACTGAATTATGAAGCCGCTAAAAATTATTTTGAAGAGGCTTTTACGATTAACATTCATGCGCTTGAGGTTTACCCTTATTATATACAGACGCTTATCTTAAATGAAGATTATGAAGAAGCGATGCGATTAATTGATTTTGCACTTACAATCAAAGGCATAAGTAAAGCAGGCGTTTTTATAAAGAAAGCCATACTTTTTGAAGTACAGCATAAATTCAAAAAAGCAATAAAAGAAATCAGAAATGCAAAGCTGCATTCGATTAGCTATGATTCAGAGTCTGAGATTAGAGATGTTGAAAAAAGAATCAAGGGTAAGATGGAATTGATTAAAAAGAAAGCCAAAAAGAAATCGAATTAATTTTAAAAAGGCTGTTCCAGGCAGCCTTTTTATATTATTAATAAGGAATAACGTTTTTTGTTTTTATGTTTCAAATGGTGCTGTTTTTTTGTAAAAAAATCTTTTTACTTTCTTTAATTTGTTAATCAAAAGATACTAAAAATGTATAAAAAATCGGCTTAAAAATTTCTTAAATTTAACAAGAAACGCTAAGTTTGGAAGGAAATATAAATAAACGACAAATTTAATATGAGAGCACTTAAAATAATTTCTGATTTACTTCCAATTCCAAGTTATACGGTAATATTAATTTGTTTTTTCTTCCCTTTTATTACAATCAAATGCGGCACGACAGAATTAGTTTCTGTGACTGGTTTTGATTATGTGGTAGGAACGGATATAAAAGAAAAGACGAAAAATAATGAGTTTTCTAGAAGGATGGAAAACCAATTAGGAAAAAACTTGTTTGGTGCAGCTGAAACCGATTTGGATTCCCTGGACGTTGATGAGGATGGAGATCCGATAAAAGAGGAGAGTTTGTTTCCTGAAGAAACAGCTGAGGAAAAAAGTAGCAGAATAGTTATGATGGTCATGATGGGGATTCCGTTTTTTATGGCCATAGCAGGATTGATTTTCAGTTTTGTCAAAATCAGACGTAAAGGCCTGCTTCATATTGTTATTTCTTCTATTGGGTTCTTAGTATTGCTCTTTTTTGGAATGATAATCAAAAGTTCCGATGAACTGAATGCTGTTACTTCTATGGCAGAAGGAATGGGAGGCGGAATGATTTCCATAGGTATGGGTACTGCATACTATTTAGCTACTATACTGTTCCTGTTGATGATTATGTTTTTTGGTATGCTGAAGTACCTGAAAAACCTCTATAAGGAAGAACAGGCCATCCGCGAAGAAGCACTGGATGAATTTCTGACGAAAGAATAATTTATAAAACTCCCAAACGGGAGTTTTTTCGTTTTATACAGGCACTTTCATAAATAAGCAATATTTTTGCGACTTAATATAACCTGTTTTGAATCCGACCGTTTTTCTAATTACGCCACCTTTTACTCAGCTGAATACACCGTATCCGGCAACGGCCTATATTAAAGGTTTTTTGAACACAAAGAACATTTCTTCTTTTCAGGCTGATTTGGGCATTGAGGTTATATTAGAATTATTTTCCAGAAAAGGATTAACCGACCTGTTTTCGGAAGCTGAAAAAGCAACGGATAAATCGGATAATGCAAAACGGATTCTGGTATTACAGGAGGAGTATATTAAGACAATCGATTCGGTCATGCTTTTCCTGCAAGGCAAAAACCCAACCCTGTCGCATCTGATTTGTCAGGAAGATTTTCTTCCCGAAGCTTCCCGGTTTTTACAGCTTGAAGAATTGGACTGGGCTTTCGGAACTATGGGAACTCAGGACAAGGCTAAACATTTGGCGACTCTCTACCTTGAAGATATTTCTGATTTTATCGTTGAATGTGTCGATGAAAATTTCGGATTTAGCCGCTATGCAGAGAGAATGGGACGTTCTGCCAATTCTTTTGATGCGCTTTACGACATGCTGCATAGGGAGCCTACTTATATTGATAGACTATTACTCGGAAATTTGGATAGGAAAATGAAAGAATTGCAACCAAAGCTGGTCTGCTTTTCAGTTCCTTTTCCGGGAAATTTATACAGTGCCTTTAAAAGCGCCCAGTTTATCAAAAAACAGTATCCCGATACCAAGATTGCCATGGGGGGTGGATTTCCAAACACGGAATTACGCTCTTTGTCTGATATCAGGGTGATGGAATTTTTCGATTATATCACTCTCGATGACGGCGAAGCTCCTATTGAAGAGCTTATTCTGAATATTGAAAATCCTGAATATGATTCATGGAAGAGGACATTTCTTTTGGTAGACGGAAAAATTGCCTATAAGAATAATTCATCCAAAAAAGATTACAAGCAATCAGAAGTAGGAACACCTGATTATTCAGACCTGCTCTTAGACAGTTATATTTCGGTTATTGAAATTGTCAACCCTATGCACCGTATGTGGAGTGACGGGCGTTGGAATAAGCTTACCATGGCGCATGGATGCTATTGGGGTAAATGTACGTTTTGTGATATTTCACTGGATTACATAAAAGTATATGAGCCGGTGGCGGCCAGGTTGCTTTGCGACAGAATGGAGGAGCTTATTGCACAAACAGGGCAGAATGGTTTTCATTTTGTTGACGAAGCTGCACCTCCGGCATTGATGCGGGCTCTTGCATTGGAAATTTTACGCAGAAAATTGGCGGTTACCTGGTGGACTAATATCCGTTTTGAAAAGAGTTTTACCCGTGATTTGTGCCTTTTGTTAAAGGCCTCAGGCTGCATTGCTGTTTCAGGTGGTTTGGAAGTAGCTTCAGACAGGCTGTTGGAGCTAATTCAAAAAGGTGTTACTGTAACACAGGTTGCACGGGTGACGCGAAATTTTACGGAAGCGGGAATAATGGTACATGCTTATCTGATGTATGGTTTTCCGACACAAACGGCCCAGGAAACAATTGACTCCCTGGAAATGGTACGCCAGTTATTTGAAATGGGAGTCTTGCAATCCGGTTTTTGGCACCAATTTGCGATGACGGCTCATAGTCCTGTGGGAATGTATCCTGAAAAATTTGGCGTATTAAAAGAAACAGAAGCTTTGGGAAGTTTTGCCAACAATGATATTGTACATATTGATAAAACAGGAACAGACCATGATGCCTTTAGTTATGGCTTAAAGAAATCGCTCTTCAACTATATGCACGGTATCTGTTTTGATTTTCCGCTGCAGGACTGGTTTGATTTTAAAGTACCCCGAACCAAAATTCCAGGCGACTATATCTATAATGCCATACATGAAGATGAGAATAGTTTCGCCAAACCAACAGCAAAAGTGATTTGGTTAGGCAATAAGCCTGTGATTTCAACCTATACTAAATCTAAAAAAGGAAATTCATGGGAAATGGCTTCTCTTGATTTTCATACTAAAAAGGAAGCTTTTGCCATTTCTGTAGGAAAAGAACAGGGGATCTGGTTGGGAGCTATATTGGAGAAAATTGCGGTTTCAAACCTGAAAACGTACACCTATCAGGAGATTAAAACGGATTATGAAAACTCCGGGTTCGAAGATTTTGAACTGTTTTGGTATAGTAAACCCATTAATTCATTGAGAGAACAGGGCTTACTGGTACTCTAGTTGGTCATAGCTTTCTTTTCGCTATCTTCTTTCATTTTTAAATATTTGGCTGCCTGGTCTTTGGATAATAATTTTAAAATTTCTACGTCAATCTTGTCCATTATTTCACGCATTTTATCTTTTTTTTCCTGAACATGCAGATTGCTTTTGGAAATTTCCTCAATGCTGTTTTTGTTGTCGTTTATAATTGCTTTTACGGCAGCAAATTGTAAGCCGTCCAGTTTTATTTCCTTATCAAGATATGTAGCCCAGTTCTCTCCCATGTCTACTTTTTCATTGCTGTTTTTTTTAGGTTTGTTCTGTCTTACTTCAGAACCTATGGACCTGTCGACACCACCTCCGTATGGATTGTAGTATTGAGCCGAAGCAGTGTCAGGGCAAAGCATTAAGAAAAATATAGCGATAAAAAATAATCCGGTTTTCATAAATTAAAAATTTGATTTCCAAACTTACTCATTTTTTAAGCCAAAGTATAATGAAATGATATATTTTAACAGGATGTAAACCGTTCAACGGTCATTATCATTGACTTCTGACTCATTTTCTGGTTTTGCCTTGTATTCTTCGTTGAAAAATTTTTCTACCTCTTTTTGGTCTTTCAAATTTCGCTTCATCAGAAATACAATTAAAATCAAGCCAATCAAAACTACAATTGCTATTGTTATCCAGTTGATTTCCATGGTTTTTTATATAAAGTTATGAAAATCCCAATACAGTTTTGTATTATCTTTTTTGGTGTTCTTCTTTTAACAACGAATAGATTTCTGAATTTTCAAATTGCCCTTCTTTTTGATAATGTTGTCTCATGACACCTTCTTTTACAAAGCCAAATTTTTTGACAAGTTGTATCGACGCATTGTTGGTTGGACTTATAAATGCTTCAACTCTATGGAGCTGCATTTTATCAAAACCATAGTCAAGAACAGGTTGCAACGCTTCGCTCATTAACCCCATTCTTTTGAAATTGTCATCTGTTAGTGCATATCCAATTTCGGCACGGGCATGGTCCAAATACCAGGTATGATAGCCGCATCCGCCAATAACCTTATTGTTTTTTTTGTCGAGTAATTGAAATAAAAGCATTGACTTGTTGTATGTGGTAATTCCCTTTTTGAATTTTTCTTTTTCTTTCTGCAGTTTTTCAGGAGTTTTGATGCCTAAAAATTCAGAGAGTTCTTTTTCGGAAAAATGCTCATAAATATATTGGTAGGCTTCGAGATCAATTTTTCTTAAATGGAGCCTTTCTGTTTCAATAGTAAAAAAAGTCATATTAAAATAGTAAATAATACTAAGTATAAAAGTAATTAAAAAAATGTCTGAATTTTCAGGAAATAAAGGATAGTACATATCCTTTATCAATATAAATTAATCTATGTTCAAAAAATATTTTATGTTTTTCATTGTAAATTTATTGTTTTTCAATAAAAACAAATATATTTGTCGGGTAATCATTAAAAATCAAACGATATGGAAATTAAAATTGGTACTAAGCTAATCCTTCAGGTATTGCATGTCTTATCCTGGATCATATTTCTCGGATTGTGTTTTGAAGCGGGTGCTCTTATAGTTAATGCTATTATGACACTCACGCTTGATGCTACAGAAATTAAACATTTATGGATGCTGATTGATTTGTCTGATTTGTACAAATACGGTTCTCATCATTATGTGGTAATAATGTCACAAATTATTATTGTGGCTGTACTGAAAGCACTGATGTTTTATTTGATCGTAAAGATTCTGTATGAGAATAAGTTGGATATGGCACAACCTTTCAACCAGGCAATGGGGCGTTTCATTTCACTAATATCGTATCTGGCTTTAGGAATAGGTTTTTTTTCTGCCTGGGGAGAGAAATACACTAAGGGACTGGTTCTGGAAGGTGTTTCTATGCCTGGTTTAGACGATATGCACTTTGACGGTTCTGATGTATGGTTGTTTATGGGGATAATTCTTTTGATTATAGCACAAATTTTTAAAAGAGGTATCGAAATCCAAACTGAAAATGATCTAACAATATAGCTTATGCCGATAATAGTAAATTTAGATGTAATGATGGCAAAGCGAAAAATGTCGCTCAATGAGCTTTCTGAAAAGGTAGACATAACACTGTCGAATCTTTCCATTCTAAAAACAGGAAAAGCCAAAGCTGTCCGATTTAGTACACTGGAAGCTATATGTAAAGCCTTAGATTGCCAGCCGGCAGATATTCTGGAATATCAGCCTGATACGAAATAACTTTGTAATAGTTACTGATTTTTAAAAGTCCGCTGTGTTGACTACTTGCGGACTTTTTTGTGTTATCGGGTCATTTGATAGCTTGTCAGTTTTTTAATCTTTCCGTTTTCCATTTGGAAGACATCACAAAATGCCGCATTAAGCAGGTCGCCAGACCTGAAGTTACATTTGATCTTCCCTTCAACTACAACAGTATCGTTTTCTTCGGTGAGACTGATGATTTCAATTTCAGGATTTTCTATAAAATGGTTTTTTTCAATTTCTTTGTCAAAAGCTTCTTTTCCAATCAGGTGAAAAAATCCGGGCATATCCCAGACAATATCTTCTGCAAGACATGAAAGAATTTTTTTGTGGTCGTAAGTCCTAAAGCCTTCTATATACGAAACCACTGTATATTTATTCGAAGTCATGGCCTATAAGTTTTTCAAGCGACGTACTAAAATTACAAAATATTTGTCTGTTATTCAGTTTTTTAGATTTATTATAACTGCTTTTGGCATTAACGTTCTGTTAACAAAGAAGTAGTTTTCATTAACTCAGTCTCTTATATATAATGATACATTTGTGCAAATAAACAACCAAACTTCGCCTATGAAAACTGTTTTTATATCGTTGCTCTTTGTAGTAGGTTTTACTGCCAGGGCACAAACAGAAGAAGAAATTGTAGAGAAACGTATCGATGAAGCCCGAAAGTTATTTCATTTTTCACAGGACTATCAGGCAGAAATGGATAAGATAGTAAAGGATTATCCGCGCTCTGCCTATGCCTGGCAACAAAAAGCCATGCCGCTTTTCAAACAAGGTAAATATGAATATGCGATGCCTTTTTTAGACAAAGCAGTTACGCTGAACCCCAAATTATATATGGATTACAGGGCGTTTATGAAATGTATTTTTGGCAAACGTTATGTCGAAGCAATTGAGGATTTTGAAGCCGCCAAGAAACTTAGCGGCAATTCCTATGTCATGGACCATACCTATGATTTTTATATAGCGCTTTCTTGCTTACAGTTGGGAAGATTTGCAGAAGCGGAACACATACTCGAGGCGGATAGGGAGGCCCAACTTGCTACAAGTAGTGTTGAACCTCATTTTCTGGACGTGTTTTATATGGGTATAGCGAAGTATGAGCTGGGTAAATATGAGGAAGCGATAGCGCAATTTGATATCTCAATTGGAACTTACCGGGAGTTTTCCGATGCGGAATATTATAAAGCTTTATGTCTGATTAAGTTGGGAAGGAATAATGAAGCGGAGAAGTTAATGCAAAAAGCCATAACCGATTATAGAAATGGCTTCACCATCAACGAAGATAATGTAGTTTATGAACGTTATCCTTATCAGGTTTATTTTCTGAAATAAATTCGAATAATAATGTGAAAGCCCCGGCAGGAGCCAGGGCTTTTTATTTCAAAAGGTTTGTCTTAAATTATAAAACTGCTTCACCATACAAGTCGAATTCGGCAGCATCAGTAATTCTTACATTTACGAATTCTCCGGTTTTTAAGTAGGCTTTAGAAGCATCAATCAGAACCTCGTTATCAACGTCCGGACTGTCAAATTCTGTTCTTCCAACAAAATGGTTGCCTTCCTTGCGGTCAATGATACAACGGAAAACCTGTCCGATTTTTTCCTGGTTTAATTCCCATGAAATCTGAGACTGGAGTTCCATGATTTCGTTTGCACGCTGTTGTTTTACTTCGGCAGGAACATCGTCTTCCAGTAGATAGGCATGTGTGTTTTCTTCGTGAGAATACGCAAAACAACCCAATCTCTCAAATCGCATTTCTTCAACCCAGTTTTTCAAAATTTGGAAGTCTTCTTCGGTTTCTCCCGGATATCCTACAATCAGGGTCGTTCTGATAGTCATTCCAGGCACTGTGTTACGGAAATCTTCGATGAGTTTTGTCGTTTTGGCCTGAGTTGTTCCGCGACGCATTGATTTTAAAATGTTGTCGGATATATGCTGAAGCGGGATATCAAGATAGTTGCAAATCTTTGGCTCTCTTTTCATCAGTTCCAGAACATCCATAGGGAAACCTGTTGGGAAAGCATAATGCAGACGAATCCATTCAATGCCTTCAACTTCAGCTAAATTTTCCAGTAGCTCAGCCAGATTTCTCTTTTTGTATAAATCAAGACCATAGTAGGTCAAATCCTGAGCAATAAGTATCAGTTCCTTTACTCCGTTTTTGGCCAGTCCTTTTGCTTCGTTTACCAATTTTTCAATGGGCTGTGAAACGTGTTTGCCACGCATTAATGGAATGGCGCAGAAACTGCAAGGACGGTCGCATCCTTCGGCAATTTTAAGATAGGCATAATTTTTAGGCGTAGTAGTAAGACGCTCGCCCAATAATTCATGTCTGTAATCGGCACCTAAGGCTTTTAAAAGGCCCGGTAGTTCTGTAGTTCCAAAATATTGGTCTACGTTTGGTATTTCCTTAATCAAATCCGGCTTGTAACGTTCTGAAAGGCATCCGGTCACAAACACCTTGTCAACAAGGCCTTGCTCTTTTTTGTCAACATAGTTAAGGATCATGTTTACAGATTCTTCCTTTGCATTGTCAATAAAACCGCAAGTGTTGATTACAATGATATTTCCTTCTTCATGGGCAGGGGCTTCGTGGGTTACGTCTTTGCCGCTGGCACGGAGCTGACCCATCAGCACTTCGCTGTCATACACGTTTTTGGAACATCCCAATGTAATTACATTGATTTTATTTTTCTTTAATGACTTGGTTCTCATAGAATTGTAAATTGGAGTGCAAAATTAAGCTTTTTATGAATAGTAGCACTATGGTTGGGTAAATTTTATGAGGTTGACTTTATGGTAAGAAAAATAGTTGGATGTAAAATAGATTCAGAAGAAAGCCGTTTTATATCGGTATTAGTTTTGATATATTGCGTTTTTATATTTTATGATGGTTTTATGAAGAAAATAGGAATGTTCTTTTTGTTGCTGGCTCCTTTGATGCTTTTGGCACAGCAACGGGATGTTAAGGTGTATAGGGAGTTTATTGAAGGAAAGACGGTAGTTTTTGCTGACAATAATGAGTTTTGTCCGGTTTCTGTCTTGATACGGACAGAGCTTCTTAATATGAAAAGCAGCCTTAAAGCGCCTTATGTACTGGTTCCGGCAAAGGCAAAAAGATTTGTGCTGATGGAGATTTCAGTAATTAATCTTAAAAAGGAATTTAATTTTAAATACCAGAGCTCATTTTTCCTGGGTGATATCAATCTAAGGAAATATGATATCGATTTTCCGTATAGTCTGCCGTATAAAGAAGGAGAAGAATATAGTATTGGACAGGGGTATAATGGCAAGATTTCACATCAGGGTGAATTTGCCCTTGATTTCATCATGCCTGTCGGTACTGAAATTACGGCTGCCAGAGATGGTATTGTTGTTGATGTTCAGGATAGCAATACGGAAACCTGTATGTCGAAAGACTGTGCAGAATTTAATAATTATATCGTGATTTATCACGAAGACGGAACAATGGCGGAATATACGCACATTGACACCAAAGGTTCTTTGGTCAAAAAAGGAGATGTCGTTAAAAGAGGAGATAAAATCGGACTTAGTGGCAATATTGGCTGGTCATCCGGGCCACATCTGCATTTTTTCAGTTTTGTTTCGGATATAGAGAAGGGTAGGAGGTCTATCCGTACAAAATTCAGGACAGAAGGAAACAAACTCGAATTCCTGCAGGAAAAGAAATCGTATAAAAAAGATTATGAGTTTTAATAAAAAAGCCTCTGCAAATGCAGAGGCTTTTTTATGTGTAAAAGATATATTTTATAAATCCATCAATAATGTAAGTGTTACATTGTTGCTGACAGTTTTGACTGTAGTTGGGTCAACAAGTCCTTGTGAAAAGAAAGTCTGCTGTATGTCTCTTTTGGCATAAGAATATGCTGCGTCCAGCCTTGTTCCTCCAAAATTATAGCCAAGACCTGCTGAAAATCCTTGCAGGTCTCCAACTGTTTTTCCATTTTTATATGGGCTTTGCTCAAAACGGTAACCACCTCTGAAACTCCATTGTTTTGCTTTTGCCTCAGCACCAATGCGTACTTCAGATGTTACGTCAAGTAGTGATTCTAATTGTGCATTTGTTTGGCGGTAGTCGTTGCTTGGTCTGAAACGGATATTGCTATAATCTTTTATAGCGTAATCAATACTGATTAGTCCGTATTTTCCGAAAACATAGGCTAAGCTTCCTGTGTATTTTCCTGGTGTTTGCAGTCTGTAAGACGGATAGATCATAGTCAGGTTCGGATCAACGATAACAGGATTACGAGTTCCACAATCCGGACAGTCTACAACCATGCTTTGGCGTAATTCTTTATTCAGGCGAAACCATGTAGGAGATTCGTAAGCAACACCCACACGAAACTGAGGAGTCACTTTTGCAATGGCTCCAATCTGGAAAGAAAATCCGTTTCCGTAAGTATATAACTCATTTCGGAAACGCAGCCCCTGAGGTCCGGAATTTGGATTATTGCCCGGAGTATCCATATAGTCTTCATAGAAGTTGGTTACACGGGTGTAGTCTGTGAAATGTGAATTCAGGTTAAGCCCGAAATAAAAACGGTCTGTGAGTTGTACACCTCCGTTAAAGGAAAGTTTTCCGTTGTATCCTGTAGATTCAATAAAATTTTCCTGATAATAATTGCCGCCTATAGGTGCGTTTGAGGTATAAATCGTATTATTATTATTGTTGTCATTAGCAGGATTGATAAGGTAGCCGTAATAACCAAAATAAGCCTGCTGTTCTCTGTATGTTAGTGCTTCAAAAGGCAGATTGGTAATATCGCCTAACGGAATTCCGTTGGCATGGCTTGAGAAATATTGCGACACGGAGTTTGTAGGATTAAATCCGGCAGCATGAAACTGATTGTCGAAATTGGAAACATTTTCATAGTTCGCCGCAACTGTAAATTTTTTCCAATTGCTTGAAGCATCTTCGTTTTCGAAAACCCAGATAGCTCCCAATTGGTTCAGGTCAAAACTATTGTCTCTTTCTTTAGTGGTGGTGCCAAAATAACGTGACTTGTTACTGATGCTGTAGTTGCTAAGTGTTATGGCAATCTGATTGGTCGTAAAAACTGCACTTCCGGCTGGATTAACGCCAATTGCCGAAAAATCGCCTCCAAGAGCACCAAAAGCACCACTCATCCCTCTAAAGCGGGCCGTACCGGTCAGGTTGTCCTGAGCATACCTCATGGCATCGGAAACTTCTTGTGCCTGAGCACTTAAAGCAAATCCCGCAATCATAAATAAAAAATACTTTTTCATAGGGTTAATTTTTTTCTTAGGGGTTCAAAAAAATACCTATGCTATAACTTTTACGTTTAGACATAGGCATTCTGTATCATTAAATTAAGTGTTATCCTCTTCGTCCGCCGCCTCCGCCGCCAGATCTTCCACCGCCGCCATAGGAACCTCCACCTGATGATCTTCCGCCTCCGCTTGAGCTAGGGCTGCTGTATGAAGGTCTTGATGGTGCCACATTTTGGCTTCTTGTAGAATTGCTTCGGCTTGGAGTACTGTAATTGTTGCTGTTATTTCTTGTGGTATTATAACTGTTTCGTGTTGTGTTATAATCTCTTGAGCTTGAATTATAGTCTCTTGAATTTGTAGTACTGTTGCTACGGGTTCCGGTTGTGTTATATCTTGTTGAATTTCGGTTGGAATAATAAGTTCCTTCCCCTCTTCTCGAAGTGTTGTATGCATTATTGCTTCTGTAGCTTCTTGTTGCAGAATTGCTTCTGTAATAATTGTTTCTTCCAAAGCTGTTGTTGGCGTAGTAGCTTCTTCTTCCGTTGGCATAAGCGTAGTTATTGTAGTAGTGACCTCCATGCCAGTGGTTCCAACCGCCGTAATAAGGATAGTACCAATTGTTCCAGCCCCAGCCCCAGCCAAGACCCCAACTTGGGCCGTACCAGCTATTCCAGCCCCAACCGCCATACCAGCCTCCCCAGCCAAGACCCCAGCCCCAGCCTGGTCCGTACCAATTATTCCAGCCCCAACTATTGTCGTAAATGTTTACAGTTACGTTATCAGAGTTGCTTCCCCAGGCAGGATAGGATGCTGCAGTAGCTACATAGGTAGTATCGTTATAAGCCGGTGATGCATAATTGTTTGAATCGGTAAAGATTTCAGGATCATCCTGAAGCGATCTGAAATATTCTCTGTAGCCGTTGCTACTTTCATTGTTTGCAGTAGTGTTAGATCTTCTTTCGTTATTGTTGTAAACTCCATCGGAATCATAATAAGATGAATTCTGGTATGACCCACAGGAAGTCATAAGAATTGCCAGCAATCCGATTAATGAATAAAGGGATGCTGATTTTGGGGAAATGTAATAAGTTTTCATATCTAGAGCAATTTTATTGTTGGACAATACAAAAGACAATACAAAAATAATTAGTTTTGCTGAATTATCTAGTTAAATAAAGTTAAACAATATTTGTGCCAAACTATTCAATATGAGTAAGAACCTTACAAAAAGATCAGAAGATTATTCCAAATGGTATAATGAACTGGTAGTAAAAGCAGATTTAGCCGAAAATTCAGGGGTTAGAGGCTGTATGGTTATCAAACCATACGGTTATGCCATCTGGGAAAAGATGCAGGCGGAGTTAGACAGAATGTTCAAAGAAACCGGACATCAGAATGCTTATTTCCCGCTATTTGTACCCAAAAGCATGTTTGAGGCTGAAGAGAAAAATGCAGAAGGTTTTGCTAAAGAATGCGCAATCGTTACTCATTATAGATTAAAAAATGATCCGGATAAACCGGGGAAATTAATGGTGGATCCTAATGCCAGGCTGGAAGAGGAATTGATTGTCCGTCCAACGAGCGAGGCTATTATCTGGTCTACTTATAAAGGGTGGGTACAGTCTTATAGAGATTTGCCACTTCTGATTAACCAGTGGGCAAACGTAGTGCGCTGGGAAATGAGAACCCGTTTGTTTTTGAGGACGGCCGAATTTTTATGGCAGGAAGGACATACGGCTCATGCGACACAAAGCGAAGCGATAGCAGAATCAGAACAAATGATGAATGTGTATGCTGATTTTGTACAGAATTTTATGGCCATTCCTGTAATCAAAGGAGTAAAGACGGAAACGGAGCGCTTTGCCGGAGCAGTAGAAACCTATTGTATAGAAGCCTTGATGCAGGACGGAAAGGCCCTGCAGGCCGGTACATCCCATTTCTTAGGGCAAAATTTTGCGAAAGCTTTTGATGTTAAATTTGCCAATGCAGAAGGAAAGCAAGAGCATGTTTGGGGAACTTCCTGGGGTGTTTCAACGCGATTAATGGGAGCTCTGGTAATGACGCATTCTGATGATAACGGATTGGTTTTGCCTCCAAATCTGGCGCCAATTCAAGTCGTGATTGTTCCTATCTACAAAACGGATGAAGAATTTGCAGCCATAACTGAAGCTGCAAATACATTAGTGTCACAATTGCGAAAACTAAGAATTTCTGTCAAGTTCGATGACAGGACGACCCAGAAGCCAGGATTTAAATTTGCGGAATGGGAATTAAAAGGTGTTCCTGTTAGGGTAGCAGTTGGTCCGAAAGATTTGGAGAACGGAACTTTTGAGGTGGCAAGAAGAGATACTTTGTCTAAAGAAGTCGTTTTAAAGGATAATATAGTAAGCCATATTAACGGCCTGTTGGAAGAAATTCAGGATAGTTTGTTTAGTAAGGCATTGGAATACAGGGATACACATATCACCGAAGTGAATTCCTTTGATGAGTTTAAAAATGTTTTAGAGAATAAAGGTGGTTTTATTGCGGCTCATTGGGATGGAACTCCTGAGACAGAAGAGAAAATCAAAGACCTTACTAAAGCAACAATCAGGTGTATTGCTTTGGATAGAGTAGAAGAGTCCGGAAGCTGTGTGTTTACTGGAAAACCTTCTGTTGGAAGAGTGCTTTTCGCGAAGGCATACTAAAAAAAATAAAAAAAAATTGAGGTAGCTATTGTGCGAATAAAAAATAGTTGTATTTTTGCATCCGCATTAGAGAAGCAAGGCCCGTTCGTCTATCGGTTAGGACGCCAGGTTTTCATCCTGGTAAGGGGGGTTCGATTCCCCCACGGGCTACAAGTTCAAAGTTTATTGAAAGTATAAACTAACTTAGAAGGATTCAAGGTCCGTTCGTCTAGGGGTTAGGACGCCAGGTTTTCATCCTGGTAACAGGGGTTCGATTCCCCTACGGACTACAAAAAAACATTTAAAGAAAAAAAGGAAGAAAATGGCAAATCATAAGTCAGCTCTAAAAAGAATCAGAAGTAACGAAAAGAAAAGAGTATTAAACAGATACCAACACAAAACTACTCGTAATGCGATCAAAGCTTTGCGTTTGGCTACTGATAAATCTGATGCTGCTGCAAAACTATCAGGTGTTATTTCTATGATTGATAAATTGGCTAAGAAAAATATTATCCACAATAATAAAGCTGCCAATTTAAAATCTAAATTGACTAAACACGTTTCTGCTCTTTAATCAGGTGCTGAATCGCTAAAATATAAAATGCCCTCATCAGAGGGCTTTTTTTATATTCGTATTTCGAGTCACTAACGAGATATGGACCAAGTTTTAAAATTACCAAAATAAAAAAGCTCTCAATTTTGAGAGCTTTTTTTATAATTTGTCTTTGAGGTCTTCCAGCATTTCTTTTGTAATGGACTTAGACAAGAAATCAATTACAATGGGATAGGTCTTTGATTTTTCAATATCTGTCGGGTCAATAGTAGATGAAAGTACAATAACCTTTGTTTTTGTATTGAATTCCTGATACTCCTTTTTAGTAAAATTGTCGAGAAATTCCCAACCACCCATAACCGGCATGTTCAGGTCTAAAAAGATAAGTTCAGGACAAAGGGTTTCATTATTAGCCTTAAGCTTTTCATAATAGTCCATAGCCTCCTGGCCATTTTTTGCAGTAATTATTTCTTCTGTAAAAGACGCTTTGGCAATTACCATCTTATAAAGCATTAGAGTAATTGGATCATCATCCACACATAAGATTTTATGTAGCATTTTATTCCTTTTTGAATGTTAATGTAAACTTAGTTCCTTTATTTACCTGGCTTTGAACATCAATTGTTCCGCCCATTGTTTCAACTTGAGATTTGACAAGATATAACCCAAGTCCTTTACTGTCCGGATAATTATGGAATCTTTGGTATAGCCCGAAAATCTTGTCTTTATTTCGTTCAATATCGATTCCTATTCCGTTGTCTTCAAAGGTAAGAATTGTCTTATCAACTTTCTCCTTTGTAGTGATAGTTATTTTTAATTTTTTTGCAGGATTCCTATATTTTATGGCATTTGTAAGCAAATTCAACATGATGCTTTCCAGATAAGCCTTGTTCATGTTTGAAAGCGAGTCGTTTTCAAGATTGATTTTCAGGATTGGCTGGTGCAGGTTTATAAGATAGCTTAGCTGGTCAAAAACAGTTTCAAATACTTCGCTGAAAAGAACTTCTTCCTTCTGGATAGACGGATTGTCTTTGATAATGACAACCTTGACAAGGTCATTTATGGTTTCGTTCAGAAGATGGGTAGACTTTGTAAAGCCATTGAGTATGAGTTTCAGGTCGTCGTTTTCTATAGGAATATCTTCAATCAGGTTCAAAAGCCCGGTTAGGTTGGATAACGGCGCCCTGAGATTGTGTGATGTTATATAGGAGAACTGTTTTAAATCCTTATTGTTTTGTGTTAATTCACGGATGAGCTGTTCCCGTTCTTTTTCCTGTCTTTTCAGAAGGGTAATGTCCCGCTGTATCGAAATCCAGTGTGAAAGCTGTCCTTCTTTGTTTGTAATCGGAATCATGGAAAAGCTGACCCAGTATTCTTCACCATTCTTTTTGTAGCTAATGGTTTCAATCTGTGTTTCCTCTTCATTTTTGATAGCCGTAACCAGTTTTTTCAATTCCGATTCGTCAGAATTTTTACCTCTGAAGAGTAATGGTGATTTTCCAATGACTTCAGATGCCTTGTAGCCGGACATTTCTGCAAATGCCTGATTGGCAAAGATAATTTTTGGAATAGAAGTTTCAGAAGTATCATTGTCTGTAATGATGACCGCATCTTTAGCTTGGGTAATAACAGTTTCCAGAAGCTTTAGTCGCTGTTCTTCCTCTTTCTGCTTGGTGACATCCTGCATGGAACCAATCATTCGTATTGGTTTGCCATTGCTGTTTTTAATCAGGAAGCCTCGGTCAAAAACGTGTTTGTAGGTACCGTCAATACATTTGAAACGGTATTCATCCTGCCATTTTTCAACTTTTTTCTCAAGAAAATTGTATAGTTTAACCGATACTCTAAGGCTGTCTTCCGGATGTATTCTGTCAAACCACCATTTTGATGTATCGCCAACATCTTCTTTTTTGTATCCAAAAACACTGCGGATTCCTTTGTTCCATTGAAAATCATCTTCCTGAATTTTCCAATCCCATATGGTATCGCTGGTTGCTTTGGCAACAATGTCATAGCGGTCTATGGCTTCTTTTAATTCTTCGCCGGCTCGTCTGTTTTCAATCACTACGCCTACCAGATTGGCAATGCGGTCGAGCAGATAGATTTCATTAGGATTAGGCTCTCTGTTGGTCTTATAATAGGTTACGAAACTGGCCAGACTGGAACCGTCTGTTTTTCTAATCGGGATCGACCAACAGGATTTTAGACCATTGGCTATGGCAGCCGGAGCAAAATTTTTGCAGAGCGGTTCTTTTTCAATATCGGAAATAAAAGCACTTTCGTTTTTAAAGATGCTTTTTTTCGAATCGATATCGTTTATGGAGTCGACATAGCTTTTTGGAAGCGAATTGCCTACAAAGTGTTTTATCTTATGGTTTTTGATTTCAATAATGGAGCATAAGGCATCCGGCATCAAAGTTTCGATGTTTTGGATTACTTTCTCCAAAACGTCCTTTAATGATTTGTTGGGTTCCGCATTAAGCCTGTAGGTGTCTTTTTCAAATGCGAGTATGGTTTCCTGGAACTTACGTGTCGTAATATCCTGAAGGGCACCTATTTTTTTAACCTGTTTGCCATCTTCCCATATCAGGTCAAAACGGTCCAAAACATGGGCATAGGTGTCATCCTGTTTGCGGAAACGGTATTCTATTTCATGGTGCGAATCTGAAGAATCTTCTTTGATGGCGGCAATTTTTTCCCTGACTTCTTCTCTTTCGTCAGGATGCAGCCGCGATACCCAAAAATCTAAATCCAGATACTGTAGGTCTTTAAAATCAAATCCGAATAGTTTTTTGTAATTGGAGCCTGCAATGTATATTTTCTTTGTTTCGGCATCAAATTCATATATTGCATCACTTGTTGCCTTTGCGATAGCTTCATAGCGAAGGTTGCTTTCCTTGATTTTAAGTTCGTTTTCAATCCTTTCGGTTACATCACGCGCATTGAGTACAATTCCGTTAACTGCGGCATTGTCTCTCATGTCGATGACATTGGCTTCGAGCCATCGCCAATTGTCGTTTATTCCAATGTATCGGAACGGGCGGGTGGCGATGCGTTTTTCTGTTTTTAATCTGGAAAATTCCTGTTTGAAAATTTCCTTTTCGTCCGGGTGAAGCTGGTCGAAGGCATTGAGGCCGATGTAATCATCCGGATTTATTCCGTAATTGGTCTGAACATTCGGGCTTATGTAGGTAAAAACACCATCAGTGTCAAGAATGGAAATCAGTTCTGAACCGTCCTGAACCAGGGCTTTGAATCGTTGTTCGTTCAGTTCGTTCTCTTTTTCGGTTTTAAGTCTTTCTGTAACGTCTGTTACTAAAACAAGTCGGGCTCTTTTTCCATTGAAATTAATTTCATTGCCTTGGGTAATGACATCGATTGTTTCGCTGTTTTTTGTAGTGTGTTTGAAAGACATTTCCACAAATTTTCCATTTTCCCTAAGTGATTTTACTAAAGCCATGGCTTTTTCAGTGTCATCTTTGGCTACAAGGGTGGAAGCTTTCAGATTTAAAAATTCTTCTCTGGTATAGCCGTATTTTCTTATAGCGGCATCATTGGCATCCAAAACATGTAGCGTTTCAATGTCATAGACTAGTTTTGGTAGCGGACTGTATTGAAAAATATCTTTGTATTTTTTTTCTGAATCGCTCAGCTTCTGTGCTATTTTCTTGCGTTCGATATTGTAGAGTATCGTTTTGAAAAGCAAAGAAGCGTTCAGGTCTTCTTTTTGCAGGTAGTCGGAAACTCCATACGAAAGTGACTTGATGCTGAATTCCTTGTCAGAAAATCCGGTTAGTATGATTATCGGGATGTCTCTCGATATGGGGATGATTTCATTCAAAAGCCGTTCGCCTTCTCCGTCGGGAAGAATCAGGTCCAGAAAAATAATATCTATTTTTTCTTCCGTATTCAGAATGTTCCGGGCTTCTTTGAGATTCCTGGCCTCATAAAAAACGGGATGACGGAATTCTTCTCTTATATAATCTTTAATCAGCACCAGGTCTCCCTGATTGTCTTCGATTATTAAAAAGTGAATACCTTCTTTTTGAAACGTCATCGGTTACTATTTTTTAGGCAGTTGAACCATTGATAGCCAGAACTCTTCAATTGCGGCTACCGTCTCCAAAAAATTATCGGCTTCGATGGGTTTTGTTATAAAGCAATTTACGTGGTTTTGATAGCTCTTCAGTATGTCGCTTTCAGATGACGATGTGGTTAGCATAATTACAGGTATATGTTGAATTTGGGGATTCGATTTAATTCTGGCCAAAACTTCATGGCCGTTTAGTTTTGGGAGGTTTATATCCAGAAGGATAAGGTCTGGCATTATAGCATTTTTATAAGCTCCCTTTTTTTCTAAAAACTGTATAGCCTCCCATCCATCTTTTACGATTGAGATTTCTTTTCGTATACTGCCATAGCCCAGGGCTTCTCTTGTGAGCAGGATATCGCCTTCATTGTCTTCAATCAGTAAAATAACAATTGATTCCATTGGGCACAGATTAGAATTTAACAAATATAATAAAACTATTCACTTATTTGCTTACAGTAAAATAAAATGTGCTGCCCTGACCTTCTTCTGATTCTACCCAGATTTTTCCACCCTGGGCTTCGATAATTTTTTTACAGATTGCCAAACCAATCCCGGTTCCTGAATATTCGTGTTTGGCATGAAGCCTTTGGAAAATGACGAATATTTTTTCACTGAACATGGGGTCTATTCCGATTCCGTTATCCTTAACCAGAAAAAGCCAGCGGTTATCCAAATCCTGATATGTTATTTCTATTAATGGTGGCTCTGATTCGCTGTGGTATTTTAGGGCATTGCTGATTAGGTTCTGAAAAACAAGCTGTATTGGTGTTTTACGGTTTTGGATAGTAGGCAGATGGCTCCATTTTATAACCGCCTTGCTTTCTTTTATAAAAGTTTCGTGATAATTGACAACTTCTTCAATTAGCGTATTGAGGTCGATTGTTTCAATGGTCTGGTCGAATTTTCCAACTCTGGAGTACTCCAGAAGGTCAAGTATAAGATTGCGCATCCTGTGAGAGCCGTCTACGGCGTAATGAATGTATTCTTTGCCTTTGTCATCCAATTTGTCATTGTATTTTCTTTGGATTTCTGATAAAAATCTTGTTATCATGCGTAAAGGCTCCTGCAGGTCGTGTGAAGCGATATAGGCAAATTGTTCCAGCTCTGCATTGGAAACAGCAAGCTCTTCCATTCTTTTGTTAAGTTGAAGATTAAGCTGTTTGAGTTGCTCTTCATTGATTTTCCTTTCTGTAATGTCTTCCAGAGAACCTATCATGCGGAGGGGTTTCCCTTTTTTGTTGAATAGGATATATCCTCTGTCATATATATGCCGGATGTCTCCGGATTCTGTAATGATGCGGTACTCGTCTGACCATTTTTCTTTATTTGAAGTTTCGATAAACTTGTCGAATCTTTTTGCAACCCGTTCTTTGTCTTCCGGATGAATTTTGTTAGTCCACCAGGTACTGTGGTTTTCAAGTTCCGGATAGCCAAAGATTCTTGTAAGCGATTCGCCCCAGATAACCCTGCCTTTCTTAAAGTCCCAGTCCCAGATAATATTGTTGGTTGCTTTGGTTACTACGGTATATCTGTTATTGGAAAGGGTAAGTTCTTCTGTAATGTTTTTTAGCCTGTTGAGGTATTTCTGGTTTTTGTTTTCATATCTCCTTAGCATTACCCAGAAGAGAGCTCCCGAGGCCACAATAAAACCAATTCCTTTAAGCGTTTGGAAGAGAATGCTGTCGCCATTAAAACCAAAATAGGCAAATGAGCGGTCACTGACTAAAATCCATAGGATTCCAATCACAAGATAGATGGAGATTATTTTATTGGAAGGTTTGTACATGGGGTATGTTCTTCATTGTAAAGATAAAGGTAAAACTCTTTTTGTTCAGATTATTTATGTTAAAAAATCGGGTTAGGAGCTAATTATGGAATCCTGAGTTACTGGCTTATTATGAATAAGTTAAGTCCATAGGAAAAAACATTTTTTATGTCAAAATAATGTGTAAATTTGCACCTTCAAAAAAAATCAGATGGAATCTATCAGAAACATTGCAATTATTGCCCACGTCGATCACGGTAAGACTACTTTGGTTGATAAAATTATGTACCATTGCCAGCTTTTCCGCGAAAACGAAAATACGGGAGACCTGATTCTTGACAATAACGATTTGGAGCGTGAGAGAGGTATTACGATTACTTCTAAAAACGTTTCTGTTGTTTATAAAGGAACAAAAATCAATATTATCGATACTCCGGGTCACGCGGATTTTGGAGGCGAGGTTGAGCGTGTCCTGAATATGGCCGATGGTGTTTGCCTTTTGGTAGATGCTTTTGAAGGTCCTATGCCGCAAACGCGTTTCGTGTTGCAAAAAGCAATCGATCTTGGATTGAAACCTTGCGTGGTAATCAATAAAGTAGACAAGGAAAACTGTACTCCTGAGGAAGTACACGAAAAAGTTTTTGACCTGATGTTTGAACTTGGTGCTACTGAAGAGCAATTGGATTTCCCAACGGTTTATGGTTCTGCAAAAAACAACTGGATGTCTGAGGATTGGAAACAACAGACTCAAAACATTGAGCCTCTTTTGGATATGGTTATCCAGCATGTTCCTGCTCCAAAAGTTTCTGAAGGAACACCACAAATGTTGATTACATCTTTAGACTTTTCATCTTTTACAGGACGTATTGCTATTGGACGTCTTGAAAGAGGGATATTGAAAGAAGGAATGCCTATTTCTTTGGTAAAAAGAGATGGTAAAGTTATAAAATCACGTATCAAGGAACTTCACACTTTTGAAGGACTTGGCCGTAAAAAAGTGGAGCAGGTAGTAGCAGGTGATATTTGTGCAATTGTTGGTGTTGAAGGTTTTGAAATTGGTGATACTATTGCCGATTTTGAAAATCCGGAAGCATTACAGACTATTGCTATTGATGAACCTACGATGAGTATGTTATTTACGATTAACGATTCTCCTTTCTTTGGAAAAGAAGGTAAGTTCGTAACTTCAAGACATATTCGTGAGCGTTTGACAAAAGAGTTGGAGAAAAACCTTGCAATGCGTGTTGGTGAGACTGATTCTGCTGATAAGTTCATGGTTTTTGGTCGTGGAGTTCTTCACTTGTCAGTTCTTATTGAAACAATGAGAAGAGAAGGTTATGAATTGCAGATTGGTCAGCCTCAGGTAATCATTAAAGAGGTTGATGGTGTGAAATGCGAGCCTATTGAAGAATTGACAATCGACCTTCCGGAAAATCTTTCAGGAAGAGCAGTAGAATTTGTGTCTGTACGTAAAGGCGAAATGCTTTCTATGGAAGGAAAAGGAGACAGGATGGTTGTGAAATTTAATATTCCTTCACGTGGAATCATCGGTTTGCGTAACCAACTATTGACAGCTACAGCAGGTGAGGCCATCATGGCACACCGTTTCATAGGTTATGAGCCATACAAAGGAGAGATTCCGGGAAGAAATAACGGTTCATTGATTTCTATGGAAAATGGTAAGGCGATTCCTTATTCTATCGATAAATTACAGGACCGAGGTAAATTCTTTGTGGATCCAAACGAAGATATCTATGAAGGTCAGGTAATTGGCGAGAATACGCGTAGCGATGATATGACTGTAAACGTAACTAAAACGAAAAAACTTTCTAACGTTCGTTCTTCAGGAGCGGATGAAAAGACAAGAATCGTTCCGGCTATCAAGTTCTCATTAGAAGAGGCGCTTGAATACATCCAGAAAGATGAGTATGTTGAGGTTACGCCAAAATCTTTACGTTTGAGAAAGATTTACTTAAATGAAAATGACAGAAAACGTTTTAAATTCTAATCCGTTTTCCTGATATACAAAAGCCATTCTTTTAAGAATGGCTTTTTTTATGATAGTTGTCTAACCCTTTTGAGTATTTTGTTCTTATATACATTCTTCGTCCAGATGAACCCATTTGCATTTCCATTGTCCGCTAACGTTGATGTATAATCTTTTATAAACAGCCATTTCTTCTACTGTTTCAATATAGGTGAAAATATCGGGAATACTGTCACCATTGATGTCATAACCTGTTCCTTGAATTGTTTTCCCGTTTTTGTCCTTTATTTCTGCTTCACTACTTTTAATCTTGCTGTTTTCATTATATGGAATAATGGCCAAACCGTTCGGATTAACTACGCTGCTTTCAGTAACAGTGTTGATTTTTTGAAAGGATACGCTTGGAAAAGAGATTGTTCCCGGACAATCTGTATCTTCAATCACATACCAGTCAGTTATTGCCGACTTATAGGTTTTATTGTCCAGCCAGATAAGTCCGTCAATTGTTTGATTCCATATTATTTTGGTGCCTTTATAATCTTTGTCGGCTTTGATTCCCTTTTTTAAGGTTGTGTTGCTGTTTTGGGCAAGCAGGAAATCGACCAGGGTGAAATTGTCGTCCCAAACAAAAGGAATGTCCAGGCCACTAATTTGCAGAGGACAAATAAAATAACTGTTTTCATTTTCCTTCGTAAAGAAAGAAGGTTGGGTGGGTTCAAGCACAGGATTTTGCTTTACCCATTTGTTACCGATTATCTTTTTCAGGCTGTCCAGGGTTGGTTGCAGATTGACGGCTATTTCCTGCGGTTTTTCAACAGTCTTTTCCGAATTTTCTATTGGTATAGCTGTTTTTTGCTTTTGTTCACAGGAAAAAAGAGTTGCCAGTAATAGTGTCGTTGCAATAGTGGTTATCCGTTTCATTTGATTTTTTGATGATGATTGATTTTATACTACCGAACCGGTTCGTAGATTAGCTGTACGACGCCAGACTGAAAAGTGTTGGTTTTGAGAAGTTTCAATTCTACCCGTTGTTTGAGGTCTTCAAATAAAGGTTTACCGCTACCTAAAGCCACCGGATGTACGGATATCCTGTAAATATCGATAAGCTCTGACTGTATGAAGGTTTTGATAAGTCCGGCACCACCATACAGCCAGATATCTTTTCCGTCCTGTTGCTTGATTTCGGCTACTTTTTCAACTATGTCAGAAATGATAAAGGTGGCGTTTGGGTCTTGCCGTTTCTGACCGGAGAAAACAAATTTGTTTTTTGAATGGACACCCTGCCATAGTTTTTGTTCTGCAATACCGGCTCCTTCTTCCGGCTGATAGTTGCCCCAGGCATCATAACTTGCTCTTCCGTAGAATATGGTATCTATGCTGTCAAGGAAGCCGTCAAAATCCATATCTTCATCCATAATGCACCAATCGATTTCTCCGTTTGGTCCTTCAATAAATCCGTCGAGTGTTACGGCCAGGTCTAAAATTACTTTTTTCATTGGTTATTGGTTTTGATTGGAGTAGTTTTAAAGGTATGTAATTTTCTTCTGTTTATTGGTTGAACCATTGGAGTGTTTTTTCAATAACCATCCTCCAGCCATCTGTTTGGGGCTGGTCTGATATATTAAAGGAATGGTCGGCATTGTTTATAAGTTCCAAACGTATATTTTTTCCTTTGGAGAGTAATGTAGTATAGGCTATTGTTGCCGATTCAGGATAAACGGCTTTGTCTGCTGTTCCTTGCAACAGGAGTATTTTTCCGTTGTATTTTTCCAGTTCGTCAATAACCGAAGTTTTTAACATACTCGACCATCGGAGATAGGAGAATCCCCAGAAATTTTTAGTGGTATTGTTGGGGTCAGAGAGTATATCGTTCCATGTGTTTTTTACGTAATCGATACGTTGTTCCGGTAACGGCATATTATGTTCTTCGGTATTAAAAAAAGTGCCGTCTTCTGCAAATTTATACAGGCTATACAATTGCGACGGACCTTCTCCGGCTAATATGGCAACATGACTAACGGTATCTTTCATCAGGGCAGCGACTCTCGAAACAACAATGCCTCCTTCAGAATGCCCGGCAATGAGCATTTTGCGATTGTCAATGTTTTCCTTCTTAAGGACGTAATTGATGGCATTTGTGATAGCATTGCTCCAGTTTTCTAAAGAAAATTTTTTATCAAAATTTTTAGACCCGTCTTGAAGATATTTTACACCCGGTTTTTCAATAATCAGTACCTTAAATTTTTCCTGCGCGACTGTATACCATGAGCTGTGTCCGTTGGTAGGAACTACTTTTCCATTTCTCATGGCAAACAGTGAGTTTTTGCCAGAGCCCTGAACATATACCACCAAAGGTAATTTTTCTTTTGAAGCTGTTACAGAAAGATAGAATGTAAGTGTGTCCTTTTTGTTTTGGATTTCGTATTTGTCATACGGTAAGTCAGGCAGGTGTTCTATTTTGGCTTTTTGGGCATAAAGTGAGGAAACAGCCAGTAGGCAAAAAATAATAGTCTTGATTTTGATGTGCATTTTTGATTTATTGATGTTCACATTAACTATAAATACTATTGCAGGAAAATTTGCAATTATTTTCGCGATTTTAGAATAGAAATGAAATGTTTTATTTCCAATCAGTAAGCCCAATGTTTTAAATTGTTGATTACCTTCCATGAATTTTCAATTCGCATATAGAGTAAAATTCGACCTCCATTGTTTCCGCGGCTATAACCAATTACGGCATAGTTGCCATCTGCGGAGTAAATAGGTTTTGAAATTGATAAAGGAAAGCTTCTGTAAAACATTTCACCTGAATTGTATTTTTTAAAATCACGAATAAGTGACCTCCTTTTTTCTTTATCGTGAAACTGTAATATTGATTTAGCGGTTTCTATATCTATTGGCCGTTTTTTGGATACTATAATCCGATTGGGAAACTCTGAAGGCCTCCAGATTGTTGGTTTTTCTTTTTCGGCCTGTATTTTTAAATCATCTAATATTGCTTGGTCTATGGGAAATTCAAGTGATTGAACATCAATTTCTTTAAGCTTTGATTTTATCTCAAAAGCATCACAATCAATCACGATTTCATTTTCTTGTAAAACGGATTGAGGTAAATCCTGACCAAAACACGTAGCGCCAGTTAATAGCGCTGTAAAAATGTAGAGTATTTTTTTAGAAGTAAGCATTCGATAATATTTGAGTTTTATTTAAACCACAGATTTAGAATAATTATAGTGATTTCATAAAGTTTAATGATGTGGTTGCGTCTATTACATATAAAACACATTGAATTTATGTCCGTCAGGGTCAGAAAAAACAAACCCATAATATCCTTTTCCAAATTCTTGTGCTTCGGAAATAATTGTCCCGCCTGCATTTTTAACTGCTTCCTGCCATTGGTTTACTTCTTCTTTGCTTTCGGCAGAAAGGGTAAATATTATTTCGTTACCCTGTTTTGGGTCGCTTAATTCTATTTTGGTATTGGATTTAAGGATTTCCTTTAAAAAGAAATGGATGATAAAATTGTCATCGCCAACCAAAAAACTGGTCAGTTCTTTAGAAACTCCATTTGGTTGAAAGCCTATTTGAGTATAGAATTCAGTTGTGCGTTCTAAATCTTCAACACCCAGATTGGCCCAGATTTTTCTTGTTTTCATAAAACGTTTTATGGTTTAATTTGCTGTCGGGGTATAACAAAGATAAGTAATGAATTGACTTTTTATTTGTTATAATCAGCTAACTTCGCCAGTAGCTTTTATTTTTAGCACTTATTCGGGTAGTTGAACAGATTTTAAAGTCACAATACCCAAATAAAAAGAATTGAAATAAGCATCTTTTAGTGCTGTCACTTTTAAGACAAAACAGATTAACTTAGGACTCAGAACCTCAGAATCTTAATGCCTTAGTGCCTAAAAAAAACACTTTCCTGTAAATCATTCCACGTACCTCCGTTATATACTTTCTTAAATCCTTTTTCTTTCAGGATATTTTCGGCCTTGACACTGCGAAGACCATGCGAGCATACGGTGATATAGGTTTTTGCAGTGTCGAGTTCAGTATAGCGATTACGGATTTCACCTAAGGATATATTGAGCGAACCTTCGATATGGCCCATCTTATATTCATTTTCTGTGCGTACGTCGAGAATAATGGCTCCTTCAGATAATAACTTGTCCAATCCTTTGTCTAAAGTGTAAATTCTGTAAATACGATATCCGATATAGATTAGAAGCAATACACCAACAATAATAATTATCCGTTTCATATTTTGCTTAAAATTTTACGGTCTATATAAAAGGTGCCAAAAGGAATAATACACGACAATAGGACTTTGTAGGTCGTTTTTCGGAACAGCCATTGCTGCTCGACTCCAACGCTTAGGGTGTTTATTATAAAGAGCAGGAACAAGGCACCATGAGTGGGTCCTATTATTTTTGAAAGCGAAGGATTTTCCGCTGCATATTTTAAGGGTACGGCTATAAAAAGAAGTACGAGCAGGGAAAGTCCTTCGACATAGCCAAGAAGTCGGAGGCGACCAATAGGAGTTTTTAGTAGTGTAAGCATATTATCTGAAATAAGGTCGGTTTGCGAAAGGTGAGAATGGCCAGGGTATGGCAATGAAAATCAGGAATAGGGCTAAGCCATACCAGATAAGCATGGTCTTAAATTTTTCATTATCCAGAGTTTTTCTTTTTGCCATAGCCGAACCGATGGTAATGATAATTACGGCTATTAGCATAAGAGTGCTGTGTATGAGACCAAAAAATAATAAATCGAAATTTTCTTTAGCAGCACTGAAATTTTTGAGAAAGTACTTGATTATAGGGCTTTGAAAGTATAATGTCATTCCAACCATAAGCTGGAGATGTGCTATGGTAGCAGTCCAGTGTCTGATGGCATTGTCTGTTTTTGTAAATGCAGTTTTTAGAAAATAACCGCGATAAGCTTTATAAAGAGCAACAATCAGGCTGATTAAAACTAGCCAACGTAATGTAGAATGAAGAAAAGTAAGGGTTTGATACATAGCTGTGAAAGACTATTTTGTTTGATACGAACAAAAGTAAATAAAAAAACATACTAATTAGTATGTTTTTGGATAAAAAATTAATGCAATGTTTCGAGATAGTCTTTTAACTGTTGTAGATAGACAAGATAGACCGATTTGTTATTGCTGAGTTTGCCTATATTCCGGATGCCCCAATAGCCAGACATGATAAAAATAGCAACCTGCTCTGCTTTAACTTCCGGTCGTATATTTCCTTCTTTTTTACCATTTTCGATACAGCCAATAATAGCATCTTTCCATTCTAAGGACAGGTCGTTTAGTGCTTTTGTAAATTCAGCGTTCCAGGGAGCCATTTCCTGGGTAAGATTGGAGGCCGGACAGCCATATTCTACTTTAAGAATTTCATTGTCCATAAGTATCTCACGCATCATGTCATAGATAGTCTGGATGGTATCGCCGCCTGATTGTAGTGGAGTTAGGAAAGTAGCCTTAAATGATGGTTTTAGTAATTCGTTGATGATAGCAATACCCATTTCGTCTTTGTTTTTGAAATGGTAGTAAAAAGCTCCTTTGGTAACAGCGGTTGTCGCCAGAATTTCATCAATACTGGTAGTCAGGTAGCCTTTTTCATATATCAGCTCAAAAGCTTTTTGGAGGATATTCAGCCTTGTGATTGCCGCTTTTTTCATATCGTGAGCTGTATTTTTTAAGTAAAGTAAGAGATTATTTTGAGTTTATGCAAGAAGATAACGCATAGTGTTTTACTACAATCGTTTTAATGTAATTGTCCTTTGCTAATTAGAATAGGAGTTAATATCAACGAAATAAGCCCGGCTGAAATAATAGTCACGATTAAATGTCCGTATAATTTATAATCCAATCCACAAAAAAGTCTAATAAAAACAATTGCCAACGTCAAACACATTGAAACAATCCAGTATCTCCTGTTTAATGGTTTGAATGCTTTTATATCTTTTGGTAGCCTGAATATTGCAAAAAGAATTATCAGGGCACCAATAAAGGTACTTAAATGTTGCAAAACCTTCCAGTAAGGTATTTGCATTTCAAATAGCCTAATGGTATTTTGTAGTGATGGAATTTTTTCAACAAAATAGGCATGCTGATGTGTAAATCCATCCCAGAAAATATGCGAAAAGGCACCAATCAAAATAGAAATTATTACTATTAACCAATTTCTCTTAAAGTACTTATTCCAGTCAAACTGTTTGAAAGTTGAAACCCTTAATCTTAATGGAATAGGCAAATTATCGAATAAGCAATTGCGGACAATATTATGAAAAATAAAACTTAATATAATTCCTAAGGGCAAATCAAACCAAAAAATACCTGCTATTGTGTGACTGTAGTTGCTAGAGGTTTTCATCCTTAAAAAATATTCAAAATCGGGAACCATACTTCCAATTACAAGCCCTGTCAATGAAAACCATTTTCTATTTAGAAATGTCATTGGTAAAACTATAGCCGGATGAGAAAAAGTAAATGGCATTTTTTAGAAGCTTTAATTAAGTTGATAAATTTGATTGTTTATAGCCCTTTATTGTAAAATAACACCCACTTTTAAGATGTATATGTTTTCCATCAAAACTAACAATTTCTTTTTTTAAGTCTTTAATAAATTCCATGTTGTCAATTTGGCAAATTAGCATGAATTTTTTAGCTACGTCTAACTCTCCAGTCTGGTCATTATATATGGAAATATAAGCCATATTTTTATGAGGATGTATGTCTTTTATAAAATACCAGTTTCCTCCATCATGACCTCCAACCCAAAATGCATCTTTGGGAACCCCAGATAATCGCTTGGGTTCTGAGGTTTTGTTTGAAGACTCGCATGAGATTAAAATAAACAATGCCAGAGTTGATAAGAGTTTTATATAATTGCTCATCAGGTGATAAGTATTAAATAATGATTTTTATTTTCATACAATGTCAACGAGAGAATTCATCTTTCGTAACTCCATATTGTATCCCATTTTGCTTAAAAAGGTCTTTTATCATGCTTAGCTTTTGTGTACACTCATCTCCTAATGTTATTTTGCTATCATTAGTCCTGTAATTTCTACATCCAAAACATACCTCTATAAAGGCAATCAGACGGTTTGTATTGTCATAAAATAATATGGCATTTCTGGGTTCATAACATTTTGAAGCTATTCCCAGGTTTGTTTTTGCTTTGTAGCCATAATTATAGATAATATCCGTAAGCTTTTCAATCTGATCAAAATTTAAGATTTTTATTTCATCAAATTGGCTTTCGATTGCAACCGCTTCTTTACCTATACATGAGTTAAGGTATTCTTGTATTTCTTCACCAATTATACCTTCTCTTTTGTTCTGATAAGCAATCAGTTTTATCTGTGAAGTTTCATTATAGGGATAATTGGCTAATCGCTGCTGTAAGTTGATTTTAGTGTTTTTAGCACAATCTAATTTTTCGCTTTCATCCTTATATTTCTTTTTTTTCGTTTGGGAATATGACAAAGTTGTGGTCAAACCTATTGACATTATCAACAAGATTATAGGGAATGATTTAGAATTAGATATCATGAAGGTTTACAAGATTAAGTTACAACGATACTCTGCGACTTAGCGTCTTGGCGTGAAAATGGCTCGCAAAGACGCAGAGTCGCAAAGTTTTTAAATGAAAAAACGATTAAAAGTAAACATTTTTCGCATGTCCTTTTAACTAACCCTTAACTGCAATTTCATCATTATATCCGTCTGTTCGTCATTGCCTAATCTAAAAACATGTTTGTCAAATTCGACAAAACCGTTCTTTTTATAGAAAGCAAGAGCGCGATGGTTTTCTTCCCATACGCCAAGCCAGACATAATCGGATTTTGTTTCTTTTGCTATCTGTATTGCTTTTTCATAGAGCAGTTGGCCAACTTTCTTTCCATGAAATTCTTTAAGCACATAAATCCTTTCAATTTCAAGTGCCTTGTCATCTTTTAATTCGGTTTGCGATGCTCCGAAGTTAATTTTCAGATATCCGATTACAGTCTCTTTTTCCACCGCAAAATAGAATTCTGAGTTGGTATTGCTGAGTTCCGAATGCAGTTTTTCGGTTGAAAAACTGTTCTCAAGATACTCCTTCATATTTTCCTCGGTATTGCTTTCGGCAAAAGTTTCGAAAAAAGTCTGCCGACCAATTTTTTGCAATTGGTCGATATCATTTAAGGTGACCTTTTTTAGTTGAATATTCTCCATTATTATTTGATGAGTTTGTTTGGAAAACGTTTATTCATCATGTCTTCTACCGTTGATTTATGGCGGTTGATGATAAACAGTTTGGTGTTGTCCGGAAGGTTAAAAATTTCAATAAATTCAGCCTTCGGATTTAGTTTTTTGTTTTTAAGTATGTCGAAGTAGTCTTTTAGCAGGTTGAGTTTTTGTTCATGGTTTTGCGAAATGACAACTACTTTTGTTATAGGCATAGCCATTGTTTTTTCCACTTCAGTCGCACTAACCGGAGCCCCCATTCTGTTATTCGAATATTTACGGAAATTTCTTCGGAAATAGGACCAGTCGCTAGGAGTATCGGCAACAATGTAACGGTAAGCAAATAGGTGTGAAAGTTCATTATTCCACTGCGGAAACTGAGTGTCATAAGTGTTTACATAGGCTTTTACAAATGCTTCATCCATTGGCTTTTTGTCTTCAATATATTTTTTCAGTACCGGATAAATTGCTTTTGCCATTTCAGATACATATTTATTGGCATACCATTCGCCGTCATCTGCCTTTTTATTGATTTGCTCAATTACATAGCCATTGCCTAATGCGGTAGCCAATACTTCATTCATCAGCAATAAGGCATATTGGCTATTAGGTGATTTGGTGTCGTTAAACCATTTTTGAATATTTTCTTTCATTTGTAACGACTGGTTATCATAAACAATATGGTATATTTCGTGCATGGCAACGCTAAAAAAAGAAACATGGTCTTTTAAATCCAAAGGAGCTTCACAAACAGCAACATTAATAAAAGCTCTTGCTCCCAGATTGCCTTTGTCTAAAGAAGGAAGAAGGTTGAGTTCAAACGGAATGTTTTTGTCCCAGTTGGTATTATAGAAAGTGAGTCCTGTCTGGAAAAAGTCGGAAAACTGATTGTTTTTGATATAGTTCTGCAGGTTGTTTTTCTGGACTTCAAAGGCTGTTTTGTTGGGTTCGAAAACAAGTTCGCGGTATATGGGCAGGAAATTTTCCAGGGTTTCAGAAAATACAGATAAGTACTCATTGGGTATAAGGCCTAAGGATTTGTTCCTGAAATCGGCAATTGTTTGACTGATAGCCAGATTTCTTTCCAACATATCGCGTGACATCAGTCCTGTTTTTAGAGGAGATGGATATTGCGTAAAAGCATAGGTGTAATCAATTGGCAACTGTTCAAAGTCTGCAATCTGTTTTTTAAACGCCTCGGTATTGTATTTTGAATTTGAAAAAATAGACTTTAATTCGTTATCAGGATAGTTGTCTGATATTTTGGTAATAAAGTCATAAATGGCATAAGGCTCTGAGCAGCTTAGCTTAAATTCTACAGGTTGTTGTGCGAAAACGGAGGATGTGCTTGTTGCCAAAACAAGAAGCAGGGTGATGATTTTTTTCATTCGATAAGTTTTTTGATTGATGATGATACACTACCATGATAGTGCATTTGCTAAGATAAAAGTTTTTTCAAATGAAAATAGTTGGGGTTGAAAAATTAAGAGAAGATTAGGTTTTTTCTGAATTTGCCTCAGATTAATAAATCAATATCTTTGTTTCTTAAAGTATAAAAAATGGGCAAAAAGATTAGTTGTGTTTGTATAAGACTCCTATTAATCTGCGGTTTTCTTTCCTGCAAGCAGAAACAGGCACCGGAAATCCACAAGATTCCAGAATCAAAAACAGATAAGCAGGCAGAAAATGGAACTGCTGAAATTGAGAACTTTGATGCTTTTTTCGAACGGTTTTCTAAAGATAGTGTCTTTCAAAAAGAAAGAACTAAATATCCTTTGAAAATAGCCTATTATGAAGATATAGACGAAGACTTATCTGTGCGTTATGCTAAGGAAACGGAAAGTGCATATACTGATTTTACTGCGGATACTTTGGCTATAAATAAAAAAACAGACAGGTTTACTTTTAAGATAGAAAAGACCGATACTAAAATTATATACAAAAGGGTAGGGTATGATAATGGAATTTACATATCCTATATATTTTCGCTCTTTGGAAACTCCTGGTTTTTATCTGAAATCAGAGACGAATCTACCTAAAGTTTGCATTACAGGCTAGCAGCCTGGTGAGACATTTCCAAAGATTTGGAAATAATAAAAAAGCCTGTCCAAATCGGACAGGCTTTTTTATTATTTATTTTCGTTTATTATTTGTTTTGCATTACCGTTTTCAGGATTTAGTGCCAGCGATTTTTTATAAGCTTTTATGGCTTTTTCTTTTTGCCCCAGCTTCATCAGGCATTCACCATAGCTGTCATAGGTGTTGTAACCATTTGGATAAAGTTCTGTGTTTAGTTTGAAAACCTTCAGGGCTTCTTCGTTCTTGTTTTGGTTGAGCAGGTTGTAGCCAAATTCGTTGACTGCTTCTTCAGAAATATCATATTCTGATTTTGTGCCTTTTTTGAATTCCTGTTTTATCAATTTAATTGTCTTGTCTGCCAAATTGCCGGAATTGTAATAAGAGGAAATGGTTTTTAAATTCATCTTCCTTTCTTTTTCTATTTGTTGCGCAAAAGTTTCTACAGCGTAATATTGGCGTTCTTCGTCGGTTACTTTGGTTGGGTCTATTTTATAGCGCACCCATTTGCCGTTTGTGGACTTGTTTTTTGTAAACTGTGTTCCATAAATCTGCGGTTCTCCTTTTCTCATAAGATCTCTGTCTACGGCTGCGGCATACCACCATCTGTTGAGTGACGGGTCAAGTTCTAAAGCTTTTTTAAAAGTTTTTACTGCCATGCCGGAAGCAATGGTGTCGTTTCCGTGTTGAAAAACGATGCCTGAATTGAAGTAATCTTTAGCCGTTTGTACTTTGTTTTCTTTTAGTAATTCAAAAACGCGGACCCGACGCAAGCTGTCTTCCTTGTTTAAAATCATCCAGTTGATATCGGATTTCATTCTGGAATTCTGGTCGTCGTCGGCCATTTTTTGTAATTCAACATTGTCGGTTTGCGAAAAAGCCTTGATTGAGCAAAGCATCAGGAATAATGCCTGAAAGATTGTTTTTTTCATGTGATTTGATTGATAATTGATGATTTTAGATTTTTGCCTACTGCCTACTGCCTACTGCCTACTGCCTACTGCCTTCAAAAGATAAAATTACCTATAAAAGGAATAAGAAAATTGTATAATTGGAACATGCCCGGAAAAATTATAATATTTCCAGGCATGTTCATTATAGGATGATATGTTGTTACTCTTGCCTACGCGTTTTTTCAAGTTCCACTGCTTTTTGGAACATAGGATCGTTGTTTAATAAAAACTGTTTGCCAAAGATGTCCTCTTTTGTTGTGATACGGGAATAGAGTTCTTTTATGGAATAGCTTACAGGATATTCTACGTTGTTCTGTAAAGTTTATAGTTTATTATCGCAATAAACTAAAATGTCCGCGTATGGTTCTGCCGGTTTCCAGTTTTACCAGATACCAATAATCATTGGCAGGTAACGGATGTCCGTTAAAGTTTCCATCCCATCCGGTACCTTTCGGGTCCACATCAGCAAGAAGCTTTCCAAAACGGTCAAAAATATAGATTTTGGAATTGGCAAAGAAGTTTGGGCTAATACCGATGATGTCCCACGTGTCATTAGTGCCGTCTGCGTTAGGCGTAAAGAAGGCCGGGATTTTCAGTACGGAAATTTTCTTTGATACAATGCCACAGCCATGGGTGTCGTATACATAAACAGTATGTACGCCAGGAGCTACATTTTCAAAATAATTGGAATCCTGGAAAGGTCCGTTTGGCAGGTCAAGGCTGTATTGGTAGCCGCCAATGCTTGTAGGGTCAAGGATTACAGTTACGGTATTATTCTGTGTTAAATCGACTATCACTATGTCGGCAATAGTAGCATTATTGGATGGCAGTACTTCTATGGTTCTGGTTTTGGAACAGCCATTGGCATTTGTGACTTTGACGGTATAGGTTCCTGCTTCATTAACCCTTATGGAAGATGTGGTTTGTATGGGAGTTGTTGACCATTCATACGTATAATCAGTTACGGAGCCTTGCAATAATCCTGCATCTAAAGTAGTGTAGCGATTAGGCAGATTGGTACAGACATAGTCAGTGTCCTGTACTTCGATTTGAGGCAGACGGTTAACGACCAATTGAATTGGTGAAATCCCCGAACAACTGTTGGCATCTTCAATACGCACATAAATGGTAGCATTGTAAGGCGTGGCGTTTGGATAATTGCCGGTATTGGTAATTTCATTCTGTTCCAGTAAGGCATCGTTGAGGTTAGGATAAAAATGCGCGGTTTCGGTTGGAGACAATACAAGGTCGGTTGTTCCAAGGTCAAAAGGCATAATACCTGTTTCTGACAGGTCACATTGCGGAGCAATAGTAACCGTTCTGTTGATAACATTTACATTTAAATCGAGGGTTCCCCAGCTGAAACATCCGGTCGTGAGGTTGGTGATTTTTACATCAAGGGTTTCGGGATTTGATATATTGTTATAGGCAGTAGGAAGCGGTGTCGTTGTGCCCGTCCTGAAAAATGTTACACCAAGATTGGCATCGTTTCCGGTTAGGGATGGGACTGCTTCGTTGAGATTGAATAAGGTCAATCCGTCCGGAGTTAAGCCGGTATCACATTGAACCAAAGTGCCGCTCACTTTGGCGGGAAGCGGATTTACAATAAGTTTGATTTCCTCTATTCTGAAACAGCCATTCGGATTAGTGACTTTGATGAATACAGGCTCCTCATTAGGAATCATGTTGTAATAAGTAGGTCCATAAGCTCCGGTATTAGCCATGGCATTGGCAAAACTGGAATAATAATCTACTGTAGTCCCGACAGGATTTGCATTGGCAATTATGCCATTCGTGACATCACTCATAATAAAAGTCGCTTGCCCATTCTGGTCATCACCGTCAAGGTTATCGTCGCAAATTGCAAACTGATTGTTTGGAATGACAACCGAATTGATTACTTCAACAGAAAATTCCGATGTCGAAAAACAACCGGTTACGGTATTGGTGATTCGGGCAAAAATAGGCTGCGGGTTTACTGTATTTCTGAAATCATTGGATGGTGTTATTGGACTTTCTCCCGTTAATACATCATTAAGGCTGGTATGATATGTAACAGCTACAGAGGTTTGGGTTCCAATAATGGTGCTGGTGTTTAAATCGAGATTGAAAGAGGTAGAATTATCAATAGTACCGTCATTGTCGCAATTTTCCATATCAAGGGCAACTCCTGTAGGCATTTGGAATGTTGGCGGTTGGTTGAATGTAGCCGTTCCTGTCCAGGTTAGTGAAAAATTACTTGAACCTACAGGCCTGTCAATAACCAGAAAATAGCTTTCACCATTATTAACCGTTAAAGATTGTACGAAACTGTTACCAAGTGCTCCGGGTCCTTCAGTAGTGTCAACTTCATCATCTTTAAGACCGGTGAGATTGTCTGTTGCATTGGCAGCTTGCGGGTTTGTAGTGGAACAGCGGATGGCTTGTCCTAAACTGCCGCAGCTAACATTAGGGCCAAATATGAAAAAATCGAAATCTACATTAATGTTGCTGTTTTCCGGAGTGAGAATAAAACCGAGTGTTCCTCCGGTGTCAATTGACAACTTTAACCAGATACTGTTATTTTCCTCACTGCTGCAGTTGTTGCCAAATCCCAATTCCTGAATCCCGATTCCTGTAGCACTAAGACCTTGAAATCCCGTATTTCCACATACCACAATGGCATCGGTACAGTCGTTCTGAGAAAAGGCTTGGGTTACGGTAAAAAAGAACAGGAGCGCAAGGAGGAATTTTTTAAGTATCATTCGTTAAGGGATATTTGCCCAAATTTATCATATTTTTTAAACGAATTGTTATCTTTTTAAAGAAAAGTGCCCCCTCACGGTTCTTTCTGGGTTTAAAAGTACCAAATACCAGTAATCTGTTGATAGAGCGGGATGGTTGTTATAATTTCCATCCCAACCAGCACCTTTGGGGTCAACATCTGCGAGAAGCTTGCCAAATCGGTCGAAGATGTAAATTTTGGCATTAGAATAGAATACGGAATTTATTCCAATAATATTCCAGGTGTCATTGTAACCATCGCCATTTGGAGTAAAGTAATTAGGTATGTATAGTACGGAAATGTCTTTTTTGACAATTCCGCATCCGCGAGTATCATAGACATACACGGTATGAAAACCAGGGCTTACATTTTCAAAATGATTAGAATCCTGAAAAGGACCGTTTGGCAGGTCAAGGCTGTATTGGTAACTTCCAATGCTTTCCGGTGAGAGTAATACGGTTACGGTGTTGTTTTGTACCAGGTCAACAATTACTACATCCGCAATAGTAGCATTATTGGATGGCAGGACAGTGATAGTTCTGGTTTTGGAACAGCCTTTGGCAGTTGTTACTTTAACGGTATAGGTTCCCACCTGATTAACCCGTATAGTAGGCGTGGTTTGTATTGGTGTAGTTGACCACTCATAATTATAATCAGAGATAGTGCCCTGTAACAAACCCGGGTTTAAAGTAATGTAACGGTTAGGCAGGTTGGTACAGACATAGTCTGTGTCTTCTGTTCTGAGTTGTGGCAATGGATTTACGACAAGATGAATAGGGAAAAGGCCATCGCATTCATTGTTCTCTTCTATCCGGGCATAAATTGTCTGTCTGTCACGTACTGTATTTCTATAGGCTGTAGGTAGTGCATTTTGTTCAAGCAGCGCATCATCAATACTGGCATAGTAGGAAGTAGTAGCTGTGGGAGAAATTCCGGGAATCACGACATCAGTGAGTGTGAAATCAGAAATTCCGTCCTCACCGTTCAGCTCATCACATTTTTCAAGTAGCAAGGGAGCATTTATTACAGCGTTTACAGTTAGGTCTAGTGTTGTTGTCACAAAGCATCCGGTCGTATTGTCTGTTACCCGGGCAAAAACCCGTTGCGGATTGGAGATGTTAGGGTAGGAATTAGGCAATGGATTGGTATTGTCATTCGCCGCCTGGGAAGACAGGAAAAAAGAGACGCTTAAATTTGTATTGCCTCCGGTAATATTTTGCGAAGCTTCGGAAAGTTTAAAAAGAATATTGGTGTCAGCTGCTGTCGGGCTGCATTGTGTCAGGCTGGAAGGAAATGCTGTTGGAAGCGGATTAATCTGTATATTTTTACTGCTCCGGATAGTTCTTCCTTCTACAACAGCAGTTGCCCAAACAGTATAATTTCCGGGACCGGGAAAGACATGAGATGGTTCAGAAACAGTACTAAAGGCACTGCCGTCACCAAAATCCCATACCACACTTTGAACGAAACCATTGGCACTTACTTCAAATTCTGTAGCCTGACCTGCACAAAGATTTTTGGCAAGGATGTTTGTGCTGAATACGGAAGTAATGAACGGAGGTAGTCCGAATCGGGATATTCCCTGGTCCAGACTAATTGCAGCATTTTGATAATTGCAGGCTATTCCGTCTTCTTCCGGATTGTTGATAACGTCCAGAAAAGCATCTTCAAATCCGGTGTTGATATTGGCTTTATAAATTTTTTTGTCAGGACCCAGTTGAAGTGCCGAAAAACTTTTTCTGGAAATAAATTGCCCTGAATTTGGAATGGATGCTGCTTCGAGATTGAACTGCATTACTCCGTTTTCTGCCGACAGGTAAAGCTTTTTAGTTTCGGCAGAAAATTCAACTCCATAGCAGCTGGCATCAGTTACTATTGCCTGACCATTAGAAACAATTCCGGTACTGTTATCAAAATCATAGAGATAAAGAGCACCGCCGGTTTGAGGACCTACATGTGTTTCAGTAATCTGAACATGGGCGACAGCAATTTTTTTTCCGTTGGGAGAAACCTTGATTTGTCCAATCGCATTTCTTCTGTAACCCGAAATTGGAACTACAGGGTTAAGTTGCGAAATCACAGGAGTAGTGCTAACACCAGAAGGGTCAATCTTAAAAGCATAAAACTTGTCTATGAAATGGGTGATGACCCAGTAACCGCCTCCGTTTCGTATCTGGACAGCCGTTATTTTTTCAGAACATTTATATTTGATTTCTTCACCGGCGGGGTCGGGGTTATAAGTAACCAGATGAACGTTTCTTGTTGTCACATTTCCAATACTTCCGTTCGCTCCGGTAAGTGACATGTCAACAACAGAATAGTTAAGACCGTTGTTGAAACCGTCATCTCCATCCGGAATTGTGCCTCCTCCCGCTTCATATACTCCTGAAAATTGATTGGGATAGGCCGCCGCATTCTGATGGTGCGGCTCGTCTACCGTAAAAATATAATAAAGATTGGGATTGGCAGGATTGGGTATTATAATGCCTGATTGCGTACTGGAAGGGTCTCCAAATAATCCCGTACCCGCTGCATAATCTCCATTTGGCATGATAACATGGTTTCTGTCCCAAACAGTACGGCCGTCTGTATATAGCAGGAGATTGCCGTTAAGGTCAGAAAAAGAACTGCATCCTTCGTCAGTAACGATTCTGATTGGATTTGGAAAAGTAGAAAGGGTGGTTATTGTATTGTCACTATTAAACCGGATACCGGCTCTGTTGCCAAAAAACCAGTTCGATGCTTCGCCTTGGGGGAAGCAACTTATGGATAAGAACAGAAATAATACCAGTAATTTTGACCTCATATTGAGCCGATTAGCTCTCAAAGATAGAAAATTATCTCAAAAGTGAGAAGTGTCCCCTGATTTCTCTGTTGTCTTGCAATATTATTTTAAACCAATAGTCGTTTGCCGGTAAATCGTGCCCGTTCAGCTTGCCATCCCAACCCGGTTGCCCTCCTTTGAAAAAGTAAATGAGCTTGCCATAACGGTCAAAAATGGCAACTGTAGCGTTGGGCTGATATTGTAGGTATGGAATTCTCCAGTAATCATTGGTTCCGTCATTATTCGGGGTAAAGAATTTAGGATAATCCATGATGTAAAATTCATGGGTAATAGTGCCACAGTCTGCTTCTTTTATAATGACGTTATAACGGCCGGGAGCCAGATTCGTAAATGTTGGCGAATCCTGAAAAGTAATTCCGTCAAGAGAATATTGGTAGGTTCCAATGCTGTTTGACGTAAGCATAACAGTTGCAGTGTTATTTCCTCCCTGGAAATCTCTTATTCTGATGGTTTCTACTGTTGCAATACTGGAAGCCGTAACAATGAATTTTTTTGTGCCTTCGCAACCGTCAGCGTTGGTAACAGTAACGGTATAGGTTCCCGCCGCATTAACCCTAATGGTTTGCGTTGTTTCGTGATTTGGAGTGTTCCAGCTGTAGCTTGAAAAGCCGCTTCCCGCATTTAACAATACGGAACTGCCGCTGCAAATAGTAGCTTCGATATCATCCAGGCTGTTGCCGAAATAATTGACACGTACATTAAATTCGGCAATTCCATAACAATCAATACCCGAGCTTAATTTGGCATAAATACGCTGTGTAAACGGAACCGTATTAGGAAATGTTTCCGGAGTAGGAATCGGATTGAGTCCTGATAACGCATCTGCATAGGAAGTGTAATAGTTCACATTTCCTGCCGGCAGATTAATCAGAATATCTGCTTCCCTGTCACGCAGGTTAAAAACCGAAAGACCGTCTGAAGGATTGGCATCGGTGTCGCATTTTTTCAAATCCTGAGGGTCGGCAATATTATTATTGGAAACATTTAATGTTACTTCTGCAATAGCATAACAGCCGTACTGGTTTTCTACGCGGGCATAAACAATTGGCTGTGTATTTTCGAAATTGGTAACGTTGGTAATCGGGTTGGAATCCGATGCCGCTTCCGCATTGGTCCTGAAATAAACCGGATCAGTTAATGTAGGATCGGCTGCTACAATCTGAGCGTTTGCCTGGTTGAGGTTAAACAAAGCAAGACCATCGTTATCTTCGTCACATTGTACTAAAACAGCATTGGATACTGTTGGCACAGGTGAATATTCAATTTTTATTTCACCATTTGAGAAACAGCCGCCCGCAAGTTCAACGCGTACAGAATAAGTGCCGGCTTCAATGACCTGATAAGTAGGAGTTGTTTCCGGTTGTAATATGCTGTTTTTATACCATTCATAGCGTATGGCATTGGCGTTAGTCGCATTCAATGTTAGGATTTCGTCCTTACACAACGGATTTCCATTTGCCAGCAACCGGTCATTACCTAAATCCGTTTCTATCTTAAAACTTCCTCCACCTAAGAAAATAGCCGAGTCATATCTGTAATTGCCTTCATCAGCCACAACTAATTTTATATGATAGCGAACGCCTGGCGTTACATCCGATTGGGCTGTCATGATAACAGTCTGTCCGTTGAAATTAGTTGGGTGTTCATATCCGTTGAATCCGCCAAAATATTCTTCGTTTTGAGCATCACAACCTCCGTTTCCGCCAATTGCCGGACGTACAGAGGTTACCTTAACGGGTATTGTAGTGCCTGGAATAACGGCCAGGTTTTTATATTCTCCGGTGCCGCCAACTTCTTTAAGCAGGAATGCAAATCCGTCCGAATAGCGGCATGGAGCATTATCATGATATTCTTCTGAAGAAAGAATGTAGTCAAAGCTTATTTTGTTGCCGAGAGGTATAAAGTCAAATTCAAGTACGGTAGCGTTAACAGAGTTGTTTATTTCCAGGGCAGCTTCCAAATCAGAATCGCCCGGCCAGTCCATTCCGCGTCCGTCATCTAACAGGCTGCTGTTAGGACCTTGTGCGGCCACAGCTCTTCCTGTGCTTAGTATGATTCCGTTTGCAAATGGGAAACTGCTCGTTCCTGCATTAAAATAGCCATAACTTTGTTCGCCTGTGGTAAAATTTCCACCCAGAACAGAAATATTTGAAACACTCGCACAGGTGTTATTGATGAGGACATCCCTGACTAATTGTTCTTTTGTATAAGTGTCATTAACTGTAATATATTGCGCTCTGGCTAAAAAAGGAACGCAAATTGCCAATAAGAAAAAAATGTGGGCTTTCGTCATTTTCATAGTATCGGCAAAGATACTATAAATCTCGTTTTTGAAGAATTTTATACGACATTAACATAAAAATAACCGTCCAAATGACAACAATAACAATTTCATACCAGTGCACGCTGTAATCTTTTGCAGCTACACCACCAGAGACCTGATTTTCAATAGCCTTATAAGCCTTGAAACGTGTAAATGGTTCTTTTATAAGATTTGACATCGATTCTAACGGAAGGAAAGCGGCAACTTTATCTACCTGTTCCGTACTCGTAAATACCAACCATCTCAGAAGTCCGTAAAAGATTTTTTCTGCAAAAAACCATACAAGTAGAAAACCTAATGCAAAAGCAGAACGTTTTACCAATACGCCCAGAAAAAGACAGAACGAGAAGAAGGCCACAAGTTTTATGAAATAGGCCAAAAAATATTCAAGGTCGGAAAAGATAATGGCAGCTTCGTCATAAGAAGAAAAGCACAGTCCTAATATCATCGACATGATGAAAATAAAAATTGTAGAGCCCAATGCGAAAAGTGCAACGGTTATCAATTTTGACTGTATGAATTCTTTTTTGCTCAGTCCGTCTATAAGATTCTGTTTGAGCGTTCCATAGGTATATTCGTTTGCCATCATTGAAACAATTACAACGGCAAGGAAAAATTTAAGGATAGCGGCAATGTAGGTGTTGAAATGCCATATATACGGAAAATTGAAAATTCCCTGGTCGGCAATACGGAAGTTAATTCCCAAAAAGCTGAAATTGATGGAAGCAATCAGGGCAATAAACGAAAGCAGAATGAAATAAGTAAGGGTCAATACTCTGCTTGCCTTATTCTGCCAAATTTTTTGGAGCTCTATAGATAGTAATCGTTTCATTGGTTGTATGTTTTGTCCGGGCGCCATGTCAGACTCCGGTTCGGATTGGTTTCAGGATTGTTATTTGTTGTTTGTCAGTTGCAGGAATTGCTCTTCCAGACTATGCTTGCGTTTTACAAGATGGCTCAGCGTTATATTCCTTTCAAAGAGGAATTTATTCAGTTCTGCCGCACTCAATTGATTCTTAGGATAGGCAATGATGCGTCCTTCTTCTTCTTCAACTTTTTCAATAGACGGATGTTGTGCCAACGCCGTTTTTAATTCCTGAAGGTTGTCTGACAGCAGTTCGAAGAAACCATCATGAGAATTCATTCCGTCAACAGTTCCGGAATATAAGATTTCGCCTTTTCGCAATACCAATACGTGACTGCACACTTTTTCGACTTCATCCAAAAGGTGAGAGGCAAGAAGTATGGTGGTTCCCTGTGCTGCAATTACTTTGATAATATCTCTGATTTGACGAATTCCCTGTGGGTCGAGGCCGTTGGTTGGTTCGTCCAGAATTAGGATTTCCGGGTCATTGAGCAAAGCCGAAGCTATAGCCAATCTCTGTTTCATTCCTAACGAGAAAGTTCTGAATTTGCTGTCTTTCCTGTCAAGAAGCCCAACGATTTCAAGTTTTTCGTTTATTTTGGAATAATCAGTTCCTTTAATCTTACAAACGAGCTTAAGGTTTTGCTCGGCAGTCATGTAAGGATAAAAATTAGGCCTTTCGATAATGGCGCCTACTTTTTTCAGGGCCTCATGGGTTTCCATTTCTCCGCCAAACCAGCTGTAGGTTCCGGAGGTTTTATTGACAACATTGAGAACAATTCCGAGGGTGGTTGATTTTCCACTTCCATTCGGACCTAAAATTCCATAAACATTTCCTTTTTTGATTTCAAGGGAAACATTTTTAACGGCTTTGACCAGTCCGAAGTTTTTATAAAGATTTTCAATTTTTAGTATGGTTTCCAAAATAGATAAAGGTTTGGTTTTATAGTAAGACGAACCTGGCAACAATTTGTTACAAGAAAATTAAAACTCTTTTCGGACTTGTTTTTGTAAGCTTACAAGGCTATTTGCCTTCTTTCATAAAGCTGATTGAGTGCCTTATTGATATCTTTCATTTCTTCAGAAAGATGAATTTTGTTGCCTAATATGTCATTGGTCGCACAGCGGTGGCACACTTTGCATTCAAATTCTTTGAAGTGGTCGGTTATTTTTCGTGTGGTCTTAAACTTATGACCAAAAAAACGACAAAAGGCTTTTTCGAAAAGCACATTGTGGCGGGCGATGTTTGGATTCATTGTAGGTTATGTTTGTTAGGGACTATAAACATACTAATTTATCCGATTAACGGCAAAAATAATCGATGAAATGCATCATGTATGTATTTTGTAAACAAGATGTTAGAGTGCGTAAACTAAATTGTTATCCGGAAGTATAAGAAATAAAAAAATCCCCGGAAGGGGATTTTTTAAGTATTTTGATAGGTTTAGGATTTCTGTTCTTTGTTGAAATAAACCAGATAGTAGTACATCTGCTTTTCTTCATCCCATCCTTTTTCTACAAACTTTTCAGCACTTTCAGGATTAATGAAATCCAATTTGATTTGGATGTTTGTATCCAGATTTATGACATTCTTGATTTTTTTTCTTGCATCCGAAACTGCTGCATTTGCAATAGGGAAGGTAGTCACGTCTTCAATGCTGTATTTTTCTCCTTTGTCGACCTTGTAGTTTTTGAATTCCGACATAAGGTCCGGATTGTCAATTACCTCATTCAGGAAGTTTTGTTCTACGAAATCGTCGTTTTTCGCGAAATAGTTCACGGAGCGGTTCATGAACATTACTTCTTCTTTTTTGTCTTCAGCCGGTAATACTACATCTTTGGCAAAGTCCTGACAGAATTTTAAATATTTTTTAGTGATGAAGTTTTCATCCTGGAAAGCGTCAACAGAAAGGAAATGCTCTAACCAGTAGCGCGCATCATATCGGTTGCTGTCTACCGTCAGGATTTTATATCCTTCTTCTTTTTTGTGGTTAAAAATAAGGCACCCCTTGTCCAGCTTGTTCAGGTTGATACCATGTTGCAATATCATTTCCAGATTGCTCCCGTTCTCTTCAAATTGCAGGAAGTCAGACTGCAATTCGCTTTTGAAAACGCCTACTGCATCTACCTGATTGTTGTCAATGCTCAGGTTGGTAAGGTAAGCAACATACACCTCTCCGTTTTTGATGTGCGGATGGTTTGATTGCTCAAAAAGATGTTTTGTTATTTTTTTTGAAACTTCATGTACACTACCCGGATTGGCAAAAATCTCGCTGGCAAAGTTGTACATTTCGTTATATTCCAAATCTACATCGTGTGCAAACTGGAAATAGTTCTCTTCTTTTTCCCTAAATGATTTGAAGAAAAACTCTTTTAGCAAAGGCATGATCTCGTCGTTCAGCCCATAAGGCGATTCAGACAAAAAGAAGGCTTCGTTACGGCTTTTGTTTCCAACTCTGTGAACAGAAAGGGTTTCGATGTGGGTGTTAAATAAGTTGATCATTTTTTTAAGTTGCTAAGGTAAAAAGGTACTAAGTCGCTAAGGTGCTGAGGTTATTGACGTTCTTTTATTTTATTTATAAAAGCGATGAGCATTCTCTCAACTTCCCTGCTGTCTTCGTACTGTTTGTTAAATTGTTCCATTGTAAAATAGCTGATATTCTTGGCTATTTCTAATTGTGTTTGTAGTTCAAAAAGAGAACTGATTGAAATGTTTAGAAAACGGAGATAGTCTTTATTACTATCTCTGCCAAATCCCTCCGCTATGTTGCTTGGAATTGAAATGGCACATTTTCTGATTTGCGATGTGAGACCAAATGCTTCTTCTTTTGGAAATGATTTAGTAGCATTATAAATTTCGGTTACTAAAGCCATTGATTTTTGCCAGATGAGTAAGTTTCTAAAAGTGTTCATGGCGCATATATTTTAAGATTTCCTCAAATATAATCCAATCCGCGAACAAAACCTCAAAACCTTATATACTCCAAAAAAAAAACTTAGAACCTTAGCGACTTAGTGCCTTAGCACCTCAGATCAATTCCAATTCTCCTCAAATCCGTAATCCTCAAAATTATCTCCTCCATCAAACATATCCAGGTCGTCTTCGTCAAACTCGTCCTCGTCATAGTCAAATTCATTTACGGCTGAGTCGCTAAAATCTTTGTCCGGAGCTTCAAGAGGTACTATTCCGTGTGAGAATAATACATCCGGATACACCTGTCCAGGAACATGCTCTTCGATGGCAGCCAGCTCTACAAAGAAAGTCCACATGTTGATAAAGTCATAAACATAGATGATTTTTGTTCTTTCTTCGTCTAAAACTTCAGAAAGCTCAAAATCAGACATTACTTTTTGTTCGCCCGGTACATCTCCTGTATCAAACATCGGAATTTCTTCATCCTGATTCCATTGGTCGTCACTGGTATAAAATGATGCTACTTCCATGCCGTCAAAGCCAAAGGCATTGACAATAGCATTGTGCAGGTCTTCTAAAGTGTCATTGTCCTGAATGGCAATATCTCTGAAAACATCTTCTTCCGCATCGAGTATTACCCTAAATTTATAAACCATAATCTAAATGTATTTTTGAAACGCCAAAGGTAAAATTTAAATTCTGATTTTTAGATTTTGCTTTCTTGGAATTTTTGATATACGCCCGGAATCAGTAATCATTTTTTAAGCTTCATAAAATTCAATAGGCAGATTATCAGGGTCTGCAATAAATGTAAAACGCTTGTTGGTGAATTCGTCAGTTCGCAGCGGTTCAGGGTTGAGGTTGTTTTCAACCAAATAATGCCTTGTTTTTTGGATGTCGTCTACTTCAAAAGCCAAATGCCGTAATCCGCAGGCTTCCGGACGCGAAACACGGCCTGGCGGGTTGGGAAATGAAAAAAGTTCTATTGAATAATTACCATTCAGTGCCAAATCCAGCTTGTAGGAATCCCTTTCGCTGCGATAGGCTTCGGCTATGATTTCAAAACCCAGGATTTTGGTATAAAAGTGTTTTGATACTTCATAATCAGAACAGATCATGGCAATGTGGTGTACTTTGTTGATTTTTAGCATATAGATTATTCTCTTAAAGGTTCTGTAATCCACCATTGGTTTCCAAACGGGTCTTCAAATCCGGCAGTATAACCGTATTCTTCCTGTCCCGGATTTTTAAGAATTTTGGAACCTTTCTGTAGGGCGAGATTAAAAACGTCGTCAATTTTTTCAATGAATAAAAACATACCGCATGTTTTCTGATGCCAGGTGTCATTGGCCTGGGCAAACATTACAACGGCATCCTGAATCCTGATTTCGCCATGCATAACGGAATTGTTTTTTCCCGGAACAATAAGCTGTTCTTTGGCTCCTAATACGGTTTTGGAAAATTCTAAAAAGTCACTGGCCTTATTCAGTATCAGATAAGGCATTACGGGAAGATATTGCTGCGGAATTTTCATAGAGGTACGGTATTAATTCTAATTAAAAGTATAAAAACAAAATTACATGAGGAAGGTTTTTATGATAGCATTGCAATTCATCCATGAAAAATTACAATTCGGTAATCTTTATTATGAAAGAAAGTTTTCCAAACGCAACTTTGCTCCATCAAAAACACCTAATCAATGAAAAATATTTTTACACTACTGTTTCTTATTTTATCTGCCGCAACTTTTGCGCAGCAAACTATTTCAGGAAAAGTTACTGATGAAAAGGGACGTCCTGTTACGGGAGCCAATGTTTTTATTGAAGGAACCTATGACGGGGATTCTTCAGATGAACAAGGGAATTTCAGTTTTCAGACTACTGTAACCGGAAAGCAAAATCTTGTGGTTACCTTTTTAACTTTTGAAACCTATAATCAGGAAATAGTAGTTGAAGATTTTAAAAACAGAACTGTCAAATTAAAAGAATCGGTTAATACGCTTGATGCCGTTGTGATTACTGCCGGAACATTTGAGTCGGGCGATAAAGCAAGAACTTCAGTTTTAAAACCTTTGGACATTGTTACGACGGCAGGTGCTGCCGGAGATATTGTTGGAGCATTGCTTACTTTGCCGGGAGCCCAGACTGTTGGAGAAGACGGTCGTCTTTTTGTAAGAGGAGGCGAGGCCGATGAGACGCAGACGTATGTTGACGGGCTTCGCGTTTCACAACCTTATGGCGCAACAACAAACAACCTGCCTACACGAGGGCGATTTTCTCCTTTTCTTTTTAGCGGTATTGCCTTTTCAACGGGAGGTTACAGTGCAGAATATGGTGAAGCATTGTCAAGTGTTTTGTTGTTGAATACAATCGAAGACCCGGACCAGGAAAAGACAGAAATTTCATTGATGACTGTTGGTTTAGGATTGGGAAATACGCAAAAATGGGAAAAGAGTTCTTTAAGCGTAAATGCTTCCTATGCGAATCTGGCACCTTATCAGGCTGCGGTTCCACAAGCTGTAGATTGGAACAGGGCCTATCAGTCCATTTCAGGAGAGTTGGTTTACCGCTATCATTTTAATAATGGAATCCTGAAGACCTACATGGCTTTTGATGCGGCAGATTTTGACCTGAACCAGGAAGATATTAACCGTCCTGAAAAAATCAGGGTAGATGTGCGAAATAATAATTTCTATCTGAATTCTTCTTATAAAGGATATTTTGGAAGCAACTACCAACTGACTACAGGAATTAGCTATGGCTATTCGCAGAATAAGATAGGAATAGCTTTGGATGATGTGAAAAATGCCGAACATGCTACGCATATGAAGATAAAAATTGGTAAGAATATTACCGAAAGAATAAAATTGACCGCTGGGGCTGATTATTTCACGACTAAATTTGATGAAGATTATGCCCAAAATGCAGGAAGCACCTTTTTTTCAGGATATGACAATAATATTGCAGCGGCCTATGCAGAAACGAATGTTTTTTTCTCAAAAAGATTTGCAGCTAAAGCCGGTTTCCGTTTTTCGTATACCGATTTATTACAGGAGTCTAACCTTTCACCAAGATTTTCTTTGGGTTACAAGGTAAGTGATAACGGACAGCTGTCTTTTGCTTATGGAGATTTTGTACAATCACCAAGACAGGAATACCTGAAATATTCCAACCAATTCGAAAGTGAGAAAACGTCACACTATATATTGAATTATGAATACAGCAAGACCGGGAGAATATTCCGCGCCGAAGCTTATTTTAAGCAATACAGAGATTTGGTAAAATATGATACTCAAACAGTTCAGTTTGACTCTCAATTTAATAATAACGGAAAAGGTTTTGCAAAAGGAATCGACCTGTATTGGAGAGATAATACAACATTTAAGAATCTGGAGTACTGGTTTTCTTATTCTTATATCGATACGGAAAGAGATTTTAAAAATTATCCAAAAGAAGTGACCCCTAGTTTCGTGGCAGACCATTCGTTTTCTGTAGTTACAAAATATTGGATAAATAGCCTGAGGTCTCAAATTGGATTAACTCATAGCTTTAATTCAGGAAGACCTTATAATAATCCTAACGAAACCAGTTTTATGAACGGAAAAACAAAGTCTTATAACAACCTGAGTCTGAGTTGGGCTTATTTGGTTTCACAACAAAAAATACTTTATTTCTCAGTATCAAATGTTTTGGGAACAGATAATGTCTTCGGATACCAGTATGCAAACAATCCTGATGCCAGCGGCCAATTCCAACGCAGGGCTATAGGACAACCGGCAGACCGCTTCATATTTGTTGGCTTTTTCTGGACAATAAGTGACAATAAGAAAGATAATCAGTTGAAGAATCTTTAGGAAGGCGCTAAGGTACTGAGGTGCTAAGTTGCTAAGGTTTGTTTTGGGAATGTAGATGTGAGTACTTTTGAAAAAGAGTAGTTTAAAAGTTGCTAAGGTTCTAAGGCGCTAAGTGGCTGAGGATTGTTTTTGAGGGTTAGGTGTTAATACTTCGAAAAAAGGTTTGTTTAAAAGATGCTAAGGTCCTAAGGAAAAGAACCAAACATTTACCTTCACATCTCAAAACCTTAGTACCTCAGTACCTTAGAACCTTAGCCACTTAAAAAAACAATTCATCCCTAAAATTCAACAACTCAGTAAGTCTCTTTTTTAAAAGATAAAATTCCGAAGCAAATTTGTATCAGAATAATAACCGTTTCAATCATCAAAAAAATAATACCAACCTAAAAATTTTTCAATTATGACAAAATGTATCATTACTCTCGTTTTTTTTGTGACTTCCTTAGTAGGCGCACAAACACAATATGAACAAGGAATGCAGAAAGCCTTTGCGCTTTGGGGCGAAGGAAAAACTACAGAAGCATCGGCTATGTTTGAAAGAATAGCATCTGCAGAAAAAAACAACTGGCTTCCAAATTATTATGTGTCAATGGTCAATACGACAGCGGCTTTTCAGACAAAAGATAAAGATAAGGTAGCTGCGTTGTTAGGGAAAGCTCAGGAAGCATTGAATATAGAACTGGATAAAAACCCTGAAAATCCGGAATTGTTAGTACTACAGGCAATGATTAATACAGCCTGGATTGTGTCTGACCCAATGACAAACGGAATGAAACTTTCAGCCAAGACAATAGAAATTTATAATAAAGCTTTGGCGATAGCTCCGGAAAACCCAAGAGCATTATTTTCGAAAGCAGAATTTGAAATTGGAGGAGCGCGTTATTTCGGGAATGACACCAAACCAATGTGCGCGGAGATTGACAAAGCAATAGAACTTTTTGCTAAATTTAAACCGGAAACTCCTTTTCACCCAAGCTGGGGATTAGACAGAGCCTTAGAAGCTCAGAAAGAGTGCAATAAAAAGAAATAATAATTACCAATCACTTCTTCCATGCAAAAAGCTATCAAATATTTTTTTAAGACTATCGTAACAGGTTTTGTTGTTAGTTGTGCCATCATAGCAATAATGTTTGTGCTTGAAGCCATGTTTGGAAGAAGTTTTAAGATAGATACTTCTTTGTTTAAGGAAATGGGGTATTACTTTTTATATGGTATTGTACTAACCGCTATCAATTCTACCTATTTTGATTTTATGAATAATAGAATAGAGTGGAAGAAATACAAAAGATATAGATTTACCCTTAGTATTTTTGGAAGTGTTGTTCTTACTGTTATTGGAATTTTTATCATAAGATTGTTCATTGCATTGGTTCTGGAGCAAAGGAGTTATTCAGAATTTATTGCCAATGAAAACCATAGGTTCTATGTTGTCTGTCTGATGATAACCATGGTCGTGACTCTGGCTTTCCATTTGATTTATTTCTACAAGAAATCTCAGGAAAATAAAGTTAAGGAACAGAAGATTATTGCCGGAACAGCCTCTGCAAAGTTTGAGACATTAAAGAACCAGATTGACCCGCATTTCCTGTTCAACAGCCTGAACGTATTGACATCGCTCATTGAAGAAAACCAGGACAATGCACAAAAGTTCACAACGTCGCTGTCTAAAATCTACCGTTATGTTTTGGAGCAAAAAGATAAGGAGTTGGTAAGCGTGGAAGAAGAGCTTTCGTTTGCCAAAACCTATATGAATCTCCTGAAAATGCGATTTGAAAACAGCGTGTTTTATGAACTGCCGGAATCGGTTAAAAATCCGGATGCAAAAGTAGTTCCGCTGTCGTTACAGCTTCTACTGGAAAATACGGTAAAACACAACATTGCCAGTGAAACAAAGCCTTTGCATATCAGGATTTATGAAAAAGGCGATTATCTGATTATTGAAAATGATTATCAGAAAAAAGAAGTCCTGCAAGACAGAAAAGGAGTAGGACTACAGAATATCGTTGACCGGTATTCAATTATAACCAACAGGAAAGTAAGAATTGAGCAGACAGAAAAACATTTCAGAGTGGAACTGCCAATGCTCACCAAACAAATAGCAATTATGGAAACAGATTATAATACACAAGAAAGCACTTATCGTAAAGCGCAAAAAAAGGTAGAAGATATCAAAGGATTTTATGGCAACCTGACCTCTTATATCGTAGTAAATATTGGATTGGCAGCGTTGAATCTGATAACATCACCCAGCCACCTATGGTTTCTTTATCCTGCAATTGGATGGGGAATAGGAGTAGCAGTACACGGAATGACCGTTTTTAACTATATGCCGTTTTTAGGCAGTGATTGGGAAGAGAAGAAAATCAGGGAACTGATGGAAAAAGACAAGCAAGACAAATGGCAGTAGTAATAACCCAAATGGTCATGGAAAATTTTAATTCTGAAAAAATGGCTTATGAAAGAGCCAAAAAAAGAGCAAAGGAAATCAGGGGATTTTATTACAACCTCACGATGTATTGTATCATCATTCCAATACTGATTATCATCAATCTGGTTTTTACTCCTGAATTTCAATGGTTCTGGTTTTCAATGTTGGGCTGGGGTACAGGGCTTTTATGCCACGGAATGGCCGCATTCGGATACAATCCTTTTCTGGGAAAAAACTGGGAAGAGAAAAAAATAAAAGAGATTATTGAAAAGGAAAAAAGAAAACAGGACTATTACCAACAAAATATCAAATAAGAAAATGGAAAATCTGACAGAACAAGAACAACGAAGATTGGAACGCGCGCAGAAACGTGTTAAATCAATCTTAGGATTTTATAAGCATTTGATTGCTTATGTGTTGGTGAATTTATTTCTTATTTCACGACACTATTTTGACCTTAAACCAGGAGAGGAGTTTTTTAAGTTTTCTACTTTTTCAGTAGCTTTCTTTTGGGGATTTGGGTTGGCTGTTCATGCTGCTTCCGTCTTTGGAAAAAATATCTTTTTAGGAGGAGATTGGGAAGAAAAGAAAATCAACGAAATCATGGAAAGAGAAAAAAACTCAAAATGGGAGTAGCTTTTAATCAAAAAATCAAAATTAATACCATCAAATCATGACCACCATAATTATCGAAGACGAAAAACCATCAGCAAGACTGCTGCAGAGAAAACTTCAGAAACTGGATGTTGAAACCGATACTATGCTTCATTCTGTTGAAGAGGCCATTAACTGGTTTCAGGACAATCCGCATCCGGACCTGATTTTTTTAGATATTCAGCTTTCTGACGGGCTTTCATTTGAAATTTTCGATGTTATTGATATAAAAAGTGCCATTATTTTTACGACTGCTTATGATGAATATGCATTAAGAGCATTCAAATTAAACAGTATCGATTATCTGCTCAAGCCAATTGATGAAGACGATTTGGAAGCAGCCATCAATAAATTCAAATCCCGACAGCCAAAAGCGGAATCCATGTCTCTGGATTTGGAAATGATAAAAAAAATGCTTGTCAGTCCGGATACCAAAAACTACAAGAAACGCTTTACGATTAAAACCGGACAACATCTGAAAATGATTAATATTGATGAGGTAGAATGCTTTTATAGTGAAAATAAAGGTACTTATCTGCATACGACAGACAACAGGGATTATCTTCTGGAAGGAACACTGGAACAGCTTGAAACCGAATTGGATCCTAAAGACTTTTTCCGTGTGAGCCGCAAATTCATTGTTCCTATGAAAACAATCAAGGATATTGTAGTATACAGCAATTCAAGACTGAAATTAATCCTTCCAACTTATAAGGAAGATGAAGTAATTGTTAGCCGGGAACGGGTTAATGATTTTAAAAACTGGATAGGCTAAAAAAGAGACTGTTTCAAAAGCTATCGGGTTGATAAAGCTAATGAAACAGTCCTTGGATCATTTTTTTGGTCTTATTATGTAATGGTAAATTTGTTTATTTTAAATTCATTTTACTGAATTTTCCAAATTATTCCTGATTACTACAGATTAAAAAATGAACTCAAAATCAAATAAAGATTTGATTCTTTTTGTGCGATTTCTGTATTGTAAAGTTACTATAACATCATCACAGAAATGTTATATCATTTTGATAATTAGTTATATAATATTTTTATTATTAGAAATTTTGCGAATCCACGTCTTTGCGTGAAATAGTTGCCCGCAAAGGCACAGAGACGCAAAGCTGGAGTTTACTTTTAATAGGGTTTCAGATAATCAATTTATTTTTTAAGTATTACTTCAAAGCCTTTTTCGATAAGTGGGTCCCGCTTATTTTGAAGGTCAGAAATGGTGGTTTTTACTTTAATGTCAGGAACAATTCCTATTCTCTGCGTTTCTTTTCTATCCGGATAAAAGATTCCTACGCCAGAAAAAATCATTTTTTCGCCATTCACTAAAGGAATAGTAGTTTCGTTACCGTCGGCTCCGGCTGTCTGGCTTCCTATAACGCTAATATGTGGTGCTGTTTTGAAAATCATAGACCACATTTCAAAAAGGCTCTGCGTATTTTCATTGATAAGGATAACGACATGACCTTTATAATAATCAGGATTTTCCTTGCCAATGTATTTATAGTCTTCTCTGATTATGTAATCCTGCCAGCAGAATCTTCCTGGTTTACCAAAATCAGGTCTGGTCAGAATGCCAAACCATTTAGGTTCCGGAAAAAGATAGTTGAAAGTTTTTACAACTCCGCCGTTTGTACTGTATCCTCTCAGGTCAAACACTATTCCCTTTGTATTTTTCATAGCCTTCATAATGCTGTCAACTTCAGAAGTTTCGAAAAAAGAAAAGTCAATGTAGCCTATATTGTCCTTATTGATAGCTGAGTAAATTACTTTTTTTGCAGTTTCATCATAACGTACTAAGCTGTTGTCAGGAATTCCATTTTCAAACCATAACCCACCTGTTCTGTCAATTCTATCAATCTTTTTTTCAAATGGCTTTTTGTTTTTGTCGTAACCTTTAATCGTAAAATTTCCTTTTTCGCCATAGAACATATAATTATAGGAATCTCTGATTTTTACAGAAGTATTGGAAGCCGAAATGTATTTTGAATTTCTTTGGATAATCCTGTCAATAGATTCGCCATTTACCGTTTCAATCACATCTCCATATTCAATGCCTAAGGCTTTGCATATTTCAACATCAACAGGTTTTGTAACTACAATTTTATTTTCGGCTATCTGATAGGTAAAAGGAGCTCCATAATTTCCAAAAATCTCTTTGTAATCTACAGGTTCAATTCTTGAATGCGTGTCTTCAATTGAGCCTGAAAAAAGCATCATTGTTTTTTTATAAGAAAGCGCATCAGTTGCATTTTTAACCAATGGGATAAATTCTGCCAAAACATTGTCCCATTTTTTTGAAATACCATATTTGTAAGGGTAAAAATATTCAATAACATTCCAAGCTCTGAACAGATTCAGAATACGGTAGTTTTCTTGTAATGCTTTTTCTGTGTACGTTTTTTCATTACCGCCACTATAACGGATAAAATCTGGTTTTTGGCAATAATAGCCACCCGGTATCTGATTGAATGAAACCAGACCGGAAAGGTATTTTTTTTGTGCAGCATTAAGATTCTTATCCTTTTGAATCCAGGCTGTTGACAGGTTTCTATTGTCCTGGTCTTTACAAATTACCGCTTCAGCCTTTTTTATCACGGTTTTAGTTTTCAGAAAATCAACCCAGTCTGCTATGGTTTTTTCTGCAGGAAGCTTTTGGTCTAAAGCCGTAACCAATAAAGAGTCGGCATCTGTTTTACCGCTTGAAAGAACAGGGTCATAATACTTTAACAGTCCCCAGGTTTTGCAGATTGTTATCAGGTCTTTATCCGAAATGGATTTTTTATTTTGGCCTAAAGCCATTGTGGTCACTAAAAGACAACTGCAAATCAATAAAAAGGGCTGTTTCATAAATATTATTTTATTTCTCTGTTTTTACTTTCTAAAATTAGGTAAAACTGCGTTCCAAACAAAAGTGATGCGACTACAAGATGTATGGTTTGTGAACCGAACGGGAAATCGTACCAATACATCACAATTCCCGAAAGTATCTCAATGCCTAAAAGCCACATCACCCAATTGATTTTTTTGAAACCTAGCTGTAATTTATTGTTTCGGGTAATTAGAATTACATTGATAAGCAAGACTACAAATGAAAAAGTTCTGTGGAAATAAAACCCGATAATAGGGTCTTCCAGAATTTTATGCATAGCATCATAGCCATAAATTTTAACCTGTTCATCCACAAATTGGCGCACCTGTGTTCCTAAGATAATCTGGGTCAATGTCAATATCAGCGAAATAATCAGGACGCTGTCAAAAACTTTGTCAAATTTTAGTGGTGTTGCCGGTTTTGGCTTTGCCAGATTTAAAATGTACAAAATGATGCATACAATTAATAGCGCCATCACCATGTGGATGGTAATTTTTACCGGATTCAATACAGAATAAACAACTGTTGCTCCTAACCAGGCCTGAAAACCCATTAAAAATACCACAAGCCATGAAAGCAGCGTTATCTTTTTATTCTGTTTCCACAGGCTGAAAGAAAAGACAGCCATGACAAAGCAGGCCAATCCGGCCAATGCCCCAACCAAACGGTTAATATATTCTACCCAGGTATGCGTTGGATTAAACGAGGCATAGTCGTGTTTTGTATAAACCTGCCAATGGTTTTCCTCAAATTCACTGCCTGATTTGAAATCCTCCTGCGCCACGAGCAATTTTTCGCCACGAATAATTACCTGCCCTTTTTTAAATTCGCGTTCAGGCGACCACGTAAGTTCAGAAATATCTGTTGGCGGAATATAGTAGCCAAAACATTTAGGCCAGTCCGGACAACCCATTCCGGAACCGGTCATTCGTACTAAGGCACCGGCAATGATTACCAAATAAACCAGAATCAGGGCTGTTTTGGTAATGGAGGAAAAATATTTTTTCATTTTTAGTTAGTTTGAATTCGAATTGGATGAGGCGCCTAGTTGGCTGTTTTTTGCAATCCTAATTTTTCCGCTCTTTTCAGCATGAAATCATAGGCGGGCTGATATTCGTTAGGGATTTCTCCTTCAAGAATAGCCTCCTTAATAGCTTCTTTCAGTATGCCGATTTCTCTTCCGGGCTTTAAGCCGAATGTTTCCATGATTTCTTCTCCGGAAATAGGCGGCTGAAATTTTCTGATATGGTCGCGCTCTTCCACTTCCACAATCTTTTGGCGTACAATCTTGAAATTATTATGGTATTTTTTGAATTTGTTCGGATTCTTTGTCGTGATGTCTGCCTCGCATAAAACCATCAGGTCTTCAATATCTTCTCCGGCATCAAAAACAAGCCTTCTTACGGCAGAATCGGTTACGATATCCTGTGATAATACGATGGGACGCGAACTCATCATTACCATTTTGGAAACATACTTCATTTTATGATTCAATGGCATATGAAGCCTTTCAAATAATTTCTTGACCATTTTTCCGCCAACAAATTCATGGCCGTGAAACGACCATCCGTTTTTTTTATGGTGGCGTTTTGTAGGCGCTTTTCCAATATCGTGGAGCAGGGCAGCCCATCGAAGCCAAACATCATCCGTATTAGGGGCAATATTATCGACAACTTCCAAAGTATGGTAAAAATTGTCCTTATGGGTTTGTCCTTCAGATTCGTCAACACCTTCAAGTGCTGTCAACTCAGGTAAAATGATGTGTAATAACTTGGTTTGATGCAACAGGAGAAAGCCAATTGAAGGCTTGTCTGTCATCAATATTTTATTTAACTCGTCAACAATTCGTTCACCGGAAATAATCTTTATTCTTTCTCTGTTTCGTTCGATTGCCTTGAGGGATTCTTCTTCTATATCAAAGTTTAATTGCGCGGCAAAACGAATAGCGCGCATCATACGAAGCGGGTCGTCAGAAAAAGTAATATCCGGATTGAGAGGCGTCTTTATGATTTTGAGTTCCAGGTCGGATAATCCGTTGAACGGGTCAACAAGTTCTCCGAAATTGGCCTCATTTAGTGAAATGGCCAAAGCATTGATGGTGAAATCCCTGCGGTTTTGGTCGTCTTCCAAAGTTCCGTTTTCAACTACAGGATTTCTGCTTTCAAAATGATAAGACTCCTTTCTGGCGCCTACAAATTCAATTTCAGTATCTTCAAATCGGAGCATGGCCGTTCCATAAGTTTTAAAAACCTGGACTTTTGGTTTTTTTGGAAGCATTTCAGAAACTTTCAAAGCCAGCTCAATGCCGCTTCCAACAGCAACAATGTCGATATCTTTTTTAAATTTTCTTTTTAAAAGTAAATCCCGTACGAATCCTCCAATAACATAACTGTCAATGTTGAGCTCTTTGGAAGCCTGCGCGATTACATGGAATATTTTGCTGTTTACTGCTTCTTTATATGAAGTTTTGTCTTTCATTATTATGCTTAAAGTTCTGAGAACCGCAAACCGATTGCTATTTTCGGATTATCTTAACCTGGCTGTCTGAAGTCAGTTTGATAATAGCAGAAGGTTTTCCTGTCATCTTTTCTTGCTGCAAATTTACGACATAGTCAACGCCCTTTAAAATCTCCGGGCTAATTTCTTTGTAATTTATAGGGGTAGGCTCTCCGGATATGTTGGCAGAAGTAGAAACAAGAGGTTTTTTCATGCGTTCCAGCAGTTTGTAGCAGAAAGGTTCTTTTATGATTCTCATGCCCAAAGTGTTGTCAGGAGCAATCAGGTTTTTGGCAATGTTTCTCGGATTGTCTAAAATTAGCGTTGTCGGTTTTTCAGAAAGGTCTAAAATCTGCCAGGCCACTTCGGGAATATCCTTGAAGACATTATATACCATTCTTTCGCCATTCATCAGGACAATCATCGATTTTGACTCTTCTCTTCTTTTTAAGGCATAGATTTTCGCTACTGCGTCTGGATTGGTTGCATCACATCCAATTCCCCAAACGGTCTCCGTAGGATAAAGAATAATACCGCCTTCTTTGATTATTTCGTAAGCTTTGTGAACTTCTTCGTTCATATTTTTGGAACGTTATATTTAATTGTTTTTCCCGGAACACCAACAACAACCGCATTGTCTTCAATGTCTTTTGTGATAACGGCACCGGCTCCTATAGTTACATTTTTTCCGATTTTCAATTTAGGTAAAATTGTGGCATTGGCACCAATTGCTGTAAAAGCACCAATTTCGCAATTGCCCAAAACTTTTGCTCCCGGCGATATTTCTGCAAATTCGCCAATTTTACAGTCATGGTGGATACTCGCATAAGCATTGATCAACACGCCGTTTCCAATAAAAGTGTCTGCAGATACAAATGCAAAAGGCATGATGTTCAGTCCTTTTCCTAAAACGGCACTTTTGCTCACAACAGCGTTTTTGGCTATTGCTGAAACAGGGTTGCCATTGTATTCTAAAAACAGGTTATAAACTTTGTTCCTGCTAAAAGGATTGCCAAGTCCTAAGATAAAATCGGGATTTTTTTTGAGTTGGGACCGGGCTTGTTCGGTAGTTTTTAGAATCGGATATGAGAATAAAGAATCTTCAAGGTCGGCACTAACGTTGTCAAAAAAATAAAACGAATCGGGTGCATCGATGGTTAAAACATCGAAAACTTCCTTAGCATGACCTTTTGCTCCAATAATTATCATATGTTTTGATTGATTATAGAAGTGATTTTTTCTAAATCTTCTGTTTTTAATCCCACATACAAAGGAAGGCACATCACCCTTTTTGAAACAGATTCCGAAATGGGCATTTCGGTATTTTTTATAAAATTAACCGTATTCAGGGATGGATAAAAATACCTTCTTGGGAAAATCTGATTCTCGTTTAATGCCTTTTGTACTCTTAACAGCGTTTCTTCAGAATCCAGAATTATAGGATAATAGCTGTAATTCCATTTGGTGTTTTCCCGAATCTTTAAGCCTTGCAGATTGGAAAAGTTTAAATTGGCGTTATAAAAATCGACCACTTTTTTTCGTTCGGCGAGAATGGTATCGATATAAGGCAAAACGGCCAGACCCATAGCAGATTGAAGTTCTGAAATTTTAGCATTGATTCCTAAACCATGAAAATCCAAAGGTCCGTTGTGTCCGAAATTATGGCTGTAATATAATTTATGAAAAAGTTCTTTGTCTTTACAGAAAAGGGCTCCGCCTTCACCCGTATGGAACAATTTGGTTGCATGGAAACTGCAGGTGCTCACATCGCCAAAATTAAAAAGAGACTGATTTTTATATTCTACACCAAAAGAATGGGCAGCATCATAAATGACCTTTAAATTATGTTTTTTAGCGATAGCTTCAATTGCTTCCACCTGACAGGGGTTGCCAAAAACATGAGTGGCCAGTATGGCTGTAGTTTTTGGAGTTATGGCAGCTTCTATTTTGGTTTCGTCAATTGTAAGATATTCGGGGTTGATGTCAACAAAAACAGGTTCGCAATGTTCCCAGACTATTGCAGAAGTTGTAGCAACATAAGAAAAAGGTGTCGTGATGATTTCTCCTCCTTTTCCCAAAAGTTTCAGTGCAATTTGTAATGGAACAGTACCGTTATTGGTGATTAAAATAGAATCAGTATTCAGCCATTCTTTCAGCTTGTTTTCCAATTCTAAGGTCAACTGGCCCCTGTTTGTAAGCCACAAACTATCCCAAGCTCTTTTAACCAGGTTGTTATATTCGCTTTGCGGTGGTAAAAATGTCTGTGTTACGTTTATCATTTTGATTATTTAAAATCAAAGTTATGCAAATAATACTGCTTTATGTTATTCTCAAGCATGTTAAAACTGTATAATTTGTTAACAATGATGTCTAGTTTGTCCTGATATTCTTTAAAAGTTTCAGGATTATCATAATGTTTAATATCATCTGCTATCTTTTCATTCATTTCATCAAATGAAGTATAAAGCGTTGGCAGGTTCTTGAAATCTTCGGTAAAGAAAATCTCATTGTAAACGGCAAATGAAATACCTCCGGAGAAAATAGTTTCTATAAGATAACCATCCAATCCTTCGCCAAAAGTAATGACAAATTTGGCTCTTGAAGCATAATCCTTATAAGTATCATACTTCATATTTTTTATTTCGACAAAAGTATAATGTGGCAATTTCTTTTTTAGGTTGGATACTATTTCCTCTTTTGTCAACATACTTGAATTGGGAACCCATTGAATTTTATCTGGAGAATAAATAACCAGATTTTCTTTTTCACTAAATACCTTTCTATTGTAGGGAGTTGGGCTTAACCAGGCTGAAAAAAGATGAAGCGGCACGCCGTAATAATTTCTTTTTTCAAGTGTAGCATAACGCTTGTGTGCCATGGTCATAGTCGTGTTTGGGAACATTTTCTTGACATTGTCGATTTTTTCAATCGGTGGCATAAAAAGGTCATTCTGGTTGAGCAGGTTGATTTTTATATCTTTTATATTTTCCGTCCATCTGAAAAAAGGAACCATACGTTTGTTCCCTTTATTGAAAGCAGCAATCATTACATCCGGGATATGAATTTCCGCAAAGTCAAGATGGTCAAAATACCTTTCAATTTCTTTGAAAGTGAAAATAATCATTTCGTTTGAAAACTTCCTGTATTTATAGTCGGTTTCACTTTTCCCGGGCAAAAAACTGGCAACCACGTCACATCCGTGAATGTCTTTTAACTTCTTGACGATGTTATAAATGGTGCATATTGACAAAATTCCTCCGTTAATCCTGTCTGTTCCGGAAGGAACAAAAAACAGGATTAGTTTTTTTGTGTCGGAATAGTGTTCTTTAAAATATTTTTTTTTGAAGGATTTGTGGTGTCCCTGTAAAAAAAAGCTCATGAGCTGATGCTGAAATTTATGGAAATCTTTTTTTATTGACATAAATAGCTATTTGTGAAATAAAACATTTTGAATCCAGCCTCTAATCGTGTATTTGTGGTAAATTTCTTCAGGAAGCTTTTCATAGTCGCTTTCAAAGAACGAGGTAGGGATTACCGGATTTTTTTCGTCTATGACCAAAATATTATTGGGATTGTAGAAATCATAATTTACAATATCGGGATTGGTTGTTATGAGTTTCTTTTCTAATCCCATACTTTCAAAAATCCTGAATGTCAGCCCAAATTGTCCATCTCTTTTGATGTCTAAAAGGGCATTGGACTTTTCTATAAATTTTGAGATTTCTTCCAATGTGATTTTTTCAAAGAAAAATTCGATTTCGCTCTTCGGGCATTCCTTGTCTCTGCTCAAAACAATAATCTTGTGTTTTATCTGCTTCGACTTTAATTCAGAAATGATTTTTGAAAGAACAGGAAGTCTTTTGTCTTTGGAACAGATATTAAAAACCTGAAAATCAAATGGCCCTTTACTGCTGTTCTTGTTCTCTTCATAAATCCAGTTAGGAGCAAACTTTAGACCTAATTTTTGACAGTCTTCCTTTTCAAAAGAAAATGCCTGGTCAAATGCAGAAGCAACCCGCTTTATTTTTGGACAACGGGTAGCACTGTCATTAAAAAAACCGATTGACTTTCGTGTATAATTTTTTAATTGCTTCAGGTATCTTTTGTCAATGAAGTCTCCCTTGATGGTCACAATCAAATCCTGCCTCTCACCAATTTGTTCCAGATGCTTGATGATTTCTTTTCCGTAATAGATATTTTTGATGTTTTTCCTGAAAAAGACCTTCAGGAAAGCATTATAAATTTTATAATAAAAATTGGGATATTTATATTTAAAATTATGGAAGTCAATATGGTGTACAGTGTGACCGTCCTGTTTTAAGACTTTAGCAATTCCTTCATTCAAGCCCCAATTGTCAAAACTAATCAACGCAATTTTCATCTATCTCCTTTGTATCGGTTTGCAATAAGAAATTACGAAATAATTTCTTAAAATGGAACCTGATTTTGCTTTTTGTTTTATGTCTTTTGCCTAAATGTTGGTTGCTTCAATTCTCAATATTACTTGCAAAATGCTTGTAAAAAAATTTGATTTCCGCAAAGATAAGTTTTTTTAAACGGAAGAAACAAGCAATATTGATAATATGTTAAAAAAATCTTAATTAAATTGACAATCAATAATTTACAGGTGTTTTTAATGAGGATTTACCAATTAAGATTAGAATTTAAACAGTAAAAAGCAAAATAACAGTCTTAAAACTGAAACTTTAAAATAAATTCTTAGGGGGTGAGATGCTTGTGATAGAGAAGTCGAATCTCGACTCAAGATTATTTTATTTTATAAACACCCAATGCCTTTTTTATCTTTTTGCTTAAAAGAACCAATTTTACATACAATCGGTTTTTCAAACTCAGGAACATCCAGTTTTTATAGGGAATAAGTTCTTTTTCAATCAGGCTGTTCATTTTCTCTGATACAATAAAATCTTTATTGATATGCGCCCATTTTACATTGTCGTAACCGTCAAACTCATTCACCTTGTTTTTTTCATGAATGATTGACATCCATAAACGCTTGTCTGTAATCTGCGTAATACGGGTTTCCTTTTTCCACAACGTATGGTCGTTAAACCAAACAGTTTTCGGGTTTTCATTTTTTTCAATCAGGCTTATGAACGGATTGAAAATATGTTCTTTTTTACCTAATATGTAACGGGGTTTTACCTGTAGAGAATAGCCTTTGATAACATCAACAGCCTGATATTCCTGTGACTGAAATTTGTGCTGTACTTCGTTGATGAAATTTTTATGGATACAATCGTCATTGTCAATTCTTGAAGTAATCAAATAAGGAACATTCTGTGCATCTTCAGAAATAAACTGTTGGATAGCCGGATAAAATTCAGGCATACCATCAATATAAAAGGCTTTGATGTTTGTCTTATCCGAAATCAGGTTAGTTATGGCACTTTTATATTTTTCGGGTGTTGTAGTGTCAAAAAACAGAAGCCAGTTAAAATCCGTATTGGTCTGCGCCACAACAGATGGGAAACAAAAGTTCTCAAAGAGCCACATTCTGTCTTCCATCCACTCGTCGGTCAGTAAGGTTTCGTTATTTTTAGTAACGTTCCAATCAGGATTTCTCAGATTAAACCTAGTAATTAGATAGTGTTTAAACATTTATTGGGTGCTAATTAACCTTTCGGCAATTTTTTTGTAAAATTAAATTAATTATTTGAACTCTAAAATCGAAAATGGTTACTTTTGTGAACAAAATAAGAAAAGCATAAATGCACGAAGTTTACAATCCAAAATTCCTACACCAGAAAGAAGCCATACGGGACTGTATTGCTAATTTTGAGGCTAAAGGTATTTTGTTTGTTGACGGAAAGCGCAACAAAATCAGGCTCTTTGAATTAGATGAGATTACATTGAATGTCAAATCGTTCAAGATTCCTAATTTTATCAATCAGGTAGCCTATAAATTTTTCAGGCGTTCAAAAGCCAGACGCTCTTTTGAGTTTGCCAATATTTTGCTGGAAAAAGGAATAGGAACCCCTCAGCCCGTTGCTTATTTTGAAAATTTCAAAAATGTTCTTTACGACAGTTATTACATCAGCGAACAGTTGAATGCAGATTTGACTTTTAGGGAATTGACAACAGATTTGAATTATCCTGACCACGAGACCATACTAAGGCAGTTTGTGCGGTTTTCATTTAATTTACATGAAAATGGTATAGAATTTCTCGACCACACGCCAGGTAATACACTGATTAAAAAGAACGGTGAAGGGAATTATAATTTCTTTTTGGTTGACCTGAACAGAATGCAGTTTCATAAGTCCATGACCTTGAAGCAGCGTATTGTCAATTTATCCAAACTCACACCCAAAAGAGAATTGGTTGAAGTAATGAGCGACGAATATGCAAAGCTTTATGGCAGGCCTTATGAAGAGGTTTTGCAAATGATGATTGTTGAAACGGAATCATTCAGAAACAGGTTTCATAGAAAGAAGCGGCTCAAGAAAAAACTGTTTTTCTGGAAATAATTTTTTGCATTTAAATAGATTATGAAAGCATCCGTAATAATGAGTACCTATAATTCTGAAGAATGGCTTGAAAAAGTCATATGGGGATTTAGTGTGCAAACTGAACTCAACTTTGAAATTATTATTGCAGATGACGGGTCAAAACCTAAAACCAAAGAATTGCTGGATACTTTAAGACCGCAACTTTCAATGCCGTTAATTCATGTATGGCAGGAAGATAACGGTTTTCAAAAGTCACAAATACTCAATAAGGCAATTGTTGCTTCCAATACAGATTATCTTATTTTTACGGATGGCGATTGTATTCCGAGGAAAGATTTTGTAGAAACACATCTTCACTATCGTGAGAGGGGCTATTTTCTTTCCGGAGGCTATTTTATGCTTCCGATGAATATTTCACAGGCTATCACAAAAAATCATATCCTGCATCAGAATTGTTTTGATGTAAAATGGCTTGTTGGGAGAGGCCTTAAAAAGTCATTTAAAAACACAAAACTTTCTGCTACCGGTTTATGGGCAAAGTTCCTGAACTTTATTACGCCAACAAAAGCAACCTGGAACGGACACAATGCTTCCGGCTGGAAGGAAGATTTGGTTGCTATTAATGGCTTTAACCAGGAAATGCAATATGGTGGACAGGATAGGGAACTGGGTGAAAGGCTTTTTAATAAAGGGCTAAAATCAAAACAGATTCGATACAGTGCCATCGTAGTTCATCTCGACCATGCAAGAGGTTATGTAAATGAAGCTACCTGGAAAAAGAATTTTGCTATTCGTGAAAATACCCGAAAAAATAAGGTTATAAGGACGCCAATCGGGATTGATTCCAATTAATTTTTTTCCAGATAACTGTTGAGTTCCGGCAGAATGAGTTCCGGAGTAAAAGACTCGTACAGTTTCATGGCCTGATTTTTCATTTCTTTTGCAGATTTTTTACCATATAATTCCGGTTTGAAATCTTTGAGATGAACAGAAGCATAATGTATGCCGTCTTCAAACGAATTCCAGGCTTCCTTTTTTATCCATGTAGAAAATATTGTGAATGTAGGCTTGAATAGGGCCTTTGCCATATTTACTGCCCCGCCTTCGTTGCCAATCAGGGCATTGCAATGATAAGTAATTGATAAAAATTCCCGAATGCTACCCGGAACAATGTTAATCTTAATGTTCTTCTGTGTTTCCGGCTGGCACAATCCGAATATTTTTTTTGCCTGTTCCACCTGTGATGGCATGTAGTTAAACAGAAGCGTAGCGTTGGTTTTGGCAACTATGGCATCAAGTAACTTTGCCATATAAGGAAAAGGATAGGTTTTATTATGACCACTACCCAAAACACCAATCATATAGATTTTTTTTGAAAAATCGATATTGTTTTGAATCAGGATATCTTTTCCGTTTTTAATTTCTTCTTCTGTCAGGAAAATTTTAGGGCGATTGTCAAGTGGAATGCCCGAAGAAAAAGGCTGTAGCAACAGCATTCTGTTTTCAATAGCCAGACCAGCTGAAGTTTTTGGTTTTGAAAGTTCCTTAAACGTGTCCGTATATAAAAAGTTGGTATAGGACTTATGAAATCCGATTTTCTTCTTTGCGCCTGACATTCCTACAACAAGATTGCTTTCCAGCTTTCCATAGGCATCAACAACAATATCGTATTTCTCTTTTCGGATAGAAACCAGAAAACGCAGGAGCATTTTTTTGCTTTTGCGAAATTCTTCCTTGAAAAGTACCAAATTATCAATATTGGGATTGTTTTCTACCACCGGCTTTGTGAAAGGATAAATCAGGTAGTCAATCTGTGCATCAGGATAAATAGTCCTTAAGTTGTTGCAAAGAATAGAACTGGCCAAAACATCGCCTATCATTTTCTGCTGGATTACAAGTATCTTTTTCATGAAAATTGTATGAATTACAAATTAATAATTAGGAATTACGAACATTTATGCCAGACAGGTTGTTCGTAATTCCTAATCTCAATTCCTAATTATTATACCGCTACGTCGTATTCTCTCAGTGCGTTGTTTAAAGAAGTTTTCAAATCGGTAGAAGGTTTTCTTTTTCCGATAATTAAAGCGCAAGGAACCTGAAATTCTCCTGCAGCGAATTTTTTAGTATAACTGCCCGGAATCACAACCGAACGTGCTGGCACGACACCTTTCATTTCTACAGGCTCATCACCAGTCACATCTATAATTTTTGTAGAGGCAGTCAGACAAACATTAGCGCCAAGAACTGCTTCTGTTTCAACGCGAACACCTTCAACTACAATACATCTCGAACCAATAAAAGCACCATCTTCAATGATTACAGGAGCAGCTTGTAATGGCTCTAAAACACCGCCAATTCCTACACCACCGCTCAAATGTACGTTCTTGCCAATCTGGGCACAACTGCCTACGGTAGCCCAGGTATCGACCATCGTACCTTCATCTACATAAGCACCAATATTGACATAACTTGGCATTAAGATTACACCACTCGAAATATAAGCACCATGACGGGCTACAGCATTAGGAACAACACGAATTCCTTTTTCGGCATAGCCTTTTTTCAAAGGCATTTTGTCATGATATTCAAAGATTCCTGCTTCAAGGGTTTCCATTTTTTGAATAGGGAAGTACATTACAACTGCTTTCTTTACCCATTCATTAACTTGCCATCCATCGGCAATTGGTTCAGCTACGCGTAATTTTCCACTGTCTAGCAGTTCGATAACCTCGCGGATTGCTGTTGTTGTTTTTTCTTCCTGAAGCAGGGCTCTATTTTCCCATGCCTGCTCTATAATTGTCTGCAAAGTGCTCATAAAATTTGATTTTTAGCAAAGATATGTTTTTTTCGTTTTCAACCCTGTCAGAGTTTCAAACTCTGGCAGGGTTGAATAAACGGATTTTACGTAAATTTGTAAAACACCCTATTTCCTATGAAAGATAATTTTTCAAATCAAGCCTCAGAGTATTCTAAGTTCAGGCCATCTTATCCGCCGGAACTTATTGAACATATCGTTTCATTTACGGAATTGAGAGAAATGGCATTGGACGTGGCCACAGGCAATGGGCAGATTGCCCAAAAGCTATCTGAATATTTCCAGACCGTATATGCTACAGATATCAGCGAAAATCAATTGCAGCATGCCAAACAATTATTAAATGTAATTTACAAAAAACTTCCTGCAGAAAGAACCGATTTTCTGGACAAGCAATTTGACCTGATTACAGTAGCCCAGGCAATACATTGGTTTGATTTTGACCAGTTTTATGCGGAAGTATATCGCATACTAAAACCAACGGAATCTTTGCAGTAGTTGGTTATGGGCTTTTCAGTACCAACGAGGAATCAGATAAAATACTTTCTGATTTTTATTACAATATTATAGGTCCATTTTGGGATGCTGAACGAAAATACCTGGATGAGAATTATCAAACGATTCCTTTTCCATTTGAAGAATTGGAAACACTTCGTTTCCAGAATAAATTTACGTGGACTTTCGAACAGCTTGTAGGTTATCTGGAAACATGGTCAGCGGTAGAACATTATAAAGCGCATAACAACGAAAATCCAATCGATTTGATTCGTAAAGAATTAGAACTTACGTGGAATAGAAGCGATAAAACGGTTGTTTTTCCAATGCTTTTGAGATTAGGAAAATTAAAAATGTAATTTTGGAGAAAAATTAAAATGCCAAGAATACTAGCCATAGATTACGGACTAAAACGAACCGGAATTGCCGTTACAGACGAAATGCAGATTATTGCTTCCGGACTAACAACTATTCCTTCAGAAACAGCCATCACTTTTCTCAAAGATTACTTTGCTAAGGAAAAAGTAGAAAGAGTTTTGATAGGAGAACCCAAACAGATGGATTATACACCATCTGAAAGTGCCAAACTGATTGAAGCTTTTGTGGAAAAATTTAAAAATAATTTTCCAGACCTGCCATTTGAAAGGGTAGATGAGCGTTTTACATCAAAAATGGCGTTCCAGACCATGATTGATAGTGGGTTGAAAAAGAAACAACGTCAAAATAAAGCGCTGATAGATGAGATTTCGGCAACGATTATGCTTCAGGATTACTTATCCAGAAAAAAATTCTAGATTTTATTTTTATTTTATTAAAAAACCTGTTTGTAATTTAAAATAGATATAAATAACAAAGTTTTTTGTTTCTTTCAAAGTATCTTTGCACGACAAAAATTTTTGTGATGGCAACTACAACTTTAAGAACAGAAACGGATGTGGTTCTAATTGGCGCCGGAATCATGAGCGCTACTTTAGGTTTATTGCTTAAAGAACTGAATCCCAATATTAAAATTGAAATTTACGAGCGACTGGACATGGCTGCGGCCGAAAGTTCTGATGCATGGAATAATGCGGGAACAGGTCACTCTGCATTTTGCGAGCTCAATTATACTCCGGAGCTTGCAGGTGGAGAAATCGATACCAAAAAAGCTGTAAAGATTGCAGAATCTTTTGAAGTTTCGAAGCAGTTTTGGGCCTATCTGGTTGAAAAAAATCTGATCTCCAATCCTGAAAATTTTATCAAGAGTATCCCGCATATGAGTTTTGTTTGGGGTGAAGAAAATGTGGATTTCCTGAAAAAAAGATATGACGCGCTTCAGCAATACAGTCTTTTTAAGGGAATGGAATATTCAGAAGATAAAGATAAAATACGTTCGTGGATGCCACTGGTTATGGAAGGCAGGAATCCAAAATCAGTTATTGCGGCTACTTCAATGAAAATTGGTACCGATGTGAATTTTGGTGAACTCACCCGAAGTATTTTTAATTACCTTAAAACATTAGAAGGTGTTAGCATGAAGTTCCATCATGAAGTGAAAAGTCTGAAAAAAGGTGAAGATGGAAGATGGCAAATTAAGGTGAAAAATCTGGAGACAGGTGATAAAACCAAAATCAGTACACGTTTTGTTTTTATTGGAGCCGGAGGTGGTTCATTACCGTTACTTGAAAAAGCAGGTATTCCGGAAGGAGATGGTTTTGGAGGTTTTCCTGTAAGCGGTCAATGGCTGAAATGTGTCAATGAAGATATAATCGCAAAACACAATGCCAAAGTTTACGGTAAGGCTTCTGTAGGTGCTCCGCCAATGTCAGTTCCGCATATCGATACCCGTATGATTGATGGTAAAAAAGCTTTATTGTTTGGGCCTTATGCAGGCTTTTCTACTAAATTCCTGAAAAATGGCTCGTATTTGGACTTGCCGCTTTCCATAAAACCGAATAACCTGATTCCGATGCTTTCAGCCGGATTCCATAACCTGCCTTTGACAAAATATCTGATTGACCAGGTGCGTCAGTCACCGGAAGACAGGCTCGAAGCCTTGAAAGAATACCTTCCGGACGCCAGGATGGAAGACTGGGTTTTAGAAACTGCAGGCCAACGCGTACAGGTTATCAAAAAAGGCGAGAATGGGGGAGGAGTATTGGAATTTGGAACAGAAGTAGTAACAGCGGGAGATGGTTCGTTAGCCGTTTTGCTAGGTGCGTCTCCGGGAGCTTCAACCGCAGTTTCGATTATGCTTGACCTGATTCAAAGATGTTTTTCTGAACACGAAAAAACAACAGAATGGCAGAAAAAGTTAAAAGAAATGGTTCCGTCGTATGGAATCTCATTAAATGATAATGAATCTCTGCTTCAGCAGGTGAGAGAACATTCTGCTAAAGTCTTGAAATTAGATACGTTGTAAATAAATAGAAATTATACAAAGAAGCCTGAAGCAATTGTTTCAGGCTTTTTATTTGGTCTGATGCAGCAGTTTGGCTGCTTTGACAATGCTTTCAGAAAGGTTGGTCAACCAAACCAGTTGTTCGATAACCAATTGGGCTTCCTGCATTTTAAGCTGGAATTCTTCATCTTCTGAAAGATGCGCTTCCTTTAATTCCTTGGCACGCATATTCTTTAATTCGGTAAAGCGCATGGCCAAATCTTCATTCGTTTCGGTTTGTGCCAATGTGCCGGAAACCTCCAAATCAGCAAATGTGATGGCATAATTCAGATTTTTGATTACCGTTTGGACAACTACATTGAAAGCTTCAGATGCCGTCGATGTTTTATGCGTCTGTATATAAGTTCCTAAAGAAGCCAATGAAGAAAGCAATGTGTGGTTTAAGACGGCAAGTTTGTAAACCTGCTGCACCTGTTTCTGTTTGGATTTGGGTTCCTGGGTCATACGTTGAAACGAGGCCATCAGGTTACCGACTTCAATGAAGGCATTTTTTCGCGCGATTCGGTATGAGGTTGTCACTTCTCCTTTGTTGTTGTAAAAAATAGAAATCTCGTTGAGATAATCACGATTGGCTTCAATGGATTTTTTAATATAAATAGGCTGGCTCATAAATTCCCATGATGGCCAGAAGAAATAATTGGCCAAAAAGGCAAGGCCTGCCCCTACCACAGTATCCAGAATACGGTATTGGATGACATCGTTAATATTTGGGGTAATGATTCCGTAAACAAAAACAACATAAATGGTTACAAAAGTAGCGCCTACTTTATAATTTATCGAGGTAAATGTAAAGCCTAAAATCATCGAAGTAATAGCTAAGGTACCAATGATAATGTGATTATGGATAAACAGCAGTAGGGCAAAAGCAATGAGTCCGCCGACCACGGTTCCGATAATCCTGTGGAACGAACGCTCTTTGGTCAATCCGTAGCCCGGACGCATGATAACTACTATAGTCAGCAATATCCAATATACATTTTGAAAAGGGAAAAGGCTTCCTAACAAAAACGCAAGCATGATTGTGGCCGTCAGCCGTAACGAATGGCGAAATATGGTTGACGAAAAACTCAGGTTTTCACGGAATGTGCTCCACGGATAATATTGTGGAGTCAGTAATTTGTCAAGATTCTTATCTCTTCCTTTATAATCGTTAGTGTTGAAGTTTGGCATGAAGGCACGCTCCACAATCTTGATTTTTTCAATCTGCTTTTCCGCATAATGCAGCATGTTGGAAAGCATCCAAACGCCTTCGGAAGCTTTTTCCTTTCCCAATTCCTGTTCGTAGTCTGAAATTACTTTTTCGAGCGCTTCAAGGTCTTTTAGCAGCGAATGCTTCGGTACATATTTTTTTCGGTTCTCGAGGCTTTTAAAAATTGCTTTTAAAGTAGAAGCAAGGTTGTAGGCCAGGTGCTGATAGGTAGCCAGGACTTTTGGATGGTCTGCAAATTTTTGGTGCAGTTTATTATGGTCAAATGAGGTCGATAGTGCCAGTTCCAGAATTTCAAGCAGTGAAATAAAAACCAGGGTCATCTTTCGGGTCTGGTCTGAAGTACCGTTGGAATGGCTTCGGTTTCGTATTAAAATTTCCCTTAGGTTTTCATGGATTGTGTTTAATTCTACCTGAAGATATAACTGCTTTTCGATAATTTTTTCGCGGGGCGAATCAATCTTCCATAAATCACCACGCAATTTCATATACTTTGAAGTCAGTCGCAAGCATTCGGCAACCTGAAGTTCGATATAACGGTGCGGTCTGATGTAATTAAATGTCAGGGATATGAGAAGGTAAAACAGACCGCCAACAAACATTAGTCCTGAATATTGGAGCATTTCCCATCCATCGTGTATGTGGCCAAAAGCAAGGCAGATAGATAAGAGGGCTGAAAATGAAACCTGAGTCGCACGTTGTCCATAAACCGAAATCATGGAGAAAAAGAAAATCATAGCCGCCATAGCCGGATACAATATCCAGGGTTGAGGATAGAGCAGGTTAACAACCAGATTGTTTCCCGCTACAATCAGGGCAGCAACCAGAATACCATTTATTCGGTGTTTTCTGTTGCTGGGAATATCGCTCGGATAGGTCAAAAAAGCACCTAAGGCAATATTGAAACCAATTTCAAAATTACCTGTATAAGAGAACAAAAGCACCGGAATAGCAGCGGCCAATGTCACTTTTAAGGCATTGGAAAAATTGGTACTATCGGTAAAATTTCGGACTTTCTGAATCATTGCGAAGCGGTTACTAGCAAAGATAGGAATTGATAAACATTTTCGGAATTAAAAAAATAAAGATTTAATGCTTTTGATGTTATTAAAAGATTACCGTCTATAATCTTTTTTCACTATTTTTGCCCTCTGATTTTGCAGAGATTCTGCTAATTCTTTATAATTCAATACGAAAGAAATGATTTTACCAATTATAGGATATGGCGATCCGGTTTTAAGAAAAGTAGGTGAGGAAGTGCCACAGGATTATCCTAACCTGAAGCAAGCGATTGCAGACATGTATGAGACGATGTATAATGCTTATGGAGTAGGTCTGGCAGCGCCTCAGGTAGGACTTAGCCTTCGACTATTTGTTATTGACACGGAACCGTTTAGTGATGATGAAGATTTAGAGGAAAAAGAGCGTGAAGAACTGAAAAACTTTAAAAGAACCTTCATCAATCCAAAAATGCTTAAGGAAGAAGGAGAAGAATGGGGTTTTAATGAAGGATGCCTGAGTATTCCGGAAGTCCGTGAAGATGTGTACCGAAATGAAAGAATCACCATTGAATATTTTGATGAAGATTTCAATAAGAAAACGGAAGAATTTGACGGATTGATTGCAAGGGTAATTCAGCATGAATACGACCATATCGAAGGAATTTTATTCACAGATAAAATATCTTCACTAAAAAAACAGTTAATAAAGAAAAAACTTCAAAACATTATGGACGGAAAAACACGTCCGGATTATAAAATGAAGTTTGTTGCCAAAAAAGGCAGATAAGAAGAACAAATTAATTTCAATTATAAAATATCTTTAAAATGAATTTAGACAAAATATTGGCCATTTCTGGCAAGCCGGGCTTATACGCACTTAAACTTCAAACCCGTACCGGTTTTGTTGCCGAATCATTACTTGACGGAAAGAAAATTACGGTTGGTTTGAGAAGCAATGTCAGCCTGCTTTCAGAAATTTCTATTTATACAAATGAGCAGGAAAAACCGTTGGTTGAAGTAATGAGAGCTATTGCTGTAAAAGAAGATAACGGACCTGCCTTATCACATAAAGAAGACAATGCTAAATTGGCTGCTTATTTTCTTGAAATCTTACCGGACTATGATCAGGACAGAGTATATCCGTCAGATATCAAAAAAGTTTTGAACTGGTACAATATGCTTCAGGCAAAAGGCCTGGTTTCAAAAGAAGCTCCTGCACCAAAAGTTAAGGAAGAAGTAACAGAAGAAAATTCAAACTAATTCTTCATCAAAAAATAAAAAACCTCGTTTAGAAATAAACGAGGTTTTTTATTTTAGCTCAATAAGAAGAGAAACAATAGCGGGAACACAATGCCGGCTATAGCGAGTTTCCAGCCTCTTTTCTTAAAGGTAAATTTTCCATAAGGAATCATCAGGGCACCGGTAACCGCAATTACAATTAATGAAATACCAAAAATATCAGAATAATAAATCCACCATTCTGAAGTGTTTTTGTGTAGTTTCATAGCATGGCTGATGATTGGTGTTTTTTTGAAAGCGACAATTTCTCCTTTTCCTGTTTTCATATCAATTTCCACATCGTGGTTTTCAAATGAAATCTTCAAAGTTCCTTTTTTGATGGAATGGCGTCTGATTTTATCATCAATGCCGTGTTCTTTTCCTAAGGATTCAGCATATTTTTCGCTAATCAGTTCTTCTGGCGGTAGCTTTACTTCAATGTTTTTTGTTTCAACGGTATATTTTTCCGGATGCCAGCTATCTCTGTGGTTCATCAATATTCCGGAAAAGGCAAAAGAAATAATCAATCCAATGTAAAAATAGCCTAAATCACGGTGCAGGCCTCTTATTTTTTGTTGCTTCATGTTGTTTTTAAAAGATGGCGCAAATATAGTTCACTTTCCAGCACAGGGCAAAAAAAAGCCCCGTTTTGGCGGGGCTTAAGGTTTTTATTTCTGCTCATAATCGTAATTCACCATCCAGAGGATACCGAATTTGTCAACAAACATTCCAAATAAAGCGCCCCAGAAAGTTTTTTCCAAAGGCATGGTTACTTTTCCGCCATTGGAAAGTCCGTCGAAAAGTTTTTTAGCTTCGTCTTCGCTTTCTGTATTGATGGAAACTGAAAAATTCGTTCCTGCAGTAACAGGCTGTTGTCCGAAAGCCTCACTCGTATCACTTCCCATGAGTATTGTTTCTTTGCTGATTGGCAATGAAACGTGCATAATCAAATCTTCTGTTCCGGCTGGAAGCGGTTGTTCAGAAGGCATATCTTTAAACTTCCCGATATAGGTAAATTCTCCGCCAAATACGGATTTGTAAAATAGGAATGCTGCTTCACAGTTTCCATTAAAAGTAAGATAAGGATTTACTTGTGCCATGTTAGATTGTTTTATTGTTTTTGTTTGTTCAAACTTACTGAACTTTTTTCATTGCAAATTGTTCCGATTTCGTTTTTCCGTCTTTCATTCCGGAAATTTCAGCTACGATGCTGTCTTTTGTAATTTGGTTGTAAGTAATCTTGTTTGGGTAATCGTGTTTCGGGTTCTCGAAAATAAGTTGTTTGTCAGAAGAGTTTGTCAGGGCAAATTCTACAGGCTTTTCATTATTTTGATTTCTTACTGACACTTCATAAATCAATTGATTTTCTTTTTGCCAAAGTTTTACGCTTTCTCCAAAAACGGTGTCCTTACCAATGACAAAATAGCTTTCTCCGTGAAAAGTAGAATCATTTTCTTTGGTCCATATCTCAGAAAGATTGCCTTCTTTGGAATTATTTTCCCAACGTCCTAAAAACCAATCGGCTTTTTTGATTTCGGCATAAGTTTTTGGAGTAGCTTCAACGGGAGGAAGCTTTGAATCATGGGCTTCTTTACAGGAAGTGATTCCTAAAGTTGCCAAAACAGCCAGTGCATAAATAGTTTTTTTCATAAGATTGATTTAGTTTACAGGAAACAAATATGAATCAATATCGATTGATAAAATTGTAAAAAAACGACTTTCTATTCTAAATTGAAATATTTTGCCATTTCAAGATTTTCCGAAAAGTATTTTTTCGGATTCAGGCCTGTAAAATATGTGAAGTCTTTTATGAAATGGGCCTGGTCGTAAAAACCGCCGTCATAGGCTACATTGGTAAAATTTCTAAAATCTTTGTTTTCAATGAGCTGTAAGGCATGATTGAACCGTATGATTCTTGAAAATAATTTCAGGCTCAATCCTACGTTGGAAAGAAATTTACGTTCCAGGTGACGTTGCCCGGTTTTTAGATTAGCTGTCAGTTTTTCTATTGAAATCATTCCTTCGGATAGGATGATTTCATTGACACAACTTTCAATTGCATCCGTGTCGGTGGTATTTTTGAGATGGTTCTCAAGGAAATTTTCGATAACCCGAATGCGTTCTTCATTATTCTGGCAACAACCCATTTGTTCTTCCAAAGAACTGCTGTCTTCCCAAATTTTTGAGAGCTCCACAAAAATTCCGGTCAAATTGCTGACAGGAAAATCAATAAAAGGCTGTAATCCGGCGGGTTGAAACCGGATGCTGAAAATACCAACTTTGCCGATTCCCTGTACTTCAATGAATTTTTTTAGCTGACCGTGTATAAAGTTTTTTGGTTGCGTTTCGGCTCCGTTTTTAGTGTAGGTGACAAACAGGTCGCCATGATTAAAAATCAGTTCAATACAGCCGTCAGGAAAAATACGTTCTCTTGAATGCGGTTCCAAATCATCAAGATTGTCGAGGCTCCAATAACAGCGGATGTATTTTGACAGCCTGTTATTTGGTGAAAAAACATGGTAGTTCATCTTAATTATTTACCATTGGATAAGTGTTTTCGTTTTTATTTCTCAAGTCCAGGCCACCTTCATATACTGATTTCAGATTAACCAGATAAAAACTCCAGCCCGTATGGCATCCCAGACGGATATTCCTTTTTGAATTTTCATCAGTCGGAATGTTTTTTTGTGTGAGTTCCACCAATACATAGCCGTCTTCTTGCGTAAGTAGAATATCGACAAGACAATTTCCGGCAAAAGTAAACTGCAAATAATCAGTGCCGTTGGCCTCGGTAATTTTTCCTTTTTCGACATCGTCATACAAAAACCATCGCCATTCATAGGTGGCATCTTTTTCGACGGCTGTTTTCGAATCGAGCTGTTTGCCATTTGGGTCAAAATAGGAAGCATTGCTCAAAAACCATCTTTCAATTTCTGAAGATGTGGCCCAGGCATTGTAAAGTGTTGAAAGGCTAGATTTTATTGCAATTTTTCTGGTGAATTTTGTCCAGTCGAAATTTTCCATACAAGAGTTTTTAAAGACTAAAGTAAGTAAAAAAAACTCAATTGTTTATCAGAAAACTTGCTTTGCGATTTTGTGTGAAATAGTTGCTCGCAAAGGCGTAGAGCCGCAAAGTTTTTAAGAACAAATTATTGAATTGCCGGTGTGGTTTAGACTTCTAAAATCCACGTAATTGTTTAATATGTGATAATCCGTGGCCTAAAGACAATGAAGAAAACCGACTTTTCTTTGTTTGGTGTAAACTTCCTGACAGACATAAAAACTCAATCTCAAGCCCGATGGAACGTAAACAATTTTTTTGTAAATTTGCACTCCAATTACATAAGGAAGAAAAGATGTTAGATAGATTGCAGATTGTAAAACAGCGTTTTGACGAGATTTCGGATTTGATTATCCAGCCGGATGTCATTGCCGACCAAAAGCGCTATATTCAATTAAACAAAGAATACAAAGACTTGAAAGCGCTTGTAGAAAAGCGTGACGAGTATGTAAATATAATGGGCAATATTGATGAGGCAAATGAAATTATTGCTGACGGTAGCGACCCTGAAATGACCGAAATGGCAAAAATGCAGTTGGATGAAGCCAAGCAGAGATTGCCGGAATTGGAGGAAGAAATCAAATTTTTGCTAATCCCGAAAGACCCGGAAGATGCGAAAAACGTAATGGTTGAAATCCGTGCCGGAACCGGTGGGGATGAAGCCAGTATTTTTGCAGGTGATTTGTTCCGAATGTATACCAAATATTGCGAAAGCAAAGGTTGGAGAACGTCGGTTGTGGATATGAACGAAGGAACTTCAGGAGGTTTCAAAGAAATTATTTTTGAGGTTACCGGTGAAGATGTTTACGGAACTTTAAAATTTGAAGCAGGTGTACACCGTGTACAGCGTGTTCCACAGACCGAAACTCAGGGACGTGTGCATACTTCTGCAGCAACTGTAATGGTTTTGCCTGAAGCGGAAGAATTTGACGTTCAGATTGACATGAATGACGTTCGTATTGACTTTTTCTGTTCGTCAGGACCTGGTGGACAGTCGGTAAACACGACAAAATCTGCTGTTCGTTTGACGCACATTCCAACAGGATTGGTAGCCCAGTGTCAGGATGAAAAGTCACAGCATAAGAATAAGGATAAAGCATTTACCGTTTTGCGTTCCCGTTTGTATGAGCAGGAATTGGCTAAAAAACAGGAAGAGGATGCTCAAAAACGTAGCTCTCAGGTAAGTTCAGGAGACCGTTCTGCAAAAATCCGTACGTATAACTATGCCCAGGGTCGTGTAACCGATCACAGAATTGGATTGACGTTATACGATTTAGGAAACATCATGAACGGAGATATCCATAAGATTGTTGACGAGCTTCAGCTGGTTAGCAATACAGAAAAATTAAAAGAAGCCAGCGAAGTATTCTAAAAATAAACAAGCCTCATTATTGGGGCTTTTTTTATAAGACCAACTACACAACACCATGACAACACAACAACTAACCGAACAAATCCACCAAAAAAAATCCTTCCTTTGCATTGGATTGGATGTTGATTTGAATAAAATCCCCCAACATCTGCTCAATACGGAAGCCCCGATTTTTGAATTCAATAAGGCTATTATCGATGCTACTCATGATGTGGCTGTGGCCTATAAGCCTAATACAGCTTTTTATGAAGCCTATGGAATCAAAGGATGGATTTCACTCGAAAAGACAATCCGTTATATCAACGAGAAACATCCGGAAATTTTTACAATAGCCGATGCCAAGCGTGGTGATATTGGGAATACTTCTTCTATGTATGCCAAGGCTTTTTTAGAAGACATGGCTTTTGATTCGGTTACAGTGGCACCTTATATGGGCAAAGATTCTGTTGAACCATTTCTGGCTGTGAAAGATAAGTTTACAATACTTTTGGCGCTGACTTCCAATGAGGGTGCTTTCGACTTCCAGACAAAATCAGTTGATGGGAAAGAGCTTTACAAGCAGGTTATCGAAACGTCAAAACAGTGGAAAAATTCCGAAAACCTGATGTATGTTGTTGGAGCTACCAAAGCAGAATATTTTACCGAAATACGAAAAATAATCCCGACAAGCTTTTTGCTGGTTCCGGGAGTAGGTGCCCAGGGCGGAAGCCTTTCGGAAGTCTGCAAATACGGAATGTCTGAAAACATTGGATTGCTCATCAATTCGTCAAGAGGAATCATTTATGCTTCACAACAACAGGACTTTGCCGAAAAGGCCAGGGAAGAGGCTCTTAAAATACAGCAGGAAATGGAACAAATTCTAAAATAGTTGCTATGGACAGGACTTTTATTCTTCGTTTTGCAGTCGCCCTAATCCTTATCATGCATAGTGTGCCTGGAATGTTCAATAATGGGATTCATGAGTTTGGGACGTTTTATCTGAATACAGTTGGATTTGCTCCTTATGGGGTTTTACTGGCCTGGTTGATTAAGCTGTCACACGTAGTTGCAGCGGTATTGCTTTTGCTGAATAAATATGTCAAGATTGCTTCTATAGTTACTATCTTCGTTTTGATTATGGGTATTATCATGGTTCATTATCCGGAAGGCTGGTTTGTGGTTGGCGGCGGAAGAAACGGCGTTGAATTTAACTTTCTTCTTATTTTTGTGCTTTTGGCAATTATGTTCCCGGAAGGAATAAATAGTAAACTTTCAAAAAAATAACCATTGAAAACGTACAGCGACCAATTGGGCAATTCGCATACTTTTGAATCGGTTCCCAAAAGAATAATTTCCCTCGTACCATCACAAACAGAGTTGCTGTTTGATTTGGGACTGGAAGAAAATCTTGTGGGAATTACCAAATTTTGCATTCATCCTTACCATCTGAAATCAACCAAAAAGATTATCGGAGGAACCAAAAAGGTGCATTATGAAAAGATAAAGCTGTTACAGCCCGATATTATTATCGCCAACAAAGAAGAAAATACGGAGGAAATTGTAGAAGAATTGCGTAAAATCTGTCCGGTTTGGGTCACCAATATCCTTACTATTGAGGACAGTCTGCAGATGATTTCAGATTTTGGACAATTATTTAATAAGCGGACGGAAGCTCAGAAGTGGATTGACAAAATACAATTTGCCTTAACCGATTTTCAAAATTTTATCAAAGACAAAGAAGAGCAAAAAGTAGCCTATTTTATTTGGGCTAATCCTTATATGGTAGCGGGAGGCGATAATTTTATCAATGAAATGCTAAAGCTGAACAAGTTTGTCAATATTTATGATAATCATCCAAAATACGAAGGCAGGTATCCTGAAATTGTGATTCAAAAAATGAGAATACAAGGTGATCCGGATTTGATTTTGCTATCCTCAGAACCTTTTCCTTTCAAAGATGAGCATGCTTTTGAATTGGGACGTTTTACACATCATGCCAAGACCGTTTTTGTTGATGGCGAAATGTTTTCCTGGTACGGAAGCCGAATGGCAAAAGCCTTTGATTATTTTAAAAAGCTGCATTCTAATTTATAATCTATTATCAGAAACTATAACTGTCAGCTGATATAATAAAAAAGCCAGTGTTCCTAAAAACACTGGCATTTTTTTTCTAACTAACCCTAACCAAATGAGAAAACCATTAATCTCTCTGCAAATGTCCAACTTTTTTTGGAGCGTATGTGTTAAGGCAATGTTATTTATATGTTATTGATTACTAATTTTTTAAGGGTCTGTTTGTTCCTCTTAATCCTGCATGGCAAACACCTTTTTTAGTAGTGGAGAAGTACGGGCTCCAATATCGGTACGAATTTTTTTCTCCTCCACAGAAATCATCTTAAACACACCTTCCATAGCTTTATTAGTCACATAGTCGTTAAGGTCAGGATTCACTTTTGTGACCAAAGGAATCGTATTGTATTTTTTAATGATACCTTCCCATACCTTATCAGCACCTACATTGCTCAATGATGTTTTTACAACAGGATTGAATTTTGTGTAGAGTTCGGTAGAGGTTGTACCTTGTAGATAAGTCGTTGCGGCATCTTCATTGCCTAAAAGAATGTTTTTTGCATCGGCAAACTTCATGTTTTTAATGGCATTTACAAAAATAGGAGTTGCTTCTTTTACGGCATCTTCAGCCGCACGATTCAATACTTTAATTCCTTCGTCAGCCAGGCTTGACAATCCCATAGAACGTAAAGTCTTGTCCACTTTCTGTAATTCTTCCGGGAAGAGAATTTTTACGGCTTCATTTTTATAAAACCCGTCTACAGCAGTCAGCTTGGTTACCTGTTCCGTAATTCCTTTTTGAAGCGCTTCTTTTAGTCCGGCACTAATATCGGTGCTTCTCAATAGGCTGCCGGTTTTTTTAGAACTTGTTTTAGTTTGTGTTTTTTCTGTTTTCGATTGTACCTTTTCGGTTGCCTTTTTGATAAATCCATCCAATTGTGCAAAGCAGGTTGCAGGTACTAAAAACGCCACTAGTAATAATCTTTTCATGAGAGTAAAGTTTTTCGATTCAAAGATAATCAAACATCATACCGTTTAATGATATAGTTAAAAATTATTAAAATATAAAAACAATCAATTTTGTTTATCGAAAAGGATTGTTTAAATTTGAGGAAAACAAACTGATAATTAGGTACTAACAACAAATAATAAAAATTATGAAAGAACACAACAAACTCACCACAGCCTCAGGAAAGCCTTATGCCGAAAACGAAGATTCGCAATCAGTAGGACCCAGAGGACCGCTTTTGCTTCAGGATTTTATCCTGCATGAAAAAATGGCACACTTTAACCGCGAACGTATTCCGGAAAGGGTAGTACACGCAAAAGGATCGGCAGCTTTCGGAACCTTTACCGTAACACACGATATTACGAAATACACCAAGGCAAAAATCTTTTCACATATAGGAAAAGAAACGAAACTTCTGCTCCGTTTTTCTACGGTTGGAGGTGAAAGAGGTTCGGCAGATACGGAAAGAGATCCAAGAGGATTTGCATTGAAATTTTATACCGAAGATGGAAATTGGGATTTGGTAGGAAACAATACGCCTGTATTTTTTATCAAGGACCCGAAAAAATTCGGAGACTTTATCCATACCCAAAAACGTGATCCTTATACTAACTTGAAGTCGCCTACCATGATGTGGGATTTCTGGTCGTTGAATCCGGAAAGTTTGCATCAGGTTGCGATATTAATGTCTGACAGAGGAACTCCATACGGTTATCGCCATATGCACGGATTTGGAAGCCATACTTTTTCTTTTATCAATAAGGATAACGAACGATTCTATGTAAAGTTCCATATGCTTACCAAACAGGGTATTAAAAATTTTACGGATGCCGAAGCAGCAGAAATGAAATCAAAAGACATGGATTTTGCTCAGAGAGACCTGGTTGAAAATATTGATAAGGGCAACTTTCCGCGTTGGGACATGAAAATTCAGGTGATGACCGAAGCAGAGTCAAGAACCTACCATATTAATCCGTTCGACCTTACAAAAGTCTGGCCTCATGCCGATTATCCGCTAATTGACGTAGGTGTTATCGAACTTAACAAAAATCCCGAAAACTATTTTCAGGATGTAGAACAGGCCGCCTTCGCTCCGGCACATGTCGTGGATGGAATAGGATATTCGCCAGATAAGATGTTGCAGGGAAGATTGCTTTCCTATCCGGATGCGCATCGTTACAGATTGGGTGCCAATTATGAGCAAATTCCGGTAAACAGATGTCCGTTTGCTACTAACAATTATCAAAGAGACGGACAGATGCGTATTGATGGAAACGGAGGCAGCGCTCCAAATTATTTCCCAAACAGTTTTGACAATATTGTTGTTGACCAATCGTATAAAGAACCTGCATGGGCATTGGAAAGTAATGTAGCGGGTTGGTATGACCGCAATGCCGAAGGTGAAAACGATCATTACACACAGCCGGGTAATCTTTTCCGCTTATTGGAACCGGAACAGCAAAAGAATCTGATTAGCAATGTAGTGGGGGCAATGTCAGGCATTGAAGGGCCAAAAAGAATGGAAATCATTAACCGCCAGCTTTGCCATTGGTTCCGGGCCGATCCGCGATTAGGAATGGGAATTGCACAAGGATTGGGAGTTGAAGTCGATCCGGCCATGATGAAATAAGAATCCTATATAAACAGGATTTTACAGATAAGTCAATATTTTAGAGTTTTGACCCCCTGGGCCCTTTCGGTAATTTTCTACCGGAAGGGCTTTCTTTTTTTAACGTTTCCGCACCCTGGCAGGGTTTAAAATCCTGCCAGGGTGCGGAAACGTTATTCAGTTAAAATACTTAATAAACACTTCGAAATTTTTAGGAATTTCGTAAATTGCCGACCTTAAAAAGACATATATTTCAAAATGGAACAAGCCAAACCTTATATTCCTAAAAATAAAGTAAGAATTGTAACAGCAGCAGCACTTTTCGACGGACACGATGCTGCCATTAATATTATGCGACGCATTATCCAGTCGACAGGAGTCGAGGTAATCCATTTAGGACATGATAGGAGCGTTGAAGAAGTTGTAAATACAGCCATTCAGGAAGATGCCAATGCCATTGCCATGACCTCTTATCAGGGTGGGCATAATGAATATTTTAAATACATGTATGATCTGCTTAACCAAAAAGGAGCAGGCCATATCCGAATTTTCGGTGGAGGAGGCGGAGTTATCCTGCCGGATGAAATAAAAGAATTGCAGGAGTATGGAATTACGCGAATCTATGCGCCAGATGACGGACGTGAATTAGGATTGCAGGGAATGATTAATGACCTTGTTCAGAAATCTGATTTTCCGATTGGCGACAAGCTAAACGGAGAGGCCAAACATTTGGAAGAGAAGAACCCGACGGCAATTGCCCGTCTTATTTCTTCAGCAGAAAATTTTCCTGAAATTGCAAAAGAAACCCTTGATGCGATACACAAACAAAATGAAACCAGCAAAATTCCGGTTCTGGGTATTACGGGAACAGGTGGAGCCGGTAAATCATCTTTGGTTGACGAATTGGTCAGAAGATTTTTAATTGACTTTCCGGAAAAAACAATCGGTTTGATTTCGGTTGACCCTTCAAAACGTAAAACTGGCGGAGCACTTTTAGGAGACAGGATTCGTATGAATGCGATCAACAATCCACGTGTTTATATGCGTTCTTTGGCAACAAGACAGTCCAACCTGGCTTTGTCCAAATATGTTGCAGAAGCCATTCAGGTACTCAAAGCCGCTAAATACGATATTATCATATTGGAGACTTCGGGAATTGGACAGTCAGATACCGAAATCATGGACCATTCCGATGTTTCGCTCTATGTGATGACTCCTGAATTTGGAGCCGCTACGCAGTTAGAAAAAATCGACATGCTTGATTTTGCAGACTTGGTAGCGATCAATAAATTTGATAAGAGAGGTTCGCTGGATGCCTTGCGTGATGTTAAAAAGCAATACCAGAGAAACCATAATCTTTGGGATGCCAATCCGGACGATCTTCCGGTATTTGGAACCATTGCTTCCCAATTCAATGATCCGGGCATGAATACGCTTTACAAGGCAATCATGGACAAGATTGTTGAAAAGACAGAAGCCGATCTTAAATCCACATTTGAGATTACGCGTGAAATGAGTGAAAAAATCTTTGTCATTCCGCCGCACAGGACGCGCTATTTATCTGAAATTGCAGAAAACAACAGAAAATACGATGCAGTTGCTTTGACACAACAGCAGGTAGCACAAAAATTATACGGTATTTTCAAAACTATTGAATCGGTTTCAGGTAAAACTCCGGAATTGACAAAAGCCGGAATAAATGATGATTCTGTTTTGCCAAGCGCAGTAGAAGAACACAACGAAACCAGAATCTTTCTAAACCTTTTGCTCAACCAGTTTGACAAAGTAAAGATGGATTTGGACCCGTACAACTGGGAAATTATCTTTACCTGGGATGAAAAAGTAAACAAATACAAAAATCCTGTCTACACTTTTAAAGTACGTGACAAGGAAATAAAGATAGCAACACACACGGAATCCTTATCACATTCGCAGATACCGAAAGTAGCCTTGCCGAAGTATGAGGCATGGGGCGATATTCTAAGATGGTGCCTGCAGGAAAATGTGCCGGGTGAGTTCCCATTCACTTCAGGACTTTATCCATTCAAACGCGAAGGGGAAGACCCTTCAAGGATGTTTGCCGGAGAAGGCGGACCTGAAAGAACCAATAAGCGTTTCCACTATGTGAGCGCAGGACTTCCGGCAAAAAGACTTTCTACTGCTTTTGACAGTGTAACATTATATGGAAATGACCCGCACCTAAGACCGGATATCTACGGAAAAATTGGTAATGCAGGAGTATCTATCTGCTGTTTGGACGATGCCAAAAAATTATATTCAGGATTCAATCTGGCACATCCGCTGACTTCGGTGAGTATGACCATTAACGGTCCGGCTCCGATGTTGTTGGGATTCTTTATGAATGCTGCAATAGACCAACAGTGCGAAATCTACATCAAGGAAAATAATCTGGAGGATGAAGTAGAAGCAATCATAGCCGAAATCTATAAAAAGAAAAATATAGAAAGACCGCGTTATAACGGAACACTTCCTGAAGGGAATGATGGTTTGGGACTGATGCTTTTAGGAGTAACCGGCGATCAGGTATTGCCAAAAGATGTCTATGAGCAGATCAAGGTTAGAACTTTATCACAAGTACGTGGAACCGTTCAGGCAGATATCCTAAAAGAAGATCAGGCACAAAATACCTGTATCTTTTCGACAGAATTTGCGCTAAGGTTAATGGGTGACGTACAGGAATATTTCATTGCCAAAAATGTACGTAACTTCTACTCGGTATCTATTTCAGGATACCACATTGCAGAAGCCGGAGCCAACCCTATCACACAATTGGCATTCACGCTTGCTAACGGATTTACCTATGTAGAATACTACTTGAGCCGTGGTATGGACATCAACGATTTTGGTCCGAACCTTTCGTTCTTCTTCTCGAATGGAATTGACCCGGAATATGCCGTAATTGGACGTGTAGCCAGAAAGATTTGGGCGAAAGCACTTAAAAATAAATACGGTGCCAACGAAAGAGCACAGATGTTGAAATACCATATCCAGACATCAGGTCGTTCATTGCACGCTCAGGAAATTGATTTTAACGATATCCGTACTACATTACAGGCATTGTATGCTATTTATGATAACTGTAACTCATTGCATACCAATGCATACGATGAAGCTATCACCACGCCAACTGAAGAATCTGTGCGTCGTGCCATGGCAATCCAGCTGATTATAAATAAGGAACTTGGTTTGGCTAAAAACGAAAATCCGATACAGGGTTCTTTTATTATCGAAGAATTGACTGACCTTGTAGAAGAAGCTGTATTGCAGGAATTTGACAGGATTACAGAAAGAGGTGGCGTATTGGGAGCTATGGAAACCATGTACCAGCGTTCTAAAATTCAGGAAGAAAGTATGTATTACGAAACACTGAAACATACTGGGGAGTTCCCTATCATTGGCGTGAATACTTTCCTGAGTTCCAAAGGTTCGCCAACGGTTATTCCTGCCGAAGTTATCCGTGCCAGTGAAGAAGAAAAACAATTCCAGATTCACACTCTGGAAAACCTACACAAAGCCTACGGTGATAAAATGAAAGAACAGTTGGCTATCATTCAGGATGTAGCCATCAATAACCAGAATATTTTTGAACAGCTTATGGAAGCAACCAAAGTATGTTCATTAGGCGAAATCACTGCTTCATTGTTTGAAGTAGGTGGACAATACAGAAGAAATATGTAAGAACATATCACATAATTGCCAAAAAAAAGACCTTCATCGAAGGTCTTTTTTTATTAACTACCCACTACCCACTACCCACTATCCATTACCCACTATCCACTGCCCACTATCCACTTTTCCATCATTGGTAGATTAAAAACGTCATTGGTCTATTACTTGTTTTTTTGACCTTATTGAATGCCTAGTTTCGTTCCATAAATTTTAAATTAACTATTATGAAACCAATCAAAAAAATTAGTGCTCTTTTATTAATGATTTTAGGAACAAGTATCATCTCCTGTTCCGATGATGGAAAAGATGGAGTAGACGGATTAAATGGAATGGATGGTGAACCCGGAACAGCCAATGTAATTTATAGCGACTGGCTCGACCGACCTGTTGGAACAGAAGCGACGATTGATGGAACTTCTGGAATGTTATATACTTATTCCGTACCTCAGATAACCAATGAAATTTTGAATAGCGGTACCGTTCTGGTTTATATGCAATTTAATGGTGCAGATATTTTTGCCTTACCCTATACTTCAAGGGCAGGTAATAGTATAAATACAATAGAGGCCATTACTACTTTAGGAAATCTGAAAATTTTCAGGTATCGTCACGATGGACTAACTCCAACTATTGCTGTTGGTAGTGGTGTTAAATTTCGCTATATTATAATCCCTGGAGGAACTCCCGCCGCCCGATCTATAAATTTAAGAGACAGGAGCTATGACGAGGTTTGTGAATTATTGGCGATACCGAAATAAAAGTATTGACTTGACGTAACTAAAAAATCCGAAGCTAGCTTCGGATTTTTTTAACTCTATTCTAATTCTCATTTATTTGTATCTGATGTTGATGCTGACAATATCAGAATTTAAATTATTGGAACGGGCATAATGTCCGTAACGTATTTCCAGCATATTAAGATGTTTGATGCCAAAAATGCCATTAACCGGAGTCAGTCGAAGGCCAAGACCAATAAAACTGCTGTCGAATTTTGAAAGATCATAATTGCTGGTATAAAAATCACTTTGGAGATTGTGCATTTCATAGCCTTTAAAATATTTTGCAGCCGTTTGCGTATAATATCTGTAAAACGGAGAAACGGATACAAATGATGTGATTTTTACCGGTATTTCAATATCGGCTGTATGAGACTGGATTCCCCAATCGTCAGTATAAAAACGGTAATAACCCCTAATAATCACATTATCACCTAAAAAATAACTTGCTCTGGCAGCCAGCGGTATCTTAAGGCGGCTGTCCGGAAGTTTTTCCTGATGTACTGAACCGTCAGTAAAATATACTCTGTGAAATGGCAGCGAAAGATAGCCTTGCTGCGATATCAGATCAGCCTGAAACATTACCTGGAAGTTTTTGTTAATGATCTGCGAATAAGTGAGTGACCCAACAAATGTATTTCGGGAAGCATTGCCAGAATCATCAACATTGGGTAATCCGCGAAGTTCTATAGGAGCAAGCAGTTTTACCTGATCAAGATAAGCCTGAAATTTTACTCCAAATTCGCCATTTCTGTCTTTGGTTTTTTGTGAAAAACTCACATTTCCTCCAAAAGACTGGTAATCATACTCTGTAGAGGAAGAAACCCCAATACCCAATGTACGCCCTTTTTCTTCATTTTCTCGGATATAGTTCAACGAAGGATATACTCTTATGTCAGAAGACGATGCAGACGAATTGGCATTAAGATCTATCTTGTCTGAAGAGGCAGAACTATAATGGTCGACACCTACTTCAATATCAAAATTATGTTTGATATTATTCTTGCCGTATTTTACCACCCTGAGGTCTATCGCATTGGATATATCAGTAAGTTTTTCTGTTCCCAATCCTCCTGTAACAGCTGAATTGTCTCCATTTTGTCTGTAATAGCTGGACACAAGATTTATCTCATCGACTTTAAGTTTTTTAGGCTTATATGCGGTCGAATCTGCCTGTTCATTTTGGGCATAGGCTTTTAAAAGCCCCAGCAGAGCAAAGCCGGTTATAAAAACTCTTTTCATTTTGTTATACAGTTAGGGATTAATTGCAACCGCATCCGCCACCACTTTTTCCGGCATTGGCACCAGATGAGCCTTCCCTGTAAGATTGGAAGCTCAGTTCGGTTTTTTCGACTTTCCGGTTAGACAATGCCATTTCGGAATCGTTTATCTTATTTTTTTGGTACTCTTTAACGGACGAGCACCCGGCAGTCATGACTATACAGCATGCTGCTATCCAAACGGGGAGATTTTTCATTTTATGTAAGATTTATATTTTTTGAAGTATATAGCTGGTTGTCATCATCAATAATGATACAGTGCAGTTCTGGTATCTGGTTGACGAGATAAAGCCCCGCTTTTATGCCCATGACAGCGATGGGAGTTGCCATTGCATCGGCAAATTCAGCATTGCTGCTGATTATTGTAACACTCTTAATTCCTGATATGGGTAATCCTGTTTTAGGGTCTATGGTATGCGAATATTTTTTTCCGTTTATCATGACATACTTTTCATAATTACCGGAAGTTGCTACGGCTTTTCCGCTAATGTCTAAATAGGAAAAAATGTCTTCCGGAAAGTCAGGGTTAGATATTCCTATTCTCCACGGTCTTCCTGAAGGCTGATGTCCCCATGCGCTAAGGTCGCCACTGGCATTTATGATTCCGCTCCCGACGCCTTTTTGCATTAACAGCCTTTTCGCCATTTCGGCGGCATAGCCCTTACCAATACCTCCAAATCCTATCCTCATGCCTTTATTCTTAAGAAATACGGTACTGTTTTCTTTATCAACAAGAATATTTCTGTAATCAATAAGATGTATCATTTTCAAGGCTTCTTCTCGTGAAGGAAGTTGAGTCATATTCCTGTCAAAATTCCAGAGCGTTTTATCAATGCTGCCATAGCTTATGTCAAAAGCACCTTGCGTAATTTTTGAAATTCCGATGCTTCGTTCAATTAATTCTACTACTTCTGTATCAACTTCTACAGGTGAAATGCCTGCATTGTTATTAATTAGGCAGGTCTGACTATTCTCATCAAAAGTAGTAAGCAGTCTTTCTATACGCCTTATTTCTTCTATGGCAGTGTTGATATGTGATTCTGCCTCTGTTTTAGTAGGGCTTACTACCGTAATGGTAAATTGATTCCCCATCAGCCTTAGTGATTGTGAAAATTCCAGCATGGTGCCTGTTTCTTATTTGTGAGAGTCACAGATATTTTTGATTTCCTTTGTCCATTTTTCGACAGAAACTTCAGGTTTTCCAACCCATGACTTCAGCACTTTGCCATTTGAATCCAATAATAGAGTGAATGGAAAATTGCCTTGCTTGTTGTATTTTTCAGCAAGTGCTTCATTTTTTTTGATTTGTTCGGGAGAGAGTTGATTTTTCTTTTTTCTTGGAAAATCAGCATTAAGCAGAACAAGATTGTCCTTTGCCATAGACAGGAAGGAATCGTTTTCAAAATAGTCCCTTTTAGTAGCTACACAGGGCGCGCACCAGTCAGACCCTGAAAAATTGAGCAGGATTAGTTGTTTTTTTTCTTTGGCATCTTTTTGGGCGGTGTCAAAATCTGTTTCCCATTTTAAAGGAACAAATGCCAGCAAGAATAAGAAGGTGAAAAGTTTCATCGCTATACAGTTATCGTTATAGCAGATTAATGTAATAGTGTTCTGAAAATGTATTGCAGTTTCCTTAAGATTGGCTTAAGATTACCTTACGAAGTCTGAACACCAAAAGCATAGCCTACAAGCGCTGAAGCTACCATGGCAACTGTTCCCCAGATACAGATACGGGCCACTGATTTTATTTTATTTGAACCGCCAGCTTTTGCAGCCAATGTTCCCGATAAGGCTAGAAAAATAATAGCAAATCCGTATTGCAAAAACACCATATACTTCAACGGGGCAAAAATTGCTACCAAAAGCGGCAATATTCCTCCACAAATAAATGCCAGGGCAGAAGCCAATGCTGCCTGCATAGGCCTGGCCTGAGTGATTTCATTGATTCCGAGCTCATCACGGGCATGGCTTTCGAGTGCATTATGTGAGGTGAGTTGCAGGGCTACTTCTTTTGCAAGTTCAGGAGTAAGTCCGCGGGAAATATAAATTTGCGTGAGTTCTTCCAGTTCCGATTCAGGCGTTTCTTCTAATTCTTTCATTTCCCGTTTCAGGTCGGATTTTTCGATATCGCTTTGTGAGCTGACAGATACATATTCTCCCGCTGCCATAGAAAGCGCGCCTGCTACCACTCCGGCCAAAGCAGCCAGTATGATAGGTGACCTGGTTTCGGAAGCAGCAGCTATTCCAATAGCCAGGCTGGTGGTAGAGAGAATTCCATCATTGGCTCCTAATACCGCAGCCCTAAGCCAGCCGCTACGGGTTATGTAATGTGTCTCATTTTGCATATTTCCCTATTTTAATATAAATATAGCAAAGGTTTTGTTTGTTTGGTTAACTTGTCTGAAGATTCTCAAAAGAAACCTGACCTGTTTCAATTGCCTCAATTTCTTTACGCAAGTTGTTCCACGGATGGGTGTCAGTTCCTAAAGAAACAGAAAGAAATAACTTCTCATAATAATCAATTCCGGAAAGCAGGTTTTTTTGAAATGTTGTCCATTTCTTAAATTGGGCTGGAGTTGCAGTGCTATGGTGTAGGGCTATTTCTTTTTTCAGATAATCAATATAAAGCCGTATTTCTTTTACAAACAAATTTGGACGGTTTGGAAAATCCATTACAGAATCATATCCGTAGATGTGACGTAGCATGTCCTGTAATGAAACTTCTCTGTTAAAATAGGCCATGTTAGGTCCCGGACAAATAACAACGCCTTGTGCTTCACCTTTAACAGTAATACCATTTTCAAGATAGGATGCATTGGCGAGTCCAACACAAAGACAGGCTTTTTCGGTAATATTGAACTTTGCCTGTTCATAAGCCATAGCTGTGAGTTCAGATTTTCTGTTTTCCAACATTTCCAGTTTATGAGATTGGTATTTTAGGGAAGCCGTACAAATTCCCTTTTTATCTAGTTCTTTGTCCAATGCCAGGTATTTTTTAGGACAGGAGCTTCCCGGTCGCCCAGTTCTAATGCGATGCTGTTTTAGCTGTTCATTGCTTGTGCCGCGAATTGTATTAAAAGGAACGCCCAAAGGAGATATATGGCTCAGATAAAGGTCTTTTTCTTCTGCTTTCGCCAATAATAATCGGGTGTCATTATCTACAGAAGTAGCTTCAGGAACCAACAGGAAAGGCGAGCCCCAGCCTACAGAATCCATTCTATAATGATGTAATAAAAAATCATGTTCTTCAGCAGTACCTACACCGCCCTGAGCCGTAATTTTTAAAGGAAGCGGATGGGATGGTACGGGAAGCCCTTTTTGTTCAAGTGCTTTTGCCATCAACTCATGTGATGTTTGGATGAGTTCTTTTCTTTTTGTTCTGAATTCTTCCAATATTGGACCTAAAAGAAAACCTTCGGTGGCAAAGGCGTGTCCTCCACAGTTAAGCCCCGATTCAATACGGTATTCAGAAACCCATAAGCCTTTCTTTGCCAGAAAATTGCCTTGTATCAATGCTGAACGGTAATCACTGACTTTCAATGTGATTTTCTTTTCGAGTTTTCCTTCTGTATTCGGAAAAAAACAATTGAAACTTTCAAGATAGCTATACAACCTTGGATTCATACCTGCCGAAAATACTATTGAAGATTGAAGTTTACTGTTTGCAAATCCCCTCAAGGCGGCATGCGCATCATTAAAATCAATAGACAAGGTTTCTTTTTTATCATAATTTTCTCTGTCAACTTTAGTCATGATATTGACATCGATAGCTCCGGGTGTGAAATGTTTTTCAAGGAAATTTTTGATGCCATGTTTCAATTCGGAGCCATTCTCCAAAAGCTCCTGTAAACTTCTTTTAAAATCGGATTGGTTCGGAAGCATACCCAGAAAACGTTCCAAAGCCGGACGACTTTCTGAAAGTTCGCGTTTAAAAGCCTGAAACTTTTCCTTTACAACATGGTCCATCATATCCAGATAACTTTTAATGCGTTCGGCACGATAGTCATGGATTTTTTTTGTAATTTCCTGATAAGGCAAACAAAATTTCTTGCTGTAAAAAGCATTCATCTTTTCAATAAGTTCATCGTCTACAATAGAAACTACGGAAGAAATTCCATAATGAGCCACCCGAATTGGACTATCAATTGTAAAAGAAAGTCCCATTACAGGAATATGAAAAGTATGTACAGAAGTATCAGGCGCCATAATGCATATTAATTTAAGATAGCTGCAAATATGGATAAACCAATTGTCGTAAAAGATGATAAATGTCAGTTTTGGAAAAGCAGATGAAAGGTCACAGCGGCATATCCCATTTATTTTATTAATTTCGTAAGATAATGTGATTATCCGGTTTAGAAAATAATACTCTTTTTTCTGGAACACAATAATATATGAGCTTCGAAAAATAACATACAACAAATGGAAACCGGTAAAGAAAACTTCCTACTGATAGGCATTCAGCTAGATAACAAAACAACCAATAAAGATGGTCAGGCTGCGATAGACTGTGGCGGACTTTGGCATCAATTCGAGACGGAAAAGAGGTATGGCCAGATAGAAGGTAAATTAGATAATGAAATCTATGCTGTTTATTTTGACTATGATGGCGACCATACACAACCGTATTCCTATTTCATAGGCTGCAAAGTGGCAGAAGGCACAGCAGTTCCGCAAGGATTCAAAAGTCTGAAAATACCGGCACAAACCTATACTCAAAAAATAGCCAAAGGCGTCATGCCGGCCTGTATTGCAGAAGCATGGAGAGAAATCTGGAAAGAAGATGCCAATTTGAACAGGGCCTATCAATATGATTTTGAAATATATGATGAACGCTGTGCAGATTGGAACAATGCAGAGGTGGATATTTTTCTTTCCGTAAAAAAATAACCTAACGACCATTATTAAAAAATGGACGGTCCGTTTAAATATAAAATAGTAAAACCCGATTCGTCGATTGCCGCATATGTTGAAAGCTTTTGGGAAATCAGGACACCTTCCGGAGAACCCAAAAATATCATAGTATTGCCAGACGGGAGGATTGATATTATTTTTTCATATTCCGATACCGAACCATTTCGTGCCGTTCTTTTAGGGTTGGAAACGGAAGCTTCACAAACCCTGATGCAATCAGGAAGAACCATGTTTGCGGTTAGTCTTCGCCTTTTAGCCGTTGAATATCTTTTAGAAGCCAGCGTTTCATCTTTGCTTAATGGCGGACGTCTTCTTCCGGAAGGTTTCTGGAATATTGCCAAAGAAGACCTTTCCGATTTTGATGCTTTTTGCAACAAGCTAACCGGAAAAATACAAAGCCTTATTAAAACAGTACCCGATAACAGGAAACTCAGACTGTTTGACCAAATATACACTTCAAATGGTACGTTAACGGTGAAAGAACTTTCTGAAAAGGCCGGATGGAGCAGTCGCCAGATGAACCGTTATTTTAGCCATCAGTTTGGATTGCCGTTAAAAACCTATTGCAATATTTTGCGCTTCAGAGCTTCCTTTAAACATCTCAAGGAAGGGAAATTGTTTCCCGAACAGGATTTTGCAGACCAGGCCCATTTTATCCGTGATGTAAAAAAGTTCTCCGGTGTGCTTCCCAAAGAATTATCCCAAAATAAAAACGACCGATTTATACAATTTTCCACCTTGAATAAGAAATAGTTTTGCCTTGATAAAACTAAATCTTTAAAATCATGGTAGTTAAAAACAAAAAAACAGCAATTATTGGTGGTGGACCTGGAGGATTGACACTTGCCCGACTGCTGCAACAAAAAGGGGTTGATGTAACAGTATATGAAAGAGATGCGGGAAGATTTGTAAGAGTACAGGGAGCCACGCTCGACCTTCATGACGATTCAGGCCTTAAAGCACTCAAAGAGGCCGGACTATTGGAAGCGTTTAAAAAATATTACAGACCTGGTGCCGACAAGATGCGTATTGCGGACCAATATGGTAACCTTGTTTATGACCAGCATAACGAACCTGATAATATGGCTGATTTTGGACACGAACACTTCCGCCCTGAAATAGACCGTGGTCCTTTGCGTGATTTGCTGCTTGATTCGTTACGACCGGAAACAATAGTATGGGATAGTCATATTACAGCATTAGAAAAGGAAAAAGGTATCTGGAAGCTTGTTTTTCAAAATGGAAAAACAGAAACAGCAGACCTGGTTATCGGGGCAGATGGTGCCAATTCAAAAATACGTCCTTATCTTACAACTATCAGGCCCTTCTATTCCGGAATTACAGTCGTAGAAGGCAGTCTTTATGAGGCGGCGGAAAAAGCACCCCGCATCTATGAAATGGTTAAGGGTGGAAAAGTTTTTGCCTTTGGTAATCAAAAGTCACTTATTGTAAGCGCAAAAGGAGATGGAAGTCTCTCTTTTTATACAGGCTGTAAAACACAGGAAACCTGGGTACGCGATAGCGGTATTGATTTTAAGGATAGCCAATCAGTAGCAACCTGGTTTCGTACAGAATTTTCAGATTGGGATGAAATCTGGATGGAATTATTTGTAACAGAAGGCACTTCTTTTGTTCCGCGTCCGCAGTACTGTATGCCGTTAGATCAGACATGGAAAGCACGGGCAGACAGTACTCTGATTGGTGATGCGGCACATTTGATGCCACCCTATGCCGGAGAAGGTGTAAATATGGCAATGCTTGATGCTCTTGAACTCAGCAATTGTCTTACGGGAACAGATTTTTTAGATATTGAAGAAGCAATTGCCCATTATGAAAAGCAGATGCGTAAAAGAGCCTCCGAAATTGCAAAAATGACATTAGAACAAACTGAAGCCCTGCATTCTGAAAATGCAATCTCCCATATGTTGGAATTGTTTAAAGAATAAATGGGAATAATGATAATGAAATGAAATACCAAAACAAGAACTTTTATATTCTTACCGGCGGTCCCGGTGTTGGCAAGACATCCGTTTTAAACGAACTGGAAAAAAGCGGTTACACTGTTATGCCAGAAACAGCACGTGCAATTATCAAAGAGCAGATGGCAACTGGCGGAGAGGCATTACCCTGGAGAAACAAGGGGCTTTATATGCAGTTAATGGTAAAAGCTTCTGCTGAAAGCTACCGTGAGGCTATTTCTAAAAACAGTCTGCTTCCCGTTTTTTTTGATAGGGGAATTTTGGATGCAGTCTGCTATGCCCGAATGGTAGGTTTGGACCTGTCAAATGAAATACAGGAAATAGCAGAACATTATCAGTATAATACAAAAATATTCATCTTCCCGCCCTGGCAGGGTATCTACGAAACAGATGAGGAAAGAAAACAGGATTGGAAAGAAGCCGAAGCTACTTTTGAAGCCATGAAAAAGACCTATCAGGATTATGGCTATGAAATTATAGAAGTGCCAAAAGATACCGTTGAGAAGAGGAAGGAGTTTATAATAAATAGGATAAAGCAGAATACATCTGATGAAGATTAAGTCAGAAGAATAAGCTTGAATTGGGAAAGGGATTTTAAATTGACGGATAACGATTGGAAAAGAGTGGGTTCAATCAAGCGTTATTTTTTATAACTTCGTCTTTATAGTCTGAAGAAAATGGAAAAAGTAACTATCGCCCAAAAGCTTTCTTTATTTAACGATTACTGGAACCCAAGAATTGTTGGAGAATTGAACGGGCAACATGTCAAACTGGTAAAATTTCAGGGTGAATTTGTATGGCATAAACACGACAATGAAGACGAAATGTTTTTGGTGGTCAAAGGCCAATTCAACATGGAATTTCGGGATAAGACCGTTGAAATCAAAGAGAACGAATTTTTGATTGTACCACGCGGAGTTGAACACAGGCCTGTAGCGCCACAGGAAGTATCTGTTTTGCTGTTTGAACCTGCATCGACACTTAATACAGGCGATGCAGAAAAAAGCGACCTTACAAAACGAACCCTGGATACGATTTAGCACAATGGAAAACAAAAGAGAAACCCAATTAATGGAAATCATGGATTGGGCGACATCGAATGATGACATCAGGGCGGTGCTACTAACAAGTTCGCTTGTTAATCCCTATGCTCCGGTAGACCAGTTTAGCGATTTGGATATTGAGTTTGTCGTGAGTAACCTGCAACAGTTCTTGTCAGATGATAGTTGGGTAGAGAATTTCGGCAAACAAATAGCCATGATTGTAGAAAACGAAGAAGCATTTGAAGGCAAACACGCCATGCGCATGGTTTTTTATGAAGATTATACCAAAGTGGACTATAAAATCTATTCCGTAGATAAATTTCTCGAAGAAGTAAACAATGAAGAATTGCAGGAAGATTGGGATGTAGGCTATAAGGTACTGCTGGACAAAGACGACATTACAAAAAACATGAAGCCGCCAACCTATAATGCGGTTATGGTTAAAAAACCTACAAAACAGGAGTTTACAACCCTATTTAATGATTTTTGGTGGGACATGACCTATGTGGCGAAATGCCTGTGGCGCGATGATCTTTTTTATGCCAAATTCATGCTTGAAGACAATATGAGAACGCAATACTTCCAGAAAATGATAGAATGGCATATAGGGCTGGAGCACAACTGGAATGTATCAACCAATAAAAAAGGGAGATTGTTTAAAAAATACCTTTCTCCCGAAATGTGGAAAAAGATAGAAGCCACTTTTTCCGGCAGTGACATACAGGACAATTGGCGTGCTTTGTTTGCCTATGCAGATATAGGTACAGAACTGGGAACCGCAATGTCGCAAAAACTGGGCTATGTATATCCTGCAGAACTTGATTCTAAAATCAGAAACTATCTGAATTACGTAAAATCAATGGAAGATAAGGATAGCTAACGACTGCAAACATCAACGGAATCATTAACCTGAAAAATAATGTTATGAAAAATCTGAAATTACTATGGAGTGCCGGTTTCTTATTCTATGGGTTGGCCTCTCAGGCGGCAAAGGTAGACACGCTTGCAATTCCTAGTGTTGCCATGAACAAAACCTATAATGCGGCAGTTGTCCTTCCTAATTCATATGCAAAAAGCAAGGCGAAATATCCGGTTGTATATTTGCTGCATGGTGCTTACGGACATTTCAGAGACTGGCTAAATGTTACATCAAAAAACAGGACGGTTAAGAATTTGGCAGACCAGTATGATATTATCATTGTCATGCCGGAAGGCGAAACGTTTAGCTTCTATCTGGACAGTCCCGTCAATAAAGGCAGCCAGTTCGAAACCTATATTACTAAAGAAGTCGTACAGAAAATAGACCAGACCTACAGGACAATCAATGAGAAAAAAGGCCGGGTTATTACCGGATTGTCAATGGGAGGACATGGCGCGTTGTATTTGTCAGCCAAACACCCGGACATATATGCGGCGGCCGGAAGTATGAGCGGAGCTGTTGACATGGGAACGATGAAAAATATGGGAATCGATACACCGGAGAGAATTGACCAATTGATGGAACCTGTTTTTGGGTCTCAGGGAGCACCTCAGGAAGTATATGCCGCACATGCAGTGTTGAATATGATAGATAAAATGAAAGCAAACGGTCTGCCTCTTATTATTGACTGTGGTGTTGATGATTTTCTGATTGGGCCTAATAGGGAATTACACAGGAGATTGGTTTACAGTAAGGTGCCGCATGATTATACAGAACGGCCGGGTGCACATACGTGGGAATACTGGGAAAATTCCTTACCTTATCATATGTTGTTTTTTTCCAAAATATTTAAAGTAAACAACGCAACAGCCCAATAAGCCTTAATAATAAAGAAATAACAGTTTCTTAAAAAACAAAATAAAAAGTTTTTTAGAGCGTTCTTTGTAGTATGCTATCAAAAACAAGCATGCCCTGATAATGAAATTTTTACAAGCACTATTTATTCTATTTGCAGTCAATGCAACCGCACAATCAGAATTAGGAATTGGAATTGCAACTATAAAATATACAGGCAACTCTGTTTTGAATTTGTATGCAGCCGCTTATGATAAAGAGCCAAAACAGATTATTCAGTTTTACCAGGACGAAGTAACAGGAAGCCCTGACATACGCGATATTGAGTCAGTTGAAAAATGGCTGAAACCGGAAGGTTTCTTTTTGGACTATGACCAATTGGTTTTCCGATGCAAATCAGAAGAACGTTTTTGGATTGAGGTAATCGTAAATAACGAAACCGGTGAGTCTTACTGGATAAGAAAGACAAAATCGGTTGATTTGGATACCTGGGAAGGTTTTCTGAAAAATGCATTTATGATTTCCCGAAATTCTTTCCCGCAAGAAATCAAAGCACAACCTAATGATTCAGCCAGAACAATTCCTTTTGATGGCGAAGATTGCTTTCAGGTCAAGTCAATGAAAGGCGACTGGATTCAGATTTTTACGGGCTCGCATTGTGATGATGACGGAAATCCGATAAAATCAGGATGGATTCGTTGGAAACAAGAAAATGAGATATTAATTGATTACTTTTTGACATCTTAGAAAGAGGGGCTAAGTTGCTAAGGTTCCAAGATGCTAAGTTTAGAAACCTTACATCGAAATGTGTTATACCCTAACTTAGCGTCTTTGCGTGAAAACAGCTGCTCGCAAAGACGCAGAGATGCAAAATTCATCAAATAGAAGACTTCCTAACAGAAGTCTTTTTTTGTTAAAACACCTAAAAACAGAACATTTCTACAATTCAAATAACGTAATTTGCAGGAAAAGAAATCAGCAGATATTGTTATGGTAAAGAAGCTAAAAGAAGAAATCCTCCTAAAGGACGCTTCAATAAAGAAGGTACAATTTGATAAATATTGGTTTTATGACCTGAAGGACGTTGCCGATTATTTAAATGAAGACCTTTCTGAAGTAGAATATATTCACCTGCCTTTTGTTGTAGATGAGGTAAAAATCAATACCAAATGTGCAACATTGGAAGATATTGAACGTGCCAGGGCTGCCAAAGGAAAAACGATTTAATTGGGTAGTATGAAAACGATTTGCAGCTGGCTGTTTTTTTTGAATCTTCTTTTTATGGCTGATATGGCAGCGCAAATTGCCGGTTGTACAGACCCATTATCTAAAAATTACAATCCCGAAGCAACAATAAACGACGGAACTTGCCAATATAAAAGGGCAGCAATTCGACCTGAATTTTCAAAAAAGCTGGATGAAAAATTACACGAAACTTCGGGATTGATTTTTTGGAATGGAAAATTATGGACACATAATGATGATAAAGACACGGTTATTTATGGAATCGATACCATTTCGGGAAATATACAGGAAAGTTATGAACTAAAAAAAGTAGTCAATAAAGATTGGGAAGAAATATCCCAGGACAGCAGTTATCTGTATATAGGCGATTTTGGCAATAATGTGGCCGGTAACAGAACGGACCTTCATATTTTAAGAATTGAAAAGAAATCCCTTGCCTTAAACCCTGTCATAGATACTATCTCTTTCCGTTATTCAGACCAGATGAATCCCATCATACCATCAAAAGCCAACCAAACCGATTATGACGGTGAGGCCATGGTAGTTTCAAAAGACAGTATTTATATTTTTACCAAACAATGGACATCCAAAAAAACGGCCCTCTATTCGTTGCCTAAAACTCCGGGAAATCACGTTGCCCAACTAAAAACGGTACATGACATTCGCGGATTAGTTACGGGTGCGGTATTTTTAGAAGCAGAAAATACCATTGTTTTGTGCGGCTACTCAAAACACCTCAAGCCCTTTTTATATCTCTTGTATGATTTTCACGGAACCGATTTTTTTACCGGAAATAAAAGAAGAATTAAACTACGATTGCCTTTTCATCAGATTGAAGGTATTGCTACACAAGACGGATTCCATTATTATTTAACCAATGAAAATTTTTCGAGAAAGCCATTTATCAATAAAACGCAGAAATTGCATCAAGTAGACTTGAGTCGTTTTTTAAGAGTTTATTTGGAGACGAAAAGAAAAAATAATTTTAATAAAGAATAATTTTGTTAAAATTATTTTTAAATAACTGTTTTAAATTCAGTAAATTAGTAAATATTTGTCGTGAAAAGACATCCAGATAATAAGGGAAAAAGTATTAAAATTCTCTAAAAACTTTTTTTTGGCTTTATTTTTGGAATACATTTATAAACAAATAAAAAATAATATTATGAAAAGAATACTTTTACTTTTAGCTATTGTCGGAATGACGGCATTACAAGGTTGTAGCAATGATGACGACCGCGTTGATAACGATACAGTCGGATTAGTTTTTGATATTAATAAAAGCTTTAATGCACAAGGAGAAATTATATTCCCGTTTAATGCAGGTGAAGTTTTTTCTGGCGATGTAGTTTTAATCTACTGGATGGAAAGTACTACTACTAACGGAAATCCGGTTTGGAGATTAATTCCGCAAAATATTTATTTCCCTAATAATGAATATCCAAGTATATCAGGGTATTTAACTTATAACTATGATTTTACAACTACGGAGGCTAAAATTTGGACAGAAACTGATATTAACCTTGCTTCCATCCCAAATTATAGTGTAGGCCAGTTCTTTAGAGTTATAGTTGTTCCTGGGCAAAACCCAATATTCGCAAGGTCTGCAGGAAGTAAAGGTAAGACAGTAACTCAGACAGTCGATTATAAAGATTATGAAGCTGTAGTTAAAGCATATGGCATTAAGGAAGAAAATATAGTAACAAGAAAATAATTAAAAGAGACTTCGGTCTCTTTTTTTTTGACAAAAGGTAAATCTTACAAATCTACCAAAGAATTCCACAACATTAGTTACGTAGATTGTCGCCAGTTTTGTATCGTATTACATAAATAGAAATACGATATTAAATAATTTTATAGCAAATACAATTATGGGACATGACCACGAACACAATCATTCTGGTAGCGCGAATAAAAAAACCTTAATCATTAGCCTTGTTATTATTACGGCTTATATGGTTATAGAGGTTGTAGGCGGATTGATTACAAACAGCCTAGCTCTGCTGGCAGATGCCGGGCATATGCTGAGTGATGCCATATCACTTTTTATAGCCTTGATGGCTTTTACATTCAGTAGCAAAATAGCAGATTATAGCAAAACGTATGGTTACAAACGATTTGAAATATTAGCTGCTGTCATTAATGGGGCAACACTCATACTGATTTCAGTCTATATTATTTATGAAGCTATTGAACGTTTTCAAAAGCCACCGGAGATTACTTCCGGCGGAATGCTAATCATCGCTGCTATAGGTCTGGCCGTAAATGTGCTTGTAGCCTGGATAATGATGCGTGGTGCAGATGTCAAGGAAAATTTGAACATGAGAGGGGCATATCTGCACGTGATAAGTGATATGCTTGGTTCGGTAGGCGCCATCATCGCGGCTTTGCTTATTATGTTTTTTGGTTGGGTCTGGGCAGATGCATTCGCAAGTGTCATCGTTTCTGTGTTGGTATTGCGTAGCGGCTATTTGGTTACGAAATCATCGGTACATGTGTTGATGGAAGGCACACCAGATAATGTTGAAGTGGAAAAAGTAACACAAAAAATATTGGAAACTGAAGGTATTATCGGTATCCACGACCTGCATATCTGGACAATTACAAGCGGACTAAACGCGTTGACCTGCCACGCGGTAGTTGATGAAAAAATGACAATTGAAGCAGGAGAGATTATGCTTCGTAAAATAGAACACGATTTGGAGCACTTAAAAATACATCACGTAACTATCCAGTTGGAAACGCCGGCACACTTGCATGATGCTTCGGTATTGTGTACTACAAAGGCAGAGGTAATTGCCCACGACCATAATCATTAATTTACTGCAAACCTCACTAAATAATTTATAATTATACCAGCATAGCTCTATTGTGCTGAATGGTTTTTAAAGATTAAAACCAAAAATAACATCATTAAAGGTTGTGGTATTGTTGTACTACAGCCTTTTGTTTTTTATCTAATCAGTAAACATCATAAAACAAATAAGAAATAACACAATAGCAGCAAGAAGGCAAGTACTGAATTTTGTACCCTAAGTTTTATGTATATGAAAATAACAGCTAAATGGAGTAATGTATATCTGCTGTTTATAGCACAGGCATTGTTCCAGACAGCCTCCATTCTGGTCATCACACTATCTGGCGTGGTAGGGTTGGCTATGGCACCTGATAAAAATCTGGCTACATTACCAATAGCTATGATTACGGTAGGTACGGCAATGATGATGATTCCTGCCTCTATGCTTATCAGAAAAGCAGGCCAGCGTAATGCCTTTATGGTTGGTACGCTGATTGGAGTACTGGCCGGATTAGTCTCCTGGTATGGTATTATTCAGAATTCATTCTGGATATTTTCTATAGGTAATATGCTAATAGGAGCTTATCAGGGATTTTCACAATATTATCGTTTTGCTGCGGCTGATGCTGTTCCGGAAAAAGCGAAGAGCAAAGCCATTTCTTTGGTAATTGCGGGAGGTATTGTTGCTGCTTTTTCCGGGCCTAATCTGGCAAAATTCACACAGCATTTAGGTAAGGTGCCTTATGCTTATTCTTACTTTTCTATCGTCTTGCTGAGCATACTGGCATTTGGTATTGTATCGCTGCTAAAACTGGATAAGACCTCATTGCAAAAAAATGATAAAAACAATACAGATAAGGGCCGTTCTTTAAAGAAAATCATTAAAAACAGAGATACTATTCTTGCATTACTGGCTTCGTCTACCGCATTTGCTGTAATGGGGATGTCTATGACCGTTACACCCATAGCAATGTATGGTTTTGGACATTCTGCGGAGAGTTCGGCTACAGTTATTCAGTGGCACGTATTGGGAATGTTTCTACCTTCATTCTTTACCGGACTGCTCATCCAGAAATTCGGGACTTACCGTATTATTATTTCGGGTCTGTTTATTATGTTTCTCTATATTATTATTGCGCTTAGCGGAACAGGCACCGGAAATTTTGTTGCAGCGTTATTTGTTGTAGGCCTGGGCTGGAACTTCCTGTTTATTGGCGGTTCATCCTTACTGACTAAAGTCTATCGCATAGAAGAGAAAGAGAAAACTCAGGCTTTCCACGATTTTACCGTTTTTGCTGTAATCAGTATTGCCAGTTTCTTTGCCGGAAATCTTTTCAATCATTGGGGATGGAAAGGTGTAAATATAGTATTGATACCGATGTTAGTCATTACTTTGATAGCAGCCCTGAGAATTACCTGGTATCAGGGCAAATCTGTCCGGTAATCTGTAAATGTCGCAAATTAAATCATGAAAATCGCAATGCTGCTACGCCTTCAACTGTTGAAATTTGTAAGACAGATTACAAGATTATAAATACATCCATTTCTTGAAAATAATACCAATAGTTACGACTTGCAGAGAAATGGAATAAAGACATCATTTAAAAGTTTAGCAATGAAAAAATACATACTCTCATTAGGAATGGCAGCCGTTTTGTTTTATACAAATTCAATATCAGCCCAACAATGGAGCATCGGAGCCCGTGGTGGACTTTCAATACCTAACTTAACGGCAGGTAGTGGTTCAGCGAATAATTCACTAAGTAAAGGATACAGTTCCCGTTTGGGAGCTGGATTTGGTGTTTTTGCGGAATACCAGACAAGCAAACTTTTTTCTATTCAGATAATGATAGAATATTCACAACAAGGTGGGAAGAAAAATGGTTTTCAGGCATTTCCGGTTCCGGCACAAATGGCTCCTTTATTTGGTAGCCAGGCTCCTCCTTATTTATATGCTGATTTTAACAGTACAGCTAAATTTGATTATTTGATGTTACCGGTTTTAGCCAAATTTGGTTGGGATTTGGGGCCTAAAAAGAAGTGGAGGATTTATGCAGGTGTCGGTCCATTTGCGGGACTGTTGTTAAGTGGAAAACAAGTTACTGAAGGAACAAGCCAAATATATCTTGATGAAGCGAGGACAACCCCTGTTCCTTTAAATCCAGCCAATCCTTCTCAAGGACTTTTGACTTTATCCTTTGACAATACTAAAAATATTAAGGATAGGCTCCGTCAATTCAATTTCGGATTGGAAGGAAATGTCGGGATAGGTTATAAAATAAAGCGTAGTACTATTTTTCTGGAAGGAGGAGGCAATTATGGTTTTATTGATATACAGAAAGGAACTGCCAATGGGAAAAACAAATCGGGGGCTGCCACTGTTATGATTGGCTATGCCTACAGCCTGTAACTATAAACCTATCTGATTAATTTTTTTAATAACCTGATGCAGGTTAAGAGTTTTTGTGTTAATTGGTTTGGGGGCTGTGAGAGAGAGGTAGGTAGATAGGAAGTGATTTAGGTGATAAAAAGCATTCCTTCTTTTCCTTTATAAGGTAATTTTATTCTGCGGTAACTACCTGAATAACTGGGATAAAGTAATACCTGCCTCCTTCTTTTAGCTTTTTTAATCCTGGTTCCTTAAATCTGAGTCAGGTTAAGTAAATTTCTATATAATACAAAACAAATAGAGCAAACTGCAAAGATCAACACAGGTGACAAATTTCCCAAATTATAAATTCAACTCTAAATGTGAGAATGTTCAGTGGGCATCACTATTTTATCATAATAAATCTAATGATGAAAGAACAAAGTATCCAAGATAAAAAGGGAATATTGATGATTCCTGACATTTCAGGGTTTACGGATTTCGTTATCAATTCAGACATGTCAGTAGGTAAATATATTACAGAAAACCTTATCAAATCAATAATAAAAAGTAACATCCTCTGCTTTGAAATCTCTGAAGTAGAAGGTGATGCTGTACTCTTTTACAAGTATCGTAACCTACCCACATTTCAGGAAACATTGATACAGATAGAGCAAACATACAGTGAGTTTCAAAAGGAATTGCGACGCCTGTCAAAGAAACTGGCGCTTGAGATTCCGCTTTCGCTAAAAACCATTGTGCACTATGGAGAATTTACTAAGTACAGAATAGGTAAGTTTGAGAAACTCTATGGGACAACTGTGGTAGAAGCGCACAAGATGTTGAAGAACCGTATTGCGCAATATCCTCCCTATGCACTATTTTCAGACACTTTTGTGAGAGCCAATTTTGACCAGCCTGAAAGATCAACGGTGCAATATGATGCTTGCGAAGATTGTAAGTATCTTCCGGAAATAGGCTACATACACTATCTGTAACAGTAAATATCACAAATCAAATAAGAAAAATTGTAAACAAGACGGAACAGAATCGACTGAAATTTGTAATATCTAAAACAGCAGAGTGGAATAGGATTGAAAATTATCAGTTTGGAATCTTGCCTTTAAGATACTGTTAGTCATTAAAAATTAGAAGTTTCCGATCCGGACTTGTATCGATCCTATTATTCAGCCTTTAAAATTATAACAATATGAAAAAATTAATGTTGGTACTGGTAGTACTATTTTTTGGATTTCCAGCATTTGCCCAGAATACGGCTAATCTTTTAAACAACTACATGAATGTAAAAAATGCATTGGTAAACGGTGACAGTAAAGCTGCCTCTGAAGCTACTGCTTCGTTGTATGAATCTATCAAAAAAGAAGATGGTTTTAACCAGAAACAAGAACTGCTGCAGGCTGCAGAAAAGCTCAACAAGGCAGGAAATATTGAAAAGCAAAGAGCAGAACTGAACAATGTGTCTGTCATTCTCTGGAAGTTGGTAGAAAATGATAAAAAGCTGGACCAGACCGTTTATTACCAATACTGTCCTATGAAAAAAACTTACTGGTTAAGCAAGGACAAAGAAATAAAAAACCCTTATTACGGCTCTTCAATGCTTACCTGTGGAAAAGTAACCTCAACTAAACAATAAAACTGTATTATGAAAAACTTTAGGATAATTATCGTTCTTTTTTTTGCCATTCTAAATGTTGCCTGCGCGCAGAATAGCAAGTCACAAAATGTTTCAACAGAAAATAGGGATCATAGCCATAGCGACGGAAAAGCCAATGGGGTTGCCTATCAAAAAGGTGATGTGGTACCGCATAATGAAGTATGCATGGTCAATGATGCCTATATGGGTAAAAAGCAGATTGAGGTAGAATATGAGGGAAAGAAATACTATGGCTGCTGTGAAATGTGTGAGAAAAGAATTCCAAAAGAAAAAGAGGTGAGGATGGCTGTTGATCCTGTTTCCAAAAAACAGGTAGATAAAGCCAAAGCGGTGATAGCCATCACAGGCGACAATAGTGAGGTGTCTTACTTTGAGAACAATAAAAACTATAAAACCTTCTTTAAACAAAAATAAGATATGAAACATCGAATCCTATCTATCCTTGTCTTTACTACTGTTGTTCTCATTATCTTTTCCTGCAAACAGACTCCGGATAAAAGCAATGAAAAACAAGAGGAAAAGGCTCCTGCGGCACACGGACAGGAAACCGGGGAAGCAGGAAATAACACAACTGCTCCGCAAAATTTCTCTATTGAAACAATAGTTAAAGATTATCTGGCTTTAAAAAATGCGCTTACAATAGATGATGGCAAAGCGGCGGCCGAAGCAGGCAAACAGCTCTTTGGTTCTCTGAATGCTGTGGATATGAAAACAATCCCCGGAGATAAACTCAGGGACTATACAGAAATTGCAGATAATGCCAAAGAAAATGCAGAACATATAAGTGTTAGTGCCGAAAAGATAGGTCATCAACGGGAGCATTTCGCTTCATTAAGCAAAGATGTTGCAGATCTGATTGAATTATTTGGTATGAAACAAAAGCTGTATGTGGATCATTGTCCAATGTTCAATGATGGTAAAGGAGCTATTTGGATCAGCGAAACAAAAGAAATTAAAAATCCATACTACGGCAGTAAGATGATTACCTGCGGGTCTGTAAAAAAAGAGTATTGAAATGAAAAAGGTAATTAAAAAAATTCTGGTCATAATACTCTTTGTTTTTTTAGTGATACAGTTTTTTCAACCTGCTCTCAATACAGATGATGGTAGGGTTTATACTACCGATTTTACTCACACTTATAAAATGCCTGCTGAAATAAGCACAATGCTCAAGGCCTCCTGCTATGACTGCCATAGTAATAATACCAATTATGTATGGTATGACTATGTACAACCGGGCAGATGGCTCGTAGAGAAACACATCAGACAGGCTAAAAATGAATTGAATTTTAATGAATGGGGCAATTACTCAGCCCGTAAACAGGAACGTCTGTTACATTCAATGGCAGAGCAGGTTGAAACCGGGCAAATGCCGCTCCGTTCTTATACTTTACTGCACAAGAATGCGGTACTTAGTAAAGATCAGATTGAAGTTTTGACAAAATGGCTGAAAGAACAGCCGTAAATCTCAATAAAAAATTAAAAAATGAATAGACTCATCCATATGTTTAAAAGGTTATTGCCGGCAATTTTCATATTATTTTGTGCGCAGTCGCTTTTTGCACAAAAGGTAGTGCGGTATGAACTGGTACTCAAAGACACTCTTGTCAACTTTGCCGGTAAACAGAAGAGAGCCATTGCGGCTAACGGACAAATCCCAATGCCCACTCTTGAATTTACAGAAGGCGATACGGCTGAAATTGTTGTACATAATCAACTGAGAGAGGGCACAGCACTTCACTGGCATGGCCTGTTTCTGCCCAATAAAGAAGATGGTATTCCTTATTTAACTCAGAAGCCTATTAAACCCGGAACATCATTTACATATCGTTTTCCTATTATTCAGAATGGTACACACTGGTATCATTCACATGAAGGTTTGCAGGAGCAGATAGGAATGTATGGTAATTTCGTAATGTATAAAAGGGCAGATGATAAAACATTCCGTAAAGGTATTGACGATTTGCCTTCAGTGCCTATTGTGTTAAGTGAATGGACGAATCTTAGTCCGGACAATGTACATCGTATGCTGCATTCAGCTACTGACTGGTTTGCCATAAGAAAAGGAGCCACGCAAAGTTATGCTGAGGCTATCAGAAGCGGACATTTCAAAACCAAAATCAAAAACGAATGGAAGCGTATGTTGGCAATGGACGTAAGCGACGTGTATTATGAGAAGGTATTGATGAATGGCAGAAATAGTACGGAACTGAAGAGTATTGATGGCAAACCGTTAAAAGCAGGTGACAAGGTGCGGCTGCGCATTGCCAATGGTGGTGCATCTTCTTATTTCTGGCTGCGTTATGCAGGTGGTAAAATGAGTGTTGTTGCCAGTGATGGTAATGATGTCACCCCTGTTGAGGTAGACAGGCTCATCATTGCCGTATCGGAAACCTATGACGTGGTGGTCACTATTCCCGAGGATGGTAAGGCTTTTGAATTTATAGCGACTACCGAAGACCGTACGCAGTCCTCAAGCTATTTCATTGGTAACGGTGAAAAACAGTATGCAGGTGCATTGCCCCGTCTGAAATACTTCGAAGGAATGAAGATGATGAATGATATGATGAAAATGAATGGAGACCTGGATGATATGGGAATGAACATGTCCCTGCAACAGATGGATATGAACGTAGTAATGTATCCGGAAATTACGGGTGAGGAAAAGAAAAAAGATAAATCTGCAAAAAATAAAACAGTAGAAGCAGATCACAGCAAACATAACATGCCGGATAACGAAAATAAACAGAATGCCGGAGCAGGTGAGCATGAAATGAATACAGATGAAAATCCTGACCGTTATAATGCCAACGCATTGAGCGATATTGTGACTCTAAACTACAGTATGCTCGAGTCGCCTCACAGTACGGAACTTCCTGAAAATGCTCCGGTAAAAGAATTGAAATTTACTCTTACGGGAAATATGAACCGTTATGTTTGGAGTATGGATAATCGGATATTGGCCGAAACAGATAAAATTCTCGTCAAAAAAGGCGAAATATTGCGGATTACGATTTATAACAATTCAATGATGCGGCACCCGATGCACCTGCATGGTTTCGATTTCAGGATTATTAATGGCAAAGGTGAAAAAGCACCTTTGAAAAATGTGTTGGACATTATGCCGATGGAAACCGACACCATAGAGTTTATGGCTAATGAAGAAGGAGATTGGTTTTTCCATTGTCACATCCTTTACCATATGATGTCGGGTATGAACAGGGTCTTTGCCGTAGATGATTATCAAAATCCGTATTTGCCGGATAAAGCAAAAGCTTACCGCAAGTTGCAACGCGATCATAATATGCCACATTTAATGGCTGAAAATGATTTTGCTTCTAATGGTAATGATGGGTCGGCAATGTTACAGAATGCAAGATGGAGTCTTGGATCAGAATGGCGTTTGGGTTACAATGATATGCATGGTTACGAAATAGAAACGCATTTGGGAAGATACATAGGTAAGATGCAATGGCTTATGCCTTTTATAGGTTTCGACTGGCGTTACCGTAAAATGGGAATAGATGAGCATGAAAAAAACATATTTGGTCAGGTTAATAAAAAAGACAACAGAAGTGCTGTAAGTTTAGGAGTAATGTATACCCTGCCTATGCTGGTCAACTTCCAGGCAGAAGTTTATCACGATGGCATTGTACGCCTCCAGCTCATGCGGGAGGATATTCCCATTGCCAAGAGGTTGAGGGCGGGCTTTATGGTAAACTCCGATTTAGAATTTATGGGAGACCTGCGATATATTTTTACGAGAAACCTTGGCATCCGCACACACTATGATAGTGATATGGGCTTTGGTGTAGGTTTGTTTCTGAATTATTAGCAAATACTACTTTAAGCAATATTTCTTGCCAACATAAAAAGATAAGAATACAAAGATTTTAAGGTCTGTGAGTATAGATTGCTTTCAGTTTGATTAATTTTTAGGTTGAAAAAGTCCCGCTCAAAGCGGGACTTTTTGTGAATTAATAATTAACTCTTAAGAAGTAAAAGTTTTGTTGCTTTTATTTTTTTACGGAAGTATATGGTATTCGGATTTCCAAAATAGCGCGCAATGGTCAGCCTTGCCATAAGATAGCTTAAGGTTGATTCGGCTCCCTGGTTCAGGTTGACATTGGTTTCTTCCAGTCCGTCAAAACAGCCGCCTGTGCATGGATTATAGATAATCTGTTTCAGGTGGTTATTACCCAGAAACCAGTTGAAAGCTATTTCCATCTTGTTGAGGTATTCCTCATCTTTAAAAATATCATGGAATTTTCGGAGTGCTAATATGGTATATGCCACGTCAATAGGCTGTTCCCCGTAACTGTGTTTTTCCTGTCCTTTAAAATGCCAGGTTTTGTTAGAGATAACTTTGATTTGGTTTTCCGAAAATGTATTTCCTAAAAGGAAGTCGAAAGAATCTTTAGCAATTTCACGGTATTCCTCATTATCGGTTACAGCATAAGCGCAAAGCAATGCTTCCGGTAGCACGCTATTGGCATAAGTCAGGTAGCTTTCAAACCATTTCCAGTTTTCTGAACTTTCGTGCTTATACATCTGTACGAGCCTGTCCGCAAATATTTCAATATAAATTTTATAATCAAGGTCTTTAATATGTCGGTTAAAATAATAAAGTCCTTTTATAATAAATGCCATCGCTCTTGTAGAGTGCATCTTTTCAGTTTGCGGCATGGCTTTTCGGAATAAAGTTTCCGCCTTTTTGGTGAAATTTGAAGGCAGTATAGGAGCCAGTGAAATCAGATACCCCAAAGCCCATATAGCACGACCGGAACTGTCTTCCAGATTTACGCTGTTATTTTGTGGTGTAAAATTATGGTCGATATCCACATAATTTTTGAACTTGCCATCTTCACTCAGGCAAAAAGAAATAAAATTCAGATAAATACTGATGTATTTTAAATCCTCAATATCACGGGTCAGCTTATAATCCTGACAAAGGGCAATCAACGCGCGTGCGTTATCATCCAGCGTGTAGCCGGAATTAGGATCCGGGCGGTTGAGTTTGGAAAACTGCAGTATTCCGAATTCAGTCGTCATCTTTTTGATATGGTCCAGATTCAGTTTCGGATTCCTGTAATGCAGTTCTATTTTTCCTCCGGATACTTTTTGGAATAAGATAGCGTGCGCAACGGCAGAATTTTCCCATGCGGTGTGCATAATCTTGTGAAGTCCGTTCAATATCATATTTTTTCGAAGACCAATATCATAAATCAATTGGTTGACGGCTTCGGCCAATTGTTTGGAGTTTCCAAAATCAAAAGTAAGTCCCGAGCCATTTTGAAGCATTTCTTTGGCATGGGGAATTGGAGTAGAAACAATGGCACATCCGCAACTCATGGCATAAGAAAAAGTACCGCTTACAGCCTGATTTGGGTCTTTCGAGGTGAAAAGGTAGATATCCGTCAATTGAAGATAGTCCAGCAATTCCTCCAAAGGAAGGTATTTGTTTACAAACTGAACGTGGTTTTCAAGTTTCAGTTCTTTGATTTTTTCTTTAAGCGAATCGCGATAGGATTCGCCTTCATTAACAACGACACCCGGATGGGTTTTTCCTATAATAAGAAAAAGAACATCAGGACTCTTGTCAACAATGTTGGGCAAGGCTTCTAAAGTAGTTTCGATGCTTTTTCCGGAGCTTAATAAACCAAACGTTGAAAGTATTTTTTTACCCTTAACCCCGTATTTAGCCTTTAATGCATTTTTATCATTGTGGGGTACTAAATGGGTACCATGTGGAATCACAGAGATTTTTTCAGGAACTACCGTATAATCTTCTAAAAGGATAGCCTCAGAATTTTTGGTCATTACGATAATCGAATCTGCCCGGTCAAGAATATGCTGTACTTTTTGTTTAAATGCCTCATCCGGTCTTGGTAAGACCGTGTGGAAAACGACAGCCAAAGGTTTTTTGATTTCAGTGAGAAACAAATTAAAACTTTCATGATCGCGGAAAAGCCCGAATTCATGTTGAATTACCACAACCTTAATAGTAGGATCGTTGTTGATTGTTGCTGCAATGGCCTTAAAAGAAGAAGGATCTGAAGTGTTTAAAGTATATTTTACTTCCTCATCAGAATAGTGATGTCTTTCATGATCGTTTTCCAGGGCGCAAACAGTCAAAGAAAATGAACTTACATACTGATTGTTCAGTGCTTTCATCAGATCCTGTGAATAGGTAGCAATACCACATTCTCTTGGCGGATATGAAGTAATAAACAGAATTTCAGGTAATAGCTCTTCGTCCGTAAGTGTATTAGCACGTGAAGGGAAGGCAGGAGCCTCTGGATTTAAATCAGTTAATGTTGAGCTGTGTGGTAGGTTTTTCATGTGTTATTCAGTTTTTGGCAGTTTGACGATTCTGAAATCAGTTAAAAATAATTATGATGTAATACGATTAGCCCATTCGTTGGCTCTATCTTTTGCTTTATTGGCTAAATTTTCACCTTCTTCCAAAGCATCATTGAATTCTCTTTTTGCTTTTCGTTGAAGGTCATTCAGTTTGCTTTTGAAATTATCCCGCGCTTCTCTGGCCTTTTCTGAAAATTTATCTTTTTTGGATTTCTTTTTTGCGACTATAAGTCCTACAATGGCTAAAGCAGCAACTCCGGCTGCAATCCCGATAACTAATTTTTTTGAGCTCATGATTAATCTTTTTGAGTTACTATTTTTTTCTTTCTTCTAAAATTAATTATAATGAATGGAAAAGTGTATTTCTGTTATGGAATGTTTAACATAATTAACAAATCGTTGATTTATGTGTATTTATTTGTAGGATTTTTCATTTTTAATGAATATTATATAGTTTTTAGATTAAGTTATAAGATTTGGCAGGTGAAATACATATTGAAAAAGGGGTGAAGATTTGTTTTCTTTGTTTTGCTTGTTTTTTAAGGGGTGATGGGTATATATTTTTATTTTTATTATCTTATACCCTAAAAAAATAGGGGTATAAATTATTTTTTTATTCAAAAATTATATCTTTGCATCAAATTAGTCAAATCTAAAACAATTCATATGTCGACATTTCGTTTTCAAGCATTAGCGCAGACAGCCGGAAGAAAGCCTGTCAAATTTGAGGAATTGGAGAAAAAATCTGCAATTTTTGGTAGCAATGTATTTAATGACAAGGCAATGCGCCAGTTCCTGACGCAGGATGCTTATCAGGGTGTAAAAGATGCAATACAGCATGGAAAGAAAATCGATAGAAAATTAGCAGACTATATTGCTCTTGGAATGAAAGAATGGGCATTGTCAAAAGGAGTAACACATTATACGCACTGGTTTCAGCCTTTAACAGGAACAACAGCAGAGAAGCATGATGCTTTTTTTGAAACTTCATTCGATGGCAGCGACCCGGTAGAAAAATTTGGAGGAGGACAATTGGTTCAACAGGAACCGGATGCTTCGAGTTTTCCTAACGGAGGAATAAGAAACACATTTGAAGCAAGAGGATATACGGCCTGGGATCCTACATCGCCTGCTTTTATTTTTGGTACAACATTATGTATTCCTACTGTTTTTATTTCCTATACAGGTGAAGCGTTGGATTATAAAACACCTTTATTAAGAGCATTACACTCTATTGACGAAGCTGCAGCATCGGTTTGCCGTTATTTTGATAAGAATGTAAAAAAGGTAACCGCTACTTTAGGCTGGGAACAGGAATACTTCCTGATTGACTCTGCATTGGCAAACTCAAGACCGGACATATTAATGACGGGAAGAACCTTATTAGGACATACTTCTGCAAAAGGACAACAGCTTGATGACCACTATTTCGGTTCCATCCCAACCAGAGTACTTTCTTATATGAGAGAGTTGGAATACGAATGTATGCTTTTGGGAATTCCGGTAAAAACCCGTCACAACGAAGTAGCACCAAATCAGTTCGAATTGGCTCCTATTTTTGAAGAAACAAACCTTGCGGTTGACCATAACTCTTTATTAATGGATGTGATGCAGAAAGTAGCAGAACGCCATGATTTCAAAGTGCTGTTCCATGAAAAACCATTCAAAGGAGTTAACGGTTCCGGAAAACACAATAACTGGTCGTTGGCAACAGACACCGGAGTGAATTTGCTTGGTCCTGGAAAAACGCCAATGAGCAACCTTCAGTTCCTGACTTTCTTTATCAATACGATTAAGGCAGTACAGACTTATGAAGAACTAATGCGTGCTTCTATCGCTACAGCCAGCAATGACCACCGTTTAGGAGCTAACGAAGCACCTCCGGCAATTATTTCTGTCTTTATCGGACAACAACTTACCAAAGTTTTGGAAGAATTGGAAGGCGTATCAAACGGAAAATTATCTCCTGAAGAAAAAACAGACCTTAAATTAAATGTAGTAGGTAAGATTCCGGATGTATTATTGGATAATACAGACAGAAACAGAACTTCTCCGTTTGCATTTACCGGAAATAAATTCGAGTTCAGGGCTGTAGGTTCAACTGCAAACTGTGCTAATGCTATGACTACACTAAACTCTATCGTAGCAAAACAGCTTATCGATTTCAAGAAAGAAGTTGATGCCTTGATTGAAGGGAAGGACATGAAGAAAGACGATGCCATCTTCAATGTTTTGAGAGAATATATTAAAGAAACAAAAAATATCCTTTTTGAAGGCGATGGTTATAGCGATGCCTGGCAGAAAGAAGCGGCTAAAAGAGGATTGAGCAACCATAAAACGACTCCTGAGGCTTTAAAAGCAAAAGTTTCTAAAAAAGCTATCGAATTGTTTGGCGAATTAGGAGTAATGAACCATGTGGAAGTAGAGGCTCGCTATGAAATCGAAATGGAAGAATATACTAAGAAAATCCAAATTGAAGGAAGAGTTCTTGGAGATATTGCCAGAAATCACGTGGTGCCAACAGCAATCCGTTACCAAAACCTTTTGATTGAAAATGTTAGGGGTTTAAAAGACATCTTTGGTAAAGAATATGAAACAATAGCGAAAGAGCAGATTACATTAATCAAGGAAATTTCCGGACATATCGAAGCCATCAATACTAAGGTAGAAGAAATGACCCAGGAACGTAAAAAAGCCAACAATCTTTCTGATACAGAAAAAATGGCTTTTGCCTACTGCAACAAGGTGAAGCCTTATTTTGAAATTATCAGAAAGCACTGTGACAAGCTGGAGCTTTTGGTAGATGATGAAATCTGGACATTAACCAAATACAGAGAATTATTATTTACTAAATAATATACTACAAACAACAACACAACACCTGAAAAGTACCTGCCCAATGGCAGGTATTTTTTTTGTAGCTATTACATAGGAGGGTAATAATTGAAATTCAGACGATATTCTATTTTAAGTAGAAGAAAAATTCTACATATTATTTTTGGTAGAAAATAAATTGAAATCTTAATCTTACGAAAAGGTTAAGTAAAAAAGATGTAAATGTGAATTTTACAATTAATTTTGATGGTGTAAATTAAAAATCATGTATTTCATCCGATTTTTTAAACAATTCATAGAAAAATAAGAATTAGCATGTAATTTTTACGGTTTCCCGTATTGCTTTTTAGAAAAAAGAAATAACTTTGAAAAGCAAGATACCACAATTGCAATCCAAAAATACTTCATTCACAAGCTGTTAGCAGCTTCCCTCTAAGACTTTTTTCGTCCCCCAAATATTAAATTGTAATTATAACCAATTAAATATTTTTATTATGAAAAAAGTGATTTTGAGCATCTCAGTGATGCTGGTAAGTGCAGTTTCTTTTGCACAATTTAATGACAGCAATGTTTTGCAGTTGGGCGGATCCAACAACTCGGCTGTTAATCAAAAAGGATCGTATCAGGATTCGGATGTAAGACAACAAGGAAACAATAACGTTTCGAATGTTACGCAAGGAATTAATCCAAACCTTTCTTCTGCTTCCAATCATAACAAAGCAGACGTAAAACAAGTTGGAAACTCAAACAACGCTTTTGTATCACAAAACAATCTTTACAATGAAGCTTATCAGGTTCAGACAGGAAACAGCAACCAGGCTACTATCTGGCAGGATCAGCTAAACCCTGTTGCCGGAAACGGTCATGATTGGGCAAAACAGGTACAGACTGGAAACAACAACAAAGCTACTATTGACCAGGGTACTACCGGAAACGAAATGCCATCCGGAGCTCCGTTCAGTGCAGAAGCTCTAGGATTTGTAAGTGCAGTTGCTGTGCCATTCATGCCACACGGATACAATGATGCATTACAAACTCAAAATGGAGATTTCAACATTGCCTACACTAGTCAGGGTGGGGAAATGAATGATTCTAAAATTACTCAGACCAGTACAGCCGTAGCAGCTTCCGGTGCCAACAAAGCCAGCCACTATCAATATGGTAAGGAAAATGACGCTCTGACTACTCAAAACGGATTTGGTCATTTAGACAACACACTTCAAATAGGAAACTTTAACTATTCTAACGTAATGCAAAGCGGTAACAACCAAACCAGCATGAACGTTCAAAAAGGAAATTCTAACATCAACAACGTTACTCAATCCAACTAGTTGAGGAATGAAAATGGGGCAGCCGGTTCAGGTGGCCCCATTTTTATAAAACAAAAGATTATGAAACCCTTATTTTTTAAGCTATTGCTCCTGATACTTTTTTCTCAGGTTGCTCTGGCACAGGAAGAAGAAAATCCGGGCTTCGATCAATACAGTTCTTCTGTTTTTGATTCGAAGGAAGAAACCCTGTTTGTGGTTTCAAGTATGAATCCGAAACAATATGCCAATTCCTTGTTTCAGAAAGGAGATATTCTGGTACAGCAAATAGGAGATTACAATTTGTTCAATGCAAACTTAAAAGCCAATGAAGTCAATGTTTCTGTGCTTCAAAACGGTGATGATAATGCTATTTCACTTTCTAAACAGGCCAACACAATAACACAGAATATCATACAATCCGGGAAAAACAATGGTATACAGGATTTTACCTATTACACTAAATATGATGTGAATACGCAGATGATTCAGCAAGGTAATAATCAGAACATACAAAATTATGGAACCAATTCCCTTTCAAAAGACATGAAAGTCACACAGTCCGGAAATGGTTCTTCGGTAATTATAATAAACCAATAAGCCATGCCAAAATATCTTTCCTATAGTTTTTTCATACTGATGCTTTTTTCTCCTGCCGCCTATTCGCAACTGACGAACAGCCAGGTCAAGGCAAAAATACACATGGAAGAAATTGAAGGAAATATAAAGATTACTGGTACTGCGGAAAATTTAACCGATATCGTTCAAAGCCTATCGTATAAATTATCAGTAATAAGAAAGAATAAGATAAACAGCAATCAATCCAATAATGCTCAGGAAGGGCTTTTTACTTTAGATCCGAACGAGACAAAAAAGCTGTCATCAACCCAAATCAATGTCAATGAGAATGATGAAGTTATTGTCATGCTCCTTTTTTATGATAGTAATAAAAAACTGGTGGGAAAAGACAGGATTGTCATTGGTGAAGAAAAAAAGGATGAAGGAATAGTTCCTGTAGACGGTTTTGAATTGTCCGGGATAGTAACCGATGATACCAAAACCAAAGCAGGTAAAGATTTTTATGACTTATATTTTTTTAAGTATAGCGATCTGAAAATCAATTCCAAAAAGATTGTTACCATAACTGAAGAATTGAGTTTTGCCAGAAATACAAAAATTACGATCAGCATAGATACTAATCCCATTTATGAGTTTTTAGTAAATCCCGATGAAGAATTTTTAAGTCTCGTAGCCGAAGATGCTGTAAATGTTACTTCTGCTTATCTGAAAAATCTGGAAAAACAAAGCCGATATCTCACTCAGTATTAATCTTATTCTATTAATTATGAAAGCTCTAGCAACTGCAATTATCATTTTGCTGGCCTATGCAGCGAATGCTCAGGATCTGGTCTACAAGCCCAGAAACCCAAATTTTGGAGGAGATACTTTTAACTACCAGTGGCTTCTGAGTTCAGCCGAAGCCCAAAACAAACTAAAAGACAATACGGTCACGACCAAAACAAAAACGGAACTGGAGAGTTTTACTGAAAACCTGAACTCACAACTGCTGAATTTGGTTTCCAGATCCCTGTTCACACAACAATTTGGAAATAACGGAATTTCAGAAGGGAGCTACACTTTTGGCAGCCTGTCTGTTGAAATTTTTCCGTCAGAAAACGGATTGACCGTAACCATCCTGGATACAAATACAGGAGAACAAACACAAGTTATCATCCCAAAATCATAATATGCAGATCAGATATTACTTTGCGATAGTCCTGATGCTGTTGCTCTCCGGATGTGGCGCTTATTACAATCAGCCATTGAAGATTGAAAAAGCATCGTTGGGAGAAATCACCCCGGCAACAACACTTTTAAGGGAATTGCCAAAACCTAAAGAACCCGTGGTAGTTGGGATTTATAAATTTAGGGACCAAACAGGACAATACAAAGCTTCGGATAACGGAAGTACCTTCAGTACTGCCGTAACTCAGGGAGCGACCTCTATATTAATCAAGGCTTTGGAAGATTCCAAATGGTTTGTTCCGATTGAGCGCGAAAACATTGGAAATCTTTTGCAGGAAAGAAACCTGATTCGCTCTACGAGGCAGGAATATTCTAAAAATCCAAATTCAACAGAACAGCTAACGCCGCTTTTGTATGCAGGAGTGTTGTTAGAAGGAGGTATTGTTTCCTATGATACGAACATCATAACGGGAGGTTTCGGGGCAAGATATTTTGGAGTAGGAGGTTCCACAAAATACAGGCAGGACCGTGTGACCATTTACCTTAGGATGATTTCTACGGCAAGCGGAAAAATCCTGAAATCAGTGTATGTTTCCAAAACTATTTTGTCGCAGGCCATTGACCAGAGCTTTTTCAGATATGTCAAATTCAAAAGATTGCTTGAAGTCGAAACGGGATATTCTACAAACGAACCCGTACAGATGGCTGTGACAGAAGCTATCGAAAAAGCAGTACAGTCTTTGGTACTGGAAGGAATTCAGGATAAAATTTGGGAAGCAGATGCCAGTAAAGAAGAAGTAGATTCGCTTATTTCAAAATATGAAATGGAAAAAGAAGTGGCAGATGCTACCGGAATCTACGGAAGATACAAAACAGAAAGAAGGTCACGGTTTGCGATGGAATTAGCAGGAGGAGCCACGCTTATTGATGGCGATTATGACAAGTCATTATTTCGTCCGATGGGTCGTGGGGCATTGAAATATTTTTTCACTCCGGGTTTTAACCTTAGCGGTTCCACAAATGTTATTAACCTGGCAAACAAAGACCGTCTGGATGTTGGTTATCTGACTTTTGACCTGAATGCCGAATTGATTTTACTGCCTAAAGAACAACTGAGTCCGTATGTTTTTGGAGGTGTCGGATTTGGAGCCAACCGTCTTTTCGAAAATACGCATGCAAAAGTGCAATACGGTGCCGGACTGGAATATCTGGCTTCCAAAACAATCGGAATAAAAGTGTATGCCGAACACAATCTCAACTTTAGCGACACTATAGATTATTTGGAAAGAGGCGTGCGTGATGATTATTATTTCCGGTTTGGGTTAGGGCTGACGTATTATTTCCCAAGAAAAAATCAGAAAATCTATGAGAAATACATCATTGAAGAAGCCCAAAATCCGCTGAAGCAATAATTTTTAATCTTTAAAGTCATGAAAAATATTCTTATAAAATCAGGATTTGTTCTTTTGCTTCTGCTGCTATCGTGCAGTGAGGAAAAAGTCGATGGAGAAGATTTCGGAACCGTTACAGGAAGGGTAGTCGTAGCCAATACGTTTGAACCTTTGGCGAATGCAAAAGTTTTCTCCAATCCAACATCAAGTGTTGTTTTTACGGATGAAGACGGAAGGTTTACAGTTCCTAAAGTTGTAGTAGGCCAATATTCTTTTCAGGCTCAAAAAGAAGGCTATCTCACCAAGTTTGAAGCAGCAAATGTTGTGAATAACAGTACAACAGAAATCGTTTTTGAATTGTCTGTCTCCACAAGTGGCAACCGCCCGCCCAATGCTCCAACATTAACACTTCCGGCTGACAATGCGGTCAACCAGAACCGCCAGGTTGTTTTGACCTGGACGGCTACAGACCCTGAACAGGATTCGCTCACCTATGAAGTCATACTCAGAAACGATGCTACAGATGATGTGGTAGTTTATTCGGATATCAGTACGCCAACTTTTACTTTACAAAATCTTGCTTTCGGAACCAAATATTTTTGGCAGGTTTCGGCTTCTGATGGAGTAAATGCTCCTGTTATGAGTGCAGTACGAACATTCACGACAACTTCTTTTCCGGATACTCGTTTCCTCTTTGTCAAAAAGCTTAGCGAGAATAATGTTATATATGCAGGTGACAATTCCGGCAATCAGATACAACTGACGAGTTCAGAAACCAATAGCTGGAGACCCAGAAAAAACAACCAATCGAATAAAATAGCTTTTATCCGTTCCAACGGAGCCCAAAACCATATTTATATCATGAATCCGGATGGTTCGGGAGTATTCAAAGTGACAAATTCAGTGCCCGTTGCAGGATTTAATCCTGAGTTTATCAATTTTTCATGGAACACCAGCGGTAGTCAGATTATCTATCCGAGTTTTGACAAACTGTATAGGATAAACAGTAATGGGAGCGGGCTGACTGAAATCTTCCATACGCCAAATGGTAAATTTATTTCAGAATGTGATTGGAGTTATGATGGCTCAAAAATTGCCTTAAAGGTTAATGATGCCAGCGGTTATAATGCCGAAATATATGTGATTACGTCCGAAGGTAGCATTACAGACCTGGTTATTTCGGGAGTGAATGGAGCTGTGGGAAGTCTTAATTTTTCAATCACGGGACAAAAAATACTTTTTACCCGGGATATTTCCGGTTTTGAAAATCCGGACTACAGGCAATTGGATACGCGAATTTTCCAGCATACTTTCAGTACCAATACAACCGCAGAAATCAATACCGAAAAACCGGCCGGAACGGTAGACATTGATGCCAGATATTCGCCTAATGAAGCAGAAGTAATTTTTGTAAACACCTCAAATGATTTTATTAGTGCGAGGAATATACAGAAATACCTGATTGGCATAGTAGCCTCAAGAACCACGCTATTTACGAATGCCTCAATGCCGGATTGGGAGTAAAATAAATATGTAAAGTGTTTTGGCTAAGAATATTGCATTTAATCGATTATCCGCCAAAATTCTGAAAAACTATACTGTTTTAACTTAAATTAGTGATGAAAATAAGAGTTCGTTCGATAGAACTTTACCCCATAAGTTTTGTACTTATACTTATTTATTTACCCCCATCGTAAATAAATATTTTAATTTGCTTTAGGATTTGAGTTTGAAATACAAGCCCTTTACCGGGTGAACCTAAATTCTAATTTTTCCCAGCAAATTAATTCTAAAACTGGTGAGATAGCGAAAGCTGTCTCACTTTTTATTTAATCGTAATAAAATTCTGAATCTTCCGTTTAATTTAAAAAAAATATAACGTGAAGCAAAAATTTACCACAACTTTCCTCTTATTGTTTTCTGTACTCCTATATGCTCAGGAACAACAATTCCAAGTGTTTTTTGATTTTGATATTTCAGAAACGAATACCGCCTCAACGACCAAATTGCAACAATGGATAAGTGATAATCCTACAGCAGAGGTTGAAAAAATTTATGGCTATTGCGACTCGGTTGGCAGTCTGGAGTATAATGATGTGCTTTCTGTAAAACGGGCTAATTATGTTTTGGAAAAACTTAAAAGTAGCAATATAAAAATAAGCGGGAAAGCTGAAATAAAAGGTTTTGGAAAACGGTTGGCCCAGCCTGGTTTGGCATCAGCCAACCGTAAAGCAGTAGTTTATTATACTATTCCGGCTAAAAAAGAAGAGCCCGTTGCAAAAGAGAATCTTTCAGAAGAAACAAAAAACTTAAAAACCGGTGATAAGTTCACGCTAAAAAATCTTAATTTTTACAACCGTTCCGGAGTTATAGTGCCATCATCAGAACCTATATTAAAGGAATTGCTGAGTGTAATGGTTGAAAGACCCGATTTGAAAATAGAAATACAAGGGCATATATGCTGTCAGTTGGGAACAGATTTAGAAAACATCGCCACCATAAGGGCAAGGGCAATTTATAATTTCCTGATTGAAAACGGCATCAGTAAAGACAGGCTGCAATATAAAGGATTTGGCAGTTCAAGGCCCATTCACCAGATACCGGAAAGGAATGAGCAGGAGCGCAATGAAAACAGGAGAGTAGAGATTGTAATACTTGACAGTAAGTAGCAATATTAGATGTTCCGGCAGATTTTCCTATGTAATAAATAATTTGTTACTTCGTTTTTATTTATAAACCCCAGTCCATGAAAAATACGGCTCTATATATCTTTTTTTTATTTTTTTCGTTAGTAGCACAGGCACAGGAAGAATTTTCAGTCTATTTTGACAGTAATAAATACGAACTCAAAAAACAGGAAAACGAAAGGCTGCAAAATTTTATCAATACCAATAAAGAGGTCAAAATTGTAGCAATTAATGGTTATACTGATGAAGACGGAACCACAGCTTTTAACGACACGCTTGCACAAAAAAGAGTCGATTTTATTTATGGCATAATAAACGGAAAGCTAAAAATCAGAGATGATTTCAAGACCAGAAGCTTTGGAGAAAGACACAGGCAATCAAAAATAAAATCCGAAAACAGAAAGGTTACCATTTATTTCCTTTTGGCCAAAGACCTGCCACGAGAAAACGAAATTCTTGGAATTAAGGAAGAACCGGTGGTGAAAAAACAGAGGGAAATGCCTGAATATCCGCAAAAGATGACCCTACAGAATCCTAATGGCACGACCAGTGAATTGGTTTTTGATGTTGCCTTTATGGAAAAACTGACGGTTGCAAAACCCGGCGAAAAAATAAAACTGGAGAATCTTAATTTTCAGTTGAACACATTTGCTATTACTAATGACTCAAGACCCAAAATGTATGAATTGCTGGAAGTCATGAAAAGAAATCCGCAGATGAAAATACAGATTCAGGGGCATATTTGCTGTATGCAAAACGACAAACAGGACCTTTCGACCAAAAGGGCCAAAGCCATTGCCAGATTCTTGGAAATGAACGGAATTGATAAAGATAGGGTGACCTACAAAGGATTTGGAGTAACCGAACCACTTTTTGCCATTCCGGAAAAAAGTGAGGAGGAAAGAGCTGCAAACCGACGTGTTGAAATTGAAATCATAGAGAATTAGCCCATGTTTTACAAAAGCAGGTAGCTTGAAAATCTATGACTGTCTGCCAATTGAAACTCAAAAAAACTGATTATCTTTGCGGCACAACAACACAACCTATTTTTATGAGTTCTGATACCAGCAAACGCTATAATTTGCGAGGAGTTTCTGCTTCAAAAGAAGATGTCCATAACGCAATTAAAAACATAGACAAAGGATTATTTCCAAAAGCTTTCTGCAAAATTGTTCCGGATTACTTAACCAATGACGAAGATTACTGCCTCATTATGCATGCAGACGGAGCAGGAACAAAATCATCTTTAGCTTATTTGTACTGGAAGGAAACGGGCGATTTGTCTGTTTGGAAAGGCATTTCTCAAGATGCCCTCATTATGAATATTGACGATTTGTTGTGCGTTGGCGCTACAGACAATATATTGCTGTCTTCCACTATTGGGAGGAACAAAAACCTGATTCCGGCCGAAGTAATTTCTGCTATCATTAACGGAACTGAAGAACTTATTGAAGAATTAAAATCTTTTGGCGTTACCATTCATTCAACAGGTGGCGAAACGGCAGATGTAGGTGATTTGGTACGTACCATAATTGTCGATTCTACCGTAACGGCAAGAATTAGAAGAGACAAAGTAATCGATAATGCCAATATCAAACCAGGCGATGTGATTGTTGGTTTGGCTTCTTTTGGTCAGGCAACTTATGAAAAATCGTATAATGGAGGAATGGGCAGTAACGGATTGACATCAGCGCGTCATGATGTATTCCATAACTATCTTGCTCAGAAATATCCTGAAAGTTTTGACGCTTCTGTACCGGCAGATTTGGTATATTCCGGTAATGTGAAACTAACAGACGAAGTTAAAGGCGCTCCAATTGATGCCGGAAAACTGGTACTTTCTCCAACAAGAACCTATGCGCCTGTTATCAAAAAAATCCTGGATACCTATTCTCCGGAACAAATCCACGGAATGGTTCATTGCAGCGGAGGTGCTCAGACCAAAGTCTTACATTTTGTTGATAACGTACATGTGATAAAAGACAATTTATTCCCGATACCGCCACTTTTCAGGCTTATTCAGGAACAATCAAAGACAGACTGGAAAGAAATGTATCAGGTATTCAATTGCGGACACAGGATGGAAATCTACGTGCCACAGGAAATAGCCAATGAAATCATAGCAATTTCCGAGTCGTTTAACATAGAAGCGCAGATTGTAGGTAGGGTTGAAGCCTCAGAAAACAAGAAGCTGACAATAAAAAGTGAATTCGGAACTTTTGAATATTAATCTAAGTCCTAGTATAAAAAACTCCCGCTGTTCGGGAGTTTTTTTATATCAATAAGTTTATTTTCCTCGTTTCCAATAGAAATACTAAACTTTACTATCCTGTATAAACTTCCCGCAAGCCATCTAATTTTAATTCCATTTCATATTGGCTTATAAATTTTTCGAATCCCAAAGATTCCAAAAAAGCCGCGGTTTCTTTAGAATTACCATCGATATTGATTAATGCTATTTCGTTACCAAAATTAGAAGCGATATAGCTGAAAAGCTGCCCTGCCAATCCTTTTCTACGGAATTCTTTTTTAATAGCAAACTGCTGTACTCTTTTCGCAGCAGGATTATAAATCAGATAACCAAGTAATTGTTCCTCATCAAAAATTCCAACCGCATGATTGGTTTCTTTTAAATTTTCTACGGCAGTGATTGAATTTTGCCATGAAGGTTCCCAATCCCAAAACAGTCTCATGTTTTGCCAGTCAAACGATTTTAACTCTCTAATGTCATAGTCTTTGTCTTGACCTTCTGTTTGTAGTGATGTTTTATAACAGTCGAGATTTCGGACTATCTTAAAACCTGTTTTTTCATAGGTTTTTAGTGCGGGAATATTTTCCGTAAGTACCTCAAGTCTGACAATGTCTGCTTTTTCAGCCTTTAGAAAAGGGAGAATATATTCGTAAAGTTGGGCAGTGAGTCCATTTCCTCTTTTTTCAGGTATGATTCCCGTTCCGGCATTATAAACCACAGTTTCCCCATTAATCTTATCATAACCATGGAGTATAAACCCAACTAATTTGCCGGCTTCAAAAGCTCCGACAGACAATTCCAGACGAACACTGTCATTGGTGATTTTCCCTTCTAATTGTGGTAAGGTCAGCCGAAAAGGAACAATATAATCTGAAAATGAACTATTGAAAACTTCCAGAATTTCTTCTGTACTGCTTTTTTCAAGCGTCTGGAATTGCATCATTATATTATTTCTTTTTTTCAGAATTCTGTTTTACCCTAAATGCGGTGATTCTTGCAATCAAGTCGAGTGGTATGGGTTGATCAAAAGGAAACTGTACAGAACCTTTCCCTTTTTTGTAAGCAGTGAGTTCTCTGTCAAATTCTTCCATACCTTCCGGTGCCGGATAGAAACCAATATGGTTTTTAAAAGCAGCAAAATGCACAAGATTACCATTTAGTACAAAAGTAGGGATAGCATATTTAATCGCTTCGGTGGCTTCAGGGGCAGCCTTTTGTATGGTGGAGCGAACTTCTTCCAGAATCTTTTGTACGTCATGTGGGAAAGTCGCAATATACTCGTCTATATTATCTGGTTTCGCTGTCATACTCAATTCCTATTTCTCTTAAAACTACAGAATAAGAAATTTTGTGTAGTATTAAAAGGTGTTTTGTGGTCTTCATAAATACAGTGTAATTTTTCAAATCTGTTTTTTAATACAGCATGCAGGGTTTCTTCACTATATTGTTTTATATCAAGGCCACTGCATTTTTTTGGTCCGTTTTCAGAAAAAGTACCAATTGTTAGGTATCCGGAAACGGCACTTTGGGCGATTTCGATATACTTTTCTACCTGTTCTTTTGTAGTGAGGAAATGAAATGCAGCCCTGTCATGCCACACATCAAAGGCAGTATCGGGTTTAAAATCCAATATGTCGCTTACGATCCAGTTTACTTTTTCTGACCTATTCCCCAAACGTAATTTTGCTTTTTCCAGTGCTTTTGCAGAAATGTCCAGTACGCTGATATTTTCAAAACCTTCATCGAGTAAAAAGTCAACCAATTTGCTATCGCCACCGCCAATATCAATGATTTTAGCGGATTTATTTAAATTAAAAGAATGGATAAAATTCAATGAAGTTTTTGGAATTTCTTGTGTCCAGCTTACTTCTTCCGGGCCTTTATTCTGATAGACGGCCTCCCAATGTTCTTTGTTTTTTGTATCCATACTAAGTTTGTTAAGCTTTTTTACAGCAATTGTCTAAGCTTTCATAAGCAACTGCATCAGCTTTCATATCGTCTGCATCATAGCCTAATTTAGAGATGGCCGTTTTAATAGTCTGTAAATCCGTTTTTGTAGCATTATAATACACCGTAAGTGTACTGTTTTTTTCATCCAGTTCATACATTCGTACGCCTTTTATCTTTAGCATATTGGATTGAAATTTTGACCCGCAGGTTTCACATTCCTTACAATGGTCGCAATGAATACTGGTTTTAATAACTGCTTTTTGGTTTTTCTTGCCTTCCTGTCCAAATGAAGCAACAGCAAATAGCATAAAAAATAATAAGATTGATTGTTTTAAGAAAGTGTTTTTCATCAGTTATAATTTTGCTTTCTCACAAATATAAGGCAAATTATTGGCTGTAAAATCCTAAAATTATCAGATAGGAATGTGTATCGTAAATACTACTTTCAGCCATCTAACCTTACAACTTTACAACTTTACAACTTTATGACTTTCCAACTTTCCAACTTTATAACTTCATCACTCCGTCGCCTCTAAATATTTTTTATCCCAATTTTCATAAAGTTGTACTAAGGCATCATAATTCCTGTCTTTTGGAAGATTTTTATCCCATTTCTGTATCATCTTTTGTAGTTTTTCTTTATCCCGTTTTATAAAAGCAACAGTTCCCTTTGCATAGAAATACCATGCTTTTCCCTCGTCACCTCCAAACAACCGGTATAAAAAATTATAGGTTTTTTTAAAATAAAATATGGCCTGTTTATCATTTTGCGCCTTTGCAAACATTTGTCCGGCATGCCATTGTAAGGATTGGCTGTTGGTGCGGTTTTTATTCTTTTTAAGATACGAAACAATCAGGTTACCCGCTTTTTCATATTCTTTAGTATAGGCAAGTTTTCTCCAGCAGCAGGTGTCACTGTCAAAAAAACGCTGTTCATACAAGAGTACGTTGCTCAGGTCTTGAGCAGCAAGATTGGAGCATGAAAATAGAAGTAGGAGAAGAACTATTGTTTTCATTGTTGCCATTCCACCAAAAATCATCATGGGTAAGGATGTAGAGATTTTGGGCGCTCTATCGGATTGTTAAATACGGGCATTTGTGCAGGAATGCCAGTGTTTTTACCAGGCGAAACTTGTTTGAGGCTGCCAAGTCCTACTAATTCCATTTGGGTTTGCAGGAATTTCTTAGGGTCCTTATCGCGGGTTTCCTTTAATTTCTTTATTTCTTCCGGAGTTGCTTTAATAGCATCCGGAGGCAATTGAATTTCAGTTTCTGAAAGGACATTGCTGCTTCCTATTTTTCTGATGGTATAATCATTTGATGGGTTCCGAACCGGTTTTGCCTTTTCGTCAATTTTCTCCAATCCTAAAAAGATAAAACTCACCTCTGCATCCTCATCATAAGCTTCAACAATCAGTCCGGGCAATCCTACCAGTTTCCATGGCCCGGTTGAAAAAGGTAACTCTTCCGCAAACCAGGCTGTCCAGTTCCTGCCTCTAAAATAGCCTGTTGCTTTTTTGCAATTCAGGCCTTCAATAATACGGGTATCGGTTGAGATTTTCCAGTCAATTTTTTCTACTTTTTCTTCTGTAAGATAAAAAGCTACCAATTGCTCTTTTATAATAAACTTATGCCGATTGGCAAAATAGAAAATCTCCATGCTATTGGATTGTCTTTTTTTGGGCGGAGAAACAAATGTGGGAGTTTCTACATTAGCCTGCTGACGTTTTTGTTTTTCAAACGCTTCTTTGGCTTCTATATCCTGTATTATTTTATCATAACTTAAATATACAGAAGCATTTTTACCGGCTATCAGCATCATGTTTTCCCTATAATAATTTTCCCTGTTTGTAGTATCCCGTACATGTGAAAAGGCATATTTTACACGTATCAACGCCTTGTCCGGCTCTTGTGCAAAAGCAAAAGGGGCAATTGCTGTTGCGAATAAAGTAAATAGAAAAGTTTTCATATCTCTGTTGTTAAGTGTTGCTGTTTAGATTTGAAAATCAATGATTTACCTTTCTAAAGTAATAAATTTTATTTTTAATTACACAAAATCGCAACAGAAAGTGATTAAAAGTGATAGGCTTAACTAAAAACGACGGGAATTTCCCGCCGTTTTTTATTTAAGTATAATTGATTCAACTTTTTTTGCTATTTAAATTTGTAAAATTGAGATATTCCGAATTTGCAATTTACTCACATTCTTGTGGTCTTTCAGAATAGTACATGTCCTCAATTCTATTTAATTTTATTTTTTTAGATATTTCCTTTTCATTTATTAAAAAAATAAAATTATTTTCTATTAACTTTAAATAATCGAATACTCTTAATTTAATCAAATCATCAATATTTATTATTTTTTTGTTTTTTTAGGAATCTTTTCGATACATAAGGATTTTGAGCCTGTATGGCATTTTCCTTTATAAAAACAATAGTATCCCTTTCCGTATTCCAAACTGAAAAAACTTCATCATTGTTCGGCTTTTTTACCCAGCTTTTCCCTATTCCATCCGTCATTTTAAAATCAAAAATGATATATAATGAATCCGTTCTTTGGGAAGGAATTTGTGCAAATAAATAATTTGAAAGAAAGAGGATAAATAATAAAATTCTCATTAGTTGCAGTTTTTGGTTAATAATTGTGCAGAATTATTTTAGGGGCTATTTCTCCTTTTTTAAGGTGTTTTTTGCTAAATATCATAATCTCAAAAAAATAATGGATATTTTGTACTATACTTTTCCATATATTTTTTCTCTCATACCACCTGGAGCCACCCACTCCTGATAACTTAATTCAATAGGTTGAAATTCAATGCCGGTACAGCCAGCATACTCAATTTCTTTTTTGAGTTTTTCTGAAACTATATAGTTTACACCTCCCATAACATTAAGTATGGCAAAAAAATCTTCTGTTACATTTTGATTTAAATTAAAATTTTCAATGAATATATCGGAAGGATATCCCTGTTTATGTATTTGATTCCTTTTATTTAAAAATTCTGAATATGTATTTATTAATATTTTTTCAGTTTTATTTACAGTGTATTCTGTTTTGTAAATATCAGATTTACTGTAGTCAATAAATTGCATATCGACTTTATAAATGTTTAATATCCAATAATCTTCTATAATATTATTTTTATAAATTAAATCTGATTTGAAAAATTGGAGTCCAGTTTTTCTGCTTTTTTCAAAGATTATTTTAAGTTTTTTACTAATCAATAATTTTCTTGTAAAACCTATGCCGGTAACATTAATTAGATCTGTTAATTTGGATTTAGAATTTAGAATAGCATTAGCTGTAATTGGGATAAAATCAATTTCTTTGAACTGTATGTGTTCTATGAATTTTGGCTCATCCCATATATTACAGTTTTGTTTAATATCTTTTACCTGTGGATAATGACCAAGAACATCTATAGCGATAGAATTATTGATAAAATAATATTTCATAGCTTTTTAAAAATTTAATTGATTAATCGGAACTTCAGGATTGTTTTGAATAGCTAATCGAATTTTATTTATTAAAGCATTTACAGCATTATATGCTTGATCAGGGGTGGCACTTGCAGGAATTGCATCTAAATATCCTTTAATAAGTCTGTCATAATTTGCATGGCTTCCATTGTGTATTGCTCTTTCCAAAGTTATACCATTTAAAGCTTCGTTCATATGAAAGGCATTACTTGATTTAGCGGCTTTTTGAATAGCTTTATTAAGCTGTAAATTTAAAGGTATGATATGATGCGCCTGATTAGGATTTCCTAAGCTTAAGCCTAATATTTTTCTCAACTGTTTCCTGCAATTGCTATCGCTGCCAAAATATATCATATTATCTGGCATAACTTTCCAAACCAGTTTTACTTTGGTGTTGATGTCTGATGTTTGGTTAACTATTTTAAAGCCATACTTTACACTTGTTGATGCCCAGCCAGCAAAGGGCACTGCACTGGCATAACTTAATGATGCATTTAGCCCGTCTCCTTCAATAGTATACAAGACACCATTTACTAAATCTGCTATTTCTCCGCCAACGGGAATTAATCCAAAAGCATCTAAACTTATGTGTACGATTTCTTTTGTGGCATACCAAATACATTTGGCTCTCGACCATTCTGGATTAAGGGTCCTTAGTTTATTGTAGTTTAAGTAGGTTTTTAGTGTAAGATGAGTAATAGGAAAATCTAAAGGTGGCCGTGATTGATCAATATCTAAATAGGGCAATAAACTTTCGGTAAATTCTTCGGTAAAAAAACCATTTTCGTTTGTCTCTATTAAAAGAGTTAATTGGAGTAACTTATTGGCATCTAACTGATTAGTTTCTGTTATGGCTAAGTCAATTAATTCTTTCGCAAAAGCTTTTGCCTCACTATTGATATCACCATCTAAAATTAATTGATTGTTAACATAGGAATGATTGGAAGTATTATCTTTTAAATAATTTAATATAACAGCCACAGCAGCATTATATTAGCATTATTCCACCATGCTTTCTGTTCCGGAGTAAGTCTCCTGATAAATCTAAAATCAATTATTCCCATAAAAACGGGATGTGTTGCAATAGATGTTGCAATGTCAGGATTTCCGCCTCCGGCATCGTTAATAGGATTAAGAACAAAAGTATTGTTAAGATAGGGTTCTGGTTCGTTTATAATTATTTCAAAACAATTAACAGAGGTTATCGATTTCACGTGTGCACCTCCATCCTTGTTAGTATAGCAGCCTTTTCCGGCTAATGTGGGCGGATTGTTGTTGGTGCAATACAAATGCGTACTTATAAAACATTTGGTGGCAGAAGTCAATCGGGAGGCCAAATTGGAGTGGCCTAGTTCCGTCATGTTGAACTTCCCGGAAAACTGTGCATCCGGATTTAGCTCGAAGCGGGAAAGAAAAGAGGCATCCGGTTTATATTTAACAATAATTGCCTTTTTCTCATTTCCGTTATCAAAAACAACAAGGTTTTCAAATACGCCATCTTCCTGATTTTCTCTTGTGATAGACATCGTGTAATAGGCTATCCCATTATTTGTAATTTGGATTACCGCGGTACTGTCTATTTCAAATTGATAACGCGGGTCTGTATTCTTATTCCGGACTGATAATCCGTGATTGGGTATAATTTCTGATAATAAGCCCGGAAGTTTTTCAAATTCTTTAAATTCTTTACTGACAATAGGAGCATATGGATTGCGTTTACTGGCCGATTCCTGAAGGTCTTCGACCTGACAGTTTACTAATAGTAAGCTTCCAATTATGAGGAAGCTAAAAAGAAGTTTTGTTTTGAGATTCATAGTTCTGTTTGGCTTTTATTGTGGCTGATATCTTCGGGTTGTGAAAGAATTGTCCTGATTAACTTATTATGTATAAATATGCCCACAAAAGCTGACCTGTTTTAATGGAAAGTAATAAGTGGTCGTATAGAAGAATAAGTGGTAAGATTTTATCAGGTTACTAATTGGTTAATAAGCAAAACGACGGGGAATTCCCCGCCGTTTTTAGTTAAGTATAATTGATTAATCAGGAGTGTTTCTATCTAAAAACTTAATTAATTTCCGATATAATTTTATTATGAAATAAATAATTACGGCGAGAAAAAGAAGGCTAATTACTTCCCACAAAGTGCCTAAAATAAAAGGCAGATTGTATACTGTTTCTGTTTCAAAGACCTGTTGTTTCATAGTTGGATTTTTAATATTAATTGTAACGCCATGATGAGCTTACTATAGTGGCATCCATCGGATTCAGGATTAAGGTCAGACGTATTCCTTTGAAGACTTTGATTCCCCAGCCTTCTATAGAATAATCATATTTCATAGAGCCGATAACTTCAACTTTAATGTTTCCGTTGGGCAGTATATCAACGAAATAGTCGCTTTGGCTCCATTCTCCAAGTGATGCACCATATTCTTCAGAAGTTACATTGGTAACGGTATGTCGCTGTTGTCTGGAAACAGAAAATTTCACATTCAATCTTAATCCTGTAAAAAGATTGATTTTGAATTTGTAGCTGCCTAAAAAAGTATTGCTTATGTTAGGTTGCTGTTCCATTTCAACCGAATTTATTTCCAGTTGGTTTAAAGATTCGGCTAGTTCATCCAGGCTATTTATTGTTCTGGTTCCGGACGGTTCTATTCTGCCGTCAAATTCAAATGAGAGTCCGTTTGCAATAGAATAATCAATTAATTTCTTGGCAAATGCCATTGCTTCGGGATTGATTGTCCCGTCAAATGTGTTTTGGTTTAGATGGTTAAGAATTGAGACCACGGCTTTATTGTTAGCAGGATTGTTCCACCATTCTTTTTGTTCCGGAGTTAAACGTCTTATAAAATTAAATTGAATATTTCCGAGAAAAATCGGTTGGGTAGCTATAGGAATTGCAATGTCAGGATTTCCACCGCCGGCATCGGTAACGGGTTCAAGAACGAATTTGTTCTCAAGATAGGGCTCAGGGTTATTCATGACCACTTCGAAGCAATTAATTGATATTACCGATTTCACATGGGCTCCGCCGTCTTTGTTTTTATAACAGCCCTGGCCGGCTAAGGTTGGCGGGTTATTATTGGTACAATATAGTTGGGTGCTTATAAAACATTTAGTTGCAGTAGCACTTCTGGAAAGAAAAGAAGTCCTGCTTATCTCTGTCATGTTGAATTTACCGGTAAACTGGGTTTGAGTATCAGCCTTATAGCGGGAAAGGTAAGAATCGTCAGGCTTATATTTTATGAGTACTGCTTTTTTCTCATTTCCGATATTAAAAACAACAAGATTTTCAAATGTTCCTTCTTCGGTTGTTTCACGGGTAACTGCCATTGTATAATACTCAATACCATTGTTCGTGATTTGTGTTACAGACGTACTGTCGATTTCAAATTGATAGTTAGAATCAGCGTTAGAATTGCCATTTCTTGCCGCTAGAAGCAATTCGCCCGGAAGCGCTTCCGAAAGTAAATCAGGAAGTTTTTTGAAATCGGTAAAAGGTTTGCTGACTATAGGCGAAACAGAATTATTTTCACCGGAAAGTTCCTGAGTTTCGTCTGTCTGACAACTTAATAACACCATGCTCCAAATAAAAAGGAGGCTCTTTAAAAGTTTAGCTCTTTGTTTCATACTGTTTGGTTTTTAATTAGTCATTTTGGCGTGAGAGTGATACAATACTACAAAAAATAATTTATAAATAAACAAATTAATTTATTTTTTATTGCAAGTAAATCACAAAACGATACTGATAGAAAGGGTTTAGTGTTAATTTTTTCAATGTATACAGTGTTTTTTATGTTATGAACTAAAATGTTTATTCTTAATACAGAAACGACTGTAATAATTTATTCCAATCCGTAAAAAAACCTGTCAATATTTTATATCTTCACGAAGCTTTTTTACGCCCCTATACAACCCTAAATCGTACAATCTTTATGACATTAAAAAAAGAATTTGACTTTTCACAAAACCTGGTTTTAGAAGACGATACCGTTTTGTTGCGTCCGTTGCAACATTCCGACTTTGAAAACCTGTTGTATTTTGCACTCAATGAGCCTGAAATCTGGACATTTTCAAGCATAGCGGCTAGTGGAAGTGAAAATCTGAAAAACTACATCAACCTGGCAATACAAGCTCGCGAAAACAAGACAGAATTTCCTTTTATCGTTATAGACAAGAAAACAGGGCGCTACGCCGGAAGCACACGCTTTTATGATATTAATTTTCCGTTTAGCAGCCTGCAGCTGGGATATACATGGTATGGGAAAGATTTTCAGGGAACCGGACTCAACAAACACTGCAAATTCCTGATGTTGCAATTTGCTTTTGAGGTTTTGAAAATGGAAAGGGTCGAATTCAGGGCAGACAGTAATAATGCCAAAAGCATAGCGGCAATGAAAAGTATTGGCTGCCAGGTAGAGGGAATATTGCGAAGCCATATGCCCAAACTCAATAGCGATGACAGACGCGATTCCATAATTTTGAGCATACTGAAAAACGAATGGGAGGAAGGAGCCAGACAAAGGCTGCTTGATAAAATAAATAACAAATAAAATATGAAAATCAATCCAAAAACAGGAATAGACAAACTGGTCTTCGGGATGTTGCAAAAAGATGTAGAAGAAATATACGGCAAACCCGATAAGACTTCTCCTGATGAAGATGGCAATAGAATACTACAGTACAACAAGCAGAAAATCCGACTGACTTTTTACAAGGATGAAGATTTCAGGTTGGGCTATCTTATCACATCCAATCCGGAAGTTTTGCTTTTCGATAAAAAAATTATAGGCCGTCCAATTGCTCAAGTACAAAAAGAACTTGAAGCTGCCGGATGGGCAAAATGGGAAAAGGAAGAATTTGACACGCTGGAAAACTTTTTTAACGAAGCTAACTGGACAATACTGCAAGCTGAATTTGATGAGGTGGTAAAGGTAGAAATTGGAGCCATCATCAATGACAAAGATGAATTTGAATGGAAGTTCAAAAAATAAAAAAAGGGATTTTCTAAATGAAAATCCCTTTTTCTGTATTGTATTTAAAAGCTAATTATTGTTTTGGTGCTTCTAAAAGTTCTACTTCAAAAATAATGTTGGAGTTTGGTGGAATTACGTTGCCAGCACCTCTTTCGCCATAACCGAGATTAGACGGGATGAAGAACGTAGCCTTATCTCCAAATGACATAAGGTTAATTCCTTCAAGGAAACCAGGAATCAGGCCTCCTTTGTTTGTAATGTCAAAAGGAAATGGCTGGTAGCCGCCTTGTGCATCGCGGTTAGCGTCATATTTTCCGAATGCTTTTGATATTTCTGCATTACTGCTGTCAAAAAGGCTTCCGTCTTCCAGATAACCTGCATAACCAACGTAAACTGTTCCTGATGTAGGTTTGGTTCCGGTTCCTTTATGTGTAATGGCATACTGTAAACCTGATTCTGTTTTTTGGGCAGTAGCTTTCATAGCTGCAAATTCAGCAACTTTTTTAGCCTTTACAGGAGCATACTCAGCTTCTAATGCTCTTTTTTTCTCAGCTTCGGCAGCAAGCTGTTTTTTCTCATTTTCATCTTTGTTAACAAAGTAATCATTAAAAACTTTCGCAGCATCGAATTTTTTAGCTTCGGCACCATTGCGGATGATTTTTACTTCCATGATTACATCATTCTGCTCAATAGCATTCACTATATCCATACCGCTGATTACTTTTCCAAAAACAGTATGTTTTCCGTCAAGCCACGGAGTATCTTTATGAGTGATAAAAAACTGGCTTCCGTTGGTGCCAACTCCGGCATTAGCCATAGAAAGTACACCGCCTGAATCATGTTTCAATTCCGGAACAATTTCATCTGCAAAACGGTAGCCCGGACCACCGGAACCATTACCGTCCGGGTCACCGGCCTGAATCATAAAATCTTTAATTACTCTGTGGAATTTAATTCCCGTATAGAAAGGTTTTCCTTTATATTTTGCACTTACGGCATTGTTTGTTCCCTCTGCAAGTGAGATAAAGTTGGCCACCGTAATAGGTGTTTTTTGGTATTCCAACTTCACGACTATTCTTCCTTTGTTTGTTTCTATCTGAGCATAAATGCCCGGGTCTTGAGCCGTAGCTCCTGCTTTTTTAGTGGTTGCGGCTTTCTTTGGAGCGGCTGATTTTGTCTGGGCGCTAAGACCAGTTGTCATGGCCAGAAACAATAAGCAAATAAATTTTAATTTCATTGTGTATCAGATTAAGTTTTCTTTCCTGTTTTAAGAATCTATTAGTTTGCCGGAGTAGCTCCCAGCATTTCAATTTCAAAAATAATATTAGCATTTGGAGGAATAACACCACCGGCTCCTCTTTCTCCATAGGCAAGATAAGAAGGAATAAAGATAACTGCTTTATCTCCGGGCGATAATTGTTCAATGCCTTCAATAAAGCCGGGAATCATGCCTTCTTTCATTCCAATAGTGAAGGGAATTGGAGAATAAGCCTTGGCTGCAGCTCTGTTAGGATCTAATTTCCCGAAAATTGTAGCGATACTTTCGATATTGGTGTCAAACAAATCACCATTTTCAAAGTAACCGGCATAGTTAATAGAAACCGGAGTTCCGGCTACAGGCTTTTTGCCTTTTCCTTTGGTAATTATTTTATATTGTAATCCGGATTGGGTTTTGGTTGATTGCGCTTTTAACTGTTGGAATTGAGCCTCCTTTTCTTTAATGACAGCAGAATATTTCTCCCTCATCTTTAATTGCTCTTCTTCAAGTTTTTTTAGCTCTTCAGTTTGTTTGTCAAAACCATCTTTAAAAATTTTAGGAGCATCAAACTTTTTGGCATCCTGACCCTTACGGATAATGGTTATTTTTTTAATAACATCGTCTTGTTGTATAGTATTCACGACTTCCATTCCGTTGCCCATGACATGGCCAAAAATAGTATGGATGCCATCAAGCCATGGTGTAGCCTGGTGTGTGATGAAAAACTGACTTCCGTTTGTAGCCTTACCTCCGTTTGCCATAGACAGCACACCGCCTTTGTCATGTTTTAGTTCCGGAACAATTTCATCCTGAAAACGGTAACCCGGTCCTCCTGAACCATTTCCGTCAGGATCACCACCCTGTATCATAAAATTAGGAATCACCCTGTGGAATTTTAATCCGTCATAGAAGGGTTTTCCTTTGTATTTTTCATTTACTACAGGATTTTTTCCTTCGGCAAGCGATACAAAATTAGCAACCGTAACCGGTGTTTTTTTATACTCCAGTTCCACCATAATGGTTCCTTTGTCTGTTTCGATTTCAGCATACATACCATCAGGCAGATTGCTGTTAGACTTGTCGCAGGATAAAAATAAAACACTAAGGCTTAAAAGTAAACTTGTTATTTTCTTCATAGTGAATAGTCGGTTTATTGTTTGATTGTTTCTGTTGTTTTTGGAGTCTCGGTAGTTAGTGGGACCGTCGTTTTTGCATCTTTAGCAGTTGCCTTAGCGTCTTTTTCCGGTTTGATGTCCTTTAGGGTAATTGTAACCATCAAAGGCTGGTTGTGGCCAATTCTCCTGTTATCGCCATGATAGCCATAGCCCATATGCGAAGGAAAAAGAAAAGTCAGTTTTTCCCCTTTTTTCATCAGCTTGATACCGTCACGCATTCCCATCATGATATTTTGCTTGTCGACACGATACACCTGTGGGCGAAGTTCTAATTCTGTATAAATCATGTTGCCGTTCAGGTCTTTGACTTCATAATCAAAATAAGCAACATCTCCTTTTTTTGGAGTCAGCGTATCGGTCAGCGTACTTTTTAAATCGTATTTATACCAATAACCTTTTGCTGTGGCTATATATTTGGCCGCCGTATCTTTTTTGATAACGGCTTCGATTTCGGCTTCCTCACCGGCAATCAGTTTTTTGTTTCGCTCAACAGATTCTTTCATAAAAGTTCCTGATGAATTCGAAATAGGCTTTCTGGCCTGTTGTTGTGTACAGCCCGTAACCAGTAGAGCCCCGGCTGTAATACCCAAAATAAGCTTGAAAAATTTCATAGGCCTACACATTAAAATTTTGTTTTGGTAAAATAGATTCAAATTGTTTTACGGTTTCGTCTAAAGACAGGGTTGATTTTCCTCCAGCCGCATTAATATGTCCTCCACCGTTAAAATAGTCGCGGGCAAATTGGTTGACATCAAAGTTGCCCTGCGAACGGAATGAAATCTTAATAATTCCTTCTTCTTTATTTTCGATAAATATGGCTGTGAAAATAATTCCACGTATGGTCAGTCCATAGTTTACAATGCCTTCCGTGTCACCTTTCACATAATGAAACTCATCGAGTTCCTGCTGTGTCAGTTTGATGTAGGAGGTTTTGTATTCCGGCAGCACCTTCATATTTTGCAATGCTCTTCCCAAAAGCTGAAGCCTGTGATAAGAATTGTTGTCAAACAATGAATTGTGGATGTCTCCGTTTTCTACGCCAATATCCAGCAACTCGGCCACAACGCGATGGGTCATACTGGTTGTTGAAGGGAAACGGAAAGAACCGGAATCTGTTACTATTCCCGTATACAGGCAAGAAGCAATAGTTTTGTCAATCAGGTTTTTATGGCCTAAAAACAAGATGAAATTATAAATCATCTCGCAAGTAGAGCCGAAATTTGTATCAGAATAAGTATAAATCGCATAATTGTCCGGTTTCTGATGATGGTCTATCATAATAAACGGCACTGTTAACTTCGACAATACGCTTTCCATTTCTCCCGTTCTGTGAAGTGCATTGAAATCTAAAGTAAAGACTAATTCTGCTTTTTGGAGAACTGCTGTAACATTTGTTTTGTCTTTTTCATAAATCAGTACGGCTTCAGAACCGGGCAGCCAGGCCAGAAATTCAGGAAATTCATTTGGAGCAATCACTACGGCATCATGGCCTAGTTTTTTTAGCAGGTGGCATAATCCAAGGGTAGACCCCATAGCATCACCATCTGGACTTCGGTGCGGAATAATTGCAATCTTTTTAGGCGATACCAATAATTCCTGTATCCCTTTAATATCTTCTTCTTTCATAGATTGCGAAATTACATTTTTTTGCTATAATAATTAATAAAATTAAGGAATGTAGTAATACAAATGCATTATAAATCTTTCAGGTCTTTTCGCCTGATTTTCTGATAAACAATATGTTTTGGTCCTTTAACGATTTGAGAGTGATAGATTCCTACAGAACCTGAACAGAAATAAGCCACCAGGCAGGCCAATGCGACATAAATTCCACAATCTACTCCAAAGAGTTCCATTCCCATGATGCTACAGGCAACAGGCGTATGTGTGGCGCCCGAAAAAACAGCAACAAAACCCATACCGGCCAAAAGTGCCACAGGCAGCGGAATCAAACCTGAAAGTGCACTCCCTAAGGTTGCGCCAACAAAAAACAAAGGTGTTACTTCGCCTCCCTTAAATCCGGCACCTAGCGTAAATCCTGTAAAAAGTATTTTAAGTAAAAAATCAAAATTGTCACTCTGGTTTTGGAAAGAATCCACAATGGCAGGTATCCCCAATCCGATAAATTTTGTGGTATGGGAACTGAAAATAACAATCGCAAGAATAATTCCGCCCGCAAATGGTCTTAAAGGTGGATATGGAATGTATTTCGAAAAAAGGCGTCCCCAAAAATGAGTTGTTCTTGAAAATAGCATAGCTGCGAGTCCAAAAAGAATGCCGGCAGGAACTATCCAAAATAAATTCATGGCAGTAAGCTCCGGAACAAAAGGTATGGAATAGTGGGTGTGTTTTACAGGCAATAGCTCTACCGTATAATAAGCAATGTAGGCGGTCATAAAAGATGGAACGATGCTGTTGATTCGTATTTTACTGAAATACAAAACCTCAAGAGCAAAGAGGGCTCCCGCCAATGGTGTTCCAAAAATGGAAGCAAATCCCGCACTTATTCCTATTATTAATATCGTTTTTCGTTCTTCAGGCTGTAATTTAAACAGAAGTGTAAACTGGTCGGATAGGGCACCGCCCATTTGAACGGCAGTTCCTTCACGTCCGGCAGAACCGCCAAAAAGATGTGTGATGATGGTTCCTGCTAACACCAGTGGTGCCATTATAAAAGGAATGGTTTTCTTCGGATTATCATATTCCTCTAAAATCAGATTGTTTCCTTTTACTGCTTCTTTGCCATAATAGTAATACAGAAGCCCTATCATCAGGCCTCCAACAGGCAATAAAGAAATAATCCAATAATTATTTTCTCTGTAAGAAGTAGCCCATTCAAGTAAAAAAAGAAAGAGGGCCGAAGCCAATCCTGAAAGTATTCCTGTAAGCAAACAGATTACTATCCATTTGAAAAAAGAAGATAAATGATTTTGAATACCTGTTGATTCCATGTTCATGGGTTCGTTCATTTAGCAACCGGAACAATTTCTGGTATTATAAAAAGACAAAAAACAAGTGCCTGATTAAAAAATTGGTTGTAAACAGTAATGCAATACTACAAAAAAACTTTTTTGTTTTTTTGCCGATGCGTTTTTAATTTCAAATAGTAATAGTATTTTTGCGCATGCAACACAACGTACTTATTTTAGATTTCGGATCGCAATACACACAACTGATTGCGAGAAGGGTTCGCGAATTAAATATCTTCTGCGAAATATTCCCATACAATCATTTTCCGAGTGATTTATCCAGTTATAAAGCTGTAATTTTATCAGGAAGTCCTTTTTCTGTAAGAGCAGAAGATGCACCGCATCCTGACCTGTCACAAATCAGAGGCAAACTGCCAATGCTTGCCGTTTGTTATGGAGCACAATATCTTGCTCACTTTTCAGGAGGTGAAGTAGCACCTTCCAATATTCGTGAATACGGAAGAGCCAATCTAACTTTTATCAAAGACGATGAAGATTTCTTTGATGATGTACATCTTAACAGCCAGGTTTGGATGAGCCATAGCGATACTATCAAAAAAATGCCTGAAAATGGCGTAAGGCTGGCAAGTACAAAAGATGTAGAAAATGCGGCCTATAGAATAGAAGGAGAAACGACTTATGCTATTCAATTCCACCCGGAAGTATACCACTCAACCGATGGAAAACAGATTTTAGAGAACTTCTTGGTTAAGATTGCAAAAGTGCCTCAAAACTTCACGCCAAATGCATTTGTTGAAGAAATCGTAGCCGAACTTCAGGAAAAAATCAAAAACGATAAAGTAGTTCTTGGTTTATCAGGTGGTGTTGATTCTACCGTAGCGGCAGTTTTGTTAAACAAGGCCATTGGTGAAAACCTATACTGTATTTTTGTAAATAACGGATTATTGCGCAAAAATGAATTCGAAAACGTCCTGGAACAATACAAAGGAATGGGACTCAATGTTAAGGGAGTAGATGCTTCGGCACGTTTTTTGGGTGAGTTGGCAGGAATAGAAGACCCTGAAACAAAAAGAAAAACAATCGGACGTGTGTTCATTGAAGTTTTTGACGACGAATCTCATCAATTGGAAGACGTGAAATGGCTTGCCCAGGGAACTATTTATCCTGATGTAATCGAGTCGGTTTCTGTGAAAGGACCATCGGCAACCATTAAATCCCATCACAATGTGGGAGGTTTGCCGGATTTCATGAAACTAAAAGTTGTAGAGCCATTGCGTATGCTTTTCAAAGATGAAGTAAGACGAGTAGGTGCTACATTGGGAATCTCTCCGGAATTATTAGGAAGGCATCCTTTTCCCGGACCGGGATTATCCATCCGAATCTTAGGCGATATCACTCCGGAAAAGGTGAGAATCCTTCAGGAAGTAGACTCTATTTTTATTGAAGGATTGAAATCACATGGGTTATATGACAAAGTTTGGCAGGCAGGCGCAATTCTGCTTCCTGTAAACAGCGTAGGTGTCATGGGAGATGAAAGAACCTATGAAAAAGTAGTTGCCCTGAGAGCAGTTGAATCAACAGACGGAATGACGGCAGACTGGGTACACTTACCGTATGAATTTTTGATGACGATTTCAAACGAAATTATAAACAAAGTAAAAGGCGTGAACAGAGTTGTATACGACATCAGCTCAAAACCGCCTGCCACAATTGAGTGGGAATAAGAAATTGAAAAATTAAATTAATTAAGTCGTTGCTTTTCTCTAAATTAGTAACGACTTAATAGCTTATAAAACTTATATAGCCTTTAAAAGAAAGAATAAAATGAAGCAGTTTTTTTATGTACTTGTATTAATGTTTTTAGTGTCCTTTACAGCAAAGGCACAGCAAAATGTGAAACACACGGTGTTGAGCGGTGAAACAGTAACACAGATTGCGCAGAAATATAAAGTTACACCTCTGGATATTTACACGCTTAATCCTGATGCGAGAAATGGCCTAAAGGAAAATTCGGTTTTGTTGATTCCTTCCAAAGGAACGGTTAAGATTCCGGTTAAAGAGCAAAAAGTTACAGATACGCCATCCCAAAAGAAAAACGGAACACATACCGTTGCTCCAAAAGAGACCGTTTACGGTCTGGCGAAGCAGTACAATATTTCTGTTTCTGATTTAGAAAAAGCAAACCCGGAAATAAAAAACGGGCTAAAAATAGGTCAGGTTCTTACAATACCTAAAAAAGAGCAACAAGCTCCACCACAAGAAACAAAGCCTACTAAGAAAGAGGAAAGAAAAGCGGAGAAGGCAGAAAAGAAAGCTGAAAAAGAAGAAAAGAAAGAGCTCAAAAATACCGTACAGGATTTTACTCACGAAGTACAGCCAAAAGAAACAAAATATTCTATTGCCAAAAAATACGGAATTACTCTTGAAGAATTGGAAAAGAGAAATCCTGAAACCAAAGAAGGTTTGAAAATAGGGCAGGTATTGATTATTAAAGGCAATCCTTCAAAAGTAGAAACTGCTGATAAAAAATCGGAAACCAGACAGGAAGCTCCAAAACAGGAAACCGCAGATTCAAATTTCGACAAATATGAAGTAAAACCTAAAGAAACACTTTACAGCCTTTCCAGACAATTTGGCTTAAGCCAAAACGAGTTGATTGATTTGAATCCGGAACTGAAAGATGGCGTAAAAGTTGGAATGATGCTAAAAGTTCCTAATACGTTGCCGGTATCAGGTGCTTCGACTAAAAATTTTACGGATTTGACTAAAACACTTTCGAAAAAAGATAGAAAGGAATTGGTGTTGTTGCTGCCTTTTAACCTGACAAAAATAAGTGGAGATTCGACATCAACTGTTCAGACAAGACTTAAGAAAGACGGTTTCTTAAATATGACTCTCGATTTTTACTCAGGAGCTTTGATGGCAATTGACTCTGCAAAAACATTAGGACTGAATATTGACGTAAAGATTTTTGACTCACAGGAAAATAAAAATACATCCAATATTTCAAGCACTTTTGTACAGAATAATCTAACGAAAGCGGATGTGGTAATCGGGCCATTTTATCAGGCACATGCCGAAAAAACGGCAGAAATGCTGAACCAAAGCAATGTTCCTGTAATTTCACCATTATCAAAAGATAGTGCTAAACTGTATAGCAACCTATACCAGTCAATGCCAACGCCGGAATATCTGAGAAATGCTATGTTTGATTACATGAACAGCAAAAATGGTAATATAGTGGCCGTTGTCGACCCTAAAAAAGCAACGACCAGAAAATATATTTCAGACAACTATGGCAATGTCCGATTTGCTACTTTTACCGATAAAGGAGGATTGTCTGCAGAAAGCCTGAAATCATTGCTTAAACCAAATCAGATGAACTATGTCGTTATGGAAACGGCTAGTATCTGGATGATTAAGTCTACAATTACAGCCTTGTTGGCAGCACAATCCGAATACCAGTTGCAATTGGTTATTTTGGAATCGAATGAAGCCCTGGATTCTGATGAAATTTTAGTTTCCAATCTTGCTAAGCTAAAAATGATGTATCCTGCCGTGACACGTGAAAATGATACGCCCGAAGCATTGATTTTTGCGAAAATGTACAAAAAGAAAAACAACATCCTGCCAAACCAATATGCAACCCGTGGTTTTGATGTTACGTTTGATGCCATGCTACGACTTTCGCAAGAAAAAAGCTTTGAAGAAACCATCTATGATGTGGCTACAGAACAAGTAGAAAATAAATTCAACTATAATAGAAATCCGGCGGGAGGCTACTCTAATAAAGGTGTTTACATTCTTTATTATGATGAAGACCTGTCTGTTAAAGAAGCAAAATAATGACATCAAAAGTAACATACCTGGGAGATTTAAGAACTTCTTCCGTACACCTGCAATCAGGAACCGAAATTCTTTCCGATGCACCAACCGATAACCATGGAAAAGGTGAAGCTTTTTCCCCTACAGATTTACTGGCCAATGCGTTGGGTAGCTGTATGATTTCGATTATGGCAATCAAATCAAAAGATATGGACATAAACCTGGTAGGTTCGACTGTTGAAGTAACCAAAATCATGCAGGCAGAACCAAGAAAAATTGCGAAGATTGAAATCGTGATGAATATGTCGGTTGCAGCCGATGATAAAACCAGAACTATATTGGAAAGAACAGCAATGAATTGCCCGGTTATTCTTAGCCTGAATCCGGATATCGAAAAAGTAATCACCTTTAACTGGAAATAATCATTGGAAAATTCTCAATTCATTACTTTTCAGAAATTCAATCTTAAAGAAGATGCTGTCGAACTGGCTAATTTTTTAAAAGAAAGCAAGATAGAGTACCGTATTGAAGATATTTCTTCCGGTTTGGATGGTAATTTTGGAGGTTCAGAACTGACAAAGGATTACCTGATAAAACTGCAAAAGGAAGATTTTGAAAAAGCCGATGTTCTTTTGCTACAGCTTTCGTCTAATCTGGTAGAAACTATTGGTTCAGACCATTATCTGCATGACTTTACAGATGAAGAGCTAAAAGAAATCATCGTCAAAAAAGACGAATGGAGTCATTTAGATTACTTATTGGCCCAAAAGATTCTTAAGGAAAGAGGATATGAAATAGCCCCGGAAGAAATCGAAAGGCACAGAAAGCAACGATTGGAAGATTTGGCTAAGCCGGAAGAACGTCAGACTACCTGGATTATCATTGGCTATATCATGGCTTTTTTAGGCGGATTTATGGGGATTTTTATAGGATGGTATTTGAAAACCCATAGAAAAACACTCCCAAATGGCGACCGTGTTTATAATTATATCGAATCCGACAGGAAACAAGGTGGCAGAATCCTGACACTAAGTATAATTTCTCTTGTGTTTTGGATTGGAGTCAGAATCTATTTTTCCAAATAAATGGACGAACAGAAAAAGCTTCTCATAAAATTAGCCCATACCAAAATGCCTTTCGGAAAGTATGAAGGCCGGTATCTGATAGATTTGCCGGAATACTATGTTGTTTGGTACAGCAATAAAGGTTTTCCAAAAGGAGAGTTAGGACAGCAATTGCAACTGGTTTATGAATTGAAATTAAACGGACTGGAAGAACTCGTCAGAAATATAAAGAAACAATACGCCAAACCTTGAGTTTGTAGCAATAAAAAAGCCTGTGAAATATTCACAGGCTTTATTTTTTGTTTAAAATTATTTGTTGACCACTTTTGTTTTGGCTAAGTCGTCACCCAGTCTTGGCTTATCGATAAGCACCAAAATAAGATCAAGTAACGGAATAAATAAAGTCACATTTCTTGTGGCGCTGGTAGCATAATCTCCTTCTAAAGAAGAGCCATCTTGTTTAACTGCGGCATATTTCATGATTTTTTTACCAATACTTTGGCCGCCCGGAAGCGCATCTCTTAGCAGAGTATAGCCAACTCCAAGTAGCCATCCTATGTAGTAGATTAGTCCAACACCAGCAAGAGCCGCAATAAAAGCAAAAACAAACATGGGAATGTACGCAATAATGCCGTCAATAATTAGCCCAAGAAATCGATTTAATTTTGATACTTCTGTCATGATAATTTTTTATTTGGTTGATTATAGACTAAAATACAAATTATTTTAACAAAATTGAATTTATTTAAAATAAATTAATGTAAAATCTTTTTTGCCAACCAAACAGCCACCAAATTTTTTCAAAAAAAATAATGTAGGCTCCCGCTTCTCAATTATCAATTAATAATTTGTACTTTTGCCACGTTTTTTTACACAACTACAACGACAAACAACAGCACAATGAATCAGACAAAATATATTTTTGTTACAGGCGGTGTGACTTCTTCTTTAGGAAAGGGGATTATTGCTGCGTCTCTAGCAAAATTATTACAGGCCAGAGGTTATCGAACGACAATCCAGAAATTTGATCCTTACATTAATGTGGATCCGGGAACTTTGAATCCCTATGAGCACGGAGAATGTTATGTGACGGATGATGGTGCCGAGACCGATTTGGATCTTGGACATTACGAACGTTTCTTAAACGTTCCTACTTCGCAGGCAAATAACGTTACTACAGGAAGGGTTTATCTTTCTGTAATTGAAAAAGAGCGAAGAGGAGAGTTTTTAGGCAAAACCGTTCAGGTGGTTCCACATATCACCAATGAAATCAAGGAGCGAATGCAGCTGCTTGGAAAAACTGGCGAATTTGACATAGTGATTACTGAAATAGGAGGCACCGTAGGTGATATTGAGTCACTTCCTTATATTGAGTCCGTTCGTCAACTGGTTTGGGAATTGGGCGAAAACAATGGAATTGTAATTCACCTGACATTAGTGCCTTATTTGGCAGCGGCAGGTGAGCTAAAAACGAAACCGACACAGCATTCTGTTAAGGCATTGATGGAAAGCGGAATTAAAGCCGATATTTTGGTTTGCAGAACAGAACATGAACTTTCTGATGAATTGCGTCAGAAACTGGCTTTATTCTGTAACGTAAAAAGAGAAGCTGTAATCCAATCGATTGATGCTTCAACAATTTATGATGTTCCAAACCTGATGCTGGAAGAAGGCCTTGACAAAGTAGCATTGAAAAAATTGGATTTGCCGGAAAAAGCAACTCCGGATTTGAAACAATGGAACGAGTTCCTGCAAAAACTGAAAAATCCGAAACACATCGTAAATATCGGTTTGGTTGGGAAATATGTTGAATTGCAGGATTCTTATAAATCCATTTTAGAAGCCTTTATTCATGCAGGAGCTGCCAATGAAACCAAAGTCAATGTAGTGAGCATTCACTCTGAATATGTAGATGAGAAAAATATTGCCGACAAGCTAAGGGATTTAGACGGTATTCTTGTAGCGCCGGGCTTTGGTGAAAGAGGAATTGAAGGAAAGATTGATACGGTTCGTTATGCAAGAGAAAATAATATTCCGTTTTTTGGAATCTGTTTAGGAATGCAAATGGCTGTAATTGAATATTCAAGAAATGTTTTGGGGTATTCAGATGCCAATTCAACAGAAATGAATGCGGGAACAGCACATCCGGTAATCAATCTGATGGAAGAACAGAAAACGATTACTGATAAAGGTGGGACAATGCGTCTGGGAGCATGGAAATGTGAAATAAAACCGGATACTCTGGCTTCAAAGATTTATGGTAAAAACCAGATTCAGGAACGTCACCGCCACCGTTATGAATTTAACGGCGAATATTTGGAAGAATTGGAAAATGCCGGATTAAAAGCATCGGGTATAAATCCGGATACAAAATTGGTGGAAATCATAGAGATTGAGAAACATCCGTTTTTTATCGGAGTACAGTACCATCCGGAATATAAGAGTACAGTCGCACAGCCACATCCGTTATTTGTGAGTTTTGTAAAAGCGGCCGTAACACATAAAAATAAATAGTATTTGAAGGCAACTTCAGCAAAGAACTCACGCGTTAGATGCGTAATTAAATTAATTATTTAGAATACAATGGAAGAAAAAAAGTTTGACCGTAATTCAATTATTGGCTTCTTGTTGATTTTTATGCTTTTGTTGGGCGTAATGTATATCAATAAGCCTTCACAAAAAGAAATTGATGCGAAAGCCAAAATTGAGGCAGAAAAACAAAAAGCAGCAGCAAAAACATCTGAAAAAGAAGCCGCATTAACCGCAGTTGATACTACGGCAAAAGATTCGCTTCAATTGGAAAAATTGAAAAGCTCTTTAGGCAGTTTTGCTTATGCTGCAACACTTCCGTCAGCAAAACAGGAAATCCAGACTTTAGAAAATGATTTGGTAAAACTTACTTTTTCTAACAAAGGAGGTTATATTGTTGGTGCAGAAATGAAAAATTTCGAAGCCGTTAGCAAAGGTTCCGGTGAACTGGTAAAAATAATTAAAGACAATAATGCCAAATTAAATATCGAGCTTAAAACACAAGGCAATCTTGTTTTAAATACAAAAGACCTTTATTTTGAGCCGACTCTTACCAAAGAAGGTGAAAACCAGGTATTGATCATGCGTTTAAAAGCAGGTCCGGAGCAATATCTGGAATACCGTTATGTATTGAAGCCAAAAGAATACATGCTTGACTTCTCTATCAGAACACAAGGTTTGAGCAAAGTACTGCAGACTTCCAATCCGCTTCCTTTGGAATGGACCATGAAGACCTACAGAAGTGAAAAGAGTATTTCGTATGAAAACCGTTATACAGAATTGGTGTACGAATATGAAAATGGAAAAGACGACTATTTAGGACAATCTTCCAGCAACACCGAAGCTAAAGACGTAACCTATATTGCATTCAAGCAACATTTCTTTACCTCAATCCTTTTGACAGATACGCCATTTAAGGTAGCAGAGTTGAAATCAGATAATCTGGTAAAAGATATTGAGAAGGACACCATCTTCACAAAATCGTTTAAAGCTACTGTTCCTTTGGCTTTCAAAGGTGGAGAAGTGAATTACAATATGAACTGGTACTATGGACCAGCCGATTATAAAATCTTAAATAAATACGACAAAAATCTTGACGAAGTGATTTCTTTAGGATGGGGAATCTTTGGATGGATTAACCGTTGGATTTTCATTCCGGTTTATGATTTCCTGAGCCTTTTCTTATCACACGGAATTGCAATTATCGTATTTACTATTCTGGTACGTTTGGTAATGTCACCGGTAACCTATAAGTCTTATCTGTCACAGGCAAAAATGAAAGTGCTTCGTCCGGAAATTATGGAATTGAACGAGAAGTTCAAAAAAGACCCGATGAAGAAACAACAGGAAACCATGAAACTGTACAACAAGGCAGGCGTCAATCCTATGGCGGGATGTCTCCCGGCTTTAATGCAGATTCCGGTATTCTATGCCTTATTCCAGTTTTTCCCTTCTGCCATTGAACTGAGACAGAAAAGCTTCCTTTGGGCTGAAGATTTGTCTTCTTTCGATGCTATTTTCTCATGGAAGCAGCACATTCCGGTGATCTCAGGTTTTTACGGAAACCACATCAGCCTGTTCCCGATTTTGGCAGCAATTGCTATCTTCTTCTACATGAAGATGACAACAGGTGACCAGACAATGAGTGCACCACCGCAGGAAGGTATGCCGGATATGAGCAAAATCATGAAAATGATGATTTATCTGTCGCCATTGATGATGATGATTTTCTTTAACAACAATGCTTCCGGATTGAGTTTGTACTATTTTGTCTCCAACACTATTACAATTGGAATCATGCTGGTAATTAAGAATTACATCATTAATGATGAAAAAATCCATGCAAGAATTCAGGAGAATAAAACCAAAGAAAAGCCTAAAAGCAAATTCCAGCAAAAAATGCAGGAAATGATGGAGCAGGCGCAGGAACAGCAAAAGCAAAAAAACAAAGCTCTGGAGGATAAGAAAAAATCACTCGACGAGAGAAAAAAGAAATAAAAAATAAAAAGCACTCAATTAGGGTGCTTTTTTAAATTCTGACACAGTCTGTGACACAAATGTTTCGGCAGGCTTTTTGAAGTGAAGACCACGGCAATAAAAACTGATATTTTTAGTTAACAAGAATAATAAAACCACTATTGTATGAAATTACCTGTCATAACATTTATTCTATTTTTATCAATATTCCAGGCTGCATTTGCACAGGAAACTAATAAGTTCGACGAAAAAGGCCTGCGCCACGGACTTTGGAAAGGAACTTATGCAGAATCTCAAAGACCTCGCTATGAAGGAACTTTCGAACACGGAAAAGAAACCGGTGTTTTTAAGTTCTTTGATGATACTAAAGAACTAAAAGTTATAGCTACCAGAGATTTTACGGCAAAAGACGGAAGTGCTTATACTACATTCTTTGACCAAAAAGGGAATAAAGTAAGTGAAGGAAAAGAAGTAAACAAACTTTATGAAGGCGAATGGAAATACTATCATTTAGAGTCAAAAGAAATAATGACAGTTGAAAACTACTCCAAAGGAAAATTAAATGGCATTAGAAAAGTTTTTTACAAAAGTGGAAAAATAGCCGAAGAAGCTAACTATAAGGATGGAATCAAAAACGGACCTTATAAAAAGTATAGTGAAAGAGGAGTCGTTTTAGAGGATGCCATCTACAAAAACGGAGAATTTGACGGAGCAGTTACTTATAATGATGATGCGGGAAAAACTATAAAAGGACAATTTAAAAATGGTAAAAAATCCGGTATCTGGAAATATTACGAAAACGGAAAATTAGTCAAGGAAGAAAACCCGAATAAACCGGTTAAGGAAAAATTCAAAATCAATAGTAAAAACAAAGGAGCCCGAAAATTGCCGCAAAATGCTCCTGCAAACAGATAAATTTCTCAAATGCGTTTATAAATTAAACAAATGCAGAGCATATAAAAACTATTCTATTTTGGCGTACTTTTGCAGCGTCAAATATTTTTGAATTAAATAATAAGAAAATGAAACGTGTCGTAGTAGGTCTTTCCGGAGGTGTTGATTCCAGTGTTGCTGCTTATTTGCTTAAGGAGCAGGGCTATGAAGTCATTGGCCTTTTCATGAAAAACTGGCATGACGATTCTGTAACTATTTCTAACGAATGCCCTTGGCTGGAAGATAGCAATGATGCACTTCTGGTAGCTGAGAAATTAGGCATTCCTTTTCAAACAATTGATTTAAGCGAGCAATATCAGGAGAAAATCGTGGACTATATGTTCCGCGAATATGAAAAAGGAAGGACACCCAATCCGGATGTTCTATGCAACCGTGAAATTAAGTTTGATGTCTTTATGAAAATTGCCCTGAGCCTTGGAGCCGATTATGTAGCTACCGGACACTATTGCAGAAAAGGAGAAATTGAAGTGGATGGTAAGCCGGTATATCAATTACTCGCCGGGGTTGATGGTAATAAAGACCAATCCTATTTTCTTTGCCAGCTTTCACAGGAACAATTGGCCAAATCTTTATTTCCTATTGGAGAATTGACCAAACCTGAGGTTAGGGAAATTGCAGCCAAAATGGAACTGGTTACAGCAGAAAAGAAAGATTCGCAAGGATTATGTTTTATCGGGAAAGTACGCCTGCCGGAATTCCTTCAGCAAAAATTACAGCCAAAAGATGGATTGATTTTTGAAATTGGAGCCGATCAGGAAATCTATAAAAAAGAAAAAACGGAGTTTAATTCATTACAGGAAGAACTTGCTCATGAAGCGGCATCCATTCCTTATGCCCCTGAAATGGGTAAAGTAGTTGGAAAACACCAGGGAGCCCATTATTTTACAAAAGGGCAACGTAAAGGACTGAATGTAGGTGGAACTGTAGAGCCTCTTTTCATTATTGAAACCGATGTGGAAAATAACATCATCTACACCGGACAAGGAAATCACCATCCGGGTCTTTATAAAAAGGCACTTTTTGTAGAGCGTTCTGAAGTGCATTGGATACGGGAAGATTTGGCATTGAAAGACGGCGAAACAATGGAAGTAATGGCGAGAATCCGTTACAGACAGCCATTGCAAAAAGCCACATTGCATCAGTTTGAAAACGGACTGTATGTTGCTTTTGAAGAAGCCCAGTCAGCCATTACAGAAGGACAATTTGTTTCCTGGCATTTAGGAGAGGAATTGATAGGTTCTGGGGTAATAGCCTAAGTTTCTGAGGTACTAAGCTCCTAAGGTGCTAAGTCTCGTGCTTTTGTATGCAAAAGAGAAATCATTGAAAACAGGCTTTTTGGAATTGCTTCCATTTCGATCAGATTTCCCAAATCCGCGTAATTATTTTAATCCGTGTTCATCCGCGTTCTAAAATACGAAGTTGATTAATGAGGTGTTAAGGTTCTGAGGGACAAAGTTGCTAAGTTTTTTAGCGTAAACTTTTCGATTATTATAAAAAGTTATAACCTATCATAAAATAAAAACCCGACAATCACTTGTCGGGTTTTTTTGAACAAAATATATAACAAACAAAACTAAACAGCTAATTAAGCAATATCCAACAGCACAAAAGACTTGTCGATACTCTCATCAAAATGGATATTTCTTAGTTTTTCCAAAGAAATAGTACCTGTAATATAACCGGATTCATGATTCAGATAGGATTCGTCTATAGCAGAAAAATGTTTCTTTAAAGTAACCGCATCTTCTATCTGGTGCCTTAGGAAAACTTTCAGATTAACATCGTCAGACAGGCTGTAATCTTCCTGCTGCGCAATTTTTTTATATTCGTACTGGTAATCATAACTCAAGGCAGAAATGTCACTCAATACGGCCGAAGCCGTTGGATGTGCTCCGGCACCTTTGCCCACAAAAAACTGTTCGTCTGCAAAACTGGTTTTAGTAATCACACCATTAAAAACATCATCAACATTAAACAGACGGTCTGCTGAATCCACAAATTTCGGAATAACGAAAGCAGTAATGTTTCCGTCTGTATTTTTAAAAGCCTGTGCAACTAATTTGATTTTTAATCCTTTTTCACGGGCATATTTCAATTCCAATCCTCCAATATTATCAATCCCGATATTCAGGAGATTTTCAGGTCTGGCAATATATCCGAAAGAATGAGCCAAAAGAATCAACAGCTTGTATTTGGCATCAAAACCACCGGTATCTAAAATAGGGTTGCTTTCTGCAAATCCTTTTTCCTGGGCTTCTTTTAAGGCTTCTTCATAAGACAGATTTTCCTTAAAAGTTTTGGTCAGTATGTAATTGGTTGAACCGTTCACGATGCCTTGAATAGACTCTAAAAGGTCATTATCATAGTATTCTTCCAGATTCCTGATAATAGGCATACTGGCGCAACAGGCGGCTTCATAAAGCAACGGCACATTATGCTTTTTCTGCAATTCCAATAATTCTTCAAAATGCTCTGCAATCATTTTTTTGTTGGCAGAAACTACTGCCTTTCCACTTTTTAAAGCGGTTGTAACGATTTCATAAGCCGCATCTGCATCGTCAATAAGTTCTACAATAACATTGATTTCCGGGTCGTTGAAAATATCATTTTTATCGAAAGTGAAGTTTTCGGCTGCAATTTCGCGTGGTTTGTTTTTATCCTTGACACAGATTTTTCTGATGTCTGCTTTTAACCCCGGTGTTTTCTGCAAAACCTCGTACAATCCGAAACCCACACATCCGAATCCAAATAATCCTATATTTAATTTTTTTCTTGACATTGTTCGTGCAATTAATTTTTATGGAATTCAACAGTAGCATTTTCCTTCACAGCATTTTCCAATGCCTGTTTTATGTCGGCAATTAAATCATCAGCATCTTCCAAACCCACAGAAAGTCGGATTAGGCTGTCGGTCACGCCAGACTGGTATCTTTTTTCAGCAGGAATTGATTTATGGGTCATTTCACATGGAAGGCAACACAGGCTTTTCACACCACCCAGACTTTCAGCCAATTGGAATAATTTCGTTCCCGATACAATTCTTGAAGCCAGTTCCTTATCGTCAATAACTAAATCAAAAGTCACAACACCTCCAAAATATTTCTGCTGACTTTTGGCAATTTCATGATTGCGATGGGTTTTCAAGCCCGGATAATAAACATTACGGACCAGTTTTTCAGTAGTCAGGAATTCGGCAATTTTTTGTGCATTTTCAGCATGCTGCCTGATTCTTAAATTAAGGGTTTCAATACCGCGAATAACCAGCCAGCTGTCAAACGGCCCTAAAATAGCACCGGAAGCATTTTGGATGAATTTAATTTTAGCGCCTAATTCTTCCGTAGCAGTAATGACCAGACCGGCTATCAGGTCACTGTGCCCTGAAATATATTTTGTAGCACTGTGAACAATTAAGTCGGCACCAAAATCAATTGGTTTTTGGGCGATAGGAGAGGCAAAGGTATTGTCTACGCAGAACAGGATGTTGTTTTCTTTTGCAATTTTTCCAATGGCACGCAAATCTGAAATCTTTAATGTTGGATTGGTCGGAGATTCAATCCATATCAGGGCTGTCTTGTCACTGATGGCATCAGCAACGTTCTTTGCATCGGTTGCATCAACATACGTTACCTGTATGCCGAATTTTTCATACACATGGGTAAACAGGCGGAAAGCACCTCCGTAAATATCATCTACGGCTATGATTTCGTCTCCGGCCGATAGTAATTTCACTACTGCATCTATCGCAGCTAATCCGCTGGAAAAAGCATAACCGTTGGTTCCGTTCTCCAGTTTGGCTACCAGGTCTTCAAGAACTTTTCGTGTAGGATTATTGCTTCTGGCATAGTCGAAACCTTTGTGAACGCCTGGAGCATCCTGAACAAAAGTAGAAGTCTGGTAAATTGGCACCGAAATGGAACCTGTTAGTTTATCAACCGGAATGTAGTTTAAAATTTGAGTTTGCTCTTTCATCTTGATTCGTTTTTAAGATTTAATATTTTTTCGCTTTTAAAAAAATATTCGAAACCAGATATCGGAAAGGGCATAAAATAAAAATGCTCCTCCGATAAGTCAGAAGAGCAAATAATATCTCGAGTTATTATGTACTATTTTCTAAGCTTATCTTTCCCTGCCAAAGCAAGGGTTGAATGTGGCACCTTATCCTCAAAAGGACAGGTTGCCAAGACGTCATAGGGTCAATTCCCTCGGTCTTTCTGGATAAGAATAATCTTTTAAAGAACTTGGTTGCAAATTTAGAGTATAAATTTTTTAAAAACCTAATAAAAAATAAAATATTTTATATTTAATTGATTTTCAAGGTTTTGAATTAGGTGTGAAAGGCTTTAAATAGTCAGCTTTAAAGTGTTTTATAAAATTTCATTTTCGTAAATTTGACATTCATATCTAAAAAATATTGGTTTGAATTCAAAAATAACCCAAATTATTCCCCAGCTTCCTTCTTTAGACTTTGAAAAATCCAAACAATTTTATCAGGAAATTTTAGGCGGTAAATTAGTTGGTGAATATGAAGACCTTTTAATTTTTTTATGGGATGATAATGAAATACACCTTTGGAAATGCAATGAAAAAATAGTTCCGGAAAATTCAAGCTGCTACATTCGGGTAAATGATATTGAAGCTGTTTTTGAACGGTATAAAAAAATTCTTGGAGATAAGATAGCACTTAAAAACCAGCCTTGGGGAATGCGGGAGTTTTATATTATTGACGATAGCGGCAATTTGTTTAAGTTTGGACAGCCAATTCAATAACTTATGAAAAAAATTACTTTTTTAATAGTCTTGTTGTCAGGTTTCTGGGCTGTGGCTCAGGAAGATGCCTGGGTTTATTTTACAGATAAGCCCGATGCCGCCCACTACATGGCAAACCCGCTGGAGATGCTTTCGCAGCGAGCGCTTGACAGAAGAACAAGACAGAATATTGCATTAGACGAAAAGGATGTCCCTATTTCCGTATCGTATATTAATCAGGTGACGGCTTCGGCAGGAATTACAGTCAAAGCCAAATCAAAATGGATGAATGCATTGCATATCAGGGGTACGGTAGAAGCCATTCAAAACCTCGAAACCCTCACTTTTGTCGACCATATCCAGTTTGCTAATCCAACTTTGAATACTGCGGGCCGTGCCATGCGTCAGTCGCAATTGGCAAATGGGAATAAAAATTTAGAAACTCAGGTAAGTTTCGGATATGGAACATCGGCCAACCAGATTCAGATGCTAAAAGGCAATCAGTTACACCAGCAGGATTTTACCGGAAACGGAAAAATAATCGCTGTTATGGATGCCGGTTTTCCCAATGTAAATACTGCCCAACCTTTCCAACGACTTATCACCAATAATAAAATTTTAGGTGGTTACGATTTTGTAAACAGAAATACGAATTTTTATACAGGTGGAACACACGGTACCTTAGTACTTGCGACTATGGGCGGTTATGTTGAAAATCAATTAGTTGGAACCGGGCCGGATGCTTCTTATTATCTTTTTATAACAGAGGATATTTCGGATGAAAATCCAGTTGAGGAATCGTATTGGGTTGAAGCTGCTGAAATGGCAGACAGCCTTGGTGTTGATATCATTAATACTTCGCTGGGATATTTCATATATAACAACCCGGTTTATAGTTATGAATATGCTGACATGAATGGCACAACAGCCTTTATTTCACGTGGTGCAGATATTGCTTTTTCAAAGGGAATGATTTGTGTTGTTTCGGCAGGCAATTCAGGAGCAGGGGCTAATCCTAATATTTCGGCGCCGGCGGATGCGGTTAATGCGCTGGCTGTAGGTGCTGTAGCGCCGGATAGTAGTTATGCCGGTTTCAGTTCTATCGGGCCTTCATTTGATGGCAGGGTTAAACCCGATATAATGGCACAAGGGCAACAGGCTGTGGTTTCTGATACATTCGGAAATATTGTTACTGCTAACGGAACCTCTTTTTCGTCGCCTATAATTTCAGGTATGGTAGCTTGTTTATGGCAGGCTTTTCCAGATAAAACAAATGTGGAAATTATACAGCTAATTAAACAGTCGGCCCATTTATATAATACGCCCAACAATCAATTTGGTTATGGGATTCCGGATTTTAGCAGGGCATTAGCTAATGCTTTAGATACTCCTGTTTTTTCTGAAAACTCATTTTTAGTATATCCAAACCCGGCTAATTCTGTTGTCAATCTGGTTATTCCGGAATCTTATGAAGAAGTCCGGATTTTTATTTACAACCAGTTAGGACAAGAAATAATGAATAGTAAAATTAAAAGAGAAAACCCGGTTTTTTCTGTAGAAAACCTGCAATCGGGTATCTATTGGTATAAAATCAAAGCGGGCAATAATTATAAAACAGGAAAATTGGCTGTTAAATAGTATCTTTAAAAACAAAACAAATAATAAACCATAACTAAATTAAATGAATAAGATTACACAGCTTTTCAATATTCAGTATCCAATAGTTCAGGGTGGCATGATATGGAACAGCGGTTATAAGTTAGCAAGTGCGGTTAGTAATGCCGGAGGCTTGGGATTAATAGGAGCAGGATCAATGTATCCGGATGTCCTTCGGGAACACATCCAGAAATGTAAAAAGGCGACAGATAAGCCTTTTGGTGTCAATGTTCCGATGTTGTATCCCAATATTGAAGAAATCATGAATATTATTGTAGAAGAAGGCGTAAAAATCGTTTTTACTTCTGCAGGAAATCCTAAAACATGGACTGCTTTTTTAAAAGAAAAAGGAATCACAGTCGTTCATGTTGTCAGCAGTTCAAAATTTGCCCTGAAAGCGCAGGAAGCAGGTGTTGATGCTGTTGTTGCTGAAGGTTTTGAGGCTGGCGGACATAATGGAAGGGAAGAAACGACTACATTAACTCTCATTCCGATGGTTCGCGAAAAAATACAAATTCCATTGATAGCTGCAGGAGGAATTGCAACCGGAAGAGGAATGCTGGCGGCGATGGTTTTGGGTGCCGATGGCGTTCAGGTAGGAAGCCGTTTTGCCGCATCAATCGAAAGTTCGTCACATGCTGATTTTAAACAGACAATTGTTGATTTGGAAGAAGGCGGAACCCAGGTAACTTTGAAAGAACTGGCACCGGTACGACTAATCAAAAATAAATTCTATCAGGATATTCAGGAGCTTTACGCCAAATGTCCGACTACAGATGATTTGAAAGTTTTGTTGGGAAGAGCCCGCGCTAAAAGAGGAATGTTTGAAGGCGATTTAGTGGAAGGCGAACTTGAAATTGGCCAGATTTCAGGACTGATTCACGATATAAAACCCGTAAAAGAAATTGTCCAGAATATGGTTTCAGAATTTGAAAAAGCAAAACAGGAAGCTGTTTCTTTATAAAAGAATCCCTTTGCAGAGCAAAGGGGTTCTTTTTTAATTGATTATCTCAACTTTACACCAAAACATAAACCCAGGTTTATGTTTTCTTTCTTTGCGGCTCTGCGCCTTTGCGTGAAATAGTTGCTCGCAAAGACGCAAAGCCGCAAAGTTTAATAGAAGAATCGTTAAACGTTACCTTTTTGCTATTATAACTTCCCGATAGTCATTGTTTTTAATCATGACCAAGATTATAGATCTCCATGATGTTTTTCATGATGCGGTCAATATCCAATTTCAGGTCAATCAGTTTTCCGGAGTGAATGTCAAAAACCCAACCGTGAATCTGAAGCCCTCTTTCGTTGTATGCTTTTTGCACTTCGGCAGTTTTAACCAAATTAACACACTGCTCCTGTACATTTAATTCGACCAGCCTGTTGTATTTTGCAGTTTCATCTTCAATAGCATTCAGTTCATTTTTATGCAGTCTGTATACATCGCGTATATTTCGCAGCCAAGGATTCAGTACACCCAAATCTTCAGCCTGCATGGCTGCTTTTACTCCTCCGCAGAAGTAATGCCCGCAAACCACAACATGGTTGACATGCAAGTAATTTACGGCATAATTCAATACAGACATTACGTTAAGGTCAATACTGATTACCATATTGGCGATATTTCTATGTACAAAAACTTCTCCGGGAGAAACACCCATCAAATCTTCTGCAGTAACACGACTGTCAGAACATCCAATGTAGAGAATATCCGGATTTTGTCCCTTTGATAAGTTTATGAAATAGTCCGGATCTTTTTGCAATTTTTCAGCAATCCATTTTTCATTATTTCGGAATACTTTTTCTAGTTCCATAGTATACGATATAGTTGGAAGATTTTTATAGGATAAAGATAATCAATTAACATAAACCCGAAAAAAAAAGTCACGTTTCAAAAAACATTCCTGAATATAAATTGGCTGGATAACCCGAATAAAACGGTGCTGTCCCGATTGTTGTGACAGCACCTTTATATCACAATCAGATTTTATCTTTTATAATAAGCCACTATACTTGCTTTTGCCAATGTCTGGTTCCAAAGGTTAAAACCGACTACTGCAGGGTTTGTATTTTCGTCCAGTCCTAATTTATCGGTTTTTAAGGCATATACAGTTATAATGTATTGGTGAAATCCGTGTCCTTTTGGTGGACAGGGACCTCCGAATCCTTTGATACCATAGTCTGTAATGCTTTGGATAGCTCCTTTTGGGGCCAAGTTCAATTGTACGCCCGCATTGGTCACAAGTTCTTTTGTACTTGCAGGAATGTCAAATACAACCCAATGCCAGAATCCGCTTCCTGTCGGCGCATCGGGATCATACATGGTAATAGCAAAACTTTTTGTTCCCTCGGGTGCGTTTTTCCATGATAATTGAGGTGATTGGTTGTCTCCGGAACAGCCAAAACCACCAAACTCCTGTATTTTTGTAGCTTCTCCTCCAAGATCTTTACTGGATAAGGTAAATGTTTTTTGTGCAAAAAGTGTGACTGAGAACAGCAGGGAAACTACCAGAATAAAGTTTAATTTTTTCATTTTATTACGATTTTAAAATTTTAACAAAGTTAGTTTTCGCAATAAAGGAGGAGCTTAGAGAGATGTTCAAAAACTGTTGCCGGAAGTTCAACTTTTATGATGCTGCCCCGGCGTGGTTCCATATTTTATTTTATAGGCCTGAATAAAACTGGATAAGTTCTCGTAGCCCACTTCAAAATAGATTTCGGTTGCACTTTTGTGTTCTTTGCTAATCAGGTGATGGGCATATTCAAGCCTTTTATTCTGAAACCATTTTACGGGCGATTGTGCGTACTGTTTTTCAAATTCGCGTTTGAAAGTAGAAATACTCATATTACATAAAAAGGCCAGTTCTTTTAAGGTTAGTTTGTTGAGTTGGTTACTTTCTATGGTGCGGATAAATTTTCGGGTACTATCATTATTATTTGAAATAAGGGAATTCAGAAATTGGGTGCCGTGTAATTCTGTGAGATATAGCATTATTTCCTGAAATTTAACCTCCAGCAGATTGTTCCTTATTTTACCCGAAAGTTTTAAGATGACAGTAAGACTTTGTATAAAGTTCCTGATAAATTCATCGTATTCAAAAGCATGTACGGAGCTGTTTTTCTGGGAATCTGTATTGGTGAATTCTATACTTTCTATAAATTTTGAAAGAGCAGTGTCCGAAAAGAAAAACAGCAGACTTCTGTAATTATTCCTGTCAGATAATTGTTCGGTCATGAGGCAGTGCCCTGATTTCATCAAAACAAATTTCGAGTTGTTTATTGATAAAGAGGAATTGTCGAATATAACGTCTTTATAACCTTCTAACAGAAAACTGAAAGTGTTTTGGTTGAGTATGATTTGTTGTTTGGAAATTTTCCGGGATGAGGAATAATCCAAAATCTGGACGGGTAGAGAGGTGTCTATAAGTAATGCATCAGGAATTGTAATACTATTCATGGCTTTCTGGCTTTTATGCTTTGTGTGGGTGTTGTATTTTTCAGTCAAGATTAGATTTTGAGATACTTGTTAATTGAAAGTCTACCGTTAGACTTTACAGTTTTGCCCCTAATGCAAAACGTGTTTATGCATCATTTTTTTGCTGGTTCGTAAATTACCCTTTTGTTCTTCAAAATAAAAAATTTCTTTAAATGTCATTAATATAAAAGCCAAAATCAAGACACTTTTTTGCTGTTTATGTAGCAATTCCTTATATTTCAATGTTTTATGTGGAATCTGAATCCGATGTCATATTCATTTTTGTCTTAGTCCACACCAGCCTATAAATTTTTAAAGTTGTTATTAGTCGTTGAGTGAATTGACACCTTGTGCTTTTAATTTTTCAAGATGGTCTTTCATTGTCTTAACTTGGTCTGCCGGGTGTCCTTGCCAAATGGTTACTTCTCCAACCACCTTGAAAGGTTGAGTTGAACGATATGATTTTGTTGGATTTCCCGGGAATTTTTTATCAGTCAAATCCGGGTCATCTTCTATTTCACCAGTAGGCTCTACCAAATAAATTCTTTCCTGTCCTTCACCAAAAGCTAGTTCGGCACCCCAGATTGCAGCATCCAATGTTGCGGATAAAAAAATGTATTTTGCATTTTTCTGTTGTCCGTAGTTTGAAGTATAGCCTACTTTAATCAGGTCGCCAATTTTCAAGTCTGCCTTTGTTCCATGAAAAAAGGTTTGTTCAAATGGTGTGGGTGTTTGTTCGTTTTTCTTTTGCTCCATTGTCAAATTTATGGTTTTATTATCCTGTTTTCTTTCTGATTAATTTAGAGACAATATAAATGAAGATAAGAAAAAATCCTGTCCGATTATCAAGACAGGATTTTTATAAAAAGTAAATTCCTAAATTCATGAGGGTTTAAAACTTATTCTCAACCTCTGCCGCCTGAAGCATTAAATAATGCAGGTCTGTGTTTTTGACAAAAGGCTTTAAAAGCTCGCTTCCAGGACCAAACATTGCTAATTCAACATAGTCTCCCGAGTGGTCCATACTAATCCAGCCCACAGAATTTGTTTTTTGCTGCATTTCAGAATAAGCCTTGTAAGGCAGTTTTTTATAATTGTACAGGCCTTCTTCTTTGTGCAATCCGTCATAATAGCTTAGTATTGTTTTGGCTTCTTCGTCAGAAGGAGTATGCCCGTTCGCTTTTTCAATAACTTCTTTTACCTGCGAAATCGAAAAATTCGGGCTTATCTGGTTCAGTATCCATTCGTTGGTTTGTGTGTACTTTTGAATGCTGTCAAAATTATCATTGGCATTCTTTCCGTAGATAACTCCCGGATTGGCATTTCCGTGGTCGGTTGTAATGATAACCAGGGTTTCTTTGTCTTTTTCGGCAAAGTCTATAGCAACCTTTACGGCTTCGTCAAAAGCAATCTGGTCGTTTATCAAAGCTGCAATATCATTGGCATGAGCAGCCCAATCCACTTTTCCACCCTCAATCTGAAGTACGAATCCGTTTTTGTGACCTTTCATACGGTCAATTGCCTTTTGGGCCATTTCGGCTAGGGTAGGAACTATTTTCTTTAAATCGTCATTGCTATTTCGGTCTACAGAATAAGGAAGCGCATCATCAGAAAAAACGCCTAATACCGGTTTGTCATTTGAGGTATTGAACATTTCCGAACGTGTTTTGGCAATCTGATAACCTTTTGCCTCGAATGCGGCAAACATGTCTTTTTTATCTTTTCTCGTTTCTGGTGAAAAATAATTTTTACCACCGCCCATCATAATATCAAATCCTAACTCAAGATAAATTTCTGCTATATCATCCTGGCTGTTTCTGCTCTTGCTGTTGACGCAAAATCCGGCAGGAGTAGCATGGGTGATTGGAACCGTAGTGACGCATCCCGCCATTTTTCCGGTCTTTTTGAATTTTTGCCAGATAGGAAGATGTGGCTTTCCGTCGGGACCCACATTCAGCGAACCGTTATTCACACGAAAACCGCCGCCCCAGGAGGAACTGGCTGCTGCAGAATCCGTAACAATTGAACTGGCCGAAGCCGTGTCCATTAAAGCTCTTGAAACCCGATTGTCTTTATATAATTGAATCCAGTTGGAACCTTTTCCATATTTTCGGTTTAGGAATAAGTCGGCCATATTAAGTGTTCCGGTACTCATTCCGTCGCTAACCAGTAAAATAATATTTTTGGCTTTTTTATTTTTATTAATCGTTTCAAAATCCAAAACATTGGCGTTGCCCTGAAAGGGATTCAAAACTGCAGTTCCGATTGTAAAAAGTGAACCGTTTTTGAAAAATTTCCTTCTATCCATGTGGTAAAATCTTTGTGAAGCCCAAAGATAATGAACAATCATTTTACAGCGATTAACTATTTGTTATTTTATCTGTGAAACTTTTGCAAAAAAAAAGCCCCAAGCAAAAGCTATGGGACCTCTCCTCAAAATATACTTAACCTAACTAATTTTTAGAAACCAGTTCGTAGCTTTTGTCAAACTCCATGACAACCTGATTTCTTATTAAATCTTCAAAATTTTCTCTTTCTCTGATTAGATGCCCTTTCCCTTTATACCATAAGACTTCGGCAGGTTTAAACCTTGAATTATAATTGGATGACATCGAAAAGCAATAGGCGCCAGCATTTCGGAAACACAGTACATCACCTTCTTTGATTTCGGCAATTCTTCGATTGTTGGCAAAGGTGTCTGTTTCGCATATATAACCAACGACAGAATAAAAGCGTTCTTTACCTTTCGGGTTGGAAATGTTTTCGATATGGTGCTGCGAACCGTAAAACATAGGTCTTATCAAATGGTTGAACCCGCTATCGATTCCGGCAAAAACAGTAGAAGTTGTTTGTTTTACCACATTTACTTTTGCAAGGAAGAAACCGGCTTCGCTAACCAGAAATTTGCCGGGTTCGAATGCAAGAGTCAAATCACGGCCATATTCCTTACAGAAGGCATTAAAACGCTTGCTTAATTTTTTGCCCAGCTCTTCAATATTGGTTTCGATATCGTCTTTCTTGTAGGGTACCTTGAAACCGCTGCCAAAATCAAGAAATTCCAGATTGCCGAAATGTTTTGCCGTATCAAAAAGTATTTCGGCGGCATACAGAAATACCTCAATATCCAGAATATCGGAACCGGTGTGCATGTGAATTCCATTGATGTTCATACCGGTGTTTTCAACAATACGCAATAGGTGAGGCATCTGATGTACCGAAATTCCAAACTTGCTGTCAATATGTCCTACAGAAATATTGGCATTTCCACCAGCCATGACATGCGGATTGATTCTGATGCATACAGGGATTGATGGGTATTTTGCCCCAAAATGCTCCAGCACCGATAAGTTGTCGATATTAATCTGAACGCCAAGGTGGGCCGCTTCTTCAATTTCTTCAAAGGAAACACCATTAGGAGTGTAGATGATTTTGTCCGGCGAAAACCCGGCATGCAATCCCAATTGCACTTCCTGAATGGAAACGGTGTCCAGACCTGACCCCATTTCTTTTAGAAGTTTTAAGATTGATATGTTTGATAATGCTTTTACGGCATAATTTATACGCAGGCTTCCAACCTTTGAAAATGCATCCGTCAGTCGTGTATATTGAGACTGGATTTTTGCAGCATCATATACATACAGCGGACTTCCGAATTCTTCTGATAATTGCAGTAAATCTTTCGTTTGCATAACAATAATTCTTTATATGCAAAACTATAATCTAATTTATTACGAGACAAAATAATAACTTATATTAACAAAAAACAACAAATTGTTATTTTTAAAACTTTTTGATAATTTAAAAAAGTGTTTTTTAACGAATAAATTTGAGAATTAATCCATCTGCCTCACCCTGGTTAATCTGTAATGAGGCGGCGGTTGTAGAATAGCAACCATAATTTACTCCTTCAAGGAATATATTTTTGTTACACGTTCCGGGAGATACATCATGGCTTTCGATAAAATAACCGTAATTGCCTGACTCAAAAACATCCTGTTTGGAATCGTCTGTATTGTTGTTCACAACTGTGAAAGTATGGTTGGATGTATTGAAGTTCCATTGTATGGTTCCCGGCTCAAACTGATGCCTGATTCCGGCAATGGTACCATTGACTTCTATTAATTTCCATGTTCCTTGTAATGAAGTATCATTCGTATTGTCGTCGTCATTATTGCAACCAGATAACAGTATCATTGCAAACAGGCTTAAGAGTTGAAGTGTTTTCATGATTATTTGTTTTGATAAGTGATTTTTTGTTTTTGATGTATAATAAAGATGTTAAAAAAATAAAAAAGCTGCTTCTGATTTGTGTTTTTAATAAAAAATATGGAATATCGAAAGTTCGTTAATAGACCAAAAAGTTATATCAAAATAGGCATACAGGTATCAAATAAAAGAAATAATTCTTTCGCTGATTAGATGAAAATTGTATTTTTGTGGCACTTTTAAAAAGTCAAAAAACTTCAATATGGATATACACGAATACCAAGGAAAAGAAATATTAGCCAGCTACGGCGTGAAAGTTCAACGTGGTTATGTTGCCAATAATCCTCAGGAAGCTGTTGCGGTTGCAAAGCAGTTGACAGCTGAAACAGGAACGGGATGGCACGTGATTAAAGCTCAGGTTCACGCAGGTGGAAGAGGAAAAGGTGGAGGTGTGAAATTGGCTAAAAATTTACAGCAGGTAGAAGAGTTGGCAGAACAAATCATAGGAATGCAATTGATTACTCCTCAAACTTCTGCTGAAGGAAAAAAAGTACACAAGGTTTTGGTTGCTGAGGATGTTTACTATCCGGGTGAAAGCGAAACTTCAGAATTCTATATGTCGGTTTTATTGAATAGAGGTAAAGGGCGTAACATGATCATGTATTCTACTGAAGGTGGAATGGACATTGAAGAAGTTGCTGAAAAAACACCTCATTTGATTTTTACTGAAGAAATTGATCCTACTGTAGGATTGCAGGCTTTCCAGGCAAGAAGAATTGCATTCAATCTTGGACTTTCCGGAAATGCTTTTAAAGAAATGGTTCAGTTTGTAGATTCTCTATACAAGGCTTATGTTGGTTCAGACGCTTCTATGTTTGAAATCAACCCGGTTTTAAAAACATCTGACAACAAAATTATTGCTGTTGATGCAAAAGTTAATTTAGATGACAATGCATTGTACAGACACCCGGCTTTGGCGGAAATGCGCGATATCCGTGAAGAAAATCCTATCGAGGTTGAAGCAAAAGCGGCAGGTCTTAATTATGTTGACCTTGACGGAACTGTAGGCTGTATGGTTAACGGTGCCGGTCTTGCTATGGCAACAATGGACTTGATTAAATATGCAGGTTTTGAGCCGGCTAACTTCCTTGACGTAGGTGGAACTGCTGATGCTAAACGTGTGGAGTTGGCTTTCAGAATTATCCTGAAAGATCCGAATGTAAAAGCTATCCTGATTAATATTTTTGGAGGAATCGTTCGTTGTGACCGTGTTGCTCAAGGTGTTATCGATGCATACAAAAACATGGGTGACAGTATAAAAGTGCCAATCATTGTTCGTTTGCAGGGAACTAACGCAGAACTTGCTAAAGAAATGATCGATAACTCAGGAATGCCGATTTTATCTGCAGTACAATTCCAGGAAGCAGCAGACCAGGTAAAGGCTGCACTTAGCTAATAATCTATTTTTATCCAATAAAAAAATCCTAATCGAAAGATTAGGATTTTTTGTTTTATTCCAGTTGAAGCAATGCTTCATAGGGATTTCCCTGTAAGCCTAAGAGCAGTGCAAAAGCAGGTTCAGTCTTATAGCCCCGCTCTTTTAATTCGAGTATTTCTTTTCGGAATTCTTCTCCCTGCTGTTCTAAAATTTTATACTCTATGAGCATATGGCGGTAACCATATTGTTTTTCTACAGCTATAGCCTGTCCAAAAATTTCTATTTCGAAATTGCCCAGGATAAAGCTTGAGATTATCGTTTCATGACCATTGATTATCATTTCAGAAATTTGAAACCCGGTTTCATTTCCAAAATTACATTTGATATGATTATAGAAGGCATTTTTGTTAGTCCAACAACAGGCAATATCCAAATCGCTTGAGGAAATATCAATAGATATTGGAATCGTTCCTACCAGTACGGGACTAAATTCTGAAAGTTTTTCAAGAACCGCATGCCGCATTAAGGTCTGATAGGCTTCCCGCTGTCTGTTATTTCCGGATTTAAGATATTCTATTGTTAGAAAATCAATCAACTTATGCTTTTTTGTTTTTACCGTTGTTGAATTTTACTTTTTCTACAGGATTGAACTTGCTTTCAACTTTTTTAGGCTTAAAGTTTTTTGCAGGAGATTTTACAATTAGTTTTTTGGGAGTTTCTTTCGGAGTAACCTTTTTGGTAGCCGATTTTAACTGCGCCTTGTTTTTATTGATTACATCCATGGCGTTGGTAGGATTTTCTTTTGTTCCGCGCAAATGAATAATCAGGCCGTTTAGAAAATTGCGTAGTACCTGATCCCCACATTCCATATAGTTTGGATGGTCATGTGCCCTGAAAAAAGCGCCTAATTCGGCTTTGGAGATTCTGAAATCTACCAATTGTAGTATGTCTACTATCTGGTCATCACGAAGCTGTAAAGCTACGCGAAGCTTTTTGAAAATATCGTTGTTGTTCATATCCTTGATTTGTTGCAAAGATAGATTATATTTTAGATAATACCCTGCCAGAGTTCCAAACTCTGAATAACCCCGCCAGGGTTTTAAACCCTGGCGGGGTAAGGTTATTTACAACAACCACAAAACAGCTTTCGCAAATCCTTCACGCCATAATTTTTCGCCATGTTGCCCGCCTTTTACAATAACGATTTTGTCCAGCTTCAGGCAGTAACACCTGTTATGGTCCAAAAGTTTTTTTATTTTTTGGGCATCAATAACCATATCGTCACTTTCGGAATCGCCATACAGGAAATAGATTTTAGCTTTGATTTTTTCTGATTTTTCAGTCAGGGTGTATATTTCGTCTGAAAACCAAAATGAAGGGGAGAAAACACCCGCTTTTCCAAAAACTTCAGGATATTTTAATACGGCATAATACGAAACAAGCCCTCCTAAAGAACTCCCGAAAATTACAGTATTGCTGGCATTGGTTTTAGTCCTGTAATTTTTATCAACATAGGGTTTTAATGTGTTTACAATAAAATCCAGATAATCATCAGCTTTGCCGCCACCATGTTTTTTATTTGGAAAAGGTGTGAGTTCGTCCACCCGTTTTTCATTTCCATGTTCAATGCCAATAACAATAACCTGGGCTTTGAGGCTGTCCAATGTTTCGTCAACATTCCATTCGCCAGCAAAAGAAGTTTTGGCATCAAACAGGTTTTGCGCATCGTGCATATAGATTACAGGATATTTTTTAGTGGAAGTCAAGTAGTTCTTTGGAAGATAAACCCATATTTTCTTTTTAGTTTTTAATTGGGGCGATTCTATCTCAAAAGTGCTGACCTGTGATGAGGCCGTACTTTCCTGTGCTTTTAGATTCAGAAAAAGACAGGACAGGAAAATTGTGAATAAATATCTCAAAGGAATAATTTTAGGGATGGACAAAAAAGAATATTTTAGCTAAAAATAAGGATTTAATGAACACCTACGAACAAAAGTTAAGCCTTCTTGCCGAAATGATTGCCTTTGCTATTGTGGACGGAAAGCTCCACGATAGAGAATATCAATTTTTAAGTATTGTCGCTCAGGAACTAAAAGTCAAAAGTGAGGACTTTAAAAATCTTTTCCATGAGGAATTAAAAGCGCTTCCTATAAAATCAGAACAGCAACGAATCCAGCAATTTTACAGACTGGCTTTATTGATGCACTGTGATGGCGTATTGCATGAAAAAGAAGTAATAGCCATCAAACAGATGGGTGTGAATATGGGATTAAACCCTTTTGCTATCAAAAGAATTCTAAAAGCAATGGAGGAGTCGCCAAACGGAATGATAGACCCTGAAATGTTGATTGAAATTTTTAAGGAACAGTTGAATTAGCTTATATTTTTTCCTGCAGGGCCTTTATTTCATCCCTGTATTTCGCCGCCTGCATAAAATCCAAATCTTTTGCTGCTTTTTCCATCGCTTTTCTGGCCTCACGGATTTTTTTCTCAATTTCTGGTTTTGTAAGGTATTGACTTTCCGGTTCGGCAGCTTTCATGGCCTGCTTTTCAAAATATTGGGTGGAAACGGAGTTTCGGGCTAAGGTACTGTCGATTTTCTTGTTCAGGGCTTTTGGTACCAGATTGTGTTCTTTATTGTAATTAATCTGTTTTTCCCTTCTGTAATTGGTCTGGTCAATGGTTTTTTGCATGCTGGCCGTAATCTTGTCGGCATACATAATGGCTTTTCCGTTGATATTTCTTGCCGCTCTTCCTACGGTTTGGGTGAGCGAACGTGTATTTCTTAAAAAACCTTCCTTGTCGGCATCCAAAATGGCCACTAGTGATACTTCCGGAAGGTCTAATCCTTCCCTTAGCAGGTTGACACCAATTAACACATCAAAAAGTCCTTTTCGTAAATCCTGCATGATTTCTACACGTTCCAGCGTATCGACTTCAGAATGGATATAACGGCAACGGATGGCTACTTTGGCAAGGTATTTTGTGAGTTCCTCCGCCATTCTTTTTGTAAGCGTGGTTACCAAAACACGTTCGTCCAATTCAACGCGCTGTTGTATTTCTTCAATAAGGTCGTCAATCTGGTTCAGGCTTGGACGTACTTCAATTATAGGGTCCAGTAATCCTGTCGGGCGAATAATCTGTTCGACATAAACACCTTCTGATTTTTCCAATTCATAATCAGCCGGAGTTGCAGATACGTAAATAACCTGATTCTGCATGGCTTCAAATTCTTCAAACTTTAACGGACGGTTGTCCATAGCGGCCGGTAGTCGGAAGCCATATTCCACCAGATTTTCTTTTCTGGAACGGTCACCGCCATACATGGCATGAACCTGCGAAACGGTAACGTGGCTTTCGTCTACCACCATAAGATAGTCTTTCGGGAAATAATCCAAAAGACAGAAAGGTCTTGTGCCCGGAAGTCGGCCGTCAAGATATCTCGAATAATTTTCAATACCGGAACAATAACCTAATTCGCGAATCATTTCGAGGTCGAAGTTGGTACGTTCTTCCAAACGTTTTGCTTCAAGGTGTTTTCCTATTTCTTTGAAATAATCTACCTGTTTTACCAAATCCTGCTGAATTTCCCAGATAGCGCCGTTCAGTACTTCGGGAGAAGTCACAAACATATTGGCCGGATAAATATTCAGATTGGTGTATTTTTCCAATACCAACGAGGTTTTTGGGTCAAAGGCTTCAATTTCTTCAATTTCATCACCAAAAAAATGTATTCTGAAAGGTTCGTCTCCATAACTCGGAAATACTTCTACCGTATCGCCTTTGATGCGGAAAGAGCCGGGATTGAATTCGGCTTCAGTTCGGGCATACAATGCCTGCACTAATTTGTGCAATAGTTTTGTTCTGGAAATTACCTGGTTTCTTTCTAAAGAAACGACATTCTTTTGGAATTCCACAGGGTTACCAATACCATACAGGCAGGAAACAGAAGAAACAACCAAAACGTCTCTGCGTCCGGAAAGCAGGGAAGAGGTAGTACTCAATCGCATTTTTTCCAATTCCTCATTAATGGAAAGGTCTTTTTCAATATAAGTACCCGTTACAGGAATAAAAGCTTCCGGTTGATAATAGTCGTAGTAAGAAACAAAATATTCTACTGCATTGTTTGGGAAAAACTGCTTGAACTCGGAATAGAGCTGGGCTGCAAGCGTCTTGTTATGAGCCAACACAAGTGTGGGTCTTTGTACTTCCTGAATAACGTTTGCCATCGTAAACGTTTTTCCTGAACCTGTGACTCCCAATAGCGTCTGGAAGCGCTCTCCGTCCTTAATGCCCTTGCTTAATTTTTCAATGGCTTGTGGCTGGTCGCCGGTAGGTTTGTAATCAGATACGACTTGAAATTTCATGTGGGATTGAAGTTTAAGTAACAAAGTTACAAAGGAAAACAGGAAAAAAACTTTAGGAAACCTTAAAAGTTATGTCTTGATAAAAAGTATCTATTCCACTAGGTTGTTGATTTTTGCATATTGCAAAAGCATGATGGTTTTGGCATCTTTTATTTCTCCGGTTTCAATCATCTGCATGGCTTTTTCAAAAGGGATTTCAAGGACGTCAATATTTTCATGCTCGGTAGAAAGTCCGCCGCCTTCGCTTACTTTCATGTCTTTTGAGTACTCAGCTACAAAGAAGTAGATGATTTCTGTAACGGAACCGGGTGACATATAGGCCTGAAAAACTTTTCGAACCTGTGTCAGGCTGTACCCGGTTTCTTCTTCGGTTTCACGTTTGATGCATTCTTCCGGATTTTCTTCTTCCAGAAGCCCGGCACAGGCTTCTATAACCATTCCTGTTTCATTGCCGTTTACAAAAGTAGGCATACGGAACTGGCGGATAAGGATGACCGTTTTTTGTGTTTTGTTGTAAAGAAGAATAGTAGCGCCATTACCACGGTCGTAGACTTCTCTGGATTGGGTTTCCCAACTGCCGTCTTTTTTTTGGTAATCAAAGACAATCTTTTTGAGGATGTACCAGTTGTCTGAAAGAATTTCAGAACTTTTTATTTTTATAGCCGGGTTGGTCATATCGTATGAGATTTGGTTTTAATACTTAATCAAAACATTCCATTAATAATAAATCGCCTTCTTTGTGCTCAATAGTTACTATGCCATCTTGCGCGGCATGGTTACTGCTTCCGGTTCTATAGCCCATGGTCAGGGTTTCGTCGTGTAGGAGGTAGTCGAGATTGGTTGACGTGATGCCGTGAACAGTTCCTACCGGAATAATTGAAATAGGAAACCCTTTAGGGTACCATTTTTCGTATCGTTTTGGCAATTGGAAAATTTTAGAATGGTCATCAAGAATAACGATTTTCAACTTGTCTTGAAAACGTACAATATTGGTCATATTAGTGATGGTATGGTCGGCCCTGCGTCCGGTAGCCCATATAACATTTACGGCTTTGTGTCCTTTTTCGACCAAATAGTCGAAAGCCTTTTCCAAATCTGTTTTTTCCTGGTCGGGTGCATACACGATTTCTAACGGAAATTGCAGAGCCTTGTAATATTCGATATCCAAACCGTTGTCAAAATCGCCTAACAGCACATCGACTTTAATGCCTAATGGCAATACTCTTTCTATGGCAGAATCCAAAACAATGACTAAAGGTGACCATTCTAACAATTGCCCCATTAGTTCACTGCTGCATGAAGCTCCATTGGCAATGATTAAAGCAGGTTCCTGGTCGTCTCGGACAATATGGTGGCTTGACATTTTTTAATTATGAATTGCGAATTATGAATTACGGATAAATGATTGAAACGTAAAAATATAAAAAAGACGACCGTTTACAGTCGTCTTTTTTTATAAAATAAATTAAAAAGATTAAGCCAGTTTAGCCAATGCTTTATTTAATGTTTCGCTTGGTCTCATGGCTTTGTCGGTCAAATTAAAATCAGGCTTGTAATAACCGCCAATTTCCTGGTGTTTTCCTTGAGCGCCAATTAATTCTTCATTGATTTTAGCTTCGTTATCAGTAAGTTCTTTAGCTATTTCAGTAAAGGTTGCCTTCAATTCACCATCTTTATTCTGAGCTGCTAAAGCTTGCGCCCAGTATAAGGCAATGTAAAAGTGCGAACCTCTGTTGTCAATCTGTCCTACTTTTCGGGCTGGCGATTTGTCATTGTCTAGGAATTTCTCTGTAGCCTGGTCTAAAGTTTCAGAAAGAACCAATGCTTTGGAGTTGTTCAGTGTTTGTCCTAAGTGTTCCAAAGAAGCTCCGAGAGCCAAAACTTCCCCAAGAGAATCCCAACGCAGGTAGCCTTCTTCGATGAATTGTTCTACGTGTTTTGGTGCAGAACCTCCGGCTCCGGTTTCAAATAAACCGCCACCATTCATCAAAGGAACGATAGAAAGCATTTTGGCTGAAGTTCCAAGTTCAAGAATAGGGAATAAGTCAGTCAGGTAATCACGCAAAACATTTCCTGTTACAGAAATTGTGTCTTTTCCGTCCTTGATTCTTTCCAAAGAAAGTTTCGTTGCTTCAACCGGATTCATAATTTTAATGTCCAATCCGTTTGTATCGTGGTCTTTTAAGTAAAGTTTTACTTTTTCGATTAACTGTCTGTCATGGGCTCTGTTTTCATCCAACCAGAAAATAGCAGGAGTGTCAGATAATCTGGCTCTGTTTACAGCCAGTTTTACCCAGTCCTGAATTGGAGCGTCTTTTACCTGGCACATTCTGAAAATATCGCCTTTTTCTACTTTTTGTTCTGTCAGGATTTCTCCTTTTGAGTTGATAACTTTTACGGTTCCATCTGCTGTCATCTGGAAAGTCTTGTCGTGCGAACCATATTCTTCTGCGGCCTGTGCCATCAAACCTACGTTTGGAACGCTTCCCATTGTTCTTGGGTCAAAAGCTCCGTTTTTCTTGCAGAAGTCGATAGTAGCAACATAAACACCGGCATAAGAACGATCCGGAATGATGGCTTTTGTGTCCTGTCCTTTACCGTCTTTGTTCCACATTTGTCCTGAAGTACGAATCATTGCCGGCATAGAAGCGTCAACGATTACGTCAGAAGGAACGTGCAGGTTGGTAATTCCTTTATCAGAATTTACCATAGCAATAGCAGGCCCGTTTTCATAAACTGCATTCAGGGCGGCTTCTATTTCTGCCTGTTTCGGATGTCCGGCAATTTTTGCATAAACATCACCCAATCCGTTTTTAGTATCGATGCCAAGTTCTGCAAACAGGTCTTTGTATTTTTCAAAAACAGGAGCAAAGAAAACATCTACAATGGCTCCGAAGATAATCGGGTCAGAAACCTTCATCATCGTTGCCTTTAAGTGTACAGAAAATAAGACACCTTTTGCTTTGGCATCTTCAATTTCTTTAGAGATAAAGCTTTTTAATGCTTTCATGCTCATTACTGAGCTATCGATAATTTCTCCGGCTTTTAGCGGAGAAGTGTCTTTTAATAATTTTGTAGTACCGTCATTACCTACGAATTCAATTTTGAAAGTATCGGCATCCTTGATAGTTACGGATTTTTCACTTCCATAAAAATCACCTTCGCTCATGCTGGCTACGTGGGTTTTTGAATCTGCGCTCCAGGCACCCATAGAATGCGGGTGTTTTTTAGCATAGTTCTTTACTGCTTTTGGAGCTCTTCTGTCAGAGTTTCCTTCACGGAGAACCGGGTTTACAGCAGAACCAAGTACTTTGGCATATTTAGCCTTGATAGCTTTTTCTTCGTCTGTCTGAGGGTTTTCAGGAAATTCAGGAAGGTTATATCCTTGTGCCTGTAATTCTTTGATGGCTTCTTTCAATTGAGGAACCGAAGCTGAAATGTTAGGTAATTTGATAATGTTTGCTTCTGGTGTTGTGGCCAGTTTTCCAAGGTCGGCAAGATTATCATTGATTTTCTGTTCCGGTGTAAGAAAGTCTGAAAGGTTGGCGATGATTCTTCCGGCCAGTGAAATATCTTTGGTTTCAACAGTAATTCCTGCCGGAGCAGTGAAGGCCTTTACGATTGGTAAGAATGAGTGGGTAGCAAGCATCGGAGCTTCGTCCGTAATTGTATAAGAAATCTTAGCTTTATCTGACATTTTCGAAAAAAATTTGTTTGTTTATTCTTGTTTGTAAGGATTGCAAATATATGAAAACGATAACGAATTAAAGAATTTAGAGAAAACGAAAACGTTTGATTTAAGGAATTGGTAATTAAAAGATTGATAAATGCGAAATCAGTAAATAACTGTAAAATTTTAACGCGGATATTTTATAAGTTGGGAAATATTTTAGTGGCTTTGTGGCTTTGCGAGCAAACTATTTCACGCAAAGACGAAGAGCCGCAAATTTTATTACTATTGAATTTGTATATGGGGTAGTAACTTCTTTTTTAAAATAAAAAGCAGCTATAAGATGAAACCTATAGCTGCTGGTAAGCTGTTTATAAGAAGATTTTAATAGAATAAATAATCGGCAGCGCTATTGCTGTCTTTGTTGATGGCTTTCGGGAATCCGTTTTCGTTATATTCGTACGTATTCATAACTTCAACTACACTCGGGTCTTGAATAAGGCTGTTGCTGATGCAGTTTTTTGAGCTTCCCACATTAGTCGTAAAGCCATTAAAATGTACCGAATTGTAAAAATAATGATACAGGGATAGCTTATTATATCCGGTAACATTTTTTAAAGGATGGTTTTTATTATCATAAGTATATCTTACAGAAGGTCTTGGCCTTCCGCCATTCAAATAGACATATTCTGAAATTTCATCGTCTTTCATCGTAAAATACCCTACAAAATCATAAGAACTTCTATAGGCTCTAGCGACAAAATTTACGGTATCCTGTCCAACATAGGTAAACTCAACAGTCAATGGGTTGTCACTTTCCTGGACGAATTTTTTTAATTTCCCATCAGGAAGGTATTCAAATTCTACCGTTTGCGTTAATGTATTGTCGGTGTCCGGATTGGTGTACCAGCTAATTTTTGAGATATTGTTTCCGTTGTAATCAAATTTTTTATTTTCCCTGACGCTTCTTGCTTCCAGTAATTTTTTGCCGTCATATTTATAAAGCGTTTCGTAGCTTGTGCCATTGCTTTGAGTGATGGTCTTTTTTAAGAGCACATCGGCTGTAGTATCATGCGGTTGCGATGAGTCGTCGTTCGAGCATGAAAGAAGTATGGCAAGACAAAATAGTAAAGCTATTTTTTTCATAATGTCTGATTTTAGGAAAGTTGCATGCAATAGGTAAAGGTATGATTTTTTATTTCATATTGTATCTTAAAAATTGGGCATAAAAAAATCCCGAAGTAATTCGGGATTTTTTTATAACTAAAAGACGTTAGATTATCTTCTCTTGTCTTTAATTTTAGCTTTTTTACCTGTAAGTTCTCTGAAGTAGAAAATTCTTGCTCTACGAACTTTACCAGTTTTGTTGATTTCAATTTTCTGTAAAGCAGGCATATTCACAGGGAAGATACGCTCAACTCCAACAGAACCAGACATTTTACGGATTGTAAAAGTTTCAGTCGTTCCAGAACCTCTTCTTTGGATTACAACTCCTTTGAAGAACTGAGTTCTTGTTTTTTCACCTTCTTTAATTTCGTAGTAAACTGTGATTGTGTCACCAGCTCCGAATTCAGGAAAATCTTTTTTTGTTACAAATTCGTCTTTAACGAATTTCATCAAATCTGCCATTTTGTTTGATTTAAATATTTGATTATCAGAGCAACATTCACGATTATCGCCAGAGGTTGGTCCAAAGTGGGTGCAAAGATAGGAAAAGTTATGAATTATGAAATATGAATGGGAGATTTTTTTATGAAAAATATGAATGAATGAAAGCAAGGAGATGGTAAATATAAGTTTGCAGATAGCAGTTTTAAGTTTGCAGATTACATAATTTCAAGTATTAAAAAGCCATTCCTTGGTAATTCGGGTGATTTATGTTAAATTTATTTTATAATATTCGATTAATTATCACTATCTTTGAATAATTATTAAATCGGATTTACCGAAAGCTACTTTCTAAGCGAAACTTTCTAAACCTCTTAAAGATTTTCTTTCAAACTAACTTTTTGCAAGTTCGCAAAGAAAATCTTATGGTTATGTCAAAAAACATTTATCTCGCAGATGATGACTGCGATGATGTCGAATTTTTCAAGGATGCGCTAAATGAAATAACTTTTGGCTTCCATCTTACGATTTCCAGCAACGGACAGGAGCTTCTGGATAAGCTCCATAACAGCTGTCTGCTTCCTGATATAATCTTTATCGACCTAAACATGCCTATCATGGACGGTTTTGAAGCCCTATCCCTGATAAAAACGGATGAAGTCTTAAATTCAATACCTACGGTAATATATTCTACAAGTTCAAATATGAACCACATTACAAAAGCCTATGAACTGGGAGCAAGCTCCTATTTCAAGAAGCCTTCCGATTTCAAATCATTAAAAAATGAACTTGAAAAGGTTTTGTTAATTGACTGGAAAAATTTTATACAATCTATAGAATAGGTTAGCCATTAAAAAGCCACTTCAACAGGGGTGAAATTTAATTTTGCTTTTACGGGTGGTTGCTAGTCGTCTGCCTTCTGAAATCTAAAATCTAAAATCTGAAATCTACCTATCCAGCAAATCCGGTCTTCTATTCTTCGTATGCTCAAAAGCTTTGTCCTCGCGCCATTGGTCAATTTTGGCAAAATGCCCGCTTAGCAAAATATCCGGCACTTTCCAGCCTTTGTAGTCGGAAGGTCGCGTGTAGATTGGCGGCGATAACAGGTTGTCTTGAAAACTGTCTGTCAAGGCTGAGGTTTCATCACTTAATACACCCGGAATCAGTCGGATTAAAGCGTCAGACAATACAATAGCTCCTAATTCTCCACCTGAAAGCACATAATCTCCAATCGAAATTTCCTTTGTAATCAGGTGGTCACGAACCCTTTGGTCGACACCTTTATAATGACCACATAAAATGATAATGTTTTCTAATGACGACATCTTATTGGCCATGCCCTGATTTAGGGTTTCTCCGTCCGGAGTCATGTAGATGATTTCATCATAGTTGCGTTCGCTTTTAAGCTTTGCAATACAATCATCGATAGGCTGAATCATCATTACCATTCCGGCACCTCCGCCAAACTGATAATCGTCAACATTCTTCTGCTTATTTGTTGTATAGTCTCTCAAATTATGAAAATGGACTTCTACCAGTCCTTTGTCAATCGCTCTTTTCATGATAGAGGCTTCGAAAGGGCTTCTTAATAATTCGGGAAGTACGGTGATAATGTCGATTCTCATTTTGGGATTTAGGATTTTAGATTTAGGATTTGTGATTTCAGTTCAAAAATCTTAAATCACAAATCAAATATTATTTTAAGCTCCGAATTGTTTTAAATGATGGTCCAGGTGTTTCCATTGCATATAATCCCATTCTTCGGTAGTAAGATTTCCGAAAAAAGGATGCTTTGGGTTTTTTATTGCTTTTGGACCTTCATTGGCAAATTTTGAAATCAGGGAAATCAGTTCTGTTTTTGACTGTTCAAAATCAGGATGTCCCTTAACGACAAATTCTTTAGCTGTAGGAAGGTTTCTTTTGATAGGGTTTTTGCTGGTCACACTTTTTTTGGCCAATTTTCCAAATAGCAGGCCCATAAACCCAACTTTAATTTTTAGTTCTCCAAAAGCAACCTTGATGGGCATCTGGCAATGCACAAGCATCTGGCTTACATTCATCGTTCCCCATTCATTATGAGTAATTGGAGTGAGCGTCTCAATGCGCTCAATTAGTTTCTTATTTCCTTCTGGATGAAAAATGCTGTTCATGTGGTTGGTTATTTTATTTCAGAACGGAGAATTCTCTTTTTTCTGTGACGCAAATTTAAGTAAATACCTAGTTTCTTTGTTTGACCCAGGTCATTAATTGTATTTATTTTCACATTTTAATTCGTAATTTTGCGTGATTCAAAAATAAAATTAATAAAATGGAAAACGGAATATACGCAAAATTCAATACTCCAAAAGGGGCAATCTTAGTGAAATTGACTCATGATAAGACGCCTGGAACTGTAGGTAACTTTGTTGGATTGGCTGAAGGGAATTTAGAAAATAAATCAAGACCACAAGGAAAGCCTTATTATGACGGGCTTAAATTTCACCGCGTGATTCCTGATTTCATGATTCAGGGAGGTTGTCCGCAAGGAACAGGAACGGGTGGTCCTGGTTACCAGTTCGACGATGAATTCCATCCGGAATTGAAACATGATAAGCCGGGTGTATTGTCTATGGCTAATTCAGGTCCGGGTTCTAACGGTTCGCAATTTTTTATCACGCACGTTCCAACCAGTTGGCTGGATAACAAACATACTGTTTTTGGCCATGTGGTAGAAGGACAGGATGTTGTGGATGCAATTGCTCAAGGCGATGAAATCCAAAGCATTGAAATTATCCGCGAAGGAGACGAAGCTAAAAAATGGAATGCTATTGAGGCTTTCAGAGTATTTGAAGGTTCCCGTGCAAAACGCGAAGCACAGGCTAGAGAAGAAGCCGAAGCCAAAATGGAAAAATTGGCTGCAGGATTCGATAAGACCGAAAGCGGGCTCCGTTATAAAATGATTCAAAAAGGGAACGGTAAAAAAGCAGAAAACGGCAAAGTGGTTTCTGTTCATTATACAGGACAGTTGGAAGATGGAAAAGTATTCGATTCTTCTTATCCAAGAAAAAAGCCTATTGAATTTCCTTTAGGAAAAGGCCATGTAATTGAAGGATGGGATGAAGGAATCGCTTTGCTTCAGGTTGGAGACAAGGCTCGTTTTGTTATACCATCACATTTAGGGTATGGTTCTCGCGGTGCCGGAGGTGTTATTCCTCCAAATGCTACTCTGGTTTTTGACGTAGAATTAATGGATGTAAAATAATCAGATTTCGATTTATAGTTGTTAAAAGCACCTCATTCGGGGTGCTTTTTTCTTGGAATGCTATTTGCTTTTGTATTTTTGCCATTACTAATATTCATCCGATGCGTTTTTTATTTTTTATTCTTTTTCTGTTTTCACTTTCTTCAAAAGCCCAGGTTGCTCAGCATTGCGGTTATGATTTTACGTCTTATTTTGTATTGAATGTGCACGAAGCAGGCAAAAAAGAGAATATTCCCGGATTAAAAATTACAATTATCAACGGCTTGGGTCTTGATTTGCTGAATATCAATAACCTTTACAGCTGGACAAGTGCCGGAAAACCATTGACTTTTACGGCCAATTATAAAGTGGACGATAAGGGCAATAGAATAACAAGCGATTCTAAAGTTTCAAAAGAACGCTGGTTTTTTCCTTTCGCAAAAGACAATTACCTGCTTTCTGTTAAAAACACGTTTCCGGGTGATGATTTTAGTTTGAAAGTTGAAGATGTTGACGGTGAGGAAAATGGAGGTCATTTTAAAACACAAATCGTTAAGCTAAATAGCTTTAATATGTATGTGTTATGTTCCAGCAAGGCTCGTGAAGTACAGTTTGGCCCCAAAATGAACCGTCCGATTGATATTGTGTTGGAAAAGAAATAAATGACTGTAGGAAAGTTTATGCCTGATAGGTAACATCCACTATTTCTAGATTAAGAATTTTGCGGCTCTGCGCCTTTGCGTGAAATAGTTGCTCGCAAAGTCGCAGAGCAGCAAAGCAAGAAAAGAAATTTTCAGATAATCAAGAACAAATAATTATTTCCACTTAATATTACAGCCCAAACTTGGCTTTTGGATTTCAGGAAGGCTCCTGTTGTAAATCAGGGCGTCGATTGCATTTCGCAGGTCGCTGCCGCTTAAAGGAATTCCGTTTGAAGGTCGGGAATCGTCCAGTTGTCCCCGATAAAATAATTTGTCCTGCGAATCAAAAAGATAAAAATCAGGGGTACAGGCTGCATCAAAAGCTTTGGCGACTTCCTGAGTTTCGTCATAGAGATAGGGAAAGTCAAAACTGTTGTTGAAAGCAAATTCAGTCATCATTTCCGGTCCGTCCTGCGGATATTTTTCAACATCATTACTGCTAATTGCAATAATTCCGATACCTTGTACGCGGTAATCATTGGCAACCATCAAAATTTCCGGCAAGGCATGGATAACATAAGGGCAGTGGTTGCAGATAAACATAACCAAAGTGCCTTTTTTGCCTTTCAGGTCATCAAAAGAATAGTAAAAATTAGAATTGGTATCTTTTAGCCTGAATTGTGGAGCAGAAGTCCCAAGAGGGAGCATGTTTGATGGTGTTTTTGCCATGGCAGTTGGAATAAAATTTGAGCTTTAAATATAGGCAGAAATTTTCGAAATTTGAAAAACAGTATTTAGAATAGAAAATTAAAATTATGAATTCAGAATTACAGAATAATTTATCATGGTCCGAATTTGAAAGAGTAGAAATGAGGGTTGGAACCATTATGGAAGCCAATGATTTTCCGGAAGCCAGAAAGCCGGCTTATCAGCTGGTTATTGATTTTGGTGCCGAAATTGGAATCAGAAAGACTTCCGCCCAAATCACCAAACATTATAAAAAGGCTGATTTAGTTGGCAGGCAAATTGTTTCCGTTGTAAATTTTCCTAAAAAACAGATTGGCAAATTCATGAGCGAATGCCTGGTTTTAGGAGCAGTAGGCGAGGAAGGCTCTGTTATTTTATTGTCTCCGGATTTTAAGGTCGAAAATGGTTTGAGAATTGGCTAAAAAAAAACAGCCTCTTGTGAGGCTGTTACTATAACTATAAAATTGAATTAGTTGACTGTTTGTCCTTGTTTATTAATGTAAAAAACATCATTGCCTTTTCTGACTTCTGCTTTTCCATTTCTGAAATTTTCAGCCCTTGTATATTTTGTAAACGGAATGATTAATTTTCCTGTGGCGTCAACATATCCAGATTCTCCTTTGTCTGTAACGATTAATGCCAGACCTTCACTGAAAAAATTGGCCTTGATGTAGATGCATGGAACGATTTCTTTCCCTTTTTTATTGATAAAACCCCATTTATTGCCTATCTGGACTCTTGCCAATCCGGATTGGTCACTGTCAAAACTACCCATTCCATCATAAATTAAAGGAACTATAACTTTTCCGGTCTTATCAATCAGGCCACATTTGTTGTGGTTTCTGACAATGGCTATGCCGCCTTTGAAATCATCTGCTATATCATAAATAAAAGGAATAACTGTTTTTCCTGTTTTGTCTACATAACCACGCTTTGAGCCTTTTGTGGCTGCTGCCAGTCCATCTTTAAAGAAGCCAATTTCATCATAGATGCAAGGAACGATTTCTTGTCCTTTTTGATTAAGGGCTCCAAATTTCCCGTCTTTTCGAACCCGAGTCATACTTTCAGAAGAAAAGCCGGCTGTTTCATACATAAAAGGAATGTTTTCTTTACCTGAAGCATCAATACGTCCCCATTTCTCTCCTTTTCTTACCCAGGCATAACCTTCTGAAAAACCTTTGGCTTCGTCATAAATACATGGAATTACTTCTTTACCGGATTTGTTTGCAAAACCATATAAATTTTCTTTTTTGACCATCGCTCTGTTTTCGGTAAAACCTGATACTGTCATATCATAAATAAGAGGGACAATAACGGTTCCGGTGCTGTCGATTATTCCTGAAGATTTGCCGTCTGTGACAGAAGCATAACCTTTAAAGAAATATTGGATATTATAGTTCTTGTCTTCGGCCGTGAACTTTTGTGTTTTTGTGTCGTAAGTCCCGGCAATTTTGGTTTGTGCAAGAAGACAATTGCTTAAAAACAGGAATAGGACAGAGAGATATTTCATGTGGGGTTTGTTATGATGTTAGGTTTGAAAAGAAAGTAACCAGAATCTTGTATAAACAAAAAATTCCCGAAAGGTCATTTCGGGAATTTTTTAGTATCGTATAGATTAAATATCGTCAAAGTCAATATCCGTGAAGCTTGCTGTTGCAGTAGTTTCAGCGGTAGCTTTTTCAGTATAAAACTCTTTTTTGAAATCTTTTTGGTGTCTTTCTGAAATTACTTCTTCGCCTTTGTGGTTCAAGACATAGGAAGTCATTTCTTCTAAGATTTCTGAAAAGGCAGCAAAATCTTCTTTATAAAGGTAGATTTTGTGTTTTTTAAAATGAAAAGAGCCGTCTTCTTCAGTGAATTTTTTGCTTTCCGTAATTGTGATATAATAGTCGTCAGCTTTAGTGGCTCTAACGTCGAAGAAATATGTTCTTCTTCCCGCTCTCAATACTTTAGAAAAAATCTCTTCTTTTTCTAGCATGTCATTTTCTCTCATAATCCGTCGTTCAAATGGTTTGTGTTATCTGGAAACCAAAAATCTAAAAAATAGCTGAATTAAACAACATTTTTATAGGATTTCTTTTTCAGAAAGTTGTTTCAGATACAGGTCTTTATAATATCCTTCCTGGTTTACCAATTGATTATGAGAGCCTTGTTGGATGATTTGTCCGTTGTCCAGAATGATGATTTTATCGGCGTTTTTGGCAGACGAAACTCTGTGGCTCACCAAAATAGTTGTCTTGTCTTTACAGATTTCAAGAAGGTTGTTCAGGATTGCTTCTTCGGTTTCTGTGTCAACTGCAGAAAGGCAGTCGTCAAGCAGTAAGATGTTGGAATCCTTGATAATAGCCCTTGCGATGGAAACGCGTTGCTTTTGCCCGCCTGATAAGGTAATTCCTCTTTCGCCAACTACGGTTTGGTACTGTTCGTTGAAGCCCATAATATTATTGTGTACAACGGCTTTTTTAGCGGCTTCTATTACTTCTGCTTCTGTAGCGTTTTCTTTTCCAAACTTGATATTGTTCATAATGGTGTCTGAAAAAAGGAAAGCATCCTGTGGAACGAAAGCGATACTGTTTCGGACATCGTGAAGATTCAGGTCTTTGATGTTATGGTTGTCAATAGTGATTTCGCCATCCTTAATATCGTATAGTCGGCTGATAAGATTTAAGATAGTTGATTTTCCGGAACCTGTTTTTCCAAGAATGGCCAATGTTTCTCCTTTTTGTATTGTGAAACTTACTTTGTTTAATGCTGTAATATTGGTGTCTTCATAGGTAAAGCTTACGTGGTTAAACGTAATCTTGCCTTCAATGATAGAACTTTCCAATGTCTTGTTTTTGATTTCCGGCTGTATTTTCAAGAATTCGTTGATTCTTTTTTGTGATGCTTCCGCTTCCTGTATCATAGAAGAAACCCATCCTAAAGATGCTACCGGCCAGGTTAGCATGTTGACATATAAGATAAATTCTGCAATAACGCCAATGCTTTTTATAGAGCCGTTGATATACATCATACCGCCAACATAAATTACAACCAGGTTACTCATTCCTATTAACAGAATCATTAATGGGCCAAACAGTGCGTTGGTTTTGGCAAGCTTCATGCTCTTTTCACGGCTTTCTTCTGATAGTTCCGAAAATTCACCCTGTGATTTATCTTCCAGACTGTAGGCTTTGATGACACGGATTCCGGAAAAGACTTCCTGAGTGTAGCTTGACAGTTGGGAAAGATTCTGTTGGAAAATCCCGCTTCTTATATTGATTTCATTGCTGAGTTTGAATATTAAATAGGAGAGGATTGGCAAAGGCAATAAAGTATATAAGGTAAGTTTTGGCGAAATGATATACATCTGTACGATTACAACGGCAAAACGAATAAAGGTGTTGATGGTGTACATTACGGCAGGGCCAACATACATCCTGACTTTGCTGACGTCTTCACTAATACGGTTCATCAGGTCGCCTGTCCTGTTTTTTTTGTAGAAATTCTGCGAAAGGTTTTCATATTGCCTGAAAACTTCGTTTTTTAAGTCAAATTCCACATAACGCGACATCACGATTAGGGTCTGACGCATTAAAAAAGTAAGTACACCTGCGATAATTGTGGTAACCAAAACCCATACAATATTCTCTAAAAGTATATTTTTTGTAGTTTCGGAATCAAACTGTTTCTGGGTCAATGCGTTAATAGAATTTCCGATTAGCTTAGGTGTGTAAAGGGAAAATATCTGTGCCGCAATTGTAGTAATAATTCCTAATAAAAAATGGTATTTGTATTTAGTGAAATATTTGTTTAAATATTGAAGTTCTTTCATTGTATTGTGGAAGTGATATAATTATGTATTGTTTTTATGTTAAAAATGTAAATAAAATATTTTTTTATTTAAAATGTAAAAAAGCGATTTTCATTAATGGATTGCTAATAAAGGTTAATTTCATTGCAAAGTTTTGATTTAAATCTTAATTTTGCGACATCTTTTTGATGAAATCATAATTAACCACTTAATAAAAGATAGTATGATAACAGAAGTAGCAAAAGCAAGTGAGCTTCACAAAATCGACCCGGTTTTTGGACAATTATCATTTGACAATCACGAGCAAATCGTATTTTGTAATGACAAAGATACTGGTTTGAAAGCAATAATTGGCATTCATAACACAGTTTTAGGACCAGCTTTGGGTGGAACGAGAATGTGGAAATATACCAACGAATGGGAAGCTCTTAACGACGTTTTGAGACTGTCTAGAGGAATGACTTTTAAATCTGCTATCTCGGGATTGAACCTAGGAGGTGGAAAAGCCGTCATTATTGGCGATTCAAAAGTTGACAAAACTCCGGAAATGATGATAAAGTTTGGTGAATTTATCAATTCGCTAAGCGGAAAATATATTACTGCTGAAGATGTAGGTACTACGACTCCTGATATGGACCTTATCAGAGACGTTACTCCATATGTAACAGGTATCTCCCAGTCAAGAGGTGGTTCCGGTAACCCTTCGCCTGTAACGGCTTATGGTGTTTACATGGGAATGAAAGCAGCAGCTAAATACCAGTTTGGTTCTGATAACCTGGAAGGTAAGAAAATCCTGGTTCAGGGAACAGGAAACGTAGGTGAGACACTTATTGACCACCTTACAAAAGAAGGTGCTTTGGTACAGATTACTGACATCAACGAAGCCAAATTGAAAGAAATCAGCCAAAAATATGGTGCTCAGATTTTTACAGGAGAAGATATTTACAGTGCTCCGGTTGATATTTATGCTCCATGTGCATTGGGTGCTACAATTAACGATACTACAGTAAACAAAATCCAGGCAAAAGTAATTGCAGGAGCAGCTAACAACCAGTTGGCTAATGAAGAAATCCACGGAAAAATCCTGAAAGACAGAGGTATTGCTTATGCTCCTGATTTCTTAATCAACGCCGGAGGTATTATCAACGTATATGCTGAAATCGTTGGTTATGACAGTGCTGAAGCTTTAAGAAGAACTGAAAACATTTACAATACTACATTGGAGATTTTCAATTTTGCTGAAACAAACAGCATTACTACTCACCAGGCAGCTTTATCAATTGCTCAAAAGCGTATTGACGACAGAAAAAAAGAAAACGCTAAATAATTTAGGGTTTCAATAATATTACTATTTTTGCAAAGCGAAAGAAAATCTCTTTCGCTTTGTTAATTTTTAAAAGTTCTTATAAGGTGTTAAATAGAAGACATATCCGTGTAAAAGTAATGCAGTCAGTATATGCCATGCATCAAAACAATTCCGATAATCTTGAAAAAGAAGAAAAATTCTTATTCTACAGTATCGAAAACATCCAAGATTTATACCTTATCATGCTGTCTTCTTTGGTAGAAATCCAAAAAAGAGAAGAAGATTTTCTTGACAAATCCAGCAAGAAGCACCTTGCGACTCCTGATGAGCGCAATCCTAACAAGAAATTTATAAACAATCAGGTATTACAGTTGTTACTTGAAAGCAATTCTTTAAGCATGGCTTTGGAGAATAGAAAAATCAATGACTGGCATCTGAATGACGACTATATCAGAATTCTTCTGGAAGAAATCAAAAACAGCGACCTTTATAAAGAATACATGAGCAATCGTGTGAACAATTTTGAAGAAGACAAGCGTTTTGTTGTTTCTGTTTTTACAGAATTGATTGCTCCAAACGAAAAGCTTTACGAATATCTTGAAGATAATAAGCTGACCTGGATTGATGACATTCCGTTAGTAAATACCCATATCTCGAAACAGTTAAAAGCAATAAAGTCTACGGACGAAGATTTTTCAGTCCCAAAAGTTTACAAAGATTCTGAGGATAAGGAATTTACTAAAAACCTATTCCGAAAAACGGTATTGAATGAACCGGAATTATCAAAAGAATTTATTGATAAGACCCCAAATTGGGATTCAGACAGGATAGCAGAAGTGGATACGATTATCTTAAAAATGGCTATTTGTGAGCTATTGAAATTCCCTTCCATACCGGTGAAAGTAACTATTAACGAATATTTAGAAATAGCAAAAGAATATTCTACGCCAAAAAGCAGTATTTTTATCAACGGAATTTTAGATAATCTTGTAAAAGATTACCAAACAGCAAATAAATTAAACAAGACCGGAAGAGGTTTAATGTAACTTAAATATTCATAATTATGATTAGAAAAACTGTAGGTTTACTTGCAATTGCATCGCTAGTTTTAACCGTTTCTTGCAAAGACAATGCGTCTTCAAAAATCGAGGCTTCTAATGTTCAGGAAACTGCCATGCGCGAAGAATCTGCCGGAAAAGTACCGGTAATGAGTTTTACTGAAAAAGAATTTGACTTCGGAACTATTAAAGAAGGAGACAAAGTAGAGCACGTTTTTACATTTACTAACACAGGTAATGCTGATTTGATTATTGCAGATGCTAAAGGAAGCTGTGGATGTACGGTTCCTGAGTATAAAAAAGAAGCTATCAAGCCGGGTGAAACAAGCACAATGAAAGTTACTTTTGATTCTACAGGAAAACCTGGAAAGCAACAAAAGTCTGTAAATATCACGGCTAACACAGCTAGCGGAAACGAATTATTAACTATTAAAGCAGAGGTTACGCCTAAAGCAGGCGGAATTGGAGTGACAAATCACTAAAATTATTATGGAACAATACGCAAATTTACTTTTATTCGGTGGAATGTTTGTGGTCATGTACTTCTTCATGATCAGGCCTCAACAAAAAAGAGCAAAAGCAGAAAAAGAATTCGAAGCCGGTCTTAAGGTAGGAGACAAGGTGATTACGAAAAGTGGCCTTCACGGAAGAATTTCTGAGCTTGCAGAAAGAACTATAGTTCTTGAAACCATGTCAGGAAAACTGAAGATGGAGCGTTCTGCAATTTCTTTGGAATTGAGCAAAATGGCAAACGAAGCTAAATAATAAGTTTTGTATAAAATAAAAAAGTCCCGAGAAATCGGGACTTTTTTTATTATCTGTATTTGTCATTCAGGCCAATTCCGTCGAAAATCATCGGCTTGATTTTTTCAAATCTCGTGATTTTGGTTTTCTCCTGCTTGGCACTTTCTATATATTCCAGAAACTCTCTCTGTTTGAAAGGAGTAAACAATTCAAATGCCTTTTTTAGTTCTGAATCAGAGTGGAATTGATTTTCCATGAATTCTGAAACTATTGCCTCTTTTTTTGAAGGCTTGCTTGAAAGTCCGGCCTTTTCATTTTCAATCGCTTCCCTGATATAAGAAAGAACCAGTTTCTCGTCAATTTCTTCCTTTGACTGGAAGCGCCATTGCCTTAAAGCTTTGGTTACACCTTCATTGGCATTGACCAATACTTTTTTCGTGTCCTTCAGAAAAACACCATTGTAAAACCAGATGGTAAAAAAATTCTTGAAGCCTCCAATTGCCAAAACATTTTTATTGTTCAGCGTATAAACAGGAGCTCCCCATTTAATAGCCTCAACCAATTCTGTCCTGATAATAATCGACTTCAGATAATCCAATTCTTCTTCCCATTGATTGGTTTTATCCCAGGTGTGTTTTTCTTCCATAGCGAAAATTATTTTTTTGCAGCGGTCAGCTCGGCAATCTTAACGATTACTTCTACTGCCTTCTGCATACTTTCCACAGGAACATATTCGTATTTCCCGTGGAAATTATGTCCGCCGGCGAAGATATTAGGACAAGGAAGTCCCATATACGAAAGCTGGCATCCGTCAGTTCCACCGCGAATAGGCTTAATGATTGGCTTGATTCCCAATTCTTTCATTGCTTTTTCAGCAATGTCAACAATATGCATAACCGGTTCTACTTTTTCTTTCATATTGTAGTACTGGTCTTTGACTTCGGCAACAGCGATATCACCACCAAATTGTTCGGCAAATTTCTTGTTGATTTTTTTAGTGATTTTGTGAATCAGTTTTTTTCTTTTTTCAAACTTTTTCTTGTCATGGTCACGAATAATCAGTTCCAATACGGTTTCTTCAATAGTACCGTTCAGGTGATGCACGTGGAAAAATCCTTCATAGCCTTTTGTTCTTTCAGGCACTTCGTCTTTTGGCAATTTTGAAACGAATTTGTTGGCAATCAACATAGAGTTAATCATCTTTCCTTTTGCATAACCCGGGTGTACACTTTTTCCTTTAAAGGTAATTTTTGCACCGGCAGCGTTAAAGTTTTCATATTCCAACTCACCAATCTGGCTTCCATCCATTGTATAAGCCCAGTCAGCATTGAATTTTGCTACATCAAATTTATGGGCACCACGTCCAATTTCTTCATCAGGAGTAAAGCCTACTCTGATTTTTCCGTGTTTGATTTCAGGATTTTGAATCAGGAATTCCATTGCCGTAACAATTTCTGTAATTCCCGCTTTGTCATCAGCACCCAGAAGTGTAGTACCGTCTGTAGTGATGATAGTCTGTCCTTTGTATTGCAACAGGTCTTTAAAATAGCCTGGAGAAAGTACAATGTTTTGTTCTTTGTTCAGGATAATATCCCCACCATCATAATTTTTTACAATTTGCGGTTTGACATTGGCACCTGTAAAATCAGGAGTCGTATCAAAATGCGAAACAAACCCGATTGTTGGCACGTCATAATCCACATTGCTTGGCAGGGTAGCCATGATATAGGCATTTTCGTCAATCGTAACGTCTTCCATTCCGATTGCCTTTAATTCTTCTACTAATTTATTAGCCAAATCCCATTGTTTTTCTGTACTTGGTGTTGTATTTGAATTTGGATCTGATTCCGTATCAATAGTCACATAACTGATAAAACGGTCAATGATATGTTGCATAATATAAGTTTAAAAATGTGTCGCGAAGTTACGATTTATTTAAGTTTTTATTCTTTTTTGTGTCAAGGTTTAACGATTATTTATCGAGTATTTGGAACTCTTTTTCAATATTCAATCGTGCCTGGTTTTCGTATTTGTTCCGGAAATATTCTGTTTTGAAAATGCTTTCCATATCCAGAAAATGTTCCAATACTTTTTTTCGGCCGTTGTTGTACAGAAAATCAGGATAAAGGCTGTATTCTTTGCGGATTTGCTGATAATAAATAGCATACGTTGCCCAGTCTTTTCCTAAAACGGATAGGTCCGCATCAGTAAAATAGTTAGTGTCGTTATCGTCAAAATTATGTGCTTTTGTGGCGAGTATCTGATTCTTGCATTTGACAATCTTTTCTTCCGGATAACCAATTTCACGAAGCCTTTCTGCAGCTAACGATGCACTTTCTTCTTCATTGTTGCTTTTGATGGACTTGTAAATAATGTCATGATAGAATACGGAAAACTGTATTGTATCCCAATCTTCAAGTTTTTCCTTTATGGGTTCCAGTTCACCAAAAAGATTTTCTAAATGCAAAAGCGTATGATAATGTCGTTTTTTGGAAGAATACTGTTTTTCTATTTCCTGCCAGAATTTTTTTTCCAAAGAGGAATCCGTAGCATATTTTTGGAATATGTCCGTGAATTTTTGCTGTAATTTTTTTTGCATAATTAATCTCCAACAGTTATCAAATAGCCATTACAGTCTTGAATGATAAACTCACGACTGCCATATATGCGTTTTGTTATTTCCTGAAAGATTATAGCATTCCTGGAACGAAGTTCTTCGTAAAAAGCATCAATTTCAGGAACCCAGATAATCAAATCTGTACATCCCTTTTTATAATACGCATTTTTGTTTATTTCAAAATCGGCATCCGCTTTTCCAAAATGTATCTGGAATTCATCTCGTTTTACCATGGCGTAAACCAGAGGTTCCAGAAAATAACCTATAATCTCGAAACCTAATACATCACGGTAATATTCTGCTGTCTGTACAACATCAGGAACAATGAGCTGTGGAGCGATTCCAATAAGTTTTGGTCTTGTCATAATTAGTTGTAATCAGGGATGTCCTGTCCGAATTGAAGGATATAACCGTTGTTGTCATAAATGGCAAATTCTCTCATGCCCCATTCAAAATTTTCTATAGGGTAGCAGATATTGGCCTTGTCTTTTAGTTTTTCCCAAAAGGCATCAACATCATTTATTGAAATATAAAAAGAGCCTGTAAAAGCAGGTTTTGCAAATCCCTCATGAGCGTTAGGTTTGGCCAGCATGATTACGACAGCGTCCCGATGCAAAGAAGCCCAGCCCCAATCATCATTTCTTTCATCGCAAGTAAAATCGAGTATTTTGGTATAAAAATCGATGGTTTCATCTAATTTCTCTGTCCGGAGTATAGGGCGTAATTCTTCAAATTTCATAGCGTATGATGTTTCTTATGTTAAAGATAAAAAAGTTTTGCTTGTGCCTGTTTGCATTATCCAACAAAAAAATCTTTTTAAGCATTTAATAATCGGTCGGATAATTCTATTTTTGCAGAACAACAACACAACACAACTACAATGTATAAATCGGTAATCCGTCCCATACTTTTTGGCTTTGACCCAGAAAAAATCCACTACTTTACTTTTTCCACATTACGATTTCTGAATAAGATTCCGGGTGCCAGTTCCGTTTTTAAATCACTATACCAGGTCGATGATAAACGTTTGGAGCGTGAGGTTTTCGGTCTGAAGTTTAAAAATCCTGTTGGCCTGGCGGCGGGCTTTGATAAAGACGCCAAATTGTATAAAGAACTTTCAAATCTGGGATTCGGTTTTATTGAAATCGGAACGCTTACGCCAAAAGGACAGGAAGGAAACCCTAAAAAACGTCTTTTCCGACTTAAAGAAGATTCGGCAATTATCAATAGGATGGGTTTTAACAACGGAGGTGTTTTTGAAGCCGTGGAACGATTGAAAAAAAATAACGGTGTTCTGATAGGAGGAAACATTGGAAAGAACAAACTGACTCCAAACGAAGATGCGGTTTCAGATTATGAAATCTGTTTTGATGCTTTGTATGATTATGTTGATTATTTTGTCGTGAATGTAAGTTCGCCTAATACGCCAAACCTGCGTGCCTTGCAGGATAAAGAACCGTTGACCCAATTGTTGCAGACGTTGCAACAAAAAAATACGACAAAGCCAAAACAAAAACCAATTCTGCTGAAAATAGCTCCGGATTTGACAGACGAACAGCTTTTGGATATTGTAGATATTGTAAACGACACCAAGATTGCAGGAGTAATTGCTACCAATACTACTATTTCACGAGAAGGTCTTATATCCGAAAACCAGAAAGAAACAGGTGGTTTGTCAGGCAAGCCGTTGACAAAACGCTCTACAGAAGTTATCCGTTTCCTGTCTGAAAAAAGCAATAAATCGTTTCCTATTATTGGAGTAGGAGGTATTCATTCTGCAGAAGATGCTTTGGAGAAATTGGAAGCTGGTGCCAGTCTGGTACAATTGTATACCGGATTTATTTATGAAGGCCCGGCATTAATCAAAAAAATCAATAAAAAAATACTCAGTAAAAAGTAAGATTATTCCATAATCTGTTAGCATAAAATTAGGAAAAAACGATTTCGTAAAATAGAATTCTTTCCTATCTTTGGATTTCTATGGAACAAGTTAAAATTATAGAATGTCCGAGGGATGCAATGCAAGGAATTAAGGCATTTATCCCTACAGAAAAAAAAGTGGACTATATCCAATCCTTATTGCGTGTTGGTTTTGATACCATAGATTTTGGAAGTTTTGTTTCCCCTAAAGCCATTCCTCAAATGGCTGATACCGCAGAGGTTTTGTCAAAGCTTGACCTTTCGCAAACCAACAGCAAACTTTTGGCTATTATTGCCAATACGCAAGGAGCCGAAATGGCATCAAAACATAAGGAGATACAATATTTAGGCTATCCGTTTTCTATATCAGAGAATTTCCAGATGCGTAATACGCATAAAACTATTGCGGAATCGCTGGTGACTTTGCGGGAAATTCTGGATATCGCCAACGCTACAGATAAAGAAGTGGTTGCCTATCTTTCTATGGGATTTGGAAATCCGTATGGCGACCCATGGAATGTGGAAATTGTAGGCGAATGGACAGAAAAATTATCCAATATGGGCGTTAAGATTCTTTCGCTTTCAGATACTGTTGGTTCTTCAACTCCTGAAGTAATCGATTATCTTTTCTCTAACCTGATTCCAAAATACAGGCATATTGAATTTGGAGCCCATCTTCATACAACGCCGGACAAATGGTTTGAAAAAGTAGATGCAGCTTATAAATCAGGATGCCGAAGATTTGACGGTGCCATACAAGGTTTTGGCGGTTGTCCTATGGCAAAAGATGATTTGACAGGCAATATGCCGACAGAAAAAATGCTTTCTTATTTTACGGCAGAAAAAGTGGCCACACACACCAGCCCGATGAGTTTTGAAAGCGCTTATAATGAGGCTACAAAGATTTTTACGGTATATCATTAAATTACGGCTCGAAATTTGATACCTTTATAGCGAGGAATTTTCAAACTTAGAAATAGTTGCCCAGAACCGTTATAAGCTTTCTTATCGTATTCATTTTCCTGGTTTTACCCCAAACCAAAAGCTATTCTTTTAACCTGCAGAAAGATTCTGTTTCTTATTATTTAGCCGAATCAAAAAAAATTGTATACAGTGATTTTAAAGTTGCAGAAAAACTGCTTAAAAAAGCAGAAACTGTTGCTAAAAAATCAAATGACCCTATATTGTTGGCAGATGTGGCCCATAATTATGGCGCCAGCTATTATATGGTAGGTTCCTATGATGTCGCCCTAAAAAAGTTTATGGAAGCTCTTCTGCTGTATGAAGAGAACAATCATACGTTGGGAATTGCCAAATGCCTGATAGGACAAGGACTGATTCAGCAGGGAATTGGCAGAAACGAGGAAGCTATTAAGCTGTTTAGAGGCGCCAATATCCTTATCAGCGATTTAAAAGATGCTGTATTGGAGAGCAAAGTGTACTTTAATATAGGAATATCCCAGATTGAGTTGAAAGATTATGAAAGTTCCTATAAGAATTTCCATAAAGCGATGAAACTGGCTGTCAGAAATAAGGATGCAAATATGGAGCATCTTGTTTTTAACAGGCTGGGGAATATCCATTATTTGAAGAATGATTTAGATTCTTCCGTATACTACTATCAAAAAGTAATAACCGATTCTTATCAACCTAATGAATGGGAAAAGTCATTTGCTCTTACGGGGCTTTCGGAAGTTTATATTAAGGAAGGGAATTACAAAAAAGCACAGGAATACGGATTAAAAGGTTTTGAAGCCGCAAAAATAGTACAGGCCAAATGGGATATTGCCCGGGCAGCTGAAATTTTGTCGATTGCCTACAAAAATGAAAATAATTATGAGATGGCTTTCAAATATCTGGCCATCTGTAAATCATATAACGATTCGTTATTCAACGATACGAAGCTGAAAGAGATTAATCTGCTGCAATTAAAAAGAAAAGAAGCCGAAAACGAAAAGCTGGTAGCAAAAAACGAAGCGGCACAGCACAAGCTGAAAAATACGCGATTGTTTTCTGTTTCTGTAATATTATTTATGCTTTATCTCCTGACAATCATATACCAGTATACCAAAAACAGTAAGATTAAAGAAAAGCTCTACAACGAATTGGAGATTAAGAACCGCGATATTGAAAACCAAAAAGTACTTATAACGGCGCAAAATCATAATTTGAGTGAATTGAACCAGACAAAAAACAGGCTGTTTTCGATATTGTCTCATGATTTAAGGTCGCCAATTGCTTCAATCCAACAGGTTTTAGGATTATTGAAAGAAGGAGAAATCAGCAATGAAGAACTAAAGGTTTTGGCTGAACACCTCATTACTCAGGTAGACAGTACTTCTATTATGCTCAATACTATTTTGCATTGGTCAATGACACAGCTTGACGGTGCAAAGATTAATAAAGAAAACATTGATCTGGAAAGTGCCGTTAGGGATTCGATTGCCGCTTTGGAATTAACGGCAAAAGCAAAAGAAATTAATATTGTCCATATCAATTCGCATGAAGATGTCATTATAGATGCAGATAAAGGGCATGTTCATATCATACTCAATAACCTCATATCCAACGCGATTAAGTTTACGCCGCTGGCAGGAACGATTGAAATCAGATATTCTGAAGATGATATTTTCCATAATGTACATATAACCGATTCCGGAGCGGGAATTTCTCAGGTCAAGATTGAAGAAATCCTGAATTTTGATAAAAGGATGGTGTCTGAAAAAGGAACCGGATTTGAGGAAGGTACAGGTCTTGGATTGCTTCTCGTAAAGCAGTTCCTGTCAGACAATAATGGTAAACTGGATATTGTGTACCATCAAAATCAGGGAACAGAATTTATTGCCGCTTTGCCAAAAGCTAAAAATTTCTAAATAAATATTGAGATTTCCTTTTCTCCTGAAAATTAACTATATTTGCACGCAATTTAACTACAAATTGCAACAATGAAAGCACACTCAACTAAAGTTATTGGAGAAGGTCTTACCTACGATGATGTCCTCCTGATTCCTAATTATTCTGAAGTTTTACCCCGGGAAGTAAGCATTCAATCTAAATTTTCACGCAATATCACATTAAACGTTCCTATTGTTTCCGCAGCAATGGATACGGTTACAGAAAGCGCTATGGCAATTGCAATGGCTCAGGAAGGCGGTATTGGCGTACTGCATAAAAATATGACAATCGACCAGCAGGCTGCTGAGGTAAGAAAAGTAAAAAGAGCCGAGTCAGGAATGATTATCGACCCGGTCACTTTACCTCTGACAGCAACAGTTGGTGATGCAAAACAGGTAATGAGAGAATACAGCATTGGAGGAATTCCTGTTGTAGATGAAAACCAGATACTGAAAGGAATCGTTACCAATCGCGACCTGCGTTTCGAAAAAAATAATTCCCGTTCTATTTTAGAAGTAATGACAACCGAAAAACTGGTTACGGCCGGTGAAGGAACGACGTTGGAGGTTGCAGAAGGAATATTGCAAAAAAATAAAATTGAAAAACTTCCGGTTGTTAATGCTGATTATAAGTTAGTAGGTCTTATTACTTTTAGAGACATTACCAAACTAACACAAAAACCAATCGCTAATAAAGACCGGTTTGGCCGTCTAAGAGTGGCAGCAGCTATTGGTGTTACTGCAGATGCGGTACAAAGAGCGGGTGCTTTAGTAGCTGCCGGAGTTGATGCGGTTATTATCGATACGGCTCACGGACATACAAAAGGTGTGGTGGGTGTTTTGAAAGAAGTAAAGAAGAATTTCCCTGACCTGGATGTGGTTGTTGGTAATATTGCTACGCCGGAAGCTGCAAAATATTTAGTAGAAAATGGAGCCGATGGAATAAAAGTAGGAATTGGCCCAGGTTCTATCTGCACAACCCGTGTGGTAGCAGGTGTTGGATTTCCTCAGTTTTCTGCTGTATTGGAAGTTGCGGCAGCTGTTAAAGGTTCCGGAATTCCGGTAATTGCCGATGGAGGTATCCGCTATACGGGAGATATCCCAAAAGCCATTGCAGCCGGTGCTGATTGTGTAATGTTAGGTTCGCTTTTAGCAGGAACTAAAGAATCTCCGGGTGAAACCATCATTTTTGAAGGAAGAAAATTCAAATCGTATAGAGGAATGGGGTCGGTTGAAGCGATGCAGGAAGGTTCTAAAGACCGTTATTTCCAGGATGTGGAAGACGATATCAAAAAGCTTGTTCCGGAAGGAATTGTTGGACGTGTTCCATATAAAGGTGAATTGTTGGAAAGTATGCTTCAGTTTGTGGGCGGACTTAGAGCAGGAATGGGCTATTGTGGTTCAAAAGACATTCAAACTCTACAGGAAACAGGCCGTTTCGTAAGAATTACTGCCAGCGGTATTGGTGAAAGCCATCCGCATAATGTGACCATTACAAAAGAAGCGCCAAATTATTCAAGATAATTTTTCATAATGCTATATAAAAACCGGGGTTCATTTTGTTCTCCGGTTTTTTTATTAGGCTAAGTGTCTTTTTTCAGGTTTTCGCTATCCCACGCATGGTCGTCAGGCCCCATTGGATTGAGCAGGTCGCTTTTGAAAAGCTGTTCCTGCATTTCTATTTCTTCCATAGCCGAAATCATAAAAGCTTTTTTGTCATGGCGTTTTTTGGCCAGCCTGAAAATTGCGTCTTCATCATATTTGATAAACCTTTGCCCTTGCCGCGTTGCGGAATAGCGACGGTGTCCCAGATAAACCAAGGCATCTATGCCCAGGTGTACGGCACTATAAAGATTTTCGCGGTAAATATTTTTAATTCCCATATCAATAATTTCGAAAGCATCATTCCTGTTTCGGGCCCTTGCCAGAATTTTTAAATGCGGGAAATGTTTTTTAAGCATTTCAATTACGATGAGGTTTACGGTTGGGTTGTCAATGGCCGCAATAAAAAGTTTCGCATTTTCACAACCGGCAGCTTTGAGCAGTTCCAGTCGGGTAGCATCGCCATAATATACTTTAAAACCCATTTTTCGGAGTGAATCAACACGGTCTGAATCGAGGTCGAGAATAGTAGCCGGAATCTTATTGGTTTTTAAAAGACGACCTATTGTACTTCCAAAATTTCCAAAACCGGCAATAATCACCTTGTTATTTTCATTGATTTCATCATAGGTGTTGGAATCTTTTTCTTTTACGCCAAAATAGGGGTCAATTAATCTTTCATTTATCAGCAAAAGGAACGGTGTAGCAATCATACTGATGGGAATAATAGCCATAATCTGGTTGGCGAGCATATTCGGGATGATATTCAACTGCATGGAAAAGCTCATGATTACGAACCCAAATTCTCCTGCCTGACTCAAGCCAATCGAAAAGATAAAGTTCTGGTCGATTTTTTTATTGTATAGTTTTCCAATTCCTAAAAAGACAAAGAATTTTATCATAGTCAGTATAAACCCGAAAATCAGGATAAAGGCAGGGTTATCAATTATAAGCTTGAAATTGATTGAAGCGCCAACACCAATAAAAAACAGGCCTAAAAGTAAACCTTTAAAAGGTGCAATATCGCCTTCGAGTTCGTGACGAAATTCAGAATTGGCCAAAACGACTCCCGCCATAAAAGCACCCAGAGCCGGACTCAATCCAACTACCTGCATTAAATAAGAAACGCCCAAAACCAGTAATAAAGCCGAAGCGGTAAATAATTCCTGCAGTCTGGTTTTAGCAATAATATGGAGCAAAGGCACAATAATATATTTCCCGCCAAAATAAATGGTCGCAATAACTCCCGTTACTATTAAGGTCTGAAGCCAACCGTCAAGATTTGAAATCAGGGAATGGTGCAGGTCTTCATCAGGAATTATATTTGAACTGGAAACCAATAAAGGAATCATGGCGAGGATAGGGATAACGGCTATATCCTGAAAGAGCAATACTGCAAAAGAAGAACGCCCTACAGAGGTTTGCAGCATTCCTTTTTCTTTGAGTGTCTGCAATACGATAGCAGTTGAAGATAATGATAATGCCAGCGAAATAGTTAGTGCTGTTTGCCAGTTCCAGTCAAAAATAATGGAAGAACAGGTAAAAAGTACCAAAGAGGTAAGACCCACCTGAAGCGATCCCATGCCTAAGATGAAGCGTCTCATTTTCCAGAATTTGTAGGGGTCTAATTCCAATCCGATTAAAAAAAGCATCATGACTACGCCAAATTCTGCAAAATGCATCAGGTCCTGTCCTTCAGAACCTATAAAGCCCATGACGAACGGACCAATGATTATTCCTGAAAACAAATAGCCCAGAATAGAACTTAGCCCGATTTTTTTTGCTACCGGTACGCAGATTACGGCTGCTGCCAGATAGATTATTGCCTGAAGAAAAAAACTATTTTCCATGTCAAATATTTTTAGACTGCATCCAGTCGTTCATATAGGAAAACTCCTGTATCTTTCGGATATCGAGTTCGTTATCGATGAAATACGTAAGCAATCGTGCAAAGGAAGCTGCTTTTTCATGGCAGGTCTGTTCGTCCATTTTGTGCGTACCATGAATTACAAAAGGGGGCAAATATTCCATACGGCACACTTTGGCAGTTTGGCTAAAAGGTCTTATCAGTTCTGTAATTGTAAACAGATGTAATCCTTCTGCCGAATAGTTTTCCGCATTGGACCCGGTGGTTATGGCCTGAAAAATAACCTTGTCTTGTAATGCCAATCCATACTTTCCATAGGCCCAGCCATATTCCAAAACCATGTCAATCCATTGTTTTAATAAGGGCGGACAGCTATACCAATACATTGGGTGTTGCCAGATAATGATGTCGTGCTGTTTTAAGAGTTCCTGCTCGTGTTTTACATCAATATCAAATTCGGGATAGGTTTCGTATAAATCGTGAAAAGTGATGCTGTGTGAGTCGGGGATGTGTTCCGTCAGGATTTTGTTCGCAAAAGATTTTTCGAATAGAGGGTGAGCAAACAATATTAGAATTTTGTTCTTCGACATCGAACTTTAGTAGTGTATAGTTGATAGTTTATAGTGTATAGTGTATAGTTGGGTTGTATTTCAGTAATTTAAATGTCGGGAAAAAAAATAAAATCAGCAAAAAAAAATCCCGGGCAGTATTGTATGATTTTGCCCGGGACTTTTTTATAGTGTTTGAATTTTGAAATTTTAGATTCCTAAGTAATTGCTTGGCGTAATTACCAGCAATTCTGCTTTCACGGCATCAGAAATATCCAGAGTTTTGATAAAATTATGGATGGATTCCTTATTCATTACTTCATTGGTTCTTGTAAGCCCTTTTAAGGCTTCGTACGGATTTGGATACCCTTCTCTTCGTAGGATGGTCTGGATAGCCTCGGCAACAACAGCCCAGTTTTTCTCCAAATCTTCTTCAAATTTAGCAGCGTTCAGTAACAGTTTGTTTAATCCTTTCAAGGTTGCTTCAAAACCGATAATCGTATGGCCCATAGGTACGCCTATGTTTCTCAATACTGTGCTGTCCGTAAGGTCTCTCTGTAATCTTGATAAGGGTAGTTTGGCAGAAAGATGTTCAAAAATGGCATTTGCAATTCCAAGGTTTCCTTCCGAGTTTTCAAAATCAATAGGATTTACTTTGTGTGGCATGGCAGAAGAACCTACTTCACCGGCTTTGATTTTTTGCTTGAAGTAATCCATCGATACATAAGTCCAGATGTCTCTGTCAAGGTCAATCAGGATAGTGTTGATTCGTTTCAATGCATCAAAAAAAGCAGCAAAATGGTCGTAATGCTCAATTTGCGTTGTTGGAAACGAATGCTGTAATCCTAACGTTCCTTCAACGAAATCTTTTCCAAACTGTTTCCAGTCAATTTGTCTGTAAGCCACATGATGGGCATTGAAATTTCCGGTTGCACCACCAAATTTGGCAGCAAAAGGAACATTAAAAAGAAGGCGCATCTGTTCTTCCAGCCTTTCTACAAACACAGCTATTTCTTTGCCTAATCGGGTAGGAGAGGCCGGTTGTCCGTGAGTTCTGGCCAGCATTGGCACATCTGCCCATTCGGTACTTAATTCTTTAAGTTTGGCAGTCAGCTCAATCAGCGATTTCAGATATACTTCCTGAAAAGCTTCTTTGGTCGATAACGGGATTGCCGTATTGTTAATGTCTTGAGAAGTCAATCCAAAATGGATAAACTCTTTATATTCGGATAGTCCGAGCTTGTCAAATGCTTCCTTTATAAAATATTCAACAGCCTTGACATCGTGGTTAGTCGTTTTTTCAATTTCCTTGATGGCTTTAGCATCATCAGCGCTAAAATTTTTGTAGATGTTTCTCAAACTGTCAAATAGCGATGCGTCAACAGATTTTAGCTGTGGCAACGGAATCTGGCAAAGTGAAATGAAATATTCTATTTCAACAAGCACGCGATAGCGAATCAGTGCTTCTTCTGAAAAATAGTGTGATAAGGAATACGTTTTGCTTCTATATCGCCCGTCAATTGGAGATATAGCGTTGAGTTCAGTTAGAGTTGTCATTTTGTGTTGTTATTAAGCGCAAATATACTTTATCTGTCTGAAGTATAAAAGTCAAAAGAATGATATTAGGCAAGCTGAAGCAGCTTTTCTTTTAAGATTTTCATACCTTCGGAAGCGGTTTTGGGAATAACCTCCAATTCGTTACTCAGGTTTGTAATTCGGGCGGGATTTAAATCGATATAATATAAAGGTGTTCCCGGCTTTGCAAAATCAACCAAACCGGCGGCAGGATAAACCTGTAGTGAAGTTCCTACTACGGCAAAAAAATCAGCTTCGTGTGTGATTCTTACAGCTTCGTCCAAAGCAGGTACTGCTTCGCCAAACCATACGATATGCGGGCGGAGCTGATGCCCGTTAGTATCCAGATTGCCTAAAAACAAATCGTCTTGCCAGTCTATAATATGGCGGTGGTTTTGGGTACTGCGTGCTTTAAGTAATTCTCCGTGCAGGTGCAATACTTTGGTACTTCCGGCTCTTTCATGTAAATCGTCTACATTTTGTGTAATGATGTGGACATCGAAGTGTTGCTCCAATTCTGCCAGAATTATATGTGCGGCATTTGGCAGGACTTCTTTAAGCTGTTGGCGCCTTTTGTTGTAGAAATCCAAAACCAGGACCGGATTTTTTTTCCAGCCTTCCGGTGATGCGACTTCCATAATGTCGTGGCCTTCCCATAATCCGTCTGAATCGCGAAAAGTTTTAATGCCGCTTTCAGCACTGATTCCGGCTCCGGTAAGTACTACAAGTTTCTTTTTCATACTGTTTGTGTTTCTGTAGTGAGGGTTTCTTTTTCCAATAGTAATTTTCCCCAATCGTTTAACTGCCATAAAACCAGAACCAGCTTTTCTCCCAATTCGGTTAAGGAATATTCTACACGGGGTGGCAATTCATTAAAAGTTTCTTTGGTTAAGATACCGTCTTTTTCCATTTCTTTTAATTGCTGGTTCAATACACGGCGGTCTACTTTGGCAATGCCTCTTAGAAATTCGCTTGGGCGTTTTTTCCCTTCATTGATTTGCCACACAATAGGAATTTTCCATTTTCCGGATATGGAATTTACAGCAATTTCTAATGGGCAGATTTTATTTTCGGTTGCTCTTTCCTTTGCTTTCATAAAATTGACTTTTTGTTCACCAGGGGATAAAAATATGCGGTATTGCTTATCTGTTCCGGATTTAGGATTTTTACAAAAATAATCAAAGAAAGATTACACGGTGAATCATTCCTGAACAATATAAGTCATGACAGAAATAAAAAGAAAAGGAGCCCGCTCCGCAAAAGATATCCCCACAACCATTTTGGAACAGTTGAACAGTGGCAGGATAGAAACTGTAAATCTAACGGAATGGCTGGCAGTCGACCAAAGAATACTGCTTAAAAATCTGTTGGAAGAGAAAGGAAGAACCTCTTATCTGATTTCTGTTTTGGGAGCTATTGAGCAGTTAAAAAAACAAACGGTCAATACCATCAATGAAGCTATAGGAAAGGGACTTTATTGTGTGTCATCACAAGCAGGAGACTCTCGTTTTCTGGAGGAAATTGCCACGCATCCTTCTGATTTGGTTCGTTGTTGGGCAACCTATTATATTGCATCTGATAAGAATCATAGTGTAGAGGAGGTATTAGAATTGATAAAGCCATTTGCGGCAGATAACCATTTTGGAGTAAGGGAGATTTCCTGGCTTTCGGTACGAAAATTAATTTCTGCGGATATTAGCGAAAGCATAAAAATCCTTTCAGAATGGACCAAAAGCAATGACGAAAATGTAAGGCGTTTTGCCAGTGAGGCAACCCGACCTCGCGGAGTCTGGTGTGAACATATTGATGCGCTCAAACAGCAACCGGAGCTGGGACTGCCAATTTTGGAACCCTTGTGTTCCGACAAGGCAAAATATGTACAGGACAGCGTTGGTAACTGGCTCAACGATGCCGGCAAATCACAGCCCAAATTTGTAATGGAACTCTGTGAGAAATGGCGCAAAGAATCTCCGTGTAGGGAAACAGATTATATCATTAAAAAAGCACTTCGTACAATCGAAAACAAAACTTAGTAACTCTGAACTTTAGAGGCTAATTAAACTTTACCCAAAGTATATAGTTGTCCTAAAGTAGGCGATGGGCTTCCGCCAGCCGGTTCGAGCGTAATTCCGAAAGCCTCGGCTTCTTCAGCCTTTTCAATGGCAAAGAAACGTTTTGTGTTGTCTTTGAAATTATCAAGAAGGCCAATGCTTGTTGGTGTTAGCGGATTGAGCTTTAATGCCCATACCTGATAAACCATTCCTTCTGGCGGTTCAGGTAATCCGGAAGCATCAATATGTACGGCTTTAGTAGTTTTGTTCCAATAAACTTTTGCGTAAGATAGTGGTGAAACTTCCTGTCCTTCCATAGCTACAGCAGTGTTGCTGTTGTCGCGTATGACGGATAGGGCAGCTTCAGTATTTTTGTTCTGTAAATTAAGGTCGGTTACAGATTGCTGCAATTTGCTTTTTTCCGTTTCTATGGTTTGGATTGTATCTTTTTTATCTTCTAACTGTACGTATTGGTATCCTACACCAATCATAAGCAATATAGACGCTGCCCATCCCAAATACAAAGCAATGCCGGGTTTTGGTTTTTCTTCTGCTGCTATTCTGTGCTTGAGCATTAATGAGGCACGAATCTTTTCATAATTTTCTGATGAAAGAAAAGGAGCCATGCTCTCAGAGAAATTAATGATAGCTTTTTCGATGGAGATAATTTCATTGCGAATATCTTCATCATTTTTGGCCATTTCCGTGATTTTACTGAATTCCGGTTCTTCCAATTGTCCAAAGACATATAATTCTAAAATACCTGATTCTATGTATTCCTGTTTATCCATTATACTTTTAAAAAGTTTCTTAAATCATTAATACAGTTTCTGTTTTGGGTTTTTATAGTTCCTAACGGAATCTGTAATTCTTCCGATGCTTCCTGCTGTGTATACCCTTTAAAAAATAACAGGTCGAGAATCTGGATGCATTTAGGCTTTAATTTTTTGACAAATTCCCTGATTCCGATGGTGTCAATTTTATGGTTCATTTTATTGCTTTCGTCAAGAAGATGTACGAAATTATCAGACGAGAGGTTTTTTTGCCTGTTGTTAAAGCCTTTGGAACGAAGCCTGTCAATGGAGGCGTTTCGCGAAATATTGAGTATCCATGTGTAGAATCTTCCTTTGGATTCGTCATAGCTTTCGATATTTTTCCATATTTTCACAAAAGTTTCCTGAAGTATATCTTCAGCTTCCTCATGGTCGCGTATCAGATTATAAATGACACTGAAAAGACTTTTAGAATACATATCATAGAGCAGTGTGAAGGCTCTGTCGTCTTTTTTATAAATTTGCTGTAGCAATTCTTCCTGAGACATGGCTAGATTTTAGGTAAGCCAATTTAAGGAAACTATTTTATAAAACCATTCATTAATGAAAGAAAAAGTCTGGGAACTTGATTATCTCTCTTATCTGGAAGGATTTCTTACGGAAAGCAGGAAAGAGAAGTTTTTAAAAATATTGGAACAACGCACCAATCATTTTACAATTGCATTGGAAGATGTTTATCAGCTTCACAATACGAGTGCGGTTATGCGCAGTTGTGAAGTATTTGGTATTCAGAATCTTCACGTAGTTGAAGAAAAATACGGTAAGAAGATTGACAAGGAAATTGCTATGGGAGCCCAAAAATGGGTTGATGTAAACCGATACAATTCCAATACAGAATGCCTAAAGACCTTAAAGGAAAAGGGCTACCAGATTATTGCCACTACGCCGCATAATGACTCCTGTTTATTGCATGAATTTGATATTACAAAGCGTTCTGCCTTGTTTTTTGGTACTGAAAGAGGAGGTCTCTCGGAAGAAGTAATGGAAGAAGCAGATGGTTTTTTGAAAATCCCGATGGTTGGTTTTACAGAAAGTCTGAACATTTCAGTTTCAGCCGCAATAGTAATACAGGACATTACAAGCCGTTTACGTCAATCTGATGTAGATTGGAAACTGACTGAAGATGAAATACTTTCAAGAAGACTGGCCTGGGCAAAAAATTCAATCCGCGATATCAAAAGAATAGAGCAGCGGTATATGGAAATGAATAATATTTCCGGATAGAAATAGGATTATTTCTTGCCTTTCAGGATTTTATACTCTTCGTAGCATTCATTAATCGCATCCATGATTTGCAAATCATTAGCTGTTTTGATAAATGCTTCGGAATAGTTACAGCGTTCCAGAATTTCGGCAATTTCGTTAGGAGTAACGCCTAATAAGGCACCTAGAGTCTCCCTGTCGAATTTGGAAGCCAGCAGGTTTTTCACGGCATCATCCTTTTTCATTTCTTTCAGCCTTTTGAGTTCTGTAGGCTTTTTTCCAAAGAAATTGTAGAGCATGTCTGCCGGGTTGAAGATAGAACCTACTACTTTCGAGAAAGCGCCTGGTGAGTATCTTCCCATTTCATAACCTTGTGACAGGCCTGAAATGCTGTATCTGAAATTTTCTTTTATTGGAATAATTTTATAATCGATTTCCAGATATCCGGTTAGGTTGTATTGGTTAATGACCACTTCTTCCAAAGCATAAGCCTTTTCGGTCATCTTAATTTTTGTGCTTTTGGTCTTGAACCAGTCGTTGGTTACTCTTACCTTGATAGATTTGTAACCCAGAGTTGAAATGTGAAGTGTATCGTTTACTTCGGCAACCAATTCAAAGTAACCGCTTGCATTTGTTGTTGTTCCTTTAACCTTGTTGAGGTTAATTACGCTAACATCTGCGAGGGGGAGCAAAGTATTGTCGTTTATTACTGTAGCCGAAATTTTTGTATCCTGTGCAAAAGCAAAAGAGGTTACGAAAAAGAAAAAGAAAACTGCAAAATATCTCATAGCCTTGTTAGAAGCGTTAAAAGTAATAAAACTCTTTAAGATATTTTGCAGTCTGTTTATAATTATAAGAAAATTAACTAAAAGGTTTAGTCTCTTCTAGTCCTTCTTGCTTTCGGAAATTCCGATCTGTTTTCAGAACGTCTTGGAAAGCGTTCAGAAAAACCACCTTCTCTTCTTGGACGATCAGAACGGTCTGAACGATCTGAAGAAAAGCCTTCGCTTCTGCGTCCGGGTCTGTCTGATGATCCGCCTCTGTCGCTTCTGAATCCGCCTTCTCTTCTTGGAGCAGAATTTCTGTCACTTCTGAATCCACCGCCACCGCCAGATCTGTTTCCTCTGCCGTTGTGGTCTCTTCTGGAGCTGTTTCTGCCACCTCCGTCATTTTTAGAGATTTCAACATTGATTCTTCTTCCGTCCATTTCGATTCCGTTCAATACATCCATAACTTTGTCTGCATGTTCAGCATCGGTGTTGAAGAAAGAGAAACCTTCTTTTACGTCTACTTTGAAAACATCGTCGCGTCCTAGTTCTAACGTTTCTTTCAGGAAGTCTTTTAATGACATCCAGTCGAAATTATCTCTGGAGCCAATGTTCACGAAATAACGTACTGCACCACCTTCTCTTGAAGCGCCTTCACCTGAAGGACGTCTTTCTCCGGCTGATTGTGCAGAAATGTCTCTGTTTTTCTTATAGTAGTTGATGAAACGGTTAAATTCTACCGAAACCATTCTTTTGATAAGCTCTTCTTTTGTCAGGGCTTCAAAAACGTTGTTGATGGCCGGAAGATAATTGTCAATTTCATGATCTACTTCTGTGTCCTTGATTTTGTTAGCTAAGTGCAACAACTGGATTTCACAGATTTCGATTCCGGAAGGAATTGGTTTTTCTTCAAATTTCTGCTTGATGATTTTTTCAATAGCAGAAATTTTACGCAATTCGCTTTTAGTTACAATTACGATAGAAGTTCCTAATTTTCCTGCACGTCCGGTTCTTCCGGAACGGTGGTTATAGGTTTCTACTTCATCCGGAAGTTGGTAGTTGATTACGTGAGTCACGTTGTCAACATCAATTCCACGTGCCGCAACGTCTGTCGCTACAAGCATCTGGATTTGTCTTCCACGGAATGATTTCATAACGCCATCACGCTGTGCCTGAGATAAATCTCCATGCAATGCAGCAGCACTGTATCCGTCTTCTATTAATTTTTCAGCAACTGCCTGTGTGTCTCGTTTCGTACGGCAAAACACCACAGAAAATATATCCGGATTAGCATCAGCCAATCTTTTCAAAGCCTCGTAACGATCACGGGCATTTACCAAATAAAATTCGTGTGAAACTGTAGCAGAACCAGAGTTTTTGGTTCCAACAGTAATTTCTAATGGTTCGCTCATGAATTGTCTTGCAATTCTAGCTACTTCAGCCGGCATCGTAGCCGAGAATAACCATGTGTTTTTGTCGTCTGGTGAAGTTGAAAGGATATTTACGATATCATCATAAAATCCCATGTTCAACATTTCGTCTGCTTCGTCAAGTACGCAATAGCTGATTTGTGAAATGTTCACCAATCCTCTATTGATCATGTCCTGCATTCTTCCCGGGGTAGCTACAACAATTTGTGCTCCTCTCTTAATTTCCCTAGCCTGCTCTGTAATGCTGGCACCGCCATAAATCGCAACTACATTAATACCTTTTTCGTACTTAGAGTAGTTTTTGATTTCATTTGTAATCTGCAAACAAAGTTCGCGTGTTGGTGATAAAACCAACGCCTGAGTATTTCTATTGTCGGCATCAATCTTTTGGATAAGCGGAAAACCAAACGCTGCTGTTTTCCCTGTCCCTGTCTGAGCCAACGCAACCATGTCTGTGTCTTGTGCCAATAATAGGGGAATCGCTTTTTCCTGCACCTCTGTCGGATTTTCAAATCCTAGATCTAAAATCGCCCTCTGCAGCGACTCACTCAATCCTAATTGTTCAAATTTGTTCATATATTTATTTAAAATAGGGTGCAAAGGTACGTTTAATATATCATTAAAACTAATGCAAAAATGAAGTTTATTTTTTTATGAATAATTGAAAATCAGAAAGTTATTTTTTTAGATGCTTTATAAGTTGTCTTACAGCTTGCGCACGATGGCTTACAGCGCCCTTTTCTTCAAGTGAAAGTTGCGCAAATGTGTAGGAAAAACCATCAGGAAGAAATACCGGGTCATAACCAAAACCATTCGTTCCCCGTCGTTCTGTGACGATAGTTCCAAATATTTTTCCGGTAAATAACGTTTGCTGACCCTTTAGGTTCAATGCGATAACAGTTTTAAAATTGGCTTTTCTATCGGTTTTATTGTCCAGTTCCAGTAATAGTTTGTCAATATTGTCCTGATCTTTTTTCTGTTCGCCGGCATAACGGGCAGAGTAGACGCCCGGAGCGCCATCCAAAGCATTGACTTCCAGTCCCGAATCATCAGCAAAGCAGTCGTAACCGTAGTTTTTGGTAACATAATCTGCTTTTAGGATAGCATTGCCCTCAATTGTGTCTGCGGTTTCAGGAATATCTTCATAACAACCAATATCTTCTAGGCTCAATATCTGTATGTCATCAGGAAGCAGGTTTTGTATTTCTTTAATTTTGTTTTTGTTGTTGGATGCGAAAACGAGCTTCATGATTTAGGGTTTGTGATTTAAGATTTAAGATTTATGAATGCAAATGTACTTCAATAGAAAGTTTTGGGAACTATATTTAAGATTTGTGATTTAAGATTTATGAATGCAGATGCGTCTTAAAATTTATTTTTGATTGAGATTTATGATTTATGAGTATTATTAAATGTGTTTGAATCCCAAATCTTAATATCTGAAATCCATAAATGCGTTAGGTATATTTTTGATTTACGAACATCATGAAGTGGACTTCAATCCCAAATCTAAAATCTTATATCTGAAATCGATAGATGGCATATTTTTGATTTAAGATTTTTGATTTATGACTAACTACTAAACTATCTACTACCAACTATCCACTATAAACTATAATTCGTTGATTTCCTTCTTAAAAAAGTTTACATAAAAAAAGTCGTCCGGATCCAAACCCTGCTCCAGTATGGCAGCATTGATAAGTCCAATCTTTTCTTCATCGAGCTCTTCCGGATTAGAGAAGTTAAGAAAGGTGACAAACTCATCACTGTTATGGAACTTAAAGCTGAGAGGCGTATTGAGAGAATATTGTGTAATCTTAAAATCGAGTTTGTTTCCCAGTTCCCGTATATGCTGTTCAGATTCTATGAAACCGTTTTTAATCAGTGATTCGATGATGTTCTTGAAATTATCGTTCATGGTGGCTGATTTTATAAAATTGTCTTACTAATATACGATTTAAAAATGAAATGACAGTTATGATAAATCCAACAGTTTTTTTGTTTTTGTTATATTATATTTAGCATAGCTTTTATTTTTTGAATCCAATTTATCGATAGCTTTGGCATAGTTAAATCTCAAAATCAGATGACTTTTATTTTTACTCTGTGTATACTGCTGGCAATTTCTGTCTTTTTCTTTTTTAACCATCCCAAATTTGGAAGACGACCGTCAGGCAACCGAATGGAACGTATCAAAAAACTTTCAAATTATGGAAAAGGGCAATTCCAAAATATTTCCAATACGCCAGATCTTACTGATGGGGCGAATCTGTTTACAGTTTTGAAAGACTTTTTCTTCGGGAAAAGCAAGCGAAATATTCCATCAGGTGTTATTCCTTCACAAAAAACCGACCTGAAAAATCTGGATTCCGAAAAAGATGTATTGGTCTGGTTTGGTCACTCGTCTTATTTTATGCAGCTAAGCGGCAAGACTTTTTTGGTTGACCCGGTGTTTAGTAACCATGCTTCACCCTTATCGTTTACTGTAAATGCATTTAAAGGTTCCAATGTGTATAGTGCTGCCGATATGCCTGAGATTGATTTCTTACTTATATCACATGACCATTGGGACCATCTGGATTATGATACAATGCTCCAATTAAGACCAAAAGTAAAACGGATCATTACAGGATTAGGGACAGGTGAACATTTCGAACGTTGGAATTTTAATATGAAAATGATTGACGAGCTTAATTGGCACGAGTCACTGGATTTGGGCTCAGGTTTTAAGATTCATACGGTTCCGGCACGCCATTTCTCAGGCAGAGGTTTTAAGAGAAATCAGGCCATCTGGCTGGCATTTGTGCTCGATACGCCACAGAAAAGAATATACGTTGGAGGTGATTCCGGCTATGATACTTTTTTCAGACAAACAGGCGATGCATTTGGGCCTTTTGACCTTGCGATATTGGAATGCGGACAATACAACAAGAATTGGAAGTATATTCATATGATGCCGGAACAAACGGTACAGGCCGCATTAGACCTAAATGCTAAGGTATTGTTGCCAGTGCATTGGGCCAAATTCCCGCTTGCGCTTCACGATTGGGACGAACCTATTATAAGGGCAGTAACCGCTGCTGAAAAGACCGGACAGCCTATCGTCCATCCTATGATTGGGGAAGTACTGGATTTAAATGTGCTGGATAGCAAAAATAAATGGTGGGAAGGAATTGATTAGTTTATAGTGGATAGTTGATAGTGGTAAGTGGATAGTTTTTAGTAGATAATGGATAGTTATTAGTCTATTCATTTATTCTCTATCATCTATCATCTATTATCTATTCTCTATTATCTATTCTCTATTATCCAAACCCATACATCATAAATCCAAAACCATACCTATATAAAAATGCAAAAGCCGACCTGGAGCGATCGACTTTAGCGGTGAGAGCGTAACCCTGTTTCCAGGTCTCTCGGTGCAAATGTACTCTTATTTATTAGAACCGCAAGCTTTTTTTAGTTTATAGTTAATATTATAGTGGATAATTGATAGTTTGTAGTGGATAGTTTTTAGTTGGCAGTTTGAAACATAAATCATAAATCTAAAACCATAAATCTAAAATCATAAATCCAAAATCTAAAATCATAAATCCAAAATCTAAAACCATAAATCCAAAATCCTTAAAAAATCTCATTACACGTTTCTTCCTTTTTGTTACAAAATCCGAGGTTTTTGTATTAAAGTTATATTAAATCAACATTCGAATTGCTTATTTTGTCGTATCTTCATGATGAATTAATAATTAATAACCCAAAATAATACGCACTGAAAATGAAAACAAAAAGCCTTTTATTGATCGGAATCGTAGGTCTCTCTTTGGTGACCATTGTCAAAACGGTATGGAACAGGATGGAAATCTTCGACGAAGAGGAGGAAGACCAAGAGTTAGAAGGTCAAGATGAAGAATATGGCTTTCCACTTTTCATCTAGGTAAAAAAAAATTATTACAAGTTAGTTTACGAATCAAATTATTATATAAAAACAGCGCTATGACAAACAAGAAACTAATTTTAGGAATTGCGGCGGGAGTCGCAGCCTTAGCAGTAGTAGGAATAATTTGCAACAAAAAAGGATATATTAATTTCGGATCGATGCTGGATAAGGCAGGCGATATGGCCGGAAAAGTAAAAGATACCTTAGGCAAGATTAAAGATTCGGCAGTAGCCGAAGCTGATTCTGTGATTCAGGAAAGTAAAAATATTGCCGGAAAAGCTATAAATGCTGCTACCGGAGTAAACGACAAAGCTTCAAACGCTGTTAGCTGATTTGATTCATTGTTAGTTTGGAAACGGCTGAATGTTTAACATTCAGCCGTTTTTTTATTGCCTAGTTATTAATTAGATAACGCTTCCGAAATCTTTTCGCCTAAAGCAACGAATTTGTCTACAGCGCTATTAGAATTTAATTCTTTGTTTACAGTTCCCTTTAGTCTTCCATCAGATAATACAAAGCTGTAAGCCGCTTCACCATCTTCAAGTTTTTTCCACGTGTAGGTGTCACCCTTGCTGCTGAAATGGTCTTTTTCAAGATTATCCATCAAAATTTTTCGAATCTTTTCGGTCTTATAGTCATCAAAGCTTGCCCGTATCGAATACGTAAAATCGGAATTATTGACAGAAACAGAAGTAGAGCTGGAACTTGAACTAGAGCTGCTGCTGCTTTTACTTTTTTTACTGCTGCTTTTGGCTTCTGCTTTTACTGGAGTAGATGAACTGCTGGAAACATACGTTTTTCCATTAATTGTTACTACTGAATTAACGTTTGCCGAAACCTTAACCGACGTTGCAGGAGTCGGTGGTGTTGGTGGCGTTGGAGGTGTCGGAGGAGTCTTCTGTGCGCTTGCCAAATAGCTACAAGCCATAAATGCGATGGTGATAATTAGTCTCATAATGTTATTCTTTAATGTTAAACTCAAAACCCAAGCCTCTCACGCTTGGAATAGATATAGAAGGATCTTCGCTGAAATACTTGCGTAATCGGCTGATAAAGACATCCATGCTCCTGCCGGAAAAGAAATCGTCGTTGCCCCAGATCTCTTTCAGGATATCTTCTCTTTTTACAAGCTTGTTTTTGCTGGCATATAAAAACTGGATCAGGTGTGCCTCCTTTTCCGTTATTCGGTGTGTAACGTTTTCATGTGTCAATAGATAGTTCTCGTTATCAAAAAGATATTGTCCAATTTTGAATTTTTTATCTGCTGTGTGCTGTGGCGCCGTTTTTTGCACGCGCTTCAATATATTCGTAATTCGCAATATCAATTCTTCTACTTCAAAAGGCTTGACGATATAATCATCGGCTCCAAGCCTTAACCCTTTTATCTTGTCTTCCTTCATGGATTTAGCTGTCAGGAAAATAAAAGGCGTTTCCGGATAGGTGTCGACTACCTTTTCAGCCAGTGTAAAGCCGTCCATTTGCGGCATCATTACATCAAAGACACAAATATCAGGTTGGGTTGCCGGAAACAGTTTTAGTGCCTCTTTGCCGTCTTTGGCCCAGGTGACGTCAAATCCGGAAAATTCCAGATATTGCTTCAAAATGGAAGCATAGTCGAAATCGTCTTCTGCTAATAAGATGTGCTTTTTCATAATGGTAGTGTGATTAAAAATAGGGCTCCTTTGTCTTCTTCGCTTTCTACTTTGATTGTGCCTTTATAGGATTCGATGAGCTGCTTGACATAAAACAGTCCGAGTCCAAGTCCTTTGGTTTCATGTATATTTCCTTTTTCAATCCTGTAAAATTTATCAAAAATGGCAAGCTGCTCTTTAGAGGCAATGCCTTGCCCATTATCCTGAATGCTCATTATAAAATTATTTTTCAAGGCTTTCATTTCAATATCAATTTCTGTTGCTCCATATTTTACTGCATTTTCCAGCAGGTTTACAATAATAGTGTTCAGATGGAAAGGGTCAATTTTAGCGTGAAGGCTTTTCTGCTCCTGATGACATTTAATAACAGTGTCCGGATGCGAAAGCTTAAAGTCGTCTATAATATCACGAATTTCACTGCAGCTGATTTCCTTAACGTTTTCTGAACGTGTTGAAGGTAGCAATGAAGCATCAGTAACCTGACGGAATAACTTCTGTAGTCTTTCATTCTGTCTTTCAAGTAGTGACAAAGTATGCCTGTAATGCTCTTCAGTCATGTCCTTCTCTTTGCGTTGTAAGGTTTTGATGGCAATATCCATCGTAGCCAGCGGGGTTTGGAATTCGTGGGTAATATTGTTTACAAAATCGGTCTTGATATCTGCAATACGTTTCTGACTAATCAAATTTTTAAGTGATAAATAATAGAGATAAACCACAAATGCCATAAGCAGTACAGAAAAAATCAATAGCCCGGCCATTTGGCTGATTACTGTCATTTGCCAATTGGCGACACTATAATAGGTTTCGCTTTTGATAAGAAATTTAAGATCTTTTTTAATCGGATCCAGGAGGCTGTCTTCAACATTCAATTCCAAATCGCTTTCCCATCGGCCTGTAGAAGCAGATATCTCATCCTTGTTTCGAATACGGTTTCCACTTACAAACAGCTTACCTTTATATAAGTTTTCCATTTTTTTATTTTCAAGAATCGTAGCCGAGTTGATATAAACGGAATAACCTATGTCATAGTCGCCGGGCTTTTTCTTTTTGGCCATATAATCAGACATGAGGCTGCTTAGAGAGTCTGATTTTTTAGTCATAAAAGCGACAAACTCTTCTTTTTTTACTCTTTTGTACGCATAATCTTTGATAAACTGGCCTGTAAGCCGCATCCAGGCATTATTAAGGTCATACCATTCGTCAGTATCTTCCATATCCACAAGCTGTTTCTTGATTTTGGCGCTGACTTCCTTTTCGGTTAGTTTATAGGTATTGTATATAAAATAGCCCTGTATCGTTGCCAATGCGGCTACGGTAAAAATACAGGAAGCTATTAATAACATTATTTTTCGTTTCATGACAAATGCTGGTTTGTTGGGACAAAGCTAGGTGTTTCTTGGTTTCGGAGTACTAAAAAACAAACCGTTAACCCTTCTTTAACCAAAACAAACAGGACTTGATGTTAAGTTTGCAGGCTGGTCGTGGGCTACAAAATAGCAAGGGACTCTTTTGTTAAATACAGTGCATAGTGCCGTTTTGTGTTTAACCCTTCGTTAACCCTTCGTTAACCCATTTCCAGAAAGCGTTTGCTGAGATTTGCATCATCAATCATCGGGTTTCAATCATCATCAATCAATTAATCATCTGAATCCAATCGATTCAATCATCAATCAAATCATGAAACAGTTAGTTATTTTTTTGCTGCTGCTACCTTTGTGGAGCAGCGCACAGCACAGCCTCTCCGGTTCCGTAACAGAAACCGGAGGCAAGGCGGTGCCTTTCACGGATGTGGCTTTATTAAAAGCACAAGATTCTACCGCTTATAGAAACGTACTTGCCGATGAGGAAGGACGTTTTACAATAGGGCCAGTTGATAACGGACAATATATACTGAAAGCAAGCGCGATTGGAATGTCAAGCGCCTACAGAAATATAAATGTAACAGGCGATTTACAGTTGGAGCCTCTTGTATTGTCACAAACAGCAGAAATGCTAGAAGGTGTTGAAATAGTTTCAAAACGCCCAATTGTAAAAAGACTGGTAGACCGTATGGAATTTAATGTAGAAAACTCTTCCTTATCTTCTAATAATGCATGGGAAATCCTTTCCAAAACACCGGGTGTGACCGCCACCGGTAGCGGCAGTATTTCCGTACGCGGTAGTCAGAGTATTCTGGTAACCATCAACGACAAAAAAATATACATGTCGGGCGATGAACTGAAACAATATCTGGAAAATACCAGCGGAGATGACGTAAAATCGATTGAAGTGATTACTAATCCACCGGCTAAATATGATGCTCAGGGAGCTGCTGTAATCAATATCAAGCTTAAAAAAGTAGTAGCATTGGGCTACAAAGGCTCTGTCAATACGGCCTATGTGCAGTCCATATATCCAAAAGCAGTAACATCTACAGGGCATTTTTATAAAGGCAAAAAGCTTTCTTTAATGGGACGCTATACTTTTGGAATGGGAGAATATGTAAACTAAAGCCGTGACAAAACACGTTATTATGATGAAAATGGAGGAACGGCTTCAGAATGGGATAGTTTTTTGCGTCGCAAGAGCAAATCGTTGGAACAGCATTCTTACAGGCTACAGGCAAGCTATGAACTGGATTCACTCAATACGTTTTCAATAGGAACCACAGGTTTTCAGGCTCCGGAGCAGCGAGGCAGGTATAGTGCGCCAACGTCTATTTACGGTAGTGACGGGCTACTCGATTCATTATATGTGACAACAAATAACAGAAAAAACCCGGCTCGTAATGCGGCTTATAATTTTTTATACGAGCGCCTATTGTCTGACAAGGTCAAACTGGTATTCAATACAGACTTTACAAACTATCTTTCCAAGGACTATCAGGACATTATGACGGCCTTTTCATTGCCGGACGGTACGCCTTACCGCGACAATCGTTTTATAAATAACAGTAGACAAGCCATCAAGCTCTTTTCGATGCAGGCCGATTACAGCAATGAAACAAATGGTACGTTTGAAGCCGGATTAAAATACGGGAACGTTTCTGCTGACAGTAATCTCGATTACAGAGATGATATTGATGGAGTATTGGTGCCTAATCCCGGGCGCACCAGTAAGTTCCTGTATGATGAATCTATCTTTGCAGGATATATGAGCTATAGTAAGGAATTTGGTAAATGGAATTTAAAGGCCGGATTGCGTGGTGAATATACTTCATTAGAAGGTAATTCGGTTACAACTTCCGAAGTCAACGACCAAAATTATTTCAAACTGTTTCCTACCTTTTATACGATGTACAAGCCCAACGAGAATCATGAAATAGGCTTTTCTTATGGCAAACGTATCAGCAGGCCTCGTTACAGTCAGCTTAATCCGTTCCGAATCTATAACAATAATTATTCTTATGGCATGGGAGACCCGAAGTTATTGCCAACCATTGTGCACAACCTGAATTTCTTATATACGCTAAAAGGGAAATATAATTTTGACCTGTATTACCGATTGGAAAAAGACCCATCGATGGAAATTGTCTACCAGGATTATGAGACAAATACGGTTGTTTACCAATTTACCAACATCGATAAAAATTATGCATTTGGATTGGAATTCAATACCAACCTGACATTTTTTGACTGGTGGGATGCCGGTATACAGGGAGCTCTTAGTTATGTGGAAGACCGTTTTCAGGGAGTAGACGGGAAATTGTATAGTAACGGACGACCTACCTATAACTTTAATGTCAACAATCGTTTTGCTTTGAATAAGAAAAAAGATTTTAACGGGGAGATTAATTTCGATTACAACTCCTCTTCGGTGCAGGGTACGTTTGTTTTTACACCTACAAGTAACCTGACTCTGGCATTACGTAAGAAAGTATTGAAAGGAAACGGAGAAGTATATGGTATTTTTTCCGATGTTTATCGGGGCGAGACGTTAGGTTTGAGAACTGACTATGGAAACCAGTATAATAAGTCACGCTATTATGCCGATTCACAAAACTTCAGGTTGGGATTCCGATATAATTTTGGAAACCAGAAATTAAAGGAAAAAACAAGAGAGCAGACGGAGGAGCAGAGAAGGATTTAATGAATTAGGAATTACTAATTATGAATTAAGATTTTGGGTGCAATGTGCCTGTGCTTTAGAATCTGGTATAGAAACCTGCTGTATGGCAGGTTTTTTTTATTTAAAAAAAGCGATGAATTTTATATGAAATGATAGAAATGTTTCTAATTATATTATTAGGAAAATGGGTTACTTTATCTTTGTAGTATGGTTTTAAAGAAAATAATAATCAGGATTTACGGGAAAATTAAAATATAATACTACTATGAAAGCTGTATTTTTAATGACATTGATAGCGTTAGCTGTTTCTTGTCCTTCTTTAACTCAAAAAACACACGTAATGAATCAGAATATTTTAGAATTAGTACAAAAAAATGATGTGCAGGGCATGGCAAAGGTACTTGAAAATGGAGCCAATGTGAATACGGCTGACAACCATAAAAACTCTTTGCTGTTAATAGCTACACGAAACGGACAGACCGAAATGGCTAAGCTATTGGTTCAACACGGTGCCGATGTCAATCAGCAGTCTGATAATCTTGACAGTGCTTTTTTATATGCCGGTGCCAGCGGACAGACAGAATTAGTGAAACTCTATTTGGATAATGGTGCCCGTTTTGATGTTTTTAATAGATATAACGGAACCGCACTTATCCCTGCTTGCGAACGGGGTCATGTGGAAACGGTCAGATTATTAGCAAATACTAAAAAATTTCCCATAGACCATGTTAACCGTTTAGGTTGGACGGCTTTGATGGAAGCCATAGTGTTAGGAGACGGGAGTAAAAAATATCAGGAAATTGTTCAGATTTTAAAAGATGCCGGGTCCAGACTGGATATTCCTGATAACGATGGTATAGGTCCTTTACAGCATGCTAAAAAAAGAGGCTTTAAAGAAATTGTGAAAATATTGCAGACCTAAGATGTTTACTTTATAACAAAGCCTAAAAATGGCAAAAAGCTACGATTACTGATTAAATATTTTTAATTGTTGATTAAAATCCTATACTTTAGAGTAAAAACATTTGTTATGAAAAAACTATTCTTTTTAATGACTCTTGTCTTCTTAAGTTCTTGTGTGAAAAAAGAACAGAAGGAAGATTTTTCTACTATTATAATTAACCTGGGCCATTCACAGCATCCTACACAGATTATCATTGATATCCAAAAAAGCCAGATTGGGTATCAGAATCTGAATGTGGTATTGGCTGCTTCGGCTGATGCTGACAAAACCATACCCCATAATCAAATAGTATTTCTTGATAAAACGTCGCTAAGTAAAATTATGGACCTCTTTTATGCCATACACATGACACCGCAGGAACGGAATAAGTCTGCCGAAGGCATGTATTCTTCTATTGAAGCGCATTCAGATAATGGAAAGGTCTTAAATATAGACCAGCTAAATGACAGACATGCGGATGAAATTGCTTTTTTTGAAGCGGTTTTGAAAACCATTGCTAAAAAATCAAAAGATCCTAATGTACAGCGTGAAATGGACAATTTGATTAAAGGATTATAATGAAAAGTCTGCTCCTTAGTGTTAAATATTGCTTTAATACAAAATAAATTTAAGGTTTTCGAAACAAGAAAATATTTTGACAAATACTCGTACCTTAGCAAAAACAATTGGCCATGAAAAACTATATTTTGCTCAGTTTTGTCATTGTGTTCTTTGTCTCATGTAAGACTGGGAAATTATCAACCCAAGACACGCTATCTCAATCAGAAACTGTCATTATTGGAGAAATCAGAATTATGAATGGAGATAAAGAAGTAACCAAAAATTCCAAAATCTATTTTGACGAAAATACAAAAGGTGTATTGTTTTACAAACTTGCAGCCGACGGAATCGTTATGATGAAGCTTCCTAAAGGAAATCATTTTATCAAATACATATACACACCCTATGGTTCTGTCAACCTGCCAATAGGCTATGCAAATTTTTCGGTACCCGAAACAGGAAAAGTTTATTATATAGGTACAATTCTAATAGATACTGAAAAAAAGCTTCGCAAAAAATCAAGAGGCATCATATATGACACAGACCCGAAAGGATTAAAAGAAGAAAAGGTGCAGATTACAATATCGGATACTCCACAAAAAGTTTCCAAAGCCTACCATGATGCATTCGGAACCGATAAAAAAATAGAAAATGCTCTTCTGACGGTAGCGCCCTAAAACATCGAACAACTTAATTTAAAAATAACAAAAATGGGATTATTTTCGGCATTATTAGGCAACGCAGGTGCGGTAAGCCAGGACGAACTTCAAAAAAAATACGGGCAGCTTCTCACAGAAGGTGAGTCAATAGAATTGGGCTTTAAGCTGCTTCGTGATACATTTATATTTACTAATAAAAGATTAATCCTGATTGACGTGCAGGGACTTACCGGGAGTAAGACCGAATACAAGTCTATTGCCTATAAAGCCATCAGCCGCTTTAGCATAGAAACAGCAGGAACTTTTGAATTGGATGCCGAATTAAAAATCTGGGTGTCCAGCGAAGCCAATCCAAGTATTAAAAAACAGTTTAATAAATCGGTTAATGTCTATGAAGTGCAGAAAGTATTGGCACATCATGTGTTAAAATAAGAAAAAAATAATTACTATTTTAATAAAAATTATGACCCGAGGCATTGCTTCGGGTTTTTTTATTTGCTAATTTGTAACAGGAATACAAAAAATAACAAGTTTTACGGGAATCCGTAAGGTGATTGTTTTTTCGGAGCCTATTTTTGGCAATATGTAACAAAAGCGACATAGAGTGAATAAAATGTAAACCATGAAAAAGTATTATTTGAACAGGGGAGACGAAAATCTGGGCCCTTTTAGTCTGGAAGATTTGAGAGAACATAGGATATCCCCTGAAACAATGGTGTGGTTTATAGGGCTTGAAGGCTGGACTCCTGCTAGAAACGTCAGGGAACTGCGTCCTCTGTTTGAGAGTATTCCCGGCCATGAACTCACAAGTAGCCAGGGTGTTGAAAAATATTATATTTCTAAAATGGAAAAAGAATCCTTTTTCCTCAAGCATATCGATAAATTTTTGTTGCTCTTCCTTTTTGCCCTTGCTGTGGGTATCATCATGTTTTTACTGGAATTAAATCTGTAAATGAAAGTTTTTACAAACAATTACGGGTTCTAAATTCTCGTAATGTGAATATTTTTTTAAGAAAAGCATTGTTTTACGGATAGCCGTAAGGAAATAATTCTCAATACATATAACTTTGGAGTTAAGTATATTTTGATTAACAGTTGGGACACGCGGATCTAGCCATAATAGTGATGCAATCCGGACTAAACCGCCTTCGGGCGGTTTTTGTTTTTCTGACATATTTGTTTTTAAGAAGATGGAATTAAAATTTAATATACGTCAAAAACGAAAAAATGATAGTTGATAGAATGATAACCGACACAATTTATGAGTATTACGAGATTTTAATATTATTTTTTCTGAAAAAAGAATGCTTTTACGGAAATCCGTAAGGAAATCGGTTTTTGTAGAATTACATTTGATATTAATTGTTTGTCTCAGGTCTATCTATTTTGAATTCACTGTTTTTATGAAAAAGTATTACATAAATAGTGGGGAACAAAATCTGGGTCCTTTTGATTTGAATGATTTGAAATCAAAAGGAATTGGCAGAGATACGCTGATTTGGTTCTTTGGTATAAGTCGTGGCTCCAGGGTCAGAAACATGTCGGAATTAAAAGAGCTGTTTCGGGCAAACCGGGAAAAAAGGAAAGAAGGGTTCCGCAAATCTATGAATGACGAAACAGCTTCTTTTTTAAAAGATCGACTGCTGCTTTTTGTAGCATTGGGACTGATTCTTGGATTTGGCATCTTGTTTTATAGTTTTTATATTACAAGTAGCATTTCTAAAGACGAACAGCGAAGTTATAATGAATTGCAGTTATCCAGAGAGTTATTCTGGAGAGAGCGTTCAGCCGATAATGATGAGGCAATAGGGATTGCCTTGTCCGGACAGGAAAGTTTATTAACGTCAGATGAAAACGGAGCTGCGGCCAAAAGGATGACGCAAATAGAAATCGAACTGGATATGGCAACACAAAATCTGGAGGCAGCAAAACAAGAGCTCTTAGGAGCCAAATCTTTCCAGTTTTTAAGGATGACAGATGACAGGAAAGAAGAGATTGAAGAAGCAAACAAAAAAATACAGGTCTGGAAGGAAGAAATCCGAACCTTAGAGGTAGAGATGGAGCAATTGCAAAAAGTTCCTCATCTGGCCAGCTTAGCAGAATGAATTTCTAAATTTATCCACTATACACTACAAATTTTTTCCCAACCCTTTAACCGCTCCCCTGCACAGGAGCGGTTTCGCTTTTTGGTGCTGTGCCATTGCAAAAAAGTATCTGTTTCTACTTAAAATAAATGCCTATTCAGAAGCATAATAACTTATAAATAATTATTTTTGCACGCAGGTTAAAAAGATGCAATTCATAAAAGAAAATTAACTATATCATATTATGGTAAAAGATTTATTCGAAAGAATACAGCAAAATAAAGGTCCTCTTGGAAAATGGGCTTCACAGGCAGAAGGATATTATGTATTTCCTAAGTTGGAAGGTGATTTGGGACCGAGAATGAAATTTCATGGGAAGGATATTTTGAACTGGAGTCTTAACGATTATTTAGGGTTGGCAAACCATCCTGAAGTACGCAAGGTAGATACTGAAGCGGCGGCGCAATTTGGAGCAGCCTATCCGATGGGAGCGCGTATGATGAGTGGCCACACCAAATATCACGAGCAGTTAGAAAATGAATTGGCAGCTTTCGTAATGAAAGAGGCCGCATATCTTTTAAATTTTGGCTACCAGGGAATGGTGTCTATTATTGACGCATTGGTAACCAAAAACGATATCATTGTGTATGACGTAGATTCACATGCCTGTATTATTGACGGTGTTCGCCTCCACATGGGTAAGCGTTTTACCTATAAGCATAATGATTTGGAAAGCATGGAGAAAAACCTGCAACGTGCTACAAAAATGGCTATGGAAACAGGAGGAGGCATTCTTTTCATTACAGAAGGTGTTTTTGGAATGAGAGGACAGCAAGGAAAACTGAAAGAAATTGTAGCAATGAAAGAAAAATACAATTTCCGTCTTTTGGTTGATGATGCACATGGTTTTGGTACGCTTGGAAAAACAGGAGCTGGAGCAGGAGAAGAGCAGGGCTGTCAGGACGGAATTGATGTGTATTTCTCTACATTCGCAAAATCAATGGCAAATATTGGGGCATTTGTTGCGGCAGATAAAGATATTATTGACTATTTGAAATACAACCTGCGTTCGCAGATGTTTGCCAAAGCACTGCCAATGATTCAGACTATTGGGTCATTAAAGCGTTTGGAATTGCTTCGTAATTCATCTGAAATTAAAGACAAGCTTTGGGAAAATGTGAATGCCCTTCAAAACGGCTTGAAAAACAGAGGATTTAATATTGGCGATACCAACACTTGTATCACTCCGGTGTATTTGGAAGGAAGCATTCCGGAAGCAATGGTAATGGTAAACGATTTGAGAGAAAACTACGGTATTTTCTTGTCAATTGTTGTATATCCTGTAATTCCAAAAGGTATCATCCTGTTGAGAATGATTCCTACGGCTTCCCATACTATGGAAGATATAGAGGAAACATTAGCTGCATTTGAAGCTATACGCGAAAAACTGGTTAACGGTACATATAAAGAAATCGCAGCCAGGACTACGGTCGATGTAAGCGACGAAAGATAATTTAAAAAGCCATTCTGAAAAGAATGGCTTTTTTATTGAGATTTCAGATTTTCACATCTTAGCACCTTAGCACCTTAGCACCTTAGAATCTTAGAAACTTAGTTTCCAATTCCCATCTAAAAACTGTATCTTTAATACTACTAATCAAAAAAACAATGCACATGAAAATCAGATTTTTAGTTATGGGGTTGGTCATCAGTCTGACAGCCTGCAATAAGAAAGAAGATACAAAAGTAGTCACGGAACCGGAAATGGAGCAGCCTGAAATGACAGCACCAGCCAAAGAATGTTACGAATATACGAACGGAAAAGACACCATACATTTGTCAATGGCAACAACTAATGGCAATAATGTAGCAGGTGATTTGAAATATGCCTGGTTTGAAAAAGACAGTAATACCGGTATGTTTTCAGGAATGTTTAAAGGTGATACCTTATATGCTGACTATACATTCCAATCTGAAGGCATGACTTCAATCCGGGAAATTGTTTTGATACGCAAAGGTGACAACCTGCTGCAAGGATATGGTGATATAACCGAAAAAGGAAACAAACAACTTTTCAAAGACAGAAAATCGATAAAGTTTGATGAAAAAATGGTGTTGAAAAAAGTAGCATGTAAGTAGTAAATCCACAGAAAATAAAAAAGTTCCGAAATCAATCGGAACTTTTTTATTTGTAATTATTTTACGGCTATAGGTCTTGTACATAAGTACATCTTCTTTTGTGAATAATCGGATCAAAATGTTTCCAGATATTATGAATGGCAACATTGTCAACTAATTCAGGAGTTCTGTAACACGTCTGTACATTCTTTTCTTTAAAGGTTTTGTAATATTCGTTAAAAACAATAGCTGTTACACCTTTATTCTGGTATTCCGGATCAATCCCTATCAGGTAAAAAATCATGTCTTTACTGTGCTTCCGGGCTTTAAGCAGATGAAAAATACCAAAAGGGAAAATCTTTCCTTTGGCTTTTTGTAGTGCTTCAGAAAAAGAAGGCATTACAATGCTAAAGGCAATTATATTATCGTCTTTGTCAACAATAAATTTAATCAGTTCAGGATTGATAAAACTGATGTATTTTTTTTTGAAATATTCTTTCTGAATATCGGTTATTGCCACAAATGAAGACAGGTTTGCATAAGACTTGTTAAACAGGTCAAACATCTTGTCAACATAGGGCATGATGTCTTTGGTTTTAGTGAAGTTTAACGGTTTAAGTTGGTATCGCTGCTTGATTAGTTCGTTTGCTTTTATAAAAGTTTCAGGGTTGATGTTAGTGAAAGAGAATTTGCTCTCAACATATTCTTTTTCAACTTTCATTCCTAACTTTTCAAAATGTTCTTTATAATAAGGCGGGTTATACCATGTAATCATTGTGCTGATTTGGTCAAAACCTTCGGTCAGTACGCCTACCTTATCCAGATTGGAAAAACCTACAGGGCCTTCAACATATTCGAGTTGGTGTTCGCGTCCAAATTCATAAACTTTTTCCATTAATGCTTTGGTCACTTCGATATCGTCAATTACGTCAAACCAGCCGAAACGCACTTTTTTCTTATCCTGGTCGTTTACTTCATTCCAGTTGATAATGGCTGCAATTCTGCCAACGATTGTATTGTTTCTATAAGCAAGATAAAACTTGGCCTCGGCACTTGCAAAAGCCGGGTTTTTATCTTTGTCAAAAGTTTCGAGCTCATCGTTTATGATAGGCGGAACCCAGTATTTGTTGCCTTTGTATAGGGAAAATGGAAATTTTACATAGTCCAAAAGCAGGGCTTTGGTATTAGCTTCTTTAATTGTTATCATTACAGGCTATTCTTTTTCTCCACCGACTTCGTCGATTCGTTTTTTCTCGTCTTCTTTTTTCTTGTCTTTCTTTTTGTCTTTTTTGTCACTCTTGTCCGGTCCCTGAATCATAATGTCCTTGTAAAAACCGTCAAATCTCCAGGAAACACCAACACCTCCATAAAAAATAGAAGGAGTGTCTTTTATATTTTTGCTGATGGAGGCATCAACCTGAAGGTTGGGTTGAAGAAGGTAAGCGGCACCTATACGACCAATAGCGTCAGAATAAAAATCACTCTGATAGCCTTGCAATTCGATAAACCCGGACCATTTTTCATTAAAGCCTCTGGTTAGTGTTGCAATAATGCCATAGCTAGGATAGTCGGTCGTGATTCTGTCAGCAATAATGTTCATCACATATACATAGCGGCTTCCAAAGTGGTTTTGTGTAATAACCATCAGCTTTGGGCTGATTTTTGGGTCGGTTGGAAAAGTATATGGATTATTCGAGAAATTGATATTGGCTCCGGCATAGACACCCACGGCAGGAATAAATTGTCTCCATTTGAATCGGTGGTTGGCTTTCCAGCTGTAAATATTTACTTTCTCTTCATAATTTTTGAATGGGTCATAAATCAGGTATTTGGCTCCAAGTGTCAGTTTTTTGATAGCATTTCTGTTTTCAGAACCCAATGCCGTTTCGTATTGGTCTGTCTGATATTGCAGGTTCATAATGAATTCCAACTGTTCTAAAAAAGCTCCGTAGCGCAATGCCAAATCCAGTCCAAATCCTTTGGCTTTAGTATTCAGAATATCATGGTCTTCGGCTAAGGCATAAATTCCGGCTTCAGTTTGAAAGACGGTCTTTCCAACAGAAAATCCCGACATGGATTCGCCTGGACGGTTGGAATTGATAACGTCTGTAAATTGTGCGTAGCTGGCTGAAGAACAGAAGGCGAACAACAGTAATGAAGCAAATCTTGATTTTGACATAGTCTCTGAGTTTTCATTAGCAATGGTTAGTATAACCCAAAAGTAGTATAATTTATTATTTATTTAAGAAGGATATTTTAAATTTAAGCGTTCTATTTGCTAATTTTACGCTTTAAAAAATTTAGATTATGCAATTTGCTTCATTTAACGGAGTCTTGAGAACGTTGTTTATCCTGGTCTGCATTTATTATGCTGTCAGACTGCTTGCGAGGATATTTTTCCCGATCATGGTGAGAACCGTAGTGCAAAAAGCGGAACAGAGTTTTCAGCAGCAACAGCAAAACTATCAGAGACAAAATAGCCAGGATGATTTTGTCAATATCAATACAAATGCCAACAGAAGATCTGACCGACCTCGTGAGACTAAAAAAGTAGGCGAATACATCGATTACGAAGAAATAGACTAACTTTCTTTGAATATATTTGCGGTAAAGCGTATCTTCACGCCTTTATTTATTTTGTTTTCAATTAACACCTTATGAAAATAATCAGCAAGTATTATCCTCACTTACTGGCCATTTTAGGCTTTGTTTTGGTTTCCCTAATTTATTTTTATCCTGTTATGCAGGGCAAGCAGATTTATCAGTCTGATATTGCGCAATATACAGGTATGGCAAAAGAGCAGAACGATTTCCGTGCAAAGGAAAAAGAAGAGCCATTCTGGACAAATTCTGCCTTTGGAGGAATGCCAACCTATCAGTTGGGGGCCAAATATCCTAATGATTTTGTAGGTGATTTAGATGATGTATTGCGTTTTCTGCCTCGACCGGCTGACTACCTTTTCTTGTATTTTCTCGGATTTTACGGATTATTGCTCGCCTTGAGGATTGACCCGCTGAAAGCCTTCTTCGGAGCTTTGGCTTTCGGTTTTTCAACTTATCTGATTATTATTCTGGGTGTTGGGCATAATGCCAAAGCCCATGCTATAGCCTATATGCCATTGGTAGTTGCCGGTGTGATTCTCGTATTCAGACGGAAATATGTCCTGGGAGGCTTGCTGACTATGATTGCCGGGGCATTAGAAATTAATGCCAATCACTTTCAGATGACTTACTATCTGTTGTTTTTACTGCTGATTATTGGCATCTATTTTCTTTATAAATACATCAAACAGAAAGATTATAAAGGCATTTTGTATGCAGTTGGAGTATTTGCTGTAGCCGGAATTTTGGCTGTTGGAGCCAATGCAACCAGCCTGATGGCTACTTCTGAATATACTGATTTCAGTATGCGTGGAAAAAGTGAACTGACCTATAATCCGGATGGTTCTAAAAATACGACTACCTCTTCAATGTCATATGACTATATCACAGAATACAGCTACGGAATTGCGGAAAGTCTGAACCTGTTTGCTCCAAGATTGTTTGGAGGTTCCAACTCAGAACATTTGGGAAACAAATCTAAAGTATATGAATTTATTTCCGCTCAGGGTGCAAATCCAGAAGAGGCACAAGGTTTTACTGAAGCCTATGCTAAAACATACTGGGGCGACCAGCCAATAGTAGCCGCTCCGGCCTATATTGGAGCTGTTGTTTTCTTTTTATGCATATTGGCCTTATTCAATGACAAGCGAAAAATCAAATATGCATTTTTAGGAGGAGCCATCTTTTCATTATTGCTTTCATGGGGTAAGAACTTCCCGTTAATGACTGACTTTTTCATTAACTATGTGCCAATGTATGACAAATTCAGGGCGGTGTCTTCTATTCAGGTTGTTCTTGAGTTATGCATTCCGGTACTGGCAATAATGGGACTTCAAAGTTTTTTCAAATCAGACAAAGAGGAGCAATGGAAATCATTAAAACTGGCAGGAGGTGTAAGTTTGGGAATAATTGTACTGCTTTTCTTTGCCAAAGGAATGTTTGATTTTACAGGACCTTATGACGCCCAAATGCAGCAGATGTTTAGCCAGGCACAAGGAAGCCACTCTTTTGGTCTCGAATTTATCGAAGCGTTACGTGAGGATAGAAAAAATATGTATAATGCAGACCTGTTGCGTTCCGGATTCCTGATTTTAGTGACAGCAGGACTTTTATGGCTGCATATCAAAAATAAGCTTTCACATACTTTTGCAGTCGTATTGGTAGGACTATTCATGATTGGAGATTTATTCTTCATCGACAAGAATTATGTTGACAGTACAGGCTTTGTAAGTGCAAGAGAAGTAAACGAACCTTTCCAGCCAACGGTTTCAGACCAGCAGATTTTAAGAGACACGACGCAATACCGTGTTTATGAAATCGAAGGAAGATTACAGGCAAGAACTTCCTACTTCCACAAATCGCTGTCAGGTTACAGTGCTGTACGCCCAAGAAGGATTGAGCAGTTATTTGATTACCAGATTGCGAAAAACAATCTGAACGTACTCAATATGCTGAACACCAAATACGTCATCCAGGTAGATGAAAAAGGGCAGGAGTACCCAATCATAAACCCCGATGCCAACGGAAATGCATGGTTTGTAAGTGAAGTCAAATTTGTCAATACGCCAGATGAAGAAATGAAGGCATTGGACAAACTAGACACAAAGAATCAGGCCGTCTTTAACCAGAAAGAATTTAAAAATGCTATTTCAAAAACCTACCTGAAAGACAGTACAGCAACTATTGTTTTAAATAGCTATAAGCCAAACCATCTGAAATATACTTCCAATAATTCGCAAAAAGGATTGGCAGTCTTTTCGGAAATCTATTATCCAAAAGGATGGAAGGCAACTATTGACGGAAAACCAGCCGACCATTTCAGGGTAGATTACACATTAAGAGCAATGGAAATCCCGGCAGGAAAACATACAATTGAATTTAAATTCGAACCGCAGGTTGTCAAGACAGGTAGCACGATTGCTTTAATCAGCTCAATTGTAATGATATTGTTATTAATAGGCGGGATTTATTGGGAAAATAGAAGAAACAAAAAAGAAAACTCATTAGAGAAATAAGACTTCAGATAGCAGGTAGCAGTTTTCAGGCGGCAGGTAACAGGTTTTTAGTGTAATGTATAAGCGCAAATCCAAAATCCAAAATCCAAAATCTTAAATCTGCAATCTTAAATCTAAAAACCGCCATCTAAAATCACAAATTTATAATTTTGAAAAAGGTACTCATCATAACTTATTATTGGCCACCGGCAGGAGGACCCGGAGTGCAGCGCTGGTTAAAGTTTGTAAAGTACCTCCCTGATTTTGGTATTCAGCCGGTTGTTTATATTCCAGAAAACCCAACCTATCCGATTCTGGATGAGGAATTGGTTTCTGAAGTTTCCGATAAGGCCATTATATTGAAGAAGAAAATTTTCGAGCCATATGGGTTTGCCTCCATTTTTTCTAGGAAAAAGACCAAAAAAATCAGTTCGGGAATTATTCCAAACCAAAAAAAGCAATCCCTTCTGGAAAAGCTTTTTCTTTGGATTCGGGGTAATGTTTTTATTCCGGATGCCAGGGTGTTTTGGGTAAAACCGTCGGTATTGTTTTTGGAGAAATACATTCGTGAAAACGAAATCGATACAATAATAACTTCCGGCCCTCCACACAGTCTCCATCTTATTGGATTGGCTTTAAAAGAAAGAACAAAAGCACACTGGATAGCAGATTTCAGAGACCCGTGGACAACCATAGGCTATCATAATAAACTGAAATTATCCGCATCGGCTGCAAAAAAACATAAAGAACTGGAATCTATTGTATTGAATGAAGCCGACCAGATTTTAGTAACCAGCCAAACGACCAAAAAAGAGTTTGAGGTGCTGACTACAAAACCGATAGAAATCATTACAAATGGTTTTGATGTAGAAAAAGTAGCCCGGCAGCCTTTGGACGAAAAATTCAGCATAGCGCATATTGGTTCCTTTTTATCTGAAAGGAATCCGAGAATATTATGGAAATGCCTTAAAGAAATCATTAAAGAAAACCCTGATTTCAAAAAAGATTTTGAATTGAAACTGATAGGAGCCGTAAGTCAGGAAGTGCTGGATGCCCTTGCAGAATTCAGGCTGAACTCTTATGTAAACAATCTGGGCTATGTTCCGCACAAGACAGCAGTTGAACACCAGAAAAAATCACAGGTGCTGCTTTTGGTCGAAATCAATTCTGAGGACACAAAAAGTATCATACCGGGAAAATTATTTGAATACATGGCCTCAGAACGTCCCATACTGGCAATAGGTCCTGAAGGTTCAGATTTCGCTTCTATCATAAAAGAAACAAATACAGGTGCCTTTTTTCATTATGATGAATTTGATGCCCTGAAAGAACGTATTCTGGCTTATTATGCCGCTTATAAAGAAGATAACCTTAAAACATATGCCGTCAGTTTACAACAGTATAGTCGAAAAAGCCTTACTGAAAAGCTGTCGAAAATTATACGAAAGTGAATTTAGAATAAGATGATAGAGAATAGTTGATAGTGGATAGTTATTAGTGTATAGTTGATAGTGGATAGTGGATAGTCGGTAGAGGATAGATAGTTTAGGTAAAGAAATCAAAAATCACAAATCTAAAATCATAAATCTAAAATCAGAGTTCATGAATCACAAATCAAAAATCACAAATCTAAAATCATAAATCTCAAACCAAAAAATCTCAAACCAAAAAATCTCAAATCAAAAATCCCATGGGAATTGTATTAAACCAGTCTGCCAAAAACATTGCCGTAACCTATTTTGGTTTTGGTATTGGCGCTGTTAATGCACTTTTCCTCTATACCAGTTTTTTAGGAAAAACACATTACGGTATTGTTTCGTTTTTGCTTTCTGCTGCGAATATCATGATGCCGCTTATGGCGTTTGGCGTTCATAGTACACTGATACGGTTTTATGCAAAGTATAAGGACGAAGACAAACGTGAACGGTTTCTGAGTTTTATGCTGTTGATGCCTTTTCTGCTGATAATACCCATTACTATCATTACTGTTTTTGGATATGAGCAGATTGCGTCATGGATAATTAAAGACAATCCTACTGTTGAGCCTTATTTATGGCTGATACCGGTTGTAGGACTTTTTATGGGCTATTTTGAGATTTTCTATGCCTGGGTTAAAGTGCATATGAAATCTGTTTTCGGGAATTTTATCAGCGAAGTCCTGGTTCGGATTGTGACTACAATTCTGCTTTGTTCTATTTATATGGGATGGATTGATAAAGATACTTTTATTTATTGCATAGCAGGAGCTTACGGATTACAGATGCTCGCCATGATGGTATATGCGATGTATGTCAAAATGCCTAAACTGCATGTCAGGCTTCCTGAAAATACCAGGGATATTTTTGGCTATTCGTTTTTTATCATCTTGTCAGGAAGTGTAGCCGTATTATTACTGGATTTTGATAAGGTAATGATTCCGGCTTATGAAGAAATCAGCAAAAATGCAGTCTATTCTGTCGCGATTTATATTGCTACGGTAATTGCGGTTCCAAGTCGGGCCATGCTACAGATTATCTACCCGATAACAGCCCGCTTAATGAGCGAAGAAAAGATGGAAGAACTGAACGACCTCTATAAAAAAAGCGCCATCAGTCTGCAGGTTTTTGGTGGATTGGTAATGTTGGGTATTTTTCTAAATATCAAACAACTGTATCTGGTAATACCCGGAAATTATGAGGCGGGACTTTGGAGTGTTTTTCTAATCGGACTCGGTAAATTTTATGATGTCATTTTAGGAAACAACAATGCCATTATCCTGAATACAAAATACTACCGCATGGTTTTGATTTTCGGATTGCTGCTGGTTGTAATGATGATTGGGCTAAATATGCTTTTTATTCCAATGTATGGCATAACAGGTTCTGCTTTGGCTACCTTTATCTCCATATTTGTCTATAATACGATAAAACTGCTGTTTGTGGTTAGAAAAATGGATTTATATCCGTTTACTGCCAATACCCTAAAATCATTTGGAATCATAGCTCTTGTGTTTATCGCATTTTATTTTTGGGATTTTCCTTTCAATCCTTTTGTAAATATCATCTTGAAATCAATATTGATTACAATAGTTTATGTGTATCTGAATTATCTTTTTAAGATTTCTGCCGATATCAATCAGGTTTTAGAGAAAATGGTTCCTATAATCAAAAACTCGCTTAAGAAGTAGCAGTTTTTTAATTTTTGACAGGATGTTGGACTTTAGGCTAAAAGTTTTTTACATAGTGGCGAAGCGGCTTAATTTTACAAAAGCTGCAGAAGAGCTTTTTATTACCCAGCCGGCTGTCAGCAAGCATATCCATGAGATTGAATCTTTCTATCAGAGCAAGCTTTTTGAAAGAAATGGTACAAGAATAAAACTAACTCCGGCCGGAGAAATACTTTTGGGCTATGCTGAAGAAATTCTAACCATACACAGAAACATAGAATTTGACCTTGCAGCACTGACGAAAGACATTAAGGGAGTGCTTAAAATAGGAGCCAGTACAACCGTAGCACAATACTTTTTACCAAAATATCTGGCTTCTTTCAAGCGGAAGTTCCCTGATTTGAAAATAACCCTCTTTGTGAATAATACAGAGCACGTAGAGAACCTGTTGTTGGAAAATAAGGTCAATTTGGGTATTGTGGAAGGACAAACCAAACGCAAAGACATAAAATATACTCCTCTGGTTAAAGATGAAATAGTTTTGTGTACAAGCGCAGCAAACCCATCTTCAAAAAAGGCAACATTTGCTTTAAAAGATTTACAGCAATTGCCTTTAGTAATGAGGGAAAGTGGTTCTGGAACCCGTGAAGTTATTATTGCGGCATTAAAAAAAGCAGGCCTGCCGTTTTCGGCCCTCAATATTGATATGGAATTTGAAAGTACAGAAAGTATCAAGTCTTATCTGTTGAATTCCAATTCGTATGCTTTCCTGTCTGTAGCTTCTATATTCAAAGAGTTGAAAAGCGGAGAATTAAAAATTGTCGATATCAAAGAGTTGGAAATTGAACGCTATTTCTATTGTGTTATACAACAGGGCGATACGCATTTTTTAAATGAGGTTTTTTTCAAACACCTGTCCTTACATAACTTAAAGTTATAACACATTCAAAATAGTAATTTCTCTCTTGCTTCCAGACTTGTCACTTTTGCATTGTAATTTAATCATACAATGGAAAAAAATAATCATCTCTTAGAGCAGAAGCGGAACTTTTTCGGAAAGAATATTACGGTTAGGCAGCTACTTTTTATATTGCTAATCCTGCTTTGCTCATCAACTTATATTTCGCCACCTTTCGCCTTATTTTTGGGAATTTTGACTGCCCGGACAATTGGACATCCGTATTTGCAATTCAATCATAAAATAACGCATTATTTGCTGCAAATTTCTGTAGTAGGTTTAGGATTTGGAATGAATGTGCATACGGCACTTCAGGCAGGGAAAAGTGGTTTTTTATTTACGGTATTTTCTATTTTTGGTGTTCTTACAGCCGGATATATAGTCGGGAAAATCCTAAAGATTAATAAAGAAATATCCTTCCTGATTTCTGTTGGAACAGCCATTTGCGGAGGAAGTGCCATTGCTGCTGTTTCACCGGTTATCAACGCAAAAGAAAAACAAATAAGTGTAGCATTAGGAACCATATTCATATTAAACTCAATAGCACTCCTGTTGTTCCCGGTTATAGGCCACATGCTGCATCTTTCCCAGTCTCAATTTGGATTGTGGTGTGCCATAGCCATACAAGATACCAGTTCTGTTGTAGGAGCTGCAAGCAAATATGGAAATGAAGCCTTGCAGATGGCTACTACGGTAAAGCTCACAAGGGCATTGTGGATAATTCCGATTGCTTTTATTAGTTCGGTTATTTTTAAGTCGAAAGAATCAAAAATAAAAATCCCTTATTTCATAGGCTTGTTTGTGGTGGCCATCATCCTTAATACCTATATTCCTTTTTTCCATAAAATAGGAGGTAGTCTTGTAAGCCTGTCAAAAATCGGGATGACCGTTACGCTGTTTTTAATTGGTGCAGGTTTGTCGAAAACGGTATTGGCTTCGGTCGGATTCAAGCCTATACTGCAAGGAATTATCCTTTGGATACTTATAGCGGTTCCTACAGTTTTGATTATATTTTATCTGTAACCGTATAAAATAATAAATCCCGCCTACTTTGCAGTATAACGGGATTTATAACAAACCTAACCAACCAATTTTAATAATCAACCAAATTATTAAACTCTTAAATATTTTATCAGTTTGTCTAACCAACTAACTTTTACGATTTACTATATTCAAGTTCCATGCCAAAGTTAAAATGTCATGCTCCCCGGAATGATAAATTAGTGTTAAACAGTACTATAGTTTTTCTTTGAGATATTTTCCGGTAATAGAATTTTTATTTTGTACTATTTCTTCCGGTGTTCCCGAAGCAACTAGCTGTCCTCCGTTTTCACCGCCTTCAGGACCAATATCGATAATATAATCAGCACGCTTGATAAGGTCAAGATTATGCTCAATAACAATGATGGAATGTCCTTTGTCGATTAAGGCATCAAATGAAGCCAACAGTTTTTTAATATCGTGAAAATGCAATCCGGTAGTTGGTTCGTCAAAAACAAACAGAGCTTTATCTTTTGTTGCTCCTTTTACAAGGAAAGAAGCCAGTTTGATTCGCTGTGCCTCACCACCCGAAAGTGTCGATGAGGACTGCCCAAGTTGTACGTAACCCAAACCAACATCCTGTAAGGGTTGCAGTTTCTGGGTGATTTTTGTCTGCTTGTGTTCGGAAAAGAAAGCTACAGCATCATCAATTGTCAGCGTCAGAATATCGTCTATGTTTTTTCCTTCGTAGGTAACTTCCAGAATTTCTTTTTTGAAACGCTTTCCGTTGCAGGTATCGCATACCAATTGGACATCGGCCATAAAAACCATTTCTACATTGATAGTACCTTCACCTTTGCAGGTTTCACAACGACCGCCATCAACGTTGAATGAGAAATGCTTTGGCTGATAATTTCGGATTTGTGATAGTTTTTGCTTGGCAAACAGGTCACGAATATCGTCATACGCCTTGATATAGGTCACCGGATTGGAACGTGAACTACGCCCAATAGGATTCTGGTCGACATATTCGATATGTTTGATAAGCTGATAACTTCCGGTCATTTCGCTAAATTGCCCGGCTTTTTCACCAACGCCTTCCAGCGCTTTCTGCATGGCCGGAAAAAGTATTTTTTTGACAAGCGTACTTTTTCCACTTCCGGAAACTCCGGTGATTACTGTAAGTACTTCCAAAGGAAAACGAACATTAATATTTTTAAGGTTGTTTTCACGTGCCCCAATAATATCAATAAAGTTTTTATGTTTTCTGCGTATTCTCGGCGTTTTTATTTCTTCCTGTCCGTTCAGGTATTGGGCTGTAAGCGATGATGATTTTAGTATTTCCTCAAAAGTTCCCTGTGCCACCAGTTCTCCTCCAAATGTTCCTGCTTCCGGGCCTATGTCGATAATCATGTCGGCCGCTTTCATAATATCTTCATCGTGTTCAACCACGATAACCGTATTTCCTAAATCGCGAAGCGAAAGCAACACTTTTATCAATCGTTCCGTATCTTTAGGATGAAGCCCGATACTTGGCTCATCCAAAATATACATCGAGCCCACCAAACTGCTTCCTAAGGATGTAGCCAGATTAATTCGCTGGGATTCACCTCCGGATAATGTGGCAGAATTTCGGTTTAGGGTAAGATAATCAAGCCCCACCTCCGATAGGAAAGCCAGGCGGTTATTGATTTCCAGTAATAAACGTTTGGCAACTTTGAAATCGTATTCCGAAAGTTCCAGTTCTTTGAAAAAAGTAACCAATCTTTTGATTGGCAAATCAACCAAATCAGAAATCGTTTTGCCGCCAACTTTTACATAATTGGCTTCTTCACGCAGACGTTTCCCCCTGCAATCCGGGCATTTGGTCTTACCCCTGTAGCGGGAAAGCATCACACGATTTTGTATTTTATAATTTTTTACTTCCAGTTCTTTAAAGAAATCGTTCAATCCGACAAATTCCTTATTGCCTTTCCATACCAAAGCTTTTTGTTCTTCAGTAAGTTCATAATAGGGCTTGTGGATGGGGAAATCAAATTTATAACCGTTTTTGACCAGTTCATCTCTGTACCAGCTCATGCTCTCGCCACGCCACGGATAAATAGCATTTTCGAAAATAGATAGTGCCGTGTTCGGGATAACCAAATCTTCATCAATTCCTATCACATTCCCATATCCCTGACAGGTAGGGCAGGCTCCATAAGGATTATTAAAGCTGAAAAGGTGTACGTTGGGTTCAAAAAACTGTATTCCGTCCAGTTCAAAATTATTACTGTACGTAAAACGCTTATCCGTATTTAATTCCTGCAGATAACAAACACCTTTGCCTTCATAAAAAGCGGTCTGGATAGCATCGGCAAGTCGGTTGAAAAATTCTTCTTCTTCCTTGACAACAATCCTGTCAATAATCAATAATATATCTTTATTATCTAACGAATGGCCGTCTATTTCATCAAGCCTTACCATTTCATTACCCACCAGTATACGGGCAAATCCCTGTTGGAGCAATACTTTTAGTTTGTCTTCAAGTGCACGTCCGTCTTCCAGATGAATAGGGGCGAGGAGCAACCACCGGCTATCCAAATCAAATGATTTTACGTCATTAATGACATCCGTAACACTGTCCTTTCTGACTTCCTGTCCGGATATAGGAGAGAAAGTTTTCCCGATTCTGGCAAAAAGCAATTTTAGGTAATCGTATATTTCTGTAGAAGTACCAACCGTTGAGCGGGCATTGGTCGTATTCACTTTTTGCTCGATAGCTATTGCCGGAGCAATTCCTTTGATATATTCTACTTTTGGCTTGTCTAATCGTCCAAGAAACTGCCTGGCATAAGAAGAAAGACTTTCAACATATCTTCTTTGTCCTTCTGCATAAAGTGTATCAAAAGCCAGACTTGATTTTCCGGAGCCGGAAAGCCCTGTAATGACTACAAATTTATTTCTGGGAATTACTACATCAAGATTCTTAAGATTGTGAATTTGAGCACCTTTGATGATAATATTTGATTTTGGTTCAATCTTTGTTATATCAGTTATCATAGCTAATTTTGAGAAGTACAAAGATAATTAATTTTAGTGATGCAACCCGATACTATAAGATTGAGATATAGTCAGGGATAGCAATGTTAACGGACTCGTAAATCTATTGAAATATGCCATTTTTTGACGGGGAAACATTGTTAAAAATTATTTTATCATAAGGTTTTATGTTAAAATTCGATATTTTGTTTTGTACTATAAAAAAAATAATGCTACATTTGGTTCATTATTAATCTTAATTTAACACTTGCCTATACAAAAAATTACTTTTTAGAATATCTATTTTTCATTACACAACCAAAAACTAAAAGGTAATACTATGGCAAATGTTCAAACCCCAGACGCTTTGTTGGTAAAAAGATATGTGGCAGGTGACGAAGTCGCTCTTGCTTCACTTATCGACAGACACCAGTCAAAAATCTATGGATTTATCTACTCCAAGGTTTCTGACAGAGATATTACTGATGATATTTTTCAGGACACCTTTATTAAAGTCATTAAAACCTTGAAATCAGGTTCGTATAATGAAGAAGGGAAATTTCTTCCCTGGGTAATGAGAATTGCCCATAACCTTATTGTGGACCATTTCAGGAGAGGCAAAAAAATGCCTATGTCAAGAGAAACAGAAGAGTTTTCCATATTCTCTGTTATTTCAGACTCATGCCCGAATATCGAAAGCAGAATGATTACGGCTCAGGTAGAAAAAGACCTGAAAAAATTGATAGAAGAACTTCCGGATGACCAGAAAGAAGTGCTGTTAATGAGAATTTATCAGGACCTTAGTTTTAAAGAAATCTCTGAATTGACGGGAGTTAGCATCAATACCGCTTTGGGTAGAATGCGTTATGCTCTCATGAACTTAAGAAAAGTTATTGACAAGCATCAAATTATCTTGACAAACTAACAATATTCCCTGCATTGTTGCGTTGTAGTAGAAATAACCTAGTAAAATTATTATATGGCAAAAATCTACTCTAAAAAATCATTAGCAACAAAACCAATGCAACCTAAAAAAGAGACAATATCATTTCTATTGAATTACTCTAAAGCCTTGAGCTATATCAAAGTAAAAGGGCTTAAATTTGAGTCGATTGCTAACTGATAAAATATCCCGGTAATTTATTATCGGGATATTTTTTTATTTCCCGGCCAGTTCAGCCAGTATTTTTTTACTGCCGATAGTGCGGGTAATAATATCCTTTTCTAAATTCCAGCCCCTTGCAGGAGAATATTCCCTTCCATACCAGATTATCTGAAGATGGAGGTCATTCCATAATTCTCTGGGGAAAATAGCTTTGGCATCTTTTTCCGTCTGTACCACATTTTTTCCGTTTGAAAGTCCCCAGCGATACATCAATCGGTGGATATGCGTGTCTACCGGGAAAGCAGGAACTCCAAAAGCCTGTGACATAACAACGCTGGCTGTTTTGTGTCCTACTGCCGGAAGCGCTTCCAATGCTTCAAAGCTTTGAGGGACTTCGCCATTGTATTTTTCAATAAGTATTTGTGACAAGCCGTAAATTCCTTTGGATTTCATAGGCGAAAGGCCACACGGACGGATGATGTCCTGAATTTCTTCAACAGACATTTTTACCATATCATATGGATTGTCAGCCCTGGCAAAGAGCAAGGGCGTAATCTGATTGACACGAACGTCTGTGCATTGTGCCGATAACAAAACAGCAATTAGCAAAGTATAAGCGTCTTTATGGTCTAACGGAACGGGAACGGTAGGGTATAACTCTTTTAACGTATTAATAACAAATTTAGCGCGCTCTTTTTTGGTCATTTTTAGCTATTTTTATAAATGTAAAAGTAGGATAAATATTTAGTTTTTCCTTTTTACAATTTTCTGAAACCCAATACCAAAAACATGACAACATTAAAAGCAGGAGACAAAGCGCCTGATTTTTCAGGCTTTGACCAAGACGGAAAATTTCACCAGTTAGCAGATTATAAAGGAAAAAAGTTAGTAGTTTTCTTTTATCCTAAAGCGAATACGCCGGGTTGTACCGCCGAAGCTTGCGACTTGCGTGATAATTTTGAACGCTTTAAAGCGAATAATTACGAGCTTTTGGGAGTTAGCGCAGATTCTCAAAAAGCACAGGGAAGATTCAGGGATAAATTCAAGTTTCCTTTCCCGTTAATGGCAGATGAAGATAAGAGTATTATTGAAGCTTTTGGTGTCTGGGGACCTAAAAAGTTTATGGGAAGAACCTATGACGGAATCCACAGGACAACATTTGTAATTGATGAGAAGGGGATTATCGAAGAAGTGATTACCGACGTAAAAACCAAAGCGCACGCCAATCAGATATTAAAATAGAGTAAATAAAAAAGCAGTATCTGACAAATACTGCTTTTTTATAAAATATCTAAACTTAGCACCTCTTTTAAACTAATTTGTGCTTTCTTCCATCAGTTTTTTAGGGTCGTAACCAAAAAGATTATCTCTTTTAATCATTTCTGCAATACCTTTTGGCAGCATGCTTTCCCAGCCCGGTTTTCCTTTGCTAATCATTTTCAGAACTTCACGGGAGAAAATTTCCAAATCATGCTCATCAAAGTCGGTTATATCGACTACCTTTCCGTTGAACTTGAAGAATTTATACAATTCTTTCATTCTAGGATGTACTTTGAGGTTTTCTGAATTGATGACTACTCCGTGTTCGTCCTTCATTGGATACAGGAATACCTTCAGGTCACGATAAAATAATTTACCGAAAGCTTCCAGAATACCACCGCTTAAATGGCGGTAATATTTTTCATCAAAAACATCCACAAGGTTGCTTACTCCCATGGCAAGTCCCATACGGGCTTTGGTGTAGTTAGAGAAATATTCCACTACTTTATAATACTCCTGGAAATTAGAAATCATTACAGTCTGTCCTAAAGAACAAAGCAATTCAGCCCTGTCCATAAAGTCTCTTTCGTCAATTTCACCATCCGAACGCAGGTTGGAAAGCGTAATTTCAAAAACGACCAGCGTATTTTCTTTTTCTACTTTATTTTCTTCGAGAAACATCTGTAATGATTTCTCGTACATATCCATGTTTACACGGGTTACCGGGCGGAAACTTCCTCTTAGTGCCAAAATGTTCTTTTTGTAAAGTACAGCAGCAGGTAAAACGTTATTTCCTTCAGGGTCAAACATTACGGCATCTGTCATCCCGTTTTTAACCAGCTGAAGGCTCATCAAACGGTTATCGACATCGGCAAAGCGCGGACCGGAAAAATTTATCGTATCGATTTCCAATTGGTCCTTGTCCAGGTGGTCATAAAGATAACGCAGTAACTTTTTTGGGTCATTGTATTTGTAAAAAGCACCGTAAATCAGATTAACACCAAGAATACCAAGGGTTTCCTGTTGTAATCGGGCATCGGTTTCTTTAAAACGGATATGGAGTATAATTTCATTATAATCCTCGTCCGGTTCAATCTGGTATTTGATACCTACCCAACCATGTCCTTTGAATTGTTTTGCAAAATCGATAGTGGCTACCGTGTTGGCGTAGCTAAAAAACATTTTGCTGGGATGTTTGTCTCGTTTAAGACGCTGTTCCACAAGCTTTACTTCGTGTGAAAGCATTTTTTTTAATCGGGCCTCGGTAACATATCTTCCATCAGCTTCAGCACCATAGATGGCGTCGCTAAAATCCTTGTCATAGGCAGACATCGCCTTAGCAATCGTTCCGGATGAACCACCTGTTCTAAAGAAATGCCTTACAGTTTCCTGACCGGCACCAATCTCGGCAAAAGTACCATATATATTTTCATTCAAGTTGATACGGAGCGCTTTATCCTTTATGGAAGGAATCTGCTCAATGACCTTATCTCCTTTGAGTTTAATCTCGTTTTCGTCGTTTCTCATAATAGTGATAATACTTTGCAAAGTTAACAAAATAGGGCTTTTATTAAAGGGAATTAATCCTATTTTTGTAAAAAATTAACGTCAATTGAAAGTCTATTTTTTAGGTACGGGTACTTCACAGGGCATTCCGGTAATAGGAAGCGAGCATCCCGTATGTAAAAGTACCAACGCAAAAGATAAGCGTCTTCGTGTGTCTGTTTGGATTTCCTGGGAAAATCATTCTTTTGTTATTGATTGCGGACCGGATTTCAGACAGCAAATGCTGGTATCGCAATGCCCTAAAATTGATGGTATCCTCTTTACACACGAACACTCAGACCATACTGCGGGTTTGGATGATATCCGTCCGTTCAATTTCAGGCAGGGCAATATTCCAATCTATCTGCACAAAAGGGTTTTAGAATCGCTTAAACGCAGGTTTGATTATGTTTTTGAAACGGTCGACAAATATCCGGGTGCTCCGTCTGTTGAACCAATAGAGGTAGTTAACGGGCAGAGTTTCGATATTGGGAATAAAAAGGCGATTCCAATTAATGTGATGCACGGTAATCTTCAGGTTTTTGGTTACAGGATAGACGATTTTGCCTATCTGACGGATGTTAAGACTATTGAACCGTCTGAAGTTGAAAAGCTAAAAGGATTAAAAGTGCTTGTAGTTAATGCTTTACGGGAAGAACCGCACCATTCTCATTTCAATCTGGAAGAAGCTCTGGAATTTATTAATACGGTTCGCCCTGAAAAGGCTTACCTGACCCATATCAGTCACAGGATGGGTTTTCACGATGAAGTAGAGATGATGCTTCCTGAAAATGTATATCTGGCATATGACAATTTGCAAATAACTATCTAAAATCAAAAAAAATGAAAAAACCACTGTTATATCTTTTCATTTTGTCTGTACTGTTGAACATCTTTACTTATATGTATTTTACAAAAAAAGTAAAATTTGAAGAAGACAGAATAGCTAACTTCCAAAAGGAATCCAAAGCAAAAAAAGATTCTATAGCGGCCTTAAACAATCAGGTTATGGAGGCAAATTATTTTTCTTTGGAATATAATGACAACGCTATGGATTATTTTGAACAATTTGATATCAATCAGTTGTCAGCTGAAATTCGTGATGAAATCAATTCTTTGAATGAAAAACCAGAAGGGAATCCGCTTACAAAATATGACAAGATTAATGGTGACAAGGCAATTATCAATAAGATAAAAATTTTGAACAACCGTTGGATTATTGCCGATTTTAGTATTGGAAAAGCCTGGGGCGAAGTCATGATAAAATATTACAAACAGGAAGGTAAGCCAACGGAATATGAAACGATGGATACTTTTATCTATCCTGCCACATTAAAATAGAAGTTTTTTTATAATTTTATAGGCTATCAAGACTAACCCCAAAACAATTATGAAAAAAGTATTTATGTTGGCCTTTATTACTGTTTCAGCTTTTTCCTGTAAAGACCTGGGTAGGAATTCTGATCTGTCAATCCAGAAAGACAGCCTGGGAACAGTAGTAGGAAACGATAAAGACGATAAAGGATGTGTCGCTTCAGCAGGTTATACCTGGTCTGAATTGAAAAGAACCTGTGTTCGTCCGTTTGAGGTTGGTATCCGTTTGAACCCCGCTACAGAAATAAAACAGGGAGAAGCAATTTATAGCGCTTTTGCTATTTTGGAAGAGAATGGAGGAAATAAAGCAGAGCTTTTTATGCCTAATGAAAAAACATCCATGATATTGGAAAGAGAGGCGGAAGGGAAGCCTTATGTGAAAGATGATTGGAAATTGCAAACTACAAATGGCTATCAATTGATGAAAGGCGACTCGCTGATGTATGCAGGTGCGCTGATTAATGAGGAAGTGATAACCGGAAGCGATAAGGCAGAAGATTAAAACATACTAAAAAGGATTCCAAATCGGAATCCTTTTTTATTTGTGATTTTCTAACCAGTTTCTAAAATCGTAAAAATTTTGTGGCGATACGCCGTGTCCTATCGGATATTCTTTATAGGTTGCTTCTATTCCTAATTTTTTTAGTAAATCAGGCGCTTTTCGTGCCCATTCCACCGGAATTACCTGGTCAACAGTTCCGTGGGAAATAAACAGGTTCAGATGCCTGAAATCATTTTTTTCATAGCCCGGAACTAATAAATCAGTATTGATATGACCACTTAAAGCAATAACATTTTTAACTTTTTCAGGATAGCTTAAAGCAACGGCATAGCTCAGGATTGTTCCCTGGCTGAATCCAATCAATGTTACATTCTGAAAGTCAATAGGAAGTTCAGAAATCAGTTCGTTGATGAGCTTTGCAATAAGGTCTCTTGATTCCTTAGCCTGGTCAATATCCGAAAATTTATTTTCATCCGCATCAAAATTGATGGCATACCAGGCGTGTCCGTATGGCTGCAGATTATAAGGTGCGCGGGCCGAAACCACATAATATTCATCAGGAAGTTCAGAAGCAAAAGAAAAGAGGTCTTCTTCGTTACTTCCATAACCATGAAGCAATAACAGCAGCGGATTCTTTTCTTTTATTATTTTAGGTTCCCGAATAAGGTATTCTATATTTGATTTCATTAGTCTTAAGTAAGGTTTTTAAATGCTTTTTGGAAGAAACCTCCCAAGAGAGGAATTTTGTTCATCTGTCCCTGTAGAGCGCTTACGAAACTATAGGCCCATAAAATAAAAATAAAGATATACAGGGCTGATGAAATCATCCAGCTGTCAAATAATCCAACAGGATAGCCTAAAGCAAAGAACAGAAGGAATATTCCTAAAGTCTGTCGGATATAAAAGCCTGCAAAAGCATTTTTTTTATCGCCATTTAATACGGCAGCGATTATTGTTCCTATGATGGTAAGGTGGGTTATAATAGCAATGTTTTTTCCTTCGTTAACTGTATTTTCCATAATCTATTCGTTTAAAACCAATTGTTGGTTATTGTATATTCCATAGGCTTTTCCTTTCATGGATTCTCCCAGAAAAGCTGAATTTTTTGATTTTGACAAGATGCTTTCTTTACCAAATGTCCATTTCTCTTCAGGGTTGAACAGGGTCAGATTTGCTTTGTTTCCTTCTTGGATAACACTTTCGTCAATACTGAAAATCTCCTTGCCCAAAGTCAGTTTTTCAATTACTGTTTCCAGAGGAAGAACAGTCAGTAATGCTCCAAAAGCGCTTTCCAATCCAATAGTTCCGTTTTTGGCCATATCAAACTCCATTTTTTTGTGTTCGATATCCATCGGATTATGGTCGGAGGTAATCATATCGATGATTCCGTCTTTTACAGCTTTTACCAAGGCCTTTCTGTCTGTTTCACTTCTTAACGGAGGAGTTACTTTATATCGGGTATCAAAACCATCCAATTTTTCATCGGTCAATACCAGATTATGAACGGCCACACTACAGGTCACATCCAGACCTTTCGCTTTCGCTTCTTTGATAAGCTGTACCGATTTTGCGGTTGAAATAGTTGGGATGTGTAATTTTCCTCCGGTATATTCTAAGATAAACAAATTCCTTGAAACCTGCAATTCTTCAGCCAGTGAAGGAATACCTTTCAGGCCAAGTCGGGTGCTGGCTATACCTTCATTGGCAACACCTGCTCCTTTAATATCCGAATCCTGAGAATAGGCGATAACCAATCCATCAAAATCCTGTACATATTGCAGCGCAATTTTTAGCAGGTTGGCATTTGACAAGCTTTTGTTATAATCACCAAAAGCGACCGCGCCAGAATTTTTCATATCAAAAAGCTCGGCAAGGTCTTTACCTTCGCTTCCTTTAGTCAGTGCTCCAATAGGGAAAAGTTCTGTGGCAAAACCTTCTGCTTTTCTTTTTGAGAAACTGATCCCCGATTGGCTGTCTGGAATCGGAAAAGCATTGGGTTGCAAGGCAATGGCCGTAAAACCACTTTTTCCGGCTGTATTCAGTCCGTTAGAAAGAGTTTCCCTGTCTTCAAACCCCGGTTCGCCTAAGCTAACACTGGAATCAAACCAGCCTTGTGATATATGAAGACCTTGAAAAGTAACTTCTTTAAGTTTATCAGGATTCTGGAGCTTTTTTCCAATTTTAGTAATGACGCCACCCTCAATTTTCAAATCGGCAATCTCATTGTGATAAGGGCTTTTAGGGTCAATAACCTTAGCTTGTCTGATAATTAGGTTCATTTTACGAATTTTTGTATCAATATTTCAGTGACTAAAAAGAGTAGCGTTAAAAACACAAACCATTTCCATATTTCATTGTCTGTCCGGTTGGTTTGTAAAGTATCAAAAACTTCATCAATGCTTCCAATAACATTATAATCTGATAATACAGATTCATTGGAAGTAGCGATATTGCTTTCTGTTCGGGCATAATTAAAGCTGATTTCCTTTAAAAGATTATCTTGCTTGTAGACTCCAAAATTTCCGGCTTCCTGTGGAAAATCGTTGAACGTAAGTTTGACTTTATTATTCAATATCTGCTGCATTGGAATGAATTTCTCATTCGTTTCTTCGGAAAGACTTTTGATTTCAACAATTTCATCTTTGGAGAGGGAAGCGTCAATCAGGAAAGGGCTATTTTCACCAATAGTCAAGGCGCTGATTCCTGTTTTCTGACTGCTTAATGCCATATTGTAAAAAGTAGGCACAATCAAAGGTGAATTCTGGAAATTGGAGTTGTTTTTATTGAGCGGAGCCGAAAATACATAAACCGAACTGACCGGATTTTGTATTGCCGTAAGAAAAGCATTCTGGTCTTCAAAACTCAATATCGATGGATAAGTGCTTGAAATACTGTAAGCACTGCTAACATTCGGGTATTGGAAATTGTCAATCTTTTTCTCAAAAACGGTACTGTAGAGCGGATGATTAAAGGCAATTTTGGTAACCAGTTTCTCTCCGTTTTCTAAAGATTTGAATTGTATTTTTCCGAAATTTCCCATCAGGCTATTCAGGTTGGAAATACTGCTTTCAGAAGACGGAATAACAATCAGATTGCCACCTTTTTCTACAAAAGTTTTTAAGGTGGTCTGCAAAGCTTGAGGAACTTCAGGAACCTCGTTTAAGATAATAGCATCCTGTTTTTCCAGTATATTGTAATCCAGTGTTTTTAAGTCGAAGTTGCTAAAAATAAATTCATTATCAGAATAGATTTTTTTCAGAAAGCTGCTTTTTTCAGGCTGTCCAATGCTAACGATATTCATCTTTTGCGGCTTTGAAATACTGAAAAATAATTGGTTATCATATTGTAATGCATTGTCATCAATGGCGGCATAACCATTGAAATCTCCTTTTGGAATAGTAAAATTGATTGACTTTTCTTTGCCTTCAAAATTGACTATGGTTTTGGCAACCAGTTTTTTGTTATTGTAAAGAGAAATAGGAATATCCTTTTCATTGTCACCGTAGGAAGAAAGTTTGATACCAATTTCATAAAAATTGTCCAAAGCCTGTTGGATGAAAACGCTGTCAATCGCTACGTTGTTCTTTTGTTCTGCTTTTGGAATGATAAAATAGGTATTTGAAGTGCTATCAATGTTTTTAAGCTGTTTGGGCTGTAAACCCACTGCGTCTGTAATAATTACTATGTCTTTGTTATAAGGCGATTTTCTGGATTTTATTTTGGCCATCAAATTATCCAAAACAAAGGGAGAAGCACTGTATTTTAGGTTTTGTAATTCTCTTTGGATGGATTTTATATCGGTATTCCAAAAAGTTTCAGAGTTTGTAATTAGTGAAAAAGACTGGTTTTCAGGAACGTTTTCCAATAATTCCTGAACTGCCCGTTTCATCAATTCGCCTTGTTTTCCTTTGGCCTGCATTGAAAAGGAATTGTCGAGAACGATAAACATTTCGTTCGTGATTCCTTTACTGTCTTTAGCCTGGAAAAAAGGCTGGGCAAAAGCAATAATCAGACAAGCCAGAAGAAATAACCGGGTAAGTAATAAAAGCCATTTTTTTAACCTCGAACTTTTTCGGGTTTGTATGGCAAGCTCTTTTAGAAAGTGTACGTTGGTAAAATATTCTTTCTTGAAACGACGCAGTTGAAATAAATGAACCAGAATTGGAATGACCAATAAGAAAAGGAAGTAAAGAATCTCAGGGTGTTTGAACTGCATTTATTGAAAGTTTGTCAAAAATACAAATTAGTTGGCAGTTGTCGTAGCTAGTTTGGAGATTTTTTTGGAATATTAAATCAGTCAGTTCAAAAATGCCACAGGTTAATGAATTAAAATGATTCAATTTCCAAAATCTACGTAAATCTGTGCAATCAGTGGCTAAAAAAATCTTTTGACATTACTACAGAGAGTCAGAATGCCACAGATTAAAGGATTAAAATGATTCAATGTCCAAAATCTACGTAAATCTGTGTAATCAGTGGCTAAAAAAAAGCTTTTGATATTATTACAGGTTAGGATGCCACAGATTAAATAATTAAAATGATTCAATGTCTAAAATCTACGTAAATCTGTGCAATCAGTGGCTAAAAACTTTTGATATTACAGAGTTAGAATGCCACAGATTAAAAGATTAAAATGATTCAATGTCTAAAAATCTGTGTAAATTGGTTTAATCTGAGGCAAAAATCTATCGCCTCAACATAAGTGAAATTAACATTTCGTGATGATGCTTTTGCTTTCCGAAGCCTTATTTTTGTTCTAAACAATTTTCAAAATGAAAAAAATCAATTTCTTTCTTCTTGTTTTTTTATTTGTTATGAATGCAAAAGCCCAGGATAAAATTTATAATCTGATTGTAGGAACCTACACGAATTCCTGTGAAAGTAAAGGAATATATGTTTATGATTTTAGTCCGGACACCGGTGATTTTTCTTTAAAAAAGACACAGAAAACAGACAATCCGAGTTATCTCACGGTTTCGGAAGATGTCAAATATGTCTACAGCGTTAATGAAAATGGAGCAAACAGTAAAATAAGTTCTTTCCGTTTTGATTCAAAAAGCGGCCAATTGCAACTGCTGAATTCTCTGGATTCCAAAGGTGCCGACCCGTGTTATATTATTAATGATGACAAAAATGTAATTGTAGCAATTTATTCAGGAGGAAGTATCGCTGTTTTTGAAAAGAAGGCAGATGGAAGTCTGCAAGAAGCCAAACAGGTTATACAACATACCGGAAAAGGAATCAATACAAGCCGACAGGAAAGTGCCCATGTTCATATGGTATATTTTTCACCGGATAAAAAATATATTTTGGCAAATGATTTAGGAACGGATATGATTTACGTTTACAAATACAATAAGAATGCTCCGGAAAAAATATTGGAATTAAAAGATAAAATAGCTGTAAAACCAGGAAGCGGTCCTCGTCATCTTACGTTTAGTAAAGATGGGAAGTTTGTCTACCTGCTTCAGGAACTGGATGGAACACTTACCGTTTTTAAATACAAAAATGGTTCTTTAAAACAGCTTCAGGAAACTACTGTTGTAGCTAAAGATTTTAAAGGAGAAAATAGTGCGGCAGACATTCATATTTCGCCTGACGGACATTTTTTATACGCCACAAACAGGGGAGATGCCAACACCATCAACGTCTTTGCTATTAATAAAAAAGGAACATTGGATTTAGTCAATCAGGTAAGCACTAAGGGAAAAGGACCGAGGAATTTTGCTATTGACCCAAGCGGTAAATTTTTATTGGTCGCACACCAATATACAAACGAGGTTGTTATATTCAGGATAGATAAAACTACAGGAAAGCTTTCTGATACCGGAAAAAGAATTGAGCTTTGTTCTCCCGTTTGTTTGGTTTTTACCAAATTCTAAATTCTATTTGCCTTTATCTTTTCTCTTTTTGTCGCGGTTTCTTTCAACAGCACGGTTTCTTGGCTTTGTCTTTCTTGGTTTAGTTTTGCCGGGACCGCCCAGATTGACTTTTTTGTTCTTGTCTGATTTTTCATGAAAAGCACTGCCTCCTTCTTTTTTGACTTTTTTCAAAAGCTTAATCGGCTGTTTTATTTTTTCTGATTCGATAAGAACAGTTGAAATTTCAACTCCGTCAGGAATTGGAAGCATATCTACTTCCATGTCCATCAGCATTTCACACTCAATAAAAGCATCTTCTTCCTTTGGTCCTACAAAACTGATAGCGGTTCCTTCTTTATCGGCACGACCGGTTCTTCCAATTCTATGGATGTATTGTTCCGGGATTTCTGCAACATCAAAATTCAATACATGGGTAATATCAGAAATGTCCAAACCTCTGGCCATAACGTCTGTGGTGATGATTCCCCGTAAATCTCCTTTTTGGAAATCCTGCATAGTGGTCAGACGATAATTCTGAGACTTGTTGGAATGAATCACACCAAACTGCTCACCAAAATCTTCTTCAATACGGTCGTAAATCATGTCAACAAAACGTTTGTTATTCACGAAAATTAAGATTCGTGACATGGACTCGTCAGTTGACAAAAGATGTTTCAACAGGTTAATTTTTGTGTTGAAATTCGGAACGGCATATTTGACCTGCTTGATTTTTTCCAATGGTGTTCCGGATGGAGCCAGCGAAACTTCTTCCGGAAAATCAAAATAATCTTCCAATACAGCATCCACTTCATCTGTCATTGTAGCAGAGAAAAGGATATTTTGGCGTTTTGGACGCATCATTGCCAAAATGGAAGTTAGCTGTACGCGGAAACCAAGATTCAGCATTTCATCAAATTCATCAATCACCAGTTTCTGGGTTTCATCAAAACGCAATACATTGTCTAAAGCCAAATCCATGACACGACCCGGTGTACCAACCAAAACATCTATTCCCTCATAAACAGAAGTTTTTTGGGTGTTGATATTGACACCTCCGTAAATGCCCAAAGTTCTGACGGACATGTATTTGGTTAGCTTTTCAACTTCTTCTACAACCTGTACTACCAATTCTCTGGTAGGAACCAGAATTACAATTTTTGGTGTATGTGTAGGAGTGAACTTATACAGTTTTAACAAAGGCAGGAGGTAGGCAAAAGTTTTTCCTGTTCCTGTCTGGGCAATACCCATCATGTCACGTCCTGATGCAATTACAGAAAATGACCTTTCCTGAATTGGTGTAGGTGAAGTGAATCCTAAATCATCAATTGCTTTTTGTAAAGATTTAGGAAGGTTGAATTGCTCAAAAGTTGACATATTGTATAAATTTTGGGCAAAGGTACGTTAAAATTTGGATTTCTCAGATTGGGATGCTTTTAAGCCTTAACAGAAGGTTATTTAAAACCCTTCGAACACACCCAAACCAAATAAAGCAAAATCATATTTCACAGGGTCGTTCGGGTCCAGTTTTCGCAATTGTAAATCTAATTCTGCCAATGCCTTGGCATCGTTTTGTTTTCGATGTAAAAGACCTAGTTTTCGTGCTACATTTCCAGAGTGTACATCAAGCGGGCAGGACAGGGCAGAAGGTGAAATGGTTTTCCAGATTCCAAAATCAACGCCTTTTTTGTCCTGACGGACCATCCATCTCAAAAACATGTTGATTCTTTTGGCTGCGGAATTATTCAGCGGGTCAGAAATATGTTTTTGGGTTCGTTGTAGGTGTTCGATTTCAAAGAAGATTTTTTTAAATTTATGGATGCTTTCTTGCATAGAATCTCCTTTTTGGTTTTTCAAAAAGACCGCTTCCAGTCCACTATGATTGGTATAAATATTCTGTAAAGCTTTGATAAAACTGATAAAATCCTGTCCGTTGAAAGTCCTGTGTACAAAATTTTCCAGTCGCTCCAATTGGTAATCCTGATGGGTCATGATAAAATCATAAGGAGAGTTCCCCATCAATTCCATCATTTTTTTGGAATTATTGATAATCATTTTCCGATTGCCCCACGCGATAATAGAGCTTAAGAATCCGGCAATCTCGATATCTTCCTTTATTGAAAAGGCATGCGGAATCTGAATAGGATCGGATTCAATAAAATCAGGATTATTGTATAATTCAACCTTTTCGTTAAGGAAGGCTTTTAATTCTGTATCTGCCATAAATTAGTTGGTAGGTTACGGAATCAATCCGTCAGACATTACCAGTTTTCGGTCTGCCATATTAGCCAGTTCTTCGTTGTGGGTAACAATTACAAACGTTTGTCCAAACTCATCTCTAAGCTTAAAGAACAATTGGTGCAAGTTTTCCGCAGAAACGGTATCTAAGTTTCCGGATGGCTCATCAGCGAAGATGACGGCAGGTTTGTTAATAAGCGAACGCGCAACGGCCACACGTTGTTGCTCACCACCGGAAAGTTCTCCCGGCTTATGATCAATCCTGTGTGACAATCCAAGGTAATCTAAAAGTCTTTTGGCTTCCGCTTCGGTTTCCGATTTTGATTTTCCGGCAATAAAAGCAGGAATGCACACATTTTCCAAAGCCGTAAATTCAGGTAAAAGCTGGTGGAATTGGAATATAAATCCAAGCTTTAGGTTTCTGAAACGGGAAAGTGCCTTGTCATTAAGATGCAGGATGTTTTCTCCGTCGATTTGTAATTCGGTTCCGTTTTCTATATTCGGTTTGTCTAATGTTCCCAGAATTTGAAGTAACGTGGTTTTTCCGGCTCCGGAAGCTCCCACAATTGAGACGATTTCACCTTTTTCAATATGGAGGTCAACGCCTTTTAATACATGGAGCTTGTCGTAATATTTATGTAGGTTTTTTGCCTGAATCATTTTTTCCTATTTGTACAAAGAAACAAAGTTTTTGAAAATTTTCCCATCTTTAGCAGGTTATTCTTAGTGATAAAGTTTAGTTAATGCCATTCCTGAAACTTCAGATAATCGTTATTTTTGAGGAAAACTAAGGACACAATGAAAAAGATGATTGGACTGCTGACTTTGATTACGATTTCATGCCAGTCAAAAGAAAAGGAACAAGAACAATTAATTTCTGAAATTAAGGAACCCATAAAAATGGAAGTAGAAAAAGGATTAGAGATTGCAACCTTTGGAGGCGGATGTTTCTGGTGTACAGAAGCTATATTTTTAGAGTTGGACGGCGTTAAAAAAGTTGAATCGGGCTATACCGGAGGTAAGACCGAAAATCCAACATATGAGGAAGTTTCTACCGGAACAACAGGACATGCGGAAGCAACACAAATTACTTTTGACCCGAATAAGATTAGCTTTGGCGAATTATTGGAAATATTTTTTGCAACCCATGACCCAACAACATTAAACCGTCAGGGAGCAGATATTGGTACCCAATACAGAAGTGAAATTTTTTACCACAATGAGGAACAAAAGAAACTGGCAGAGGACTATATAAAACTTCTGGATAGAGAAAATACATTTGGTAAACCGGTTGTGACTAAAGTTTCTCCTGCGGGTAAATTCTACGTAGCAGAAAACTACCATCAGAATTATTATGCAAGAAATAAGGAGAAGTCTTATTGCAGTTATGTCATTACCCCAAAAGTTGAAAAAGTAAGAAAGCAGTTTGCAGGAAAGCTGAAAAAATAATTGGCATTAGTTTTGCGTTATAATAGCGACTAAACAATTGAAAATGACAGAACAAGTTCAGATTAAAGTCGCTTCAGACAAAAAACAGAAACAGTTACTATTGAGTATACTGTTTGATGTTATAGGAATGACAACTTATGCACTTCCTTTTATTGGAGAATTTGCAGATATTGCCTGGGCTCCTATTTCAGGATTTATCCTGGCAAGAATGTATAAGGGAACAGTAGGTACGGTTGGAGGTATCATCTCTTTTCTGGAAGAATTATTTCCCTTAACAGATATATTGCCAACATTTACCCTGACATGGATTTATACTTATTATTTCAGCAATGAAAAAAAGTAACGATTTTGTTAGATAATAAAAAAGCCGGAAGTTCAATTCCGGCTTTTCTTTTTTATAGCAGTTGCAACTTAGTTGCTTTCTTCGTTTTTTTCTTTAGGCAATAAAAATCCCAATCTCATGCTTCGAATCATTCGCTTGGCAAAGGGAAAGAAAAATCCCGATTGTCCAAAAATATATCCGAAAACCATTAGCATAAAAGGATAAAGTGGTAACACCAATACCAATAGAATGATATAGTATAGCGACCAATGCGTATTTTCTTTTGTTATTCCGAGAAGTCCCATCAAAAAATAGGAAATACGGGCTGAAAGGGAACCGTTTATGGCAAAAACAATAAAAATTATGACAAGCTGGTAGTTTGATGTAATGCCCCAGCGCTTTTTAAGCTTATTCATACTTAATAAATATAGCGCAAAACTACAACTTTAAATTCGAGGCACAAAACCTCCAAGTTTTATATTATGGGTAAGTTGAAAATAAGTGAGATAGTTATACAGCATATAATTAACTTCATAGCCATAGTTTATATTGTTTTGATAGTCAATACTCATATCAAAACGTCGGTCGCCCTGGTTGAAACGGCTATTCCATTCCATGACCCACACGCGGTTTCGCGTTTCCATGTATTGTTGTGAATAATAATTTCGTGGTCTGGCATAGCTGTAAAACCAGCTGTTGAATCCCGGGTCGATAATGATAACTTCATATTCAAGTTCTTCATTGGCAATTTTTATCGTATCATTTTGTACCGCCTTATCGGTCTGTTGAAACGTTTTGGTTTTTGTATCTTTTGTTGTGGTACATCCAAAAATCAAAAAGAATAACGCAATGATGTAAATGAGATTTTTCATGTTTGACAGGATTTATATAAAGTTACTCATTCTTTTCGGAATGCTTTTTCGGCTTCTTATATTTTTAACAAAAAAAGCCAGACGTGAGTCTGGCCTTAGTATACTATGTTGTAATGATTTATCTTCCGAAAAGTTTTCCAAGAAAACCACCAATGCCACCTTTTTTGTTGACAGCAGCCATTGCATCACTCATGTCTATCTTGCCGTCATTGTTTTGGTCTAATCCAAACTGACCTCCATATTTCTGGATGGCATCCATGATAGATGAACCGCCCTGACCGCCACTAAGCGAGTTGACAATGTCTGAAATTTCAAAACTTTTGTCGTTAGGATTTTTTGCTTTTCCAATCAGAGACCCTAAAACTTTTGGAATTAGTCCGCCGGCAACACCCGAAGCAGCATCACTGCTAAGGCCGAATTTTTCTCCCAGATTTCCGGAAAGCTGCTCTGTTAGTTGTTTCACAACAGGATTTGATGCTGAACCGGCATTATCGCCTTGAAACAATTGACCAATCTGGTCTGCGCCACCATCAGAAATAATTTTCTGAAGTCCTGAAAAAATAGAGGTGCTGGCTTCGTCCATAACACCTTCGTTCAATTCATTTGGTACGGAATTATTGTTTACTACAGCGTCGTTTCCGTACTGTCTTACTAAATCGGATAATTGTTCTAGCATCTTCTGTAAGTTTAAAGTTTAAACAAATCTATACAAAAAAGCCTAATATTTAACAAGAATGATAAATTATATGTCTGATTTTAATAAACTGATGATTTGTTCTGCCAACTCAATTCCAATTCGGTCCTGTGCTTCCAATGTTGCTGCACCAATATGCGGTGTTAGTGATATTTTAGGGTGCATGAGAACCTGTACGGCTGGTGTAGGTTCTTCTTCAAAAACATCCAGTCCGGCAAATAAAACCTTTCCGTTATCTAAGGCTTCAATAAGGTCAACTTCGTTAATTATACCGCCACGCGAAGCGTTTATAATTCCAACACCGTCTTTCATCTGCTCAAATTCTTCTTTCCCGATTACATATCCGTCTTGTGCAGGAACGTGCAATGAGATAAAGTCGGAATGCCTTAAAATATCTTCCATTGGTTCAGTCACGATGTCAACATTAATAAACTGACCATTATAAAAATCTACCTTAATTTCTGCATTGCCTACAAACTTATCGGAAGCGATGACACGCATGCCCAATCCAAGTCCGATTTTGGCAACCGCTTTTCCTATTTTTCCAAAACCGATTATTCCAAGTGTTTTTCCTTTTAATTCAATTCCGTTGGCATACGCTTTCTTTAGTCCTTCAAAATTAGAATCACCTTCAAGCGGCATATTGCGGTTGGCATCATGCAGGAATCGTACACCCGAAAAAAGGTGGGCAAAAACCAGTTCAGCCACAGATTCTGATGAAGAAGCGGGAGTGTTGATAACATGTATTCCTTTTTCGCGGGCATAATCCACATCGATATTATCCATGCCTACACCGCCTCTGCCTATTACTTTCAGCGTAGGGCAGTTGTCAATAATGTCTTGTCTTACTTTAGTTGCACTTCGTACTAAAAGCACTGAAATAGCATTTTTATTGATATAATTGGCGACCTGTTCCTGTGCTACCTTGGTCGTTATGACTTCAAATCCGCCTTTTTCCAAAGCGATGATGCCGCTTTTTGAAATTCCGTCGTTGGCTAATACTTTCATGTTTCTTAATTGTGTTTTATGTTTTGGTGAATCAGGCGTTTGTCTTTTCAAATTCCTTCATTACATCTACCAGTACCTGTACGCTCTCCAAAGGCAAAGCATTATACATGGAAGCCCTGTAACCGCCTACGGAACGATGTCCGGTCAGACCAGATATTCCGGCTTCTTTCCAATACCGGTCGAATGCCTGTGCCTGGGTTTCGTCCTTTAGTAAGAAAGTCGCATTCATGTTGGAACGGTCTTCTGTAACGGCTGTTCCGGTGAATAATGGATTTCGGTCTATTTCTGCATATAATAACTGGGCTTTGGCCTCGTTGATTTTTTCAATGGCGGGAATTCCACCTTGTCGTTTTAGCCATTGCAATGTCAGTAGGGAAGTATAGACTGCAAAAACTGCAGGTGTATTGTACATACTTTCTTTTTCAATGTGCTGCTGATAGTTTAATATATTCGGTATGTTTCGTCCTGTTTTACCCAAAATAGCTTCTTTGACCACTACGAGCGTAACTCCTGCTGGTCCCATGTTTTTTTGAGCTCCGGCATAAATGAGGTCAAATTTTGAGAAATCGAGTTGGCGTGAAAAAATATCCGAACTCATATCGCAGACTACCGGAATTTTTGTTTCCGGAAATTCTTTCATCTGTGTTCCGTAAATCGTATTGTTGGAGGTGCAGTGAAAATAATCAGCATCTGCAGGAATAGCATAATGTTTAGGAATATGATTGTATTTATCTTCTTTTGAGGAAGCAACCACAATGGTTTCTCCAAATGCTTTGGCTTCCTTTATGGCTCCTGCTGCCCAGGTTCCGGTATCTAAATAAGAAGCTTTCCCGCCGTCTCTTAATAAATTGTAAGGAACCCGTAAAAATTCCATACTGGCGCCGCCTTGTAAAAATAAAGCCTGATAACCTTTTCCCTGCAAGCCCAGAAGTTCCAAAACCAGGGCTCTGGCTTCTTCCATTACGGCTACAAAATCTTTACTCCTGTGTGAAATTTCCAGAATGGATAAGCCCGAATCATTGAAGTTCAAAATAGCCTGTGCTGATTTTTCAAATACTTCTTGCGGCAGGATGCAAGGACCTGCACTGTAGTTATGCTTTTTCATGCTGTGTTTTTAAGAAAGTGTTGTTGTGAGTTTGAAAAGCAAATTTCAGGAATTAAGATTAAAGATTTCTTAGCCTTTTCATGATAATTTTGTAAGGTTATTAACGAAAACGATATAGTAAAACTATTTTTATGAGCTATTTTGACTAAATTGATGAAAGAAATGCAATAGTGTCTACATTGTCGGCATAGTCCCAAAGTTCCGGTTTCTGTGTTTTGCCAAACGGAATGCTGTTTTCAATTATTCCTTTGGAAACAATACATTGGATTTGCTCATTATCTGTTGTAAGACGTTTTTTAAGTTCCTCTGTATTTTCATAGAATTCATAAAATACACTTGAAATAGGAGAGGAATAGCTCGTGTCTTCCTTAATAGTAAGGAATCCGTTATCGAGCAGTTTGAAATTACTCATCAGGAACACCGCCTTATTGTAGTCGTAATTATTGGCATATTTTTCATAATGGATGACATCCTGATACTCAAAAATTCCTTCAAAAAAGGCTTCGAATTTATAATCTTTTGGGACAAAAAGTTTGGAAACGTTTCTGCAACCCAATCCGAAATATCGGAAGATGTCTTCACCCAGTTGAATAAAGTCTTCTTTGGATTCCGTGCCGTCCAATACCGCAACAGAATTTCTGTTCTTTCTGATTATGGAAGGTTTGTCCTTAAAATAATATTCAAAATAACGGGCCGTATTATTACTTCCTGTTGCAATGACAGCATCAAAATTTTCTAATTTTCCTTCAGTGAATGTGATGTATTCTCCCATTTTAGGCTCGACAGCCATAATGTATTTTGCTAAAAACGGCAACAGATGCTGGTCATTTGAAGAGGTTTTGACCAATACTTTATGACCGGAAATTAAAACACTCAAAAAGTCGTGAAAGCCCACCAATGGGATATTTCCAGCCAAAACCAACCCAACTGTTTTTCCGCCAACGTTTTCCAGATTGTATTTGGAAAGCCATTGGTCCAGATTTTCTTTTGTCAAGGCTTCAGCCCAGGAGCGTATGGCAAAGTATACCTGTTCCGGGGTATACCAACCGTTATGGGATTGAGACAACTCAATCAAATCCAAAAAATCATTGAAAAACAAATCGTTATGTAAAACGTTTTCTTTTTTAATACTTTCATTTTCAGAAAATTGACTTAAGAATTTTCCTAACTCTGCGAAAATATTTTTTTTGTACTCTAAAGTCATATTGATTTGCTTATGAATTGTTTTGGATGTAATTTTGCACAAAAATAAACCTTTTCTAGGCAGTAGGCAAGCCTTACGCATATTGCCTATAGCTTATAGCAAAAAATGAAAAAATGGCAATCATAATAACAGACGAATGCATCAATTGTGGTGCTTGCGAACCAGAATGCCCAAATACTGCCATCTATGAAGGTGCAGATGATTGGAGATATAAAGACGGAACGAAACTTAATGGAAAAATAGTGCTTCCAAATGGAGAGGAAGTGGATGCGGATGCGCCGCATACACCTCTTTCGGATGATATCTATTATATTGTTCCGGGTAAATGTACAGAATGTAAAGGATTCCACGAAGAGCCGCAATGCGCTGCCGTTTGTCCGGTTGACTGTTGCGTTCCGGACGACAACCATGTAGAAAGTGAAGAGACTTTGCTTAACAGGCAGGCCTTTTTACATGGGGAGTAATCTTACTTATTAAAAGAAAATAAAAAAACCTGAATTAAACAATTCAGGTTTTTTTATGTGTGTCAATAAAATTTTATTTCGGAGAACGTACATAGGTCTCTATAGAAACCTTATCGGATTTGTCGTCATAAGTTTCTACGACCAAATTTCCGTTGGTGTCAAAATAACCTATTGAAGTCTGGTTTTTACCTCTGTAGATATAACTGTTTGTAGTTGTAGCTCTCAAAAGTCCCAGTCTTTTATTGTCCTGTGTGGTAATCACGTAACCAGCCGGATCTAATCGTAACTGATAGGTTTTACCATTTGAAGTATAATAAGAGGAACGGTCAATATCTACTGTTCGGGTACTTCCGTCAGGATTGATTACCTGAGTTTTTGAAATTACTTCAACAGGCGTTTCCTTCAAGTCCTTGTTTAATGCTTTGGAATCCGCATTTTGGAACTCGATATTCTGAACTTCCTTAACTTCCTGGGTTTTCAGGTATGTTTTCTCGCCATCAGAATCCTTAACAGTAGTTACCGTGGTTTTGGAAACATCTGTGACATTTTTATTCTGGGCCTGTAGGCTTAATGCCGCCAACAATGTAATGCTGCTTAACAAAATAGTTTTCATAATGAGTTGATTTAGAGTGATATTAACAAATTTAAGGATTTTATGTTAAATTGATTTTTAAAAAATCATAAAGAATTGCTAAATGTTATTTTTTAATAGAAATAGTTTAATTTTTTAAGAAATAAAAATAGAAAGGCGTTGAGGTTTAATTTCAAATCCAAAAGCGTATATTTGCACCCTTAAAATTATCAATATCATACTTATACCATAATGAAAGCAGGAATTGTAGGGTTGCCAAATGTTGGAAAATCAACATTATTCAATTGTTTATCAAATGCAAAAGCGCAAAGCGCAAATTTCCCGTTCTGTACTATCGAGCCGAACATTGGAGTCGTAAACGTACCGGACCCGAGGATTAATAAGTTGGAAGAATTGGTGAAACCGGAGCGCGTTCAGATGGCTACTGTAGATATTGTAGATATTGCAGGATTGGTAAAAGGAGCAAGTAAAGGTGAAGGTTTGGGGAATCAGTTCCTTGGAAATATCCGCGAGTGTAACGCTATCATTCACGTATTGCGTTGTTTTGATAATGATAATATAGTGCATGTGGATGGCAATGTTAATCCAATCCGCGACAAAGAAACGATTGATATCGAATTGCAGCTGAAAGACCTTGAAACTGTTGAAAAACGTTTGGAGAAAGTAAACCGTGCTGCTAAAACAGGAAACAAGGAAGCGCAGGTTGAACAGGCATTGCTTAACCGAATCCGTGAAGCTTTATTACAGGCAAAATCAGCCAGAACCATAACGCCACAAAGTAATGATGAGGAAGCCCTTTTGGAATCGTTCCAATTGATTACAGCTAAACCGGTTTTGTATGTATGTAATGTGGATGAAGCTTCTGCAGTTAACGGAAATAAATATGTAGACCAGGTTAGAGAATTGGTAAAAGACGAAGATGCGGAGGTTATTGTGCTTTCTGTTGGGGCTGAGGCCGATATTACAGAATTGGAAAGTTATGAAGAACGTCAGGTGTTTCTTGAAGACATGGGCTTGACAGAACCGGGGTCGTCTGTACTGATTCGTGCGGCTTATAAGTTGTTGAAGCAACAGACTTATTTTACCGCCGGTGTAAAAGAAGTACGTGCCTGGACAATCAATATTGGAGCAACAGCGCCACAGGCAGCCGGAGTAATCCATACCGATTTTGAAAAAGGATTTATCCGTGCGGAAGTAATTGCTTATGATGATTTCGTAACCTACGGTTCTGAATCTAAAGTAAAAGAAGCCGGAAAACTGCGTGTGGAAGGTAAAGAATATATAGTAAAAGATGGAGATGTGATGCACTTCAGATTTAATGTATAGTCTCAAAGTATAAAACAATTAAAAGCGGCTTCTTGGCCGCTTTTTTTATGAAGATATGTCATGTTAAAAATCCTATAAACTGACCGGTGAATTTCTTAAAATCAGCTATATTTGAGTAAACCGAAACCAAAAAGCACTATGAAATCGAAAGGATTATTCTCAAAAACCTGGTATTTACTCAAAAATACGATATCAGAGTTTAATGATGACAATGCAATCAAATTAAGCGCATCACTCTCTTATTATACCATTTTTGCAATACCTCCATTAATGATTATCATCATTACGCTTTGTGGTTTTTTCTTTGGAAAAGATGCGGTTACCGGAGAGCTGTACGGACAGATTAACAGGCTTGTAGGTAATGATGCGGCAATCCAGATACAAAATGCCATTAAAAATGTGGAGCTTTCAGACAGTAATGCATTTGCGGCCATTTTTGGAGGAGTAATGCTTTTGATAGGAGCTTCAGGGGTCTTTGCCGAAATCCAGAGCTCTATCAACTTTATATGGGGGCTCAAGGCAAAACCCAACAAAGGATTTAAAAAGTTTATCCAAAACCGATTGATGTCATTTTCGATGATTGTTTCTGTCGGATTCTTGCTATTGGTCAGTTTGTTGGTCAATTCGGTTATGGACCTTTTAAGTGCAAAACTCCGGTCATATTTTCAGGAAGGAACCATTTACATCTTTTATGTGTTGAATCTACTGCTGGTATTTGCCATTATTACGTTGCTGTTTACTATTATTTTCAGGACACTGCCGGATGGAAAAATCAGGTGGAAAGACGCGTTCATAGGTTCGTCTTTTACAGCCGTGCTTTTTATGGTTGGTAAATTTGCAATCGGGCTCTATTTGGGGAATTCTACTGTTGCCAGTGTTTATGGGGCAGCCGGTTCAATAATAATAATTTTGGTATGGGTGTATTATTCCGCAATAATTCTTTATTTTGGTGCTGAATTCACTAAGGTGTATGCAAAAGCCTACGGAGGCAGTATTAGCCCTAATGAATATTCGGTAGAAATCCAGAAAGAGATTTTTGAAATAACAGACGCGGAAACCAATACAAAAACCAGGATATGAAAATAATTGCCTTTGGCGGGAGCAATAGCTCCAAATCGATTAATAAAATGTTGGCTACTTATGCTTCCGGGCTTTTTGAAGATGCGGAAGTAGAAATTTTAGACCTTAATGATTTTGAAATGCCGCTTTTTTCGGTTGACAGGGAAAAAGAGGTAGGACAGCACGAAACTGCAAAAAAGTTTTTGGCTAAGCTGGCTTCGGCAGATATTCTGGTCGTTTCTCTGGCTGAAAATAATGGCATCTATTCTACCGCCTTCAAAAATATTTATGATTGGAGTTCGCGAATTGACAATGAGGTATTCCAGCAAAAACCAATGCTGTTAATGGCAACTTCGCCAGGCGGGAGAGGAGGTAAGGGCGTATTGGATTTTGCAAGCAGCAATCTGCCAAGACATGGGGCAAATATTAAAGCCCTGTTTTCACTTCCGAGCTTTTATACCAATTTTGATGTGGAAAATAAAAAGATTTCAAATGCCGAATTGGATAATGAGTTAAAAGAAATTGTAACCAATTTTGAGGCTTGAAAAACATGAAGAAAATTTTCAGGATTTTACTGAAGATAATTTTAGGAATACTCGGATTTTTTATTGTTACATTCTGTTAGCTCTTGCTATTCCTTACATTGGTGTCAATACTGAAGACAAGGACAAGCAGGAAGACGTCGCCATTTATATTAAAACCAATGGTGTACATACCGATATTGTGGTTCCAATCAAAACGGAATATAAAGACTGGAGTGAAAAAATAAAATACGAACATATTGCTTCAAAAGATTCTACCATGCAGTTTATTGGTTTTGGCTGGGGTGATAAAGGGTTTTATTTAAACACACCGGAATGGTCTGACCTGAAATTTAGCACGGCATTTAATGCGGCTTTCTATTTGGGAACTTCCGCCATGCATGCTACTTTTTTCAAACAGCTGAAAGAAAACGAAAGCTGTGTCAGGATTGCTATCAGCAAGGAGGAATATGCTAAGCTGATTGCTTATATTGAAGATAGTTTTCAATATGATTTTCAGGGAAATCCAATCCTGATTCATGCCACGACTTATGGGCAGAATGACAGCTTCTATGAAGCCAATCGAAAATACAGCCTATTTTACACCTGTAATACCTGGGCAAACAATGCTTTAAAGGCAGCCGACCAAAAAGCGGCATTATGGACGCCATCCGATAAAGGTATTTTTTGCCATTACAAATAGCTGCTGATTTCTAGCTGATTTTGTCAATTATTCTATTGATAACTTTGCTTTCCAGGACTTTCATTTTTCTTGCGGATACTGTATATTAGCACAAAATCCATAATTTTCAAATGTCAGAACAAAATCAGTATACCGAAGACAATATCCGTTCTCTCGACTGGAAGGAGCATATCCGAATGCGTCCGGGGATGTATATCGGGAAATTGGGCGACGGTTCTTCACCAGACGATGGTATTTATATCCTATTGAAAGAAGTTTTGGACAACTGTATCGATGAATTCGTTATGGGTGCCGGAAAAACGATAGAGGTGTCAATCAAAGAGAAGACCGTTACCGTAAGAGATTATGGGCGTGGAATTCCGCTGGGAAAAGTAGTGGATGTAGTGTCCAAAATGAACACGGGAGGAAAGTACGATTCTCTTGCCTTTAAAAAATCAGTCGGTCTGAATGGTGTCGGTACCAAGGCAGTCAATGCCCTCTCGACTTATTTCAGGGTAGAATCCGTTCGTGAAGAAAAACAGAAAGCGGCAGAATTCTCTGCAGGTAATCTGGTGCTTGAAGAAGATATTATTGAAACAACCAAGCGTAAAGGAACCAAAGTAACCTTTACTCCGGATGAGGCTATTTTCAAAAACTACAAGTTCAGGAACGAATATGTATTGAAAATGCTGAAAAATTATTGTTATCTGAACACCGGACTGACAATAATTTACAATGGCGAAAAGTTTTATTCTGATAACGGACTTAAAGACCTGTTGGAAGAAAATATTGCCGAGGAAGATATGGTCTATCCAATCATCCATCTTTCCGGCGATGATATAGAAATTGCCCTGACACACAGTAAGTCGCAGTACTCAGAAGAATATCATTCTTTCGTGAACGGGCAGAATACGACACAGGGAGGAACGCATTTGGTTGCTTTCCGTGAGGCGGTCGTAAAAACAATCCGCGAATTTTACAACAAAGGTTTTGAACCTTCCGATATACGAAAATCCATTGTCAGTGCAATCAGCGTGAAAGTAATGGAGCCGGTGTTTGAATCGCAGACAAAGACAAAACTGGGTTCTACGGAAATGGGGCCGGATTTGCCTTCGGTTCGTACGTTTATTAATGATTTTATCAAAAATAAACTGGATAACTTTCTGCATAAAAACCCGGAAACAGCCGATTTGCTTTTGCGTAAGATTCTGCAGGCGGAAAGAGAACGAAAAGAACTTTCAGGAATTCGTAAATTGGCGAAAGACCGTGCCAAAAAAGCCAGTCTTCACAATAAAAAATTACGGGATTGCCGTGTACACTTAACGGATTCTAAAAACCCAAGAAGTTTAGAAAGTACGCTTTTTATTACGGAGGGAGATTCGGCTTCGGGATCTATCACCAAGTCGCGTGATGTGAATACACAGGCCGTATTCAGCTTGCGTGGTAAACCTTTGAATTCGTATGGCATGAGCAAAAAGATTGTTTATGAAAATGAAGAATTCAACCTGCTTCAGGCCGCTTTGAATATTGAAGAAGACATGGGTGACCTGCGTTACAACAATATTGTAATTGCAACCGATGCCGATGTCGATGGAATGCACATCCGTTTACTGCTGATTACGTTCTTCCTGCAATTTTTCCCGGAGTTAATCAAGGAAGGACATTTGTATATCCTGCAAACGCCGCTTTTCAGGGTAAGAAACAGAAAAGAAACCATTTACTGCTATTCTGAAGAAGAACGGGTTAATGCTATTGAAAAGCTAAAACCTAAGCCGGAAATCACACGATTTAAAGGTTTGGGAGAAATCTCTCCTGACGAGTTCAAGCATTTTATAGGTGATGATATCCGACTGGACCCGGTCATGTTAGACAAGCTGACTTCCATTGAACAGCTTTTGTCTTTCTATATGGGTAAAAACACACCGGACAGGCAGGAATTTATCATCAATAATCTGAAAGTAGAACTGGATGTTGTTGAGAAATAAGATTAGAATTAAATAATTATAGGACCGCTTAATAAATGGACGAAGAAGAGAATTTAGAGCCGATTGAAGGTCAACCTGAGGGTTCAGGGTCGCATTTTTACGATAATCAGGAAGAAAACAATCCGGAGGATACCATCACGAAGGTAACCGGAATGTATAAGGATTGGTTCTTGGATTATGCTTCCTATGTAATCTTGGAACGTGCCGTTCCTGCCATAGAAGATGGTTTTAAGCCTGTACAACGCAGGATTATGCACTCGATGAAAGAACTGGACGATGGACGTTACAACAAAGTAGCGAACATTGTTGGGCACACCATGCAGTATCACCCGCACGGTGATGCCAGTATTGGTGATGCAATGGTGCAGATAGGGCAGAAGGACCTGCTTATTGACATGCAGGGAAACTGGGGTAACATCCTGACAGGCGACGGTGCCGCCGCTTCCCGTTATATCGAAGCAAGAATCAGCAAATTCGGGCACGATGTTCTCTATTCTCCAAAAATTACCTCATGGCAGGCTTCCTATGACGGAAGAAGGAACGAGCCTATAAACCTTCCCGTAAAATTTCCACTGTTATTAGCTCAGGGTGCAGAAGGGATTGCCGTAGGACTTTCTACCAAAGTACTGCCGCATAACTTTAATGAACTGATAGATAGTTCTATAAAAATATTAAAAGGGAAACCTTTTACCTTATATCCTGATTTTCCAACGGCGGGTATTGCCGACGTTTCCAATTATAACGATGGAATGCGTGGCGGACGTGTGCGCGTTCGTGCTAAAATTTCCCAGCTTGATAAGCAAACGTTGGTCATAACGCAGATTCCTTTCACGACCAATACTTCAACCTTGATTGAAAGTATCCTGAAAGCCAATGAAAAAGGGAAAATCAAGATTAAAAAAATTGAAGATAATACCGCTGCTGAAGTTGAAATCATCATTCATCTTTATCCGGGTGTTTCACCAGATAAGACCATTGATGCCTTGTTTGCTTTTACAGCCTGCGAAACTTCTGTTGCTCCGCTTGGTTGTGTGATACAAGACCATAAGCCGTTATTTATTGGCGTATCAGACATGCTTAAGATTTCTACCCAGAGAACGGTAGACTTGCTCAAGCGTGAACTGGAAATCCAGTTGGATGAACTGGAAGAACAATGGCATTTCCTTTCTCTGGAGCGTATTTTTATCGAGAAAAGAATTTACCGTCTTATTGAAGAAGAAGAAACATGGGAAGGCGTTATCAAGGCAATTGATGAAGGACTGAAACCTTATGTTCAGCATTTGAAGCGTGCCGTTACAGAAGAAGATATTGTTCGTCTGACCGAAATCCGAATCAAGAGAATTTCCAAGTTTGATATTGACAAGGCACAAGAGAAAATCGAGGCTTTGGAAGGCGATATCGAACAGGTAAAATATGATTTGGACCACATTATTGATTTCACAATAGCATTCTTTACCAAACTGAAAGAAAAATACGGAAAAGGGAAGGAACGCCAAACCGAACTCCGAATTTTTGATGATATTGAAGCTACAAAAGTGGTATTGAGAAATACCAAGCTTTATGTAAACCGGGAAGAAGGCTTTATTGGAACCGGATTGAAAAAAGACGAATATGTTACCGATTGTTCTGATATTGATGATGTGATTGTCTTTCTTCGAAACGGAACCATGATGGTTTCCAAAGTTGACGATAAAAAGTTTGTAGGTAAAGACATTATCCACGTTGCTATTTTTGACAAGAACGATAAACGCACGATTTATAACATGATTTATCGTGATGGAAAATCAGGTCCGTCCTATATCAAACGTTTCAATGTTTCAGGAATTACCAGAGACAAGGCTTATGACCTGACACAGGAAAAGCCGGGTTCACAGGTATTGTACTTTTCGCATAACCCGAATGGGGAAGCGGAAGTTATTACCGTATTGCTCCGACAGGTTGGAAGTGTCAAAAAATTGAAATTTGATATTGATTTTGCGGCAATGGCTATCAAGGGAAGAGCCTCAAAAGGAAATCTGGTGACCAAATATCCAATCAAGAAAATAGAATTAAAGGAAAAAGGAATTTCAACCTTAAAACCAAGAAGAATCTGGTTTGATGATACAGTCCAGAAACTAAATGTAGATGGCAGGGGAGAGCTGTTAGGCGAATTCAGACCAAATGACAGGCTCTTGATTATCAATCAGTCCGGAAGGCTGAAAACGATTATTCCGGAATTGACCACGCATTTTGATGAAGATATGGTAGTCCTTGAAAAATGGCTGCCTAAAAAACCTATTTCTGCTATCTATTATGACGGAGAAAAAGAACGCTATTTCGTAAAACGATTCCTCGTCGAAAATGAAAACAAAGAAGAAATTTTTATTACGGAACATCCAAAATCGCAACTGGAAATCGTAGCGACAGATTACCGTCCGGTAGCCGAAATCGTGTTTGCAAAAGTAAAAGGCGTACAGAAAGAAAACCAGACGGTTGATTTGGAGAGTTTTATTGCTGTAAAGGGAATAAAAGCCTTAGGAAACCAATTGACAACAGATAAGCTAAAACAGGTCAACCTTTTGGAACCGTTACCTTATGAAGAACCGGAAGAAGAAATTCCTGAAGAAATAGAAGTTTCCGGCTCCACAGAAATTTCAGATGACGTACAGCTTGATGATGACGGACAGATTACATTAAGTCTGGATTAAATAAAAAAACGGAATGCATTGCATTCCGTTTCTTTTTAGTTGTATCTCTTGTCTGTCAGTGTTTTCATGAACGCAACCAGCGCTTTTTTTTCAGCAGCGGTCAGATTCAGCTTGTCGGTTGGAAGAGTTTGGTTTTCTACGCTAAGGCCTAATCCTGTTCCTCCGCCTAAATCATAAAATTCAACCACTTCTTCCAAAGTAGCATATGCCCCGTTATGCATATAAGGTGCGGTTACGGCCACATTGCGAAGTGTTGGGGTTTTGAAGGCTCCTTTGAGTTGTGGTAGCTGATTGAAAATATAACGGCCTTCATCCTTGCTCAGGCGTTTGCCGGAAGCATCTTCAGGCGTACCTACAACTTCATGTTCTGTTTTGGCAAAATTAGGAGGTACTGTTCCGTTAAACAATGGCGTAAAATGGCAAGTCGCACATTTCGCTTTTCCCATAAACAGGTTCATCCCCTGAATTTCTTCGGCGTTGATGCTGTTTTTATTGCCACGCATATAAGAATCAAATCGTGAATCGAAAGAATTGAGCGAACGAACATAACTGGAGATTGCATTTTGAATCTGCCAGGCTTCCGTCTTATCCGATTTAGGATATGCTTTCTGGAAAAGCCGGATATATTCGCTGTCAGAAGAAACTTTAGAATGGATTGCGGCAAGCGAGCCGTGCATTTCGTCTTCATTTTGAATAACATCGACACTTTGTTTTTCTAAATCGAGCTGTCTCATATCCCAAAATTGCGCATTTTGGAAGGAGGCATAAGTCAGGGTAGGCGTATTGCGGTTGAGGTTTTTCCCTTTTAAAGAAACATTGGTTTTCAACCCGTCTGTAAATGCTTTCTCAGGATTATGACAAGAAGCACAACTTCTGTTGCCGTCTTTGGACAGACTTTTATCATAAAACAGTTTTTCACCTAAAATCGCTTTTTCATCAGAATATCGGTACTCATTAGAAGCTACAAAACCGTTAACATCAAAAGCATTTTCATCAAACAGAGTTGCCGCTGTTGCTTTTAACGGTCGGTTGCGTTCTACGGCCGGTATCTTTTCTTCTTTTTGGAACAGATTTAGTTTTTGAGACAACGGATTCAGATATTCTGTAATAAATACAACCCTGTTGAACGTATTAAAATTCGGATTTGAATCACAATACTCTTTTGCTTTTGCCGCTATTTGTTTTACATCGTCCAAAATCTTGCTGTTAGGCTGGATAATTAAAAGCAGTTCCGGAATTACGGATAAGCTTTGTCGGGCTTCCGGAATGGAAGAATTGAGTATAGGGCTGTCAAAGCCGGTAATTCCCAAAGTCAGGATTCTGTGGACATTTTGCTGTAAGGCATCCAAAACATAATCATCACTGATTGTAATGGCTCCAAAAGTTGTCTCAACTTGTTTTGTATTGGAAAGTAAAATATCCAGTTCGCGGATTATTTCTTTTTTATTTTTGAAATCGTATTCAGGATAGATGTGTTCTTCAATAACCTGAAATCCGTTAGGAACGAAAAACTTATTCTCTTCCAGTTCCATTTCATCCAATGCCGGGCCGTTCATGAATCGGGCCGTTTCCGGAACAAAATATTCAACTGCCCACTCGATTCTTTTGTATTGTAATCGGGTTTTTTTGAATTGCTCCAAAACTTCTTTTTGAGAACCATCTGCAGCAATTTTTTCCTGCAACAGTATGATTTCGTTTTTCAGTTTTGTGAGGTCTATTAAAAGTTCCTGTTTTATGTTTTTTTCAAATGCCCTGTCCTGACAGCCAGAAAAAAAGAAAGTAAACAGGATAAGGAGAAATATAAAATACTTTAATTTCATTTTGCGTAGTTAAAAAGCAACAACCCTTATGTTAGGATAAGGGTTGTTTTATAGTGTTGTTTTTGTGTGAATTAACGTTGTACGTTTCGTATGATTACGGTCTGTCCACCTTCTTTGTTAGTGCTTCTGCCGCTTCCGTCAGCATTCAGGAAGGCATCTTTCTGCCAGGTGTGCGGGTGGATGTTTACAAGGAATGTTCCCGGAACACCAATGATGTCTGATATGTCAGTCATTGCGCCAAATTCCCAGCTTCCAAAACGCATTTCGCCTGTCTGGTTGTAAAGAGAGTTCCAAGCCGCATCGTTTCGCTTATGATTCATGTTTAACCATGGCTTGTTTTGTTTTGTAGCGATGTTGTACTGCCATATGTATGAATCGTGCTGGGCAGCGGTATAATAGCTGTCACCATCTTCCTGAATGTACACGAAGTTTTCCGTAACACAAAGGTTATCCGGATTGATTAATCCTGTTCCCGGAGTACTGTCGCCTTCAGCAATTACTTCAAGAGTTCCTGCTAGCGGATTGTTAGCATCCATTTTTAATCTGTAAACTCTTCCCCACATTGTGTAGCCATCAACCGGAGCATTGGAAGTAGCCTGACCTGTAGCCGTGAAATAAACTTCACGATTGTTGCTGGCACTTCCTTTTCTGTAATCCACATCTTCCACTCTGGAGAAACGGATTGCCCCCAAATTGTTTACTGTAGTATTGATTACAGCACCGGTAAGGTTTTTAGCATTTGGAATTTCAACAAAAGAAACATTGTAGCTATTGTTCATAGTCATAGCAGTTTCAACCTGATTTCCGTCAGTTCTTTTTAGGGCATATAGTTTTCCGTTAGACAAGTCGCCCACTGTATTACTCATGTACATAATCATTTGCCCTGCGCTGGCATGCGAAGTAGTATAAGATTGGTCTTCCCCAATTAAGATAACGGTTTTACCCGGATAAGCGTCTTTTGGAAGTGGCACGGCATTTTCCATACTGGCTTTTCCTAATGCAGGAAGAATTCTGTCGGTTCTGCTTCTGTCGTTTGCTAACCCCATTGGGTCAATTCCGTGAACCATACTTTCTTCGCCACTTTCTCCTGCTGTAAGGAAGATAGGGCCAAAGCCATGAATTTCAGGAGTTGCAAGAGTAGCCGAGCACAAACGGGTCATTCCGCCCACGCCGTCAACAATATATTCACCTTTGACAGGCTTAAAAGTCTTGTCTAAATATACCCTTGAAACTGATTGCAGGATTTCGTGGTTTGAAATCAGGATATAACCTTCACCTGAAGGATTCTTCATTAATCCGGCACCATCAGGCTGGGCTCCGTATACGAAAGCGGGAGACTGTGACAGTTGGTCGGCACTTGTAATTAAGGTGCTAATTTCCATGCTCTCAAATCCGGGCATTGCAAACACAAAAGCCGGGATAGAGGAATGCGATGTAAAGTCAATTTCCCGGTTTACTGGAGTTCCGTTTGAACTGTCATCATTTTGGCAGCTTGCCAATAAGATGCTTGCCGTTGCCAAAATGGCAAAAGTCTTGGTTGTTAGTTGTCTCATGTTGTTGGTTTTTTGTTTGTGGCAAAGCTATTTATGAGACGTTAACAGTAAATTAAGGAATGATTTTTAAAAGTATATTTAAAAGTAAAGGAATTGTATTGTAAAAGTGTTCTTTGTAAATAAAAAACGCTTCCGGATTACGGAAGCGCTTTCTATTTATAGTGGTGGATTTAATTAGAAGATTTTTTCCTCATTTTCATGTTAAGGAATTCTACCGCCAGTGAAAAGGCAATCGCAAAATACAGATAGCCTTTTGGAACGGCTCCAACATGTTGTCCGGCCAATTGCGCCTCAGAAAGATGCATGCTTTCCGTAATCAGCATAAAACCAATCAGAATAAGAAAAGCCAGACCTAAAATTTGGATGGAAGGGTTTGCATTTACGAAATTTCCAACCGGAACGGCAAAAAGCATCATGACACCTACAGAAATTACTACAGCAGTAATCATAATGTATAAGGCGCCTTCCAGGCCGTTTGTCATACCAACCGCTGTCAGGATGGAATCGACAGAGAAAATCAGGTCAATTAATAAAATTTGAAGGATTACACTGGAGAATGATTTTTTGGCAACATCGCCCAAACTCTTTTCTTCTTCCCCTTTGTGGTCGACCTTTTCATGAATTTCTTTGGTACTCTTGTAAATAAGGAAAAGACCACCCAGCAGTAAAATCAGAGCCTGACCGGTAACATGGCCGCTAAACCATCCAAAATCAAAAGAAAACAACGGAGCTTTCATGGCAATCAGAAGCGTAATTCCAAAAAGTAGCCCTATTCTCATAAACATGGCAAGGAAAAGTCCTATTCGTGTAGCTCGTTTGCGGTCTTCGACAGGCAGCTTTCCGGTTACGATTGAAATAAAAATAATATTGTCAATACCTAAGATAATCTCTAAAAAAGTCAGAGTCAATAAGGCAATCCATGCATCCGGATTTAAAAATACTTCCATTTTTGTTTATTTGATTTTGGTTACTGTTCCTTTCTGTTTGTTTGTATTGCCCAGTTTTGAAAACTCAAATGTATATGAGTTTTCAGTTGTACTCAAAATTTTCATGTGGATTGCCTGTTTTTCCGCCATATTTTTCGGATTCATTTTCTCCAGAATATATTCACAATCATTAATCCATCGAACTTTTGAAGTGTCGGTCTTTCCTTCAAAAGTATCAATTTCCAAAGTATCATTTCTTACAAAGTGAGATGTTTTTTTTACACCATTAACTTCATATTCGAATTGAAATTCTCCGGTTTTAAAATCTTTGCAGTTTCGTTCTACATTATAGCAGGAAGTCAGCAATCCAAGAGTGAGCAGGGCAAGGGGAAGTATTTTTTTCATGTGTTGTTTATTTAAGTTTATTTAATTCGTCGTCGGTAAAATTTTTGATGGATTTTTCCCGGGCGAATTTTGCGGCGTAGTAGTCACCAGATTTGTTTTTAGGGATTGAAAGGCTGTCCCATTCGGTCTTTTTCAAAAGTTTGGCATAAAAGACAATCTGCCCGATATGGTATGGATAATGTGCCAGTTGCCTGTTAATGGCTTCAATAACGGTATGTCCTTCATTACGGATATAGATGATTTCTGTTAGCTGTTCCGGATGTAACGGATTTATAGCATTAAAAAGACAGTCCCAGCCTTCGTTCCATTTTGCCATCAATTCTTCTCTTGACTGGTAGGTGTCTACAAATTCACCGTCTCTCTTGCGCCATTCTTTTTCTCCGTCAGAAGTGAGAAAGTCAGTCCAGCGGGAAAGCATATTGCCATGCATATGTTTGACGATGACAGCAATGCTGTTTGTGTCTTCGTTTAGTGAAATAAAAAGCTGTTCGTCAGCTAGTTGGGCCATTGCTTTTTCGCCAAGAGTTTTATAGTATAAAAACTGTTTTTTAACACTGTCCAGAAAGTGAGAATTTGCATCCATGATTAAACGAGTTTTATGTTGTATTTTTCTAATAATCCACCCGCATCCTTGAGCGAGAATTTAGCTTTTTTGAGGAAATTAAGTTCAGGGTCAATTGAAAAATTATAAGCTTTTGACAAATCGGCTTCTACTAATATTGTCCTGTTAAATAATGCCCTGTTGAGGTTGATGTCTTCAAAAACAGCCTTTGTCAGGTCTGTTTCAGAAAAATTGACTTCCTGCATCGATGAATTTATAAATTTGGTCTTTTGCATTTTTTTGCGTGCAAAAGACGAGAAGTCTAAAGTACAGTCGTTGAATTGTACCTCAAACAAAAAGTCGTCACTGTAGTCAAAACCAATTCCCATCATCTTGCAGGCATCAAATACAACATTTTTCAACCCTGTGGCATTGAGTTTTATCATTGAAAGGTTACATCCTTTAAAAGAACAATCGATAAACTGACTTTGTGAAAAATCGCTGCCATACAGGTCACAATCTATAAAAGTACAATTTTCGAATTCCCGTTTCTGTATCGATTCTTCGGTATAGGTAACTTTTGTAAATGTCTTGCCTATGTGAACGGTTTCTTTCATCGCTTTTTGAATAGGCTGTTCATGATTTTTCGAATTCCAAGAAACAACATGAGCATGGCTCCCAAACAGGTGAGAATACCTATTCCCAGAACAATCAGATACAACGGATGGCTTTGGTTTTTAAAAGCACTGTGAATTATGACAGGACCTAAAAAAAGCAGAGGCATTGCTATGGATAGGTATAAAATTCCTTTTTGCAGTATTTTTTTGTCGGTATTCATGGTTTACCTTTTATAGTTTTCTATAGAATTCCTGACATTTTTATATTTTTCAAGCAGCGATGTTGCTTCCGTTTCCGAAACAGACAGTTCTTCCATAATCATTTTAACGGCTCTTCCTACAAGCTTATGGTTGCTGAGCTGCATGTCCACCATTTTATTTCCTTTGACTCTGCCTAACTGAATCATGGTAGAAGTTGAAATCATATTCAATACCAGTTTTTGAGCAGTTCCTGCTTTCATTCTGGAACTTCCGGTTACAAATTCCGGTCCGACTACTACATCTATAGGAAAATCAGAAGTTTTAGACAGTGGACTTTCAGCATTACAAGAAATGCTCCCTGTCGTAATCTGGTTTTCAATGCATTTCTGCAAGCCGCCAATTACATAAGGAGTAGTCCCTGAGGCTGCTATGCCAATAACGACATCTTTTTCGTTAATATCCCATTCCTGAAGGTCTTTCCATGCCTGTTCTCTGTCGTCTTCTGCAAACTCCACAGCTCTACGGATAGCAGTATCACCTCCGGCAATAATACCAATTACCAGGTCAAAAGGAACACCAAATGTTGGCGGGCATTCCGAAGCATCGACTATGCCTAATCGCCCGGATGTTCCGGCACCGATGTAAAACAAACGGCCGCCTTCTTTCATTTTTTCGACGATTTTTTCGACCAGTTTTTCAATCTGTGGTAATGCTTTTTCAACGGCAAGAGGAACCGTTTTGTCTTCGTTGTTGATGTTGCGAAGCAGGTCGGCAACAGGCATTTTTTCTAAATGCTCATATTTTGAAGACTGTTCGGTAGTTTTAGTGAAGGTCATCTTTAAAAGGAATATTATTTTTCAAAAATACGAAGTTTCTTAAGTTATTTATTCATTTACCAGAATAAGTATTTTTAAAGAAAAACTTACATTTTGTTATTTTTTTATTATATTAGCTTCGTATCGATACAGATTATTTATAAACCAATTAGATTTAAAATTTATGAAAAAAATTAAATTATTTTCAACTTTTTGTTTGTTTACGTCTTCCTTAAGTTTGTTTGCTTCAAATAACGGAAATGAAGAATTTAAACAAAATTTTGATGAAGTTACCATTTGTTGCCTAGGACATGCGAGTGAAGGTGTTTACGGATCAGCTGGTTATATTAAAATTTCAGTTAAAAAATGTGCTACTTCAGCCAAAGGTAATAAAGATCAGGCATATGTTTACGCATGTACTAATGCACAAAAGGCAGCAGAAAATGCTCTAAATGCTCTTAAGAATATGGATTTAACACTAAAACAATCTTAAGAGATGGGAAGAATAATTTTAACAGTGTTATTGGTCTGTGTTTTTTCTCAATTTGCTTCGTCAAAAAATCAAACAGATATAAAAAGAAAGGATTCTCCTGTTGCCTGTTGTCAGGGAAGAGCTGAAGGAGGTATAAAAGGGACAAATACTCATACGATTGTTGTGGTGAAAACTTGTGTCACATCAGATATTTCATATCAAGATGCACAGGCGAGGGCATGTAGTAAAGCAGGAAGGCTGGCTGATTTAGCTCTTCAAATGTCTATGGAAACAAAAGTACCTGTCACCATTGAAGCCGGAAAATAAAGCTATGAGACACATTTTTTTACTATTACTATTATTTACTATTTCAATTTGTTGGGGTCAAACCCTTACTGTTGATTATAAGTTTGATTTAGCTGATGATAAAGATAAATATGGCTTTTCAGCATTCGGAATCATCAGGCTAATAACAGATGGCTCAAATAGTATTTCCTATGTGAAAGTTACAGATACCATTGTAAGTTTTAAAAATATTGGTGAAACTATACAAAAGGCTTCTGAATTTGATTTTTCAAATCCTGCTGAATATAAAGATTTTGTTTCTAATGAATATTATTCGAAAACAATTTTCCCTAAATATTTGCTTAAAGACAATACCTATATGACTGCATGGACTATAACTGGAAACTATAAAGAAATATTAGGATACAAATGCCAACAGGCAGTTGGGCATTACAGGGGTAGAGATTATACACTTTATTTTACAACAGCAATCCCTATTCAAAACGGACCAAAAAAATTTGATGGCTTACCGGGTCTAATCCTGGAAGTTATTTCAAATGATGGGGCTATACATTACAAGGCTATTAAAATACAGAATAGTAATGAGGTTATAGAAAATCCTTTTGATAAATTAAACCTATCTTATATTAATTGGGATCAATTTATCAACGCTTATAAGGATTATTTTAAAAGAATAACCAATTATGTGCCTGATGAAGATACAGCTGTTTTTATTCCTAAAAGAGGCATTGAGGTATATATAAATGACAATAATGAATAATTTATGTTACTTCATAATTATTATTATTTTTACCAGTTTTGACTTTAAAGCACAAACTATAAAAGGCACGGTTTTTCATGAAAATGAGGCCGTGCCTTATGCCAGTGTCATAATTCGTAAATCGGAAAATAGTAGTTCTATACATCAATACACAAAAACAAACAAAGAAGGCTTTTATCAAATAGATTTAAAAGAATCCTTAGATTCAATTTGGGTAGAAGTGAACGCCCTTGCTTTTGAATCACAAATAAAACATTTGAGTAGCATTCAAAAAAATAAACAAATCATTATTTTAAACTTTAATCTTGAAAACAAACCCACAGAATTAGAAGAAGTAGTTATTACTAAAGAAGTGCCAATCAGAATTAAAAATGATACGACTACTTATAATCCTGAAAGTTTTAAAGATGGAACAGAGAGGGTTGTAGAGGACTTACTTAAAAAACTACCCGGTATTAAAGTGGAAGAAAGCGGAGAGATAAAATTTAAAGGCAAAAGCATTAAAAAATTCTTACTTGATGGAGATGATTTGTTTAATAGTCAATACACAACCGGAAGTAAAAATCTCAGTGTTGACATGGTTGAAAAAGTTCAGGCTATTGAAAACTTTAATGAAAATGCAATGCTTAAAGGACTTGTAAATGCTGAGGATGTAGCTATTAATATCTTACTGAAAAAGGGAAAGACAGACCTCTCAGGTGATGCTTTTTTTAGTTATGGGATTCAAGACAGGTATAATGTTTCAATGACGGGTTTGTTTGTGAACAAAAAGACAAAAGGTTTTTTAACAACGGCCTACAATAATATTGGCAATAATTACAGCCCGTATGATTTTAGTTCTGAAATTACTTCATTGAGCCAAAAAAGCGAAAAAGAAGAACAAACTAAAACATTAATTGGTCAGGGAGGATTTTATTCTCAACTGGAAAATAAATACCATAGGATAAACAGTAATTTTAATTCGGAACTAAATTTATTGCATAAATTTTCATCGAAGATTACGGCAAAAACAAATTTAGGAATTTATGATGACAGACTAACCAGAACGAATAAATCACATACTGAATACAGTATTAATGAGGAACAATTTGTAATTAATGAGATTGAAGATATCATTAAAAAACCACGTTTGTATAATGCCAATATTCAATTGTCGAATAAAGTAAATGATTGTTTTATATGGGAATATATTGGAAAAGCGAATTATCAGGAAATTGATTTTGACAGCAATAGTCTTAATAATGAAGTAGCGCAGAAGAATGAGGTAAAAACAACTAATTTTTTTACCAAACAGGATTTTAATTTTACCAATAGGATAAATGAAAATAGTGCTGTAACAGGAGTAGTGCTTTATAGTAATAATCGGGCTCCACAAGATTTTTTGCTTACCCCTGGTTTAAATATTGAAGAAGGTAATACTAATGCCGTAATCAGCAATAATCAATACAGCCGTTTTGATAAAGCAACTTTTAAGACCAAAGGTGAATACTACCGCAATTTTAATAAAGCGAAATTGAAATTGATGGCAGGATATTTATCTGTCAATAATACGCTAAACTCAAGCCTGAAAGCAAATTATTCTGATGGTACGGTTTATACAGACAGGCTTTATCAAAATAGAATGCGCTATAAGTATCAACTTCCTAATGTAGCTTTAAGTTTGAGTTATATAAAAAAACAAAAATATGGTTTCGCAATTTTATTTAATAATCAGTATTATGATATCGCCCTGAATGACGAAATCAGAAACCTGAACAGGAAAGAGGAAAAATTTGTCTTTTCACCAATAATGAAGTTCCAGTATGTTTTGAATACCAAATCTAATCTGGTTGCTACCTATAGTTATAATGAAATAGTTCCTTCTGAAGAGCATCTTTTTGAAGGTTTTGTGCTTACGGGTTTTAGAAGTTTCAGAAATAATAGCCCCAATATTTCATTTTTAAACACACATACCTATAATCTTAATTATATTTATAATGATACTTTTAAGGTAACCCGTTTTTCTGTATCCGGCAATCATAATAAAAGGAGTAATAATTATTTTTCAAGAAATACGATTAATCTCGATAATACTTTTACAAATTCATTTTTATTGGAAGCAGGCAATAGAGATTACAGTTTGAATTTGGATTTTGAACGTTATATGCATTTTATGAGGACTACCCTGCAGATTAATGGCAGTTATGCCTTATCATTTGACAAAAACATTGTAAATGATTCCAATCTAAGAGATGTTGAATCCAGGCTATTGTTTATAAACTGTGTTTTAAGAGCCAGTTTCAAATCAAAATTTTATATTGAAAACAATTTTAGTTATTCTACTATTGACTTTTTACTGGATAATGTGATTCAAAACCGATTTAGCAGTTTTAATGATACTTTTAAAATGACTTATAAAATAAGACCTGATTTGAAGGCCAATCTAGCTACTAATTTTGTCTTTCCGGATTTGTCAAAAAACAACAATTATCTGTTTTTAGATTTTGAACTGCGATATACGCCTCTAAATAAAAGATTTCAATACGCCTTAATTATGAGAAACCTGACCAATAATAAGAAATTTGAAACAGTTTCAATTTCCGACTATTCAAAAACCATAGCTTCACATAATTTATTGGAAAGATATATTCTGGGGAGCGCTTCTTTTCGGTTTTAGTTATATGTGTTTCAAAGCTACGAAGTATTAGATAGATTCGTTCCTGACTTTAATTTTTTTATTTCTTAAAACGGTCATCATTTCAAGCCAATGTTTGTCACGAAGGGTTCCTGCTAAAAAGCGACTGTTGTCAAAATCTTTTGTGATAATTCGTAACGCATTCGGTTGTCTTACTTGCTGGTCATATACTATTTCTCGAATGTCTTTAAGTAAGTAGACTTTTTTAATCCAAAAGAAGTAATGATTTTTTACAATAAAATACTTATTAGAAATCTGAAAATAATGAGCCATCCAGGAGTTTAATAAAAACCAGAACAAACAAAAGGCAGATACAACCAATATAGGAACAAACTCAAGGCTTTTAGGGTTTTTTGATGGTACAAAAATGACGAACAGGATAAGCCCCCACATCATAATTCCCCTAAAAGAAAAAATGGGATGGCCTTTAAAAGTTTTTAAGTTCTCAAATGTTAAATTCTTTTTTTCTAAACGTATTTTTTCAAACTTAAATGCTTCGCTTTTGTTGATTACAACCTGATTGATAAAACTTTTGATTTCAGGAGAGTTAGCGTAATAAACATCATAAATACAAACCACATCCTGATTTTTGAATAAAATCTTTGTTGCTTCGTAATCAGAATGGATATATCCCATTCCTTTTCCGGTAATTTCGATTTCTAAACGATCATTCCAATAGTATTGTTTTTTTCCAACTTGGATTCCCTTATCATTTACAATAATCTTTGGCGATTTTTTTAAAAAAATATAATTGAAGACTGCCGCCATTCCAATAAAAATAAATCCAAGAGCATGTGCATTTACTTCATTACTTATAAAAAAGAAGATACTAAAGCATAAGAAGGCTAGGTTTATTATTAGAAGTGCAAAATAAAACTTATAAGGATGTCTTCTGGATGTGATTTCCATAAAAACTTATATAAAATAAGCCGCAACAATTCCAATAGCAATCATAGACAACTTGGCAAGGTTGAATTTATGCCCTTCACTGCTTTCAAAAATAATGGTAGATGAAATATGGAATAAAATCCCGATTACAACCGCTGTGATTTCTGTATAATAAGCTGTCAGGAAAGGTAAGTATTCTGAAAGTACTGTTCCTAGTGGTGTCATGATTGCAAAAGCAACCATAAACAGCAAAATCGCAGTTTTATTGAGATGTGCATTTACGAAAAAGGAAGTCAGGATAATAGCAATCGGAAGGTGGTGGATGGCTATTCCTAACGCCAGGTCGTGATGATGGCTCACCGGAAAACCTTCTAACAAGGCATGGATGCAAAGGCTTATAAATAACAACCAGGGCATTTTATGCATTTCTTCATGTCCGTGAACGTGGCCGTGTTCTGCTCCTTTGGAGAAAAATTCCAATATAATCTGGAACAAAATCCCCAGCATTATAAAAATTCCTATCGCATTCGAATGTTCATGCCCGTGGTCATGGTCGTGATGTGCGTGGAGACTGGCTTCATAAACTTCAGGAAGCAGGTGCATAACGGTTATGGAAAGTAGAAACGAACCACTAAAAGCCATTAGCAGCTTTAGATTGGTTTTCTTTTTCGGTTTTAGAAACAGCGCAATAGCATAACCGATTAAAACTGAAAATAGGGGCAGGATATAGGGTACAATGTGGTCCATACTTTAAAATATAGAAAATTATCAGGCAGTTTATCGCCCAGATTATTTGAAAACCATGATGAGTCTTTCGCTTTCGTTCTTATAGAACTTTTTTAATTTATAATCTCCAAAAGTATCTAACAGGAATATGCCTGCTTCTTCCATCATTTCCTCAAAATCCTGTAATGTTAATGCCTGTACTTTTTCAACAAAATGAAACTTTTCGCCCTTGTCTTCAAAGTCTATTTCTTTGAAAATATGATTGTCCTTTACGTATCTTTTGATTTTAAACTCAATGCCCTCAACGATTTTGGTTTCTTCAGGAACCAGATTGCTAATGACATGATGAACATTCATGAAGTCGATTACGGCAAAACCATATTCAGACAAACTTTCCTTAATTGCTTTCAGGGTAGTAAGATTGTCTTCATCATTTTCAAAATAACCAAAACTGGTAAACAGGTTAAAGATAGCATCAAATTTTTCATCAAATGGCATTCTCATGTCATGAACCGTAAAATGCAGTTTACTGTTTGAAAATTTAGAAGCTTCGGCAATACTGTTTTCAGACAGGTCGGCTCCGGTCACATCATATCCTAGCTGGTTAAGATATATAGAATGGCGGCCTTTTCCGCAGGCAAGGTCTAGTATTTTGGCGTCTTCAGGAAGATTTAAATAATTGGTGATATTATCCATAAACACTTGGGCTTCCTCATAATCCCGGTCTTTGTAAAGTATGTGATAATAAGGAGTGTCGAACCAGGAGGCAAACCAAGTATTTTTTTCTTTTTGCATCGTATTGAATTAAGCTGCAAATTTAGTGTATTTTTGCATAAAATAACTATAAGTATTCCCAATTTAAGGGAGTAAAATCAGTATGGAGAATTTCAAGATGATAGCCAAAACTTTTTTCGGATTTGAAGAAATTTTGGCGAAAGAATTACAGGTTTTAGGGGCTCAAAAAGTAGAACAGGGCGTAAGAATGGTCAGTTTTGTAGGAGATAAAGGATTTATGTATAAAGCCAATCTTGCCTTGCGTACCGCCTTAAAAATCTTAAAACCTATTTACCAGTTCAGGGCAACCAATGAACAGTCATTATACAAAGGCATTTCAGCAATTGACTGGTCGCAACATCTAAATTCCAGCCGTACTTTTGTGATTGATACTACCGTACATTCGGATTATTTTAAACACTCGCAATTTGTTTCGCAAAAAAGCAAGGATGCCATCGTAGACCAGTTTAGGAGCAAGACCGGAGCAAGACCAAGTATTGACAAGGACTATCCGGATTTGAGAATCAATATCCATATCGACAGAGACCAGGTTTCTGTGGCGCTGGACACTTCAGGGAGTTCCCTACATCAAAGAGGTTACAGAATCGCAACCAATATAGCACCAATCAATGAAGTACTGGCGGCCGGAATGTTATTGCTTTCCGGTTGGGACGGTCAGGGACATTTTTTAGACCCGATGTGCGGTTCGGGAACCATACTGGCAGAAGCGGCCATGATTGCCTGCAATATTCCTGCTAACCTGAACAGACGGGAATTTGCTTTTGAAAAATGGAACGATTGGGATAACGACCTTTTTGACCAGATTGTAGATTCTTTATTGAAGAAGGTAAGAGAATTTCATTATACGATTCAGGGCTATGACAAGGCACCGTCGGCAGTTTTAAAAGCAAAAGACAATATCAGAAATGCCAACCTTGACGAATATGTTTCCATTGCAGAGAAAAATTTCTTCGACACAGAAAAAACGACACAAGGTCCTTTACATATGGTTTTCAATCCGCCGTATGGTGAACGCCTCGATATTGAAATGGAGCGTTTTTACAAAAATATAGGTGATACCCTGAAACAAAACTATCCTAATACTAATGCCTGGTTTATTACGGCAAATATTGAAGCGTTGAAATTTGTGGGCTTAAGGCCTTCCAGAAAAATCAAATTATACAACGGTAGCCTGGAAGCCAGACTGGTCAAGTATGAAATGTATGAAGGTAGTAAAAGAGCCAAATTTGCCCAACCGGACTGATAATGGAAAAATTTGTTTCTATACAGCCTAAAAGTGAAATAATCAGGAAGTATATTGCCTATTATTATTTCCATAGCTGTACGGATGCTAAATTTGAAAAATCATTTGTCTTTTATCCGAATTATAAAAACGCGCTGACGGTTTATAAAAATGCTGAAATCTTATTGTCAGAAGAGGGAACGGCTGTTTCTGATTCGGCTACCAAACAGTTATGTGTTTTATATACTACAAATCTTGACAAGAGTATCCGGGTCAGATTTAAGGGTGCTTTTGATAAGATAGGAGTCGTTTTTACTCCATTAGGACTTAATTATTTTGTAGATAAGCCTCTTTTTCAGGTGCTTTCGGAAAGAATTGGCTATTTTGAATATTTCGGTTTTCCTTTTGAAAAATGCGTTACGGCTGTTTTTGAAGAAAATGATGAATCTGAAAAAGCAAAGCTTTTGGACGCTTTTTTTGAAAACAGGCTTGTAGATTTTAATGTTCCTGCTCTTGAAAAGGCGGTGAGTGAAATCATAAAATCTGGTGGACTGGTCAAAGTTGCAGCACTTTCGGAAAAATTAAAGACAAACCGGAAAACACTGTTACGGTTGTTCCAAAAGCATCTGTTGTGTTCTGTTGAAGAGTATAAAAAAATGGTGCGGTTCCGGCAGGCAATTAATTTTTCGCAAGAGCAAAACGGAGCCAATACGCTTACCGAGGTTGCTCTTTTCAGTCAATATTATGACCAGGCCGATTTTATACGCCAATTCAAATCCATTACAAAAGAATCGCCCAAAAAGGTTATTCCATCCATTTCAAAACTGGGCAACGAAGAAACCTATTGGAAATTGGAGTAATGTCCCAATCATACAATTAATTACGAGAAATCAGGCTTTAATTTGTCTGACTTAAATAAATTTTATGGTATCCAGAGTCGTATTTATCATGTGTTTATTCTATCTGCAATTTTCATTCTCACAGGAAAAGCAGGAGTATCTTTCAGTAAATAAATTCGACCTGAATAAGCTGCCTGAGTTTCCACAGTCGGAAATGAAGATTATAGGTTTTGGGGCCTATCACGGGAGTGCCAAAACAGAAGAAGCCGAACTTTTGCTGTTGCAGGCTGTTTTAAAAAACAACGACGTTCGGTTTTATTTTCCGGAAACAGATTACAGCATTGCTTATTATTTTAATGAGTATATGCAAAACGAGGATGAAAAACTACTGAAAGATTTGGTTCAGACGTATGGTACGAGAGTGCCTCAGGAACGTTCTGTAGAAGTCTTTATGAAATGGAAAAAGCTTAAAGCCATAAACGATAATTTGCCTCCCAATAAAAAAATAAAAGTTCTTGGGGCTGACCCTATTGTGACCTATAAATACACATGCAGGCATTTGCTGTTATTGGCTGATGCGGAACCAAACCAATGGAAAAAGCTATCGGAATTAAAAGGAATGGTTGAAAAAGATACGGCAAATTATTCGCCTTATAAAGAAAGTTATTCTAAAAAAATGTTGAGGGAATTTGTAGCCGATTATGAAGCCGATACCCAAAACTACAGAAGATTTATCAAAAACCAAAAGCAGTTTGACTATCTCATAGCGACTATAAAAACAAGTTTTGGGGAGTATTCAAGAGAAGAAAGTATTTATAATAACTACATAGCTCTTTCAAAAATCTATAACTATGATGAAGGACTAAAGTTTTTCAGGTATGGATTTGCCCATTTGATGAAAATAAGAGAAGAGGAGCATTTTGCTTCCTTCTTTACCCAGTTAATTGAAAACGGAGTTTATAAAAAAGAAGAGATAGTTTCGGTTTTGGGCTACCTGACCAAATCGAGAGTGCTTTGGGACGATGTTTTTGATAAACAGGGCAATTATAAAAAATCAACCACAAAAGGCGGTTTTGGTATTGGAGACTATAGCAAGGAGTATTTTAAAGGAATAGACGGGCTTAAAAAGCAGCAGGTTTCTGACCTTAGCCTTTTTAGATTAAACCAACCCCATAGTCCCTACCGTCAAAAGGGTTGCTCTGATTTGATAGAGGTAGTAACAAAGCCTAAGCCAAAGCATATCATAGACTACAGCAAAAAAAGTACGGCAGATTTTATAGATTATGCTGTTTTATTAAGTCATTCAAAAGCCAATACTTCTCTTTATAAACTTTCGGAAGAATAATTTTATGGTTAGCTTTGCAGGACTGGAATTAATCTAACGAATTTTTACAATGACTCTAAAAACGAAAGCTTTCCTTTACCAATTATTATCTTTTGCCGTTTTGTTTATCCTGTTCCGCTTTCTGGTAGCGGCTTATACCAATTTGCACGGATTCTGGATTCCATTGACGGCTTTTATGATTGCAACACTTCTTTCGCCTCAATTTCAGGCCGTGAAAACAAATGACGGAGAAAAGCTTTTTATGAAATGGATTTTCATGAAGGGAATCAGGCAAATCAAATAGCTTATTCCTTCTTTTTACCTTCAGTTTCCGCTTTAGGAAGATTTTTCTTTTTGTAGATAGGAATAAAATAACTTACGGTGTAATTGAAGCCTACACCAAAGTCGCCATCATATGTACGATTATATCCCGGAATGTAAAGGTTGTCAAAATCACTAGGTTTTTTGTTGGAAACCAGTCGATTCAGACGTAGTGTAAAACCCATGAAAAAATTGTCAAAGACTTCTGCTTTCACACCGGCTACAAATTCTACCCAATGCGCCGAAAGTCCGGAGTATTTTCTCGATACGGTAATCACACCCGATTCGTCAAAATAAGGATGCGGATTATAGATGGAATAGCTGTTTAGTTCCTGAGTAAAAGAACTTACGCCATAGCGCATTCCCAGCGTAATCATGTTTTCCATATCCAGCCAGTTTTTGTAGATATTGTAATCAAATCCGGCTTTGAAATAGGTTCCTTTTGTTGTAAAATTCAATTGAGGCTCGTCAGTAGTTTTGTTTTCGTTACCTACTTCTCCGGCAATATAGATTTTTTCTGTCAGGCGGTAATCACCGGTAATTTCAAAACCTTTATAATCGTTGTCGTAGATAGACCGTGCAATTTTATATAAATCGGTACCAAGACGCAATCCATAACGCTCTGTCCTGGGAGCGACTGTGTCTTTTTTTTTGTCTTGTGCAAAAGCGGATAATGAAATCAGCACTAAAGCCAGATTAAAAATAGATTTTAATGTGTATTTCATTTTCGGTTACGATGTTAGGTGTTTCAACAACAATATTGCTAATCCAACGGTTGCTGTCAACGGTGTTAGGTTCTTGTACAGGGCTTCCGGTCAGGTCAAAATTGGTCTTGTAGCCGCAGGCTCTGGAAACGTAGATTTCTTTTGTAGTATAATTGAAGACAATCTTATCCTCGTTGCGAATTGCAGGATTTGTGCTTGTCGAATTTTGGGTAAGCGTATATTCTGTTGTTTCTCCGGTAATTTTTAAAGGCAGCCCGATTTTATTTGCGCTGGTCAGATAACGATTAGGGTCGGTAGATGACAGTCCTTCATTAAAAACTACTCCTGTTGTCATTCCTGTTGCTACTGCTGTAAGATTGGTAACAGGTTTTAGAATGGAAGGATTGTCCTTTTCGCGAAACTCAATCATAAGTCTTGGAGTAGTAGGCGTGCCTCCGGAGCAGATATCGTCCTTTTCACAGCCAAAAAAGCAGATAGCTATAAAAAGCGCCGTTATTATATTTAGAATCTTATTCATCAATTTATCTTTTTTCCAAAAGTACAACATTTTCAACGTGATGCGTTTGCGGAAACATATCTACCGGACGCACTTTCGTTACTTTATAAAACTCATCCATTAAAGCCAGGTCTCGCGCCTGTGTTGCAGAATTACAGCTTACATAAACGATCCTTTTTGGCGCAATTTTTAAAATCTGTTCGATAACGTCTTTGTGCATACCGTCTCTTGGCGGGTCAGTAATAATCACGTCCGGTTTGCCGTGCTGTGCAATAAATGCTTCATTGAAGACTACTTTCATGTCGCCAACAAAAAACTCACAATTGGTAATCTCGTTACGTTTTGCGTTTTCTTTGGCATCTGCAATAGCTTCCGGTACGGCTTCAACTCCAATTACTTTTCCTGCTTTTTTGGAGACAAATTGTGCAATAGTTCCTGTTCCTGTATACAAATCATACACCAGCTCATTGCCGGTCAGCCCTGCAAAATCACGTGTAATTTTATACAATTCATAGGCCTGGTCTGAATTGGTCTGGTAGAATGATTTGGCATTAATGCTAAATTTAAGGCCTTCCATTTCTTCCAGAATATAATCTCTTCCTTTGTAAAGGATTACGTTTTGGTCATAAATCGTGTCATTAGGCTTGCTGTTGATTACATATTGCAACGATTTGATATTCGGGAATTTTTCCAACAGGAAGTTTAGCAATGCTTCTCTTTGCTCTTTATTTTCTTCAAAAAACTGAATCAATACCATGATTTCACCAGTTGAAGCCGTACGAATCATTAGCGTACGCAAAAAGCCTTCATGGTTTCTTGGATTAAAAAATGCCAGGCCATGCTCGTTTGCATAATCGCGGACTGAATTTCGGATGGCATTGGATGGGTCTTCCTGAAGATGGCATTGGGTAATGTCTAAAATTTTATCCCACATTTTAGGAATATGGAAACCAAGGGCATTTCTGTTCCCCAGGTCCTCATCGCTTTCAATTTCCTTTTCGGTCAGCCAACGGGCGTTCGAAAAAGAAAACTCCATTTTATTTCTATAGAAAAACTGTTTTTCAGAACCAAGGATAGGTTCAAATTCAGGCAGTTCGATTTTACCAATGCGTTTCAGGTGATTGAAAACTTCGTTGTTTTTGTAAAACAGCTGTTTTTCATAAGCCATATTTTGCCATTTACAGCCTCCACAGGCTCCAAAATGTTGGCAAACCGGCTCGACTCTATCTTCGGAAAATTCATGAAAAGCAACGGCTTTACCTTCATAATAGGCTTTTCTCTTTTTAAATGTCTGAATATCTACTACATCACCAGGCACGACGTTTGGAATAAAAATTACTTTTCCATCGGGCGCTTTTGCAACTGAAACTCCTTTGGCACCTGCATCCAGTACCTTAATATTTTCAAAAACGATCTTGTCTGTCTTCTTTCTTCCCATACGGCAAAAATAAGTGATTGTTCTGTTTTTTGAATTGAAATTAAGAAAATTTTTCCGTGCCGGTTTTCGGAATGCTGTAAGCTAATTTTTAAACAGTATGAAATTGTTTTGGAGGTCTTATTTTATAAATTTGGAAAGAAATTTTTAAAAAGAAAATCATGAAATCGTATGTAGCTCTTCTTAGGGGAATTAATGTTAGCGGTCAAAAATTGATTAAAATGGAAACTTTAAGAAAAGTAATGGAAGATTTTGGTTTTCAAAATATTAAAACCTACATACAAAGTGGAAATATTCTCTTTGATACTACAGGAAACATGACTCCGGAAACGTTGGAAAAGCAGATTCACGACCTGATTGAAGCCCATTTTGGTTTTGATGTTTCGGTTGTGGTAACAGACAGGGAAATGCTGCAATGGATTTCGGTAAATAATCCTTACCTGAAAGAAAAAGAGATTGATTTGAAAAAACTCTATGTCACTTTTCTGGATTCTGAACCTTCAAAAGAAAATATTCAGGCCTTGCTAAATGCAAATTTTGAACCTGATGAAATTATTCTAAAAGGAAGAATCATCTTTATGAAATATAATAATCCGGCCGGTAATTCAAAACTTAACAACAAGCTGATTGAAAATAAGTTGAAAGTGACCGCAACAGCCCGAAACTGGAATACCACAATAAAGCTGTTGGCGTTGTTTGAAGAAAGGGTAGTATCCTGATACTTTTGTTAAAGTTTATAAAATTTAATTTCTTCCCGTTTTTGATTTTCGTAATTTTAGGAGAAACAAATCTACAACACTTATGAAAAGAAATGCCACAGCAGTTTGGGAAGGTTCACTCAAAGAAGGGAACGGAAAAATTTCTACCCAGAGTACCGTTTTAAGTAATGTTCAATATTCTTTCAAAACCCGTTTTGAACATGGAAACGGGACAAATCCTGAAGAGTTAATTGCGGCAGCCCATGCCGGCTGTTTTACCATGCAACTCACAGCCTATTTGAATGAGGCAGGTTTTAGGGTAGCATCTATCGAAACCAAATGCGATGTTGATTTTCAGGATGGAAGCGTTGTAGGCTCACATTTGTCAGTTATAGGAAGAGTCGATGCGATTTCAACAGACCAGTTCCAGGAATTGGTAAAAAAGGCAGAAACAACCTGTCCGATTTCCAGATTGCTAAATGCTAAAATTACTTCGAATGCTACGTTAGTACTTCCGTAATTTTAAGTTTTTATAGATACATGAATCCCATTTTTGCATCTGAAAAGTCAGTTGGAGAAATGGGATTTCCATTTGTTTTCGTTCTACTACAACGATTGAAAATCCATTTAGATTCATTAATTTTGTAATGTCATATGGATGATTTCTCTCCACAAGAAGGAATTGATTTTTGAAGAATTAAAATACTTTCACAATGTCAGTTTTAGAAAAAAACAATGCCTCTGAAGCTATTTCTTTAGAAGATAAATTCGGTGCGCACAATTACCATCCGCTTCCTGTAGTTTTAAGCAGAGGTGAAGGCGTGTATGTCTGGGATACGGAAGGGAAAAGATACTATGACTTCCTTTCGGCCTATTCTGCCGTAAATCAAGGGCACTGCCATCCAAAAATTATTACTGCTTTGGTTAATCAGGCACAGACCCTGACATTGACTTCCAGGGCTTTTTATAATGACAAGCTGGGCAAATACGAAGAGTTTGTTACCCGATATTTTGGGTTTGACAAAGTATTGCCAATGAATACGGGGGCTGAAGCAGTTGAAACGGCCATCAAAATTTGTAGAAAATGGGCCTACGAGAAAAACGGAATTCCGGAAAATGAAGCTCAGATTATTGTATGTGATGGGAATTTCCACGGCAGGACTACAACAATCATTTCTTTCTCTAATGATGAGAATGCACGCAAAAATTTCGGGCCTTACACAGGCGGATTCATTAACATCAACTATGATGATATTGAAGCTCTGGAAAATGTTTTGGCAACCCAAAAGAATATAGCCGGCTTCTTAGTTGAGCCTATTCAGGGAGAAGCAGGCGTGTATGTGCCTTCTGAAGGATATTTGGCAAAAGCGAAAGCCTTGTGCGAAAAGCATAACGTTTTGTTTATTGCAGACGAAGTACAGACCGGAATAGCAAGAACGGGTAAACTGCTGGCCGTACACCATGAAAATGTACAACCGGACATACTGATACTTGGAAAGGCATTATCAGGTGGTGCTTATCCTGTTTCGGCAGTATTGGCAAACGATGAGATTATGAATGTTATCAAGCCGGGACAACACGGTTCTACTTTTGGTGGAAATCCTATTGCGGCGGCTGTTGCCATTGCGGCTTTGGAAGTTATAACCGATGAAAAACTTGCAGAAAATGCAGACTATCTGGGGACTATTTTCCGTGAAAAACTGGGTCAATATATCAAGACCAGTAATATTGCAACTTTAGTAAGGGGAAAAGGACTGTTGAATGCCATAGTAATTAATGATACGGAAGAAAGTGATACGGCATGGAATATTTGTCTGTCGTTACGCGATAACGGACTTCTGGCAAAACCAACCCATGGTAATATTATTCGTTTTGCACCACCATTGGTTATGAATGAAGAGCAATTGCTGGATTGTGTTTCCATTATTATCAAAACCTTGAAAGAGTTTGAAAAATAAAAACTAAAAAAGCCGCTTATAGCGGCTTTTTTTATGATATTGGATAGGGCTTAGCCTCCCATAACATCTCTCATCAGAGCTTCTACTTGTTGTTGGTCTTGCATACCTTCAAGTCCAAGCTTTGCATATAGCCATACATAAAGAAGAATCATAAGTACGTTAAGAACAATTCCAATTATGGCTAAAATCTTTCCGGTTGTCAGGTTAGAGTAATTCGAATATAATTCTGGATTTTCAACATAAAGTTTCTTGTCCTTTGCAGCCAGTATAAGTGCTACAACAGCAAGAATTAATCCGATTATACCATAACAGCAGCAGGTTAGGATAGATAGAATCCCCAGAATAAGAACGGCTAAAGCATTAGGTAATTTTTGTTTTTCCATAGATAAAAAGATTTAATTGTTTAGTTGGTGATTTTGTAAATGTAAGAAATTACCATTATTACCGCATTGATTATTGCTAAAGAAATTATTGCTTTATGGTAATTTCGTGCTTTGTCGATGAAATTTAATCCTAACACCATGAAAAACAAGATGGTAGTGTAAATGGCCGGAAACATGTGAAAAGCGTCCACAAATTCTCCTTTAAAGATTAAAGCCAGGGCTCTCTGTGTTCCGCAGCCCAGACAGTCCACTCCAAAAATTTTTTTATTCATGCAGGGAATCATGTATTCTTCCATAGCGTATAAATTTGTTACTACAATTTTACGAAAAAAGCATAAAGTTTAAGGTGTGTCCGGAAATTATTTTTAAAGTTATTACTTTTGGCAGATAGCAAATTTGAATTTACAATGAAAAAAATATACATACCCATAATGGCACTCGCAGGTGTTTTTGCATTATATGAACAAAGTAAAGAGAAGCCAAATCTGTATATTATGATAGTTGCCATTGTCATTTTTATGTATGGAATGATGAGGCTGATGGCAAAAGTACCAAGTAAAAACCAGGATAATTCTGAAGATGATGTTAGTTAAAGGAGATAGGGTAACGGTGATTGATGAAGCGGTTAATGGTGTTGTTTTGTCGGTCAAAAATAATGAAATTACCATCGAAACTGACGATGGTTTTCAGTTGACATATTTTGTCAATGAATTAATTAAAATTCAGAAATCCAGTGATTTAAACTTTGGAATTGGAAGTCATAATTTAAGTCAGGTTTTGAAAGAGAAAGAAATACCAAAACCAAGGAGTTTCGTTAAAGAAAAGAAGACAAGAGACGAAAGAGGCGTTCCGGAATTTGATTTGCACATCGAAAAACTGGTTCCGAATAAAAGAGGCATGTCAAATTATGACATACTCACACTCCAGACCGAAACAGCAAAAAGACATGTTGAATTTGCCATCAAAAACAGAATTCCCAAAATAGTTTTTATACATGGAGTTGGTGAAGGTGTATTGAAAGCCGAGCTTGATTTTTTATTGGGTCGTTATGATGAAATAATTTTTCAGGATGCCGACTATCAAAAGTATGGTCTGGGAGCTACAGAAGTTTATATTAAACAAAATCCTAACAGATAATGAGTCGTCCTAAAATAGGTTGACAGATTTTAGAATAAAAATATATTAACCGGTCAGGTTTCCTGGCTGGTTTTTTTCATGTATAAAGTTAGGTGTTTTCATTTTCAGACTCAAATGTGGTCTTTT